>Ga0209589_1000004_pt1 | contig 578529 bp, 472 predicted proteins | sample CowpeawhiteBW_FD_187525 | JGI IMG/M metagenome (GOLD analysis project Ga0209589, IMG submission 187525) | Root nodule microbial communities of legume samples collected from California USA - Cow pea white BW (SPAdes) (version 2) | ecosystem: Host-associated > Plants > Roots > Nodule | place...
TGTCGCTGGCGCGGTTGTCGAGCGACTGCGCGGTGAAGAAGTTGGTCGGATTGTCGAGCGCAGAGTTGACCTTCTTGCCGGTGGCGAGGCGGTTCTGCGTGGTGGCGAGCAGATCGGCGGTCGACTGGAGGGAGAGGAGGTTCTGACGAACCGAGGCGGAGAGAACAAGATCGGACATTTTCATACCTTTCTGGTGTGAGACCGAGGGAAGAAACCGCGCCGATCTTTTCTGATCGGGCGGCTGGCCGATCGTGCGGAACAAGCCGCGAAAGAAAAACAAATCTCCGTGGCGGCATTTGAGCTAAATGAAAGAGAATAGAATGAGCGCCGATGAATGAACTTCATCGGGAAGGCTACTGAGACGATAGAGATTTTTCGCGGTAGGCCGAGCCGGCCGCCGCCCGCGTTCACCAAGCGTTAACCATCATGGGAAAGGATCGCCGTCGCATCGGCCCCAAGCCGCGACAGCGGCTGCTAAGCAGTGCCGAACTCAACTTCGATCCGCAGCAACGACGTCCCGCGCGACTGCCGACAGAGGAGAACGGACATGGCCCTGAAGGTGGAACTGAAGCCGAACGAGCGCATCATCGTCGGCAATTGCGTGATCACCAATACCGACCAGCGTGCCCGTCTCCTGATCGACGGCGACCGCATCCCGATCCTGCGCGAGAAGGACATTCTGACGCCCGAGACCGCGGATACGCCGGCGAAGCTGATCTACCTCGCCGTGCAACTGATGTATCTGTCGCCGGATCCGATGGCGCACCACCCGACCTATTTCAGCCTGGTGCGCGACATCATCACGGCGACGCCGAGTGCCTGGCCGTTCATCGAGAGCATCAACAATTTCATCCTCAACGGTGACCTCTATCACGCACTGAAGGAATCCAAGAAGCTGATCGCGCACGAAGAGAAGCTGCTCGAAAGCGTGCGAAATCTGCAGGCCGCCGTCCAGGACGACGCTCGCAAAAGCGCCTGAGCCCTCCCCCCGATCCGACGACAAAAGGCCTCCGCGAGGAGGCCCTTTTTCATGATTGCAATTGCAGCCGCGCGATCAACCGATCGGCAGATACTTCAGCAGTGTCGTCTGGTACAGCATCGACGTGGTCTGATACGACGCCTGCAGACTGGTTTGCAGCGCCAGGATCTTGGTCGCGACCTCGTCCTGGTTCACGCCCTCGATCGAGTCGAGCATGGTCTGCGCCATTCCCTTGAGCTGGGTCTGGCGGTCCGTCGCCGCCTTCGTAGCCGACTGCGCTCCGGCGAACTCGGCCTGAACGTCCTGGATCTGCTGCTGCCCGTTCTGCGGAGCGAGGTTTGCGGTCACGCGTTGCGCGAGCGCCGTCACCTGCGCGCTTGCATTCGGATTGCTGGCGTTGGTCGTGACCGCCGCATACACCGCGACGTTCTGCAACAAGTAGCGGAACGCCTGCTCGTTGGCGCGCGCCCCGTATTGCACCGTGATCGATTGGTCGACCTGCGCAACCGCGGTGCCGCGCGCCGAATCCGCCCCGCTCTCGCCGGTGTACCAGTACACGGTATTGGCAGGCGTTCCCGCCACCAGGCCGGTCGCGGTGTCGAAGGGCGGACCGCCGACCCGCAACGGCGCCGGGGCCGCGGTCGTGTTGTTTGCGATGCCGAGTGCGCCGAGCGCCGCCGGATTGGAGCTCGAAATCGACAAGTTCGCGCCATCGGCGCCGTGCAACGTGATTGCACCGTTGCTGATGGTCGACGGGTTCTTGGTGCCCGTGATCTGGTCGATCTTCGCCATCAGCGTCTGGACGCTGTCGGTGATGTTGACCTGATTTCCGGTCGCGCCCGAGGCCACGAAGGTGATCGGCGTGCCGTTCACCGTGATGGTGTCGCCGGCCGCGAAGCTCGTAGCGAGCGAGTCTGTTCCCGGGGCTCCCGACAAGGTGGTTGCCCCGGTGATCGGCGCAGCCGGCGTAGCCTGGTTGTTCACCGCGCTACCAGACACCGTCGCGACCGGATTGAAGAAATTGTTCGACGCCGCGATCGCCGACGCCGCGACCAGCGACGTGTCGCTCAACGTCTTGATCGATGACGTCAACGTCGATTGGAGGTTCGCCGTCGTTGCCGCGGTATCGGCGCCGATCAGAAACGAGCCTGCCGGCGGCGGGTTCGTCTTGGTCGCGGTCAGCTCGATCGCTTCGGTCGTGCCGTCAGGCAGCGTGAAGTTGAACTTGATCGTGTCGCCTTCGTTGGGATTGACCGCACCGAGATCGACCGACGCTGCCCGCGGCGTGCCGGTCGGCTGCGTCACGGTGGCGCCGGTCAGCGACGACTGCACCGACAGCAGCTTCAGCCCGAAGGCCGAGCCGTCTTCAGCGAGGTTGGTCACGGTCGTGGTCGCCGGCGGCGACGACACGTTCAGGCGGCCCATGTTGTTGGTACCCTGGTCGGCCTGCCTGCGCTCGTTGATGAGCTGTGTGAGGCCGGCCTGCGTCGCGGTGCCGTTCAGCATGGTGTCGGCAGGCACGGTCGCTGGCGTATCCATGGCCCGGCCGGAAAACAAATAGCGATCGCCGGACTGGCTGTTCAGCATCGCGACCGCATTGGAAAAGGCGGCCTGCGCCGTGATCTGGCCCGAGGTCTGGCCCTTATCGTTGAGGGTCAGCGTCGCCGTCGTCGATGCGCTCTTCACCTGGGCACCGATGTCGCTCAATCCCTGCAAGGCGAGATTGGCGACGCCGAGGCGTGTGTTAAGGTTGGACGCGGTGTCGGAAAATGCGTTGATACTGCTGATCTGCGCCCGCAGGCTGAGCGCAAAGCCACGGTCCGGCCCCTGCCCCGCATAGGTCGTCGAGACCCTGCCGGTTGCGAGCTGCGTCGTCAGATCGTTGAGCTGGCTCCGCAGGTTGAGGATGGTAGACCCGATATAGGAGGTCCTGCCGCTAACGCCGTCGATCGACATTGAACCCTCACATGGCCTGCATCAGCGTGTCGTACATCTGCTTGATCGACGACATCACGCGCGCATTGGCGGAATAGGCATTTTGCAACGCCAGCAGATGCGCCATCTCATCATCGATGTTGACGCCCGACGTCGCATTCATCTTGCTTTGCAACGTATTGAGCACGACGTCCTGCCCGTCCGCGAGCTGCTTGGCGGCCGTCGCCGCCTCGCCCTGTTGGCTGATAAACTGCCTCGCGAAGCTTAGCAGCGTGCCGGAGAGCGGCGCACTGTTGGTGCCGAGGCCGGTCTGCGGCGAATAGCTGTAGGACGTGGTCGACAATTGCGACAGCAGCAGGTTGGCGCGCGTGGTGTCGCCGGCCGCGGTCGGCGGATTGGTCGAGAACACGACGGTGCGCGAGGGATCCCCGACGAGAGAGCTGTTGACGCTGATGCGAGCGGCAAGACCGGTCATCTGCGAGCCGTTCGCGGTGATCGCGCCGGTATAGGGTGCGCCATTGTCGGTGAACATTGGTAGCTGCGGATCGCCCGATGTGAGCGAGGTCACCGTCGTGGTGACGGACGCGGCCGTCACGTCGGTTCGGTTGGCGGCGCCGTCGTCGAGCACGCGCAGCGTCGATCCGGACGGATTGGAAAACTGCAGCCCCGTGGTCGCGCCAAGTGCCCCGTTGAGCTGCGACAGCACCGAGCTCATGCCGCCGGAGAAATCGATCCCGAGCACCTCGTCGTTCGGATCGACGGTGGCGGTATTGCTCAGCGGCAACACGCTCGGATCGTCGACACGGACGATCGACAGGTTGTGCGTGGCGCCGGTCGTGTTGTCCTTATAGCTGATGTGGATGACGTTGCCGCTCTGCAGCCCCGAGAGATCGAGGTCGTAGCCGGACTGCGCTCCCGCCGATGCCGCAGTGCCCGCGGTCGTCTTGTCCGACAATGCGCTCGCCATCGACGCAGCGAACTGGTCGATCTGCGTCTGCGCCTTCACCAGGGTGTTGTCGCGCAGTTCGAGATAGGCGGCGATCTTGCCGGAGCGGATCGAGTTGGTCGACACCAGATCATAGCTGCCGCCGTGCGGGAACGTGATGCTGATGGTGCCGACATTGCTCTTGGCCGGATCGGAATTGTACAGCGCGTTGGGCGTCATCGTGCCCTGCGCGTTGAAGCTGAGCTGCGCCGCCTCGGTGCCGACAAGCTGCACGCCGGAATTGGTGAACACGGTCACCTGGTTCTGGCTGTTGGTGACGGTGCGGATGTCCATCAACTGCGAGAGCTGGGTGATGTACTGGTCGCGCTGATCGAGCAGCGCCGCGGTCGACGCATCGGTCTGGCCGCCGGCCTGGAGCTGGACGTTGATTCGGGCGATCTGGGTCAGCGCGTTGTTGGCCGTATTGACGGAGTCATTGATGCCGGCCTCGGCGTTGGCGCGTAGCGTCTGGATCCCTTGCGAGGTCGCATTGAGCTGCTGCGCCATGGCCTGCGCTGCATTGACGACGCCGATCCGCGCCGACTGCGAATCCGGGCTGGTCGATAGGCCCTGGATCGCGGTCAGGAGCTTGTTGAAGGTATCCTCGATCGTGCCGGTGGAATCGGGGTTGCCATACACGCTCTGCAGATTGGCGAGGTAGGTCGAGCGGATGTCGGCATAGGACGCTCCCGACGTCTCGGTGCGAAGCTGGGTCTGCAGAAACTCGTCGAGCTGACGGTTGACGCCGCTGATGAGGACGCTCGATCCGTAATCGCCGGTGGTGCCGGCGACCTGGTTCAGCGTCTTCTTGGTGTAGCCGGGCGTCTCCGAATTGGCGACGTTGGACGACACCAGCGACAGCGAGGCCTGCGTGGCGCGCAGGCCCGACATCGCGGTGGAGAGGGCTTGGCTCAAACCCATGATCTGTTACTCGCCTTTACTCATGCCGCGCGTCGTCACCGCGATCAGCGCATCACGTTGAGGAGATCCTGCACCATCGAGTTGGTGGTGGTGATGACCTTGGTGTTGGCCGAATAGGCCTGCTGCGTGACGATCAGCTTGGTGAACTCGTCGGCGATGTCGGTGTTCGAGCTCTCGAGCGAGGACCCGACGATGGTGCCGGCCTTGCCGAATAGCGCGGCGCCGGACTCGTCGGTGGCCTCGAACGCGCCGCCGTCGATACGCTTCAGGAAGTTGGTGCCGTTGAATGTCGCAACCGAGATCTCAGCGAGATCGATGTTGCGGCCGTTGGTGTAGTTGCCGACGATGCGGCCGTTGGTGGAGACGCTGACCGATTGAAGCTGGCCGGCCGGGAAGCCGTCCTGCTGGATCTGGTTGACCTGGACGTTGCCGTTGGCGTCGGCGAACTGGGTCACGCCGCCGCTGCCGAAATTGATCACCGGGCTGCCGAGCGACACGCCGTTGACGATGGCATTGTTGAGCGTCACCGACGCGATCGGCGGCGACATCTGGCCGTTCGATCCGAAGGTGAAGTTGACGTTGACGTTTTGCCAGGAGACCTGGGTGCCGGTCGCATTGGGATTGACCTGATAGAACAGGTTCCAGGTATCGGTATGTGTGCCGCCCAACGAGGAGCTGTCGGTCTTGGCCCAGCGGAATTGCAGGTTCACCGGCGCGCCCGACACGTCGTAGGCGGTGACGGCGCCGCCCGAAACGGATTGGTTCAGGAAGGTCGAGTTGTCGTTGCCGACGACCTGGCCGGTTCCGATCGTGCCGCCGCCGCCGCGGGTCGCAACCGCCTGCCCGGTGAAGCCAAGCGCCGCAAGGGCGGTCGAGTTCGAGCTCGTCACCTGCAAGTCCGACTGGGTCCCGGAATGCAGGGTGATCTTGCCGCCGCTGATCGTCGATGCCGTGGAGGTTTGGGTGATCTGGTCGATCTTGCGGAGCAGATCGCCGATGGTGTCGGTGACGTTGAGCTGGTTGCCGGTCGCTCCCGAAGCCACGAAGGTAATTACGGTACCGTTGACGGTGATCGTGTCGGCGGGAATGGCGGGCGGGCCGGCTGAGCCGGCGCTGAAGCTGGCGTTGATCGAGTCGGAGCCAGCAGCGCCCGAAAGCAAGGTCGCGGCGGTATTGTCCACCGACGGCGTCGCCTTGTTCTTCTGCTCGGTGCCGGTGACGGAGGAATCGGTATAGGGCGCGGCCGGCGTGCCCAGCGCCAGCGGATTATAACCTGCGCCGAAGGCGCCCGGCCGGATCAGCTCGGAGCCGGGAACCGAGGTGTCGTGCGAGGTGGTCAGGGGATAGGACGCGAGATTGGCGCGATAATCGATCTTGGTGGTCTGCTGCGCCGGCAGGAAATCGTTCTTGAACCGCAGCACTTGCGGCGACGAGCCCGACGGGTTGCCGGTGGTCGGGTCGATCGGCACGCCCTCCAGGTAATAGCCGGCGCCGTTGACGAGATAGCCGTCCTTGTTGAGCTGGAAGTCGCCGCGGCGGGTGTAGCGGTCGACGCCGTCGAACACCGGCGAGCCGTCGGTGAAGCTGCCGGGTTTCTGCACCGCAAAGAAGCCGTTGCCGTTGATCGCCATGAAGGTCGCTACCGACGCCGACTGCACGTCGCCCTGCACCGTGTTGGTGGAGCGGGACTGTGCGGTGACGCCGCCCGCGAGCTGCGCAGTCAGCGCGGTCTGCGGGACGAGGTCCAGGAAAGACGTGTCGATGCGCTTGAAGGCCGTGGTCTGCGAGTTGGCGATGTTGCCGGAGATGTTTTCGAGCGCATACGATCCCGCGCGCAGGCCGCCGACCGCTGTGGTGAGAGCGCCGAAGATACCCATGACATATTCTCCAAATTCAATTCGGGCGACTCGTAATGAGAGGATCAGCCGCATCGGCGGAGCATGTCGCAAGCCTCATGCCAGGAAACAAAATGTAACAAAATCATGCGCTTGAAAAAAAAGCCCCGGTCGTTGGACCGGGGCACAATTGCCGGGCCGGCAACAATTGCCGGGAACGACGGCTCAGGTGGCCGATGGCGCAGCCGGGTGAAACACCAGCGCCAGGCCGTCCATGCAGTAGCGCAATCCGGTTGGCTTCGGGCCGTCGTCGAAGACGTGGCCGAGATGGCCACCGCAGCGACGGCAATGCACTTCGGTACGCAGCATGCCGTAGGTGCGGTCCGAGGTGGTGCCAACGGCATTCTCCAGCGGCTGATAGAAGCTCGGCCAGCCGGTGCCGCTCTCAAACTTGGTGTCGGACGAAAACAGCGGCAGGTCGCAGCCGGCGCAGGCGAAGATGCCCTTGCGGTGCTCGTTGAGCAGCGGGCTCGATCCCGGCCGCTCGGTACCCTGCTTGCGCAGGATCTCGTATTGCTGCGGCGTGAGCTGCGCGCGCCATTCGGCGTCGCTCTTCTCGATCTCGAACTTCTCGGCGGCCTTCGCCGGCGAGGCGCGCAGCCAGCGGAACGAGGCGATGCTGAGCAGGCTAGCGACGGAAGCGAGCAGGATACGGCGATCGATCATCATTGTTCTCCGAGGCGGACGGCGCGTTATTCGCCATCAGATACGAAGGCAGCCGCGCAACGTTACACCGGCCCGCCGGGCATCCTTTCACTTTCCTGCGAGACGCGCGGATGCGGCTCGTCGTCAAGCATCGGCGCGGGCGCCCGTGGTGGCACCCGCGCAGCGCCCGGCGGCGACCGGCGGATCGGTCCCCTGGTTCCCGCCTTGAGGTTGGCCTCGGCGAGCCGCGCCTCGCGGCGCCGCTCCTTGGCCCGTGCGCCCTCACGGTAGCGCGCCAGGACGCCCGCAGCCGACGAAGCCCCCCTCGCCCACAGGCTGATCAGATGGCCGGCGACGCGGCCGGTGGTGCCACCCGCCCAGACCAATTCGAACGGCGAAAACAGCCGCCAGCGGTCGTCGCCCCAGAGGATGCTGCGCGCAATCAACTGGCCGGCCATCGCGGAGGTGTTGAGCCCTTGGCGGCCGAAGCCGCTCGCCACCCAGAGACCTCTGCGCAACTGGCCGATCTGCGGCATGCCATGCACCGTGACGCCGACTGCGCCGCCGAACATTTCGGCGATCGGCACCTTGCCGAGTTTCGGGAACATTGTGGCGATCCGCCGCTGCACGGCGGCGCCGAAGCGCTGTGGCCGCGCGTCCCACGTGGTTTCCGGGCTGGCCCATAACAGGCGATCACCGCCGACGATGCGGAAATGGTCGATGCCGTCGCTGTCGGTCACCGAGCCCGAAAACGCCACCGCCTCGCCGAGCCCTTCGCCGAGCGGCTCAGTTAATGCCGCGTAGCGCCACACCGGCAGCAGCGTGTCCGACAATCGCTTGAGCGGCGCACCGAGATGGACGTTGCCGGCCAGAACGATGTGCCCGGCGCGCAGCCGCGCCGACGGCGTCACGATGCGCTTGCGGATGCCTGAAAAGTCGATGCTGACGACCGGCGTGTCCTCGAAGATCCGCGCGCCCGCACGCGTCGCCAATTCCGCGAGGCCGTGGACATATCTCCGGCCGTCGATCTGGAACGCCTTCGGATAGTGGATGCCGTGGAAATAGCGGCGGGTTCTGAGCACGCTGCGCACGCGATCGACCTGCCAGCCTTCGACCCCGGTCGAGAAATCCTCGGCGAGCATCTGCAAGCGGCCGATCAGCGTCTCGCCGACGTCGACATTGGAGACCTCCAGCGCACCCTCGCTGTAACCGATGCCCGGGATCAATTCCTCGGTGGCGGTGGCGCGGACATATTCGACGCCCTCCCTCGACAGCGCCCAGAGCTCACGCGCATCGTCGAAGCCGACCCGCTCGATCAGATCGGCGATCGGCAGACCGAAACCCGGCATCACCGTGCCGAGATGATGGCCGGAGGCGTTCCAGCCGATCTGGCGGCCCTCGAGCACGGCAACGCTCGCGCCGAGCCGCGCGGCCTCGCGCGCCACTGTCAGGCCGGCAAGCCCTGCCCCGACCACACAGATGTCGACATCGAGGTCGGATCCCAAACGCTCACGGAACGGCGAGGCCCCCCGATTGAGGCCGTCCGCCGCACTTGTGGAAGTCCCGGTCATGGCGTTTTCTTACGAACCGCCGCGGCGCTTGTCACCTTGTCCAGGGCATGAGGCTGTAGAATTAATTTCGACTGAACGAATCGAGATGGAAGTCCATGCGCCGATTGTTGCTGCTGCGTCACGCCAAAACCGAAACCGACGCGCCTTCGGGGCGGGACAAGGACCGCCGTCTCGATCATCGTGGCCACCGCGATGCAGCGGAGATCGGCGGCTGGATCGCCCACCATCCCCCGTTCCCCGACCGGGTGTTCGTGTCGCCCGCGGTCCGTGCGGCGCAGACCTGGGAGATCGTGCACGAGGCCATGAAGGGCCTCGCGCCGCAGCCGAAAGTCGAATTCCTGCCGGAGCTCTACGGCGCCGATCCGACCCAGTTGCTGACCACGATCCGGATGGCCTCGATCACCGACCCGAAGCGGCTGATGCTGGTCGGTCACAATCCCGGCATGCATGAGCTCGCGCTGACGCTGACCGGGAGCGGCGAAGAGGCCGCGAAGCGTGCGCTCAGCGATAACCTGCCGACCTCGGGGCTGGCCGTCTTCGACTTCGCGACCAATGACTGGGACGAGGTGTCCTTCCGCCGCGGCAAGCTCGTGCTGTTCGTCAGCCCCAAGCTTTTGAAGCAGGCCTCGCGCGGCTGACGTGAGCGGACATCGCAGCCCCGCCATGCTATAGTTCCCGGGCGCGACAGGGGACCAGTTCGCGTCAACACAACAAGAGGCACGGCGTCACAGGGACGAAACGGCTCCAGACCATCGCGGACAGGAGGCGCTGATGTACAACTCCATTCTCGTGCCGATCGACCTCGCCGACACCGATCTGGCGAAGCCGGCGATCGCAACCGCCGCAACGCTCGCGAAGACTTGGAACGGCTCGATCCGCCTGCTCAATGTGCTGCCAATGACACCGGTGATGCTGGCGGAATATGTGCCGGCGGACTTTGACAGCCAGCAGCGCGAAACGTCGGAAGAGGCCCTTGCCATCGTGGCCCGCGAATCCGGCATCGAGCCGCACCGCATCTCGGGCGTGGTCCGCCAGGGCGGCATCTATCACGAGATCCTCGAAGAGGCCGCCGCAATGAGGGCCGACCTGATCGTGATGACCTCGCACCGCCCGGCGATGCGCACCTATTTCCTCGGCTCGAATGCCGGACACGTGGTGCGCTACGCCAAATGCTCGGTGCTGGTGGTGCGGCACTAACCTCGCGGCGGATGCCGCACCCCGCAAGCTCAGCGGATCCGGATCAGCTCCAGATCGACATTGCCGGCGACCGCGATCTCGATGTGGCAGCGTGGAATCCCGATATCGCGCAAGGACCGGTCGTCGAGCTGGTGCAGGGTCTTGATTGCCTCGCGACGCGCGCAATAGGTGACGATTGCATCGCCCCAACCTCGGAGCAATCGGAGCAATCGGCTGAACACACCTGACCGCGCGGGCAACGCCGCGACCGACGGTATCGTGATCATTGTCGTCTCCTTGATGCCCGCGCGGCAAGGCAACGCCGTTGACGCGACGCGTATTCTGCGTCTGCGCCATCGAGGACCTCGGATCGCTTACGCTCTCTTCGGTACAATCACGGGCTTGTTCCGTCTTAAATGCTCCGGTACATTGCTCGGAGCAACTAAAACATTGCTCTCGGTGCAATAATGTCGAGATTCGAGTATCTGAAGCTGGCGGACGCGGTGGCCGCCGAGATCGCCTCTGGCGCGCTCAAGGCCGGCGACCGCCTGCCGCCGCAGCGTCACTTTGCTTATGAGCGCAAGATCGCGGTCTCGACCGCGAGCCGGGTCTATACCGAACTGCTGCGGCGCGGACTCGTGGTCGGCGAAGTCGGACGCGGCACATTCGTGTCGGGCGAGGCGCGGCGCGGCGTCGCCGCGCCTACCGAGCCGCGCGGCGCGCGCATCGACCTCGAGTTCAACTATCCGCTGCTGCCGCACCAGGCCACGATGATCGCCAAGAGCCTGGAGGGGCTGGAACGACCCGAGGTGCTCGAGGGCGCGCTGCGCCCGGCGACCAGCTTCGGCACGCGGGCGGCACGGACGATCTCCGCGGAATTCCTCACGCGGAAGAGCTGGACGCCGAATCCGGACCAGATCGTGTTCACCGCCAATGGTCGGCAATGCATCGCCGCGGCGCTTGCCGCCGTGGTGCAGCCCGGCGGGCGCTGCGGCGTGGAGCAACTGACCTATCCCTTCGTCAAGGGCATCGCGGCACGGCTCGGGATCACACTCGTGCCGCTCGCGATGGACGAGCACGGCGTACGCCCCGATGCGGTTCAGAAGGCGCACCGCGAGGCGCATCTGTCCGCGCTCTACATCCAGCCGACGATCCAGAACCCGCTCAGCATCACCATGCCGGCTGAGCGTCGCGCCGAGCTGTTGCGGGTGGTCGACAAACTCGGCCTCATCATCATCGAGGATGCTGTCTACGGGTTCCTCGACGACGAGATGCCGCTGGCAGCGCTCGCGTCCGACCGCTGCATCGTGCTCGACAGCCTGTCGAAGAAAGTCGCGCCGGGGCTGGCACTGGGCTTCATCGTCGCACCGCCGCGGTTGCGCGAGAGCATCATGGCCGCGGTGCGCTCGGGCGGCTGGACGGCGTCGGGCTACGCTTTCGCAGCGGGGCAGCGGCTGATGGCCGACGGCACCGCCGCCGAACTGTCGCGCCTGAAGCGGATCGATGCCGGCCGCCGCCAGCAGATGGCGGCCAAGCATCTGGCCGGTTTCGAAATTCAGACCAACCCCAAGTCCTATCACCTCTGGCTGACTTTGCCGCAGCATTGGCGCTCGCAGACGCTGGTCGCCGCCGCTGCACGCCGCGACATCGCGCTGACACCGTCCACGACCTTCGCCGCCACACCTGGGCACGCGCCCAATGCGGTACGGCTCGCGCTCGCGGCGCCACCGATGGAGCAGCTTGACGTCGGCCTGCGGACGCTGGCGGGAATGCTGAGCGCGACCGAAGAAGATTTCGACTCGACGGAGTAGTGCGAGCGGCGGCTTCTCCCCTTAAATGACCGGCCAGTCCGCGATAAAACCCTTCGCCTTATAGGGCTCGATCTTGTCCCATTCGCTCAGGACGCGGCGCCGGAATTCCGGATCGGTGTGCCAGAGCGCACGCGGCGTGGCGAAGGTGTCCACCGTAACCAGCATCTTCTCGACCTCCGGCCAGTGCCGCTGCAGCGTCATCGGATAGCGCCGTGCGGTCCAGGTATTGCCGAGGCAGATCACGCTCTTGATGCTGTCGCGCCCGAGCGCCGCGTCGATCACCGGTAGCGAGAAGATCACGTTCTCGCCGGTGTTCTGCGCGCGATGTTCTTCGAGGATGCGTTCGGCCGGCACGCCGCGCGCGACCATCGCGGCCTTGATGATCGCGCATTCGGAACGATGATCGCCTGGTGTCACGCCGCCGCTGACCATCGACCAGCGAACGAGCCCGTTGTGCCAGAGCCGGACCGCCGCCTCCACCCGTTCAGTGACATCCACGCGCGTGCCGAACACGAACAAGAGATCGGCAGGCCGCAGCGGCGTCTCGATCAGGTGCTGCGCATTGATCGCTGCAATCTCGTCATCCGATGGAATCCGCAGACTTCGATCCTGCACGCCCCTGCTCCCTGGCCACCCCATCGCAGCTCGACGATGCCGCGCGTGGGTGCGTCGACGAAGTCACATTTCATTGCGCTTGATTGCGCGGGTTCGGCGGCAGCAGCAACTCGGGCAAATGATCGAAATCGTAGCGGCGCGGCCGGTTGCGCGTGATGAAGCCGCCGACCTGCCAGGCAAACAGCGCTGCGAAGCCGACCAGGAACAGCGCACCGGTCCACTCCGCCGTTGCCAGCGCGCGCAGCAACAGTCCCGTCATCGCGATGGCGAGACCCGCCAGCAGTGCGAGCGCCGCAGCATAGGTCTTCGGCCCGAGGCCTCCGGTCAGCGCGGCCCTGCTGCCGGCCGCCTGCATCCGCCGGTGCAGCTCGACCATGAAATCCCGGTAGAGGTGCCCCTGCGGCGCGATCAACGTCGCGGTTTGCCAGGTGGTCGAAAGGACCGCGATGCGGCCGCCTTTGGCGTTGTCGATGTCGGCACGAAACCGCTGCTGCTGCATCGACACCGGGCGATAGGACAGCTTGATCGCGGAGATGTCCGAATACTCCCACACACCCGATCTGCCGGCGATCGTCCACGACAGCCCCGCATCGGCCAGTTCGAACTGATGCGCTGAGCCGATCAGGGAGGCCTTGTAGGCATAGCGCATGGGAGCGCCCGTGCCCGTCTCCGATCGGTCCTGCAACGTTGTTGGCAATCCGCCATTCCGCTTGTTCAAGCGTGCGCGCGAGCTTGCGCGGCACGCCGCGGCTATCCTACAAGCGACGCATGGCCGAGACGACCTATTTTCCGCGCTACCTGATCCTGGGCGGCGCGATGCTATCCGGAGTGCTGCTGGCGCTGGCCGTGCACATGCTCGGCGCGCGCTACGGGCTCGACCTTGGCGGTCTGTGGCGGTCCGACACGCATGAATTCATGCCCGCAGGCGCGGCGATCGCATGGTGGCTGATCGCAACCGTCGGATTCTCGGGCGGCTACTTCACCACCAATCTGATGCAGAGCGCGGTATCGGGTCAGGTCCCCCGGCGGATGCGGCAGTTCCTGATCGTCGTCGGCGTGCTGATCCTGGCCGGCACCGGCCAAGCCGCGTCGGCGCCGAGTTCCGTCTCGACCGCTTCCGCCGTGCTGGCCGGCCTCGCCGCGCTGTGTCTTGGTGCGGTGATGGCGTTTTGCGGCGCCTATTTCGCCCTGCGCAAGACCTGACTTCAGCGCCCTTGCCGATAATCAGGCCACGGAACGCTCCGGCGTCCGCCGCAACATCCTGGCCACCTCGGCGGCCGGCCGTGGCGGGCTGAAGAGATATCCCTGCGCCTGCGTGCAGCCCTCCTGGCGCAGCAGGTCGAACTGGGTATCGGTCTCGACACCCTCGGCCGTGGTCACAATGCCAAGGCTCTTGCCGAGACCGGTGACCGCCCGCACGATCGCCATCGACTCGTCGCGGGTCGCGAGGTCGGTGACGAAGGAACGGTCGATCTTGATCTTGTCGAAGGGGAAGCTGCGCAGGTAGCTCAGCGAGGAATAGCCGGTGCCGAAATCGTCGAGCGAGATCCGGACTCCGAAGCCGCGCAGCTCGTGCAGCACGGCGAGCGTCGCCTCACTGTTCTGCAGCAGCACCGATTCGGTGATCTCGAGCTCGAGCCTGTCGGCCGCCAGACCGGACTCTTGCAGCGCCGCCTTCACCGACGTCACCAGATTCGGATTCTTGAACTGCACCGGAGAGAGATTGACGGCCACTGCGACGTCCTCGGGCCAGCCCGCAGCGTCGGCACAGGCCTTGCGCAGCACGATCTCGCCGAGCGGAACGATCAGGCCGGTCTCCTCGGCCACCGGAATGAAGTTGTTCGGCGCGATCAAGCCGCGCAATGCATGATTCCACCGCACCAGCGCCTCGAACGCGACGACGCGATCGTCCGCAACGTCGCGGATCGGCTGGTAGTGGACCTCGAACTCGTCGCGTTGCAGCGCCAGCCGCAGATCGCGCTCCAGCATGCGACGTGCTTGCGCACGTGCGTCCATGCCGGTCTCGAAGAAGCGATAGGTGCCGCGGCCGTCAGCCTTGGCGCGGTACAGCGCGAGATCGGCTTTTTGCAGGAGCTCGTCGGGATCCTTGCCATCCTCGGGGGCGAGGGAGATGCCGATGCTGACGCCGATCACGAGTTGGTGCCCGCCGATCTCGTAGGGGGCGGCGATTGTCTCGACGACGCGGCTTGCGAGCGCCGAGACGACCGATGGTTCGCAATTGCTGCAGAACTGCACAATGGCGAATTCATCACCACCAAGCCGTGCCACGGTGTCATGCTCGGTCACGCATTCGCCGAGACGGCGCGCCACTTCCCGAAGCAGCGCATCGCCCACCGGATGTCCGAGCGTGTCGTTGATCTCCTTGAAATGATCGAGATCGAGGCAGAGCACCGCGACCTGGTCGGAGCGCTTGGCGAGCCGCAGCGCCTTTTCGAGCTGCTCGCGGAATAGCGTCCGGTTCGGCAGATTGGTCAGCGCGTCGTGTCGCGCCATGTGCGAAATCTGCTCTTGGGCCTGCTGCCACTCGGTGATGTCCTCGAAGGTCGCGACCCACCCGCCACCCTTCATCGGCTGGTCGACGACACGGATCGCGCGTCCATTGCGGTTGATGATCCGCGTCGCGGTGTGGCCGGCCTTCGCCTCGGCGATCAGGCCGGCGCAGAACTCGTCGGGATCGCCGTCCCATTCACCGGCGGAGCGAAGGTCCTGCAACACGTCGATCAGCAGGCGTCCGCACAGCGGCGTGCGGCTGCGGCCCATGACCTCGCTGTAGCGCTCGTTGAAGAGCATGATGCGGCCGTCGGCATCGAACATGCACAATCCCTGCGACATGTTCTCGAGCGCGGTATCCAACACCAGCTTCTGCATGTGAAGCTCGGTCTTGGCGCGACGGTCGAGGATCGCTGCGATCAGCGAAATGCCGAGAATGGCAAACGCGGCAACGGCAGTCATGAACGACAGCACCGACGGCGAGATCGTCAGTCCGTCGGCAACGATGGTCGGATCGGGGATCAGGGTGATCGCGCCCATCGCCGTGAAATGATGGGAAACGATCGCAACCGTCAGCAGACCCGTTGCCGCAGCCGTGTGGCCGAGGGTTTCGCCACGCGCCGCGACGATCAGCGCAAGCGCGGCAAACAGTCCGCCAAACCCGATCGAGGCCGCGACGATGGCGGGCGACCAGGCGATGCGAGCCGGCAATTCGAGCCCCGACATGCCGGTATAGTGCATCGCCGCGACACCGGCTCCCACGATCGCGCCGCCGGCGGCGACCGTCCACCAGCGCCCGTCGATCGACGCAACGGCAAGCCCCACGGCCAGGACGGCTACGGCAAGCACCAGCGACATGACGGTGATCGGGACGCTATAGCCGGCACCAATGCCGGGGTCGTAAGCCAGCATGGCGACAAAATGAGTGGCCCAAATGCCGCAACCGCCCACCGCCGCATCAAGGCCTATCCAGATGTCGCGCGAGCGGCCCTGCGCCGCACGGGCACGGTGAAACAGGCTGATCGCAACTGCGCTGGCGAGCATGCAAATCACCGCGCCAAGGACAACGAGCCGCCAGTCATGCTCCAGAGTGAGACAGGTCAGAACGCGATACATATAGGCCCCCGTTATGGGGCCATAAAAGCGGCTCGATTCATGTACGAACGGTAACTGCGCGCAGTGGAGCTCCACGCATGGTGAAGAAGCTTTGAACGGGGTGACAAGGTTTTGTGAAACCGGTCGAGCCGCGACGTCCGGCACTCAACAGCACACCGCCGCGCTGCAATCATCAGCTTCGATCATTGCCGCGCTCGTGATGATGTGCCGGTCCAAATCATCGCGCCCGCCGCCAGCAGCACGCCGGCCGAGATGAGGAGCGACGCATGCAGCCCGGCGATGAAGGCCGAGGAGCGGCCAATCAGCGAGCCGAATAGAGCGACACCGAGCACGCTGCCGGTTTGTCGCGTGGCATTCAGCACGCCGGCCGCAATGCCCGAGCGCTTCGGCTCGACGCTGCCGAGCAGCGCGGATGTCAGCGGCGGCACCAGAAGGCCCAGCCCGGCGCTCATCGCGATCAGTTGCAGGCAGATCGCCAGATAGCTGGTGTCGCGATCGATGCCAAGCATTGCCAGGCAGCCGGCCGCGCCCAGCGCGGTGCCGAGCGCGATCGTCGCAACCGCGCCGATCCGTTCGGCAACGCGTGGCGCAATCAGATTGACCGGCAGGACCGCGCCCAGCATCGGTACGAAGGCAAGGCCGGTCTGGAGCGCCGACAGGCCGTTGACCTGCTGAAAATAAAGGCTCATCACGAAGATCAGGCCGTAGAAGGCGATATTGACGAGCAGGCCGACCAGCGAGGTCGCGGCGAACATCCGCTCCTCGAATAGCGACAGCGGCAACATCGGCTGGGTGGCGCGCGACTCGCGCCAGACGAACAGCACCGCGAAGACCGCCGCCAGAGCGAAGCCCGCCACCACGAATGGATTGCTCCAGCCCACTGCGCCGCCTTCGATGAGCGCTCCGGCCAGCGTGCCGAGGGCAGCCACCGCGGCGAGCTGGCCCGGCAGGTCGAGTTCGTGCTCCAAATGGCGCGTGGTTTCGTCGGCGTAGCGCCAGGCGAGCCACAAACCGGCAAGGCCGATCGGCAAATTGACCAGGAAGATCGTGCGCCAACCGACCAGCGCGATCAAGCCACCGCCGACGAGCGGACCGGCCGTCAGCGCGAGGCTCGCGCCTGCGGCCCACATGCCGACAGCGCGTCCGCGTGCCTTCTCGTCCGCATAGGCATGGCGAAGCAGCGCGAGCGAGTTCGGCACCAGGATGGCCGCGGCGAGCCCCTGCACGCAGCGCGCCGCGATCAGCGTCGCGGCATTTGGCGCAGCCGCGCAGGCAACCGAGGCCGCGGTGAAGAGCGCGAACCCGGCCATGAAGATGCGCTTGGCGCCGAGGCGATCGCCGAGCGCGCCCGCTGTCAGGATGAAGGCGGCGAAGGCGACCGTGTAGGCGCTCACCACCCATTGCAATCCGGCAACGCCGCCACCGAGCGAGGTGCCGATGGCGTTGAGTGCGGTGTTGACGATGGTGACGTCGAGTTGCACGACCCCGTAGCCGAGGCTCATTGCGGCAAGCGTCAGTGTCGCCGCAAGCCTGGTCGGATTCGGACGGGAGGCTGCGGGTTGATCCATCATGGACTCGGCTTTCGGGGATATGCGTTGCATGGCTCACCTCAATCTCTGGCTACCAATGCAACACATAGCCATCCGTTTCGAACCGACATTTCGCCTTTGATCGAAGTATGACGGCCGCCACCAGCCGACGCGCGCGCTTCACGCCGCGCGTCGTTTTGCCTCAATAGACCAACTGACCAACGGATTGCCGCGGTATCGGCGCTGCACGGCGCGGACGGCCCTTCCGATAGTCGGACACGCGGTCTGCGCGCCAACTTTCGTGGTCCTGGTAAACGACGCGGGCAGCGCGATATCCCCTGCCTCACATGCATATCGTCCATTCAGAAATTGGGATGGCAGGCCTCCCGCAATGGCAAATGTGCAAAAAATGTGGAGGAAACCGGCCGGAACACCGGAACGTGCGGTGAACCGATCGCGGCAAATGCCTTACCTGCGACTCACATTCCACAAGACGAGATCATATGTACCCCGTATGACAACGACGACCGACGGGAGCCGAAGCTTGGCTTGTCAAGGACTGCACAACGCATCGGTTTTGCCTTATGGGTCATCGCGCACGGTGCGTCTGCCCGTCACCCGTCGCCGTCCGTGATCGGGTCCCACTGAAATTGCGCCCCCGCCGGGAGGATGAATGCATCGGCTGCTGACCACGCTCGGGCGTGGCTTCAAGGAAAAGATCGGCTGGAAACGGCTCGGGATCGCTGCGAGTGTGCTCATCATCGTGTTCGCGGTCACGACGCTGGTCCGGACCCTGAAGGGCGTCGATACCGGTGTCATCCTCACCGCGCTGACCAACATCGCGCCGCACCGGATCGCGCTGGCTGCCCTGTGCGTCGTGGGCGCTTTCTGCACGCTGACGTTCTATGACTTCTTCGCGCTCCGCACGATCGGCAAGAACCACGTCCCCTACCGCATCGCAGCGCTGTCGAGCTTCACCAGCTACACGATTGGCCACAATATCGGCGCGACCGTCTTCACAGGCGGCGCGATCCGGTTCCGGATCTATTCCGACTACGGCCTGACCGCGATCGACGTTGCCAAGATCTGCTTCCTGTCGGGGCTGACGTTCTGGCTAGGCAACCTGTTCGTGCTTGGTTTCGGCATGGCTTGGCACCCCGCCGCGGCATCGGCGATGGACCTGTTGCCGCCTGCAATGAACCGCCTGATCGCGATCGGCTGCCTTGCCGGCATCGCCGCTTATTTCTACTGGCTGCTCACCGGCGACAAGCGCCGCGAGCTCGGCCAGAACGGCTGGAAGGTGGTGTTGCCGTCGGCGAAGCTGACGCTCCTGCAGGTTCTCATTGGCGTGGTCGATCTCGGCTTCTGTGCGCTCGCGATGTACCTCCTGATGCCGACCGAGCCGTATATCGACTTCGTTTCGCTGGCGGTCGTGTTCATCCTGGCCACCCTGCTCGGATTCGCCAGCCACGCCCCCGGCTCGATCGGCGTGTTCGATGCCGCAATGCTGGTGGCGCTGCCAGAATTCAGCAAGGAACAGTTGCTGGCGACGCTGGTCGTGTTCCGCGTCCTCTATTTCCTGATTCCGTTCGGGATTTCGATCTCGATCATGGGCATGCGCGAGCTCTGGCTCAACGTGGTGCAGCCCTGGCAGGAACGAAAGCGACTTAGCCAGGCCTGCACGGCTTCGGCGACCGTGCGGCAGCCGATCGAAAGCCGACAGCAGCGGATCAGGCGGCTGAAAAGGTAACAGCGACGTTATCGCCCCAGGCGGGTTTTTCGTCCCCCAACCCGGTTCTCTTATTTTTGCCTTACCGTTGACGTCAAACGCGCCATGGTTGGTTTTTTGGCTCGATTTTCGTTTCGTTTGACGGTCTGCGCGGTGCTGCTCGGCAGCGCGCTATCTGTAGTCATTGCGTCGGTGGCGGAGGCGCAGGACACGCCCTTGCAGATTTCCTGGGAGGTCCGCAACCGCTTCCGCCTGTTCCGCGAGGAACGCGACTTCCGCCTCCAAGTGGAGAGCGGGCTTGGACGCAGCGTATTGGACTCCGAGCGAGCGCTGGAATTGCAGAGCGACGGCCGCGGCTGGGCGCGCAATACCGTCAACCGGCTCTGCATCGACCTGCAAGGCCGCGTCAGCGAGCCCTGCACTCGGGACAACGTCAAGGAAAGCTACCTGACGCCGATCGACCACGCGATCGTCGTCCGACTCACGGGTCCGGTCCCGGTGGGCGCGACCTGCGCCTGGTCGTTTGACGACGGCGACGGGCCGCAATCCTCGACGTTCGATTGCGCCGAGCCGGTCAATCTGCGCGTCCGCTACGGCCGGACCACGGTCGCAACCGTCGACGTCGCGAGCGGTTCCGAAGCAAACCAGCGGGTTACGACCCAGATCGCGGTGCGAGATTTCTTCATCGCCGGCCTCGGTGACAGCATCGCCTCCGGCGAAGGCAATCCGGACCGCGCGATCGCGCTGTCGGACGACGGCTTCTGCTTCCGTTCCTATCTCGGCGGCGCGCAATACTATCGGCCGAGCCGCGCCGGCTACAAAGGTGGACGCGCCTGCGAGGCACCGGACACCCTCTCCAACTGGCAGCGCCACAGCGCGCTGTGGTTCAATTCAGCCTGCCATCGCTCGCTCTACAGCTACCAGACCCGCACTGCGCTGGCGCTTGCCGTGCAATATCCGCACATAGCGGTGACCTATCTGCCGTTGGCCTGCACCGGCGCCACGATTGCCGACGGCCTGCTCAGCTCGCAGCAGGCGCGCGAGTGCCTGCCGACGAAGACCGCCAATACCTGTTCGGGCACCGTGAGCGGCCAGCTCGCCGAGTTGCGCGCCGCCCTGGCGGCCGCGAGGCGCCGCCAGCCGGATCGCACGCTCGACCTCGTGCTGCTGTCGATTGGCGCGAACGACATCTACTTCTCCGGTCTAGTCGCCGACGTGATCGTCGACACACCGACCGAGCGCACGCTGTTCAAGCGCGGCGGCTCGTTGGCGTCGGTCAACGATGCCCGCTCGGCGCTGGCCCGCGATCTGCCGTCCGGTTTCGCCAAGTTGCGCGATGCGCTGAAGCCGCTGGTCGGCGGCGACCTGTCGCGTGTCATTTATACGGCCTATGCAAATCCGGCGCTGACCAACGGCGGCACACCCTGCCCCGGCGGCCGTGCCGGGTTCGATATCCATCCCTCCTTCAACGCCGATCCCCAACGGCTCGCGACTGTCTCGAGCTTCGTGCAGAACGAATTCCTGCCGCAGCTCAAGGCGCTCGCGCTATGCCAGTCCGGCATTATCTGCCGCGATCCGCAGACCGACCGGATGACATTCGTCGATGCGCATCAGGACGCCTTCGCAAGCCACGGCTTCTGCGCGCGTGCGTCGACCGATCCCGAGTTCGACCGCGACTGTTTCTCCGCCAATGGCGACAGCTTCGTGTCCGACATCGTCGCCGCGGCGAACCAACCGCTCAAATGCGGCCGCAGCGCCGGCGATTATCGCGCCTACCTGCCGCGCGCGCGCTGGATCCGCGATGCCAATGACAGCTACTTCGCGGCGATGACCTATCCGCAGGCCCTGCCGGCCTCAATGCAGCCAACCGATATCCACGACGCGACGTGGGGTATTCTCTCTGCCGTCTACGGTGGCGCTGTCCACCCCACCGCGGAAGGACACGCGGCGATGGCCGATGCGGCCGTGCCTGCCGCTGCCGGCGTGCTGCAACTCGACAATGTCGTGCCGGAAATCATTTCGGAGCCGGTGGCGCCGCTGCCGGCTGCGCCAGAGCGGCGCTAAGGTTCGTGCGCAAGAAGGCGCATCACAGCAAGGATGCGCTCTTCCCTCGCGACAAGCGCGGAACGCGTTTGCGCGGAGATCATGCCCAACTAAACAGCGCGAAGACGATTCAATCCCATCGGGCTTAGTGCCGCTTCGTCACCGACGAGGTCGATGTCGGCGTCGTCTTCACGGCTGCGAGCGACGGCATGTATTTGGCGACGATCGCCGGATCGAGCTGGGCCATCGCAGTGTCCGGCAGCCGGGTCCAGACTTCGTCCTTGCCAAACAGCGAGATGCCGAAATAGCCGCGCATCGTCAAAGTCTGCCCATCGGCGCTCAAGGTCATCTTGGCCTTGTAGACCTTGCCGTCACGCGGATCGAGCACGTTGCCGTTCTCGTATTTTAGGCCTGCTCGCTTCATGTCGCGGATGAAGGACAGCCCGAGCCAGGGCGCGTTCTTGCGATCGTCGGTGCATTTCGCGCAGACGGGATTGGGTGGATCGTCGGCATCGGGAAACATCTTGGCGATCACGCCTTCGAAGGTGCCGCTGTGATCTACGATCAGAAACCACCCGGTGGGCTTGCCGTCCTCCACCTTCTGCCACAGGCCGACAGCGGAAGGCTCTGCTGCCGAGGCCGCAAATGGAATCGCAACGACAAGCGTCGTTGCGATCGCGAAGATCAGCCGAAATCTGGATAGCGTGGTGCGCATCGTCATCACCTGATCAATCGACAAGCTGAGCTTGGAGTCTACGTCCATTTCGCGGAGTGTTCTAGTACCCCACGCGACGGCCGAGACGCCGAAGCCGTTTCTGTCGGCCACAATTCGGCTGCAATCAGTTCACGCCGAGCTTCTTCTGCAGGCTCGAAGACGATGTCGTGTACTGGAACACCAGCCGCTTGTCAGGATAGACATAGCGGTGCGCCTTCTGCGCCATCAGCGCACCCTCGTGGAAGCCGGAGAGGATCAGCTTCAGCTTGCCAGGATAGGTGTTGATGTCGCCGATCGCGAAGATGCCGGGAATGTTGGTCTCGAATGCCGCAGTGTCGACCGGCACCAAATTGTTCTCCAGCGCCACGCCCCAGTTTGCGACGGGACCGAGCTTCATGGTGAGCCCGAAGAACGGCAGCATCGTATCGCAGGCGATCGTCGAGATCGCGTTGTCATTGCCCTTGATGGTCGCGGCCGCGAGCTGACCGCTCGCGCCCTCGAGCCCGGTGACCTGGCCGATCATCAGATCCATCTTGCGGTCAGCGACCAGCGCGCGCATTTGCTCGACACTGTGGGGCGCGGCGCGGAAATCGTCGCGTCGATGCAGCAACGTGATGCGCTTGGCGATCGGATGCAGATTGAGCGTCCAGTCGAGCGCGGAATCGCCGCCGCCGACGATCAGAATGGTCTTGTCGCGAAACTGCTCCATCTTGCGCACGGCGTAGTGCACCGACGTGCCTTCATAGGCCTCGATGCCGGGCACCGGCGGCCGCTTGGGCTGGAACGAGCCGCCGCCGGCGGAGATCACCACGACCTTGGCCTCGAACACCTTGCCCACATCGGTCTTCACGCGGAACAGCGGATCACCGATCTTCTCGATCGTCTCCACCATTTCGTTGAGATGGAAGGTCGGATTGAACGGCTTGATCTGCTCCATCAATTGATCGGTGAGGCCCTGGCCCGTGACGAAGGGAATGCCGGGAATGTCGTAGATCGGCTTCTCCGGATAGAGCTCCGCGCACTGGCCGCCGATCTTGTCGAGGATGTCGACCAGATGCGTCTTCATGTCGAGCAGGCCCAGTTCGAACACGGCGAACAGTCCGCAGGGACCCGCGCCGATAATCAGCACATCGGTTTTAATCGCTTCGCTCATATCCGCTTCTTTTCAGTTGAAATCGACTGGGGCGGCCATCGCCTGTCCAGCCATCAGGTGGTGCCGGATCGGGACATGCATAATAGGGGTAGAGGCTGGCGCGGCAACCCCTTGCCGAGCCTCGACAAGTCGGCTGTATGGGCTTGAAACTGACGGAGACCGCTCGTGAATGCCCCGATCCGCGCCGACGATACGCCGCGCCTGGAAGACTTCCCTTATCGCCTCACCGACAATGTGCGGTTTGCCGATCTCGATCCGAACGGGCACGTCAACAACGCGGTCTATGCCACCTATTTCGAGACCGGCCGCGTCACGCTGGTGAAAGACCGCAGCATGGGGCTGATGCCTCCCGGGCTCGGCTGGATCATGGTGCGCCTCGACATCCATTTCCGCGCCGAGTTGCACTGGCCCGGCAAGATCGATCTCGGGCTCGGCCTCGTGAAATTCGGACGGACCTCGACCGCCTTCGATCAAGTGGTGTTCTCGGAGGGAAAATGCGTGGCGTCGGCGCGGGCCGTTACCGTCATGATCGACGAGGCGACCCGCAGGCCAACGCCGTTGCCGGCCGAGGTCAAAGAGAATTTTCGACGCTGGGTTCGCTGCGGCGTGAATCCGGACGGCGACTAGAACTCTAGGCCTGCCGCTCCGGCGTCGACACGACGAGACCGTCGAGCTCGTCGGTCACCTTGATCTGGCAGGACAGCCGCGAGTTGGGCCGAACGTCGAAGCCGAAGTCCAGCATGTCCTCCTCCATCGGGGACGGAGGACCAACCTTCTCGCGCCAGGCTTCATCGACATAGACGTGGCAGGTTGCACAGGCGCAGGCCCCGCCGCACTCGGCTTCAATGCCGGGGATGGCGTTGCGGATCGCCCCTTCCATAACGGTCGCGCCGTTCTCGATCTCAATGGTGCGTTTCTCGCCGGAATGGTCGATAAAGTGGATTTTGGCCATGATCGCTCGTGCTGCCGGAGTGCGCCGGACAATGAATGGAAAGGTCCCCGGCAGTCCTATAACGGGTCGATCCCTGCAGCGCTAGCGGCGGCGGCCGAAAACCTGCTGGCCGATCTGGGATGGGTCGTTTGACGGCTTGCGGCCCCTTCGAAGGGCGAGAGGCCTACGATCGGTGCAGTATCAGGTCGATCGCGGTGCGCGCCTCGGCAATCGCGGTTCCGAGCTCGGCGAGCGGTTGGGACGGGTCGGAATGGCTGGACAGAGCCGTTTCCAGCCGCGCCGCGCTGTCGGCCACGCCAAAAGCGCCGATCGCGCGGGCCGATCCCTTAAGGGTGTGAGTGTGGGTTGCGGCCTCGGCCGACAACGCCGCCAGTTCAGCCAGGATCCTGGCCGACTGGGTGGAGAACATCGCCAGCACTTCCCGCTCGAGACCTGGATCGCCCAGCGTCATGCGCCGGAGGTGGTCGAGATCGATCGGACCGTTGCCGGGCGCGAGCGGCGGCGATTGCGTCCATTCGACCCGTTCGAGATGAAGCGGCATGACCGGTCCCTGTCCTCTCCGCGGGACGGTTCCCGGCGGCCTATCCGCCTAGCCAATCATGAAACTGGTTAACGGATTGTTGTCAGGATGATCTGCAAATCGGCCCGATTTCGGACAAGTTCTCGACACAATCGACGCGGTTGGGCCGGAATTTCGAATAGTCATAAGGCCTTATGGCTTAAAGCTGTTAACGATGATTAAGAAAGTATTAATCGCAAGCATTTCATTCGCATCGCTCAACCAATAGGATGTTTGCGGATGTAGCGGACAAGCCGCCGACGGGCATGCTTGCGTTCCGCATTGGGCACCGGCTCGAGCTTGCGGGGGGACGTTCGCACGCTCGCCGCGCGTAAAATAGTAGAGGGGTTAGACTGAACATGGCGAACACTCCCAAGAAGGTCAAAGATCCCACCGAAGTCGCGCTTTCTGCGATTCAGGAAGCCCTCAACATCAACGAACAGGCCGCCGAAAAGTCAGGCGCTACCGCCGAGCAGGCGGCGGCGCCGAGCCTTCCGGTGGCCTCGCCCGATTTCTCGGCTACATCATTCGAGCCCCGTCCCGAGCGCTCTGCATTCGATCCGATCGAAGAGCCGCGCGCGCCGCGCCGCGCCGCCAACGACGATCGCGAGACCATCGGCCAGCTCCTGCAGTCGCTGCGAAAGGGCCGCCCCGCCCGCAACGCCTTTCTGCTCGCATCGATCGCCGCCGGCGTCTGGCTCCTCGGCTGCATCATCCTCACCGTTGCCTTCCTGCCGTCGCTGCAGGCCGGGATGGCCCAGGGCAGCGGCGTCCTCATGTTCGCCGGCCTCGCCGCTCTCTTCCTGGCGCCGATCCTGCTGTTCTTCTTCCTCGCGAGCCTTGCCTGGCGCGGCCAGGAAATGCAGATGATCGCGCAATCGATGGCGCAGGTCGCGATGCGCTTCTCCGAGCCCGAAAACGCCGCCGCCGATTCCATGGTCACGGTCGGTCAGGCGATCCGCCGCGAGGTCGCGGCGATGGGTGACGGCGTCGAGCGTGCGATCGCGCGCGCCGGCGAGCTCGAAACTCTCGTCGCCAATGAGGTCGCGGCACTGGAACGCGCCTACTCCGACAACGAAGTGCGCATCCGCGCGCTGCTGCAGGATATCGCCCATCAGCGCGACAATCTGGTCGGCCAGGCTGAGCAGGTGCGCAGCGCGATCTCCGGCGTGCAGATCGACCTGCGCCATGACATCGCGCTGATCTCGGATGCGATCGCCTCGCGCGTCGACGAGGTGGCAAAGAGTATCACCAGCGCGCTGGAAGAGCGCGGCCAGCACATCACGACCGCGCTGGGCCATGCCGGTGACAACATGATCCTCGCGCTCGGTGAGCGCGGCGGCGACCTGCTCGACCGTCTCGAGGAAGCCAGCGCCGAGACGACCCGTGCCGTGCTCGAAGCGTCCGAACGGCTTACCACCAGCCTCAACTTCAAGACCGGCCACGTTCACGACGAATTCGCCGACCTGGCCGATCGCATCCACGAGATGCTGAACGAGCGCGTCGACCGCATCACGGGCGACTTCGAGCAGCGCTCGGCGGCCATCGTCGACGGCATCTCCGACCGCACCGAGCAGGTCCACGACTCGCTCAAGAACTCGGCCGACTCGTTGTTGCTGGAGCTCGAATTGCGCAGCAACGATCTCGTGAACAAGATCGACGATGCCGGCAACCGTCTCGCCGGCCAGATCATGACGAGCGGCGACAAGGCGAGCGAGGCACTCGATGTCACCGTCAATTCGCTGGTCGCCAAGGTGGTGAGCCAGACCGAGACCGCGCACGACTCGCTGTCGCTGCAGATGAGCGCATTCGACGAGCTGGTGAAGAACCACGGCAGCGATCTTGCCGAGCGCTTCGCCCGCGACTCCGGCACGCTCGGCGCGCTGATCACGCGCCACATCTCGGAATTCGACCGCACGGTGAAGACTTTCGGCGGCGACATCGTCGAGCGCATGGGTCAGCGGACCCAGGACATCGCCGACAGCCTCAAGACCTATGTCGACACCTTCGATCACCGGGTCAGCTCGAACAGCGGTGAGATCACCGCTTCGCTCGACCAGCGCTTGCTGCAGTTCGAGACCACGCTGGGCGACCGCGTCACCAATCTCGACGCCTCGCTGGACGACAAGCTCCTGACCTTCGACAGCTCGCTCGCCAGCAAGATCGGCTCGCTCGACAGTTCGCTCGACGGCCGTCTCAGGTCGCTGGATGACACCATCGACGGCCGCCTGAAGACGCTCGAAGTCACCTTCGAGAGCCGTGCGAAGTCCGTCACCGAGTCCATCGACGGCCATCTCGGCGCGCTCGCGACCTCGCTGACCGAAGGCGCCGCCCAGGCGATCCAGTCGATCGACTCGCGGCTCGGCCTGCTGACTACGACCCTGACCGAGGGCACCGTGCAGGCGATCGCCGCGGTCGACCATCGCATCAACGGCGTCAGTGAGACCATCAATGGCCATAGTGACCGCCTCGCCGAGACCATCAACGGCCATAGTGCGCGCCTGACCGACACCATCTCGGCGCGCTTCGTCGACGTCCAGCAGGGCATCGAAACCCGCGTCGGTGCGATCGCCAACGACATCGACACCCGCGTCGCGCAGTTCGAGGATCTGCTCGGCTCGCGTGTCGAAGCCGTCGCGGGCCGCATCGAGAGCAGCGGCCGCCAGGCGAGCGACGATTTGATGGCTCGCGCGGAGCTGCTGTCGTCGAGCATCAAGTCCCACGTCGAGGACGCCGAGCGCTCGCTGACCAACCTCGTGGTCAATACCAGCGAGACCATCCAGACCGGTGCGCGCACCGCCCAGCAGGCGCTGCTCACCGTGTCCACGGACGTCGGGGCACAGCTCAAGCTGACGTCGTCCGAAGTCGAGGCCGTGCTGACTGCTGTCGGGACCAGTGCTGCCAATTCGATCCTTACCAGCGCCCGCGACGCGCAAGCCTCGCTGGTCTCCTCCTCCGACGATGTCGCCTCGCAGATCAAGGCGCTGTCGACCGATGTCGAGCGCACGCTGCAGGCCGCCGGCAGCGCCACCGCAGCCTCGGTGCTATCGGGCGCCCGCGAAGCCCAGACCGCGCTGGTTACCGCCTCCGCCGAGGCCGCAAGCCAGGTCAAGTCGCTCGCCACCGACGTCGAGCATTCGCTGTCGATGGCCGGCTCTGCCGCCGCCGAAGCGATCATGACCGGTGCACGCGAGGCCCAGACCACGCTGATCTCGACGTCGACCGACGTCACGGGCCAGGTCAAGTCGCTTGCCGGCGACGTCGAGCGCTCGCTCTCGATGGCCGGCACGGCCACTGCGGAAGCCGTGGTCGCTTCTGCCCGCGAAGCCCAGAGCACGCTGGCGGGTGCATCCACGGAGGCCGCCAATCTGGTGCGCACGCTCGCAGCCGACGTTCAGCACTCGCTCACGACGGCCGGAACGGCCACCGCCGAGGCAGTCGTCGCAAGCGCGCGCGAGGCCCAGAGCACGCTGGCCGACGCATCCACCGAAGCCACCAGCCTGGTCCGCACCCTCGCGGCCGACATGGAGCGTTCGCTGTCGTTGGCCGGCTCCGCGACGGCGGAGGCCATCACCGCCGGAGCGCGTGACGCCCAGAACACGCTGATCAACGCATCGGCGGAAGCTGCGAGCAAGGTGACGGCACTTGCCGCCGACGTCGAGCGTTCGCTGTCGTTGGTCGGCTCCACGACCGCCGAAGCCATCACCGCCAGTGCCCGCGAGGCGCAGGGTACTCTCGTGTCTGCGTCCTCGGACGCCGCCGACCACGTCAAGTCGCTGGCGATCGACGTCGAGCGCACCTTGACCGCCGTCGGCGCCAACACCGCCCAGGCCATCCTTGGCAGTGCCCGCGAAGCCCAGACTTCATTCGCAGCGACCTCGACCGAGGCGGCAAGCCAGATCCGCGAGATCTCCGCCGAGATCGAGCGCACGCTGACCACGGCCGGTGCGGAGACTGCGCAGGCCATCCTCGGCAGCGCCCGCGAGGCCCAGAACTCGTTCTCGGCGACCTCCGCCGATGCCGCCAACCAGATCCGCACGCTCTCGGCCGATATTGAGCGTTCGCTCGGCGCGGTCACGGCCAAGACCACCGACAACATCCAGACTTCGGCGCAGAACGCGCAGGCCGCGTTGGTCAACATGTCCAGCGAGGTCTCGACCAAGGTCAAGTCGACCGCAGCCGATATCGAACGCTCGGTGCTGTCTGCCTCGAGCGCGTTCGGCTCGGCGATGACCGGCAAGACCGACGAAATCGTCACCTATGTGCAGCAACAGACCGACCGTCTGTCGCAGATGGTCGACAGTCGCCGGGGCGCGCTGGTCGAGGCGCTCACCGCCAAGACCACGCATCTTGCGACCGACATCGATCGCGCCACGGCCGACGCGCTGAAGGCGATCGAAGCCCGCGGCCAGGCGTTCTCGCAGTCGATGGCGGCGCACGGCAGCGACGTCGCGCGCAACATCACCTCCGCCGGCGACCAGGCGACCGGCGCGGTGGCGAAGTCGCTCAAGGACCTCGAGCAAGCCTCGCGCGCGGCGATCGATCAGTCGCGTCAGGTCTCGATCTCGGCGGTCACCGAAATGCAGGAAACCAGCAAGATCCTGCGCACCGATACGGTGGCACTGTTCGAGCGGCTGCGCGAGGGCAACATCCTGCTGCAGGAAGTGCTGACCGGCGCCCACGACAACCTCAACTCGCTGGAGCGCGCGCTGGTAACCCGCGTGGCCGACTTTGTCTCCGCCATGAACGACGTCACCTCGCGGAACGGCATCGCGACCCAGGCCCTCGAAGACCAGCTCACGGTGTTCAACGGCAAAACGAGCAAGGCGCTGGAGGACCTCGGCGAGCTATCAAGCCAGTTCGAGACGCACGGAAAGGCGCTGATCGACGCGGCTGCCATGGTCGAGCAGGCCAATCGCTCCACGACGGCGTCCGTCAACGAGCGCAAGTCGGCGCTGGAATCGCTGATCACCACCATCGATCTGCGTACCACCGATCTCGACCAGCGGCTGTCGCGCTTCACCGGCCTGCTCGATGAGTCGCTTGCTGCGGCCGAAGAGCGTGCCCGCGACATCGCTCGCGTGGTGGCGGAGACCGCCGGCGCCGGTTCGGCGACGATCAGCCGGCAATTCGAGGCGGTGCGGCTTGCAGCCGAAAACGAGCGTCAGCAGACGATTGACGCCATGAACGACCTCTACCAGCAGAGCAACGCCGAGACCGATGCTATGTTCAAGGAATCGACGGAGAAGTTCTCCGCGATGGTCACGGCGATGAAGCAGATGGCGACCGAGATGCACAACGAGCTCGAAGCCACCCGCAACGAGCTGCGCCGCGGCGTGCTCGAAATGCCGCAGGAGGCCGCCGAGAACACCGCGCAGATGCGCAAGGTGATCGTCGACCAGATCGAGGCGCTGGCCGAGCTCAACCGCATCGTGGCTCATCATGGCCGCGGGCTCGACGTCGTCAGCGGCAATCGCGCCAGCGTTCGCGAAGAACCGCTGGTGGCGGCGGCCGGTGGCGGTGGCCGCGGCGAAGTGCGCATGCGTGACAACGGCAACAGTGCGTCGACGCTGCCGCCGCCGGACCTGGGCATGCAGAATTTGGGCATGCCGTCCTCGCGCCGGACCGAAGCGCCGCCGGTCAGCCCGGCAGGCCCCGACAACGGCCGCGGCGATGGCTGGCTGTCGGACCTGCTCAACCGCAGCGACGCTACGTCCCCCGGCCCGGGCCGCGAGGCGCAGCGGCCCCGCCCGGCGCCGCAGGCCGCCGCCAATCCGCTGGAGTCGCTGTCGCTCGACATCGCGCGGCTGATGGACCGCAACCTGGCCGCCGAAATGTGGGATCGCTACCAGCGCGGCGAGAACAAGGCGTTCAACAAGCGCCTCTACACGCCGGCCGGCCAGAAGGCCTTCGATGAGGTGGCTCGGAAGTATCGCTCCGACCGCGGCTTCAAGCAGACGGTCGACCGCTACATCGCCGAGTTCGAGCGCCTGCTCGACGAGGTCGCCCGCGACGGCCGGGACCCGCACGAACTGCGCAGCCATCTGATCTCGGAGACGGGACTGGTCTATACGCTGCTTGCGCACGCGGCCGGGCGGCTGGGGTGAATTGGCGAGTAGCGAGCGGCGAATAGCGAATGGAAAACGGAGGCCGGAAGGCCTCCGTTTTGTCCGCTCTGTCGTCATGCCAGCGCAGGCGGGCATCCAGTACGCCGCGGCCTCTCATTGCGGGTTCGGACCAGCGTGAAGTCGCCGACCTGGAACTCAGCCACTTTCTTCCCAGGAGCGATAGCGACGAAGGTAATCCATCCTGCCGAGCAAGCGGTGCAATGGATTGCTTCGCTTCGCTCGCGATGACGAAAGCTATTCGCTATTCGCCAAGCACCGTTCGCGCATCACCGCCGCCGTGGACCAGGCGGTGCGGGGGCTGGTGCAGGCTCAGGCGCGTTGTTGCTACCGCCGAAGATCACCCTGCTCGGGTTGCGATCGAAATTGTTGACGGCGCGGCTGATGTCCGACAGCGTCCTGCGGCCGTCGAGGATCAGAGCATTGGAGCGTTTGTCGAGATCGTCGGCAAGCTCGCGGATCGACTTCACCATCAGATTGAGCTCACCGCCATTGTTGCCGCCGGCGATCGCGTTCAGCCCGAGCATCAGGTTGTCGGCCTTGCCCATCACGCCGTCGACCTTGAGCATGACGTTGTCGATCTTCTCGGAGTTGCGCGCCAGCGCCGAGGTGAAGGTCTCGAGGTTCTTGAGCGAATTCTTCACCGACTCCTGATTGTCGGCGACGATGCGATTGACATTCTGCAACGTGGCGCGGATCGCCTCGGTGACGTCCTGCAGGGAGTTGGGATCGGCGGTGAGCACCGGGATGCCGTCCTCGTCGAGCGGCACGGGCGCGGCCGCCTCCTCACCGCCGCGCAGCGAGATCGCAGCGACGCCGGTGAGCCCCTGGAATTCGAGGCCGACATGGGTGTCCTTGCGGATCGGGGCATTGTTCTCGATCATCGCCAGCGCGATCACGCGGCGCGGATTGTCGAGCTTGACCGAGATCACCTCCCCTATCCGGATACCATTGAAATTGACACTGCCACCGTTGCGCAGGCCTGATGCCGGACCTTCGAAGACCACCCGCAAGGGGCTGCGCTGCTTGGTGGTGTGCAGGCTCTGGAACCAGAGCACGAAGCCGAACGCGGCTGCGATCACCGCCAGCGTGAACGCTCCGATCAGCACGTAGTTCGCCCGCGTTTCCATCAATCGGCTCCTAGGCTCTCACGCAGCCAGCCTGCGTCGGAGCCCGTCGAATTGCTCTGTGGCGCATAATCTGGTCCGAAAACCGGTCTTCGCATTTCGGGATCATGCGCTAGCCACAACGGCGCGGGCACGCTTGCCGTTGAAGTATTGCTGCAGCCAGGGATGCTGGGATGCCTTCATGTCGGCGATCGATCCTGCAGCAATGATCTTACCGTTCCCTAAAACGGCGATACGGTCGCACGCGGTATATAGGCTGTCGAGATCGTGGGTTACCATGAAAACGGTCAGCCCCAAAGTACGCTGCAAGGTGCGCACCAGCTCGTCGAATTCGCCGGCGCCGATCGGATCGAGGCCCGACGTCGGCTCGTCCAGAAACACCAGTTCGGGATCGAGCGCGAGCGCGCGCGCCAGCGCCACGCGCTTGATCATGCCGCCGGACAATTCCGACGGATAGCGGTCGGCGACCTCCGCCTTCAGGCCGACCATCACGAGCTTGGCGACCATGATCTCGTCGAGCAGTCGCTGCGAGACACGTAGATATTCGCGCACCGGAAACTGGATGTTCTGGCGCACAGTGAGCGATGAGAACAGCGCCCCCTGCTGAAACAGGATGCCCCAGCGCCGCTCGACGCCGCGCCGCTCAGCGGTACCAGCGGCATCGAGATCGATCCCGAACACCTCGATGCGGCCGGAAACCTTTGGCACGAGGCCGATAATGGTGCGTGTCAACACCGACTTGCCGGCCCCCGACGGACCGACGAAGCCGAGGATCTCACCGCGTTTGACGTCGAGATTGAGGCCATCGAGCACGCGGGTCTTGCCGAATTGCACAGTGATGTCGCGGACCCGAATGATGGCGTCGTCTGCCTGCTCCGGCATGATCAGATCCCGATCGATGCGAAGAAGATCGCGAATACGCCGTCCATCACGATCACGAAGAAAATCCCTTTCACCACCGACGAGGTGGTGTGCTGCCCGAGCGATTCCGCCGAGCCTTGCACCGCAAGCCCCTCGACGCAGGCCACGATACCGATCACGGCGGCCATGACCGGCGCCTTGACGAGGCCGACGATGAAATGATCGATCGATATGGCGTCACGAAGGCGGAGCAGGAAGGCCTCCGGATCGATGCCACCGTAGAGCCAGGCCACCAGACCGCCGCCATAGAGCGCGGCCATCGCGCCGAGGAAAGCCAGGATCGGCATCGCCAGCACCAGCGCAAGCATGCGCGGCAGGATCAGGACCTCGATCGGATCGAAGCCCATGGTGCGCAGCGCGTCGATCTCCTCCCGCATCTTCATCGAGCCGAGTTCGGCGGTGTAGGCCGAACCGGAACGGCCCGCCACCATGATCGCGACCAGCAGCACGCCGATCTCGCGCAGCACCAGCACGCCGAGCATATCGACGACAAAAATGTCGGCGCCGAACTGGCGGAAATGAAAAATGCCCTGCTGCGAGATGATACAGCCGATCAGGAAGGTGATCAGCACCACGATCGGCACCGCGCGCCAGCACACCTGCTCGAGGTGATGCACCGTCGAGGTCAGACGGAAGCTGCGCGGATGGATCAGCACCTTGCCGGACGCGGCGATCACGGCGCCGAGCATATCGACCAGGCTGACGATCGTGCCGCCGATGCCGACCACGGTGCGGCCGATCTGCTCCAACATGACCGTGATCGAGAGCGGCTCGCTGTCAGCCCTGGGCGCCGCGCCGACGCGGCGGACCTCGTCCACCAGGCTGGAATAGTTGGCGGAGAGGCCGGCGATCATGGCCTCCGTGGAGGTGTCGCTGAGGCTGCGGCGCAACCGCTCGATCAGCCAGGCGCCGAAGGTGTCGAGGCTGGAGATCTGGGAAACGTCGATGAAGATATGCGGACGGCTGCCGCGCAGCCTCTCGGCATCCGAGACAATCCGCTCGAGCGCCGGAGCAAAGCGCGCTGTCCAGCTTCCCGCCGCACACAACGCCAGTCCCTCGCCTTGGGCTATCCGCTCCAGTGTCGGGTCGCCGCTCACCTTTTTTGCCTACCCCTCGGCTGCTTGGCCTGCATGTTACCGGCGCGGCCGGGCCGGGTTGTCGAATCTGCCACTAACCAGCCATAATTGATTGCAGGTCGCAAGCATACGGTCCAGGAAATAGTAGACTTTTAAATGACTTCCACCCCACTCCGCGCAATTTCCCTGAGCGCCCGGATCGAGCGCTGGCCGATCTCCGGCAGCTTCACGATCAGCCGGGGCGCCAAGACCGAGGCTGTTGTCGTGGTGGCCGAGGTCAGCCAGGGCGGCGTGACCGGCCGCGGCGAATGCGTGCCCTATCCTCGCTACGGCGAGACGCCGGAGGCGACCCTGGGGGCAATCCAGGCCATGCAGGAGCCGCTTGCCGGTGGCCTCGACCGCGACGCTCTGCAGGCCAGGATGCCCGCGGGCGCCGCCCGCAACGCACTTGACTGCGCCCTGCTGGACCTGAAGGCCAAGCGCGCCGGCCGGCGCATCTGGGACCTGCTCGGACGGCCTGCGCCCAAGGCCTGCACCACCGCCTATACGATCTCGCTCGGAACCCCCGAGGCGATGGCCGAGGCCAGCGCCAGAGCGGCGCACCGTCCACTGCTCAAGATCAAGCTCGGTGGCGATGGCGACGGTGCGCGGATTGCCGCTGTGCGCCAGGCGGCACCGGACTCCCAATTGATCGTCGACGCCAACGAGGCCTGGACCGAGGGCAACCTTGCCGCCAACCTTGCGGCCTGCGCCGAAGCCGGTGTCACCCTGGTCGAGCAGCCGCTACCGGCCGGGAAGGACGAAGCCCTGGCGCGGATCACGCGCCCGGTCCCGGTTTGCGCCGACGAGAGCGTGCATGACCGCGCCTCGCTCGAGGGCCTGCGCGGCCGCTATGATGCCGTCAACATCAAGCTCGACAAGACTGGCGGGCTGACCGAGGCATTGGCCATGGCGGACGCCGCCCGCGCGCTCGGCTTCGAGATCATGATCGGCTGCATGGTCGCGACCTCGCTGGCGATGGCCCCGGCTATGCTGGTCGCGGAGGCCGCGCGTTTCGTTGACCTCGACGGCCCGCTGTTGCTGGCGCGCGACCGTGATAACGGCCTGCGCTACGACGGCAGCCTCGTCTATCCCCCGGACGCCGCGCTCTGGGGATGATGCGTGAACCGCCTGCGGGACAGCCACATCACGAGCCCGCCCGCCGCCCCCATCGCGGCCATCATGTCGTAGACGCCCAGTCCGTAGCGCGTATAGACCATGCCGCTCAGGATCGACGTGGTGCTCGCGACCATGCCGCCACAGGCAGTGAGGTAACCCTGCCCGCGCGCCATCACATGAGGCGGCACATGATGCACCATCAGCCCCATGATGCCGACCTGGGTCAGCCCGAAGGTCAACCCATGCGCGAGTTGCACGACCGCAAGGATCGCAAGCGGCGGATCCTGCGCCGTGATGGTCCACCGCGCCACCGCGCTGGCGCCCGCGATCACCACCAGCGTTGCTGACGGCAGCGTGAAACGCGGCGATAGTGCGAACAGCACGATCTCGGCGAGAACGCCGATCACCCACAGCCCCGCGATCGTCAGGCCGCTGAAGCCGGCCTGCCGCCAGGCGATCGATGCGAAGATGTAGTAGGCGGAGTGGCTGCTCTGGATCAACGCCGAGGATACGATGATCGCCAGGAAGCCGGGATCGCGCAGAAGCTTCCGTGCGCCGGCCGTGGGCGCGGTCGCCGCCGCCGGCCGGTCGAGCGGCCGCAGCGTCAAGGCGACCATCGCCGTGACGACGCTCATGGCCGTGATGATCCAGATCAGGTGAGCCTCGGCGACGTAGCCGAGCAGCAGGCCGCTCGCGAGCGCGCAGGCCACGAACGCGGTCGATCCCCACAGCCGCAGCGGTCCATAGCTGAGACCGTAACGCGTTACGCCGCGCAGCGCGTAGGCATCCGTCAACGGCACCATCGGCGTCCAGGCGCAGCAGGTCAGCGCATAGACCAGCAGCACGAGCCAGGGCTGGTGCTGGCTGCCAATAACGATGAATCCGAACGCGGTCGCAAAGCCCGTAAGCACGATTGCGCCGCGCAGCATCTGCCGGCGTTCCGCCGCAGCGGTGACCAGCGGCAATACGGTGAAACGAGTCACCGGCGGCACCGCCGTGATGATGCCGATCCAGGTGGCATCGATGCCGATCGCCTTCAGCCACACCGTGAAAAATGGCAGGTGGACGCCCGTCATTCCGAATAGTGTGGCGTAGAATGCCGCCAGGCTCCTGGCGAATCGCCGCGACGCAACCTTGGCTGCGATGGGGATTTGTGATTCGGAAGACATCAATTCAATTGCGATTCGCGCGATATCGTGATGATCGTTAGCGTAACGCGCAGTGATTTGCGCGAAGAGATTGTGATGGCCGAGGAAGCATTCGCCCTGTCGCCGATTTCCGCCCGCGCGGCCCAGCCGAGCGAGGAGGACTATGCCGCGATCAGCGAGGCCTTCATGGAGACCTCGCGGGGCCGCTGGTTCCTCGGCGAGTACGCCAAGCGCAACCGCAACGCCGATACCCGCATGGTGCTCGACGCCGTGGCGAGGATCGAGGAGAGCTTGGCCGCGCAGCGACAGGCGGCCGCAGACGCCTTCAGGGACGAGCAGCTCCAACAGGCATTGGCCGCCCTGCGCGGCGCGGTCGAGGCTGTGCAGGCCTCCGCCATGGCCGCGCTCGATGACGTGAGCTTCGAGCAGAGGCTCGCGCCGATCCGCAAGGGCGTACGGGTGATCCGGGAAATCTCGTGGCGGCTGCGCGAGATCGGCAACGATGGCCGGATCTGCGACATCATGGATTCGCAGGCCAGCGCCATCGAGGCCGGCGCCGCCCAGATCTCCCTCGGCGAGGCCAAGACCGTCGTGGACGCGGCATTCGCGGCACTGGCCCGTCGGCTGACCGAGTTCAACGCCGATGAGGCGGCCGTGCCCCGGACGGAATCGGCTATTGCCGAGGCCCCGGTCGTGGAGACGCCGGCAGCGTCGCCCTCACCAGCCCCCGCGGCCGATAGCGCCCAGCCCGAAGACGCTGTACGTGCCGCCGCCGAGACGTCACACGCCTCCGAAGACGCATTCGCAAAAGCCGAGGCCGCCTTGGCGGAAGCCGAGGCTGCCGAGGTTGCCCGCGTCGCCGATAAGGCCGCCGCCGACGCGCAGGACGAAGCGGTGCTCGACCTCATTGCCATGGAGATGGGCGCGCCCGATCCAATCGACGATGACGAGGCGATGCTGGTCGCAGAGATGCGCGCCGCTGAAGCGATGGCAGCCGAGCCCGAGATTGCTGCGCCGGCGCTGAACGCGGAGCTGGATCAGGCGGCCGACCCAGCGCCGGAGCCCACACGGACCCCGGAGCCGATCCTCAAACCGCAACTGGCGGCCGATGCGCGGATTGCAGAGGCGACTGCGAACCCGGCGGCGACGCAAGCCGATCTCGAAACCATTCCGGCTCCCGCGACCGACGTCTCGCTCGGCTCGACGATCATCGCCAGCGGCCTCGTGAAAAGGCCGAGCGCCGCGGCCAACGACCCGCTCGCGCCGATCCGACGCATGAGCCAGGCCGAGAAGATCGCGTTCTTCTCGTAAGCGCGGCGCACTGCCAAAATATCGAAAACAACCCCATGCAAAGTAGCCGGCGGCTGCCGGCGTTCGACGCGGAAACTTGACACGTCGGGCAAATCAGCCGTATTTTTCTATTATCCCGAAATTGCGCAAGTGCCGCCGCGACGGCATTGCGCGGGCGTTGTCGCACCATTCACCAAGTGTAGCGAAGGGTGCCCGAGCCGGCGTAGATCTGCGCGCCGGAGGCAAACTCGCCGTCGAACTTGGCGAGCACTGACCAGTGCGGCGTTAGGAATAGTTGTGCGCTGGCACTGGCGAGCGCCGAGTCGTGCGGGATCGGCGCGCCGGTCACGGTGAAGCTCGACCCGGGCAGCGAGTCGAACGAGGCTTTGAGCGCCGGGTTGCTGACCCAGTCATGTGCCCACGCCACTTTCGCGCGCAGAACGAGCGGCATCGCGTTCACAGTTGTCAGATCATCGAAGCGGCCGCCTAATTCGCTGCGCGTATCGGTGCCGTTTATGGCATCGTGGGACAGGCCGAAGCCGCTGGCGGTCACATCGGCCTCGCTGTAGGACGGCGTGCGGAAATCCTGCACCTGGATCGCCGCATAGGGCGTCATGCCGATGGTCTCGTAAGCAACCGGGACGGCAAAGCGGTAGCCGCCTTCGAGCCTTGCGGCGTAGCTCTGGCCCTGGAAGCTCGCATTAAGCGGCACGCCCAAAGCAGTACGGCTGGTGGTGAACCAGTTGTTGGCAAAGGAGAGCGCGCCTGCAAGGTAGGCCGGGCCCTGATGGGTGATGCCATAGATGCCCGCCAGGAACGCGTCGCTCCTGCCGCCGCCGAGTCCTTGCGCCAAACTCCAGTTGGTGCCGCCGCCGGCGAGCGAAAAGCCCACAACGCTATTGGGCGAGTAGCGATAATCCATTCCGGCCGCGTAGCCGAAGGTACTCGCCGTCACGTCGTTCGAGCCGACAGCGGGATTGCCGTTGGCCGTGCCGCTGCCGCCGAAGCCCGCTCCCCATGCCGTCCAGCGTTGCTCAAACGTTGGAATGGGCGCCTTGAACACCGCACGGGGCGCCTTGTACACCATCCCGGGCGGCGGAACCTGCTGCTGGGGCTGCTGCTCGGGCGCAATGCCGGAGGTGGCCAAATGCGGGTCGAGCATCAGGCTCAGGAACTCGTTCGTCAGTGTGAACGCGCTGCGCTCGGCCCCGGTCGCGTTCTCGCCATCGATTTGCGTCAGCGCATTGGCAAGATTTGCCCCTGTGAGATTGAACAGGTTGCCAAAGCCGGTCGGCAGCGTACCGCCGGAGTTGAAGAAATTGTTGATCGCAGTGGCGACGTTCCGCTGGTTGACGTTGATCGCTGTGTTGGCGCCGAGCGCGGCGGTGAGGTTCAGGAATACATCGTCGGCGCTATAGCTCAGGCTGTCGGTGAAATTGGGAGACAGGTTGGTATTGACGAGGCTCGAAAACGTCGTGCCACCGAGGCCTGCCGACTGCAGGATCATATATTGTTTGGCCAGGGACGTGCCGGGAGCGAACGCGGCATTCACCGTGCCGTCCAGCTTCGCCGAGCCATTGACTATCAATTGATCGGCTTGGGACGGTTGTGGCCCAGCGATACCGATACCCAAGGTGCCGTTGGCCCCTTGCTGATAGTTACCGTTGATCGTCAGCGCACCGGGCGTGCCATTGGGGCCTGTCGGGATCACCACGCCATTGTTGATGAGTGTCGGAGTCGTGATCGTGCCATTCCCCGTGATCTCGCCATTCGGACCCACGACCGTTCCACCATTGGCAGTGACTGTCCCCCCATCCGTAATATCAAGCACACCGGAGCCCTGTGGCCCGACCACCAACGTTCCGGTGTCGTTCAACTGTGAACCGGAACCATCTACCACGACACTACCGCTCGAACCCGGCTCCTCGCCGATAATGGCGTCCCCAACGCTCACCTTGCCGCCGTCAATAATACCCAATGCTCCGGCACCGCTACCGCCAATGACCGCGGTTCCTGAGTCCGTCAAGGTAGAGCCCGGTCCCTCAACCCCCTTTATATCAGTCGAGCCTCGACTACCGCCCAGATCAATCGGCGTCGCAGGATTGATGTCCGCACCCGAGATGTCCACGTAGGACGTGGCGATCGTATGGTTATCTGACTCAAAGCCAGTGCCGCTTCCTACGTTTGAAAGGACGATTCGATTGAACGTTAAATTCGGGTTGGACGGATCGGCGTAGAAATTGATGAAGGCATAGGGTTCGCCTTTGTTCGCGCCGCTATTTGGGTTGCCAAAAAAAGCGTTTTTGTTTGCTGATCCATTGATGAAATTCACGACATCCGATGTTCTGAAAGTCTCCACCAGCGTGCTGCCTGAATAGAACTGTAGCACGTTGTTCGGATCGCCCGCAGACCACCACATGCCAAAATATCGTTGTGGGGCCGTGAAAGTGAGTGTTGTGGGATTAGAAGCCGGATTGATGCTTTGGTTGACGGTCAGGTAATTCCCCGTGCCCCCTGCGCCACCAAACGCATCTGCACGTCGGATCTGGCCATGGTCATAGCTTCCCAGCGCGGAATTTTGTGCGAACGGAAAGGAACTCGACTGGAATCCGGCAGACAACTCATTGAAGTTCTCTTGGAATACGCTGGTCGCACCAAATCCGCTCGGATTTGTGAAAAGCGAGGATTGCTGGGCTCCAGGTTGTTCGAGTGTCACCAGAACATTTTGGGCGCATGCAGTACGCGCTGTCGCCAGCAAGGCCATGCACATCAGCAAGGCTAGGCACACAAGAGTGCGAGCTAAGCGCTGATCACCTAGCAAATCTGTAGCAATCTCAGAGAAGCCAGCGAGTCCTTCCATGTCCCACGGTCCCTGTTATTTTTTTTGGTACTGTTATACAGACTCAGCCCTGCATCAACGCGATAGTCGCATGTCAAGCGAATAAACCCATTGATGTGGCAATCATGTCACGGAACAACTCTAGGTTTTTACGGAAATCGGTTGGATCCCTTTGTGTCCGACGCTCAACTCCGATGACCAATGCTGGAGCAGAGAATAACAGGCGGGCGGACTCCTGGGCGACCTCCGCTCCCCGAGAGTTCCCGAAAGGCCAAGAATTTCACGTTTTCGAAGCTGCGGTCACATCCATGACCGGCTCTCCGAAGCTGCTGCAAAAAGCGGGCGCTCAGTTAGCGAGGAAATTGAGAGTCGGATTCTGTCTTTGTCCGAGGCGGAGTGAAAGAACTCAACGAAATCTGGAAGCAGCGTGTAAGCAGCTTTAAGCGAAAGAGCAGAAGATTGACGCGCAAGAGAAACAAATCAGCCAATTAGAAGCTAAGCCCGGCGGGCGCAGGTTCGGTGCCACCGCGAGCTTCAATTCTGGTCCACACGTCGGTGCGCAAATCGAGGAACATGGGTGGTGGCCGGCGCGGCTTCATGCGCTGATCGCATCGACCGCCACAAACGACAATGGGCAGAGCGGCCACGCTCTGCCCATTGTCCATCTGATCAGGCAGCCTCAGGCCACCAGCTTGGCGAACAGCTCCGCGTCGACATTGCCGCCCGAGAGCACGATGACGACGTTCTTGCCCTTGGCGTCGATCCGTCCCGCCAGCAATGCAGCGAGTCCGACCGCGCCGCCGGGCTCGACCACGAGCTTCAGCTCGCGATAGGCAAAAGCAACCGCGGCGCCGACTTCGTCGTCGGAGGCGCTCACGCCGGTCGCCAAAAGCTTGCTGTTGATCGCGAAGGTGAGCTCGCCCGGCATGATCGCCATCAGTGCGTCGCAGATCGTGCGCCCTGCCACCGGATGCGCCTCGCGGTGCCCGACCTTGAGCGACAGCGCATGATCGTCATAGCCCGCGGGCTCGGCGACGATGACCTGGGCCTGCGGAAATTTCGCCTTCACTGCAGTGGCGACGCCTGCGATCAAGCCGCCGCCGGAGGCCGGCGCCACGACGATGTCGGGCGCGAGCCCCAGCGCCGTCATGTCTTCGGCGATCTCGCGGCCGGCGGTGCCCTGCCCTGCGATTACGAAGGGATCGTCATAGGGACGCACCAGCGTGGCGCCGCGCTTGCTCGCAATGCCGTTGGCAATCGCCTCGCGGTCGTCGCGATCGCGGTCGTAGAGCACGACTTCGGCGCCGTAGGACTTGGTCCGCTCGCGCTTGGTGACGGGAGAGTCGGCAGGCATCACGATGGTCGCCTGCATGTTGAGGATTTTGGCTGCGGCCGCGACGCCCTGGGCATGATTGCCCGACGAGAACGCGACCACGCCGCCGCCGCGTGCTCCCTGCGGGATCGAAGCGAGCTTGTTGAAGGCGCCGCGGAACTTGAACGATCCGGTCCGCTGCAGCATCTCGGGCTTGAGGAAGACCTTGGTGCCGACCCGTTCGTTGAGAACGGGAAAGGTCAGGAGCGGCGTACGCACCGCGAACGGCGCGACGACCCTTGCGGCAGCATCGATATCCGCGGCAGCGACGGGCGGGTTTGTGGCGTTTTCCATCATCCGCAATTTCTATCGCGGCGGCGGACGGCCCGGCAAGACGCTTTGGCGTGAGGCCGGCAACGTGGGGGCGGTCAGCGCGGCGTCGGCTGGGTGGCCGGCAGGGCGCTGAAATGGTGCCCTTCGGCGCCGAACTCGACGGTTTCGCCCTCGCCGTCCCGCACCACCGGCCAGACGCTCATGGCGCGGTCGATGAACACCCGCGCGGAGGCCTGCCAGGTGTGGAGCGCAGCAAAATCAACGCAGGCCTGCCGCGGGATGCTCAGCGCCTCCAGGCAGGCGTGACGCAAATCCTCGTCGAGCACGCCGACCGGAGCCGCCCCGATCACGTCGAGGGGGCCGGTGACCGGAAATGCGGCAACCGGCAGGCCGCTTGCCAGCGCCTCGAGCAGCACGAGGCCGAACGTATCGGTCCGGCTCGGGAAGACGAACACGTCGGCGGCCGCGTAAATCTCAGCCAGTTCCTCGCCATGGCGGGCGCCGAGAAACACCGCCTGCGGATATTTCCGCTCCAGCGCCGCACGTGCGGGCCCATCGCCGACCACCACCTTGGTGCCGGGCAGATCGAGATCGAGGAAGGCCTCGAGATTCTTCTCCACCGCCACGCGGCCGACGCTGAGATAGACCGGCTGCGGCAGACAGAGATCGACATCGCGCGGATGGAACAACGCGGTATCGACGCCGCGCGACCACAGCACCACGTTGCGGAAACCACGCAACCGCAATTCGCCGGCCAGCGCCGGTGTCGCCGCCATCACGGCCTGGCTGGACTTGTGGAACCAGCGCAGCGCGCGCCAGATCCAGGATTCCGGGACAGGTGATCGCGCTGAGACATATTCGGGAAAGCGGGTGTGGAAGCTCGTCGTGAACGGCAAGCCGCGCTTGCGGCAATAGCGGCGAACGGACAGCCCGATCGGCCCTTCGGTGGCGATGTGGATACTGTCGGGCTTGGCCGCCTCGATCAGGCTGGCGACCTTCGCCCGATACGGCAGGGCCAGCCTGAGATCGCGATAGCTCGGCATCGCGAAGGTGCGAAACGATTCCGGCGTCAGGAAGCTCACCTCGACGCCGAGTGACTTCGCCGCCTGCGCCATCATGGTCAGCGTGCGGACAACCCCGTTGACCTGGGGATGCCACGCATCGGTCGCGACCAGGATATGCGTCATGCGGCGCGTGCCGTCACTCGCGGAACCGGCGCGATGCGGCGCACCGGATCGGTCCAGGTGATGATCTCGAAGCGGCCGTCCTCGTGCTCGGCGAGCGCGGTGCAGCTCTCCACCCAATCGCCGCAGTTCATGTAACGGATGCCGTGCTCGTCATGAATGGTCGCGTAGTGGATGTGGCCGCAGATCACGCCGTCGCAGCCGTGGCGGCGCGCCTCGCCCGCGAGCGTGGCCTCGAACGCACCGATATAGTTCACCGCCTTCTTGACCTTCAGCTTGGCCCATTGCGACAGCGACCAATAGGGCACGCCGAACATCTTGCGGAAGAAGTTCACGAAGCGATTCATCTGGATCGCGAAGTCGTAGGCTTTGTCACCGAGATGAGCGAGCCAACGCGCGTTCTGCACCACGAGGTCGAAGATGTCGCCGTGGATCACGAGATAGCGCTTGCCGTCGGCGCCGGTGTGGACGGTGTTCTCCACCACGTCGATGCCGCCGAAATGCGTGCCGTAATATTTGCGCAGAAATTCGTCGTGGTTGCCCGGGACGTAGATCACCTTGGCGCCTTTGCGTGCCTTGCGCAGCATCTTCTGCACGAAGTCGTTGTGAGTCTGCGGCCAGTACCAGTTCGACTTCAGCGCCCAGCCGTCGACGATATCGCCAACGAGATAGATCGTGTCGGCATCGTGAGAGCGGAGGAAGTCAAGCAGGCGGTCGGCTTGCGACCCGCGGGCTCCGAGATGGACGTCGGAGATGAACAAAGTGCGAAAGCGCCGCTCGGGGCTCTCTTCACTCAAGGAGTCGCTTCCCATGCCTGTGCACCTAACAGGTTCCTGTGACAAGGCGATGACGATCCCCGCGACCGAAGGCCCTGGAAAGCTAACGAGAATCAGTTGCACGCCTCTTCTCTGCCGATAACAGCGGCGTGCGACAATCTGGCGACATGGGCGATCGCGGCTGTGTGGAACAGCCGGTGTGTTGCGTGCATGTCGCGACGGAACAAATGGGCGGCCGCCGTTGCAATGACCCTCGATGCGTAGCCCGGATGCAGCGAAGCGCAATCCGGGGTTCGTTCCATCCGGAGCTACGCAGCTTCAATAATACTTGTGAAAGTGATGCACGGGCCCGTGGCCGCGTCCGACGGTGAAACGATCCGCCGCGGCGATCGCAGCCGTGATCCACGCTTTGGCGTTGCGCACGGCGGTCTCCATGTCTTCGCCCCTGGCCAAACTGGCAGCGATCGCCGATGACAAGGAGCAACCGGTGCCGTGCGTGTTGGCCGTCGCGATCCGCGGTGCGGCCAGTGCGACGGTGCGCTCACCGTCGATCAGATAGTCGATGCTTTCGGCGCCGCGCGCGTGGCCGCCCTTGACCAGCACGGCGCGGCAGCCCATCGCCAGCAATCGCCTGCCCTGCTCTGCGACAGCGGCCTCGTCCTCCGCGACCGGCTCGTTCAGCAATGCCGCAGCTTCCGGCAGGTTTGGCGTGATCAGGGATGCGCGCGGAAGCAACATGGTCTTGAGCGCATCGACCGCCTCCGCCGCCAGCAGGCGGTCGCCTGAGGTCGCGACCATCACGGGGTCGAGCACGACATGGCGTGGCGCCCAGCGCTTCAGCCCCTCGGCGATCGCTGCGATGGTCTCGGCCTGCGCCACCATGCCGATCTTGACCGCGCCGACGGCGAGGTCGGAGAACACCGCATCGATCTGTGCGGCGACGAACGGCGCGGGCACCGGATGGATGCCGCTGACCCCAGTGGTGTTCTGCGCCGTCAGCGCCGTGATCACGGAAGCGCCATAGACCCCGAGCGCGGCAAAGCTCTTCAGATCGGCCTGGATGCCCGCGCCACCAGACGAATCCGAGCCGGCAATGGTGAGCGCGATCGGCGTCATTTTGCGGCGCCGGCGGTTGATGCGAACGGGGTCATGGCCTGTCCTAGCCCGGCCGCCCAGTTGCGGCAAGTTCGCCTGACGGTACCGCGACTTGACGCTGACTTGGCCCCCGACTTGGACCCTGACTTGGCCTTGCCTTGGCCGCCCGTTTTTGGCCTATAGTCCCGGAAATCCCCGGAGACACAGCGATGGTTCCTTTCTTCGTCCAGATCAAATGCAAGCTCGGTCAATCCTACACCGTCGCCAACGCGCTGGCGGAAGCCGAGATCGCCTCCGAGATCTATTCCACCGCGGGCAACTACGACCTCCTCGTGAAGTTCTACGTCGACCACGACACCGACATCGGCCATTTCATCAATGAGAAGGTGCAGGTGATCCCGGGCATCCAGGATACCCTCACCATCATCACCTTCAAGGCGTTCGGAACGAAGTGAGATTCGCATCTGTCGAGGCGATGGCTGAGGCGACTACGCCGGCGCGAAGGCCGCCCGAAACGTTCGCGCCTCAGGACTCCTCCGCAGACTTTTTCTTCGGTGGCCGCGGCGGCCCTTCGACCGGCGGCAGCGACTTGATGTAGTCGGCGATCGCATCGAGATCGGGGTGCGAGAGCTGCGAGGTGTTGCGGATCACGCGCACCATGGAGCCACCGGCACTGTCGCCATCCGGCGTCTGGCCGGTCTCGAGGAAGTAGGCGATATCCTTCGCGCTCCAATCCGACAGCCCTTTTTGCGTGATGTTCGGCACCCAGCCCTCGCCTTCGGGATTGGGACCCCCGGCAAAGCGCTGCGCGCCGACGATGCCGCCGAGGACATTCCGCGGACTATGGCACTCGGCGCAATGGCCGAAGCTATTGACGAGATAGGCGCCGCGATTCCATTGCGGCGAGCGGCCTGCATCGGCCACGGGCGGCTGGCCATCCATGAACAGCCATTTCCAGACGCCGATATTGCGGCGGATGTTGAACGGGAACGGCAGGTCATGGTCGCGCACCTTTCCAGCGACCGCGGGTAACGTCTTCAGATAGGCAAACAGATCGCGGACGTCGTTGATCTTGGCGTGCCGATACGACGGATAGGGAAACGCCGGGAAGTAGTGCGTCCCCGACGGCGAGATGCCCTTCATGACCGCGGTGACGAAGTCAGCTTCGGTCCAGCGGCCGATACCGTCGTTCGGATCGGGTGAGATGTTCGGCGCATAGAAGGTGCCGAACGGCGACGGGATGGCAAGGCCGCCGCCGAGCTTGGTTCGGTCGTCCTGCTTCGGCACGGCATGGCAGGAGGAACATCCACCTGCATTGAACGTTGTGAGCCCGTTGGCCAAATCAGGCTGGTAGGCGGGCAGCGCGCTCGCGGCAACGGTCGCGGGGATCGTCAGCCACCAGAACGCGCCAAAGCCGGCGATGCCGGCCACGATGGCCAGCAGGAGAATTCGTCGCAGCATTCACTGATCCGTCATTGAGCCCATCATCTGTCGGCTAGTATGAACGCAAGGCTGCGCATATGCTTCCATCAAATTTCGCGCCCTGAAGTTGATCTAGGGAATAAATCCGGACGGCTGCTGTTTTGAGGCTGATACCGTCGTTTGATGTCAACAGGGAGAAAACCATGCCGAACAAGACCATGCTTGCCGCGCTGACGCTGAGTGCCGCGGTCGCCTTTGCCGGCCCCGCCTTCGCCGAGAAGCTGAAGGCGACGCTGAGCGGCAAGTCCGAAGTACCGCCGACCACCAGCACGGGCACCGGCACGGCCGACATTAATTACGACGCCGCGACCAAGAAGCTGACCTGGAAGCTCTCCTATTCCGGCCTGACCGGCCCCGCCACCGCCGCACATTTCCATGGCCCGGCCGAATCCGGCAAGAACGCCGGCGTCGCAGTCGCGATCCCGAATGCAGGCTCGAACCCGGCGGAAGGCAGCGCCACGCTCACCGATGCACAGGCCGCCGATCTGCTCGCCGGCAAGTACTACGTCAACGTTCACACCGCGGCGAATCCGGGCGGCGAGATCCGAGGCCAGGTGACGAAGTAGATCAGGCAACGAAGTAACTCGACCAACCAAAAAGGCCGACACAACAGAAAGGGCAGACGCTTCGCCGCGTCCGCCCTTTTTCAATCGCGAAGGATCAGCCCTTCTTGACGCGGTAGGTCTCGTGACAGCCCCCGCATTGCTTGCCGACGACAGTCAGTTCCGCCTTCAGCGCGTCGAGATCTTTGATCTTGCTTTTCGCATCGGCGACGACCTTGGCAAAACTCGCAATGTGGGACTCGAAGCCCGCCTTGTCTTCCCAGATTTTTGACGAGGGAGAGTAGTCCCCCTCGAACTTGAGGCCCTTGATGCTCTCGGGGAACAGCGTTGGAAGTCTCTTGGCGGTCTCTTCGAACTGGGCCATTGCGGCATTGACGGTCGATTGGTCGTAGGGCTTCTCGCCCTTGACCATCGCCACCAGCGCGCCTGCGTTCTTGCCGTTGTCCTTCATCATGGCTTGGGTGGTTTTGACCTGGTCCTGCTGCGCAACGACCGCACCGGCACTGACCGCAAGCACCGCTGCAACAACGACGATCCGCTTCATCGGCTAAATTCCTCGATACGGTTTATGCCGGTCCACAGGCGGTGGCCGGCTTGTTTGCAAACACCAGAGGCAGATATTCATTCCGCCTGCGGCGCTTTGTCAGAGCTTGTGCTGACGTTGTGCTTCACGGATCGCGATCCAGACCCGCTCGGGCGTTGCAGGCATATCGATGTGGTCGATCTTGTATTCGCGCCATAGCCCCTCGACGATCGCGTTAACAACCGCTGGGCAGGAGCCGATCGCACCGGCCTCACCGGCCCCCTTCACGCCAAGCGGATTGGTCGTGCAGGGCACGTTGTGGGTCTCGAACACGAAGGACGGACCGTCGGAGGCGCGCGGCATCGCATAGTCCATGAACGTGCCGGTGACGAGTTGACCATCGGTTGCGCTGTAGACCGCCCGCTCCATCAACGCCTGACCGATGCCCTGCATCGCGCCGCCATGCACCTGGCCCGCGAGCAACAGCGGATTGAGCGTGACGCCGAAATCGTCGACGATGACGTAGTTGATGATCTTGATGATGCCGGTGGCCGGATCGATCTCGACCTCGGCGAGATGCGTGCCGTTCGGATAGGTGCCGTCGGCGCTCGAGAAGGTCGCGCTGCCGCTCATCTTCGAGGAATCGCCGCCGGGACGCTTGGCGAGATCGGCAAAGCTGATCGAGCGGTCGGTGCCGGCGATGCGAACCCGGCCATCGGCGATTTCGAGGTCGCCCGCGCCGGCTTCCAGCGCCTGCGCCGCGAACTCCTTGAGCTTGTTGCCGAGATCGCGGGTGGCGCGCTCGACACTGACGCCGCCGGAGGGAATCGACGACGAGCCGCCGGTGCCGAGCCCGGTCGCGATCTTGTCGGTGTCGCCCTGTAGCACGTGGACCCGCTCCGGTGGCACGCCGAACTGCTCGGCCACGATCTGCGCATAGGCGGTCTGATGGCCCTGCCCGCTCGACTGCGTGCCGATCAGGATGGTCACGTCGCCGTTGGGATCGAGCGCGACGTTGGCGGTCTCCTCGCCCATGGTGCCGCAGACCTCGACATAGCTCGCCATGCCGATGCCGCGCACTAGGCCGTCCTTCTTCGCCGCCTTGGCGCGCTTTGGAAACTCCTTCCAGTTGGCGATCTCCATCGCGCGTTTCATATGCGCCACGAAATCACCGGAGTCGTAGACCTTGCCGGTCGCGGTCTTGTAGGGCAGCGATTTCGGCGGAATGAAATTCTTCCGCCTGATGGCATCAGGAGTCATGCCGAGCTTGCGCGCGGCAGCGTCGACCAGGCGCTCGATCACATAGGCGGCCTCTGGGCGGCCCGCGCCGCGATAGGCATCGACTGGCACCGTATGGGTGAACACTGTACGGACACGGCAGTGGAACGCCTGGAGGTCATAGAGACCCGGCAACATCCCGGCGCCGCCGTGCGGGATATAGGGCGCAAAGGTCGAGAGATAGGCGCCCATGTCGCCCATCAGGTCGACGTCCATGCCGAGAAATTTGCCATCCTCGGCAAGCGCCATCTTCGCCGTCGTGACATTGTCGCGGCCCTGCGCGTCGCCCATGAAGTGGTCGGAGCGCTCGGCGGTCCACTTGATCGTCTTCTTCAATTGGCGCGCCGCAACCGAGATCAGCGCATATTCGCGGTACGGAAACAGTTTGGTGCCGAAGCCGCCGCCGACGTCGGGGCAGATCACCCGCATCTTCTCCTTCGGCATCTTCAGAACCATGTCGCAAAGAATCTCGCGGAGGCGGTGGCTGCCCTGGCTGCCGATCGTCAGCGTCAGATGATCCTTCTTGGCATCGTATTCGGCGACCGCCGCGCGGGTCTCCATGAAGTTAGTGATGACGCGCGGATTGACGATGGTGATCTCGGCTACCGCATGCGCCTTGGCGAAGGCGTCCTCCGCGGCCTTCTTGTCGCCGATCGAGACATCGAACAGCACGTTGCCGGGCTTATCCGGCCAGACCTGCGGAGCCCCCTTCTTCACGGCGTTGACGAGACCAACGACAGCAGGCAACGGCGTCCACTCGACGTCGATCGCTTCGATCGCATCACGGGCATGATCAAGAGTGTCGGCGACCACGAAGGCGACGGCGTCGCCGACATGGCGCACCTCGTCCTTGGCGAGGATCGGATAGGGCGGCGCCGTGAACGGATCGGTTTCGAGGTTGAACAGGCACGGCAAGCCGCCGAGATCGGCAACATCGGCCGCGGTCAGGATCAACGCCACTCCCGGCATGCCGCGGGCCTTGGTCGCGTCGATGGTGAATGTGGCGTGCGCGTGCGGCGAGCGCAGCACCAGCGCGTGCAATGCGGGAGACGGTGCAACGTCGTCAGTGTAGCGGCCCTTGCCGCGAATCAGGGCATCATCCTCTTTGCGCAGCACACTTTGACCGACGCCGAATTTGATGGGAGCAGCCATCTCATCTCCAATTGTCTTGGTTTGTTTGATCCGCATATTGGCGTGGTTGTTCCGGAAGCGCAAACCGCTTTCCACACGGCGCGACGCGATCGCGCAGCCTGGCTCTATGCTTTTGATTTAACAGGGCAAACTATCCGCGGCGCAGCGCGAATAACCAGCCGCGGCCGAACAGCACGAGGATCGCGAAGCCGTAGACGAAGAGGCCGACCGCGACGAGCAGCAGCAGGATCAGTTCGTCACGGAAAATCTGCATCGGGGCGAACCAGACCGCCGCGAAGTGCGAGGTCAGCCACAGGGCGACGGCCAGCAGGATACCGCAAACCGCAAAGGTGCCGAACGAGCGCACCAGCGTACGATCGAAGTCGAGAAAGCCGCGACGTGCGGCGAAGAACAGCACGAGCAACAGATTGATCCAGGCGCCAACTGCGGTCGCGAGCGCGAGCCCGACTTGCGCCAGCGTCCCGACCAGAGCGACCTTGAGCGCGACGTTGACCGCGACCCCGGTCAGCGCCGCCTTCACCGGGGTTGCGGTGTCCTTGCGGGCATAAAAGGTCGCGACCGCGCTGCGGATCATCACGAAGGGAATCAGCCCTACGGCGTAGGCGGCGAGCGTTGCGCCGGCGGTTGCGGCGTCCGCCTTGGAGAAGGCGCCGCGAGCGAACATCGCGCGCATGATCGGATCGGCGACCGTAAGGAAGGCCGCCACGAACGGCACCGAGAACAGCAGGGTAAAGTCGAACGCGCGGCGCTGCGCCGCCATGGCGCCAGCGTGGTCGTCGGCGGACAGGCGCCGCGACATCTCCGGCAGGAGCACGGTGCCGATGGCGATCCCGATCACGCCGATCGGCAGTTGGTTGAGGCGATCGGCGTAATAGAGCGCCGACAGCGCACCGGCCGGCAGGAAGGTCGCGATGATGGTGTCGGCGAACAGCGCCACCTGCGTTCCCATCGAGCCGAGCGTGGCCGGTCCCAGCGCGCGGAAGAAGGCGCGGACGTCCTCGTCGAGCTTCAGCGGCGCAAAGCGCGGCAGCCCGCCATGACGCGCAAGGTCGCCGGCCAGCAGGAAGAACTGCAGGAAACCCGAGATCAGCACGCCCCAGGCGGCGGCATGGCCGGCGCTCGGGAAGAACGCGGCCAGCGCCAGCGTCATCATCATCGCCAGGTTGAGGAAGATCGGCGCTGCCGCGGCGCTGGCGAAACGATGCATCACATTGAGCATGCCGCCATAGAGCGTCACCAGCGTGATCAGCAGCAGGTAAGGAAAGGTGATCCGCGTCAGCTCGATCGCGAGCTTGCGCTGCTCGACGTCCTCGGTGAAGCCCGGCGCGAGGATGCTCATCGCCTGCGGCATGAACAGCATCGCTACCACCAGCAGAGCCACCTGCGAGGCGAACAATAGCGTGAAGATCCGGTCTGCGAACAGCCGCGCGGATGCCTCGCCGCGCTCGCCATGGACATGGGCGTAGGCCGGCACGAAAGCGGCGTTGAAGGCGCCCTCGGCAAAGATCGCGCGGAAGTGATTGGGCAGCCGCAGCGCCACGAAGAACGCATCCGCCACTGGACCTGCGCCGAGGATCGCCGCGAGCATGATATCGCGTGCGAACCCCGTCAGCCGTGAAAGCAGGGTGTAACCGCCGACGGTGAAGATGCGCCCAAGCATGCCGGTGCTTCTAGCGCATGATCACCATACGAACAAACCGGGCATTCAGGACGAGAGCGCGCCGCGCACGGCCTGGATGACACGCTCCTGGGTCGCCTCGTCGAGATAGGCGTGCATCGGCAGGCTGATCACGTCCTCCGACAGGCTCTCGCTGACCGGCAGGCCGCCCTCGGCGACCGGGAAGTCGCGATAGGCGGTCTGCTGATGCATCGACTTGGTGTAGTAGATCGCGGTCGGGACGCCTTGCGCCTTCAGCGCCGCCGCGAAGGCGTCGCGGTCAGTCCCCTTGGGCAGCCGGATGGTATATTGCGCCCATACCGAGGTGCAGCCGGAGGCCAGCCGCGGCACGGCCACGACGTTGCCGAGCCCGCGCGAATAGCGGTCGGCGGCCACATTGCGCGCCGCGATCTCGTCCTCAAAGATCTTCAGCTTCTCGATCAGGATTGCGGCCTGCATGGTGTCAAGCCGGCCGGTGAGACCGAGGCGGACGTTGTCGTACTTGTCCGAGCCCTGTCCGTGCACGCGGATACTGCGCAGCGCGTGCGCGAGTTCGTCGTCATCGGTGAAGATTGCTCCGCCGTCGCCGAAACAGCCGAGCGGCTTTGCCGGGAAGAAGCTCGTCGCGGTGGCGAGCCCGAAGGTGCCGAGCTTGCGGCCCTTGTAGCTGGCGCCGAAGCCCTGCGCCGCATCGTCGAGCACGAACAGGCCCTCGGCCATGGCGAGGGCGGCCACAGCATCGTGATCTGCGCTCTGGCCGAACAGGTCGACCGGAATGACGCCGACCGGCTTCAGCCCGCGCGCCCGCGCGGTCGCAATCCCGCGCTTGAGCGAATTGACGTCGATGTTGAAGGTCGCCTCGTCGACATCGACAAAGACCGGCGTCGCGCCGGTCAGCGCCACCGCTTCGCCGGTCGCGCAGAAGGTAAAGGACGGACACAGCACCGCGTCACCCGGTCCGACGTTCTTTGCCATCAGCACCATGAGGAGCGCATCGGTCCCGCTGGCGCAGGTCACCACATGCCTGGCGCCACTATACTCGGCCAGCGCCTTCTCCAGCGCCGTCACCTCCGGGCCGTTGATGAACTGGCAATGGTCGAGGACGCGGGCAACCGCCTCATCGATCGACTTGCCGAGCCGCTGGCGCTGCGCCGAGATGTCGATGAAGGGAATGGGTTCCGGACGGATATGCTGGTTCATGGAGCTGTTCGCGCGTGATTTGAAGAAGACATCAGCCGACGACGCGGCGCGGTCCCTTGAGCGCCGTGGAGGCGGCAGGCCTGGCCGGTGATTCCAGGCAGCGAATTGCGATCTCGAGACTCGCCACGCCCTCGTCGCCGGACACCGCCGGCAACTTGCCGGTGCGCACCGCATCGAGGAAGGCGATCAGCTCGGCGCGCAGCGGCTCGTCATGACCGACCGGCAGATGCCGCATCGAATAGCTGCCGTCAGGCTTGAAGCCGAAACATTCAGTGACCTGGCGCGTCAGCAGGTCGCCCATCACGTACTTGCCGCGAGTTGCCACCGTGACGTTGCGCGCCTTGAACGGCGTCAGCCAATTGGTGTTGATGTGAGCGAGCACGCCGGAAGCGGTGCGGAACTGGAGCAGCGCGATGTCCTCGCGCTCGGCAACGGCACTCGAAAGCTGCGGCTGCACCTCGACGATGTCGGATTCGGTAAACCAGCGAATCAGGTCGATGTCATGGACGGCAAGGTCGATCACGACGCCGACATTGGACATCCGTGGCGGGAACGGACCGACGCGAGTGATGCCGATCGACAGGATGTCTTCACCCGAGATCGCCTGCTTGATGGCGGCGACCGCCGGATTGAAACGCTCGACATGGCCGACCATCAGCGTCACGCCTGCGCGCTGTGCGGCAGCAACGATCTGCTGGCCCTCCTCAACCGTGGATGCGACGGGCTTTTCGACGAGAATGTGGATGTTGCGTGCGATGCAGGTGAGCGCGATGTCGTGATGCAAATGAGTGGGAGCGGCGATTGTCACGGCGTCGACGCCCTCGGCAAGCAGTCCGTCGAGGCTCTCGAACGCGCGGCAGCCGACGAGGTCGATGGCGCGCGAGCGATGCTCCGGAAGCGGATCGACGATCCCGACCAGCACGACACCGGGCAGCCCAGCCAGCACGCGGGCATGATTGCTACCCATCACGCCGGCGCCGATCACGCCGACGCGCAGTGCGCGCCTGATATCGGCCTTCGCGCCCGATGCGGACACCTTTGCATTCATATTGTAGACCCCAACTGACGTTCTGGCGGTTGTCCCGGCTTCTCAGGGAGCCACCCCGGCTCCGAGGGGATCAGCACAAAGGCTTCATCCCAAGTTTGGCGCTTTTGGCGCGAACCACGACCCGCTTCGTTGGCAGCCGCTATAGCACGGCGCCATAAATGTGGCGATTGCCAAGCACGAAATCCGGACACGTTTTGATTCAAAGAGTTACATCGTCCGACAAGCTTTTGGCCACGGCAAGCCGCCGCGCGTCAGGATCGCGGCCAAAAATTTGGGCAGCAGCGCCATACCGTCATTGCGAGCGCCAGCGAAGCAATCCATCGCGCTGCGTACGCTGGAGCGTGGGTTGCATCGCCACTTCCGCACAAAATCGCTTTGCAACTTGATCGCGAGCTCCTTGCAACGGCTAGACTGGACAGGACGATAGGCTGTCAGGTGCGCCGATAATCATCCTCGATGCGGATGATGTCGTCCTCGCCGAGATAGCTGCCGGTCTGCACCTCGATCAGCTCGAGCTGGATCTTGCCGGGGTTCTCCAGCCGGTGCACCGCGCCGATCGGGATGTAGATCGATTCGTTCTCGTGCACGGTCTTGATCAGCTCGTTGACCGTCACCTGCGCGGTGCCGCGCACCACGATCCAGTGCTCGGAGCGGTGGTGGTGCTTCTGCAGGCTGAGCCGGCCGCCCGGCTTGACGATGATGCGCTTGACCTGGTGGCGGTCGCCATTGTCGACCGACTGGTAGGAGCCCCACGGGCGATGCACCCGGATGTGGCTCTCGGTCACCTCGGGCGCCGTCACCTTCAGCTTGGCGACCAGCCGCTTCAGCCCGTTGGCGTCCTTCTGCCGCGACACCAGCACGGCATCCTGGGTCGCCACCACCACGAGATCGTCGACGCCCTCGAGCGCGACCAGCGCACGGTCGGTCGTGACGTTGCAGTTGCGGGAGTCCTCGAACACCGCAACGCCGCGCGCCGCATTGCCCTGGCTGTCCTTGGCGGACAGCTCCCAGACCTGGCGCCAGGAGCCGATGTCGGACCAGCCGCAGGCCACCGGCACCACCGCCGCCCGCGCCGTCTTCTCCATCACCGCATAGTCGATCGAGATCGCCTTCGCCGCGCCAAACGCCGGCGGGTCGAGCTTGACGAAGCCGAGGTCGCGCCTGGCCTCCGCCACCGACTGCTCGACGGCCGCCACGCTGGCGGCATCGACGTTGCGATACTCATCGAGCAGCACCGCGGCGCGGAACATGAAGTTGCCGCTGTTCCAGAGATAGCCGGCCTCGATATAGCCGGCGGCGATTTCCGCATCCGGCTTCTCGACGAATTTGCCGACCGCCCGCACCTCGCCGGCGACCACCTCGTCCGGGCTGAGATAGCCGTATTCGGTCGCCGGCCGCTCCGGCTTGACGCCGAAGGTCACGATGCGGCCCTGCTCTGCCGCGGCGAGCCCCTCGCGGCACGCCGCGACGAAGGCTGACGTGTCGCGCACCAGATGGTCGGCGGCGAGCGCCAGCACCACCGCCTCAACGTCCCGGCTGTGCGCAAACGCCGCCCCGGCGGCGATCGCGGGCCCGGAATCGCGCCGCATCGGCTCCAGCAGCACGTCGGCCTCGCCGCCGATCTCGGCGAGCTGCTCCAGCACCATGAAGCGGTAGGCCTCGTTGGTGATCACGATCGGCCGCTCGAACAGGCTCGCGTCCGCGACCCGCAGCAGCGTCTCCTGGAACGTCGAGCGCGCCCCGAACAGCGACAGGAACTGCTTCGGATGCACCTCGCGCGAGGCCGGCCACAGCCGCGTGCCCGCACCGCCGCACAAGATCAGGGGGATAATTCGCCGGTCCATCGATGCCTCAAGTCCTGTCTTGTCCGCGGATAACACATCAAAATCGCGCGAAGGCGGCCGTGATCGACGCCCCTGTTGCCCGGGGAGCACTGTCACGGTGTAGCATCATGCGATCCCGTGCGTCAGGTCAGATCTTACCGGTATTGGACCCGGTGCACAGGTGACAGTCCCGTTCCGGCCTCTTTTGCCCACTTATCGGGCTGGCCGCAATAACAGCGGCACGGCTATTGCCAGATCGGTGCGGACACCATACCAAGGCGGCGAATTCGGGCGCGCGAAGCCTTTGCGCGGTTTTTTTGACACATTCTGAAACTGGGCCAGCGCGGGCGACATGCGCCGAATCCTGCTTTCTACCCTCAAGATATTGATCTCGGCCGCGCTGCTCTATCTCTCCTTGCGCAAGGTCAATCTGTACGACCTCGCCTCGCGCATCCAGGTCGAAAGTCTCGGCTGGCTCGGGCTCGCGATCGCGGTCACGATCAGCCAGATCTTTCTCGGCGTGTTGCGCTGGCGGGAGATCAGCGTGGAATGCGGCGCGCCGCTCGTGACCGCGCAGGCGATGCGCTTCAACATGATCGGCACCTTCTTCAACCAGACGCTGCCGTCCTCGATCGGCGGCGACGCCGTGCGGCTGTGGCTCGTTGCGCGCAACGGCGCGGGCTGGCGCGCGGCGACCTATTCGATTTTTGTCGATCGAGCGATCGGACTCATTGCGCTTGCCGTCGTTATCGCCGCAACACTGCCGTGGAGCTACCGGTTGATTTCCGATCCTCACGGCTGGACGGCCCTGCTGCTGCTCGATCTCGCCGCGCTCGCGGCCGGATTCGGCTTCCTGCTGATCGGCGTGCTGCCGTGGCCGTGGTTGAAGCGGTGGTGGGGGACGCATCACGTACATGCCTGTGCCGTGATTGCGAACCGGGTGCTGTTCAGCCGCAAGCGCGGGCTGAAGGTGATCGTGCTTTCCTTGATGATTCACGTGGTCACGGCCGTGATCGGCTGGTGCGTGGTGCGGTCGATCGCGGCGCCGGTCACGTTCGGCCAGATTTTTCAGCTCTTGCCGCCGGTCATGCTGATCACGATGATGCCGATTTCGATCGCAGGCTGGGGCGTGCGCGAAGCCACGATGGGACTGGCCTTCGGATATGCCGGGTTGATCGCGAATGAGGGCGTCAATGTCTCGCTGCTGTTCGGTGCGATATCATTCCTGGTCGGCATCTTCGGCGGCTTGGTGTGGATCCTGAGCCCGGAGAAAGCCGCGAAGGGCGCTGCGCCGATCGAAGTGCCGGCATCGGAATAGCCGTCGACCGCCATGACCAGCTTCGAAATCCTCCTGTCGTTCATCGCAGCGGTTCTGGCCGCATCGATCTCGGCCATGCTGATCCAGGCGACGCGGCCGATGCTGCTGCGCGTGGCGCTGGCGAAGCCGAATGCCCGCTCGTCGCACAAGATTCCGACACCACAAGGCGCCGGCATCGCGGTCACCGTGGCCACGTTGCTCGCAGGCGCGATCGTCCTCGTCCTGGCCGGATTGCCGGACTTGACCGCTCCCTTCGTGGTATTCGCCGCAAGCCTGTTCATCGCGGTGGTGGGCTTCGCCGACGATGTCCGCCCCCTGCCCGTCGCCCCCCGGCTGTTGCTGCAAGCCGCGGCCGTCGCCATCGTGGTGTTCGCAGCGCCGGACGATCTGCGGATCGTTCCGATCTGCCCGCTCTGGCTCGAGCGCGGCTTGCTGCTGGTCGCCGGCCTCTGGTTCGTGAACCTCGTCAATTTCATGGACGGGCTGGACCTGATGACCGCAGCCGAAGCCGTGCCGATCACGGTGGCGGTCGCCCTGCTCGGCAGCTTCGGCCATGTCCCGGCTGCGACCACGATCGTCGCTGCCGCGCTGTGCGGGGCGCTGCTCGGTTTCTCCCCGTTCAACCGGCCGGTCGCACGGATCTTCCTTGGCGACGTCGGCAGCCTGCCGATCGGCCTGTTGCTCGGCTGGTGCCTGCTGCAGCTCGCGCTGCATCAGCAATTCGCTGCCGCGTTGCTGCTGCCGCTGTACTACCTGGCGGATGCGACAGTCACGCTGCTCCGCCGGATCGGGCGCCGTGAGCCATTCTGGGCCGCGCACCGCTCGCACTTCTATCAGCGCGCGACCGACAACGGATTTACGGTATGGCGCGTCGTCGGCGAGGTCTTCGTGCTTAATGTCGTGCTGGCGCTGCTTGCGATCACCTCAGTCGTCCTGAACACCCTGATCGCAGACATTGTCCTGTTGCTGGCCGGCGCACTTGCCGTCGCCCTCCTGCTGCGTCGGTTCTCGCGACCACGGACGCTTTGATCGGCCACGGCCAAATCGGGGTGGTCACCGACTCAAGGCGAGTTTCAGGCCGTCATCGAGGCTGAGCGGCGGCCGCCATCCAATCGTGCCCAGCTTCGACAAATCGAGCTCGAGCGAGCCGAGCAGGCTGTCGTTGGCCTCGCTTCGACCGCTGGCCTTGAGCAGTGTGCTCAACAGCGGTGCGGGCAACCGGAATAGACGTGGCGAGGTCTGTGCTGCATGGGCGAGCCGCTCGATGAATTGCGGCGTCGACACCTGCTCGCTGTCCGCGACCAGAAATACGTCGAAATCCTGCCCCGGATGCTCAAGGCGGTGGAGAATAAACGAAGCCAGGTTCTCCACCGATAGGAATGCGCGACGATTCTGAATATTGGCCAGGGGAAGCGGAACACCGCGCTTCACGGCTTTTTCGAGCAGCGCAAAGTTCCCTTTTGCTCCGGCGCCATAGATCATCGGCGGACGGACGACGGTGACCTTCATGCCGCTACCCGCCACCAGTTCACTCAAGCCGGCTTCCGCAGCCGCCTTCGACATGCCGTAGAGACCGCGCGGCGTCAGCGTGTCGTCCTCGCGAAATGGTGGGCGCCCGTTGTTGCTGCGGCCATGAACCAGGATCGTGCTGATGAACACGAAATCCCGCACGCCAGCGGCTATCGCCGACCGCGCCAGGTGTAGCGTCCCGCCGACATTGACGTTGTGGTAGAGCTCGATCGCGTGTTCTTCCTTCTGGTGATGAACACGCGCGGCGAGATGCACCACCGCGTCCACGCCGGCAACCGCTTCGCGCCAATTGGTGGTTGGCCCCAGCGTATCGATCGCCACCTCGTTTGCATCCTGGGGCGGCGTCCGCACGGCGCGCCGCACCACCCAGCCGCTGCCGGCCAGCAAGGGCACCAGGTGACGGCCGACGAAGCCGCTCGCCCCTGTGACCAAAACCGTCGGTCGATGACCGTTACTCATGCCGTCCGCTCCACATCGCGGTTGCACAATAGCTCGCCGACGAGCGCAGCGTAACTGCCAAGGGCGCGTTCGGGACTGAAGGTCCGGGCCGTCGCAATTGCGCGCTCCGCCATCGCGACGTCCTGCGAGCGCGACGCCTGCCTGACGGCTTCGGCGAGTTGATCCGGCTTGCCGGGTTCTACGACCCAGCCGAGCGCGTTCTCCTTCACGGTGAGCGCGGCCTCGGCCTCGGGTTCCGAGATGAGGATCACGGGACGGCCCGCCGCGAGCAGATTGTAGAACCGGCTCGGCACCGATACGCCGGCGACGTGCTTGCGATAGGGAATCAGCCAGACGTCGGCGCTGGAGAGCAGCGCGTCGAGATCAGCGTCCGCGACTCGATCGACCAGCGTGACGTTAGCCAGCCGATCCGCGGATTGCATCTCCCTCAACCGGTCAAAGCCCATCCCCCAGCCCGAGAGCAGGAAATGAATGTCGCATTCGCCGCGCAGCAGCCGCGCCGCATCGAACACGATGTCCGGATCGTGAGTGAATCCGAGATTGCCGGACAAGCCGACGACGAAACGAGCACCGATCGCCTTGCGAAACGGATTGTCGGGGTCGACGGGACGAATGCCCGGCACCAGTGTGGTCCAGTTCGGAATGAACCTGATCCTGTCCGGCGTCATTCCACGGTACCGGAGCAATAGCTTCTCGCTGTCGCGGCCGATCACGATGACGGCATTCAGCGCTCGGAACATCAGCCCGTTGATCGCCCGCATTGTGCGGGCGACGAGAGAGGACGGCTTCAGCAGTCCGGCCATGACGAGGACATCGGGGAACAGGTCGTGCAGGATCAGCGCCGACTTCGCCCCCTTTAGCCTTGCCACGACGGCCACGGCGTAGGGAAGCACGAAGGGCGCGGTCACCGTGAGTGCGACGTCGCCGCGCTGCAGGCGCGTCCACAGCGCGACGAAGATCCGGCAGGTGAACAACGTCTCGGCCAGAGCGCGTTTGATAAGCGCGGCCTTGTCCGGCAACCAGTTCCGGATTTCGACCACCGTCGGCCGTCCGGGCCGGGGCTCTCTCGCCGAGCCCGGCATGCCGGACACCACCACGACCTCCGCGTCTTGTGCGACCCGTTCAGCGATCGCGGCCATGATCGCGGCAGTCGTGCTGTGGTCCGGCGGATAGTGCTGGCTGACGACGACGACTTTATGGGGCTTGCGCATCGATGGCTTTCGAGATGGTCCTGCCGCGCGCGACGGCGCGATCAGGCGGCATTCGATCCGAATTCAGGCACGGCGTCCTTCAGCACGGCGCGGATGGTCACTCGGTCGTCCCTCTCGATGGCATCCTCCAGCGCCGCCAGCCACTTGCGCAGGGTCGACATCGGCGGCTGGTTCGGCTTCGCTGCCATGATGCCGGCGACGCCGATCTCGATGGTCGGCTCCTCACTTGCGAACAGGATCTCGTTCAACCGTTCGCCGGGCCGAATGCCGCTGAACACGACTTCGATATCGACGCCTGGCTGCAGGCCGGACAGGCGGATCATCCGCTCGGCAAGATCGACGATCTTGACCGGCTGTCCCATGTTCAGCACGTAGACCGAGACGTCAGGACGCGCCGGCGTCATCGCATGCGTGGCGGCTGTGATCACCAGGTCGCAAGCCTCCCGAATTGTCATGAAGTAGCGGACCATGTCCGGATGCGTGACGGTGATTGGGCCGCCTGCTTCGATCTGGGCCTTGAACTTCGGCACCACCGAGCCGTTGGAAGCGAGCACGTTGCCGAAGCGTACCGAAATCAGGCGCATATGCGGCTTGCCGTCGGCTCCGGCCATCAGATCGTGGTCGAGCGCCTGGCAGTACATTTCGGCAAAGCGCTTGGTCAGCCCCAGCATCGACACCGGCTCGATCGCCTTGTCGGTCGAGATCATCACCATCGCGGAGGCGCCGGCGGCCAAGGCTGCGTCGGCAACGTTCACCGAGCCGAAGATGTTGGTCTTGACGCCTTCGCTCCAGTCGCGCTCGAGGATCGGCACGTGCTTGAGCGCCGCCGCATGGAACACAATGTCGGGCTTGAAGTCGCTCATCAGCCGTATGATGCGCTCGCGATCCCTGATGTCGGCGATTCTGCCTTCGACAACTGCGGCGGTGCCGCGGGCCGACAGCGCTTCGGTGACCCCGTACAGAGCCGGCTCGGAATTCTCGATCACCAGCAGGCGTGCCGCACCGAAGGTTGCGACACGATCGCAGATTTCAGCTCCGATCGAGCCGCCGCCGCCGGTCACGATGACCGATTTGCCCCTCACCAGGGTCTCGAGCCGTCCATAGTCGATCTTGTGGCTCGGACGCAGCAACAGATCCTCAACCGCGACATTGGTCAGCCGCGGCGTGTCGCCGCCCTCCAGCGACGGTAGACGGCTAACGATCAAGCCGAGCCGCTTGGCGCGCATCAGCACACTTTCCGGATGAGCCTCCGGCTCGAATGCGGACGGCGTCATAACCACCCGCTTGATCGGCCGCTGCCGAACGCCGAAGTCGCGAATCACGGGCTCGATGTCGTCGACCCCGCCGACGACGGGAATGTTGCGAATCTTCTGGCCCCGATCGGCGGCCGAGGGCGACAGCACGCCGATCGGCCACAACCCCTTGATAGCGCCGTTCTCGATGCCGCGCAGCACGACTTCCGCGTCAGCGGTGCGTCCGACCAGCAGTGCCGGTGCGGCGTTGTCGGAGCGGGCATGCAGGCGCGTGCGAGAATAGCGGAAATAGCGATAGCCGAGGCGCAACGCGCTCAGCCCGAACACCTCGAGGAAGAAGAAGAGGATGATCGTGACGCGTCCCAGAAAGACGACGCCATGCGAACTTGTTTCGGTGAAGATGAAGACGTAGTCCAGCACCACGAGCGCCAACGTCAGCACCGCCGCGACGCGCAGGATGTTCACAGCGTCCGGCAATGACGTGAACCGCCATTTCGCGGTGGTCAGATTGCAGAGATAGCTGACTACGATGCTGAAGAGCACGAACCACGGCAGGACACGCATCAAGAGCGGCAGCCGGTCCGTAAGAAGGCTGCCCTCGAAACGCAGATAGAAGGTCGCCACCAGCGCAAACGCCGTCACAAGCGCGTCATGGATCAGAATCAGGAAGTTGCGCAGAGTGAATTGTGAGAGGCGCGTCATGTATGCGGGTGGCTTAGCGGCAACTGTGGGTTTTGCGACAAGGTGTCAAGGCTGATAGCGTATCTGCGACGGTCATGCCAGCGATCATGGACGGATTGGGCGCTCAAGTTCCACGCTTGCCGCCGATCGCGCTTTTAGCGCCATGCCGCCGGCGACCCCGACACCCAATACGTACATCCAGCCCTCGTGAAAATCGAAGATGTGCGAATTGAACAATGAAGTGAAAATATTCTGCACCACGACGAGAAGCCCGATCCAGTTGGCGAGCCCGCCGCCGCGGAACAGCAAAAGGTGCAGGATCCACATGGCATAAAGGATGGCGACCCCCACAATGCCCCACTGCACGGCGACGTTCAACGTCTGATTGTGCGGATTGCCGATCACTTCGCTTGAAGCCTGCCGTTGGACGTGCGTCGCGACGCGCTCGAACAGGCCTCGCGTCGCCCCGGTGCCGTGTCCGATGATCGGCGCCTCGGCGAAGAAGCCGAGCGACTTTCGCCAGAACTCAAGCCGCAGACCAATCGAGGTCGGCTCGTTGCGCTCCATGTAGAGTTGATAATCGCGGCTGAACGTCTCGGCGGTCCATCGCAACTGAGGCGACGAATACCACGCCACCACGGTGAGCGCGGCGGCCCCACACAGGATCAGGGCGATGCTGCGCCAGCGCAGATGGAGCAGCGCAAACACCGCGAACATGATCGGGACCGTGACCAGCGCCGTCCGCGACACCACCACGAACGCCATGTTGGCGAAGAAGCTCACAGCGATCGCGATCAGCAGCACGGCCAGCGCGATGCGCTTGGCCTGCAAGAGCAGGACGATCGGATAGGCCAGCGCGACCGCGCAGAGCGTGAATTCCTGGCTCTGGTTGATGTAGTCCTTGACGAAGATGCCGCGTTCGGCGCCTCCCGACGGCTTCAGCGAGAGGCCAGGATGCAGGAGTACCAGCCAGGACATCACCATCAGCAGCGTGCAGGACACCAGGAAAGCCGTGAACACCCACGTTCCACGTCGCGAGCGCTGAAAATGATAGAACAGGAACGGAAGCACCAGGAGCTTCGCGGTTGGCTCCACCGCATACAACCTTGCACCCCAGACGGCGTCCGACCAGAGCGTGCCGACGAGTGCGAGGCCGAACAGCGCGGCCGGCACAGCGCAGATCGGCTGCTTCACCAACGCCCAGAACGCCCTCAGGTCGATTGTCGGAGCAACTGCGATCAGCAGCAGCACGCCGAAGATGCCGACCAGCGAGGTCGACCAGGGCAGCGACAGCGCGATCAGGACGGCGATCACGTCCGTCGTCGTCGCCCACCGCGCCGGGTCGCGCCAGGCGGGCAGCGCCGCGGCCGAGGTCGGGGAAGCCGTGCTCGCGGTCACGCCTTGCCCCCGCGGGCCCGATCGACCAGCGACGTCGTACTGTGCCCGGCCAAGATATCGACCAGCAGCACCTCGCCGCCGGACGCCTCGACGATCTCACGGCCGACCACCTGCTCGCGGGTGTAATCGCCACCCTTGACCAGCACGCTCGGCCGCACCTTCATGATCAGGTTGATCGGCGTGTCCTCCTCGAAAATCGCAACAAGGTCGACGGCTTCCAGCGCCGCCAGCACCTCGGCGCGCGCCTGCGCATCCTGCACCGGGCGCCCCTCTCCCTTCAGCCGCTTCACCGAGGCATCGCTGTTCAATCCGACGACGAGACGGTCGCAGGCGCCGCGCGCCGCCGTCAGCACCTTGACGTGGCCGGGGTGCAGGATATCGAAGCAGCCGTTGGTAAACCCGATGCGCAGATCCTGCTTACGCCATTCGGCAAGATATGCATCGATATCACCGCCGGCCGCGACGATCTTTTCCTCCGCGGCAAGCGACGCATGCGGTAGAATCCGTCGCCGCAATTCGTCGGGTCTGACGATCGCGGTGCCGGTCTTGCCGACGGTCACTGCGGCTGCAGCGGTCGCCATCCTGAGCGCCGCCTCCCAGTCTGCCGTCGCAGCCAGCGCCAGCGCCAGCGTCGCCGCCACCGTATCGCCCGCACCTGACACATCGCGCACCTTCACCGGCAGCGACGGCACGTGGATGATCCCCTTGTCACGCAGCGCGAGGGTCATGCCGTGCTCGCCCTGCGTCACCAGCATGGCTTCGCAATCGGCCAGCCGCATCGCATCCTCGGCGGCGGCTGCGATCGCGCTGTCCGAATCGGCACGGCTCCGGGTTGCTTCGGCGAATTCCTTGCGGTTTGGCTTGAGCAGCGTGGCGCCGCGATAGATCGCGAAATTGAGGCTCTTCGGATCGACGATCACGGACTTGCCCAGCTCGCGCGCCGCATCGATCGTGTTGCGGATCACCCGCGCCGTCAGTACGCCCTTGGCGTAGTCCGACAGCAGCACGATATCGGCGCGCGCGAGCTGCGGCAGGATGGCATCGATCAGCTTCTGCTCGACCTCGGCCGAAGCAGGCACCGCCTGCTCCCAGTCGGCGCGCAGCATGTGCGTCGAGAAATGCTCGGACACAAAGCGCACCTTCCGCGTGGTCGGCCGGCCGGAATCACGCACCAATATGCTCTCGATTCGGCTTTCCCGGGCCAGCACGTCCTGCAGCCGGGCACCCGTGTCGTCCTCGCCGATCAGACCGACGAAGATGCAGCGCCCGCCGAGCGAGGCAACGATGCGCGCGGCATTGCCGGCGCCACCGATATGGGTTTCGCTGCGCCGAGCTGCGATCACCGGCGCCGGCGCCTCCGGAGAAATTCGCGACACCTCGCCGTACACGAACTCGTCGAGCATGAGGTCGCCGACGCAGAGCACGGTCTGGCCGGACATTGCATGCAACAGAGCTTCAAAATCGAACATCTGTGGCCGTGCCCCGCTTCAGCGATATCGATCGGCGCGGTCGAGGAAGCCCTTCACATAGGCGTCGACCGCATCTTCGAGCGCCGTGAAGCCGCCGTTATAGCCGGCGTGCCGCAGGCGATCGACTTCGCTCTGCGTGAAATACTGATAACTGCCGCGAATCTGCTCGGGCATGTCGATGTACTGGATGTTCGGCTTCGCGCCGAGCGCGCTGTACGCCGAGACAATGAGATCCTTGAAGCTGCGCGCCTTGCCGGTACCGACGTTGAACAGCCCGCTGACCGACGGGGTTGCGAGCAGCCACATCATCACCCGCACGACGTCGTCAACATAGATGAAGTCGCGACGCTGGTCACCATCGGCGATGCCCTCGCGATGCGACTTGAAGAGCTGCACGACGCGGCCCGCCTTGATGTCGTCGAAGCGGCGCGCCAGCACGCTCATCATCGGACCCTTGTGATATTCGTTCGGGCCGAACACGTTGAAGAATTTCAGCCCGGTGCATTGGGGCGGCAGCCTCTCACCACGCGCGCGTCGCTCCGCGACGGCGAGATCGAACAGGTTCTTGCTCCAGCCGTACAGGTTCATCGGCCGCAGGCGCTTCAACGCCTCGACCGAACTGTCGTCATCGAAGCCCTGGTCGCCATCGCCGTAGGTCGCAGCCGATGAGGCATAAATTAACGGGGTTGCGGTCGCGGTACACCAGTCGAGCAGACGAAGCGGCGTCTTGAAATTGGCTTCCATGACAAGATCGCCGTCGCTCGCGGTCGTCGACGAGATCGCACCCAGATGCAGGATGGCGTCCAGCCGGCGGCCTTGCAGCCAAGCCATTAGCTCGGTCGGCGGCACGAAGTCGGCGAGCTGGCGCTTGGCCAGGTTCCGCCACTTGCCGTCGCTGCCGAGGATGTCACAGACCGCGACGTCGCTGCGCCCGGCGTCATTCAACGCGGCGACGACGTTCGATCCGATAAAACCGGCACCCCCGGTTACCAGAAACATTGCGAAATCCCACCCAAGTCCACTGCAGCCGCCAGCTTTGCCCCACTCCAGCGCCGCAAGCAACGACGGCTTTACCTCCAGACGCGAACCGGTTACCGACGGGGCCGCAATCGGTCCGGCTCGGCACATTCTTAGATATGAATAACGATTCAATATTAGGGATAGAAACAGAGGATGCCGCGGACACCCGTCCGATCCTCGTCATTCCCTATATGTGGATTGGGGATTTTGTGCGGGGCCACACCGTCATCCGGGTGCTCCGCAAGCGCTGGCCCAATCGACCGGTCGACCTGCTGGTCACCCGCCTGTGTGCGCCCCTTGTGGACTACATGCCCGGCGTGCGCGCCGGGATCATCTCCGATCTGCCCCGCAGCCGGCTGGCAGTGGGTCGGCAGCGGGCGCTCGCGGCCGAGTTCCGGACCCGGAACTACGCCACCGCGCTGGTACTGCCGGGCACCTGGAAGTCCGCGATTGCACCGACGCTGGCCGGCATTCCGGAGCGGATCGGCTTCTTCGGCGAGGCCCGGTTCGGCCTGATCAATGCGATGCGGTGGGGCGAGAAGAAGCTGCCGCGCTTCATCGACCAGAATGCTTCGCTCGCCCTGCCGAGCGGCGCGCCGCTGCCGCCGGAATGGCCGGTGCCGCAGCTCCAGGTTCCCGCCGACGAGGTCGCACGATGGCGGCAAGCCAATGGCCTGGGAACCGGTCCAGCTATCGCGCTCGGACCAGGCTCGGTCGGCGCCTCCAAGCGCTGGACCTATTATCCCGAGGCGGCACGGCTGTTCGCCGAGCGTGGCTTTGACGTCTGGGTGATTGGCGGCCCTGCCGAAAAGCCGCTGGCAAAGGAGATCGTCGCCGCCGGCGGCGCCCGGGTCCGCGATCTCACCGGCACCGACCTCCGCAATGGCGTGCTGGCGATGGCCGCGGCGAGCGTCGCGATCTCAAACGATTCCGGGCTGATGCATATCGCAGCCGCAATCGGCACGCCGACCATGGGCATTTTCGGCCCGACCAGCCCGTATCTCTGGGCCCCCATCAACGGCCTCGCTGCCACCATGCAGCAGACCAAGGCGAAGCTGTCGTGCCAACCGTGCCAGAGCACCATCTGCCGGATGAACGACCATCGCTGCATGCGCGACCTCCCCGCCATCGACGTCGTCGAGACTGCTCAGCGCGTGCTGGCTCAGATCAGCGTCCGATAGACCGCGGCGATCGCATTCGCTTCCGCATCCAGACTGAACTTATCCACAACCCGCGCCTGCGCCCGTGCGCCCATCGCCGTCGCCGTCATCGGATCGCGCATCAAGGGCTCCAGCGCGGCCACCAGCGCATCGACGTCGCCCGGCGGCGTCAACACCCCGGTGACACCGTCCTCGACGACGAACTCGGCGGCTCCCGCCCGCGCTGCCACCAGCGCCGCGCCGACCGACATCGCCTCGATCAAGGTCAGGCCAAAGCCCTCGTTGCGCGAGGTGAAGGCATAGATCGTCAGCCGCTGATACCAGCGCACGACATCCTCGATCGGAAGCTCGCCGGTGATCATGATGCGCGACTGCAGACCCGCCGCCTCGATGCGCCGCTTCAAGTCGTTTGCGAACGCCTGCTGCTCCGGCACGACGGCGCCGACCACCACGGCGCTGAATTCGGGGTAGCGCGGCAGCAACCTGCACATCGCGTCGACAAAGACGTCGGTGCCCTTTTGCGCGCGCACCCGCCCGAAACATCCGATTGCATAGCGCCCGGGCAATCCGCTCTCGGCAAAGGCCGCCGCACGATCGGCCGGCGGCGCGTAGCGATCGGTGTCGACACCGTGCATCACCACCGTCGCTTCGCGCTTGAGATAGGATGCCGACAGCGGGCTGGTCGCGATGACCACGTCCATCTTGCGGATCAGCCAGCGCGTCAGCCAGGTGTGATGACGCTGCGCCGCAGAGGTGAAGATGAGCTTCAGCGGCCAGCCCAGCCCGCGCAGCAGGAGTCCTGCGATCATCTCGTCGTTGCGCCGCGCGTGCCAAATGAGGGGCCTGCGGCGGCGCCAGAGCCGCAGCAGGTCGGTGAATCCCATCGCCGCAATGCCGTCGGGCCGGTGCGTGCCGAACCATGCCGCGCGAAACATCCGCGCGAGCTTTGGCGCGACCATGCGGTTGGTCGCCGTGACGCCTGAATAGCGTCTGTGCAGGTTCGGCACGATCAGTTCGAGCTCGCCGGCAGATATGTTCTCGATCGGCACGCAAGTCTCCGTTTCGCGCCAGTTCCTATACGCAACATTAAGCATAGTGGCCAGTTCAGGCGCGACGAAACCCCCTCTTCACCGCGGCGCCGCTAGCATTCCCGGCAAATAGAACGGGAGAGCTGCACCCATGACCGTGCTTGTGACCGGCGGCGCCGGCTACATCGGAAGTCACATGGTCCACGCGCTGGTCGATGCTGGCGAAAGCGTCGTCGTGATCGACAATCTCTCCACAGGTTTCTCCGCATTCCTGCCCGAGAGCGTGCCGCTGTTCATCGGCGACGCCGGCGACGAAAATCTCGTCGAGGGCGTGATCGCCCAGCACAAGGTCGAGAGCATCATCCATTTCGCGGGCTCCGTCGTGGTACCGGACTCGTTGCGCGATCCGCTCGGCTATTACCGCAATAACACCATGACGACACGCAGCCTGCTCAATGCCGCGGTGAAGGGTGGCGTCAACCGTTTCATCTTCTCCTCGACGGCCGCCGTCTACGGCAACCCGGACCACGTGCCGGTGCCCGAGATCGCGCCGACACGGCCGCTGTCGCCCTACGGCTCGTCGAAGCTGATGACCGAGATCATGCTGCACGACGTGGCCACCGCCCACGGCATGGGCTACGTCGTGCTGCGCTATTTCAACGTCGCCGGCGCCGACCCGCAAGGACGCGCCGGCCTTGCCACCGTCGGCGCCACTCATCTGCTCAAGATCGCAGTCGAGGCGGCGACCGGCCAGCGCGCCAAGATCGACGTGTTCGGCACCGACTATCCGACGCATGACGGCAGTTGCATCAGGGATTTCATCCATGTCAGCGACCTCGTCGAGGCGCACCGGTCGGCGCTGTCCTATCTGCGCGCCGGCGGCCAATCGGTGACGCTGAACTGCGGCTATGGCCGCGGCTATTCCGTGCTCGAGACCATCGAGGCGGTGCGTCGTGTCTCGATGCGCAATTTCGCCGTCGCCTATGCGGCGCGCCGGCCCGGCGACATCATGACCATGGTGGCTGACACTGGCCGCATCCGCGCGCTGCTCGACTGGACGCCGCGCTACGACAATCTCGAGATCATCGCGACCCACGCGCTGAACTGGGAGGAGAAGCTGTTCCGGGAGCGCGGCGGCCTCCCGCGGCAGGCAGAATCGGCCTGAAAATCAAGCCGTTATTGGGCTTGAAAAAGCCCCGACAAGCGGGCAAGGAGGTTTCCGCAACCCTGACGGCCGGCAAGGCCTGCCGTCAATGGAACGCGGATGGCCCAGTTTCCAAAGAAAATTACCGACGATCCCTATGGCGCGGCGATCCTGATTCGCCGCCTGGTCATGGAACAGGGGGTCACCTATTGGCGGCGCTATTTGATGGCGTTCGCGCTGATGGCCATTGCGGCCGGCTCGACCGCTGGCGCCACCTACGTGCTCGGTCAGGTGATCAACCAGGCCTATGTGGATAAGAACATCCCCGGCATCGCCATGTTCGCCGGCATCACCGTCGTCCTGCTCTTCATCAAGGGTGTGGCGACCTACGGCCATATGGTGATCTTGTCGAAGATCAGCAACGCCATCCTCGCCAGCAATCAGCGGCGGTTGTTCGCCAAGCTGATGAGCGAGAGCATCGGCTTCTTCTCGCAGCGGCATTCGTCGGAATTCCTGGCGCGGCTGACCGCCGGCGCCAAGTCGATCACCGACGTGCTCAACATGCTGGTGAATGCGATCGGGCGCGACTTCCTGATGCTGGTCGCCATGATCGCTGTGATGGTGTGGCAGGATCCGCTGATGTCGTTCATCGGGCTGGTCGCGGTGCCGCCGGCGATGCTGGTGCTGCGCAAGCTGGTGAAGCGGATCAAGGGTCTCGCCTACAACCAGTTCACCGGCACCGCCGACATTCTCGAGACGATGCAGGAATCGCTGCAGGGCATCCGGACCGTGAAGGCGTTCACGCTCGAAGACACCATGCAGCAGCGAATCGACGAGAACATCGCGATCGTCGAGCGCAACGCCAACAAGATGGCGCGCGTCGCCAACCGCTCCAATCCGCTGATGGAGATGCTCGGCGGCTTTGCGGTCGCCGGCTGCCTGCTCTATGGCGGCTACAGCGTGGTGGCACTCGGCGCCACCCCGGGCCAGTTCTTCTCGTTCCTGACCGCCTTCTTGATGGCGACCGAACCGGCCAAGCGCCTGGCGCGGCTCAACATCGACCTCAACAGCCAGTTGGTCGGCGCGCGGATGCTGCTCGAGGTGGTCGATAGCCCGGCGAGCGAGCAGGCGGACGACGACAAGCCGGCGCTCGAGCTCTCCGACGCAAGGATCGAATTGCGCGACGTCAGTTTCGCCTATCGCGACGGCGAGCCGGTGCTGAACCGCATGAGCTTCGTCGCCGAGCCGGGCAAGGTCACCGCGCTGGTCGGCCCCTCCGGCGGCGGCAAGTCGACGGTGCTCGCCTTGCTGCTCCGTTTCTACGAGGCGCGCGAGGGCGAGATCCTGATCGACGGGCAGTCGATCTCGTCGGTGTCACGCAGGTCGCTGCGGCAGCAGACCGCCTATGTCGGCCAGGATGTCTACCTGTTCCGCGACACCATCCGCGCCAACATCGCCTTCGGCAAGGAGGGCGCGACCGAGGCCGAGATCATCGAGGCGGCGAAGGCGGCCTGCGCGCACGACTTCATCATGAGCTTCCCGCTCGGTTACGACACGCCGGTCGGCGAGCACGGCACCCAGCTTTCCGGCGGCCAGCGCCAGCGCATCGCGGTTGCCCGCGCGCTGATCAAGAACGCGCCCATCATCCTGCTCGACGAAGCCACCGCAGCACTCGATTCCGAATCCGAGAAGCAGGTGCAAGAGGCGATCGAGCATCTCTGCCAGAACCGCACCACGATCGTGATTGCGCACCGTCTGCACACCATCATGCATGCCGACGCGATCCTGGTGGTCGAGGGCGGCGAGATCGTCGAGCGCGGGCGGCATGAGGAGCTGCTGCGCCGCGGCGGCCGCTACGCCTCCTTCTTCCGCCTGCAGCATCACCACGACCCTTCCCCGCTGGCACTGGCGCCGATCAGCGCCACCGGCTAGATCAAGTTTCACCACAAGAGCAGCGAGAACCGCCTCATGAACGCCGCCTCCTACGTCATTCCGCTTCCTCCGCAGCCTTCGCTTCCCGTCGTCGGAGAGGCCGGCGCCTACCCGGTGCGCCGCATCTGGTGCGTCGGGCGCAACTATCTCGAGCATATCCGCGAGATGGGCAATGACGAGCGCGCGCCGCCGTTCTTCTTCGCCAAGCATGCCGACATGCTGGTAGCGGACGGCGCCACCATTCCCTATCCGCCGCTGACCAAGGACCTGCATCATGAGGTCGAGCTGGTGGTCGCGATGAAGAGCGGCGGACTGAACATCCCCGCCGACAAGGCGCTCGAACATGTCTACGGCTATGCCGTCGGCATCGACTTGACCCGCCGCGACCTGCAGATTGCTTCGCGCAAGAAGGAGCGCCCGTGGGAGGTCGGCAAGTCGTTCGACTACTCCGCGCCTTGCTCCGCGATCGAGCCGGCCTCGAAGATCGGCCATCCCTCGAAGGGCAAGATCTGGCTCACCGTCAACGGCAAGGAAGCCCAGAAGGGCGATCTCACCGAGCTGATCTGGAGCGTGCCGGAAATCATCTGGCAGCTCTCCCAGCAGGTGAAGCTCGCCGCCGGCGACATCATCATGACCGGCACCCCGGCTGGGGTCTCCCAGCTCCAGCCCGGCGACAAGCTCGAATGCGGCGTCGACAGCGTCGGCACGCTGAAGGTTACGATCGGCAAGCCGGAATAATCTGACCACACATCACGCCAGGCCCCGGACATCGCGTCCGGGGCTTTTTGCTGGGCGTGCTCAGCGCATCGTGCCGGGCATGCAGGGCGGCTCGGTAAAGGGAGCGGTTGCGAACGATCCAACGTTCGGCGCGCGCACGCAATCGACGGTCTTGCTGCTGGCCGTTGTCGACGCATGGGCGCGCCGTGACGCGGCATTGCCGCCGGCAGCGGAAGCCTGAGCCGAATAGACAGCGGCCGCAACCAGAGCAACCGCCACGAAAGTCAGTTTGGTCATAGGTTTCTCCACGGGGTGGTGGAAGCCGAAGCAAGCCCGGCTCCTATGACCAAGAACGACCCATGGTCGAAGTTATTTCATCACGTCCGATCACCGGCGCGCGAGCGCCCGATCGAGGCGAGCATCGAGTTTTGCAGGATTGCCGCGGGTCAGCCGGCTCTAATGCTTGTCTGTGACCTGCGTCGCCGGCGGCCCGAGATGCGCCTTCTCATACTCCAGCCACAGTTCGAGCAGCGCCATGAACGCCACCACCGCACCGGCTGCGATGCTGAAGTGCATCGCGCGGCTATGTGTGAAGCCGAGCACCCATGGCGAGACGATCAGCCACAGGCCCACGAACAGATTGGCCCACTCCTCCCAGACCGAAAACGCAACGATCGCCGCCAGCGACAGCACGGCGATCACCACGCCGCTGGTTCTGAGGTCGATCGCCGCAGTCTGGTTGGCGTGAACGAACAGCCACGGTGCGGCGAGCAGGAAGATGGCCGCCATCAGATTGTAGAGATCAAGTGCCGATTCACTTCGCCATTTGATCATGTCGATATCTCCCTTGCTGCTCTAACCCTTGGCGCGTCAGGCACGCCGCTCATGCGCGCTGGCCGCGTTGATGTCCTTGCCCGTATAGTCCGTCATCAGCGCGGTCGCGATCAGCGTGATGACCGCGCAGATCGCGATATAGATTGCGATCGCGGTCGCCGACTTGAAGGTGCCGAACAGCCAGGCTGCGATCAGCGGCGCGGGACCGCCGGCGATCACCGATGCGAGCTGGTAGCCGAGCGAGGCGCCGCTGTAGCGCAGGCGACCGGTGAAGCTCTCGGCGATCAGGGCGGCCTGCGGGCCGTACAGCATGTCGTGCGGGATCAGCGACAGCACGATCGCGAGGAAGATGATCGGCTCCGATCCGGTGTCGAGCATCGCGAAGTAGATGAAGCCGAAGATGCCGGTCACGACCGCGCCGATCATGTACATATTCTTGCGGCCGATCTGGTCGGACAGATGTCCGAATACCGGGATCGAGACGAACGACACCACCGAAGCCGCCAGCACTGCGGTCAGCAGCAGATCGCGCGTCAGGTGCAGCGTACCGATGCCATAGGAAAACACGAAGGCGGTGAAGATGTAGAACGGCGCCTGCTCGGCCATGCGCGCAAACGCGGACAGCAGGATTTCCCGCGGATAGTCCTTGATCACCGTCAGCATCGGCGTCCGGTCGAGCTGGCGCTCGGCAATCAGCTTCGAGAACACCGGCGTTTCCAGAATGCCAAGCCGGATGTAAAGGCCGACAACGACCAGGATGAGGCTGAGCGCGAACGGGATGCGCCAGCCCCAGGCCAGGAACTGGTCGCCTGCCATCTGGCTGAACGCCAACACGGCAAGGTTGGCGAGGAACAGGCCGCAGGGCACGCCGAATTGCGGCCAGGAGGCGATCAGCCCGCGCGAGCGGTCGTTGCGCGCCCATTCCATCGACATCAACACCGAGCCGCCCCATTCGCCGCCGACACCGATGCCCTGGATGAAGCGCAGCGCGGTCAGGATCACCGCGCCCCAGATGCCGATGCTCGAATAGGTCGGCACCACCGCGACCGCGGCGGTCGCCAGTCCCATCAGCAGCAGCGTCGCGATCAGCGTCGATTTGCGGCCGATACGGTCACCAAAGTGCCCGAAGATCGCCGCCCCGATCGGGCGCGCGACGAAGCCGACCGCATAGATCGCAAAGGCCTCCAGCGTACCGACCCAGGGATCGGAATGCGGAAAGAACAGCTTTGCGAACACCAGGCCGGTGACGGTGCTGTAGAGAAAGAAGTCATACCATTCGATCGCGGTCCCGATCGTGGACGCGAAAACGGCGCGACGAAGCTGGAGCTGATGCTCGGATGGACTAAGCCGTGTCGCGTCAAGGCCAAATGTTGCCATGGGATTGTCTCCCTCGGACTGGCCCCCGCGTGGATTGTGCCTGGTTATGTCGTTAGATCACAAACGGCATTGCGGCCCAAGGGTTCCAGCCGGGCTGGAACTGGAGGCTAGAACTTTAGTCTCCGGAAAACGGCAGATCAGGCAGCGTCCCAATTCGACGGTTGTGCAAGCCGCGCAACAGCCCCTCAATTGTCACTTTCCCAACTACCCTCTGGGTCGTGGGGCGCGCAAAGGACCAGCCATGGACGAGACTCTTATTTACGACGTGGGCGCCCACAAGGGCGAGGATACCGAATTCTACTTGAGAAAGGGATTTCGCGTCGTCGCCATAGAGGCGATGCCGGAATTCTGCGATTCCATCAGCAAACGCTTTTCGGAATACGTCGCGTCGGGCGCCCTCTCGGTGGTCAATGTTGCGGTTTCGAACTCACCTGGGAACGTCAACTTTTACGTCGACGATCGTGTTTCGGAATGGGGAACAACCAATCCGGAGTGGTCCGAGAGAAACAAGGGCTTTGGCGCAGGCGTGGGCCGGACGTTCAAGATACAGGCCGCTAAACTCGCTGATATTCTGAAGGAGCACGGCGTCCCGAGATACTGCAAGATCGATATCGAAGGCAACGACCTCGACGCTCTGGCGTCTCTCGAGGGCCTTTCCGAGCTGCCCAGATTCGTGTCCATCGAGTCCGACAAGACAAGCTGGAAGAAGCTCATTGAAGAGTTCGAGACCTTCGAAAGGCTGGGGTACCGGAAATACCGGATTATCGACCAGTCCCTCGTCTCCATGCAGAGATGTCCAACCATTCCGAAGGAAGGACAGTTTATCGATTGGCAGTTCAAGAGTGGAAGCAGCGGCCTTTTTGGAAGTGAGCTGCCTGGAACGTGGGTCAGCGCACTCGAAGCCATCGAGCTCTACAAGGGCATCTTTCGTGGATATGCCATCAATGGAGACCTTGGCCTGTTCGGCGGCGGTGCGAAAAGCATGTTCAATATGGTCGGCAAGGTTCAGGAGAAGATGTTTCGCCTCAAGGGCTCCAAGCAATACCTGAATCCGGCGACGCAATTCCCGCCGCCCGGCTGGTACGACACACATGCGATGAGGGAGTGATCGCTGGGACAGTGATCGCCGGGAGCGAGCCGTTCTACGGCGCTCCGCTCACTCGATGTCGCGGGACGCCATCCCTCTCCTATGGAGCGGCAGGTCAAGTGTCGCTGGTGCGCGTTCCGCTTAGGGGCGATCGCTTCGGCGATACTGGGCGTAACCGGGCGTCCAGACCTTGGCATGGATGCGCTGCTCGATCTGATCGATCGGAACATCCTTGGCCAGCCCTTCCTTGTGCGCCTGGATCGCCACTGCCAGGGCGACCGTCACAGCAACGTCGCGCAGCGCGCTGACCGGAGGCAGCAGATTGTGCTTCGGGTTGTCACGAGCCGGCGAGGAGCTCGCCAGCGCCTTGGCCGCGGCCATGAACATGCCGTCGCTGACGCGGCGGGCGCCGACCGCCAGCGCGCCGAGGCCGACGCCCGGAAAGATGTAAGAGTTGTTGGTCTGATCGACCTTGAAGCGAGCGCCGTCGCGCGTGATCGGCGGGAACGGGCTGCCGACGCCGATCAGCGCACGTCCCTCGGTCCAGGCCTCGATATCGGCCGGCGTCGCTTCGGCGCGTGAGGTCGGATTCGAAAGCGGGAAGATCACCGGCCGCTGATTGATTTCGGCCATCGCGCGCACAATCGGCTCAGAGAACGCACCGGCCTGGCCGGACACGCCGATCAGCACGGTCGGCCGCGCGTTGCGCACCGCGTCGAGCAGACCGATCTTGTCAGGATGCGTGGCGGTCCAACCCGCGATGGCCTGCTTCTTCTGCACAAAGGGAAGCTGGAACGAGGCAAGTCCGCTCATGCCTTCCAGCAGCAGCCCATCACGATCGACCATGAAGAAGCGCGTCGCGGCCTCGCTCTCCGACAGGCCGGCATCGCGCATCGCGGCGCGGATCAGGCCGGCGATGCCGCAGCCGGCCGAGCCTGCGCCGAGCACGGCCACGCGCTGCTCGGTCAGCGGTACGCCGGTGACGTTGATCGCCGCCAGCAAGGCGCCGGTCGCCACTGCCGCCGTGCCCTGAATATCGTCGTTGAAGGTGCAGAGCCGATCGCGATAGCGCTCGAGCATGCGGGTCGCGTTGTTCTTGGCGAAGTCTTCCCACTGCAGCAGGACATTTGGCCAACGCTTCACCACGGCCGCGACGAAGGCCTCGATGAAGTCGTCATACTCCTGTCCGCGGATGCGCTCGTTGCGCCAGCCGATATAGAGCGGATCGGCCAGGCAATCGGGATTGTCGGTGCCGACATCGAGCAGGATTGGCAGCGTCGTCGCCGGATGCAGGCCGCCGCAGCCGGTATAGAGCGCAAGCTTGCCGATCGGGATCCCCATGCCGCCGGCGCCCTGATCGCCGAGGCCGAGGATGCGCTCGCCGTCGGTGACGACGATCACCTCGACCTTGTCGAAGCGCGGCTGCGCCAGAATGCGATCGATCCGATTCTTGTGCGGAATGCTGAGGAACAGCCCGCGCGGCTTGCGAAACAAGCGGCTGAAGTGCTGGCAGCCTTCGCCGACGGTCGGCGTGTAGACGATCGGCAGCAGCTCTTCCAGATTGGCGACCAAGAGCGCGTAGAACAGGGTCTCGTTGGTGTCCTGCAACTCACGCAGGAAGGCATAGCGTTCGAGATCGGTCTCGTAGCCGCGCAGGGCCTGGAGGCGGCGCGAGACCTGCTCGTCCAGCGTCGCGACATTGGGCGGCAGCAGCCCGTGCAGATCGAATGCCTCACGCTCGGCCTCGGAGAACGCCGTGCCCTTGTTGAGCTGCGGATCGGCCAGCAATTCGTAGCCGCTCAGCGCGGTGGTGGCGAAATCTCCAGTCGACTCGGACATGACAGGTCCCTCAGTGCGGAATGCCGGGCTGAACTGTAGCACTTCGACGCACACGATCGGAGCGCGAAGGCGCTGCTCGCCAGGTTCTTACTCGGCCGGGAGGCCGGAACGCGCGCCACGCAGTGGTTCAATGACAGCGTGATGAAGCCGGCACCGACGCCCGGATCGGGCGCGTCGGTCCCGCGCCGGCCGTGGCCCCTCCACATTTGCGTGACGGCACCGCGCATGGCCACAAAGTTTTCCAAATTCGAACCTAGGCGGAACGGCGGATGGCGAAGATGGTTCGTGCATATTGGCTTTCGCTTGGTCTCGTGGTGCTGGCGCTGTCGGCGATGCATCCGGCCGCGGCGCAGGTGCCGGATTTGCGAACGGGGGGCTCGATCCCGACCTTGGCGCCGCTGGTGCGCCGGATCACGCCGGCGGTCGTCAACATCTCCGTGCATGGCCGGGTCCGCGAGGACAACCCGCTCTACCGCGATCCCGTCTTCCGCGAGTTCTTCGACGTTCCGAAGCAGATCGAGCACGAAGTCAACGCCGCCGGCTCCGGCGTGATCGTCGATGCCCAGCGCGGCTATGTCCTGACCAACAATCATGTCGTCGAAGGCGCATCGGTCGTTCAGATCACGACCAAGGACAGCCGGCAGTTCGCCGCGAAGGTGATCGGCCGCGATCCACCGACCGATGTCGCCGTGCTGCAGATTGAAAACCCCGGTGACCTCAAGGCGCTTCCGCTCGGCGACAGCGACGCGCTCGAGGTCGGCGACTTCGTGCTCGCAATCGGCAACCCCTTCGGCCTCGGCCAGACCGTCACCTCGGGGCTCGTCAGTGCGCTCGGACGCACCGGCCTTGCCAAGCAAGGTTACGAGGATTTCATCCAGACCGATGCCGCCATCAATCCAGGCAATTCCGGCGGCGCGCTGGTCAGTCTGCGCGGCGAGCTGGTCGGCATCAACTCGGCGATCATCTCGCCCGCGGGCGGCAATGTCGGGATCGGCTTTGCGATTCCGGTCAATATGGCGCGGCGGGTGATGGAGCAGATCATCGCCACCGGGCACGTCGAGCGCGGCCGCATCGGCATCGCGCTGCAAGACCTGCGTCCGTCGAGCAACAGGGGCCGCAGCGAAGGCGCCGTGATCGCCGAGGTCGCAGCGGATTCGCCTGCGGAGCGAGCCGGCCTGCGCAAAGGCGACGTCGTCACCATGGCCGACGGCCACCCGATCCGCACCGCAGCGCAGCTCCGCAATTTGGTAGGTCTCGCCCGGATCGGCCAGGATGTCAGGCTCACCCTCGAACGCGATGGCAGCCCCACCAACATTGTGGTTCGGGTGGCGCCGCCGCTCGCGCGCAACGGCACGCTCGCCAACAGAAGTCGCCTCATTCGCTGAGACCGTGCGATTCCATTCCCTGACCTTGCGGCTCGCGAGATGGAGCTCATTGAGCCATGGAGTGGCCGACCGAGTGTTAGCCAAGGCGCCACGACCGGTTGTCCAACGCGCGCTTCTGCTTCACCTCCGGACAGACATCAACATACCTTGGTATGATCTCTGTGATTCCTTGTCATGCCCTGTGCCTACGCTCGTACAGTTGAGCGGCGGAGAGAGATTTTTACACTCGCAGTGATTGGGAAGACTGTCACGAGAACCAGGTGTCGCCTGCAACACCGGTTCGTTGAGGAATCCTCAAATGATCGTCAACATTCAGAAGCTGAATGGCCTTTGGCACCTCATCGTCGGGTCGTGCAAGATCCGAACTCCGTTCCTGGAGACTCAGGACCGGGAGTGGGTCGTCGCGTACGCCCGGCGTGTCTACCCCGGCGCCAGGATTTTCGAGCGCGACTGATTTTGGCCGTTGGCATCACAGCTCGCACTTCGGCGGTTGTGATCTCGCATTTGCGGACTGGCGATATCACCGAAACGGCCGCGCCTGGTCACGAAGCTACACCCCCAGAAGACAAGGCCCCGGAGCACGCTCCGGGGCCTTTGCTTTCAGCGTGGCAGCGGCATCGCGATTAGCGCAGTGCCGACACGACGATCAGGCCGAGAATCAGCGCGGTCACCGAATACTTCAGCGTGTAGTACACGCTCCGATTCCAGTCCTTGACCTTGCGGCTGGCGAGGTGGAGCTCATAGAGCTTGCCGAACACCTTGTTCAACGCACCGACGTGCTCGCCGTCGACGTTCTGCGTGGCCGACGCCTTGACGATGTTGTGGCTGACCCAGCGGTTCATCGCGGTCATGAAGCCGAACTTCATCGGGCGCTCGACGTCGCAGAACAGGATGATGCGGTTGACGTCGGTCTTGTTCTCGGCGCTGTGGATGAAGGTCTCGTCGAACATGAAGGCCTCGCCGTCGCGCCAGACGCATTCGACGCCGTCGACCAGAATGCGGCACTGGTTCGAGTTGGGCGTCACTAGGCCGAGGTGATAGCGCAGCGAGCCGGCGAAGGGATCGCGGTGCGCACCCAGCTTGCCGCCCGGCGGCAGCATCGCGAACATCGCGCCGTGCACGTTCGGGATCGAATTCAACAGCTCGACCGTCTTCGGGCACAGCGTGCGCGCCGACGGCAGGAAGTCGTCGTACCATTTCAGGTAAAAGCGCTTCCAGCCGCTCTTGAAGAAGGAATAGAAGCCCCAGTCGTTGTTCTTCGCTGCGGCGCGGATGAAGCCCTCGTCGAACAGGCGCGTCGCCTCGTCGCGAATCGCTTCCCAATTGTCAGAGAGCTTCTTCAGCTCGGGAAACTGCTCCACCGGAATCACCGGCGTGTTCGGCACCGCCGAGCCCGCATACATCAGCACGTTGTAAGGCGCGAGATAGGTCGAGTGATCGCCGAGCTGGCGCGCGAACCGCAGCCGTTGCTTGCCGCGGAAGTGCACATAGAGCGTTGAAGCCGCCAGCACGTAGAGAAGAACGAGCTGCGGCGCAAAGAGCTGTCTCAACATGATCCGTCTGTGATCGCGGCCCCCGACGCGGCCCGTTCCCCTCGCCCTGTCCCGCAACAGCCGGTCCGGCTGGACGGTGGCCCAGGACAAGCAGAAGCTCAAAGCGCATCGCGTTCGCGAAATCCCCTTGTTTCATAGCGGGTTGGTTCGACGGCAGGTCCGACCCCGGTCCCGGAAGCCCTGCCGAGTTGCTATCCCGGCGCTCTTGTAAGCGTTTGCTCACCAAAAGTGAAGCAGCGCGTCGATCACACCTGCGGACTTTCGACTTCAAATTGCGGAGACGAAGGGATCGATCTACAGCGCGAATCGTGCGAGGAGTTCATCATTGACAAATAAGTTAGACAATTACTAATCAAAGCTAACACGCCGTCGAACGGCGAAGCTAAAAGGGAGGAACGATGAGATACATTGTGGCAGCCGCCATTCTTGCGGCCCTGACATCGGCCGCTCGGGCCCAGGTCTCCGACGACGTCGTGCGCATTGGCGTGCTGACCGACCTGTCGAGCTGGGGACGCGATAACTCCGGCCCCGGCTCGGTCGAGGCGGCCAAGATGGCGGTGGAGGAATTCGGCCCAACGGTGCTCGGCAAGCCGATCGAGATCATCAGCGCGGACCACCAGATGAAGACCGATGTCGGCGTGCAGATCGTGCGCGGCTGGTTCGACAACGGCAAGGTCGACGCGGTGGTCGATATCCCGAACTCAGGCATCGCGATCGCCGTCCACAACATGGTCCGCGAGCGCAACAAGATCGCGCTGCTGTCCGGTCCCGGCGCGAGCTCGCTGACGGACGAGCTGTGCAGCCCCAACACCGTACACTTCACCTACGACACCTACGCGCTGTCGAAGGTGACAGCTTCCGCGGTGATCCAGCAAGGCGGCAAGTCCTGGTACTTCATCACGGCGGACTACGCCTTCGGCCAGCAGCTCGAGAAGGACGCCACGCGCTTCATCAATGAGATGGGCGGCAAGGTGCTCGGCAGCGTTCGGCATCCGACCAACACCGCCGACTTCTCTTCTTTCGCGCTGCAAGCGCAAAGCTCGAAGGCCGACGTGGTCGCCTTCGCCAATGCCGGCCAGGACACCGACAACGCGATCAAGCAGGCCGGCGAATTCGGTCTCGTGCAGGGCGGTCAGAAGCTCGTTGGTCTCCTGATGTTCGACACCGATATCCACGCGATCGGCTTGAAAGCGGCGCAAGGTACCTACATGACCACGGCGTCTTACTGGAACATGGACGACAAGACACGGGCCTGGTCGAGGAAATTCTACGAACGCACCAAGGTGATGCCGACCATGATCCAGACCGGCGTCTACGGCTCGGTGCTGCATTATCTGAAGGCGATCAAGGCCGCCGGCACCGACGATCCGCAGAAGGTGATGGCCAAGATGCGCGAACTGCCGATCGAGGACACGTTCGTGCACGGCGGCAAGCTGCGCGAGGACGGCCGCGTGATCCGCGACATGTATCTCGCCAAGGTGAAGTCGCCGTCGGAATCCAAGGAGCCGTGGGACTATCTCGATATCGTCAAGACGGTGAAAGGCGAGGATGCGTTCCGTCCGGTGTCCGAGTCGAAGTGCCCGCTGTTGAAGAAATAGGATCGGTCGTATGGCAGACAACGCGCAAGAGACCTACGAATGCGACGCGCTTGTGGTCGGCTCCGGTTGCAGCGGCCTGTCGGCCGCGGTCACCGCAGCCCATCACGGGCTGAAGGTGCTCGTCGTCGAGAAGGAGCCGCGCTTCGGCGGCACCACTGCGCGTTCCGGCGGCTGGCTCTGGATCCCCGGCACGTCCCTGGCGAAAGCCTGGGGCATCGAGGAGAGCCGTGACCAGGCCAGGACCTATCTCAGGCATGAAGCCGGCAACAGCTTCGATGCCGCGCGCGTCGACGCGTTCCTGACCGAAGGGCCGAAGGCGGTCGATTTCTTCACCACCAAGACGGCGGTGCGGTTCGACATGCCGCTGACCTTTCCAGACTATCATGCCGAAGCGCCGGGCGGCGCTCAGGGTGGCCGCTCGATGGTCGCCCGCCCGTTCGACGGGCGTGAGCTCGGCAACCACATCAAGGATCTCGGCAGCCCCCTGCCCGAGCTCACCGTGTTCGGCATGATGCTCGGCTCCGGCAAGGAGATCATCCACTTCATGCGCGCAACCCGCTCGCTGGCCTCGGCGGCCTATGTCGCCAAGCGCCTCTCGAAGCATGCCGGCGACGTGGTGCGCCATGGCCGCGGCATGACCCTCACAAATGGCAATGCGCTCGCCGGCCGGCTGGCCAAATCCGCCTTCGACCTCAACGTCCCGCTCTGGCTCAATTCGCCGGTGCGCCAATTGATCGTCGAGAACGGCGCGGTGCGCGGCGCGGTGGTCGAACGCCAGGGCCGCACGATCCGGATCAATGCGAGGCGCGGCGTGGTGCTCGCCTGCGGCGGCTTTCCGCACGACGTCGCGCGGCGGCAGCAGATGTTCCCGCATGCGCCGACCGGCAAGGAGCATTACTCGCCGGGCCCGACCGGCAACACCGGCGACGGCTTGCGGCTCGCGGAATCCGTCGGCGGCCGGGTCGAGGATTCGCTGCCCAACGCGGCGGCCTGGGTGCCGGTCTCGGTCACCACGCGCAAGGATGGCTCGAAGGGCGTGATGCCGCACTTCATCGACCGCGCCAAGCCCGGCGTGATCGCGGTGATGCGCGACGGCAAGCGCTTCGCCAATGAGGGCAACTCCTACCATGACTTCGTGCAAGAGATGATGAAGGCGGCCAAGCCCGGCGAAGAGATCGCGGCGTACCTCGTCTGCGATCACCAGACCTTGCGCAAATACGGCCTCGGCTGCGTGCCACCGCGCCCGATGCCGCTCGGCCATCATCTCAAGACGGGGTATCTGAAGCGCGGCAATACGCTGGCCGAGCTTGCCGCACAGGCCGGCATCGACGCCCGCGGATTGGAGGCAACCGTTGCCGAATTCAACAAGCTCGCTGCGGAAGGGCGCGATCCCGCCTTTGGCAAGGGCTCGCGCGCCTATAACCGCTATCAGGGCGATGCGCTGCACGGGCCGAACCCCTGCGTGGCGCCGCTCGAACGCGGACCGTTCTATGCGATCAAGATGGTGATCGGCGATCTCGGCACCTATGCCGGAATCGTCACCGACGCTCAGGCGCGCGCGCTCGATGCCGAGGGACGTGTCATCCCCGGGCTCTATGCCGCCGGCAACGACATGGCGAGCATCATGGGCGGCAATTATCCGGGCGCCGGCATCACCCTCGGCCCGGCGCTGACCTTCGGCTACATCGCCGGACGTCACCTTGCGTCGGCCGCGACGGAAAGAGGCGCAGCATGAATGCGGTCGCCCAATTGCTGGCCGGCAAGCGCGCGCTGGTCACCGGTGCAGCCCACGGCAACGGACGCGCCATCGCGCGCGGGCTTGCCGCCCACGGCGCCGACGTGGTGGTGACCGACATCGATCTCGCCGGCGCCGAACAAACCGCGGCCGACATCCGTGGGTCTGACCGCGCCGCCTGGGCCTTTCATCTCGACGTGTCGGATGCCGCCGCCTGTCATGCACTCGCGCAGAGGATCGGCCGCGAGATCGGGCCGATCGCCGTGCTGGTCAACAACGCCGGCATCATCATTCGCGAGGGGATCGATTCGCCCAAGGCGCACGACACCTGGCGACGGGTGCTCGACGTCAACCTCACCGGCACCTTCAACGTGACCCACGCCTTCCTGCCGGCGCTGCGCGAGACCCGCGGCGCGATCATCAATCTCGGTTCGATCGCCTCCTTCGTCGGGGTTGCCGACACGCTGGGTTACGCGCCGTCCAAGGGCGGCGTGAAGCTGTTGACGCAGGCGCTGGCGCGCGAACTCGCGGCCGACGGCATCCGCGTCAACGCCATCGCCCCCGGCGTGATCGCGACCGCCATGACTGAAGCGACTCGCAGCGACCCCGCCCGGCTCGCAGGATTTCTGGGCCGCACGCCGCTCGGCCGTGTCGGGGAGCCAGAGGAGCTGGTCGGCCCGGTGGTGTTTCTCGCCTCCGAACTCGCGTCCTATGTGAACGGCGTGACCATGCCCGTCGACGGAGGATTTCTGGCCGTATAAGGACGTTGTGGAGAGCTTGCAGGGCCACATGACGAAAGAAAGCCGCGGCATACAGTCGATCGAGGTCGGTGGAGAGTTGCTTCGCGCGCTCGCCCGCAGCGGCGAACCGATGATGCTGCGCGATCTTGCGCGCGAAGCCGGCATGCCGCCGGCCAAGGCGCATCCCTATCTGGTGAGCTTCTCCCGCATCGGACTGATCGAGCAGGACGACACCACGGGCCGCTATGAGATCGGCGCGCTTGCACTCGAGCTCGGCCTGATCAGTCTGCGCCGGCTTTCGGCCGTACGCATCGCGACGCCGCGGATCGCCACCCTCGCCGACAGCATCAATCACGCCGTGTCGCTGTCTGTCTGGGGCACCCACGGGCCAACTGTGGTGCGGCTCGAGGAGCCGAGCCATCCCGTGCACATCGCGATGCGCGTCGGATCGGTCGTGGCCCTGCTTGAGACCGCGACCGGCCGCGCATTCGCCGCCTTCATGCCGCCGAACGCGGTCAGGACCGCACTCGAAAGCGGTCTTGATCGTCTCGGCGTCGGCTACAATCCGAAGCGCGCGCCAACAAGCACGAGGACCACGGAGATGCTGGCCGAGGTCCGCAGCCACGGGCTGGCGCGCGCCATCGGCGATCCGTTACCCGGCGTCAACGCCTTCGCAGCTCCGGTGTTCGATCATGCCGGCCACGTCGCACTCGTCATCACGGCGATGGGGCCGGAGGGCACGTTCGACGTCAATTGGGACAGCACGATCGCAGCCGCGCTGCGGAACTGTGCGAGCGATATCTCGAGACAATTGGGCTACGGCACGGTGCAGGCGTCGGAATGACGGCCGCGATCACTGAGTTGCCCGACGGCGCAAGCACCTCACGCAGAAATGGTTCGGCTTTCCGAACTCCAACTCAGTGTATGAATAACCCGTCTCACCCCGCCTGAGCGGCGCTGCGCGATCATCACGAGTGTAGGGTCGAGATGCGGTGGACGCCGATTGCCCAACTGACGAGTGCGCATGAGGCGCACGGTGTCGCGAGAACGTGAAGCCATATCCATCTCAGTCGTCATGCCCGCGCAGGCGGGCATCCAGTACGCCCGCGGCCTCTCAAATTGAGCGAAGGCCTCTGGAATACTGGATCACCCGCTTTCGCGGGTGATGACACCGAGGGCCTGGCTGTTTGACAGGCAAATCATACATGCATCGCGCACGGCACCGCCCGCGCAGCAAAAAGCCCCGGACGATGCCGGGGCTTTTCACGTGATCGATGGTGACGACCGTGGATCAGTAGCGATAGTGATCCGACTTGTACGGGCCTCCCGGCTTGACGCCGATGTAATCGGCCTGGTCCTTGCGCAGCTCGGTCAGCTTCACGCCGATCTTGGCGAGGTGCAGACGCGCGACCTTTTCGTCCAGCGTCTTCGGCAGCACGTAGACCTTCTTCTCGTACTTGCCGCCCTTGTTGTTGGCGAACAGCTCGATCTGCGCCAGCGTCTGGTTGGTGAACGAGGCCGACATCACGAAGGACGGATGGCCCATCGCGTTGCCGAGATTCACCAGACGTCCCTCCGACAAGAGGATGATGCGGTGCTTGTCGGGGAATTCGATCTCGTCGACCTGCGGCTTGATGTTGGTCCACTTCAGATTGCGCAAAGACGCAATCTGGATCTCGTTGTCGAAGTGACCGATGTTGCAGACGATGGCGCGATCCTTCATCGCACGCATGTGCTCGATGGTGATGATGTCCTTGTTGCCCGTAGCGGTGACGAAGATGTCGGCACGAGGAGCCGCGTCTTCCATGGTGACGACTTCATAGCCTTCCATCGCCGCCTGCAGCGCGCAGATCGGATCGACCTCGGAAACCATGACGCGGCAGCCGGCCTGGCGCAGCGAGGCGGCCGAGCCTTTGCCGACGTCGCCGAAGCCCGCGACCATCGCGACCTTGCCCGACAGCATCACGTCGGTGCCGCGGCGGATGCCGTCGACCAGCGACTCGCGGCAACCATAGAGGTTGTCGAACTTCGACTTGGTGACGCTGTCATTGACGTTGATCGCCGGGAACAAGAGCGTGCCCTTGTTGGCCATCTCGTACAGGCGGTGCACACCGGTCGTGGTCTCTTCCGAGACGCCCTTGATGTTCTTCGCGATCTCGGCAAACCAGCCCTTCGGCTTCTCCTTCAGGAGACGCTTGATCAGCGCGTAGAAGATCTCCTCTTCCTCGGAAGTCGGCTTGTCGAGGAAGGCGGTGTCGCCCTGCTCGGCGCGATAGCCGGCGTGCACCAGCATGGTGGCGTCGCCGCCGTCATCGAGGATCATATTAGGCGTGCCGCCGCCGTGCCAGTCGAACAGCTTGGCGGTGTAGTCCCAGTATTCGGTCAACGTCTCGCCCTTCACGGCGAACACCGGTATGCCGGCAGCCGCGATCGCGGCGGCGGCGTGATCCTGAGTCGAATAGATGTTGCAGGAGACCCAGCGGATGTCGGCGCCGAGCGCGGCCAGCGTCTCGATCAGGACCGCGGTCTGGATCGTCATATGCAGGGAGCCCGCAATGCGCGCGCCCTTCAGCGGCTGCTTGGGGCCGTACTCCTCGCGGGTCGCGATCAGGCCGGGCATCTCGGTCTCGGCGAGCGAGATCTCCTTGCGGCCGAAATCGGCGAGCGAAATATCCTTGACGATGTAGTCGGTGAAGCCGGGCTTCGTGGGGGCGTTCATGTTGTTTTCCTAGTCGGTGAGTCCAGCGTATCAGTAGCAAAGCGAGCCGAACGCCGTGCGGCGGGGCATTCCCCCTCTCCCCGTTTTTACGGGGAGAGGGTCGGGGTGAGGGGCTCCATCCACCGACTGAGTCCGCGGAGAGTCCCCTCGCCCGCCGCTTCGCGGCGACCTCTCCCCGCATGCGGGGAGAGGTAAGAGCATCAGAGCGCGCGCTTGAGCTGCTCGACGAGATCGGCCTTCTCCCAGGAGAAGCCGCCTTCATTGTCCGGCGTGCGGCCGAAATGGCCGTAGGCCGAGGTGCGGGCGTAGATCGGGCGGTTGAGGTCGAGATGGGTGCGGATGCCGCGCGGCGTCAGATCCATCGCCTGCGCCGCCGCCTTCTCGAGCTGGTCCTCCGGAACCTTACCGGTGCCGTGGGTATCAATGTAGATCGACAGCGGACGCGCAACGCCGATCGCATAGGCGAGCTGCAGCGTGCAGCGGTCGGCGAGACCCGCCGCGACAATGTTCTTGGCGACATAGCGCGCGGCATAGGCCGCCGAACGGTCGACCTTGGTCGGGTCCTTGCCGGAGAACGCCCCGCCGCCGTGCGGGGCCGCGCCGCCATAGGTGTCGACGATGATCTTGCGTCCGGTCAGGCCGGAATCGCCGTCCGGACCGCCGATGAAGAACTTGCCGGTCGGGTTGATGTGCCAGATCGTCTTGCCGTTGATCCACTCCTTCGGCAGCGCCTCGCGGACATAGGGCTCGACGATGTCGCGGATCTGGTTGGAGGTGAGGTCCTCGACCAGATGCTGGTGCGAGACCACGATCTCGCGCACGCCGACCGGCTTGCCGTTCTCATACTGCACGGTGACCTGGCTCTTGGAGTCCGGGCCCAACACCTTCTCCTTGCCGGAGTGACGTGCTTCGGAGATCAGGCGCAGGATCTTGTGCGCGTAGAAGATTGGCGCCGGCATCAGGTCCGGGGTCTCGTTGGTGGCGTAGCCGAACATGATGCCCTGGTCGCCGGCGCCCTCTTCCTGGTTGGAAGGCTGCTTGCCGTCGACGCCCTGCGCGATGTCGGCAGACTGCGGATGCAACAGGATCTCGATGTCGCAGTTCTGCCAGTGGAAGCCTTCCTGCTCGTAGCCGATGTCCTTGATTGCGTCGCGGACGACGCTCTCGATCTGGTCGTTGGTGACCGAGCTAGGGCCGCGGGTCTCGCCGGCGATCACCACCTTGTTGGTGGTCGCGAGCGTCTCGCACGCCGCGCGGATCTGCCAGGGGTCGATGCCCGCCTTGGGCCCCTCGCGATAGAACAGGTCCACGATCTCGTCCGAAATGCGATCGCAGACCTTGTCCGGATGACCTTCCGAGACCGACTCGCTGGTGAACAGATAAGACGCGCGCATCAAGCAAACCCCTTGTTTCGTCGGACGCCGACGTTCGTTGGTGAATATGTCCCCGGAATGTCAGTCTCGTCGTCGCGAGATGACGTAGGATTCGTCGTAAAACCACAGCCCGTTGTGTTTGCGGAGAACTTCGCGCGTGGCCTCGAGAGCTCGTCCGTTTTCGGTCGTTTCGGTCAACCGGTCATCTTCGATCTGCGCGACATACACTGCCGCATTCCACGCTGCAAAGGCCGTCGAGGTTCCGATCGAGCCCGTCACCTCGTTGGGCAGCGCTTCCATATCATATCGAAAGATCGAACGGTTATCCGCGTAAGCGTTGAAGTTCAGCTCACGCCCGGCCGACCCAAGCTCATATTTCACCGCGCGCAATATCTCATGACGACTGACGGCGAAAGGATTTTCTCCGGGCCATACGGCCTGAATAATTTCAAGCCCGGGATCGCCGCCATGGGAGTGGATTCCTATCAGCCGCCCGCCGCCGCGCAGCGCCCGGGCTAGCGGCGCGATGATCCGCTTGGCGCGAAAATTCACAGAGGATTTGGCCCGGTAGGGCTGGGAGGCGATCACAAGGTCGAAATTGGCCTCGGTCCGGCCGGCTCGGGGGATGATCGAGTCGAGCAGAAACCGGTGATCGTCCCGGTACAGCACCAGCGCCACCGGCCGTTCGTAGATCGGCATGGCGGTCCGCGGGCTCACCATGGCCCGCCAGTTTTGCTCGAGAAACGGGCCGAGTTCAGCGATCTGAGCCTCGAATTCGCCCGAGGAGGCCCCGCGCAGGGGGACCTCATGCCAGACCATACTCGCGGCCGCCGCGTTCGACCGCGGTGTCAGCCAAGGCGCCTCCGCGTAGTACATGTTGGTGAAGACGAAAACGCTCGCCGGATGCTCGAACAAGCGATCCGGCACCTTGTCCAGGGTGAGACGGACGTCCTCGAGACTGAGCTCCTTGCCGGCAACGTAGAACGGCATGTGGGGGAAGCGGCCGTGCATCGCCCGCAGCACGCGCGCCAGCACGGTGCCGTCGCCCATCCCCGCGTCGAACACCCGCAGCGCCGGCGGCCGTGGATGGATCGCGGACAATTCCAGCGCGACCCGGTCAGCAATCACCCGCTTCTCGCTGCAAGTATGGACAAACAGCAGATATCGCTGGCGATTCTCGAAGAAGCGGAAATTGCCCCGCGGATCGCGCTTCTCCAGGGGCACCACCAGGCCGCGTGGCGGCGCGACGCCGCCCGGCGTGGAGGTGGCAATGAAAGCGTTGATGCGGTCGAGCGTATCGATCGTGATGCGCTTACCCTCACGCAACCGGTGCACCAGCTTGCCGTCGTTGACGGCCCGGCGGCCGAACGTCGTCTCCGCCATGTCGGAACGACGGCAGAAGTCCGTGATCTGACCGAGGATTTCGTCGTTCTTCATGGAGCCGGGGACGTGGACGGCAGTTGGGACACTGGTGGGCAGAGCTAAAGGATGATTGCCTCGTAGCACGAGTTGCCCACCATTTGAACCCCTATCTGCGCGCCGATCAGCAAACATGCGTGAGCCGCGCGGCGGCAGCGCCGGGTCCAGTCAAGGTATCGAGGGTGGATCAGGCCTTGCTGCGCCCGCCTCGCCCGGGGTCAGGCGCCGACAGCTCGTTCCGGGCAGGTGCCGGCGCGGGTCCGTGCCGAGGTCGTCGCCGCGACCACGGGCAGGCAGCTACGGTAGTCGAATTCCTCGCTGCTCGGCGAGATCGATCTGGCAGGAAGATGATGCCCACTCTAGCCACGTCATTACGAGCCAACGGGTCGCGCGAATGCGCGCCCGATGACCGGCTCCGCGAAGCAATCCATCGCTCCCCATGTGGAAAGATGGATTGCTTCGTCGTAGAGCCTTCATCGAGCCGGCCGAAGGCCGGACCGTTGGCTCCTCGCAATGACGACAACCGAGGCGGTCTTACTTGCCCCACACCTCGTTGGCGACCTCGACAGCGAGTCGCAGCTTGGCCCACTGCTCTTCCTCGGAGAGGATGTTGCCTTCCTCGGTCGAGGCGAAGCCGCATTGCGGCGACACCGCGAGCTGCTCGAGCGGAGCGAACTTCGCCGCCTCTTCCAGCCGCCGCTTGATGTCGTCCTTCTTCTCGAGCTCGCCGAACTTCGAGGTGATGACGCCGACCACTACCACCTTGTTGCCCTTGGGAAGGAAGCGCAGCGGCTCGAAGCCGCCGGCGCGGTCGGAATCATATTCGAGGAAATAGCCGTCGTAGTTGGTGCCGGCGAGCAGGGTCTCGGCGACCGGCTCGTAGCCGCCGGACGAAATCCAGGTCGAGCGGAAATTGCCGCGGCAGACATGGGTGGTGATCACCATGTCCGAAGGGCGCTCGGCGATCGCGTAGTTGATGATGCGGGCATAGATCTCCTGCAGGCCATCGGGATTGTCGCCGCGATCGCGCGACTTCTGCAATTCCTCCTGCGAGCACAGATAGGCCCACACTGTGTCGTCGAATTGCAGGTAGCGACAGCCGGCATCATAGAACGCCCTCACCGCCTTGCGATAGGTCTTGCCGAGATCCTCGTAGAATTCCTCAAGGTCCGGATAGACCTCCCTCGAGATCAGCTTGCGGCCACCACGGAAGTGCAGCACCGCCGGCGACGGGATCGTCATCTTAGGCGTGACATGCGCCTGGTCGGCGTATTTCTTCAGGAACCTGAAGTGATCGAGCATCGGGTGGCGATCGGAGAAGTCGAGCTTGCCGATCACCCTGATGGCGTCGTGCCGGGTCTGCACGCCCGCGAACTGAATGCCCATGTCGGGGTGGAACAGCTCGCAACCGGTCAGGTGGCTGAGGAAATCGAAGTGCCACCAGGAGCGGCGAAACTCGCCATCGGTCGCGAGCTTCAATCCGATCGAGGCCTGCTTGTGCACGACCTTCTCGATCTCCATGTCCTCGATCTTGCGCAGATCGTCGGCCGAGATCTCGCCCTTTTCCAGCCTGGCGCGGGCCTCCTTGATCTTCGGGGGACGCAACAGACTGCCGACCTCGTCGGCGCGGAACGGAGGCTTGGTTCGCTGCATGGTCAACTCCCGGACGTTTCTAATGTGCTTTGGCCCCGGAGACGCCGAGATGGCGCTCAAGGACAGAGGGATCGGCTTTCAGCGCGCTGCTCGCGGCATCATGCACGATCGTGCCGCGTTCCAATATCACAACGCGGTCGGCGAGCCCCAGAATCTTTTGCGCATTCTGCTCGACGATAATCGAACAAATGCCCCCCGAGCGCGTGATGGTTCCGATCGCCTTTAACAATTCCTCAACGATGATCGGCGCGAGGCCCTCGGTCGGCTCGTCGAGCAGCAGCACCTTCGGATTCAGCGTCAGCGCGCGACCGATCGCCAGCATCTGCTGCTCGCCGCCGGAGAGCTGGTTGCCGAAATTGCCGCGGCGTTCTTTCAGCCGCGGAAACATCTCATACACCCGTTCGACGGTCCATGGTCCGGGCTGCGCCACCGCGGTCATGTTCTCTTCCACGGTCAGCGAGCGGAAGATGTTGCGCTCCTGCGGCACCCAGCCGACGCCGGCACGAGCGCGCTGGTCGGGCCGCATCGCCGTGATGTCATGGCCTGCCAGCGACACGCTGCCGCCGAAGCGCCTGACGATGCCGACGATCGAATTGATCAGCGTGGTCTTGCCCGTGCCGTTGCGGCCAAGCAGCGCCAGCACCTGGCCTTCCGCGAGGCTGAACGACATCCCGGGCAGCACCACCGCCTCGCCATATCCGGCGCGCAGGTCCTGTACGGAAAGAAGATCAGGCATCGGGGGCCTCGCCGAGGTAAACCGCCCTCACCTGCGGATCGCGCGCGACCTCGTCGGGCGCGCCTTCGGTCAACAGCCCGCCATTGACCAGCACCGAGATGCGGTCGGCAAAGGAGAACACCAGGTCCATATCGTGCTCGATCAGAAGCACGGTGACGTCGCGTGGCAGCGCCGCGACTGCCGCGAGGATGTCGTGTCGCTCGCTTTCGGGCACGCCGGCCGCCGGCTCGTCGAGCAGCAGGACCCGCGGCCTGGTTGCGATCGCCACCGCGATCTCGAGCAGGCGCTGCTTGCCATAGGGCAGGGTCGAGGTGAGTTCGCTCATCACGTCGAGCAAACGGAAGCGCGCGAGGATCTCGGCAATCTCCGTATTGACATCATTGTGCGTGCCCATCCGCCGCCACCAGTCGCCACCGCGGCCCATCCGCTCCGAGACAGCGAGGCCAATGGTTTCGAGCGGAGTGAGGTCGGCATAGAGCTGATTGATCTGGAAGGTGCGCGACAGCCCGCGCAGCACGCGCTTGTGCACGGAGAGGCCGGTGATGTCGCTCCCTTCGAGCAGGATGCGTCCGCTGTTCGGCCTCAGCACGCCGGTGAGCTGATTGATGACGGTGGTCTTGCCGGCGCCATTCGGCCCGATCAGCGCGTGACGAGCGCCCCGCATCACTTTCAGCGACAGATCACGGGTGACACGGAGCCCACCGAACGATTTTTCGAGGCCGCGGGTTTCGAGCGCGATCGTCATGACGCATCACTCTCGGGAACCGCGACGACGGCCTTGCGCCCGGCGAACCGGCGGACGATCAGATTCGGCACGAACAGCACCCAGCGGTGGATGCGCGCGCGACCGACCAGCACGATCACGACCAGCACGAGGCCGATCCAGAACAGCCAGTACTGCGGGGTAATGCTCTGAAACAACTCCTGCAACATCTTGAACACAACGGCGCCGATCAGGCCACCATAGAGATAGCCGGTACCGCCGATCACGAGCACCAGCATCAGATCGGCCGAGCGTTCGAACGCGAACACGTCGAGCGAGGCGAGCGCGGTGGTCTGGGTGAACAGCGCGCCGGCGATGCCCGCATAGAACGCGGCGAGCGTATAGACCGCGACCAGGCGATGATTGACCGGCACGCCGATCGCCGCCGCGCGCAGCGGATTGTTCCTGATTGCGCGCAGCGACAGCCCGAATGGCGAATGCACGATGCGCCGGGCGAGCAGAAACAAGACGAACAGCACGATCAACGAATAGAAGAACCCGGTCTTGCCGAATATGTCGAAGGCGAACAGCCCGAGGATCGGCTGCATCTCGATGCCCTGCAAGCCGTCGGTGCCGCCGGTGATATCGGAAAACCGCTCGACGAGTGCCTCCAGCAAGAGCGCGATCCCGAGCGTCACCATCAGCCGAGTCAGGTCGACGCCGCGGATGACAAGAAAGCTGGTCAGGAAACCGAGTACGGCCGCGACGAGGCCCGCGGCGACGAGGGCTATCACGGGCTCGTTGATGATGCCATGCAACGCCAACAGCCCGGCCGAATAGGCGCCTACACCGAAAAACGCCGCGTGGCCCAGCGAAACGATGCCGGCATAACCGAGGATGAGGTCGAGCGACAGCGCGAACAGCCCGAGTCGCACAATGTCAGTCATGATCAGATAGCGCGACGGGAACAGGAAGGCGCAGGCCAGCGCCAGAAGCCAGAACGCGAGCTCGCCGATCCGCCAGCGCGCGCCGGCAACGGCCTGAGAGGAAACGTCCGTCAGCGCGGTCATGGCGAGTTCATCGCGCCGCGGTGCGGCCGAACAGGCCGTTCGGGCGCCAGATCAGGATCACGATCATGACAGTGTAGATCACGAACGGACCCATCTTCGGCACGTAATACTTGCCCGCGACATCGGCGATGCCGAGCAGCAGCGAGGCCAGGAACGGCCCGGTGATCGAGGATGAGCCACCGACCGTCACGACGATCAGGAAATAGATCATGAACTTCAGCGGAAAGTACGGATCAAGCCCGAGGATCTCGGCGCTCAGCGCGCCGCCGAGGCCGGCCAGCCCGCAGCCGAAGGCGAAAGTGAAAGCGAACACCTGCGGCACGTTGATGCCGAGCCCGATCGCGGCGCGCGGATCATCGACCGCCGCGCGCAGACGGCTTCCGAACCGCGTCTTGGACAAGATCAGTTGCAGCGCGAGCGTCAGCAGACCGCAGATCACGACGATCATCAGCCGGTAGCGGCCGATGCCGACGCCGAACAGATCGATCTGCCCTTCCAGCGCCGACGGCAGCTTGATGAAGACCCGCGCCGAACCCATGACGTAGTCGACCGCAGCGACCGACATGAACACCAGGCCGATCGAGAACAGCACCTGGTCGAGATGGCTGCGCGTGTAGAGATGACGATACAGCGCGCGCTCCATCACGGCGCCGATCGCGGCGCTGGCGGCGAAAGCGAGCGGCAGCGCGGCAAAGAACGGCCAGCCGGAATTGTTCACCAGCACGGCGCAAACGTAGCCACCGGCCATGGCGAAGGCGCCATGCGCGAGGTTGACGAAGTTCATCAACCCGAGCGTCACCGCGAGCCCGCAGGCGAGCACGAACAGCAGCATACCGTAGGCGACGCCGTCGAACAGGTTGGTGAGGACAGAGGCCATGGAGCGCCGGATTGAGCTTAATGCCATTCGTCTTTCCGGGGCAGCGCGCTTGCGCTGAACCCGGAATCTTCCTCAACAATTTCGAGACCCCCGATGCGCAATCGCGGATCCGAGGTTCGCGCTCAGCGCGTTCCGGACGACGCGCTTGCCCGCGTCACTTCTTGGTCTTGCCGGAATCCTTGACGGCTTCGAAGGTCGCGAACTCGACGTTGTAGAGCTCGCCGTCGACCTTCTCCACCTTGCGGATATAGACGTTCTGCACGATGTCGCGGGTGTCCGGATCGATCGAGATCGGGCCGCGCGGGCTCTCCCACTTCATGCCCTTCATCGCCTCGACCAGCTTGTCGCCGCTGGTGTCACCGCCCGTCTTCTTCAGCGCTTCGTAGATCAGGTGGATGCCGTCATAGCCGCCCACCGCCATGAAGCCCGGGCGGTTGCCGAACGCCTTCTTGTAGGCGGCGACGAAATCCTTGTTCTTCTGCGAGGGATGTGCCGCCGAATAGATATGCGCGGTCACCACGCCGAGGGCGGCATCGCCCATGTTGTTGAGCAGGTCGTCATCCATGACGTCGCCGGGGCCGATCACCCTGATGCCGCTTTTGTCGAGACCGCGCTCGGCGTACTGCTTCATGAAGTTGCCACCTTGCCCCGCCGGAACGAACACGAACATCGCGTCGGGCTTGGAGTCCTTCATGCGCTGCAGGAACGGCGCGAAGTCGGGATTGGCCAAGGGCACCTTGACCTCCTCGACGATCTCGCCGCCGCCGGCGGTGAAGTGCTGCTTGAAGAAGGTCAACGCGTCATTGCCCGGCGCGTAGTCGGAGGTCAGCGTCGCGACCTTCTTGATGCCGTTCTTGGCCGCCCAGTCACCGATGATGGTGGAGGACTGCGCCAGCGTGAAGCTGGTGCGCACGATGTAGGGCGAGCGCTCGGTGATGATGGAGGTGCCGGCGGCCATGACGACTTCCGGGATCTTCGCCTGCGTCGCCAGCGGCGCCGCGGCAAGCGCGGCGGGCGTCACGCCGAAGCCGGCAATGATGCTGACCTTGTCGTTGACGATCAGCTCCTGCGCCAGACGCTTGGTGTTATCAGGCATCGCGGCGTCATCCTTCAGGATGATTTCGACCTTCTTGCCGGCAACGGTGTCGCCGTTCTGCTGCATATAGAGCTTGATGGCATTGTCGATCTGCTTGCCCGTCGAAGCCTGACCGCCGGTCATCGGCACGATCAGGCCGATCTTCACGGTGTCCTCGGCGTGCGCCGGCGCGGCGGCGCACAGCCCCGGGAGGGTGGCCGCCGTGGCCGCCCACAGCAACATCCTGCGACGATTGAAATTGACCATGAGCGTTCTCTCCCCCTCCTTGTGCGATGAACCGAGTCCCCGGTTCTTGTTTCGCCAGCATCGCGGCCAAAGCCGCAACGCGACATGGCGTCTTCCGCCGCCCTATTGTCAATCGGACGATGGGCGAGTGCCGTCATCAAAGCCGACCTCGACTGATCTGAATCTAGGTACTAGGTATTATATTACCTTGATCGCGACTCAACGCCCAAGAAAGCCCGCACGATCTAGGATACGCAGGCCTTGCGATTTGGACGATCGTGCGAAGCAAATGAAGCTGTCAACAAAGAAGCACAATTGCGGACGAAGCGTCGCGCCAATTCAACATCCTCAAAGATTAGGGTTGTACCCTTCCCGCATGCCGAACTGCATCCGCCCTGTCCTCATCATCACCGCCCTCGTGCTCGCAGCTTCCGCACTCAATGGATGCAGCTCGCTCAACGAGAAAATGGCAGCCGGCGTCGGCGATTATCTTCCGGCTTGGGCCGGCGGCTTGCCGGCCGACGCCCCGCCCCGCCCGGGGACCGCCAAATACGATGAGTTCATGAAGGAGCGCGAGCGCAAGCGCCTGATGCCGGCGGCCGAGCGCGGCGACGATCCGAAGGCGGCATCGACGCCAGTCCCGACGTCACAGGGTGCGGCTCATTAGTCGACAAATACCACGGTCTTGCGGCCGTTGAGGATGACGCGGTCGGCCAGGTGATAGCGGATCGCCCGCGCCAGCACGCGACGCTCGATGTCGCGGCCTTTGCGGACGAGATCCTCGGGCGTGTCGCGGTGACTGATCCGCTCGACGTCCTGGTCGATGATCGGTCCCTCGTCGAGATCGCTGGTGGCGTAATGCGCGGTGGCGCCGATCAGCTTGACGCCGCGCTCATGCGCCTGATGGTAGGGCTTGGCGCCCTTGAAGCCCGGCAGGAACGAATGATGGATGTTGATGCAGCGGCCTGACAGCCGCGCCGACATCTCGTCCGACAGGATCTGCATGTAGCGCGCCAAGACCACGAGGTCGGTCTGGGTATCCTGCGCCAGCTTCCACACCGCGTCTTCCTGCTGGCGCTTGGTTTCCCTTGTTACCGGCAGGTAATGGAACGGGATGTCGCCGAAATCGAGCGAGCCATAGGTCTCGCGCGGATGATTGGAAACGATCGCGGTCGGGATCATCTCGAGCTCTCCGGTGCGCCACCGATAGAGAATGTCGACCAGACAGTGATCGGACTTGGAAACGAGCAACATCACCCGGCGGCGGCTGGCGCGGTCGCGCATCTGCCATTCCATGCTGAAGCGTTCGGCGATCGCGGCAAAGCCGGTCTGCAGCGCCGGCAACTCGACCGCGAGGTCCGCCGCGGTGAAGACCACGCGCATGAAGAACTTGCCCGTCTCTGTATCGTCGAACTGCTGGGCATCCAGGATATTCTGCCCGTTGTGAGCCAGGAAGGTGGACACCGCCGAGACGATTCCCGGGCGATCCGGACAGGACAGGGTCAAAACGAATTGATGGTCGGGCATGCCAATTGACCAGAACTTGAGCAAGAGCGCGGAGCGACGATTTTGGCCTTCGTCTATCACCGCCCGCACCCTTGCGCCAATCCCGTAGCGGGGTTCAAATCGAACAAAAGACGGCAACGTTTGTTAGAGCACCATCATGGCTGACCGGCTGAACGGCTACCGCATCCTGATCCTCGAAACCCGCGAGGAGGCACAGTTTTCCCGCTTGCTCGCTGAGCAGGGCGCGGATGTGCTGCAATGCCCGATGTTCACCATCCATGATGCGCCCGACCCGGCGCCGATCGAGACCTGGATCCGCCGTGCGATCGAGCGGCCGCTGGACGATCTCGTGCTGATGACCGGCGAAGGCCTGCGCCGCCTGATGAAGGTCGTGCGCCGGACCGGGGTCGAGGCGGAATTCGTCGGCAGCATCTGCAAGGCGCGCAAGTTTGCCCGCGGCCCCAAACCCGGCCGCGCCCTGCGCGAGATCGGGCTGGAGCCCCAGATGACGACGGAGAAGCCGACATCGGAAGGCGTTGCCGAGATGCTGTCGAAGCTCGACCTGAACGGCCATCGCGTGGGCCTGCAGCTCTACCCGGACAAGGATCACAGCGTGTTGATCGGCGCGATCAAGGCGCAGGGCGCCGACGTCGATACCGTCCTGCCCTACGTCTACGACGCGCGCGCCGCCGACGCGAACATCGTCGCCGCGATCGATGAGATGGCGCGCGGCCGCATCGACGCCATCGCACTGACGAGTTCGGGGCAAGTCCGCCGCTTGATCGACGTGGCGCAGGTACACAATTGCGAGGCTCAGTTGCGTGATGGGCTGAACCACACGCCGATCGCCTCCGTCGGCCCCATTGTGTCCGACGAGTTGAAGGCCCATGGCCTGCGCACCGACATCTATCCGGCGAACGACGCGTTCTTCATGAAGCCGCTGATCTCGGCTATGGCGACCGCCCTGTCGAAGAACCCGCCGCGGATGGCTGCACGGCAGTAGCCAGGTCGTCATTGCGAGGAGCGCGAGCGACGAAGCAATCCATCCGTTCCCGGCGCGGAGAGGTGGATTGCTTCGCTTACGCTCGCAATGACCGGGGGTGACAGTCGCGCGCTACTCCGCCGCCTGCTTGGTCTCGCTCAGATAGGCCTGATACGCGAGCCTGATGCCGTCCTCGAGCGAGGTGGTGGCGCGCCAGCCGAGCTTGGCCAGGCGGCTGATATCGAGCAGCTTGCGCGGCGTGCCGTCCGGGCGCGACGTGTCGAAGCTGATCTCGCCGCGATAGCCGACGGCAGCCGCGACCACGCGGGCGAATTCAGCGATGCTGATATCCTCGCCGGTGCCGATATTGACCAGTTCAGGAGAGGAATAGGCCTTCATCAGGTGGATGCAGGCGTCAGCGAGATCGTCGACATAGAGGAATTCGCGCCGAGGCGTGCCGGTACCCCACACCACGACGTTGGTCGCCCCCGACAGTTTAGCCTCATGGAAGCGGCGGATCAGCGCCGCGACGGCGTGGCTGTACTCCGGGTGATAATTGTCGCCGGGACCGTAGAGGTTGGTCGGCATCACGCTGATGAAATCGGAGCCGTATTGGCTGCGATAGGTCTCCGCCATCTTGATGCCGGCGATCTTGGCAATGGCATAAGGCTCGTTGGTCTGCTCCAGAGGGCCGGTCAGCATCGAATCCTCGCGCAGCGGCTGCGCCGCCAGCCGCGGATAGATGCAGGACGAGCCGAAGAACATCAGCTTCTCGCAGCCGGTGGCGTGCGCGGCCTGGATCACATTGGTCGAGATCGCCAGATTGTCGTAGAGGAACTCGGCCCGCAATGTGTTGTTGGCGACAATGCCGCCAACCTTGGCCGCGGCAAGGAACACGGCCTGGGGACGTTTCGCGGCAAACCAAGCGTCCACGGCGGCCTGGTGGCGGAGGTCAACTTCGCTGCGCGACGCCGTCAAAAGGGTCGTGCCCTCGCGGGCGAGCCGGCGCATCAGCGCCGAGCCGACCATGCCGCGATGGCCGGCGACGAAGACAGTCTTGCCCTTCAGTTCATACGGAGTGCTTGCCATTGGCGGCGTCCTGTCTGGCTTCTGCGAGATCGCCGGCAACCATTTCCTTCACCAACTGCGCGAAGGACGTCCTCGGCTTCCATCCAAGCTTGGCGCGCGCCTTGCTCGAGTCGCCGATCAAGAGATCGACCTCGGCCGGACGGAAATAGGTCGGGTCGACGCGAACCACGGTCCTGCCCGACGCCTTGTCGACGCCGGTTTCGTCGACGCCCTTGCCGCGCCATTCGATCGCGCGGCCGATCTCGGCAAATGCCAGCTCGACGAATTCGCGCACCGCATGCGTCTCGCCGGTCGCCAGCACGAAATCGTCGGGCGCATCCGCCTGCAGGATCTTGTGCATGCCCTCGATATAGTCGCGCGCGTGGCCCCAGTCGCGCTTGGCCTCGAGATTGCCGAGATAGATCGTATCTTCCAGGCCGACCTCGATGCGCGCGACGCCGCGCGTGATCTTGCGCGTCACGAAGGTCTCGCCACGGATCGGGCTTTCATGATTGAACAGGATGCCGTTGCTGGCGAACATGCCGTAGGCCTCGCGGTAGTTCACCGTGATCCAGTAGCCGTAGAGCTTCGCCACGCCGTAGGGCGAGCGCGGGTAGAATGGCGTGGTTTCCTTCTGCGGCACCTCTTGCACCAGGCCGTAAAGCTCCGAAGTCGAGGCCTGATAGAACCGCGTCTCCTTTTCCATGCCGAGGATGCGGATCGCCTCCAGGAGGCGCAGCACGCCGATGGCGTCGGCGTTGGCGGTGTATTCCGGGCTCTCGAAGCTGACCTGAACGTGGCTCTGGGCGGCGAGATTGTAGATCTCGGTCGGGCGGATCTGCTGCATCAGCCGGATCAGATTAGTGGAATCGGTCATGTCGCCGTAGTGCATCAGGAACGGCACGTTGCCGACATGCGGGTCCTGGTAGAGGTGGTCAACACGCGCGGTGTTGAACGAGGACGACCGGCGCTTGATCCCATGCACGGTGTAGCCGAGACCGAGCAGGTATTCGGCGAGATATGCGCCATCCTGCCCGGTGACACCGGTGATCAGCGCAACGCGCCGCTTCGAATCCTGAGATGCCATGTCCTCTCCAAAGCGCGTGAGCCGCACCATCCCAACAAGGTCGGTCTGTAGCATCCGACCCGGACCAAGTCTAATGCCATAGCCGTTTGGAATCAGCGATTTAGGAACCTTGCGGGGCGGCGGCGCCCCAATCACTCGCCGTAGTGGCGCAGCCGCTCAAGGTCGATGATGGTCACCCCGCCATATTCAAGCCGGAGTAGGCCTTCCCGTTCCAGCCGCTTCAGGCACTGGTTGGCGTTCTGCCGGGAGATTCCCGACAATGCGCCAATTTCCTCCTGGGTGATCTCCAGGTGCAGCGTGAGGTCGGGATAGAGAATCGGATTGAACAGCGAGGCGATCGAGCGGGCCAGCCGCTCGGTCGCATCCAGCGTGCGGCCATATTCCAGCAGCGCGATGAACTGGCCGAGCCGCTCATTGAGCTGTCCGACCAGGAATCGGTTGAAGCCGACACTGTTTTCGAACAGCCAGACGAAGGTGCGGCGGTCCATCATTGCGAGCCGCGTGTCGCGCAGCGCCACCACGTCGTAGCGCCGCGCCTCGTTCTTGAGCACAGTGCCCTCGCCGAACCACGCGCCGGTGGTGAGGCCCGCGAAACTCGCCGCCTTGCCACGGCGGGAGACGATGCCCATGCGGGCCAACCCGCTGACGATGCCGGTCCAGTACTGGAAATTGTCGCCGCGCATGAAGATGAATTCGTTGGCGCGATAGGACTTCTCGGCGATACCAGCGCGGGCGATCTCGATTTCCTGCTCGGTCAGTTCGCGCGACCAGGCCGCGATGCGCCTCAAGTAATCAACAGCAATCATTCGAGCGACAGCGTCCCACGCCCAACCATATTGCACCGCAACAACACCATTTCCGTTAGGAACCGGGGGCTTGGAAAGCCAGCGAAAATTTCCTGATGAATTGTCGGGCACATGACAATCCAACTTATCGCTTTCTCGTATTGAGAACCACCTCGCGTAACGCCGGGCGCTCCATCAAGCGGATCGCCGTTGGCGGGTAGCGGGGCTGGGACAATTGGGTGCGGCGTTACCGCAGATGACGTAGGTGATGCGAACGAGCCAAGCTCTCAGGCACCGGCATCATGAGCCGGATGGCCTGCCCACGGCGGCCCATGTAAGATTGAATTGGATGTCGAACGATAGATAAAGAGCGCGCCAAGCGCCGTATCTGGAGGGAACAGGTGGCTTACAGTCTGGAGGTGCGCGAGGTCTCTTTGCGCTTTGGCGGCGTCCGGGCGCTGACCGATGTGAGCTTCGGCGTCAACGAGGGCGAGCTGTTTTCCATCATCGGCCCGAACGGCGCCGGCAAGACCTCGATCGTCAACTGCATCTCCGGCCGCTACAAGCCCACCGAAGGACACCTGTTCTATCGCGGCCAGGACATCACCGGCCTCACCCCGAACGCGCGGCCGCGGCTCGGTATTGGCCGCACCTTCCAGAATCTCGCACTGTTCCACCACATGAGCGTGCTCGACAACATCATGGTCGGCCGCCACCACCTGCTGACGAACAACTTCATCACGGGATCGCTGTACTGGCTCACCGGCGCGCGCCGCGAGGAGCTGGAGCACCGCCGCAAGGTCGAGGAGATCATCGACTTCCTCGACCTGCAATCGGTGCGGAAGGCGACCGCCGGCACCCTGCCCTATGGCCTGCGCAAGCGCGTCGAGCTCGCCCGCGCGATGGCGCTGGAGCCGAAGCTGATTCTGCTCGACGAGCCGATGGCCGGCATGAACTTCGAAGAAAAGGAAGACATGGCGCGCTACATCGTCGACCTCAACGAAGAGTTCGGCATGACGGTGATGATGATCGAGCACGACATGGGCGTCGTGATGGACATCTCCCACCGCGTCATGGTGCTGGATTTCGGCCGCAAGATCGCCGAAGGCGACCCGGCGACCGTGCTCGCCGATCCCCATGTCAAGCGCGCCTATCTCGGCGAAGAGGACGAGGTGCTGGTCGATCCCGACGACAAGCCGGCGGTGCGGGAGAGCGCGGCATGATGGACTACGCCCGACGCGCCGCGCAGGCCGACACCTTCCCGAAGATGCTGCGAGTGAATGCCAAGGAGCACGGCAGCGAGATCGCGCTGCGCGAGAAGGATTTCGGGCTATGGCGCGAATTTACCTGGAACGACTACCAGATCCGCACCCGTGACTTCGCGCTCGGCATGGTCGAGCTCGGCCTCGGCCGCGGCGACGTGATCGGCATCATCGGCGACAACAGGCCGGATTGGGTTGCCGCCGAGATCGCTAGCCACGCAATCGGCGCGATGAGCCTCGGTCTCTATCGCGACGTGCTGGACGAGGAAGCCGCCTATCTCCTGAGCTACGGCGAAGCCAGGCTCGTGTTCGCCGAGGACGAAGAGCAGGTCGACAAGCTGCTCGGCCTCGCCGACCGGGTGCCCCATCTCAAGCACATCGTCTACTCCGACCCGCGCGGCATGCGGAAATACGACGACCCGCGCCTGATGGAGGCGAGCAAGCTCGCGGCGATGGGACGCGACCGCGCCGCGCGCGAGCCTGGCCTCTATGACGGCCTGGTCGACGCAACCAACGGCGAGGACGTCGCGATCCTCTGCACGACCTCGGGCACGACCGCCAACCCGAAGCTTGCGATGCTCGCCGCCGGTCGCGTGCTGCGGCATTGCGCGACCTATCTCGCCTTCGACCCCAAGGGGCCGGACGACGAATACGTGTCGGTGCTGCCGCTGCCCTGGATCATGGAGCAGGTCTACGCGCTCGGCAAAGGACTGCTCTGCCGGATGAAGGTCAACTTCGTCGAAGAGCCCGATACCATGATGAACGATTTCCGCGAAATCGCGCCGACTTTCGTGCTATTCGCGCCGCGCGTCTGGGAATCGATCGCCGCCGATGTCCGCGCCGGCGTGATGGATGCCTCCCCGCTCAAGCAGAAGCTCTACGATATCGGCATGAAGACCGGCCTCGCGGCACTCGCTGACGGCAAGCGCTCGATGTTCGCCGACAAGCTGCTGTTCCGCGCGCTGCGCGACCGGCTTGGCTTTACGCGGCTACGCTCGGCAGCCACGGGGGGCGCGGCGCTGGGGCCGGAAACCTTCAAATTCTTCCAAGCCATGGGCGTGCCGCTGCGCACGCTCTACGGCCAGACCGAGCTGCTCGGCGCCTACACGCTGCATCCCGAAGGCGATGTCGATCCTGACACCACCGGCATTCCGATGGCGGACGACGTCGAGATCCGGATCGACAGTCCCGACGTCAACGGCGTCGGCGAGATCGTGGTGCGTCATCCCAACATGTTCCTCGGCTACTACAAGAACCCCGAGGCGTCGACGGCCGACATCAAGGACGGCTGGATGTATTCCGGCGATGCCGGCTACTACAATGACAACCGGCAGCTCGTCGTGATCGACCGCATCAAGGATCTCGCCGAGACCGCGCGCGGCGAACGGTTCTCGCCGCAATATATCGAAAACAAGCTGAAGTTCTCGCCCTACGTCGCCGAAGCTGTTGTGCTTGGCGCCGGTCGCGACGCGCTCGCCGCGATGATCTGCATCCGCTACTCGATCATCTCGAAATGGGCGGAGAAAAACCGAATCTCGTTCACGACCTATACCGACCTGTCCTCGCGCCCGGAGGTCTATGCGCTGCTGCGGAAGGAGGTCGAGACCGTCAACGCGACGCTGCCGCCCGCGCAGCGTATCTCGCGCTTTCTGCTGCTCTACAAGGAGCTCGACGCCGACGACGGCGAGCTGACCCGAACCAGAAAGGTCCGCCGCGGCGTCATCAACGAGAAGTATGCCGACATCATCGAAGCGATCTATCACGGCAAGGACGATATCCCCGTCGACACCGTGATCCGCTTCCAGGACGGCACGACACAACGCGTCCGCACCACGCTACAGGTCGTGGACCTTGGCCGCGCAACGATAGCGGAGGCCGCGGAATGACTGCGTTGCAAGAACAGAGCGTGATGCGCGTGAATGTGCCCTCTCCCCTTATGGGAGAGTGCCGTTCCCCCGGTCGACAAGAACTCGCGTGGGTGAAGGGTACCCTCTCCACGATCCCGATGTGGAGAGAACCCCTCACCCGGCTTCGCTTCGCAAAACCACCCTCTCCCACAAGGGGAGAGGGTGCCGGCACCTCCGATCGGAGCGACCGCACCCCATGAACATCCAGTTCCTGATCCAGCTCATCGTCAACGGCCTCGTGGTCGGCACGCTCTACGGCGTGGTCGCGATGTCGTTTGTGCTGATCTACAAGGCGACCCAGGTCGTGAATTTCGCGCAGGGCGAACTGCTGCTGGTGGGCGCCTGGGTGTGCTGGGCGCTGCTGACCAAATACCAGCTTCCGTTCTGGATCGGCATGCCTATTACGTTGGCCTTCATGTTCCTCTTCGGCATCGCGATCCAGGTCGTGATCCTGCGTCCGATGATCGGCGAGCCGATCATCTCAGTCATCATGGTGACGATCGGCCTGTCGACCGTATTCCAGGCCGCGCTGAAGTGGATCTTCGGCGTCAACCCGCAGCCGTTCCCGCGGGTGTTCGAGAGCCAGTCGGTCAATCTGTTCGGACTGCAGATCCAGACCGTCTATGTCATGAGCCTCGTGGTCTCGCTCGCCATGATGATCGGCATGGCCTGGTTCTTTCGCGCGTCCAAATATGGCCTTGCGATGCGTGCCACCGCATTCAACCAGCAGGTCGCGCAGTCGCTCGGTATTTCCGTCAAAAGCGTGTTCGCGATGGCGTGGGCAATCTCGGCCACGGTTTCGGCGGTCGCCGGGGTCGTGGTGGCCGTGGTCAATGGCGTGTCGTCCGGTCTCTCCGCTTACGGCATCAAGGTGTTTCCGGCAGCGATCCTGGGCGGCCTCGATTCGGTCGGCGGCGCCGTGCTCGGCGGCATCATCATCGGGCTCCTGGAAAACATCGCCCAATATGTCGACAGTGAATTTCTGCACTGGGGCAATCTCTACGAGATTGCGCCGTTCTACGTCCTGATCATCATCCTGATGATCAAGCCTTACGGCCTGTTCGGCACCAGGGATATTGAGCGGGTCTGATCAATGGCAACAAGCACCCTGATCCCGTCGGGCGACTTCCGCACCAGCTACGCGGCCGACACCACGATCTTCCCGACCGCGACCAGCCGCAACTTTGCGATCGCCGGCATCGTGATCGCCTGCCTCGCGCCGATGCTGCTGAGCAATTACTGGCTGAGCATCGCGATCCAGATCGGCATCTTCGCGATCGCAGCGCTCGGTCTTAACGTTTTGGTCGGCTTCACCGGCCAAATCTCGATCGGCCACGCCGCATTCTTCCTGTTCGGCGCCTTCACCTCGGCCTACATTTCCAACAACGCCCCGATCCCGGTGTTCTTCGCCATTCCGCTTGCCGGGCTGATCACGGCGTTGGTCGGCCTGATCTTCGGCGTGCCGGCGGCGCGGCTGAAGGGACTCTACCTCGTCATCGCCACGCTCGCCGCGCAGTACATCCTGCTCGACTTCTTTTCGCGCGCCGAATGGTTTTCGGGCGGCTCCGTGCCGGCCAGCGCCAACCCGTTCTCGATCTTCGGCTACACGCTGCGCGGCGACCGGCAGTATTTCTACGTCGTGCTCGCTTATGTCGTGGTCAGCTATCTCCTCGTCACCAATCTGATGCGGACGCGCGACGGCCGCGCGCTGGTCGCGATCCGCGACCATTATCTCTCCGCCGAGATCATGGGCATCAACCTGACCAAGTACCGCACGCTGTCGTTCGGGCTTGCCGCGTTCTTTGCCGGCATCGCCGGCGCGCTCTACGCGCATTACCAGCTCGTCGTGTCGCAGGAGGGCTTCGGCATCGAACGCTCGGTGCTGTTCCTCGCCATGGTGATCATCGGCGGCACCGGATCGGTCATGGGCACGCTGATGGGGACGGCCTTCGTGGTTCTGCTGCCGGAATCGATGGAATGGCTGAGCGCATGGCTGAAGGGCGGCGCCATCGACAAGGCGCTGCAGCTCAACAACAACATCACGTTCCTACGCGAGATCGCGATCGGCCTGATCATCATCGGCTTCCTGATGTTCGAGCCGGATGGCCTCGCGCATCGCTGGCGGCAGATCAAGACCTACTGGAAACTCTACCCGTTCTCGCACTGAGTCAGGGAGCGGACATTGCTCGCAAGATCGGTTCAATGAATAACAGGAGGAAACCCAAAATGACAATTAGATCCCTTTTGAGCTCGGTCTCTCTTGCGCTGCTCATCGGCAGCGCAGCCGCTACCGCGCAGGCCCAGATCGCGATCGGCCATCTGCAGGACCTCTCGGGTGGCACGTCCGACGTCGGCACACCCTATGGCCAGGGCGTCGCCGACACCCTCGCCTGGGTCAACAAGAATGGCGGCGTCGGCGGCAAGCAGCTCAACGTCGACAGCAACGACTACGGCTACCAGGTGCCGCGCGCGATCGCGCTCTACAAGAAATGGGCGGCGCCCGACAACAAGGTCGCGGCGATCATGGGCTGGGGCACCGCGGACACCGAAGCCCTCACCGGCTTTCTTGCGCAGGACAAGATCCCCGACATCTCCGGCTCCTATGCCGCGGCGCTGACCGACCCTGAGGGCACCAGCGGCAAGGCCAAGCCCGCACCGTACAACTTTTTCTATGGCCCGAGCTATTCGGATTCGATGCGCGCGATGCTGACCTGGGCCGCGGAGGACTGGAAGGCCAAGGGCAAGCCCGGCAAGCCGAAATTTGTCCACATGGGCGCCAACCACCCGTATCCGAACGCGCCCAAGGCGGCCGGGGAAGCGCTCGCGACCGAACTCGGCTTCGAGGTGCTGCCGCCGCTGGTGTTCGCGCTCTCGCCTGGCGACTACTCGGCGCAGTGTCTCAGCCTGAAAAGCTCCGGTGCAAACTATGCCTATCTCGGCAACACCGCGGCCTCGAACATCTCGGTGCTGAAGGCCTGCAAAGCCGCCGGCGTCGACGTCCAGTTCCTTGGCAATGTCTGGGGTATGGACGAGAACGCCGCGAAGACCGCCGGCGATGCAGCCGACGGCGTGATCTTCCCGCTCCGCACGGCGGTGAGCTGGGGCGGCAACGCGCCCGGCATGAAGACGGTGATGGAAATCTCCAAGATGTCCGACCCGTCAGGCAAGGTTTATCGTCCGGTGCACTACATCGCCGCGGTCTGCAGCGCGCTCTATCTGAAGGAAGCGCTCGACTGGGCCGCCAAGAACGGCGGCACGACCGGCGAGAACGTTGCCAAGGGCTTCTACCAGAAGAAGGACTGGGTGCCGGCCGGCATGGACGGCGTCTGCAATCCCTCGACCTGGACCGAAAAGGATCACCGCCCAACCATGAAGGTCGACCTCTATCGCTCGAGGGTCTCGGGCGCGACCGATGGCGACATCAACGACCTGATGGCCAAGGGCACGATCAAGCTCGAGAAAGTGAAGACCGTCGAGCTGCCGCGCAAGCCGGAATGGTTCGGGTGGTGAGGCCGTGAGGCAGCCACTGGCGCAGCCTCAACACAAATCGTCATCCCCCCGCGAAAGCGGGGGATCCAATACGCCGCGGCATCGCGGTTGATCGCTGACGTCTCTGGAATGCTGGGTTACCAGCCTTCGCGGGTAACCCAGTCGAAGGTGATCGAAACATGACTGAAGTTGCAACAGCCACCCGCCCCGCGCCGACGGCCGTTCCGCCGCCGCCACTGCTCAGCGTCAACAATATCGAGGTCGTCTATGACGACGTCATCCTGGTGCTGCGCGGACTGAGCCTGGAGGTGCCAAAGGGCGCGATCGTGGCGCTGCTTGGCGCCAACGGCGCCGGCAAGTCGACCACCTTGAAGGCGATCTCCGGCCTGCTGAAGACGGAGGATGGTGAGGTGACCCGCGGCGAGATCCTGTTCGAGGGTCAGCGTATCAATGGTATCGATCCGGACAAGATCGTCCGCCGCGGCATCTTCCAGGTGATGGAGGGCCGCCGCATCGTCGCCGACATGACCTCGCTGGAGAATTTGCGGCTCGGCGCCTTCACCCGCCGCGACAACGAGGTCGCCGACGACATCGACATGGTGTTCAAGTATTTCCCGCGCCTGAAGGAGCGCACCGGGCTCGCCGGCTATCTCTCCGGCGGCGAACAACAGATGCTTGCAATCGGCCGCGCGCTGATGGCGCGCCCGAGGATGATCCTGATGGACGAGCCCTCGATGGGATTGTCGCCGCTGCTCGTCAAGGAAGTGTTCGCGATCGTCAAGGAGATCAACCGCGATCTCGGTGTCACGATCCTCCTCGTCGAGCAGAACGCACGCGCCGCGCTTTCGGTCGCGAGCCACGGCTACATCATGGAGCAAGGCAAGGTCGTGCTCGACGGCTCCGCCGAGGACCTGCGCGGCAATGAGGACGTCAAGGAATTCTACCTCGGCGGCGCCGGCGATCAGCGCAAGAGCTTCAAGAACCTGAAGAGCTTCAAGCGGCGCAAGCGCTGGCTCTGAGCGTTTTCGAGCGAAGTGAGGACCGGTTCGCGTGAAGAAAACGCGTCAGATCAGGAACGCGGCTCTAGCCGAGCACCTGCTCGGCTTCAGCGACCGCGCAGAGAACATGATAGAACGACGATGCAGGGATCGTGGCGACCAGCGACGTACCTTCGCGGTCGAATTGGTCGTACCAGCCGCCCGCCACCGGGTGGCTGAGATAGTGCCGCTCCAGCCGCACCAGCGCCGCGCGGGCTTCGTCCGCGGCACCGGCCTCGCCCGCTTCCGCTTGCGCGATCCACGCCTTCGCGATTTCGGTCTGCGGCCACAGCCGTCGCGTGTGACGGCGGATGTTGCCCTCGGTGTCGCCCTCGTCGATCAGGCAGCCGGTGGCCTCATCGCGATAGCGCAGCGCCGATGCGAGCAGCTCGCCACGCTGCCGCCCGGTCGGGCATCCGGTGATGCGCTCGAATCCCTTCAAAAGCCAGACCCACTCCGCCTGATGTCCAGGTTCGACGCTGACAGGCAGGATCTTCGACCAATCCTCCTCGAAATACTCCCCGAGCACACGCATCTGCTTGTCGTAGAGATTGGCCAGGAACAGCGCGAAGAACTCGCCGGCACGATTCTGGAAAGACAAGTCTTGAGTGGCGTCGAAGCACGCGATCATCGCCTCAAACAGGTGCATCTGCGGATTCTGACGGCGCGGCATCGAAGGCGGCAAGCCCTCCAGCACTCCGCCATGCGGCGAGCGCAGCTCCGCATCGAGGTACGACAGCAGAGCGTCGATCTCGGCGCGGATCTGGGCGTCGCGATCGAGGCCGTAGACGGTCGCGAGCGCAAACAACACGAAGGCGTGGTCGTAGGAGTCGCGCAGCGGATCAAGCACGTCCCCCACGGGCGTCAGCCGGTGGACATAGCCTGGCCGGCCGTCCGGCGCCTTGGCCTTGGCCAGCAGATATTCCACCCCCTTCAGCGCGATCGCGCGGCCGTCCGGGTACCATCCCATCTGTGCGGCCTTAGCGTAGCAATAGATCTGCCGTGCCTGCACGAATACCCGGCGCGGCGCGGCAGCATCCGCGCTACCGTCTGGAAGCAGTCGGTCGATGAAGCCGCCGGCTGTATTGTCCCAGCCGACGGTCGACCACAACGGCAGCGCGTGGTCGATCATCCGGCGCTTCAATCTTGCAACAACGTCGGCCGGCCCATACGCCACGACGCTCAGTCCTTCAGCCATTGTGTTCCCCGCAACGATCCGACACCGGTGCTCGCCGCCTATAGCACGCGCAATGTGGCATGCAACCGGGTGAGCCCCTAAGGACCCGTCATGACCGACCACTACGACGCACTCGAAACGCGCGATCCGGCCGAGCGCGAGGCTGCGCTGTTCGTCCGATTGCCCGAGGTGCTGCACAGGGCAATGGCTGCGCCGGCCTATGCCAACCTCTTGAGGGGCATTGATCCCGCGTCGATCACCAGCCGGGACGCGCTGGCCGGGCTGCCGGTGCTGCGCAAGTCGGAACTTCCCGCCCTGCACAAGGCAGCCCCGCCCTTTGGCGGCTTTGTGGCTGACACGCCTGGCTCGTTCGCCCGCCTGTTCACCTCGCCAGGGCCGATCTTCGAGCCGGAAGGCCGCCAGGCCGATCCCTGGCGCGGCGCGCGGGCGCTGTTCGCGGCAGGCTTTCGTCCCGGCGACGTAGTCCTGAACACCTTCAGCTATCACCTCACCCCCGGCGGCTTCATCTTCGACGCCTCGGCGCGTGCGCTCGGCTGCGCGGTGATTCCGGCCGGTCCCGGCAACACCGAGCAACAATTCGAGTTGATCGAGGCCTATCGGCCGATCGGCTATAGCGGTACGCCGGACTTTCTGAAGATCCTGCTCGACGCCGCCGCAACGGCCGGTCGCGACGTGTCCTCGATCAAGCGCGCACTGGTCTCCGGCGCGGCGTTTCCGAAGTCGCTGCAAGAGGAGATGAAGTCGCGCGGCATCGATGCCTATCAGGCCTTCGGCACCGCCGATCTCGGCATGATCGCGTTCGAGACCCCTGCACGCGAGGGCATGACGGTCAATGAAGATCTGATCCTGGAGATCGTCAAGCCGGGCACCGGCGACCCGGTGACGCCCGGCGACGTCGGAGAGATCGTGGTGACCTCGCTCGATCCGCATCATCCCTGGATCCGCCTCGCCCTCGGAGACCTCACCGCGGTCCTGCCGGGCAAGAGCCCGTGCGGGCGCACCAATATGCGCATCAAGGGCTGGATGGGCCGCGCCGACCAGACCACCAAGGTCAAGGGCATGTTCGTCCGCCCAGAGCAGATCGCCGAGATCAGCAAACGGCATCCCGAACTCGGCCGGCTTCGCCTTGTCGTCACGCGCGCCGGCGAGACCGACGCGATGACGCTGAAAGCCGAATGCGCATCACCGGCGGAGGCGCTGCAAGCCGAGCTTGTGGCAACACTCCGGGCCGTGACGAAACTCGGCGGGTCCGTTGAGCTGGTCGGCGCCGGCTCGCTGCCCAATGATGGCAAGGTGATCGCGGACGAGCGATAAGCGCCGTGATCTGTAGAGGGCAAAAACCGACCGGCGGAGTGGACTCAATCTGCGTTGTCGGCCGCGGCATCGTGAACTATTGAGGTGGCTCAGGCCTCCTAGACACGGATTATGATCTGATGAGCAGCGCCCTCGAATATCAGGCGCGAAGACCGGCCGTCTTCTTCGATCGGGACGGCGTCCTGAACATGGACATCGGTTACCTCTTCGAAAGCCACAAGCTGGTTTGGATCGACGGTGCGCGAGAGGCAGTTAAAGCCGTCAATGACATGGGTTATTTTGCGTTTGTCGTGACCAACCAGTCAGGTGTTGCAAGAGGCCTCTACGAGGAGGCGCACGTCCAGCAGCTCCACGACTGGATGGCCGACGAGCTCGGCAAGATCGGCGCACATATCGACGCCTTCGAATACTGCCCGTTTCATCCCGAAGGGACCGTGGAGCGATATCGACAGATCAGCCAGCGCCGCAAGCCCGCGCCAGGCATGATCAACGACCTCCTGAAACGCTTTCCGGTCGACTTGGAGCGAAGCTTTCTCGTTGGCGACCAACCGACAGATATTGCGGCCGCTCGCGCAGCGGGCCTGAAGGGCTATCTGTTTTCAGGCCCCAATCTGGAGACGTTCGTGAAATCTTTGATGCCGGTCGGCTAAGATCGTCCGCATCACTCGAGGGCGGTAATCACCATTGCGATCAGAAGCTTCGCACCAAGTCGATCACCTCGTCCTGCTGCTGCCGCGTGATCTCGGCGAACATCGGCAATGACAGAATCTGCCCCTGGTCGCGATACGCGTTCGGAAACCGCTCCGGACGGTGGCCCAATCGCGCATAGGCCGGCAGGAACGGCAGCGCCATAGGATAGTTGATCGCAGTCTGCACGCCGTTGGCGTTCAGGTGCGCCGCCAGCGCATCACGGCGTGGATGCCTGATCGTGTAGAGATGGTAGACGTGGCTACGTCCCGCGGCGACCTGGGGCACCCCAACATCCTCGATCTGGTTGAGGCCAGCGTCATAGACCTTCGCGGCACCCTGCCGCGCCTCGGTCCAAGCGACGAGATGCGGCAGCTTGGCCGACAGGATCGCGGCCTGCATGCCGTCGAGCCGGCTGTTGACGCCCTCGATCTGGTGCTGGTGCTTCACCAGCCCGCCATGGCGCGCCAGCATGGTCATGTGCTCGGCGAGCGCGGCATCGTTGGTGACCACCGCGCCGGCGTCGCCCATCGCGCCCAGATTCTTGCCCGGGTAGAACGAATAGGTCGAGGCTTCGCCGAACGTTCCGACCATCCGGCCCCTGTAGCGGGCAAGGTGCGCCTGGGCGCAATCCTCGATCACCCAGAACTTGTGCTTGCGTGCGATCGCCATGATCGCATCCATATCCGCGGGCTGGCCGTACAGATGCACCGGGATGATCCCAACCGTGCGCGGCGTGATCGCGGCCTCGATCGCCGCCGGATCGATCGTAAACGTCGTCCCGTCGGTGTCGCAGAACACGGGGGTGGCGCCGGAATGAGTGATCATCGCCGAGGTCGAGATCCAGGAATGCGCCGTGGTGATCACCTCATCGCCCGGCTTCACCTTCAATGCCTTCATGGCGAGATAGAGCGCGTCGGTGCCGTTGGCGCAGGACACGCAATGCGCGACCTCCGCAGCCGCGGCGAACTCCCGTTCGAACGCATCGACATAGCTACCGCGAATGAACGCGTTGTCGCGGATCACGTTGGCGATTGCGCCATCGATCTCGCCCTTGATGGTCTGGTACTGTAGCTGCAGGTCGGCAAACGGCACCGGCATCGCTCGTCCCCTATTGGCTCGTCAGCAGGCGGCGCGCCGGATTGCCGGCATAGGTGCCGGGTGTTGTGATGTCCTTGGTCACCACAGAGCCTGCGCCGATCACGACATCGTCGACGATCCTGACCGGCATGATCGTCGCGTTGGAGCCGATCGAGACCCGGTTGCCGATCACGGTCTCACGCCACAATTCCTTCCGGCCGCGCGCAGGGCCACCGGTAGAGAACGTGTCGTTGACGAACATCACCCCGTGCCCGACGAAGCAGTCCTCCCCGATCGTCACCAGTTCGCAGACGAAGGCATGCGATTGCACGCGGGTTCGCGCCCCGATCACGACCCCCTTCTGGATTTCGGTGAAGGGACCTACGAAGCAATCGTCTCCAATCTTGCAGCCATAGAGATTGCAGGGCTCGACGATCTTGACGCGCGCGCCGAATGCCACGTCACGAACGCCTGCCTGATGCACCTCCGGCCGGTTCACGATACGACCCCGAGCCGGCTCAGCCGCGGTGTGAAGCGTAGCGCGACTTCTGCACCGGTCTCGATCGACTCGTAGAGCGCAGAGATCAGCTCAAGGCTCTTGCGGCCCTCGAGCCCATCAACCAGCGCGGAGCGCTGATTGACCAGACAATCGACCACATGGTGGTAATACGCCTGATGGCCGAAGCCGTAGACATTGGGTGGATTGACGGAGAACTTTTCCACCACATCCTTGTCCGACGGCAGTTCGTCGACGAAGCGCCAGTGCCGGATCTGGTTCACCGCAAAACCGGAGATCTCGACCGTTCCCCGCTCGCCGAGGATCGACAGCGACCCCTCGAGATCGGTCGGACGCGCTGCGGTGGTCGCTTCGATGATCCCAAGCGCGCCGTTACGAAACTTCAGCGTTGCGACGGCCGTATCCTCGGTTTCGATCCTGGCAAGCGCAGTGCTTGCGCGCGCATGGACACTGACGACATCGCCGAAGAACCACTCCAGCATGTCGACATGGTGGCTGGCCTGGTTGGTCAGCACGCCGCCGTCATAGGCCCAGGTGCCGCGCCAATCATCCTGATCGTAGTATGCCTGATCGCGACACCAGCGCACCCGCACCGTCCCCAGGATGAGCTTACCGAAGCGGCCGGCATCGAGCGCTTCGCGCGCCTTGACCACGGGCACGTTGAAACGGTTCTGCTTGACGATGAACATCTTGACCCCGGCCTCGTCGCAGGCCCGGATCATGTCGTCGGCGTCCTGCAGCCGCAGCGCCATCGGCTTCTCGACCACGACATGCTTGCCGGCCCTGGCGCAGGCGATCACATGCGCAGGATGCAGCCCACTCGGCGTCAACACCGCAACCGCGTCGATGTCCTTGCGCGCCAGGAACTCATCCATGTCGTAATGCGCCGCCACCCCGAACTTACCGGCGATCGCATCGGCCCGCGTACGAACGGGGTCGCAAACCGCAACCAGATTCGCCCCCTCGATGTGATTGCCACCCAGGAGGTCGGAATGACGCTTGGCAATACGCCCGCAACCAAGCAGGCCAAATCTGATCATGCAGGGCCCTCATCCCGGCTTGCCGGTAGCTACATCGTGGCCAACCAACCAATGGGTCAGCGTCGCGTGCGTAGAAACGTCAGTCGTCCAATACTAGCAAAACTTGGCGTAAGGCAAGGCACCTGTCGCGTCCGGCCCTGCGGGCCATCGAACATGGCATTCACCTAGCCGGCATGCTGGGTCGCCAACACCTGCAGCCCGCCAACGCCCCCTCCCCCGCGAAAGAGATTGCGCTTAGTTTCCCCGGTACCATTGCCTGCCCTGCTCAGGGGAAAGGCAAACGGCGCGGCTGTTGCCGCCCTTGAGACAGCTAATATCGGCGAGTTCATCCATCTGTGGGCCGAGAACGTCAAACAGCAGATAGAAGGCAGCCACAATGATCACAGCCGAGAGGACCGAGTAAGAGGCAAACTGCTTCCACGGCACGCCGCGGTTGTCGTCCTGGCCCCGCGATTCAGTCATTGATGGCCGCAGCCTCCGCCTTATTCCGAAAGCTGCTTCTCGACCGCGAAGCTGACCCGAGTAGCAGACAACTGGTCAGCCAAGGAGATCGGCCACCGGCCTCCCGCCTTGAAGGCTTCGGCGAGAACCGTAAGCTCTTCCAACTGCCCCTTCTCAATGGTCATCCCCTTCCATCCGCCCTTTGCGCCGGTCACCTCCAAACGCTTGTAGTCATCCAGGACAAGGACCTTGCCATCCACGAAGATGTCGAAGCGCTCCTTCGGAAATTCCTTCGAGCCAAGCGACGTGTAGGTCAGAGTGCAAAGCGAGCCATCGGCGTAGCGAATCGTCGCCACGAAGTTGTCGTCGCGACGCCAATGGCCGCTGGCAGGCACGATCGCCCTCGCCTGGACCTCGACGGGCTCGCTTCCCGTGAGCGCATTGAACAGGTCGTAGATATGGCAGGCTTCACCGATATTGCGGCCGCCTCCGTGTGGTCCGTGCACCCAATGGTCGGAGGGGATATAACCGGCGTTCATGCGGTAGTTCACGATCATCGGCGACAGCCGGCCCTTCAACACGTCACGCGCTGCAGTAACGGCCGGCGAGAACCGGCGGTTGAAGCCCGTCATTAGCAGCGGCCCGTTCGGGTTAGCCGCGTAGAACGCCTCGATCGCGTCGAGCCCCTCTTCGGTCATCGACAGCGGTTTCTCGACGAAAACGTGCTTACCCGCGTTCAGCGCAGCCAGCGTCATGTCAGCGTGCAAATCATGGCGCGTCGCGATCAGTACGAGATCGATCTGCGGATCGTCGAGGACAGCCTGAAAGTCTGTCCCCGCCGTGCTGAACCCGAAGCGCTCCGCTGCACTGCGCGCCGACAGACCGGTGCGGCTCACGACGCTGCGAAGGTCATACTTGTCGCCGAGCTTCTTGAGGTTTGGCAGATGCATGCCCTGTGCGAAGCTGCCGGCTCCGACCATTGCTAGCTTGATGCGACCATCAACGGGCTTGGCCGGGCTGATCTGCAGGACGGATCGTATAGCCTCTTCCCGATGCGGATACTGCAACAGGACTAAAAGCGGCTTCTCGCCTTCGCCCGCCAACCGACCATAGGCTTCCTCGGCGCGATCGATCGGATACGGCTCCTTGAGCATGTTCTCAAGCCGGATCCGGCCGGCCGCCAACAGGCGCAGATATTCGCCCATGTTGCGGTTCTCGGTCCACCGGACGTAGGCGAGCGGATAATCGCTACCCTCCTCCTCGTAGACGGGATCGTAGCGTCCTGGGCCATACGAGCAGGAGATCAGGACGTCGAGTTCTTTGGCGTAGATATCGGATCGCGCCATGTCCAAGCCCACGTCGCCGACAATGACCACCCGTCCTTTCTTGCGGCAGGATTGGAAGGCTTGAGCAAGAATGTCGCTGGAGGCCGATGCCGCCGTGATGACCACAGCGTCGGCGCCGAAGCCGTCGGTCAGCTTGATGATGCTCTCGACCAGATTGCCGTCGCGCGGATTGAGGCCGTGATCCAGGCCGTTCTCCAGCGCCGTGGCAATGCGCTTGCTATCGACGTCAGTCCCGATCACCCGGCACCCGTTGGCGCTCAGGAGTTGGGCAGTGATCTGCCCGAGAATGCCGAGACCGACCACAACAACCGTCTCGCCAAGGGTCGGCTGAGCCCGCCGCACGCCCTGCATCGCGATCGCGCCGAGGGTGACCGTCGCCGCGGCGTCGAACGAGACCTGCTGCGGGACGGGGACACATAGATTGACGGGGACGTCGATGACCTCGGCGTGATTGGCGATACCCGCGCCGGCGCAGGCGACCCGATCGCCAATCGCGATTCCCTCAACCTCGGATCCAACGGCAACCACGGTGCCGGCGGCCGAGTATCCCGTCGGCAATCCGGCATCGAGCTTGCCCTTGACCTGCTTGTAGACGCGCGCCACGCCCTGATCGCGCATCAGCTGAATGACGCGCTTGACGTGGTGCGGCTGCTTGAGCGCGCGGCGATACAGCGGAAGGCCCGACATCTTGACGCCAGCGATCTCGGTACCAACGCTCACGCACGAGCGCTCGACCCTGACGAGGACGTTCTTCGGACCCGCGACCGGCGCCGGGACCTCCTGCAGGAAGACATTGCCCGACCGGACCAAAAGCTGCTTCACGACCATACTCCGCGCGTGTCGATCACTACTTTGCCATCCAAATCCCCGCGCACGATTTCATTGTAGGCACGATGGTTGACCAGCATGACGACAATGGGCGCCTCGCGGATCGCGTCTTGAACGTCAGCCACCATCTGGACGTTGTTGTATCCCGCGAGCTTGCCCGGCAACTGCTCGGCGAAGGGCTCCGACACGAGAAGGTCGCACGTGCCCCACTCGGCCACGTCTTCGGCAATCTCCAGCGCCGGGCTCTCACGGAAATCATCCACGTCGGGCTTGAACGCCAGACCCAATACGAGAACCTTGGGGCGGGCACCGACCGCTCGCGCGGCATCGATTGCGATCTTTATCTTCTCGAGGACATAGGACGGCTTGCCGTCGTTGACTTCGCGCGCGGTGCGGATCAGGCGAGACTCCTGCGGAGCCGCCTCGACGATGAACCACGGATCGACCGCGATGCAGTGGCCGCCCACGCCCGGCCCCGGCTGAAGGATGTTGACGCGCGGGTGATGATTGGCGAGCCGGATGAGCTCCCAAACGTTGATACCGAGCTTGTCGCAGATGATCGACAATTCGTTGGCAAAAGCGATGCCGACGTCGCGGAACGAGTTTTCGGTCAGCTTGCACATCTCGGCGGTCCGAACACCGGTTTGGAGCAGGCTTCCGGTGCAGAAGATGCGGTAGAGTTCCTCCGCCCGAGCCGAACACTTGGCGGTAATCCCCCCGATGACACGGTCGTTTTCGACCAGCTCAACCAGCACACGGCCTGGAAGAACGCGCTCGGGGCAATAGGCGACATGAACGTCGCACTCGGCGTCACCCGCGGCCGGCATCCGCAAATCGGGCCTCAGGGCCGCCAGCTGCGCAGCCATTTTTTCGGTGGTTCCGGGCGGAGACGTCGACTCGAGCACGACCAGATCGCCGCGCTTCAAGACCGGCGCAATCGATGCAGTGGCGGCTTCGACATAGCTGAGGTCGGCCGTTCCGTCATGAAAGGGCGTGGGAACGGCGATGATGAAGGCATCCGCCGGCGCGGGCTTCGTGGCAGCACGCAGCTTGCCAACCTGAACGGCTCGCGCAGTCACCGCATCGAGATCGGGCTCCACGATGTGAACCTGGCCGCGATTGATTTTGGCGACAACCTCTTCACTGACGTCGACACCGATGACCGAAACGCCTCTCGAAGCCAGCACGACAGCGGTTGGAAGGCCGATGTAGCCGAGCCCCACCACGCAGATTTCTTTCAGTTTTGCGTCACTCACAGCTGATCCTCGATCACCTTGCGAATTCTCTTTGCAGCCAGACCATCGCCGTATGGATTGATCGCCTGGGCCATTCGCGCATAGTGGTTGTGGTCCGTTAAGAGTCTGGCCGTCTCCCCGACGATGCGCTCGCGGGACGTGCCGACGAGGATCACCGTTCCCGCGTCAACGGCCTCGGGGCGCTCGGTGGTGTCGCGCATGACGAGCACCGGCTTGCCGAGCGACGGCGCTTCTTCCTGCACGCCACCCGAGTCGGTGATGATCAGGTACGAGCGCTCCATCAGATAGACGAAGGGCTCGTAGTCCAGCGGATCGATCAAGTGAATCCGCTTCTGGTTTCCGAGCAGTCGCTGCACCGGAGCCAGAACATTGGGGTTGGGGTGGACGGGATAGACGATCTGCACATCGTGCCGCGTTACAATGTCGGTCAGCGCCTGGCAGATGTTCTCGAATCCGTCACCGAAATTCTCGCGACGGTGCCCCGTCACCAGGATCAGTGGCAAGTCTGGATCGAGATAACTGAACCGGTCCTGCATTTGCGCGCGGGTGGCGGGCGTGACCTTCATCCGCTGCACGGTTTCCATGAGGGCATCGATGACGGTATTGCCGGTGATGTGGATGTGTGACGGATCGACGGCCTCGCCGAGGAGATTCTGGCGTGAGCGTTCCGTTGGCGCGAAATGGAAACGGGTTGCGAGGGTCGCGACCCTGCGGTTCATCTCTTCCGGCCACGGTGCACTCAGGGATCCGGATCGCAAACCCGCCTCCACATGCCCGACAGGCAGCTTGCGATAGAACGCGGCCAGCGAACTGGCGAGCGTCGTCGAGGTGTCGCCGTGGACCAGGACGAGGTTCGGCTTCTCGATATCCAGGACCTGGCCCACTGCGGTCAGGAGCTTGGCGGTAAGCTGATCCAGCGCCTGGTTGGGCGACATCAAATTGAGGTCGTGATCAGGGCGGATTGCGAAGAGATCGAGCACTTGGTCTAGCATGCCCCGATGCTGGCCTGTCACGCAGACCCGTAAATCGAGATCCTGACTCCGTCGCAATTCGGTCACGACCGGCGCCATCTTGATGGCTTCAGGACGTGTCCCGAATATCGCAATCACTTTTCGCATCTGGGTGTGTGCCCGCCTCGCCGCTCAACCGGGCGCCCCCGGCGGAGCGCTGTGTAGCCAGTCGCGGAGAAATATTCAAACTCAAACGATACCGCGGCCAAACGAACTGTGCGGATAGGAAAGTCCAGAAAAGACCCTTGGCTGCAAATACTTAGGAGCCATTTCGGGGCAACCTGCTCGAATAGCCCGCCTTGTCGCGGACCAGACCGCGACCGGATCGGTCTGATTCTGTGGGTTCCCCAGGGCAAAGGCGCTGCATGGCGCCCAACATGCTGTCGGCGAGTGCCACCCGATCATAGCGCTTGCCGCCCTCGGCTGCTCCTTCGGCGAGCGCACGCCTGCGCTCCGAATCTCGTGCCAGTGCCCCAATCGCCCCGATCAGGGCGTCCACGCTGTCCGGTTCGATGATCACGGCTGCGCCGAGCGGTTCTAGCAAGTGCTCCAGTTCGCCATGCACATTCGTGATAATCGGTGTGCCCGTCGCCAAGGCTTCGAATACCTTCGAGGGGAGCACAGTCCTGAACAGCGGCGTATTTTTGAGCAAAACCAGCGTGACGTCACTGAGACGCCAGTAGTCGACGGTCTCGGCATGCGATACGCGGCCGACGAACGATACATTTCGCAGCCCTCGACGTTCGGCCTGCCGCTGCAGCTCCTCGCGCTCGGCGCCCGATCCGACGATGACGAACTGCACTTCCGGAACGCGGGTCAGGCATTGGTCCGCGGCGTCGAGGATGAGTTGCAACCCGTGCGCCATGCCCACGGTGCCAATGTATGAAACAACGACCTTATCCCCGAGCCCGAGCTTTTCGCGCAGCGACGGCGGCGGGCTTCCCGGGGTAAGCATCGTCATATCCGCTCCGTTGGTGACGACGACGATCTTGTCGGCGTCGATTCCTCGCTCGATCAGTACATCGCGGGTCGTATGGGTGACCGTGACGATAAGATCCGACTGACGATAAAGAAATCGCTCCAGATATCGGACGAGATTGAGCACCCAGCCTTCCTTCATGGCGCCAACGGCCACAATCGAGTCCGGCCAGAGATCGCGGACCTCAAACACAAAAGGCCTGCGGTGCACGCGGCTGGCAAACCAGCCCGCGACAGCGGCGAAGATGTGCGGCGACGTCGTAACGACCACGTCTGGTCGGGCGACGAAGAACGAGGCGATACTCGCCGTCAGCACAAAGCTCAAATAATCCAGGATCCGCAGAAGCGAACCGCGATTCGGAAATACTAGGGTCGGGACGCGCAAGACATCCACCGTATCGTACATCTCGCGCTTGTAGAGCGTTTGCCGGTAGCCGCCGAACACCTTGCCGTCGGGATAGTTCGGAAAATTGGTCAGCATCGTGACGCGATGACCGCGCTCGACCCAACGCTTTGCATGTATGCTGCCGCGGACTGATGCAGCGCTCGCCTCGGGCAGATAGTGGTCAGAAACGAAGAGTATGCGCAAAATCAGGACTCGAAGCGGGTTTCAATTTCAATCGGTAGCCTGCCCGTATAGCGCCAGGCAAGGACGGGCCGCAAGATTCGCTGCCCGAAGCCCGGAGCGAAGTAGCCCTCGCTCAGGACAAGTTCCGATCCCCCGCTTACTGATACCCGCAGTGCCCGTTTGTCCGGCAATTCAACGATCCAACCGTGCTCGTTGCGCGCGACGTTGCCGACCAGCGGGTGCAGCGGAAACCGGCCGATGAGTGAGTGAGCTTCGTCTCCTGTAACACGGTCGCGAACGACGAGCGAGCTCGCGGAGACCGTAACTGAGCGGTGGTGAACAGGTCTGCCAGGCAGCCATCGATATCCATCGTGGCTCGCGGAAGCGGACTGAACATCGCCTATCGCGGACGCGAGCCGCTCAAACGGACGCGCGCGACGCCCGACGCGAAATCCGGCCCATACTTCGCTGGAATCCTCCGAATCGATCTCGACAGTCGCGTGCGCCGACGTCGACCTTTCCTCGCTCCGGATTGCGCCCTCAGCATAGGACGACGTGCCCGAGTTGGTGATCAGGCGGTGATTCCCGAAGGATACTTCAAGGGACAGTGTGTCAGCGTGCGCGTGTCCCGGCAAATAAGACGGGCCGACCTCGGCCGCATCAAAGATTGCAACCCACGGACCGGACGCCAGTCGCACGTAGCCACTTTCCCCCAGACGGCCTGCGAGACCAGCATCGCCTGTCCGCGGAAGACCGAGTGCGCTCGCATAGTCCGCAAGCTCGCCGTAGGTCCTCGCAATACCAAACGCCGCATCGTTGAAAAAGGCGATTTCACCGTCGGGATGGCTCATTGCACCGAGCCAGTCAAGCATCCGCTCCGCCAGCTTCGGCCACTCCACGGCCTCGGCGCCAAGCGCTTCTGGAAATAGCTGTGCGAGCTGAACGAGATCAAGGACATCCTCGAGCAGCGTCGCGTGATACATTGGACTGAGTTCGAAGTGACCTCCATCCCCAAGAATCTGCTCCCGCCATTCCTGCTTGAGCAAGCGCAATCCGGTGCGCAGCCAGCGCTCAGCCTCCTCCCCCGAAAAATAGCAGCCCACAAACACCAATGCCTTCGCGTTCGCGAGCAGGTGGTTGCCAAGCAGATGATATTCGAGTGAGCCACACAGCGCCCGTGCCTGGGCGGCAAGGCTGTCCCGTGCGGCAGGGCTGAGATCGTTGCCAGCCAGCGCCCACGCAACCCAGTTCACAATACGCAGCGATATCGGATACGGCTCCCAGCCATTTCCCCTCGCAGGCGGGTTTTCGGTGATCCAACGCTCGATCAGGTCGCGATGCCAAGTCGCGCGGCGCGCGCAGTCCAGAGCGCGCAAGTCGTCGAAATAGTGCAGGTTGTACAACCACAGTTTTGGCTTTCCCGAATCATTCCAACTGAAACGATCCGTCAGCTCCCCTTCCCGGCCGAGGAAGCGAAAGCGCTGAGGCCCCAGCATGCTGACCTGGCGTCCCTCGGAATTCGTCCACGGGCGTTTCGGCGATCGCAAGGCGGGCGTCGGTCCCAATGCGACCCGCAGCGGAAATGCTCGACGCTTGATGCGATTAGCGATCTGGTCGGCACGCAGGTGACGCAGCGTTCGAACCAAGCGCGCGAAATTCTTATAACCGGCCATGTCCCATACCCTTCGCCCCTCGTAGCAGTTCCACTTGGAATTCAAACCGGTCCGTTCAGTGCCAATATCTAGCCGAAGTTGTCCGGGATCGGCCTATGGTATAATGCTGGCACGTCTCCATTCTTGATAGGACGCGCGACATGGCTTTGTCGGAAGCAAATCTCCAGGCCCAGGCTACGTGGAATAATCGCGCCTGCGGAACTTTGTCCAGCGTCGAGAATGCCGAGGCCGGAACGCTCGAGACCTTCAATCGCCTTGCTCGGCGACGCTACACGCGCGACGACCCTTGGGTCCCCCTCGTACTCGATTTCCCATCGATGAAGGACAAGGAGGTCCTAGAGATAGGTCACGGCCAAGGCTGCGATCTGCTGCACGCCGCCATGGCGGGGGCGCATGTTCATGGCATCGACCTCACGCCGAACCATCACGAAATATGCAAACGCTATTTCGCGGCGCTGAATCTACCTGTCGACCTGCGCCTCGGGAACGCCGGCGAACTGCCCTTTGCATCGGAGAGCATGGACATTGTCTATTCGCTCGGCGTTCTGCATCACACTGACAATGCCGAGCAATGTGTGGCCGAAGCTCACCGCGTGCTCAAGCCGGGAGGCAAGATCATTATCGCGCTCTACCGGTTTTGGTCGCTTCCACACCTGTGGCTCATAGGAGACGGGATCTTGCGTGGGCGGCTCTTCAAGCTCGGCTATCGCAACCTGTTGTCGACCATCGAGGGTGGCGCTGACGGCATCAACATCCGTCCGCTTGTTAACCTGTACACCAAGGCATCGACCGAAGAACTCCTCACCGGCTTCCGGGAGATCCGGACCAGCATTCATGGCCTCGCGTACGATCGTATTCCGCTTGTGGGCCGCTTCATTCCCCTCTTCCTAGGGAAGGCCCTGGAACGACGTTGGGGCTGGTACGTCGTGGCTGTGGCGACAAAGTAAGCGCGTCTTCAGATGCGGCTACGACGCCTGCAGCGTATTGCATCGCAGGCTAAACCGTGCGGTCAGACCGGGAGCGAGGACTGCCGCGTCCTGTGGACTTGGTAGGCCGGCGGGCTGGAAAGGTGGGGTACTCTGGGCTAGAAGTGCCCCAATCTAGGCCTTTTCCTCCGGCCGACGGCATTGCGGCGATCCCGCGCCATGCTGACCTTGCGACAACATCAATGGCGGCACCGCCGTGCTGTCTGAACTTCAATTCTGGACCCGCAATTGGCCCAAGTCGTTGAACTTCTCCCTTTTGAGCGGGCTCTTGCCGGCAAGCGCATATTCGTCACCGGTCACACAGGATTCACCGGAGGATGGGTCTGTCGATGGCTGCGCCAAATAGGGGCGTCAGTCTCGGGATTCGCGCTGCCGCCCGAAACACAGCCATCCCTGTTCGATGCTCTTGAACTTGCCAAGGACATTCCGACCACCTTCGGCGACATTACCAATCACTCGGCGCTGCTGCAGGCCGTCGAGACTGCCGCACCGGATATGATCCTGCACCTGGCAGCTCAGCCACTCGTTCGCCGGTCCTATCTCGATCCCGCCCGCACGTTCGAGGTGAACGTGCAGGGTACGGTCAACGTGCTCGACGCTGCGCGAAGGACGAAGAGCGTTCGAGCCGTTCTCTGCATCACGACCGACAAAGTCTATGAGAACAGGGAATGGCTTTGGCCCTATCGGGAGACCGATCGCCTCGGCGGAAAGGATCCGTACAGCGCATCGAAGGCCGCCGCCGAGCTGGTCGCGCAAAGCTTTTCGTCCTCGTTTCCGGCAGGTAATGGCAACGGACCGGTCATCGCGACTGCGCGTGGCGGGAATATCGTGGGGGGCGGCGACTGGTCCGATGATCGCCTCATCCCCGATTTCGTCCACGCCGTGACCAAGAACCAGCCGATGACGTTAAGGTTTCCGGACGCTACGCGTCCGTGGCAGCACGTGCTGGCATTGACTAACGGCTACCTCATGATTCTCGCCGGCCTCGTGTCGGAAGCTCCTGCGAAGTTCGCGCGCGCCTGGAATCTGGGTCCAAGCGACAGCCGACGGTTTACGGTGAGGAACGTCCTGGAGTTGATGTGCCAGCATTGGGAACGGCGCCCCGAACTTCATTATCTGGACAATCCCTTGCCCGAAGCAAAACTGCTCGCGCTGGACTCCACGGCGGCCCGAGAACTACTTGGATGGCAGCCGGTGTGGGAAACGGAACGCGTCATCCAGGAAACCGCGAGATGGTATCGCGCATTCTACGAGGACCCCGCATCGGCATCGAAAATTACCCTCGAGCAGATCAATCTCTGGCGTGCGCAACTCTAACACCACATTGATCCTCGGTGCGCGGGGACGTCTCGGCGCAGCTCTTGCGGGCTTGACAGAATTAGGACAGGTGATCGCGCCCGATCGATCAGTCTATGCATCGTGGACCCGACCAGATGCGGCCGACGAGGTGTCAGCTTATCTCGATCGCCTAGCCTTGCATCCGGCTTCCACGCGAATTCTGGTGGCATCGGGAGTGACTGATCCCGCGCTTCCATATGACGATCATGATCGGGTGAACTACATCCTGCCGGAGAACGTCGTCCGCGGGGCACGTCGGAGCGGGTTCGAAGTCGTGACTTTTGGCACGATCATGGAGCTGATGGTGAGTGACGGCTCGTCCAACAGCTATCTCAGAAGCAAGGTTCGTTTGGCGGACTTCATCCAGGACCGCTATGCAACTGACGACGGCGTCCTTCACGTCCGGATCCATACGCTCTATGGTGGAGGACCGCCCGCGAAGTTCATGTTCCTCGGGCAAATATGCGAGGCGCTCGCTCACGGGACACGATTTGAGATGTCCGATGGCACCCAGCTTCGCGAATACCACCACGTCGACGATGAGGTCGTGGCGATCGCCCGTCTGCTGGAATGCGACGCGAGAGGCATTGTCGAGCTCAATCACGGACAGCCGATCCAGCTGCGCGATCTGGCCCTACATATATTTACAGCTTTTGGTTGCCGCGATAGGCTAACCATCGGAGCAAGGCCGATGGCTGAACACGAGAATCTTCGCACGGTATTCCAACGGCCGCGAATCCTTGAAGGCGTTCGGTTCAGAGATGCGCGTGCGGCAGTCGTCGACTACCTCAAGGCTTGCATCCATCAATGAATCAACAAGTAACGAACCACCCCGAAAGCCTGCCAGCGTCCCGCCTTCCGCTGATCAGCATTTGTATCCCGGTCCTGAATGAGGCCGACAATCTCGATCAGCTCTACGACCGGCTGTGTCGCTTGGCAGACATGATGGCCGGAAAGTGCGAACTCGAGTTTGTCTTCAGCGACAATCACTCGGACGATCTGACTTGGGTCAAGCTCTCAAAGCTGGCGCGCAGCGACCCACGTGTACGGGCCATTCGCTTCAGCAAGAATGTCGGCTTTCAGCGCTCGATCCTCGCGAACTACATGCATGCACGCGGAGACGCAATCATGCAGATCGACGCTGATCTTCAGGATCCGCCCGAGATGCTTGCGCAGTTCTTCGAACTATGGCGCTCAGGGCACCGGGTCGTATACGGCATTCGCGAGGCACGGCCGGAAGGCGCGCTGCTCCATTTATTCCGCCGCGTCGGGTACTGGACGATCGACAAGTTGAGCGAGCACCCCATTCCGCGGGACGCGGGCGATTTCAGGCTGATCGATCGCGCGGTGCTCAATGCGCTGACGAAGATGAATACGCCGACTCCCTACCTGCGCGGAATGATTGCCGGACTTGGATTTGAACAGACCGGAATTCCCTACCACAGGGAGGCACGCACGCGCGGACAAAGCAAGTTCAACGTGCTGCGGATCACTCAACTGGGGCTTGCCGCGGTCATCAACCACTCCGTCGTCCCGCTGCGCATTGCCTCTTTCATCGGCGCGGCGACGCTGATCCTCAGCTTGGTCGGCGGCCTCTACTTCGTGATCGGGAAGATCATCCAGCCCGACTATCCGCGAGGCTTGGCCAGCATTCATCTGCTTCTGCTGTTCGGAATCGGCTTGCACGCTTTTCTGCTCGGTATCGTCGGCGAGTACCTGTTGCGCATCTACCTGATCCTGCGGTCTGAGCCCTTGGCGATCGTTGAGGATACGCTCAATCTAGGCCCTGCAGAGATCAAACTGTGATCTGCGCCTGCGAGCGCCGTCTGCGCAAACTACCAGAGCGTGGGGCGGCAACCCGGCAATCTCATACCGTTTTGCCATTGTTTCGGTGAAGAGGGTTGGCCATAATGACTGGAATTTGGTCAACAGGGGCAAGATGAAAGTCGTCATTCTAGCAGGAGGCATGGGAACTCGATTGGCGGAAGCCACTCAGGTCTTGCCCAAGCCGTTAGTCGAGATCGGTCATCGGCCGATCCTCTGGCATATCATGAAGATCTACGCGGCCGCTGGATACGACGAATTCGTCATCTGCTGCGGCTACAAGGGGCACATGATCAAGTCGTACTTCGTCAACTATTTTGCCGAAAACTACGACATCACGGTTCATCTCGGCGAAAACCGCGTCGACTTTCACGGCAGTCCAAGCGAGCGCTGGACGGTGACCCTGATCGACACCGGTTTCGACACCATGACCGGAGGCAGGATTAAGCGCGTCGCACCCTATGTGGGCAATGAAACTTTTTGCCTGACCTATGGCGACGGCGTTGCCGACGTCGACATCCGTGCTCTAGTTGACTTTCACGTCGCGCAGGGCCGACTTGCCACTGTGACGGCCGTTCCATCCCCCGGACGCTTCGGTATTCTTGACATCGATGCGACGGAAAGCGTGACGCGCTTCCATGAAAAGCCGGACAACGAGATGGGCTGGATCAATGGCGGTTTCTTCGTCGTCGAACCGGAGGCACTGAAATATATCGACGACGACCAGACTTCCTGGGAGCGGGAGCCCCTTGAGCGCCTTGCAAAGGATAAGGCGCTTGCGGCTTACCGGCATCGCGGGTTCTGGAAGCCAATGGACACTTTGCGAGATCAGCGTGAGTTGGAGGCCATATGGAACTCCGGCCGCGCTCCCTGGAAATCCTGGTAGACCATGGATCAACAACCCGCGACATCATCCCACGTGGACCAACAACAGGTTGCCAGGGATTTCGACGCTTTTGCTGCGACCTACGAGGACGACATCAATTCGGCCATCGCATTTGCTGGCCGCGAACACGCGTTCTATATTGATATCAAGCGCGAGCACATCGCACGTTTGGCAAAGCAACACTTCGGCGACCTGAAGAGCCTTGATGTATTGGACCTCGGATGCGGATTGGGAGCCTATCATCCCGGCCTCGAGGGGAAGTTCCGGGAATTGCACGGCGTTGACGTCTCCGCCCGCAGCATTGAGCTGGCTGCGTTGCGGCATCCGTTCGTGCGCTACTCGACCTTTGATGGCTTCAAGCTCCCCTACGCGGATGGCCAGTTCTCGATCGCGTTCACGATCTGCGTCATGCATCACGTTCCGCCGCCACAATGGAAGAGCTTTGTCGCAGAGATGTATCGGGTCATAGCACCGGGCGGACTTGCGCTTGTATTCGAGCACAATCCCTACAATCCAGCGACCCAGTACGTCGTGAAGACGTGCGATATCGACAAGGACGCGGTCCTGCTGCGTCCCGCCAGGCTGCGTTCATTGTTCACGCAGGCCGGGTTTGCGGACGTCTTGACCCGGACCATTATTTCGGTGCCCCCAGCCGGCAAGGTGCTGACCAGGCTCGACTCGTTGCTGGGACATCTGCCCTTCGGCGCGCAATACTATCTCAGCGCGACCAAGGTACGACGGTGATCGTCGAACAGTTCCCTTCGATCCGCCAAAGGCCAGAAATGCCATCTCAAGCGACTGCCATCGACGCGCACAGACGATTGCCTCTCTTGCTGCTGGTGCTGGCCTTCCTCTTCTGCACGCTGCCGCTATCCATCTATTCGCTGAGTCGAAGCCAGCACGGACCCTGGTCTTTCTATAGTCCCCAATGGGCGTCCGTTCACTACTGGGTATTAAGCGCCGACTGTGCCCGGAAGACTGGAGCTGTCTTGTCGATTTGCCAGGACGATCATCTGCTCCCTATAGGAGACGTCACTCAAGGAGACGACCCCGGACATGCATTGACGCTAGAACTTTATTCGATGCTGACCGGACGCCCGGTCAACGCGAACGACGTGTCCAGAATTAACTCGTATATCAATCTTGTCGGCATCGCGCTGCTCGCGGCACTGCTTTACCAGATTGGACTTTCTGTGGCGGCTTTCGTCGTGCTGGTCGGCGCGCCTATGCTCGCAAATCAGTACTTTGCGCTTGGACCGCATCCGGCCAATCTCGGCGTCGCATGCCTCGCCGCTCTCCTCCCGATTGCAGCGCTGACGGTCCCATCCTCCGCGCGCCGCAGGTTCTGGATATGGCTTGGCGTTGGACTCTGCAGCCTTGCAGTCGCGATGCTGTTTCGCGAGGTGATCGGCTTGATGGGCGCTGTCGCTACGATTGCGACCGCTATCCTGCGCTATGGTGTGCTTGGCTCGCGAACCTTTCGGTCGTTGCTGGGCTGCATTGTCATCGCGAGCCTCGCGACCGGGACAATCGCGGTGCCGAAGGCGATCCTCAAGACGCGCGATATCGCCTTCGATCTCAAGCCCTCCGACATGATGCAGCAGCATGGTGCCTGGCACAATCTGTACATTGGCCTTGGCGCGGCTGAAAATCCATTCGGCTTGATGTGGGACGACGGCGTCGGACGTGCAGCAGTGAAGCGAATCGATCCATCCGTCCCATACCTATCGAATGCGTATTATTCGATCCTGAAGCACGAGTATCTGAACATTGTGGTGCATCGTCCCCTTGAGGTCTTCACTGTCTATCTCAGGAAGCTCCGCGACGCTCTGGACAACGCACACATTGGAGCATTCCTCGCGATCATCGTCGTTCTAGTGACGATCGGAAGATGGCGATTCAGCAAGTCGTTTGCGGGTTGGATTGCCGCAGACGGTGTTCTCGTTGTGAGTGTGCTATTCGTCGCCATGTTTCTATGCCAGGCGATGCTGTTCCACCCGGCGCTCCAGTACCTGTTTCCGATAGAGGTGTTCTTGCTCGTCGGTGCCGCCGTGGCCGCACAGCTTTTTGTGGCGGTCATTCAGGCTGAACGTCATGCCGCCAGGGTCGGTAAGTCGCCACTTCCGGACGCTGCAGCGTAGACCAGGGCCGCCGCGATCAGTCGTGACGATCAATGGCCGTCAGCGCGCGCGGACCTGAGACTAATCAGAAGCAGCCAAATGCAGACGAATCCGGCACAGGCGCTTTGGATCCATGCCAATCCCACGACTCCCGCCGACCTGAAGAGTACGACCGACAAGAGCCCCTGCAAGCATGCTCCGACCAACCAAGCGACGACTTGAGACCAGGGAAAGCCATTCGCCGACAGGAATTGTGAGGCCGCCGAGCCAACGCCGATAAAGAACACTCCCGGTAGCAGCGCTAGGATGATAGCGACGGCCGGCTCGTAGGCTGCGCCAAAAACGATCGTGATCGCTGGCTTCGCGACGAGCGCGCTCGCCACGCAGACAGCGACCATCAGCAGGGTGATTTGAAGCAACGCGGCATAGTAGTGGTCCTTGCGCGCTTTCCCTTCGACACGTACAAGTGCAGGAAATAGCAGAAGGCAGATCGTTGCCGGCAGAATGAGGAGGGCGTCAGCGATCTGCGCGGCGACCGACCAGTAGCCGAGTTCGGAAAATCCGCCGTACTGCCGAAGGACCACGACGCTCATCCGCGCCATGAAGAAGCCCAGCAAGGTAGCCACATGCGCGCGCAATGCAAAGGCGATACCCAGGTAGAACAGCGGACGGTCGAACGCCACTGGTATCTTGACGTCCCTTGCGAGCACGAACCAAGCGACAATGCATGCAATCAGCGAGGCTGCCACGGCGGCGATCAGAAATCCGCTGAGCGATGGTGTTGGGTAGGCCGCGAGCAGCGCAGCCCCAATGGCGAAGACGCTGTTCAGGACGATCAGGCCATTGAATGTCCGAGGACGATTGAGCGCCACCGCGACGTTGGACAGATAGAGAAACAGAAGCAGCGACGGCGTCAGCGTCAACACGACCACGATGAGCAGGACATTCTGCTCGGGTTCGCCGATTGCCAAGTCGAACAGGAGGACACCGGCCGCTGCGGCCAACCCGCCAACGAGGGCAATCCACCCGGAGTTTGCCATGATCTGTGCCCGCAGCGCGGGCGTCCGGGCGATCAAATAGGTGTTGCTCGAGTGAATGCCGAGCGAAGCAAGCTGCATCCCGATCGCGGCGAGCGTCACGATGTAATAGTAGCGCCCGCGCTCGGCAGGGCCAAGCATGCGCGCCGTAAGGATTGCGACGCCGAACGATCCGAGTATCGCAATGCCCCGTGCCAAGAGCATTTCGGCATAAGTCAGGATCAAGGAACGCACAAGATACCTTTCGCACCCGGCGTGATCGTCACCGTCAAGCTTGCCGGCAGTGCCCCTCGCCGCTTCCATGCCAACCTGTGCGAAGGCGCTAGGACGCCGTAACTTGGCGAGATTGTCGTTGGCTCAATCTCCATTTGCCATCCCTCTCCCTGAGCCACGACAGAGAAGGTGCAGCCGGCCGACCGAAGCCGGATTTCGTCGCTACTGCAATCGACAGCGACCCCCGGAGCAAGATGCAGGGGAATGACAACCTCATGCTCGCCCTCACCGCCGATCGTATCGGCAATCTCGAGACAGCCCAACCGCTTCTCGAGCTTGATCTGCCGCACGACATCGACGCCAAGACGCTGGTAGCCCTGATGTCTGCCGACAAAAACGTCGTGCGTGTCGTCACTCTGCCAGTCCGTGCATTCAGCCCGGGCGTCGTTCTGCATGTTCCACAGATTGTCGGGGTCGAATCGGTTCATTTCGGCTCGGTCGACCAAGGGCGTGTTGTGCGACGAGGTCGAGCGAAACTCATTCCGCTTCTCAAATGAAGCTGTGTAAACAAAAGAACCCCGATCGATCACGACAGGAGCACCGCTCAACCAGGCCTCAAATGAGAGGGCATCATTATGGCCGTGGCCGCCGCGTCCGGCCAATCCCAGCGGGCCGCAATCGACAAACACGTGGTGACCGCCGGAACGCATTACATAGACGCCTCCTTCTGGAAATGCCGTGGAAGCTTCCGGTCGCGAAGATTCTGCGGCAAGCGTAGCCGCCCTCTGCGGTCCAAATACCCAAAGTAATTCCGAACGAGGCCCGCTAAAGCCGGCAGCCAGTTCCGCATCATCCAACGCCATCGCGGTCAAACCGATCAGATAACGATGATCGCCCAGCTTCTGTCCACCGAATGGCAACGCTCTCGCATCATCGGCATCACCCCACAGGGGGCTCGTCCCGTCGGCCCGCGAATACGCCAACGTAAATCTCGCCATGGCGCGGAGCCGCTGGAGGTAATCTTGGGCGACCTCCTCACCGCAGCTCCGCCGAAACAGCGCCGGCCATAGGAACAACTCGAAGACCAGGCGGTGATAGGGGACGGAGGCCTCGAAATCGACTCCGTCGGAGAAGACCTGCCTCTCGATCTCCGACTGCAATCCGCTCCAGCCGATCTGCCTCCAGCGTCGGGCATCACCGACATCACCGAAGAAGTAGCCGGCCATCACGAGACCCGCGAGATCCGCAGTGTAGTGATTGCCGTTGATGTCGGCCTTCTCGATATGCCTGAGCGTGAAGTCACCGTGGAGATAGAGGTTGGCCAGAAACTTCGTGCGGAACGCTTCATCACGCCATGAGCGACTGCCTGAGAACACGTGAAACAGCCAAGTCCAGGTGAAGAGGCGCATCGCGGCCTCCATGGTGCAGGACCAATTGACCGTATAGGCGAGCGGATTGCCCTCGATCCATTCCAGGAGAATATCCCGCACAGCCCGCGCACAATCTTCGTCGGCATCGAGCAGATAGGCCTGCCCTGCCGGAATCAGCCATTGCAGCCGCGAAATTTCCCAGGGGACCTTGATGTCGCTCGGCCGCTCGCGGTTCACATAATCGATCGAACGCGCGAAGCCGCCGGGCCACCCCATCCCGACACGGTAGTCACGCGCCCAATCGATTGGTTTGCCGAGGGCGACCGGGCCCGTCCCCAGGAGGTCGACCGTCCGCGCGCGAGCGAGGCGGGCGGCGTCACGAACCCGCGCGCTTTCGCCGGGCTCGACCCGGTCAACCGCCACGGGATCCATCACCGACGTCCATGCAGGAAACGGCCGTATGCGTAGCTGCTCCCACAGTTCCTCGATCGTCGATACATTTGCGAGCGCCAGCAGCCGGCGACGATCGAGGTTCCGTTCGCGTACGGGCGCCAACCAGCGATCAAGCTCGCGCTCGCTCTCCTGCAGGGCTCGCCCAATGACATAGCGTGGCGACTTTTGAAGAACCCGCCTGCCAAGGCGAGCAGCGTCACGCAACCGCATCGGCCAACTGCGACGTATCAACGACCTTTCGATCAATCCACAAATCGTACCAGGCAGTCAGGTTATAGATCGCCCAGAGATACAGGCTGGTGTCTGTGCGCCCCGTGAAATGCCACTCGAAGAGCTTGTCAATATAGCCGACTTTCAGGAAGCCGCGTCGAAGCAGCCCGGACGAGAGCACGGACGAACGGACTGCACGACCAAAGTCACTGCGCATCCAGTCGCTCATCGGCGCACCGAAGCCCATCTTCTTCCGATAGATGATGTTGTCCGGGATCAGCCCTTCGACCGCCTTCTTCAGCAAGTACTTTGGTTCGCCCCCCTTGGTCTTCCAGTCCTCCGGAATGTCCATGGAGAACTCGACCAGCTTGTGATCAAGGAAGGGGACCCGCGCTTCCAGCGATTCCGACATACCGATCTTGTCGACGCGCATCAAGAGCAGCTCGGGCAGTCGCAGCCTGAGCTCGCTGTGAATCATGCGTGTCAGTGGATCGAGCTTCGGAAACTTTGCGTCCAGCGGGTCAAGGAAGCTTCGGACGATGTTGAAGCTGTCCAGCGTGAGATACTCGGAATCAAGTATCCCCGCAGCATCCGCATGCGGATCGTTCGTTGCTGCAATGGCAGCGGAATCGACAAGCTGGCTCTTCATCAGATCGGGGAATACCATCGCCCCCGACCAGAAATGCTCGCGGTTGCGCGCCGCGCGGTCGATGACGTCGGCATAGACCGGCAGCCTCGGATGCATGCCCGACAACAGGTTGGCCGTGCCTGCTGCGAGCCGCTGCGCCGGCTGCGGCAGGTACTTGCGGAACGGCGTCCAGTATTTGTGATACATCTTCAGGTACGACATGTAGCCGGAATAGCCGCAGAACTGCTCGTCCGATCCCTCGCCGACCTGGACCACTTTCATCCCGTTGTCGTGGGCAAGTTTCGAAACGAAGTAAAGCGGGATGCAAACCCAATCCGCGATGGGCTCGTCCTGAGAGTGCAGCATCTTCGGCAGATACTCGATCATGTCTTTCTTTTTGATCGATATCTCGTGGTGGTTCGTGCCAAATTGACGCGCGATCTGATTGGCGGAATCGTATTCATTCAGATGCTGATAGTCGCTGAATCCGATCGTGAACGTCTCGACTGGCCGGCTGGAGAACTCGCTCATCAGCGCCACATTGGTCGACGAATCGACGCCGCCGGATAGGAAGACGCCCATGGGGACGTCCGACATCATTCGCTTCTCGACGCCGGCTCGGAGCCGGTCCCGGATGCCGTCGACGTAGAATTCCTCGAGCGCGGCATCCGAGAGCTTTGCGGTTTCGCGCGGATCGATACCTCGCCCTGGGACAGCGTCCCAATACCGCGAAACGGTTGCCTTGCCAGATCGATCAACGGTCATGCTGCAACCGGCCGGCAATTTGTAGATGCCGCGCATCATCGTGAGCGGCGTCGGCGTCGTCAGGAATGACAAGTAATGATACATCGCGTACGGGTCGATCTCCCGCACGAAGTCCGGATGTTCGACCAGCGCCTTCATCTCGGAAGCAAAAGCGAAATTGCCCTTTATTCGCGCAAAATAGAGGGGCTTCACGCCGATGCGATCGCGGGCAAGCGACAGCACTCCCTTGCGCTCGTCCCAAATTCCGAAGGCATAGTCCCCCTCGATACGCTCCAGCAGGCCGTCCAGTCCCCACTCTTCGTATCCGTGGACGAGCACCTCAGTGTCGCTGTGGTCGGTCCGGAATACGTGACCGCGGGCGACAAGCTCCGGGCGCAGTTTAGCGTGGTTGTAGATCTCGCCGTTGAACGTAATGATCACGGCGCCGTCCTCGTTACGCATCGGCTGCGTCGCGGCGACATTCAGATCGACGATCGAGAGACGGCGATGGCCAAGGCCGATCCGGCGGTCGGGCGAGACCCAGCCATCGCCGCCGTCCGGTCCACGATGAACCATTGCATCGCGCATGCGATCTAGCACGCCGCGATCAACGGTACGGCTGCCGTCGTAGCTCAGTATTCCCACAATTCCGCACATCGAGAACGATCCCCTCCTACGGAGACGAAATCATGCCTCGTCGCGATCCGGTCGACGGGCAAGAAGTCCATTGCTAGCCATGGCGGCCAGAATAGCACCGACATGGTGCTTCCAAGTATAGCGATTTAGGACCTCAGCCCGTGCCGCCTTCGCCATTTGGGCCGCCGCCGGCATGTCGTCCACAACACGTCGCAGTGATTCCTTGAATGCGCGAGCATTTCCGGGCTCATACAGCAGCCCGCACGGCTCTCCCGCCCCGGGCGGCAACGATCCCAGCCGGGTCGCACCGCGTCCGGCGATGACATCCCCGATCTGGCCAAGGGCCGACGCGATGATCGGCTTTTCCATTGCCATATACTCAAACAGCTTGGTGGGTGATCCGAAAAATCCGGAACCATCTTCGTTCGGGACATGCGGGGAGAGAAGAAGGTCCGTACACGCCAGGTACTTGGCGGCTTCGGACTGAGCCACCAAGCCGGTCAGCGTGGCGAATCGTGACACTTCCGGTGAGCCAACCAGCTCACGCACGGCGGGCATCTTCAAGCCATCGCCGACAAGCAGGAAATGCAGCTTGTTCCGTTCAAGCCAGCCGATATCGTCGTGCACCAGATCCCTGATGCACTCGGCAAGGAATTCGACGCCATGCCACTGCCCGAACGTTCCAATGAATCCCGCGACAAGCGCATCATCCGCAATACCATATCGATGTCGGAGTTCTGCTAGCTCATTCTGCGAGAACCTGGCGGGATCGAAGACATCAGGATCGACACAGTTCGGATACACGACAACCCGGTTATCGGGAATGCCCCGCCGCTTGAGGTCATATCCCAATTCGTCCGAGACCGTGACAATCAGATCGGCCGAGTCCAGCGCAATTGACTCGGCCTGAACCGCGGCATCGTGCAGGATGAGGCGCGTCGCCCAGTTTTCTGCCACCCAGGCTTCAGAACCATTGAATTCAACCACAACCGGAACGCCTAGTTTCCGCCCCAGGTAGGGACCAGTAAAATCGTGGACCGAGAACCTTTGGTAGATAAAAGACCACGGGCTCGCCCTGTGCAGCGGAACAACCTTCTCCTCGATGGCCTCCGCGTACCGGTAATAGTTGAGCTCCGAGGGGTATGCCAACAGCGAACCAGGCTGCAACTTGAGCCAGCGAGCGCCTTCGCGGCGTATTGGTAACGGCTTGAGGCTTGCGTAGTCCACTTCAAATGAATGATCGAGAAGTCCCGCGATGCCGCCCGCGGTGTGCCCGATTGACCCCCCAACCGGGGTGCCCAACGAGATATTGGCATCCAGATAGAGAGCCCGCGCGCCCTGTGCCGCGGCAACTCGTCGAGGCATCCGCGCTTGCTTGATGGTCGCTCCCTCGCGCAACCGACGATTGAGCGCACGGCGCGCCACGAGGGTGTCGACGACCAACTGACCCAGGTTCTGCAGGGTGCCAAGCCGTCCAATCGCATCGAGGCGCAGGTCCGGCCAAATAACCGCAAGCGACTTCGCGCGCGTGAGGGCAGCCGCGATGGAAAGCGGCGCAAATAGCGCCCTTGCGATCTCACTTTCGAACGCGATGACGAGCCGGTCGGCGCGAACATTGCGCAGTTCGCGGATTGCCGCGACCACGGGCAATTTGCGCAAGTTCGCGGCATCAAGATACATGTCCACGGGACCACACGTCTTTGCGATTTGCTCGGCGAAAGACTTGGTCACGGGGTGAAAGCTCATGACGACAAGCTTAGGAGTGACAGACTGGTCTGGAAGCATTATTTCACGAAATTGGAAGGGAACCGGGTAGCGTATACTCGGAATGGACGGGCCAGACCAGCACGCTCGAACGGCAACTGCCAGCGATTTAGTGGATCACCGGGAACCCGCCAAAGGCCCGGTATAACGGTTCATCTTGCCAACCAGGAGTAAGGACGGCAGTCAAGATCACGGGAAGTCTCGTCGGACCGACAATTCGCTGAACGCGGGCAAGGCAGCCCGAATACTCTCGCGGGATCTCAATCTTTGAGAAGTACTGTGAAGCACGATAGAACGCCGGCACCAGCACAAGGGTTCGCTTGGTGCGATCCGCCGGCGTCTCCACGGCAAGCTTATTGTCGAACGGCTGCCACACGCCATCGCGCTTGACATAGCCAAACGAAACGTCGAACACGCCGGCCGTGCAATCAGGGCCGCCGAGTGTCAACAACAATCGATCCGCGGCCGCACGAACGTCCCACTGCACCCCGATGCCTGTAAAATGGACCATGCTGTCCGGCGAACCATCGGCGAGCGCAAGATGCTCGGCCGGCATGGGCACGGTGAACACCTGCGTTGCGTCTGTTTGAGATATCGACGTATTCACCGGTTCCCTGGATTGACCGAGCAGAGCTTCAAAAGCCTGATGTAGCGCGTGATCCTGGTAGGCAATAAGGCCAAACCGAACCACGATCACTCCACATATCACCGCCGCGAGCACCGCGCCAAATGACCGCGCGACTCGTCCAAGCCCTTGCCGATCGACGAGCAGGCGCAGCAATGCAAACAACGAGACGACCCAGAGGAATTCAAAATAGAAGACATGCCGCATAGCGAACTGAACCACCAAATAGCTCAGCAACGCAGCGAGCATCAAAAATAGGGCCAATGCCTCCCGCGGACTGATCGCAGTTAGTTGCCAGAGGAAGACGATCAAACCGACTGCACAAAGTGCGGGTACCCAACTGTACGCCAACATATCATACAGGATAGTCACGGGCTTACCAATTCGAGACTCTGAACGTATCCACCCGCCAGGATCCAGCCGCGCGCGCCCGGGCGCCACGAGTGCGGGAAAGCCGACTATCCATGCAGCGGACTTAAGTGCCTGGTTGGCAATGTCAGCACTAAACAGGTCAATCCAGCTTGCAACGTAGGAGGTCGATCGCGTTATGGCCTGACTGATCGCGCGAGAGGGGTTCCTTTCGTGGGCATCCCAACTGGGATCAGTCGGCCGCAAATCTGCAGCAACCGACGAAAGTACCAGTTCATCCGAATATCTCTGGCCGAGCGTGTAGGGCGCCGATCCGAGACCGAGCTGCAGCCGAAACGGCTCCGACAAGCCCTGCATGAAAACCGTACCGAAGCTCGGCTGCTGCTTTGGCTGAAATAGAATGGGGGACGCAACCAGCACCGCGGAGGTAACGAAAACGCCGATCGCTGTGGCCCGTGTGAGCCATGTCCCAAACTCCAGACCGACTGCAAGAAAGACAACTCCAATCGGCAACAGCAAAATGGGATCTGACCGGAAGCCGTATCCGACACCGATCGCGGCTCCGGCCAGCGACGCTCGGACAAACAGGGACCGCAGCGAACTCGCGCGTCTTGCCAAAAGCAGCAGCGCTATTCCCCAAAGAATGAACGGTCCCTTGGCGAAATCCCGCAAAAGAATCGGCATCGAGAGCGTCACGGGAGAAATTGCCAATATCAGCCCGCCAATGAGAGCGGCAAATCTTCCAAAGAAAAGGCGAAACAAGACAAAGCCAGCAGCGGCGTAGGCACCCGCCAACGCAGCAACCAGCGGCCAGAGATTCCCGTACCGAATCGACGTTATGCGCCAAAGAAAGGAAACTGAGGCGGCAAGGTAGAGATGAACCTGGGTGAATAAGGTCTTGGGCTGAACTGCGGCAGGGACTCCAAGATCGGCGCAACTGAGCGACGCCGATTTGACAAAGAGGAAATCGGAAGCGGCTTTAGGCAATTCGGCCGGGTGCACTAAGCCGAAGCCGCAAGCCGAATACAGGACATCCGGCATATAGGACTGGTAGAAGTAAGCCTGCCCGCCAGCAAGGAATAGCTGTACAGCCGCTGCAGCTCCCACGATTGCGCAGATCAGCGCGACGATCGCATCACGCCGCCGCGCCGTGCCAGCACTCTGACCGTAACCAGGCAACATTCGGACCTAGCGAAGGCGACCGCGAACACGACATTTCGTGCGCATTTTGCGGATCATCCCCTCAAACCTTGCCGTCGCCAGGGACGTTGCTTGACGCTTCGATGGATAACCACCATAACGCAGGTCGTGTCTGTTCGTCGGCATTCTGATCTCATCCATCAGCAACGAGATGCTTTGATCGGCCACGAGACAATGACCGCTTGAGGTATAGGCAGGCGCGCAGCGTGGTCGTTAGTATACTAAGACGCGCTTATACAGATCAAGGCGCGAGCGTCGAGTGGGCAGCACTCGCGCAGCACCGTCCGCAAACCCCGTTGAACTATTCCAGTACCCGAGATAGGCCAACCATTATACGGCTACTCAACAGGAGCGAAGCGACGCGGCATGACCGAGCTCTCGGACCCTAAGACTTCCAGGTCGGCTGCCTTGAGCCACAACGAAGCAGGGCAGTCGCTTCGCATTGTACTCCTGGTCTGCTTCCACCTTACCGTATGCGCCGTGTCGCTCAGGATTGCATTCCCTTATTATCGAGCGGAGTACATCCTTTACGAGCCGACCCTGCTGTACGGCGCGATTGCATCAACGGCAATCCTGGCGCTCGCCATCCCGCTCTTCGCCTTCGCTCGCACCAGCTTCGGCTACTTCTGCGGATTCTATCTTTTCACCGTGGTTGCCGGTTATCTCTGGATCAACACGTATTCGAAGTTTCAGTACAATCACGTACTCGCAGGTGCTTCGGCTATCGCTTCGTGCGTGATGCTGCTCTTGCCGGCCCTTTTTATCACCTCTCCGATCGGCCGCCCCGGAGGACTCTCCACACGCACATTCGAGCTCCTTCTTTCACTGATCGTGCTACTTTCGTTTGCGACCTCTGTTATCGCGGCGACCTACGGCTTTCGGCTTGTTGCACTTGGGCAAATCTACGAATACCGCGCCCAACTGCAATTTCCCAGCGTGCTCAACTATGCCATTGCCGCGGTCAATACCGTACTGCTGCCATTTGCATTCGCCTGCTATGCGCTACGCCGCAAGTACTGGATGGCGATAGTGGTGCTGGCGATCTCGGTTTCATTCTATCCGAGCACCTTCACAAAGCTCGCGCTGTTTGCACCGACATGGTTGATCTTCATTACGTTACTGTCTCGATTTTCAGAGCGAATGACTCCGATCCTGTCCCTGTGTCTGCCGATCCTTGCCGGTATAGTGCTGATAACCGCGATAGGCACGCCGACGAGACTCTATTTTTCCATTGTCAACAGCAGGATGGTGATCGTCCCGTCGCAGGCAATGGACATCTACAATGAATACTTCGCCAGGCACGAATTGACGCATTTCTGCCAGATATGGTTCATCAAACCGTTCGTCCCTTGCGCCCTTCAAGTCCCACTTGCGGTCGAAATGCAGAACACTTACGTGCTCGGCAATTTCAACGCTTCGTTGTTTGCAACTGAAGGAATTGCGTCGATTGGACTTTGGGGCGCGCCCATCGCGGCACTTGTCTGCGGATTGATCATCGCACTGGGAAACCGTCTGTCGGCCGGGCTGTCAGCGAGATTCATACTGATCTCCGCGGCTATCGTGCCTCAGACCATGATAAATATCCCCTTCTCCACAATGATCCTGACGCATGGCCTCTGGATCCTGTTCCTGTTGTGGTATCTCACGCCGAGAAATTTGTTTGGAGAAACCGCCTCCTCGATCTAGATCAAAGGGGCTGAACCACCTCCGCTGTTAGCGCATCACGGTCGGCGAGGACGCCTCAACGACGAGCGCGCCCCATCTGTTTTGGCCGTGAGAGCCGCAGGGTCTCCCGCGTGAGGCGAACGAAATCCATCACGAATGCCTTCGTACGTTCCTCGACATGCGACTGGAGGTCGCGGACGATGACCGGTCCCGCAAGCTCCACTGTATTAACCATGTGATCGGCCAGAGCTCCGGCATCGTCGACGGCGAAATATCGCGCGGCCTCTTCAGTTTGCTCGCGATGGACGTCAATGTCGGACAGGATCATTGGAACGCCGAATGACTTGGCCTCTTCCACCGTCGTGCTCCACCCTTCGCATTTCGATGGATTGATGAGCGCCGCCGACGTTCGCAACAGTGCATAGACATGATCCAGCGGGATCATTCCGAGGTGGCGGAAGTTCGATTCGAGGCCTTGCGCCGCGACATGCCTCATTGTGTCCTCGAAATAGTCGGGCTCGCGCGGATCATGGGTGCTGCCCGAGGCGGCCACCACGATATCGACACCGCGCCGCTTGAGCAGACCAAGCGCCTCGATCACCAACTGGTGGTTCTTGTGCCGCCAGAACTGATTTGGGAGGTAGAGAAAACGCTGCGGCAATCCATAGCCCGAGACCACATCAAGCGGATCAGTTGTGAGCAAGCTCGACGGAGGTTCGGTGGCGAAGCGTACGACGGAGACGCCGTTCGCTACGCCAGGATAGAAGCGCCTGAGGTCTTCGAGCGCACTCGCGCTGCTTAGCATGATGTGACGGCCTGAGGCGATCTGGATCCGGAATCCGAGTTCGCGCTGCCAATAGGCACGCCTGGAGAAGAGGCTCGGCAGAAGCCGGTGCTGAAAATCAGGAAACCACGCAATGGCCGGAAACGGCAGCCGCCATCCAAAGAAACGTGCCGATTCAAACACGACGTCGATCTGCCGAGCACGGAACTGCGCGGCGGCGGGACCGTGTATTCCGAGCGCGAGCGTACTCAGAAGGCCGCGTCCTGTTCGATCAAACGCCGGCGACCGAAAGACCTCCACACCGGGAATTTGCGCGAGTGCCTCGATCTCGGCGGCATCATCATTCATGCCGGCGAAAAGCACGGGCCGGACCTCACCCGGATGGTACCTATTCAACACCTCGAAGAGGTTGCGTTGATAATTGTATCCTCCGGCCCACGCGCGCCGGGAAATATGGGTGAATGCGACGCGCAGTGGCTCTGGCTCAGCCACCCGCCTGCCCCTTGAACCACGCCACGTAGTCGGCAAGACCGCGGTCGAGCGGAATCCGCCAATCGAAGCCGACGCGGCGCAGGTTCGCATCGTCGGCCAGCAGGCTGACGGGATCGCCGGGCCGGCTGACGCCGGAATATCGCACAACGGTGTCAGTACCCCACTGTTGGATGAGGCCGGTCGCGATGTCGGCGACGCTCGTTCCCCGTCCTGAACCACCGTTGATGATGCGGGATGAAGCCTGCGTCGGCGGCGCCGCGAAGCTGGCCAGCAACCTGGCAACATCGCGAACATCGGTCCAGTCGCGGATCTCGGCGCCGGTTCCACCGAGAGTCAGCTCGTCCGGTTGCGCCTTCAGCCGCGAGCAGACGTCCCAGAGTAGCTGCTTGCGCAGGCCCGGGCCATAGACAGAGAACAGCCGCACGATGCTGCAATGCAGGCCGAACGATCGCGTGTAGCTCTGGCACAACTGTTCCATCATCATTTTGTGCTGACCGTAGGGCGACATCGGTGCCAGGACGGCGTCTTCAGGGATCGGACCGGCGTGGTCGGCCCCGTAGACGGCCGCGCTCGATGCCGCGATCAACGCGCACTCCGGTGCGGATCCGCGCAGCCATTCCAGCAGCCGCGCCGTACTCGCAACAGTGCGGGAAAAGTCCTCGAAGGGCCGCTCGATCGACAGGCCGACGGACGATCCGCCGGCGAGATGAAAGACCTGCGCGGGCAACCCGTGCGCCACCGAGAGCGCATTCAGATTGGCCGCATCGATCTCACCGTTGATCCAGGTCCGCAGGCCGAGGCGACGCGCTTCCGCTTCATCGATTGCGCCATGACCGACGCCATGGACCGCATGGCCGGCCCCCGCCAGTTCCTGGACGAGATGGCGGCCAATGAATCCGTTTGCGCCTGTGACCCAGATGATCATGCCGTTGGTCCAGCCAAGCTAACCTTCAAGGATCGACTTTACCAGACGCGCGGGGTTTCCGGCGACAACCGTGTCCTCGGCGACATCCGCCGTGACAACCGAGCCAGCAGCCACAATTGCACGGGCGCCGATCCGAACGCCTCGCATCAGGAATGCGCCAGCTCCGATCCAGGCATCGTCGTCGATCGTGACAGGACGCTCATCCAGATCCAATTGACGCGGATGGCCCTTGGTAAACATTTCCTGAATCTGCCGGTGACGCGCCACATGGTCCACCGGATGGGTCAGATTGTCGAAGACATTCACATCATGCGCGATCAGCACCCTGTCGCCGATCCGCACCGATCCAGCGGACCAGATCCGCGAATTCTCCCCGACATAACACCACGAGCCGATTTCGATTCGTCCGCCATGGGCGAACGTCAAGAGCTCTCCGCGAATAATGCTGTTCGCACCAATGACGATGCAGTCGCTGTCACCGCGAATATTGCGAATCCGCGCTGTCGGCATCAGCCGTGCGCGCGCCCCCAGGCGACAGGTCGCGCGCCCCACCACCCGCTGCAGCCAGTAATCGAGATTCATCTGATCAACTCGATGCAGGCAATGGCGCGCGCACAGCCAGCCCTGTCGTCGCGGCGGCCGCGTCCGCTGTGCGGGTCAAATGCAGTGGCATCGGCAACGTCGGCCTCTGTTGCTCGCCGCCATCCCGCCTTCCCATAGCCGAAGAATTCCAGCTCAAAGGACGACGGCGCAAATGCATCGATCAAGGTTCGGATCATGTCCCGGTCGAAGACCTGAAACCAGTCGAAATTCTCATACCGCCCATATGGCACGGTGATCAGGCAACGTCCGCCGGGAGCAATGATACGCCGGAACTCGCGCATCGCATCAACAAAGCCATGCCTGTTGGCTTCTGACTTCGTGGGATCGTCGGTGTAGAGCATCGTGTTGTCGAGCCCGACATGCTCCAGGGTCGATATGCTGATGATGGTGTCGAAGGCGCCATCTTCGAACCTCGTCTTGCGAAAATCCCCGAAGACATAGGAGTAGCCCTGATACCAATAGCAGCGCTTTTCCGGCGCCAGCGTCATGATGGTCATGTCCGCCTTGCGCAGGGGATCGCGGCTCAGGATGTAGTCGTGGTTGAGCGTCGAGCCCGCATCGAGCATCCGGCCGAGCTTCACGCCGTTGCGGCGCAAGCGATCGAACAGCCAGGGATATTCGACGACCCTTTCATCGATTCCGATGCCGAAGGCATCAGGCAGTGGGCGCCCCGGTTGAACCGCGGCGGTGTCGATCGCGGTCTGAATGCTTGACTTCTTGCGCGTATAGTAGCCGAGCGACCAGGGGTGACGTCCTCGCAGCGCATAGACAGGCAGCGCAACCGCGTCAGCGATCTCCTTGATCCTGAAAACCAGACCGTCAACGTGCATACCTGCTCCTAGAGGCGCTCCAAGAGCTTTCCAAATAGAGCCCACTGGCGCTCTTTGCCATACAAATCTCCGACCACTCGCCGCCCTCGCTCGGCTCTCAGCTTCATTTCGTCCCAGTCGCGCAGGCAATTCTCGATCCGAGTGAGGCAGTCATCGCCTGTCTCGTAGACTGCGATCGTCCGCTCGGGGTCCATCCCGTCCGGATACCTGCCGGCATCCGACAGCAGCAGTGCGCCGCAGCCCATCGCCTCGAAGCAGCGCATGTTGCCGCGATCGCTCCCCGCCATGTCGATCGCACCATTGAGCACGATCTTCGCCGAGCCGAACAGCGCGTAGAGATCGCGCCCGAACACCGGGGGCCTCGCGATGGCGGCGATGGCACCGGGGCGCCTGTGCTTCCCCAGCGGCAACAATCGGCCGATCGCGCTCTCGGCAAGCCGCGTCAACCGCGACGCGTCGAGGCAGAAGACGATGTCATGCTTGGCCGCCAGGCTCGCCACCTGCTCGAGGGTCCGGCCCCGCGCGCTGTGATGCCGCGAGTATCCGCCGACGAACGCCACGTCGATCGGCCGCTCGCCATCGCCATATTGCTCCATCACCGGGTCGATCGCGGGGAAGAACAGCTCGGCCCGGCAGCCCTTAGCTCGCCACGACTCCAGGATGGAGGGGAAGTTGCCGAGCACCGCGCCATAGGCCGCGAGATCAGCGTTGCCCGACGGCGCCGCGCGCCAACACAGCGTGGTCTTGACGCAGCCGGGCAGCTTGGCGACGAACACGCTCGGGTAGCGCACCGGATCGAGATTGTAGAACACCTCCGTTCCGTGGTGCTCGATCTGCGCAAGCAAGATCGCTTCAAGCGCCGGCGTCCCCGGCATCCCTTGCGCGCGCGCCCACTGGCGCTGCAGCACCTCATCGTCGCCATTGGTGAAGAAGGCGTCGGGTGCACCATCCAGCACCGGTTTGAGGATGTGCGGCGCGCCGAAGCGATCGTGCAGAAACACTTCACGCCGCGCCTCGAAGTGCGACGCATGCTGCGCGAGCTGGTTGAGGCGCGGCAGATAGGATGGATAAAGGCCGCTATTCTGAAACAAGCGCATGGGTCACGCGTACCTGGCCAACATCCATTTCATGTTCAGATACGGCCAGATCCGGCCGACCGCCTCCCAGTCCCAGCTTTGCGCTGCGGTCAAGCGGTCGACGGTCTGGCGAAGCGGCGCTTCGTCGACGATTGCGGCAAACGCTGGAACGTCGCGACCGAGCAAATCCTTGGTCCAGCCGGCCAATGGCCCATTCAGCCATTCCGGCATCGGCGAGTTGAAACCGACCTTGCGGCGTGCGGTACGGATGCTCTCCGGCATCAGGTTCGCCATCGCCTGCCGTGCCACCACCTTGGTGTAGCCGTCGGACGACTTGCTGGTTTCCGGCAACGCCATCGTATAGCTCACCAACCGCCAGTCCATGAACGGCATGCGCACCTCGATCCCGTGGGCCATCGAGAGCCGGTCGAAATTGCGCAGGATGGTGGGTAGCGTGGTCGAGTGGAACATGCGATAGAGTCGACGGTTCAAGGCGCCCCATTCGCGCGGCAGCTCATCATCTTCACCGACCAGCGGAAGTGGCGCGGGAATGTTCGACAGGCCACCGCGCAGGAAATAGTGCCCCTGCCGCTTGATCATCTGCGCCCGCAGGACGTCGACGCCGCGCTGCGCCAAGGGCAGTCGCGAGGTGAGCGCTGCCGCTGCGTTCCGAATTCGGAATGCCGCGGATTGGCCCTCCTGCAGGTAGGCGCCCATCAATTCATCCGCGCCATGACCATCGAGCGATACGGTGACGTTCTGGCGGCGCAGCTCGCGATAGATCAGCCATGCGGCGCTCGGCAGGCTGATATAGACGTCGTCATTGTCGTCGAGGATCCGGTCGAGATCGGTGAGCGCATCGCCCCGTCCAATTTCGAGGAAGGTGGGCTTGACCTCGGCCCAGGCGGCCGCCTCCTCGGCCGTCGGGCGCTCGTCGTTGATCGCGCCCGGAAATGTCGCGACGAAGGCATGGCGCCAGGCGGTGCTGTCACGCGGCCCCATCCCCGCCTTCTCGTGCGACGCCATGGCGCAGATCACGGCCGACGAATCGAAGCCGCCGGACAGGCAGGTTCCGATCGGAACGTCGCTGCGCATGCGCAAGGCCACGGAATCCTGAAACAGCTCGCGAAAGCGCACCACCCGGTCAGCTTCGCTGGTCGGTATCTCGGGCAGATGATCGACGGTCCGCCACCAGCGGCGCAGCTCGATGCGCCCTTGCCGAAGCCACATGCAGTGGCCGCCCTGCAGCCGGCGCAACTGGCGAAACAAGGTCCGCTCACTGCCTTCGATCCCGAACGGATCGAGCAGCAACCGCCGCGCCACGTCCAAATCGATCGTTGCCTCGACCAGGCCGCTGCGCGCCAGCGCCCGCTGTTCGGACGCGAACACGAAACGCTCGGACGTCAGCGCATAGAGCAGCGGCTTGATGCCGAAGTGGTCGCGCGCCAGGAACAATTCGTCCGTGGTCGTGTCATAGATGGCAAGCGCCCACTCGCCGTTGAAGCGCGGCAGCATGTCCTCGCCCCAGGCCTGCCAGGCGGCAAGGATCACCTCGGTATCGGACTGGCTGCGGAAGACCGCGCCCGTCGCCTCGAGCTCGCGACGCAATTCCAGGAAATTGTAGATCTCGCCGTTGTAGACGATAACGTGACGGCGGTCGCCGGACACCATCGGTTGATGGCCGCCCTCGCTGGGATCGATAACCGCGAGCCGCCGATGACCGAACGCGAGATTACGCTTGGCGTTGAACCAGGCGCCCTCCCCGAACGGACCGCGATGCGCGATCAGCCCTCTCAGGCGCGAGAGCTCGGCCGGCTCCACGGGAGCGCCGCGCAGATTGAGGATGCCTGCGATACCGCACATGTCTAGGTGGCCTTGATGGGCAGGAAGCGTGCCACGATGGCGCGAAGGTCCCGCCAACAGACCGCGCGATAGGGGCCAAGTTGCGATGCTGCGACGGCGGCGACAAAGATCATCGCCGCTGATATCGCATACAGCGACACCACATACCACCACGACGGCGCGTGGTCGAATGATGCGTGGCCGAGCTCGGCACGCAGCGCCAGCGCCGTCACGATCCCGGCGCCGAGCGGTACCAGGACGAAATGAACGACGCGCGACCATATGTCGGCAAGCCTGAAAGTCCGCCGCAACAGGAAGACCGTGGTGACCATCTGCGCGATCATGCCGACACAGGTGCTCCAACCAGCCGCCTGCCAGCCGAAGTGCGGCAACGCGATCGCGCTGGTCGCCAGCGTGAAGATTCCTGTCAGCAGCGAGATCAGCGCGTTGGAGCCGGATCGCCCCTGCGACAGCAGATAGAACGCAAACACATTGGCGCTCGACCCCAGTATCCCGCTGATTGAGAGCACCACCAGCACCAGTTGAGCTTCGGCGGCCACCTCGGCGCCGGTCCATCGATGCAGCAGCGCCCCCGCGACCGGGATGAGGCCACCAAGCGCGCTTGCGGCGAGCACGTTGAGGATCCAGGACGAGCGCAGCAGCAGGTCGACCTTGCGGTCCTCGGCCTCCCTCTGCAGCGTGCTGAAGAACGGAAACAGGATCTCGCCGATCTTCAGCACACCGATATAGACCGCCTCCTCCAGCCGCTGCGCCACACTGTAAAATCCGACGAACTGCGGCTGCAGCAGCGCTCCGAGCAGATAGCGATCCGCTTGCCCGGCAAACAGCGCGCCGGCTTGTGCCGCGAGTTGCCAACCGCCAAGCCTGACAAGGGCGCGGAGCGCGCCGAGATCGAGTGCAGGTCGCGCCAGCCAACCTCCGATCGTGCGCCGCGACCAGCCGACAGCCATCAGAAGATTCGTCGCGAAGCCCAGCGCCTGGCAACCAAGGAACGTCGAAGAACGCGGCGCCAGCGGGATCAGCAGCAGCATCGACATCGTCGTCACCAGGGTGCCCGTGATGCTGATCGACGCGATCCGCCGATAGTCCTGTCGCGCTGTGAACAGGGAGAGGAAGACCGCGAACAGGCACTGGAACAGCCAGCCGGCGCCAGCCAATGCGAAAGCAAGCCCAAGGTCGTCGGCGGACGTCCCACCCAAATGAAATCCCAGTCGCGCGAGGGGTGCTCCGACGAGGCCGAGCAACAGCGCGATCAGGCCGCCCGCGACGATGGCGAGCGTCAGCGCGGTCGCGAAGAAGCGCCGCGCCTCGTCGCAATCGGCTGGCGCCAACCTCTGCGCGAGTTCGCGCGCGGTCGACAAACCGAGCGCATTGCTGAACATCAGCGCCGGCGCGACGCAGGCCGTCACCAGCCCCGCGACACCGAACGCGGCGAGGCCGAGACGAAAGATCACGAACGGCAGGATCGCCAGGTTGAGCAGCACCGCGACCGCGAAGGCGATCGCATTCCATGCCGAGTTCCCGAGCAGATCCGACGGACCTTTTTTCAACGCCATGCCAGCTTTCGGACCATCGCTTCGATGCGCCTCAAGTGCCTCGTCCATCAAGGCAAAACCCCCTCAGCACCGGGACCGGGCTAGCAGCCGGCGCGGCAATTGTCGAGGGTTGGCGGACCGCGCCCCGGCCGATGCTGCGCGCGAATTGGCCGTTGATTCTGCCCGCCGAAACCGCCTATCTGACGTTCTCCGCGCCGAATTTCACTGACATCGCAAGGCCTGAAAGCAGCACCGTGGCCACTGACCCTATTCCGTTCAACCGGCCTTACATGACCGGGAAGGAGCTCGACAATATCGCCGAGGCGCAGCATGCCCTGCACCTGTCCGGTGACGGCAGCTTCACGACGCGCTGCCATCGATGGATCGAGCAGCAGACCGGCTGCGCCAAGGCTCTCCTGACCCACTCATGCTCGTCCGCGCTCGATATGACGGCGCTGCTGCTCGACATCGCTGACGGCGACGAAATCATCATGCCGTCCTTCACCTTTGTCTCGACCGCGAATGCGTTCGTGCTGCGGGGCGGCGTACCCGTCTTCGTCGACATCCGCGAGGATACGCTCAATCTGGATGAGCGCCTGATCGAGGCCGCGATCACGCCGCGCACGCGGGCAATCGCGGTGGTGCATTATGCCGGCGTTGGCTGCGAGATGGACACGATCATGGCAATCGCAAGACGGCACGGGCTCGCCGTGGTCGAGGACGCGGCGCAAGGTGTCGCGGCCTCCTACAAGGGCCGTGCGCTGGGAGCGATCAGCGATCTCGGCAGCTTCAGCTTCCACGAGACCAAGAACGTCATCGCGGGCGAAGGCGGCGCGCTGCTGGTCAACGATCCCGCGCTGGTCCAGCGCGCCGAGATCATGCGCGAGAAGGGCACCGATCGCGCCCGCTTCTACCGCGGCGAAGTCGACAAATACACCTGGCAGGATGTCGGCTCGTCGTACCTGCCGAGCGAGATCAACGCGGCATTCCTGTGGGCGCAGCTCGAAGAAGCCGAACGCATAACCCGCGAACGGCTCGCGCTATGGCAGCGCTATCATGCCGGCCTGGAAGAGCTGGAGCGGCAGGCATTGCTGCGCCGACCGATTGTGCCGGCAGACTGCCGGCACAATGGCCATCTGTACCACGTGCTCCTGGCGCCCGGCGTCGACCGCCAGATGGTCCTCTGGAAGCTCAAGGACAACGGCGTCAACTCCGTATTTCACTATGTGCCGCTGCATTCGTCCCCGGCCGGACGACGCTTCGGACGCGCCCACGGCGACCTGCCGCTGACGACGTCGTTGTCCGAACGGTTGATCAGACTGCCGATGTGGGTCGGGCTGACCGAAAGCCAGCAACAACGGGTTTGCGATCTGCTGGGTGGGATCCTCAAGGCGTGATCACTCCCCTCAGATCGGCCGTGAGGCTGCAATGCCTGGCCGGTTCCTGATTTGTCCGCGCCAGCGGTGCCAGATCGCCAACATTGGGAATATCGGAGCCATCTGGTTCGGGTCGACCGGAAACACGTACAGGTCACGTAGCGGCTTTCGGTTGGGGGATGCCGCCCGACGGCAGCACGAAGATCGAAAATTGGACCGCTTGAGGCATCCTGGACACACGTAGTGCCTAGGGTATCCTAGGCGCGCCGATGCTGGCGATCACCGCCACGGCAAGTGCTAGACCGTCCCGAACGATCTGACACGCGCCGCAGCAAACGATCAGGCCGCGCGGGCCACGACAACCCGGCTGCCACCGGCGGGCCAGGTCAATCCGGACAGCGTCGCACGAACCTCTGCGCGCAAAATTGCGGTGAAGATGCTGTTCACCCAGGGATTCAGGTTGAACTCGCGCACTACCTCCTCGTTCCCGGGCTTGTGCTTCGCGCTGAGGCGGCTCACAACCATCACCGGCAGCAGCAGCGCCGTGTAGGAGGTAGAGAAAACGATCTCAAATCCGCTGCGACGGAGTTTTGCTTCGAGCTCCCCTCGCCGGTACCGTCGTTGGTGATAGGCAATGTCATCAGCGCGGCTCCAGAGCAAAGGATGCTGTGGCACCGTGATAATCGCCCCTCCTCCGCTTTGTGTCGCGCGACGCAATCCGCGCAGCACAGCTTCGTCGTCTGCGATGTGCTCGACCACATCGAATGCGCCAGTGAGATCAAAAGCGCTCTCAGCCGGAATGTTGCGCGCATCCATCTGGACGAGTTCGACCTGAGCCGGCAGTCGCCTTTTCGCGAAAGCAAGCCCTGTCGGATGTAGTTCGGAGCCGACAAGCCGCTCCCAATTGCGCGATCGCGCGACGGCGCGCAGCACGGCTCCATTGCCGCAGCCAATCTCAAGAAAACGTCGCGCCCCGGGAAAGAACTTGTCCATGAGGCCAATAATGAGCTCGTTGCGCGCGACAAACCAGAAATGCTCGGCCTCGACTTTCGAGAGCATCTCGAAATTCTTCGGATCCATGCCACTGATCGTGTCCGCCAGCTCCGGCGCGAATGTTGGAATCCCGTCCTGCTCGGCGACCAGATGGCCACAGGCTCGACACCGCCAGCCGAGCGGCCAGACAGGCTCACTCGCCGGCAGAGGCTCTTCGGACGCGCAGGCAAGACATCGCCGCCGGGGAAGAATTGGAGCGGTCATGCCGAGCGCGCGCGACGGACTGGAAGAAGGACCGGGATATTTGATGCTTTCACCATCGGATCACTATAAACATCGAGAACACCGCCTGCTAGAAGCCACTTGGCCACCTCGATTTGTCCGGTACGCGACACGTGCGAATTTGCATCATTCAGTCCTGCTACATTCCCTGGAAGGGTTTCTTTGACCTGGTCGGCAGATGCGACGAGTACGTGATCTTCGATCGCATGCAATACGTGAAGCGACATTGGCACAATCGCAACCGAATCAAAACCGCCCACGGCGTCGAGTGGCTCACCATTCCAGTGGTGACCAAAGGCCGGTTCAATCAGGCAATAGACGAGGTCCATATCGAGAAGCCTTGGGCGGAAAAGCACTGGCGCGCGCTGGAACTGGCGTACCGGTCCGCTCCATTTTTCGGGGAGTTCGCACCTCTAGTCAGGACTTGGTACGAACTCGCCGACAAGGAGCCGTTGCTGACCGATGTCAATGAGATTTTCCTTCGGGGCATTGCGAGGGTACTGGGGCTCGCCACCCGTATCACACGGGATGCAACATATCCGTCATGTGGTACGAAGACCGAACGTCTGTTGGGTATCGCCCGTTCGGCGGGTGCAGACTGCTACCTGAGCGGCCCTTCGGCGCGCGCCTACTTCGACGAGGAAATGTTCGCGTCGGCGGGAATTGCAAGCGAATGGATGAACTATGAAGGTTATCCGGAATATCCGCAACTTCACGGCCCGTTCGAGCATGCAGTCACCATGCTCGATCTCCTGTTCAACACCGGCGCGGAGTCACCACGCTTTTTCAGTCGCACGCAAGTGGGCTAATCACTCCGATTCTTCGATTAGCAAAAAATTGAGCGGCCAACCGTAATTGCCTATGGGATGGCGAGTGCACCATAGCGCCCCGGGATACAGACAATTGATTTCCCTCGGGCTGCGGTGTTGGAAGTTGCACCGGCAAAGCTCGTTGCACGGGGCAGTGCAACTAGAACATGCCGAGCCCGACGGGGCATGTCGATTAACCACTTGTTTTCACAGGTGTTTTTGTACTAACCACAATGACAAGGACGGGGGCCGCAGCAATTTCGAGGACCTGCACATCACTCTGAAGCGCCGAGCACTGCGCGTGCGGGGGTGCAGTCTTATGTGCTACGAACGATCGTGCGCTCACTCGATAGCAAAGAAATGTTTCGGATTTTCCCACAGGTACACGAATTTTGCGGGCGCGCTCATCGGCTGTCGCTGCAAGATAGAACAACTGGAGATAGCTTGCGAGATAGTACGGAGAAATCAAACGTCGCGCTACCTTACGCTATGGACAATGTTCGCCTAGAGAGCCGTCCGTGAAACTCTCCATTGTGACAACACTGTATCGGTCGGCCGCGACCATCGAGCAATTCTACCGCCGAGCAATGACGGCAGCAGAAGCCCTCTTTACGGAGGTCGAAATGGTGATTGTGAACGACGGATCGCCTGACAACAGCCTTGATCTTGCCCTGGCGCTGCACCGGCGCGATCCGCGCGTGGTCGTAATCGACCTTGCGCGCAACTTCGGACACTACAAAGCGATGATGACCGGCCTCGCTCATGCGGGCGGCGATCTAGTGTTTCTGATCGATAGCGACCTCGAGGAACAGCCTGAGGATCTCGCACTATTCCATCAGCGCTTCGCGCAAGGCGATAGCGACGTGGTCTATGGCATTCAACGATCCAGGCGCGGTGGCCTGATCGAACGCATCGGGGGCGCGATATTCTTCGCCCTGGTGAACGCGCTCGGCGATCGGCCGCTCCCACGAAATCTGGTGACAGCCAGGCTCATGACGTCGGAATATGTCAAGGCCCTCATTCGGCACCGCGACCGCGAGTTCGTCATTTCGGATCTCTGGCAGCAAACGGGATTTCGCCAGAATGAGATAGTGGTCGAGAAGCTCTCCAGTTCGCCATCAACTTATTCATTGTGGATGCGTGTTGACCTCGCCGTAAAACACCTAACGACGTCGTCGACGCGGCTGCTCTATCTGGTTTTTTACACCGGACTGCTGATTTTTTTGGCTTCGATCGGAATGATCGGCTTCTTCCTCCTGCGTTATGTTACGGTGGGCATCGGCGTCAGCGGCTTTGCCTCGCAAATCATTTCGATCTGGTTCTTCGGAGGCCTTATCACGTTGATGCTCGGAATCCTCGGGATCTACATGGCGAGCATCCTAGCTGAGACCAAGCGGCGACCTTATACAGTGGTCCGTCGGATCCATCGTACCCGTGATGTGGATACCGCAGCGGCGCCGAAACTCGCGAGTTGCACCTCGCCTGCCAATGCGGACACCTCGCAATGACCGATCCGGTTTTGTCCAGCATCCTGCACGACGTTGCGGACTATTATTCCGCCCGTCTTGAAGCGCATGGCCCAACGTCCCAGGGGGTCGACTGGAATGGGATCGAATCACATCGGATTCGGCATCGCCAGTTCCTGCGTTTGATCGAGCCGATTCCTGATGGTTCAGTCATCGATCTCGGTTGCGGCTTCGGCGATTTCCTGCCTTTTTTGAGAAGTGCGGGTTATCGAGGCCGCTTCATTGGGTACGACATCGCCTCCAACATGATCGCTAAGGCACAGGAACTTCATGGGGAAGGCGATGATCGTCGATGGCGCATCGGAGCCGAACCGAATGAGACTGCCGACTATGCGATTGCCAGCGGCATCTTTAACGTTAAGGGAGAGATCGCGAGCGAAGTTTGGATGGGCTACATCCACCAGACCTTGGATGTTCTCGCCCGTGCCGGCACGCGCGGATTCGGCTTTAATATCCTGAGCCTGTCGAGCGATCCCGATCGCCGCCGGTCAAATCTGTACTACGCCGATCCGGCGCGGATGCTTGCCCATTGTCTGCAGCGGTACGGTCGGTCCATTGCCTTGCTGCAGGATTACGGCTTGTACGAATTCACGATCCTAGTTCGTCACCAAGGGAGCGCGACGTAGCGATCGCTGCTAGCGAGCAACTGAGAAGGCGCGACAGTCGTCGGAGCGCGACCGTAGTCAGAACGGGAATTCGCCCTCCCAGACGGCAAGGCCCAAGCCGGTTGCACCGTAGCTGTTACCATTATAAGCGAGCCACAATCGACCACGATGCCAAAACAGAGCCGGATAGCAGGTCATCTCGCTGTCCCAACCGCTTGATGACGGGCCAAGGCCGAACGTCCCGTCGAGCCGCGTCCAACTCGTACCATCGCTACTCGACGCGGCTCCAATGCGATAGCGCTCCCCGCGACAGGCAAAGCACATGAGCAGCCTGTCACTGCACTTCACCACGCTCGGCCGAGCCAACGCGTACTCACCATCCGACGCGAAGTGTAGGACGGCGGCACCGTCTCGTGTCCAGCGAATTCCGTCGCTCGATCGCGCCATCTTTATCGTGTGCTGCATATCAGTATGGCCGAGGGCCGGCCGGAGGTTCGAGCCATACCACATGCGCCAATCGCCCGGGCCGAGCCGCAGCACACAAGGGTACGACATCGTATAGGGATCTTCGGGTGAACGATCGAGGATAGGCCCTGGCGAAAATCGCTCGAACGGCGCTTTCAATGTTGGCGATCGCGCCAAACCAATGGCATTGCGCCAAGGCGAACGCACACCCAAATTCCATCCCATGTAGTACAGCGCGAAGCTGTCATCGGATTCCGTGATGCAGCCCACTCCGACCCCACTGTCATCGAAGGTGCCATCCTCGCCCGGCGATAGCACTGGCCCCGACGCCACCTGCCGGACACGCGGCACTTCCGTAAGCTCGAGGTCGATCCATCCAACATGTGATCGTCTCTCTGCATCTCGCGAACTGTAGAACACGCGGAAGATATCGCCGTCGAGATGCACAGGCGCTGGCAGCGCAGCGTGGCTCCGCGCAAAGGCATGCCGACCATCCGGCGCAAATACGAGGCCTAGACGTTTCCAGGGCATACCGGGCTCACAAGCTCCGAAGGCGGGTGCTAGGTACTGCGGACCGCTCGGATCCGCGAGGCGCCACTACGGAAAGGTCAGGCTGATCTTCCAGCACAAGGGCGCCGGCACCGAGAACACATCTCTTTCCGATCGTAACGTGGTCGCGGATCGTGACGTTCACGCCGACGAAGCTTCCCTGCCCGACGGTCACCCCGCCCGACACCACAACCTGCGAAGCCACAAATACGTCATCTTCGATCTTGGAATGGTGACCGATGTGATTGCCGCTCCACAGCGTGACGTTAGCGCCGACCGTCGCGAAGGGCTGAATCGTGTTGTTTTCCAGAATGAAGCAGTTTTCTCGGAGTTGAAAGCCGGGGAATATCGTAGCCCGGGTGCTCAAATACGATGCGAGCCGATACCCTCTTGCGCGCGCCGCGGCTACCTTCTCCGCGCGGATCGCATTGATCCGCGCGTAGCTCACGGCAACGAACAATCCGAACTCCTCAGGAGGGAATTCGTCGGTGACTTGCTCGAATGCGACCACTGGACGTCCGCGAAATTCCGTTTGCTTGAGAAATGCGCTGTCGACGGTGAAGCCCGCGACTTCGTATTCGGAATCATGGGTAAAGTAGAAGTCCGCTAGTTCAGCGATTTCGCCAATGCCAAAAATGACGATCCGGTGATTTTTCGATCGAGCGTGTGTCATCATGGGAACATGCTTAGCGCAACATCCGTGGCTCGCCCATGCCCTCGAGTCGACCTTGGGAACTTTTGATCCGTTTGAGCGCCTCGGTCAACCTCAGCCGTCGCAAGTCGGCGCTTATGTCAGTGGATCAGAGTAGCATTCCAATGCAGATCGGCCATCTTGAGCTCCGCTACGGTCATGTGGCCCGGGTCAAAGGGAACATTCGCCCCATGGTCCACCGGCAAGTGAACATCTGCAATCTCGGAAAGCACCCCTGGCGGGCTCGCTTTCGAGATTGAATTGCTGAGTTCCGGCAGATCGGCGTTGATCGTCGTCGTGACCTCCGTTGCGCCAGGGACGGCGCGAAACAAGAACGAATTCTGGTGACCACCGACGTTTCCATCCGCCGAGATAGTGGACGCGAACGATCGTATCGAATCGAGGCCAGATTGACTAACAGGAATCCCAATCGTGCCGTCGCCGTTGAGATCTTGGTGAAAGGTGGTCTCCAGGGATTCCAGCGCGGTGCTGCTACCGGGGACGGAGCTGACCAGTTGGACAGTGTCGTTGCCGTTGGTGTCGGTGGCCCAGACGGTGTATGCGTCAGCCCCGGCAAGCTTCCAGGCAACGTCATATCCGCTTGAGGTCGCCTCGGCGCCGATCGGTGACCAGCCAGGAAACGCGCCAACCGTGATCGCAGCTCCCTGGTACTTCAGCGTCGGGCCGGTGCCGCCGCCAACAGGATTGAGGTCGTAGACATTCCCGTACTGAACGAGACTGGTCGATCCGAACGATTCGATCGTTGTCGAGGGAATGCCGATCACACCGTCGCCGTTGAGGTCCTGGTGGAATGTGGTCTCAAGGGCTTGCAGTGCGGTGCTGTTGCCGGGGACGGAGCTGACCAGTTGGACGGTGTCGTTGCCGTTGGTGTCGGTGGCCCAGACGGTGTACGCGTCAGCCCCGGCAAGCTTCCAGGCAACATCATATCCGCTTGAGGTCGCCTCGGCGCCGATCGGTGACCAGCCAGGAAATTCACCCGCCGTGATCGTCATTCCCTGGTATTTCAGCGTCGGACCGGTGCCGCCGCCGACGGGATTGAGGTCGTAGACATTCGCCAACTGCACAAGGCTCGTCGATCCGAGTGACTCGATCGTCCTCGAAAAGATACCAATCACGCCGTCGCCATTGAGATCTTGATGAAATGTTGTCTCGAGGGACTCCAGCGCAGCGCTGCTGCCGGAAACAGCGCTGACCAGTTGTATGGTGTCGTTGCCATTGGCATCGGTCGCCCAAACCGTGTACGCGTCAGCTCCAGCAAGCTTCCAGGCAACATCGTATCCTGTTGAGGTCGCCTCGGCGCCGATCGGCGACCAGCCAGGAAATTCACCCGCCGTGATCGTCACTCCCTGGTATTTCAGCGTCGGACCGGTGCCGCCGCCGACGGGATTGAGGTCGTAGACATTCGCTAACTGCACAAGGCTCGTCGATCCGAGTGACTCGATCGTCCTCGAAAAGATACCAATCACGCCGTCGCCATTGAGATCTTGATGAAATGTTGTCTCGAGGGACTCCAGCGCAGCGCTGCTGCCGGAAACAGCGCTGACCAGCTGGACGGTGTCGTTGCCATTGGCATCGGTCGCCCAAACCGTGTACGCGTCGGCTCCAGCAAGCTTCCAGGCAACATCGTATCCGGTTGAGGTCGCCTCGCCGCCGATCGGCGACCAGCCGCCAAATTGTCCCGAGACAATATTTGCGCCGAGATACTTGATCGATGGGCCAGAAGACGTACCACTCGCGTACAGAAAGTAATTGCCGGCGACCTTGCTCAGGGTAGTCGAACCAAACGACTCGATAGTGAGGGGCACGGCGGTAGCGCCCAAGAGGTCATTGACGCTAAGTGCAACGTTCCCCGTCAAATCGATGGCGAAATCGGGCGTTCCGTCACCATTGATGTCGCCTTGGAGCATAGTCACGCCGAGCGCACTGTTGTAGCCGTAATCGAGCTCGTTGGCGGTATGGTCGAAGGCCGATGCGCCGATGAAGCTGAACGTACCGAGACCACTGAGATCGATGTGGTCCACGCCCGAGACAAAGTCCGTGATCAGATCATGCGTCCCGCTCGCTGCGGTCACGTCCCCGGCTGCAAACACGAACGTGTCGGCGCCCGCAGCGCCCGTCATGGTGTCGGCGCCGGAGCCGGCGACCAACCGGTCGGCGCCGGCTCCGCCGATCAAAGTGTCGTTGCCCGCACCGCCCACCAGCGTGCAGCCATAGTCGTTTGCTATCAGTGAGTCGTTGCCGCTGCCGGCAATCGCGGTCTGGATGATCGTGTTGGTTGCGATCCCGATGTTGTGGACCAGACCGCCGATCGAGGAGAAGGCGCCGGGATGCAGATCGATGGTCTGCGCGAGCGAATATCCGGAGCAGTCGAGCGTATTGCTGCCGCCGCTGTCATAGATCGTGAAAGCGGGTGGCTGGCTGTAGTTGGCGAAATTGAAGATCGCGCCCGCATTGCTGTTGAAGCCGTAGACAGTGTTGCCGGTCCGCGTCGTGGTTGCCGCGCCGTAGATCGAGTCCAAGGCATAGATATCGGCCATCTGCGGCGTGACGACGTAGCGATAAGAACTTCCGGAATAGTTATCTTCCGCGAAGTACGACATGATCGAATATTGCCAGGTGTCGTCGGCGTAGATCGCGTCGGTCGAGTAGCTCGCGCTGCCGTTGTAGGGGCCCTGGTGGCCGAGGCCGAGTGCGTGACCGATTTCGTGGATGTAGGTCTGGTATCCGTAGCTGTCGATTCCGGTCTTGCCGTCATAAGCACCGCCGTCGGTCGTGATCCAGTCAGAGCTGATATCGACGATCGCCGAGCTCATGATGCCCGAACTGTTCCACACGGCGTTGGTCACGGCCGCCATCGAGCCCGTGTCGACGAAGGTGATATTGGCGCTGGCGCTGGTCTGAACGAAGGTCACGTTGGCGACCTCGTGCCAGGCCTCGAGCGCAGACAGAGCGAGCGCCTGCTCGGCGGCGTTCAGCGCGCTGATGTTGAAGGTGACCGTATTCGACGCCCAATGGTGGGCTACCGTGTTGTTGTAAGCCCAGAATCCGTTGACGAGATAGTCGGCGAGTTGGGCGATCGTCGCCACCGGCTTGGCGGAGCCGGCGTTCGTGGCAGCGGCCGCGGCATTCGCCGCCAGCGGATATTGATCGCCGGGATCACCCAGAAGGGCCGGCCCACCCGCTGTCGCACTGGACGCCGGCAATGCCGGTGTAAGCGCCGCACCATCCCAATCGTCAAAGCCGAAAACTCCGAGATCCTCGGACAACAAATGACCTTTTCGCATCACACTGTCTGTACCTGGAAATGAATTATCTGGGATGAATGAACTGACGAGGGCCGCAAGATAGCACAGCCGGATCGCGGTCGATTGCTGCAATCTTGCGCAAGCGTCATTGGCAAACCATTAATTGGTGCACGCCGAAAGAACGACTACGGCTTCCGGAAAGATTATGGCAGAACGGCGACCGTTCCCGCGGCGCTCCGTAGATTTGCGGGTATCGTGCTGGGACGGGGCGTGCTCTCGACCGGAATAGCCGTTCCGAGCGGCCACTCGTTCCATCCCTCTCCCGTTGGGGCGGCGGTTGGAATGCTCTGGCAAATTGGCTAAGCCACAGAGGCCGGAATCTGGAACGGCCCGCCAAACAAGAGGTGTTCTCAATGCCCTTTCCTCGCGCGTCCCAAGCCCTCTCCCGCTTCACCGTCCTGGATCTGACCCGCGTCCGGTCGGGGCCGACCTGCGTCCGTCAGCTCGCCGATTGGGGCGCCAACGTCATCAAGATCGACGCCCTGCTCGAGGATGGCGGCGGCGAGCAGCCGGGCGGCCCGCGCGGCGGATCCGACTTCCAGAACCTGCACCGCAACAAGCGCGCGATGACCCTCAACCTGAAGGATCCGAAGGGTCTCGAGGTGTTCAAGCGGCTGGCCGAGCAGGCCGACGTCGTGGTCGAGAACTTCCGTCCGGACGTCAAGTTCAAGCTCGGCGTCGACTATGAGAGCATCCGCAAGATCAACCCTCGCATCGTCTATGGCAGCATCTCCGGGTTCGGCCAGGACGGCCCCTATCACAAGCGCCCCGGGTTCGATCAGATCGCACAGGGCATGGGCGGGCTGATGTCGGTCACGGGCGCGCCCGGCGGCGGCCCGATGCGGGTCGGCATCCCCGTGGCAGACCTGACCGCAGGGCTGTTCTGCGCGATCGGCATCCTGACCGCGCTGCTGGAGCGCGACGTGTCCGGCCAAGGACAGTGGGTCCAGACCTCGCTGCTGCAAGCCCAGATCTTCATGCTGGATTTCCAGGCTGCGCGCTGGCTGATGGAGAAGGAGGTGGCCAAGCAGGCCGGCAACAACCATCCGACCTCGATCCCGACCGGCGTGTTCAAGACCTCCGATGGCTACATCAACATCGCGACCACGGGGGGGCGGATTTGGGAGCGCTGCGCCCAGGCGATCGGGGCACCCGAGCTGATCACCGACCCCGACTACGCCACTGCGCCGGCGCGGTCCAAGAACCGCGATGCGCTGAACGCGAAGATCAACACGCTGACCGAGAAGAAATCGACCGAGACCTGGGTCCGCGAGCTCAACGAGGCCGGTGTGCCCTGCGGGCCGATCTATTCGATCGACCAGATGTTCGAGGACGCCCAGGTCAAGCATCTCGGCATTGCGCAGGCCGTGCCCAACGAGGAGAACCGCCCCCTTCAGCTCGTCGGGCAACCGGTGACCCTGTCGCGGACGCCGAGCAAGATGGCGGTGCGGCCGCCGGAGTTCGGCGAGCAGACCGAGGAACTGCTGGCCGAGTTCGGCTTCGGCAAGGACGAGATCGCCGAACTCCGGCAGCGCAAGGTCGTCTAACCTCAGGCCCTTGCCGGCCGCATCAGACGTCTGACGCCGGCAAAGGCCCTGTCGATCACCGGCCAGAACAGCAGCACGATCGCGAGCGTCGTGATCGTGCCGACGAGGCCGTTCGACCAGAACACCTTCATGTCGCCGCCCGATCCGATCATCGACAGGCGGAACGCGTCCTCGGCGCGATTGCCGAGCACCAAGGCCAGCGTGAACGGCGCCAGCGGGATGCCGATCTTCTTGAAGACATAGCCGACCACGCCGAAGCCCAGCATCAGCCAGATGTCGAACATCGCGTTCTGGATCGCATAGGCGCCGATCGCACAGGACACCACGATCATCGGTGCGACCGCTGCGAACGGCACGCGCAGGATCGAGGCGAAGATCGGCACTGTGGTCAGCACCAGCACGAGGCCGACGACGTTGCCGAGATACATCGAGGCGATCAGGCCCCAGACGAAATCCTTGTGCTCGACGAACAGCAGCGGGCCGGGGTTGAGCCCCCACACCATCAGGCCGCCGAGCAGGATCGCCGCAGTGCCGGAGCCGGGAATACCGAGTGCCAGCATCGGCAGCAGCGCGGAGGTCCCGGAGGCGTGGGCCGCGGTTTCAGGTGCGAACACACCCTCGATGCGGCCCTTGCCGAAGCTCTCCGCGTCCTTGGAGAAGCGCTTGGCGAGATTGTAGCCCATGAACGAGGCCGCGATCGCGCCGCCCGGCGTGATGCCGAGCCAGCAGCCAATGAAGGACGAGCGCACCAGCGTCACCCAGTATTTCGGCAGGTCCTTCCACACCGAGAGCACGACGCGCAGGCTGATGCCGGCGGCGTGCCCGCGCAGCGCCAGGCGCTCCTCCATCGTGAGCAGGATCTCGCTGATGCCGAACAGCCCGATCACCGCGACCAGGAAATTGATTCCGCGCAACAGTTCGGCAGAGCCGAACGTCATGCGCAACTGCCCCGACACCGTGTCCATGCCGACGCCGGCGAGCAGCAGCCCGAGCGACATCGAGATCACCGTCTTGTGCTTGGCCTCGCGGCCGAGACCAACGAAGGAGCAGAACGTCAAGAGATAGACGGCGAAGAATTCCGGGGGGCCAAACCGCAGCGCGAATGACGAGATCATCGGCGCCAGGAAGGTGATCAGCAGCACGGCGACCAGCGATCCAATGAAGGACGAGGTGAACGCCGCGGTAAGCGCCTCCGCCGCCCTGCCCTGCTGCGCCATCGGATAGCCGTCGAACGTGGTCGCGACCGACCAGGCTTCGCCCGGGATGTTGAACAGGATCGAGGTGATGGCGCCACCGAACAGCGCCCCCCAATAGATGCAGGACAGCATCACGATGGCCGACGTCGGGTCCATCGTGAAGGTCAGGGGCAGCAGGATCGCGACGCCGTTGGGGCCGCCAAGCCCGGGCAGCACGCCGACGAAGATGCCGAGCACCAGCCCGACCATCATCAAGAGCAGCGTCTTCCACGTCAGCAGGACGGCAAAGCCGTGCAGCAGGAGACCGAAGGCTTCCATGTCGCGAAACCCCGTCGGCTTGCTAGCGGCCGAGGGCCGCTTCGAGCGGCCCCTTCGGCATGATGACGTCGAACACGATGTCGAAGGTCACGAACATCACGGCAGTGAAGACGAACGCGGTCAGCAGCGACTTCCACAGTGCGATCTTGCCGACCAGGCGCATGAAGCCCGCGATCAGCAGAAAGCTCGCGACATAGAGCCCGAGGTACTGCGTGGCGAGGCAGAACAGGAAGGTCGGCACGAACACCGCCATCACCCGGCGAAGCTGGGCGCGGGTGACGAAGATCTCGGCCGCCTCACGGCGCGACACGAACGCCGCGCCGAGGCCGTAGAGGCTGGCGGCACCGAGGATGACCGAGAGGTAGAACGGAAAATAGCCGGGTTGCGGGCCGGTCGAGTCCCACGACGCGCCGGTGCGCCAGTTGTCCCACCCCAGTATCACGGCGAGTGCGAGCAGCAGCAGCGACGTGATGACGTCGACGGCACCGCTGCTGACCACCGCGGGCGAGTCGTCCTCGGGCGCGGTCGGATCGTCGACGACGATATCAAGTTCGGTATCGGACATGGATGAGACGGTCTGGGTTGCGAAGGCAACGATTCGGATAGCGTGCTGATACAGTCACGGTCAATGCGGCCTTCAGCTAACGCCCGAGCGTTCGGGAAACGCGCTCGCAAGTGCAGCACGATCCGCCCTGAGCACCCCGCGCTCGGTGATCAATCCCGTCACCAACCGCGCGGGGGTCACGTCGAAGCCGAAATTGGCCGCCGGCGAGCCGTCCGGCACCACGCGCACGGTCTCGATCCGCCCGTCCGCGGTACGCCCGGTCAGATGCGTGACCTCGCTCGCCGCTCGCTGCTCGATCGGAATCTGCCTGAGACCGTCGTCGATACGAAAGTCGATGGTCGGCGACGGCAGCGCAACATAGAACGGCACGCCGTTGTCGTGCGCGGCGAGCGCCTTCAGATAGGTCCCGATCTTGTTGCAGACGTCGCCATTCGCGGCGACGCGGTCAGTTCCAACGATCGCGAGATCCACCATCCGATGCTGCATCAGATGGCCGCCGGTGTTGTCAGGGATCACGGTATGCGGCACGCCGTGATGACCGAGCTCCCAGGCGGTGAGCGAGGCGCCCTGATTGCGCGGGCGCGTCTCATCGACCCAGACATGAACCGGGATGCCGCGGTCATGCGCCTGGTAGACCGGCGAGGTCGCCGTCCCCCAATCCACGGTTGCAAGCCAGCCGGCATTGCAATGCGTCAGCACGTTGACCGGCTGGCCTGGCTTCTTGGTCGCAGCGATCGCCTCGATCAGGCCGAGCCCATGGCGGCCGATATCACGGTTGATCGCCACGTCCTCGTCGGCGATCGCGCGGGCACGGGCATAGGCTGCGTCCGTCCGCGCCGAAGCGGGAAGCGGCGCGAGCGCACGCTGCATCTCGTCGATCGCCCATTTCAGATTGATAGCGGTCGGCCGAGTTGCGGCCAGCATCTCGCCCACCCGATCAAGTGCCGCATCGGACGCATCGGCGCGCATCGCCAGCGCGACGCCATAGGCCGCGGTGGCGCCGATCAGCGGCGCGCCGCGGACCAGCATCGAGCGGATCGCCTCGCCGGCCTCTTCAGCCGTCGTGATCCTGGCGACAATGAACTCATGCGGCAGCCGCCGCTGGTCGATCGCGCCGACCGACCAGCCGTCGGGCTCGAGCCAGATACTGCGAAAATGCTGTCCGTCCACCTTCATGCCCTACGCCCTTCGCGTCGCGCGCTCCCTGGAAGACGTCTTCACGACCGCAACACCCGTCCGGCAACGGCATCAAGCTTGGCGAGCAGCACGGGATCGCGCGCCGCGGGCGCCGTGATCAGCGCGGTGTCCAGCGCGCGATCCGAGCCGATCGGACACGGCTCGTGCTCGTGCGGAAACTCCCGCGCCAGGCGCGCGACCAGACCCTTGGCCTTCTCCGCGTTCGAATTCAGCACGCGGATGATGTCCTGTACCGTCACGGCATCATGGCCCGGATGCCAGCAATCGAAATCGGTCACCATCGCCACGCTGGCGTAGCAGATTTCGGCCTCGCGGGCGAGCTTGGCTTCCGGCATGTTGGTCATGCCGATCACCGAATAACCCTGCGCCTTGTAGGTCAGGCTTTCCGCAAGCGAGGAGAACTGCGGTCCCTCCATGCAGAGATAGGTGCCGCCACGCGCAAATGCGATGCCCTCGGCTTCGGCCGCAGTCGCAAGACGCCTCGCGAGGAGCGGCGACACCGGGTGCGCCATCGACACATGCGCGACGCAGCCCTTGCCGAAGAACGAGCTCTCGCGCTTGTAGGTGCGGTCGACGAACTGATCGACCAGCACGAAAGTGCCCGGCGGCAGATCCTCTCTGAACGACCCGCACGCGGACAGCGCGACCAGGTCGGTGACCCCCGCCCGCTTCAACACGTCGATGTTGGCGCGGTAGTTGATGTCGGAGGGCGATAGGGCATGCCCCGGCCCATGCCGCGGCAGGAACACGATCGGCAATCCGGCCATCTCGCCGCGTCGCAGCGCCGCCGACGGCTCGCCCCAGGGGCTCTGGATTGCCTCCTCGCGGACGTTGTCAAGGCCGGGCAGGTCGTAGATGCCGGATCCGCCGATGATCCCGAGAACGGCTTTGGCCATGATCGCTCCTCACAGTTCGGCGATGGAGGGTTGACCCAGCCCAATGGGGACGCCGGACGTTCGACTTGACTGCGGCGCAGTAATCACCGCTGGTCCGATCCTTGCAAGTCAATTTCGAAGGCAAGACAATCGGCCCGCGATTCCTGGGCTCGCTACTTCGCGACGAACCCGGCTTCGTGCATCAGCGTGGCGTTCTGCTTGTCGTCATCCTCCAGGAATTGCACCATGTCCTTGCCGGTGAGGAAGATCGGCTTCAGCGCCTGCTTTTCCATGTAATCCTTGTATTCGGGCGTCTGCGTTACCTTCTGGAACAGGTCGACATAGAACGCCTGCTGCTCCTGCGTGACCTTGCCCGGCAGGAACATCGCGCGCAGCATCAGGTACTGCACGTCGAGCCCCTCCTCCTTGCAGGTCGGGATATCGTTCCACGACTGCGTGTCGGTAACCTTGGTCTTGTAGGAGATACGCTCCTTGTCGAACACGCAGAGCGCGCGAACCTGCCCGGCGCGCCAGACCTCGAGATTCTCGCTGGGATTATTGACGTTGGATTCGGTGTGGCCGCCGACCAGTTGCGTGGCGGCCTCGCCGCCGGACTTATACGGCAGGTAGGAGAATTTTGCGCCGGTCTTCTGCTCCACGAACACCGTCAGCACGTGGTCTTCGCGCTTGGAGCCGGTGCCGCCCATCTTGAACGGCGCGCTCGCCGCCTTCGCGGCCGCGATGAAGTCCTTGACCGTCTTGGGACCGGACGCATTGTCCCACAACACGAACTGGTCAAGCGCGATCACCGACACCGGGGTCAAATCTCGCCAGTTGAAGGGTATCTTGGCCGACAATGGCAGCATGTAGATCAGCGAATAGGCGATCAGCAGCTTATTGGGATCGCCCTCGCTGGACTTCATATACATCAGCGCTTCGGCACCCGACGCGCCGCCCTTCAGCGAGACCACCATCGGCTGCTTCATCAGATTGTTCTTCTGGATCGCCGCCTGCATCATGCGCGCCATCTGGTCGGATGCGCCGCCCGCACCAGCCGCGACCACGATCTCGACCGGCTTGGTCGGCTCCCAGGCGAAGGCCGGCGCGCTGAGCAGCATGGCGGCGATGGCAGCCGTGGCTTTCACAATCTGTCCCACGTGTTTCTTCCCTATTGTTTGTTCGGCTGAGCAAAAACCTGCAAGGATGGCGGGTTGCGGTCATTGTGCGGATAATGGATGTGAGTTCAAGCCGCGAACTGCCGCATCCAGCATGACTTTGGAATGAGACGGACACGCCTTTTCCGATTGTCGTCCTGGCGGAAAGCTAGGACCCAGCCTCCGCATCTGGTGATGAGCGCGCTCTGCCCCAGTGTCGCGCGGCAACGAGCATTTGTGGTAATGGGTCCCGGCCTCCGCCGGGACGACGACGGGATAGTTCTCACGCGATGTCTCAACACCGTCATTGCGAGGAGCGAAGCGACGAAGCAATCCACGCTTCCGAATATGCGGGACCATGGATTGCCTCGCTTCGCTCGCAACGACGGTTGTGGTTGCCACTTGGGCAAAAGTCCGCGCTCGCGCGACATATTTTGTCCGAGCTTTGCTTCTCGTTTCGCCCTCCCTTGAGTCGCGCTTCTTGAAAACCGAAATATTTTTGCGCAAGGGGCTTGCGCCGTCGGGCAACCCAGTGCCAAGGGCACTCGTTATTGCGCGCAAGGGCGAATAACAGCACGCAACTTCGAATGGTACGACGGCTAAACTCGGGCGTGGCCAGCGCATTCGGTGTCGGCAGGCCCGGTGGGGCCTAGCCCGGGCCATCTTCGGCTGCCTTTGATCCGGAGCGGATATTTCTGTTACGCTACGTTTATCTCTCAGAAGCCCGACCAGAACGACGAGGGATCACCGGTGCGCACCCTGAATCCCGTGCTTCGTTTGATTGTCCTGCTCGGAATATTGTCACTTACGACCTGGACGGCGGCCTTCGGAGAAAGCGCCTCGATCGTAACCATCCCGACTCCGCGCGGCGTCCAGCAACCCTTCATCCTGATCAAACCCGACCACGCGATCGCATCTGTGATCCTGTTTGCCGGCGGGAACGGTGTTCTCAGGCTGAACAGAGCGCCGCCTCCGCCGGTCGGAGCCCACGATTTCGTATCCGGAAATTTCCTCGTGCGTAGCCGCGAAAAATTCGCCGGGCACGGCTTCGTGGTGGCAGTCATCGATGTTCCTTCCGACCAGCCGAAGGGGATGAGCCCGTCTTTCCGCGTCAGCAAAGACCATGCGATCGACATAGGGGCAGTCGCCGACTACCTGAAGCGCGAGGCCAATGTCCCGGTGTGGCTGGTCGGCACCAGCGCAGGCAGTTGGTCGGCGGCTCGTGGAGCCATCGGCGCCAGCCGCGACGGCATTGCGGCCGGCTCGATCGATGGCCTGGTGCTGACGTCCACCGTGACTCGTATTGTGCCAGGCTCCGCCTTCGCACGACTTTTCCCAGATATCGCCAGGGATTACCCAGACGGCGTGATCAGCATGGCGCTGTCCGAGATCAGAGTGCCCACGCTCATTGTCTCGCACAGCGAAGATGCCTGCGAGCTTACGCCGGCGCTTGACGCGCCGGCGCTCGCAAAGCGCCTCACGCAGGCCGCCAAGGTAGAGGTCGCTCTGGTCACCGGTGGCGATCCACCGAAGTCCGTCCCATGCGAGGCCTATGCGGCGCACGGCTACTACGGCATCGAGACGCAGGCCGTCGAGAAGATCGCCGACTTCATCACGGCCAACAGCAAGCGCAGGCCGTGATGCGTCTTCGAGCAAATATCCCTAAGCCTGACTTTGAAGGGGGTAGGCGTAGCGGTCGCCCGACCGTTGGCGGTGCCGGCTACGGCTGGCCTCCGTGGATTTTCTGACGCAAAGCGTCATCGCCCGCTCGATCGTCGTCGGGCGCTTTTGATCCAGAACGGAACCTCAATGTCGACTGCGAGCGAGCAACGTGGTAATGAAGTCCTGCTCGTACGTACGACAAAGCGAAGCGAGCTTTGTCAGAGGTCCGCGACAATTCCGCAATCTGGCCGTCGGGCAAGGTTGCGCGTCCAATGCGGATTGTTTGATCGCGAGTGAGCGCGGCTAGCGGTCCATTGCGGCATACCGCGCGAACGCTTTCTTTGGGGGTCATCATGTCCGAGACCCACGGCAACGGAAGTGAACACGTCCACCACCACGCTGGTCATCACGTCTGCGCCAATCTCTTCGGCTGCGGCGACGAGAAGGGCACGGGCATCATCCGCGAGGACATCAAGGATGCCGCGCTCAATGATCGTGCCCGCGACGCCCTTCTCCATATGGACGAGGTCGAACAGGAGACGCTCGACGGCTATTTGTCGGCGCGCGGCCATTGGCGCCGCAAGTTCCTGCAAGCAAGCAGCTTCATGGGCGCGCTCGCCGCGGTCGAGCCGTGGTTCGCAAGGCTGGCGCGGGCGCAGGAGTCCGGCGCAATTCCAAAGCGCCAATCCCATGGTGGAGGGCGCGTGCACGTAGTCCCCTCGACGAAGGAGACGGTGCGGCTCGGCGTGTTCGACGCCAATCTGGCACCTATTCTCACCATCGATTCCGGCGACTTCATCAGCTTTCCGGATACTTGGTCGCATTTCCTCAATGAAATGCAGCCGGGCGTAACGATCGACACGCTGGCGAAGCTGCGCATCGATAATCCGGGTAAAGGGCCGCATTCGATCATCGGACCGATTGCAGTCAACAAGGCTGAGCCGGGCGACGTGTTGGAGATCCGCTACGAACGGATCCGACCCTACCAATGGGGTGCCGTCTTCAACAATCCCGGCGCGCTGGGAACCGGCCTGCTGCCGCAGGACTATGCTCAGGGCCAGGTAAAGTATGTCGATCTCGACCTGCGCGGCATGAAGGCCGCGTTCCTCCCCAACATCACCATTCCGTTGAAGCCGTTCCAGGGCACCTTGGGCGTTGCGCCGCCCGATGGATTTTTCTCACCCCTAAGTCCCGGCGTCACCAGTTCGGTGCCGCCTGGACCGCACGCGGGCAATCTCGATCTCAGCGATTTGTCCGAGGGCTCGACGCTTTACATCCCGGTATGGAAGCCCGGCGCGCTGATCTATACGGGCGATAGCCACGCGGTGCAGGGCGACGGTGAGATCTCGCTGACGGCCCTTGAGACCCGCATGAAGGAGTTGCGCATCCAGGTCATTCTCCACAAGCAGAAGAACCAGGCCTGGCCGGTCGCCGAGACAGATGCACACTGGATTATCATCGGCCTCGACAAGGACCTGAACGCCGCGATGGCTCTCGCAGCGCGCAACGCCATCAAGTTTCTGGCGGCCCGGGCGAAGATCAGCGAGCTCGACGCTTACGCGCTGTGCAGCGTGGCGGTGAGCTTCCGCGTGACCCAGGTGGTGGACATCGTGCGCGGCGTCCACGCGCTGATACCCAAGTCCATCTTCGCGCCCCAACTTAGGCGCGAGATGACGGTGGTGTGAGTGGCGGCGCGCCTCCAGCGCTACTTGCCCTTCCAGTTCGGCGCGCGCTTGTTGAGGAAGGCATCCATGCCCTCGCGGAAATCCTCGCTCATATAGGCCCGCAGGATCAGGTCTTCGCCCTCGTCGCGCGACAGCGTGCGGCGGATGCGGCGCACCGCCTCCTTGGTCACCTCGAGCGTGATCGGCGCGTGGCTGGCGACGAGCTTGGCGGTCTCCTCGGCGCGGCGCTGCAACGTCGCAACGTCGGGCACGACTTCGTTGAGCAGCCCAAGCGCCAACGCTTCGGGCGCTTCGACCAGACGTGCCTTGAAGATCAAGTCCTTGGTCCGCGCCGGACCGATCAGCGAGACCAGCCGCGAGATGTTGGACATCGAGAGGCAGTTGCCGAGCGTGCGCGCGATCGGAAAGCCGATCCGCGTCGCCTCGGTGCCGATCCGGATGTCGCAGCACGCGGCAATCCCGGCGCCCCCGCCGGTGCATGCACCGGCGATCGCCGCGATGACGGGTACGCGGCACTGCTCGAGCGTCCCCAGCACGCGGTCGATCCGGGCCTCGTAATCCAGCGCATCCTGCGCCGTCTTGAAGGCACGGAACTGCGAGATGTCGGTGCCTGAGGCGAACGCCTTGTCGCCGGCACCGGTCATGATCAGCGCCTTGATTGAATGGTCCTGGTTGATGTTCTCGCAGATCGCGGCCATCTGCTCGTACATCGCAAAGGTCAACGCATTGCGGGCCTGCGGCCGATTGAACGTGATACGCGCGACCCCATCCTCGACGGAATAGATCAGGTCTTCGGACGGAGTTGCGGGCGCGTTCATGTCTCGCTCTTTCTGCTCTTTACGGTTTCAATTTCAGGCAACGGCCTTGGACGTTGGCGCTGCCTCGCGTCCCTTCAGGACCTCCATCGCCGCCAGCACGCCGCCGGCGCGATGCGGCACCTTGGCGAGATCGAGGCCCATCTCGACGCCCGCCAGCGTGCCCATCAGCATCAGGTCATTGAAATGACCGATATGCCCGATCCGGAACACCTTGCCCTTGACCTTGTTCAGGCCGGTGCCGAGCGACATGTCGAAATTCTCCAGCACGACCTTGCGGAAATGATCGGCGTCGTGGCCATCGGGCACGCGCACCGCGGTCAGGGCCGGCGAGTGTGCGCCCTGCTCCTGGCACTGCGTCTCCAGGCCCCAGACCTTGATCGCCGCGCGCGTCGCCTCGCTGTGGCGCTTGTGGCGGGCGAACACGTTCTCGAGGCCCTCCTCCTCCAGCATGTTCACCGCCTCGCGCAGACCGAACAGCAGGTTGGTTGCGGGCGTGTAAGGCCAGGTGCCGGCCTTGTTGATGTTGATGACCTCCTGCCAATCCCAATAGGAACGCATCCCCGGATTGGCCTTGGCGACCGCCAGCGCCTTTTCCGACACGGCGTTGAAGCCGAGCCCCGGCGGCAGCATCAGACCCTTCTGGGAGCCGGCGATGGAGACGTCGATGCCCCAGGCGTCGTGCTCATATTCGAGCGAGCCGAGGCCGGAGATGGTGTCGACCATCAACAGCGCCGGGTGCTTGAGGGCGTCCATGATCTTGCGCACGTCGCGCGGATAGGTGACGCAGGCGGTCGAGGTCTCGTTATGGACCATGCAGACGGCCTTGATCTTGTGCGCCTTGTCAGCGGAGAGCCTGGCCTCGATCTGTTCGAGATCGGCGCCATGGCGCCAATCGCCCGGAATGAAATCGACGTCGAGTTTGAACTTGTCGGCAATGCCGCGCCACAGCACGGCGAACTGCCCGGTCTCGCACATCAAGACCTTGTCGCCCGGCTGCAGCGTGTTGACGATCGCGGCTTCCCAGGCGCCCGTACCGGACGACGGATAGATGATCACCGGCTGCTTGGTGCGGAACACCCGCTGCATCGCCGAAAGCACGGCAAAGCCGATCTCGGCGAACTCCGGACCGCGGTGATCCATGGTCGGCATATCCATGGCGCGCAGCACCCGGTCCGGCACATTGGTCGGTCCCGGAATCTGCAGAAAATGCCTTCCAGTGTGCACGGTCATCGGCGTCCTTCCCGGTCTTGCCTAGGTCTTGGTGAGCCGCTCGCATATCACTATTCGCCGGGTTTGTCCTCTGCCCGACGAAGGTCAGTCATGCATATCCAGCGGCGCCCTGGCGAGACATGCGGCCGCTCACTCGGCGGCCACCACCTTTCCCGGCGAGACCAGTTCCCCGGCCTCCTCGAACGGCCGTTCGGGATGCATCAGGAAGGCCGTGAAGCCGCCGAGCAGCAGGAGCCCGATCGACATCAGGAACGGCAAGTACCAGTTTCCGGTGGCATCGATGACGAAGCCGGCGACCAGCGGCGAGACGATGGCCGCGAGCGCCGAACCGGTGTTCATGATGCCCGCGGCGGTGCCGGAATATTTCGCCGCGATGTCCATCGGGATCGACCACATCGGGCCGATCACCAGCTCCGCACAGAAGAAGCCGGCCGACAGGCAAAGCGCAACAACGGTGATGTCGTGAACGAACAGGATCGGCAGCAGCGACACCAGCGCGCCGGCAAAACCGGTGATCGTCACACTGAGCCGCGCCAGGCGCACATTGCCGGAGCGCTCGAGGATGCGATCGGAGATCACACCTCCGATGCTGTCGCCGACGACGCCGGCCAGGAAGACGCCGGACGCGAACAGCGCCGAGTGCTTCAGATCGAGGCTGTAGTTGTTCTTGAAGAACAGCGGCAGCCAGTTGAGGTAGAGCCACAGGCACCAGCCGTAGCAGAAATAGGTCAACGTCACCGGCCACATCCGCTGCAGCAGCGGGCCCCACGGCACCTTTGGCCTCTCGCCTTGCGGGCGCGCCGGCAGCGCCGCGAGCTCGACCGCCGTGATCGAGCGATGCTCCTTAGGCTCGTTGCGGAAGTACCAGACCCACGCGATGCCCCACAGCAGGCTGACGACACCGAGCACCACGAATGAGCCGCGCCATGTCAGCCAGAGGATCAGCATGGCTACGACCGGCGGCGTCACCGCGTTACCGAGCCGGGCGAACGAATGCGTCAGGCCTTGCGCGAAGCCGCGCCGGCTCGCCGGCGTCCAGTACTGCATGGCTCTCGTCGCGGTGGGAAAGGTTGCTCCCTCGCCGAACCCCAGCGCGAAGCGCGCGACGAAGAGAGCAAAGAGGCCGTGGACAAAGCCCGTCATGATGGTGGCCGCGGCCCAAATCATGCCGCACCAGAACAAGGTCTGGCGCGGGCCGAATCGATCGCCAACCCAGCCGCCGATCACCTGGAACAGCAGATAGGGATAAGCGAAGGCCGAGAACACCAGGCCGAGCTCGGTGTTGGACAGACCGAGCTCCTTCTGGATGTCGCCGGCCGCGGTGCCGATGTTGACGCGGTCGACATAGGTGATGAAGTACATCACGCACAGCATGGCCAGCACGACATGCGTGGCCTTGAAACGAAGCCTCATATCCTCCCCTCCAGATCCGCGATTTTTCTGAGTTCGCCGGCGTGCGGGATGCCGCAGGTGGTGGTTAGGTGCCGACCACCTTCAGATGCGGCGACGCATTGCGCTGGTCGCGGTGCTCGAGCAGCCTCATCGCGGCCTCGACGCCGCCCGGGCGGTGCGGGACGCCGGCAACCGACAGCCCCATCTCGACGCCGGTGAGTGCGCCAAGCAGGGTCAGTTCGTTACACTCGCCGAGATAGCCGATGCGGAACACCTTGCCGGCGACCTTTGACAGGCCGGCACCGAGCGACATGTTGAAATTGTCGAGCACGACCTTGCGGAACTGATCGGCGTCGTGGCCGGGCGGCATCAACACCGCGGTCAACACCGGCGAAAATTCGGAAGGCTCCTGGCAGAGGACTTCGAGGCCCCATTGATTGACGGCCGCACGCGTGGCGGCAGCCAGCCGCCGATGCCGCGCGAACACGTTGTCGAGCCCCTCCTGCAGCAGCATCGCAATCGCCTCGCGCAGCCCATAGAGGAGGTTCGTCGCTGGCGTATAGGGGAAGAAGCCCTTGGCGTTCGGCTTCAGCATCTCTTCCCAATCGAAATAGGAGCGCGGCATCCTGTTGGTCCGGGACGCGGCAAGCGCCTTGTCCGAGATCGCGTTGAAGCCGAGGCCCGGCGGCAGCATGAAGCCCTTTTGCGAGCAACTGACGCTGACATCGACCTTCCACTCGTCATGCCGGTAATCGACCGAGCCCAACGAGGAGATGGTATCAACCATCAACAGCGCCGGATGGCTGGTGCGGTCGATGGCGGCGCGGATGTCCGCGATGCGGCTGGTTGCGCCGGTCGAGGTCTCGTTGTGCACGACCATCACCGCCTTGATGGCGTGCGCCGTGTCGGCGGCGAGCCTGGCCTCGATCTCGGCGGGGTCGGCGCCCCGCCGCCAATCGCCGGGCACGAAGTCGACCTCGATGCCGAAACGGCGGGCCATCTGGCGCCACAGCGTGGCGAAGTGGCCGGTCTCGACCATCAGGACCTTGTCGCCCGGTGACAGCGTGTTGACGATCGCCGCCTCCCACGCGCCAGTGCCCGACGACGGGAAGATCACCACCGGGCCCGCCGTCTGGAAAATCTTGCGGCTGCCCTCGAGCACGGTGCGGCCAAGCTCGGCGAACTCGGCGCTCCGGTGGTCGATGACCGGCATATCCATCGCGCGAAGGATGCGATCCGGGACCGGGCTCGGCCCAGGGATCTGCAGAAAATGGCGCCCTTGATGCATGAAGAACCTCCCAATCGCCGTCGCCCGGCTCATCGACGAGGCATTTTGCATTCATTTTTTGTCTTTTCAATCGAATTTTGGTATTCGATTGAGGGCCATCGACGCGACCACGCCGGCAAATTATTGTTCAGAATATGAAATCCGCGATTCCCGAAGCCGGAGTTCCGATCACCCAGCCAGCCGCTGGCAACGGCGGCGACCGCCACGAGGCCTCGCTTCACGGCGAGATCCTGCTGCGGCTGCGCGACTATGTGGTGGAAGGCAACATTCCCGAGGGCGCGCGCGTTCCAGAACGACAGCTCTGCGAGATGCTGGGAATTTCCAGGACACCACTGCGCGAGGCGCTCAAGGTCCTAGCCGCCGAAGGCCTGATCGAGTTGCTGCCCAACCGCGGCGCGCGGGTGCGTCAACTCGGCCAGCGCGACATCGAGGAACTGTTCGACGTCATGGCCGGACTTGAGAGCCTTGCCGGGCGACTGGCCTGCGAAGTGATTACAGACGAGGAAATCAGCGCGATCGAGCGGCTGCACTATGAGATGTACGGGCATTATCTGCACCGCGACATGCACGGCTATTTCCAGATCAATCAGCGCATCCACGAGAGCATCGTCGCGGCCGCGCGCAACGAGACCCTGAAAACGACGTACGCCAACTTCGCGGGCCGGATCCGCCGCATTCGCTACGCGGCCAATTTCGCGAGGCAGCGGCAACGCTGGGCGGAAGCGATGCGCGAGCACGAGGCGATTATCGAGGCGCTGCGCCGGCGCGCGGCCAGCGAGCTCAGCGATATCCTGTTTCAACACCTGCGCAACAAGCGAAGCGCCGCGATGGAGCATCTGGCCGAAGGCCAGGATGCCAGGGCCGAGACGGCAACTCGGGGCGGCTAGTCTTGCCCGTTATGAATTCATAATGTAACTCAAAAGCCGCGATAATGCATAATTCGCGGTAAGCGCCCTGCGCGCTGTGGATCATATCGGATGAAGAACGCCTCACCGCTCGAGCAGCGCCTGCGATCGAACCTGACCGGCGACGTCTTTTTCGACGCCTTCAACCGCGGCCGCTACGCGACCGACGCCTCGTTCTACCAGATCATGCCGGCGGGCGTGGTGGTCCCCCGCACCATCGACGAGGCGATGCGGGCGCTGGCGATTGCGCGCGATGACGGGCGCATCGTCACCCCCCGCGGCGGCGGCACCTCGCAATGCGGCCAGACCGTCAACGGCGGCATCGTGGTCGACCTGTCCAAGCACCTGAATCGAATCATCTCGCTCGACGTCGAGAACCGCTCCTGCGCGGTCGAGCCCGGCATCGTGCTGGACGACCTCAACCGCCAGCTCAAGAAGCACGGGCTGTGGTTTCCGGTCGACGTCTCCACCGCCTCGCGCGCCACCATCGGCGGCATGGCCGGCAACAATTCCTGCGGCGGACGTTCGCTGCGCTACGGCACCATGCGCGACAATACGCTGTCGATGGACGCGGCACTGGCCGACGGCACGCTGCTGCATTTCGGCGAGGTGCCGCGCGATCTTGCCAAGGTGAACGCGCCCGATGGCGGCTTGAAGCTGTTCCGCGACATGCTCGACCTCGGCGAGCGCGAGGCGGCCGAGATCGCGGACAAATTCCCCAAGGTGCAACGCCGCGTCGGCGGCTATAATCTCGACTCGCTAGTGCCGCGCAACGCGCCGAACAACATGGCGCATCTCCTGGTCGGCTCCGAGGGAACGCTGGCCTTCACGACGCAGGTCGAGCTCAAGCTGTGGCCGGTGATCCGCAACAAGGCGCTCGGCGTCTGCCATTTCGGCAGCTTCTACGAGGCGATGGATGCGGCCCAGCATCTGGTCAAGCTGCGGCCGATCGCGGTCGAGCTGGTCGACCGCACTATGATCGCACTCGGCCGCGAGATCGTGATGTTTCAGCCGATCATTTCGGCGGCAGTGCGCGGCGATCCGGACGCGATCCTGGTGGTCGAGTTCGCCGAAGAGGACCAGGCCGACAATCTCGCCCGGCTCAAGCAGCTCGGTGAGCTGATGGCCGATCTCGGCTTCGGCTGGGACAAGCCGCAACGCAAATGGGGCGGCGTGGTCGAGATCGTCGAGCCCGCGCTGCAGTCGGGCATCGCCGATTTCCGGGCCGCCGGCCTCAACGTCATGATGTCGATGAAGCAGGAAGGCAAGCCGGTCTCCTTTGTCGAGGATTGCGCGGTGCCGCTGCCGCATCTCGCCGACTACACCCAGCGGCTCAACGCCATCTTTGCCAAGCACGGCACCCGCGGCACGATGTATGCGCATGCCTCCGAAGGCTGCCTGCATGTGCGCCCGGTGCTCAATCTCAAGCTCGACAAGGACGTCAAGGCCATGCGCGCCATTGCCGAGGAAGCCTTCGAGATGGTGCGCGAGTACAAGGGCTCGCATTCCGGTGAGCACGGCGACGGCCTGGTGCGCTCCGAATTTCACGAGGCGATGTTCGGCGCGCGCGTCGTTGCCGATTTCCGCGCGGTCAAGCAGCGCTTTGATCCCGGCAACACGCTCAACCCCGGCAAGATCGTCGATCCGCCCCGGATGGACGACCGTACGCTGTTTCGCTTTGCGCCGGATTATCGCGTCGGCGAATTGAAGACCGTGCTCGACTGGTCGGCCTATCCCGGTGCCGGCGGCGGCTTCCAGGGCGCGGTCGAGATGTGCAACAACAACGGCGCCTGCCGCAAGCTCGAGGGCGGCGTGATGTGCCCGTCCTATCGCGCCACCCGCAACGAGGCGGATGTCACCCGCGGCCGCGCCAACACGCTGCGGCTCGCGATCTCCGGTCAACTCGGCCCGGACGCGCTGGCCTCCGACGCGATGATGGAGACGTTGAAGCTCTGCGTCTCCTGCAAGGCCTGCCGCCACGAATGCCCGACCGGCGTCGACATGGCCAAGATGAAGATCGAGGTGCTGGCGGCTCGCGCAAGCACGCACGGCCCGTCGCTGCGCGATCGGCTGGTCGGCTATCTGCCGCGCTACGTCGACATCGCATCGCGCTTCGCCTTGCTGGCGAACTGGCGAAACCACAGCGCGCTGTTGCGCATGCTGTTCGAGCGATTTGCCGGCATCAGTGCTCAGCGCAGCCTGCCTGAGTTTCGCCGTGACACGTTCCGGCCCGACGCCGAGGCATTCGGCCCGGTAGGCGGCCGTGAGGTGGTCCTGTTCGCCGACACGTTCAACCGCGCTTACGAGCGCGAAAACCTCGATGCCGCACTCGAGGTGCTGGTCGCCGGCGGCTATCGCGTGCATCTGCCGAAACCATCTAATGGCGCGCGGCCGCTCTGCTGCGGCCGGACGTTCCTCTCTGCAGGTCTGGTCGATCAGGCCCGTTCGGAACTGGACCGGCTGGTTGCGACCTACGCACCGTTCGCAGCCCGCGGCGTGCCGATCATCGGGCTGGAGCCGAGTTGCCTGCTGACGCTGCGAGACGAGTTGCTGTCGCTGCGGTCTGACGACACCGCGAAAAAGATCAGCGACAGCGCGATGCTGTTCGAGGAATTCTTGGTGCGCGAAGCGGAGGCCGGGCGCCTTAGGCTGCCGCTCGGGCCTGTCGGCGAAAGGGCCGTCGTCCACGGCCATTGCCATCAGAAATCGTTTGGCGCGTTCAAACCTGTCGAGAAGGTGCTCCGCCTGGTGCCTGACCTTCGTGTCGAAACCATCGAGTCCAGTTGCTGCGGGATGGCCGGCGCTTTCGGCTATGGCGCCGAGACCTACCACGCTTCGATCGAGATGGCCGAACTGTCGCTGCTGCCGGCCGTGCGCAGCGCGGATCAAGGTACACTGATCGTAGCGGATGGAACTTCGTGCCGACACCAGATCAAAGACGGCAGCGGACGCACCCCGCTTCACGTCGCCAGCGTATTGGCGATGAGCCTCAATTGTGCGAAGTCCAACTCCGAAAAGTTATCGCCGACAAAGGAAGAGGCCCATGGCTGAGCTCACCCTCGACATTGCCCGCAAGATCCTCGATGCCGCCTTGGCCAAAGGGGTCGAGAAGAAGCTCAAGCCGCTCGTCGTCACGATTCTGGACGTCCGCGGCGCCGTGAAGCTGGCGGCAGCACAGGATGGCACCAGCCTGATGCGGGCCGAGATCGCCCATGGCAAGGCGTACGGCGCACTGGCGATGGGAATGGGATCGCGGGCACTGTTCCAGCGCGCACAGGAGCAGGCCTATTTCATCGACGCCGTGAACACACTCGCGCAGGGCCGCATGGTGCCGGTGCCCGGCGGCGTTCTCATCCTCGATGGCGGCACGCTGCTCGGCGCGGTCGGCATCAGCGGCGACACGTCGGATAACGACGAAGCTTGCGCGATAGCCGGCATCGAGGCCGCCGGACTGAAGGCGAATGCGGGATAGCCGCGCGCATTTGCTGCAGCGCAAAAAAAGAAGCCTTTATAGACTTTGGCAACAAGATGCGGCCATGATCGTGACCGCATCTATCGATTTGCGCCGGTCGAATGGCCCAGTTCTGGTGTCACTCGGCCCTTCAGACGATGCAGAGTATTGGATCTAGGCCGATTTTATTCATTGCGTTCTCGAATGTTTTTTGGAGCCCGAATTTGAACGACGACCTCTTGCCCAGGCTCGTTGTCACCGTCGTCGTCCTGATTGGACTATTGACGTTGCACGTCTCCACATGGCTGCGGCCGGCGGCATGTCAGCCGACATGCGCGACCGATCTGTCGGCGATCCGGCGCCCCGCGCAATAATCGTCTTTTGCGATGTCCGATGCCTGACGACGTTTCCCAATTGAATTTCGGCGCCGCGGCCCGTCTCTACAAATGGCCTTCGCTCGGCAATTCGCGCCGCGAGGATCGCGTGCCGTACATGGTCTCGAACGGGACGCTCGACGAATGCATTCAGGAATTCATGGCCAAGCCGGAGAAATCTCGCCACCTCTATGAGATCCGCACGACGGCTCAAGCCCCGCTGATTCCCGAGATATTGTCACCTGAACACATCATCGAACTGTCCCGGCTCCGGGACTTCCTTTGACCGCAGGGGCCGATCGCCGAACCGCATCATGCAGGCGCACGCCGTCGCCACACCGGCCTTCGGAGATCGCGACGACGCCTACCGCCCCGGCCAGGACGGCTTGCGCTTCTCCGAAAATGCCTTGAGTCCCTCCTTGGCATCCTCGGTCATCGCCAGCAGAGCGATCTGGCTTTCCGTATAGGCGATGCTCTCGTCAAACGACATCGAGGCAATTGCGCGCATGGCATATTTGCCGCGCCGGATCGCGGTCGGCGACTTGTCGACGATGCGTCCGATCAGCCAATCGATCTTGGCGTCGAGTTCGGCGGCAGGCACGACGTAGTTCAGCAGACCGGCGGCCTGCGCAGCTCTCGCATCAAAGGGCTCGCCGGTCAGCGCCCATTCATTGACGAGGCGTGGCGGCGCAATCGACTGCAGCAGACTCATCACCTGCATCGGAAACACGCCGACCTTCACTTCGGGCAGGCCAAAGATCACGTGATCGGCCGCGACCGCCATGTCGGTCATGCACAACAGGCCCATGCCGCCCGCCATGCAGGCGCCGCCGACCCGCGCGATGGCGGGCTTGGTCGAATTCTGCGACAGCCGCAGCAGATCGGCGTAGTCGACATTAGGGCGCGAATAGTCCATCGCGAACGCTGCGCCGCTGTTCTGCAGGTCGGCACCGGCGCAGAACGCCTTGTCGCCCGCGCCGGTCAGCACGATGACGCGCACGTCCTTTTCCTCATGCGCGTCGCGATAGCCCTTGGCAACGCCTGCAATCACGTCAGCATTGAGAGCATTTCGCTTGTCGGGCCGGTTGATGGTAATCCAGAACGCCTGCCCGCGCTTTTCGAGAATGACGCTGTTGTCGGTCATGTTTCCTGCCATGTGCGCTGTTTTCAGCGCACATTTGCGGCAGGATCGGCATCAACTGCAAGCAGGATTTACGCCAGCGTCGACGCCTTCCGCAGCCATACCTTGTTGTCGTGGAACGCGGCTCCGCCGACAGGCGCGACGGCCTCGGCCCCAGTCAGCATATTGATGCCGCGACCGCCGATATGGGCCTTGTTCGGGTGAATCGACTCGGCGATCAGCACGCCGCGACGAACACCATCGAACAATCTTGCGGTCAGCGTGGTCTCGCCTCGCATATTGCCAAGCGTCACCGGATCGCCGTCGGCGACCGAAAGCGCTTTCGCATCCTCGGGGTGGATCATCACGGTCGGGGCGCCCTCGCGGGCCTGCGAGGACGGTGTCTCGTTGAAGGAGGTGTTGAGGAAGCTGCGCGACGGCGATGTCGCAAGCCGGAATGGATGCTGCTCGTCCGCCTCCTCGATGATGGTCCAGTGGTCGGGCAGCGAGGGCATCCGCTCCCAGGCTCCCATCAGCCCGCCGCTCCCGACCGGGACCCGGCCCCAGTCGACCTTGAAGTGGAACTTCCCGTCGGCGTGGGCGAAGCCGTCGAGATAGTGCGAGGTGCGGAAATCGGGCTGCAGATCACGCCAAAGCTCGGCCTCGAGCGTATCGATGTCACCGTGACCGCTCTTCTTCAGCGTCGCGTCGATCAGCTCGCGCGCGGTCATGTCAAAGCCGGGATGCACGGCGTTCAGGCGACGGCCGAGTGCCTGCATCACCTCATGATTGGAGCGGCATTCGCCGGGCGGGTCGATCAGCTTCGGGCCGACCGAAATGTGCTGGTGGCCGCCGCCATAGTAGAGATCATCGTGCTCCATGAACATCGTCGCCGGCAGCACGATGTCGGCCATCTGCGCCGTCTCGGTCATGAACTGCTCATGCACCGCGACGAACAGGTCCTCGCGTGCAAATCCCTGCCGCACTAGCGCCTGCTCGGGCGCGACCGTCATCGGATTGGTGTTCTGAATCAGCATCGCCTTGACCGGGCCACCACCCTTCAGAGCCTCGGCATCGCCGGTCAGGATGCGGCCGATCTTGGACTGGTCCAGCACGCGCGTCGCAGGATCGATCGCGTCATGCCCCTCGATGATCGACTCGTCAAAGCGCCAGATTCCAGCATTGTTGAAGAATGCACCACCGCCTTCGTATTGCCAGGCGCCAGTGACCGCGGGAATGCACAGCGCAGCGTGCATCTGGGCGGCGCCGTTGCGGCTGCGCGTGAAGCCGTAGCCGAGGCGGAAGAACGACCGCTTGGTCTGCCCGACCATGCGCGCAAACGCCTCGATCTCCTCCACCGGCACGCCCGAGATTGCGGAGGCCCACGCCGGAGTGCGGGTCTTCAGATGTGCTTCCAGTTGGTCCGGGCAATCGGTATAGCGCGCGAGATAATCGCGATCGGCAAGCCCTTCGCGGAACAGCACATGCATCACGGCGCATGCGAAGGCGCCATCGGTCCCCGGCCGGAGCAGGATCTTGATGTCAGCCTGCTTCATTGTCTCGTTGTTGTAGACGTCGACCGCCGCGATCTTTGCGCCACGCTCCTTTCGCGCACGCGATGCATGCGTCATCACATTGACCTGCGTGTTCACCGGATTGGTACCCCAGATCACGACGAGATCGGAAACACCCATCTCGCGCGGGTCGACGCCCGCGATCTTGCCGGTCCCGACCGTAAATCCGATGCGGGCGATGGTCGAGCAGATGGTGGCGTAGAAGCGCGAGTACTTTTTCACATGCGAGAGGCGGTTAAGGCCGTCACGCATGACGAGCCCCATCGTGCCCGCGTAATAATACGGCCAGACGGACTCGGCACCGAATTCGCGTTCCGCAGCATCGAATCGCGCCGCGATTTCGTCCAGAGCCTCATCCCAAGATATCCGCGCAAACTGGCCGGAGCCCTTCGGGCCGGTCCGGCGCAGCGGATACATCAGCCGTTCAGAATGATGTATCCGTTCCGCATAGCGCGCCACCTTGGCGCAGACCACACCGGCCGTATACGTCTGTTGTTTGGAGCCTCGGATCCGACCGATCGAGCGGCCCTCGAGGACTTCAACGTCGAGCGCGCATGCCGAAGGGCAGTCGTGCGGACAGGTGGAATGGCGGATGTCGACCTTGGCGTGCTGGTTCATGACGAATAGGTAACATCAAACGACCGATCCGCCGAGGGGCTTTATCGACCCGATTTGTGCGAAAATCGAGCATAGGCCATGCGCAGAACGCTCAAACAGGCAGGCCATCGACGCGCTCCGTTAGTCACGGCGGTCAAACGCGGAAGATGCGCGTGTAGCGCGATTTGATCGACTCTCCTTCCCGCTCCACCGCCGCCGGATCGTCCTTCATCGTCTTGATCTCCTTCAGCGGCTTACGTCCAGCCTTTTCCTGGGTCTGCGCATGGACGGAGCGCAGACCGCCAATATCGATATTGAGCTGTTGCGCCTCGCGCCCCAGCGCGAACGCCTGAAACAGCTTCGCAGCATTCGGGTGCGGACAGTCCTTGAAGATTCCGTTCGGGCCAACAATGATCGGAGACCCCTCTGTGGCGTAGACCGGTTCGACCGGCCGGCCAGCCTCCTTCATCTGGAAGATGTTGTATTCGTTACCGTCGGCCATCACGGCGCGCTCGCCGAGATCGAGCTTCTTGGGCGGATCCGTCGAGGACTGCACCTGCATGATATTTTGCTTGGCGAGCTTCTCGAAATAACTCCAGCCGAGATCGCGCTGCATCTGATAGGTCGCGGTCATGATCGTGCCGCTGTAGCCGGGATGCGCCTTGACGATCTTTCCCTTCCATTTGGGATCGAGCAGATCGGCAAAGCTCCTGGGCGCCTCCTCGGCTTTCACCAGGTTGGTGTTGTACGCGATGATCGAAAGCCAGACGCGGAAGCTTGCGAATTGACCGTCCACGTCGCGGTGCTCATCCGGATAGAACTTTGCGACCTCCTCGGGGACATAAGGCGCCAGAATGCCGTTCCGTTTCCAGACAATGAAATGAGCAGCGTCGGAAGAGTTCACGACGTCCACCGCATGAATGTTGCTGGAGTATTCCTGGCCGATGCGCTGGAACACGCGCTCCGCGCCCGTCCGCTCGACGCGCACGGCGATCCCTGGATACTTCGCCTCGAACGCCCTTGCCAATTTCTCGGCAACCGGCAGATCGGTCGAGGTGTAATAGTTGACCTGTCCCTCCTTCGTCGCCGCCGCGATCAGCGCTGGCGTGACAGGCTCGGCTGGAGGCGCTGCGGCCGCGACCCGCGTTGAAAAGGCGGCACCGGCGAACACCGCACCGGAGCCGATCAGCACATCGCGGCGCGATGGCCCGAGACGTTTCCTCATTGGATTCCCCGCGCTTGATGGCGAAGTTGGATACAGAATTTCCCGTCAGATATTCCGACCGGGGACACGGAGTCTCTCGTCGACAACCCCTTCAGGTTGCAGCTAGACTTCCAATCAAGAAACAAGACTAAAGTCGGGGGAGCGGATCAATGACTGATTTGCGGATTGCCCTTGCGCTTGTCGCGGCTTTGCTGGCGGCGCCGGTCCCCGGTTCGCATGCACAAGCCGATGATTATCCAGCTCGCCCGGTCAGGATCATCGTGCCGTTTGGCCCGGGAGGACCGGCCGACGTCACCGCGCGGCAAATCGGCAGCATTTTGCAGGAAAGCCTCGGCCAACCGTTCGTGGTCGAGAACCGAACCGGCGCCGGTGGCGTGATTGGCACGCTCGAAGTCGCGAAGGCTGCTGCCGACGGATACACGCTTCTCATGATGTCGAATACCCAGACCGCGAATGAATCGCTGGTGCCTCAGCGCAAGTATGAGCTGATGCGCGACCTGGTGCCGATCGTACCGCTGAGCTATTCCGATCTCGTGATCGTGATCCACCCGGCCGTGCCGGCAAAGACGTTGCAAGAGTTTATCGCGCTTGCAAAATCGCGGCCCGGGAAGCTGAACTATGCATCGTCTGGCCAGGGCACGCCCTATCACATGGCGGGCGAGTTGTTCAAAACGATGGCCGGGATCGACATCGTACATGTCCCCTACCGCAACAGTGGTGAAGCCCGCAGCGGTGTCATTGGTGGTCAGGTCCAGATGATGATCGACGCAGTTCCGGCGATGGCGCCCAACATCACCGCAAACCAGGTCCGCGCCCTCGCAACGACCGGCACGGCGCGCTCGGCGGTGCTGCCCGCCGTCCCCACAGCGATCGAGGCCGGCCTGCCCGGCTATGAAGCGACGATCTGGCTCGGCTTGATGGCACCGGCGGGCACGCCCAGGCCCGTCATCGACAAGCTGAACACGGCCGTGAACGCTGCGATCAAGCAGCCGGAGCTCCAGAAGCTCTGGGCAGCTCAAGGCGAGTTGCCGATGGCGATGACGCCGGAACAGTTCGATAAATTCTTGCGCGACGATATCGTGAAATGGGCCAACGTCGCCAAGCGCTTCAACAACGCCGAGTAAATGCGCGTCCGTCCGAACAGGGGCTCATGACAATACGCGCCGCTGCACGTTCACTTAACGGTACGATCCCGGCCATGGAGTCTGACGGATGAAGACTCTGAAAATCCTGAGCGGTGGCGCGGCGCAGGGCTTGGTCGGCAGTCTCGCGCCGACATTCAAGGCGGAAACCGGCTTCGACATTGTCGGCGAGTTCGGCGCCGTCGGTGTTATGGCCGACAGGCTGCGCGCAGGCGTGCCGACCGACGTCATTATCCTTACTGCCGCGCTCGTTGGCCGACTCGCTGGCGAAGGTCTGGTTTTGCGCGGTTCGATCACCGACATCGGGGAGGTCGAGACGGCGCTCGCTGTTCGTGCCGGCGATCCGCCGTCAAGCGTCAGGGATGCTGCCGATCTACGCGATGCCCTCCTCGCTGCGGACGCGATCTTCGTGCCCGACACCAAGACATCAACCGCCGGAATTCACGTCGCGAAGGTTCTCGCCGACCTCGGGATTGCGGGCGAGGTCGCCGGCCGGTTGAGAGTCTTTGCAAACGGCGCGACCGCGATGCGGCAACTGGCTGCCTCAGATGCCCGCCATCCCCTCGGCTGCACGCAGTCGACCGAGATCATCAACACCGAAGGCGTGGTGCTGTCGGGCGCACTGCCGCCAGGGTGTGGGCTCGCGACGATGTATACGGCCGCGCAGGCCACACACGCGTCCGCGACGCGGCAAGCGCAACGGCTGATCGCGTTGCTGGCGTCGCCCGGTGCCCGGGACCTCCGCAATCGCGCAGGCTTCGTCACGGATCTAGCGCATGCGGCAGCCCAGCGCACGATGGGATCAACTTAACCTGAAACAGCGGCGAAGGTCACCTCTCCCTTGGGAGAGGTCAACCGAGGCCGCCGCGAGTCGATTCAAGCCAAACTCATCCCGCTCTAGCGCGCCAGTTGGGTCAGTCCCGTCGGCGGTCCATCGACCGCGGTCCAGCCGCCATCAACGAACAGCGTGCTGCCGCTGACATAGCTTGCAGCATCCGAGGCCAAATAGGCGACGGCGGTTGCGACCTCGTCGGCGCTGCTCCAGCGATTGAAAACGGTGTGTCCGGCATAGAGGTCATAGATATCGGGACGCTGCTTGAATGGCCCGGTCAGCGCAGTCTCCGCGATACTCGGTGCGATCGCATTGACACGGACTCCTGAACGTCCGACTTCGGACGCAAAGCCCTTCACCAGCAGCCCGATCGCCGCCTTGGTCGATCCGTAAACGGCAAGGCCGGGCTCGATCGTCACGGCGCGCACCGACGAGCAGGCGATCAGGCTGCCTCCTTGCTGCTTGACCATGATGCGACCGAACGCCTGGAAGAACCAGACGGTGCCTTTGATGTTGAGGTTGATGACCCGGTCAAGATCCTCCTCGGTGTAGTCGAGGATGGTCTTGCGGATATTGAGCCCTGGCGTCGTGACGGCAATGTCAATGCGTGGAAATTCCGTCAGCGACTTCGTGGCCAACGCCTCCACATCCGTACGGTCAGCGGCATCGCAACCAGCCGCCGTCGCCACTCCGCCTTGCGCGCGGATGGCTGCCGCGGTCGTCTCCGCACCGTCCCGGGTCCGGTCAGCGCACAGCACCCGTGCGCCAAGCGACGCCAGCGCTTCGGCCGACGACTTGCCGATCCCTGAAGCCGCGCCTAGCACAACGGCGGTCTTGCCGGTGAGATCGAAGAGCTTGCGAAAGTCGATCATGTGACACTCCTTTCAGGGCGACCAGTACGCCCCTTCTCCGTTTGCACTTGGGCGCAGCACTTGATATACTAATATATCAATTTTGAAAGCAAGCGTCGGTGCGGAGCCCGAAGAAATTTCACGTCGGATTGCCGGACGCGCGCAGGCGCGCCGGTCGGCCCCGCACCGAAACCGCGGCGGCCCGCATCTATACTGAGCTGCGCGCCGAGTTGGTCTCCTTGCAACGTCGCCCAGGTGATCCAATCCTGGAAGCCGAGATCGCCCTTTCCTACGGCGTCAGCCGGACGCCGGTGCGTGAAGCGATCCTGCGATTGTCGGACGAGGGCCTACTCGAGATCTTTCCACAATCGGGCATCTTCGTGTCTCGCATCCCGTTGGCTGCGCTGCCCGAGGCGATCATCATCCGCAGGTCGCTCGAGGAAACCACAGTGCGGGTTGCGACGGAGCGAGCCAGTTCGAGCCAGATCCTCGGCCTGCACTCTATCCTGGAACGCCAGCGCGAAGCGATGGCGGCGGGAGATCGCGAGGCCTTCCACCAGGCCGATGAGGCCTTTCACGCCAACATCGCGGACATCGCCGGATACAACGGCATCTGGAAGCTCATCCTGCAGGTCAAGATTCACGTCGATCGCTTCCGGCGCCTTACCCTTCCGCAACGCGGGCGAATGGCAGAAATTGTCGCCGAGCACGAGACCATCATGGCCGCGATTGAGGCTCGCGATCCCGACGCCGCGGGAGCTGCGATGGTCAGTCATATCGAGCGCCTTCTGGTCGACATTGCGGACACCCCGCACAGCAATCGGGAGTTCTTCGACTAACAAGGCTCGTCGACGTGACCACGGCGGAAGTTTAGAGAGGGCTGCGTATCCTGATCGCCCCGCCTTTCGCGTCGACCCTCGGATCAAGATTGCGCGACACGCACAGCGTGTGGCTTGCGGCCGCCTCCCGGCATCCTTACGCTGCCTCTCAACAAGAACAGGGAGGCAATCGCCATGACCACAAGGCGGGATTTCCTGAAGGCCGGAGCAACAGCGGCGGCCGGCGTCGTGTTCTGCGGCTGCGGGGCAGTTCATCACGCAAATGCACAACAGTCGCGCCAACAGTTGCCCGTCACAGTCAACGGCAAGCGCGTCAAGACCATCGACATTCACTCGCATTGTCACTTTCGCGAAGCTGGCGCCCTGCTCGGCGCGGATGCCGCCAAAGTGCAATTGCCCCCGGTCAATGGCGCGGCCGAAGCCTTCATTGAAATCGACAAACGCCTCGCCGCGATGGACGCGCAGGCGGTCGACATGGAGGTACTGTCGATCAATCCGTTCTGGTACGACCGGGACCGCGACCTTGCTGGACAGATCGTCAAGATCCAGAACGAGAAACTCGCCGAACTGTGCGCTTCAAAGCCGGATCGGTTTGCGGCGTTCGCATCGTTGACGCTGCAGGCGCCGGATCTCGCCGTTCAGGAGCTCGAGACCGCCGTGAAAAAACTGCGCCTGAAGGGCGCCGCGATCGGCGGCGTTGTCGATGGCGTCGAATTCTCCGACCCCAAGTTTCATCCGGTGTGGGCCAAGGCGGAAGAGCTCGGCGTTCCACTCTTCATCCACCCGCAGGGCATTCCTGAACTCAACAAGCGGCTCTCCGGCAATGGCTGGCTTGGTAACACCATTGCCAACCCGCTTGAGACCACGATCGCGCTTTCTCACCTGATTTTCGAGGGCACGTTCGACCGCTTCCCAGGACTCAAAGTTATCGCTGCGCATGGCGGGGGCTATCTGCCCTCCTACGCCGATCGCTCGGACCATGCCTGCCTGGTTGGGCCAAAGGGGTGCAATCCCGACATCAAGCTCAAGAAGGCGCCTGCCGAGTATCTCAAGCAGATCTATTTCGATTCCTTGATCTTCACGCCTGAGGCCATCCGGCACCTCGCAGCTCAGGTTGGCGCCAGCCAGATCGTGCTGGGGAGCGACTATCCCTATCCATGGCAACTCGCTCCGGTAGATCACATCTTTGCCTGTTCATCGCTGAGCGATGACGACAAAGCCAACATCCTCGGCCGCACCGTTTCCCGACTACTCGGTATCGCCGTGTAGGGAGGCGCCGCCACGCGTGCGGGCGACGAGACGGGGCCGTGCTGGATCGGGGTCGACAGCGACTGAACAGACGAAGCGACTATTCCCCGTCGTTCGCCCCGGCGTCCACCAGTTCCTGCAGCGCGTCCGGCTTTAGCACCACAATAGCTCCATGTTCGAGCCTGACCCAGCCGCGCGTCGCCCACGCACGAAGTTGCTTGTTGATGCTCTCACGCGTCATGCCGACCATCTCGCTGATCTCCTGCTGGGTAATCGAGATGGTCCGCCCCTGCGGCTCACGTTTGTGCTTGTCGCTCAGGCGCAGCAGTGCGCTGGCGAGGCGGCCGGGCAGGTTCTGCAGGATGATCTGCTCGACCTGATCGCTGGTCCAACGCAATCTCGCGCAGAGCAATTCGATGAACTTCATCGCAAGCGATGGTTGACTCCGGACGAACGGAATGAACTCCCGCCGATCGATGACAAACAGCTCGCAATTGGTGTTAGCAGTGGCATCAGCGGTTCGCGACAATCCGTCGAGCAGCGCGATCTCCCCGAATATCTCTCCTGCCTCAATCAGGTTCAGAATGGCATTGCGACCGTCAGGTGACGAGATGCTGATCTTCACCGTGCCCGAGATCACGGCAATCAGACTCGTGCCTGGATCGCCTTTGGAAAAGATTGTCGTGCCGCGCTTCAGCGTAATGTGCTTGGCGTATCGGCAAAGCTGGTCGAAAGCATCGGGCTCGAGATCCGCAAAATAAGGATGCTTGCGCAGCACCGACAGCTTGCTGCTCGAAAACGGCACGCCGGCAGTTCTTTCTATGGGCGGCGCACCGGTCATTGTCATCCAGAACGATTGTGTTGCGTACGATCGGTCCGCCACCAGAGCGGATTCCGACAAGAGCCATCGATCAATGAAAGCGACAGCAACTATAGCCCCCCCGGAGGCCCGCAGCAACAAGAGGTCCACGCTGTGCCAGTCGGGCTGAAATGCCTGCAAGTCACAATTTCGAATAAATAGTTGATTGGATGGAATACTCGTAATTGTGGCAGATGGCACAAAGTGCGGGTAGCGCGAGCCCGTGTATTGGCTACAGTCTCACTCGGTAAAAATACTTCTGCACGCAATCGTCGTAGTTAACTTCTCTGCACCCTGCGATTGCAAGACCCGACCGAAAAATCGCACCCACCCACCAGCCCGGCCGGCAATTCGCTTAACCAAGAACAGAGCCGTTGATCACCGTCCCGGCAAGTGTCCGACGCGGGCAACCGGCTGTTTATCAACTTCGGCCAGTCTTCCCATAAAGAGGGAGCGCGAGAAATGCCGCAGATTTGGATGACCTATCAGGAGATCGCCGACCTACTGAATTGCGACACGGAGATGGCGCGTGGCATAACCATCCAACGTGCGCTAGACCGGAAGCGGAGCCGCGACGGACTGACCCGTGCCAAGCTCGATTCCGACCTGACGGCAAAGTTTGTCGCCGCGATCGGGCATGCGGAGCTGAGCTTGAATCGAGCTGTTCACGATCTTCGCGACATGCACGAGAGGATGTCGCGCAGCGATCAGCCCCCTATCCGGCGGCCTGCCACCTCGGCTCAATCATAGCCCCGGAGATCTCAGAGCAAATCCGTCGTCAAAAGAAAGGGGGTATGGGCCCACCGAATTGGCCGAAATTCGGACAGCTGCATCCTCTCGGTTGAACAAGACCTTACCCACTACACTGAGCAATACCGCTCCTTGATCTCGTTATCGGCGAGCAGTTCCTGTGCGGATGCGTGGTGCACCACAGCCCCATGATCCAGCACATAGGCCCGGTCGGCGAGATCAAGCGCAAGTTCGACATTCTGCTCGACCAGCAGGACCGTCGTTCCCTGCCTTTTCATGTTGCGGAAGAGTGCAAACATCTCATCGACCAGCACCGGCATGATGCCCTCGGAGGGCTCATCGAGCATGATCAGATCAGGCTTTGCGATCACCGCGCGCGCGATCGCCAGCATTTGCTGCTCACCACCGGACATGGTGACTGCCTCCTGGTCCAAGCGCTCGCCCAGCCGTGGGAACACCCTCGCGATCTCGTCGATCAACTCGGCTTCCCGCTTCTTCTCGGGCGACGCGACCAGACCAAGCCGCAAGTTCTCCCGTACCGACAGTCCCTGCACGATCCGCCGCTCCTCAGGAACGTAGGCGAGCCCCAAAGCGAACCGTATATGTGCGGGCTGACCCAGCAACTCCCGCCCCTTGAAAATTACCGAGCCACGCGTTCGACTCATCAGGCCGATAATCGACTTTAAGGTGGTGGTCTTGCCGGCTCCATTGCGGCCAATCAGGCAGACGATTTCGCCTTTGGCAACGTCCAGACTGACGTCCTGGAGGGCATGACTGGCTCCATACCAGGCATTGAGCTTGCTGATCCGCAACATACCGTCAATGCTCCCGGTGGCCGAGATAAACGCGCTTCACTGCCTCGTTCTGCCGAACGTCTTGCGGCGTCCCCTCGGCGAGGAGCTCTCCATGATGCAGCACCAGAATACGATCGCTGATCCCCAGCACCAGCTTCATCTTGTGCTCGACAAGGATCACCGTCCGCTCGCTTGCAAGCTTCACGATCAAATCCATCATGGTCCGGGTTTCTTCCGGGCTCATCCCTGCCGTCGGCTCATCCAGCAACAGCAAGCGAGGCTGACTGGCTAGCGCCATGCCGATCTCCAGCGCACGCTGCTCGCCGTGTGCAAGCGTCTTGGCTGCGCGCTCGCGAGACTCCCACAGCCCAACCAGGGCGAGCAACTCGTCCGCTCGCTCGACCAGGTCGCTCAGCCGCGTGCGCGGGCGCCAGATATCGTATCTCGACACCAGAGCCTGCAGGCCAACCCGGATATTCTCGCGCGTCGAGAGTTGCGGAAACACGCTGGTGATCTGGAACGACTTTGCGATCCCCATATGGGCGAAGCGATGCTGCGGCAGGCCGGTGACATCCCTCCCCTCGAACTCAATGCTGCCTCGGGTGGGTGGGAACCCACCGCACAGCAGATTGAAATAAGTGCTCTTCCCTGCGCCGTTCGGGCCGATGATCGACGTGATCGCTCCCTTGGAGAACTCGGCCGAGATATTGTTCAACGCGACAAATTTCCCGAACGTCTTGCCGACACGCGTGGTGCGCAGAATTACCTCTCTCGCCGGCGTTGCAGCGGCAATCATCGCCGACCCCGCGCAATTAGCGTGCCCCAGATGCCTGCCGGGAAGAACAGCACGCACGCAATGAAAATGGCTCCGACGATCAGTTGCCAGTGAACCGTCCACACCGAGACCAGGTTCTCCAGGACAAGGAAAACGGCCGCGCCGATCATTGGCCCGAAGAATGTTCCCATGCCACCCAACAAGGCAATCATCACTACGAGACCAGAGGTCTCGTAGTGCAAGATTTCGATGGGGACGATCGAAAGATGAAGCGCCTGCAGCGCACCCGCGAGGCCGCAGAAGCCGCCCGACAGAACGAAGGTGAGCAATCGGGTCAATGTGACATCATAGCCCGACGCACGCGCGCGCATCTCATTCTCGCGTACCGCTTCAATGACAGCCCCAAACGGCGATGCGAGAATACGTGACATGACGAAAAAAGCACCGATCACAAAGGCCGCAATCACGTAGTAGCGGACCATCGGGTTGATGAAGTCGATCTGCAAGCCGAACAGATCGATCGTGCGGACGTTGATCCCGCGCAGGCCGTTCTCGCCGCCGGTCCAATCAACCGCCTGATAGAACGGGTAGTAGACGCATTGTGACAATGCCATTGTCACCATGGCGAAGTAGATCCCGCGAGTTCGGATTGCGAGCACGCCAATCAATAGCGCGGTCAGAAGGCCGCCAAACACGCCAGCGACGATGGCCGCGTACCAAGGCCAAGCGAAGTGCACGATGGCAATGCCGCAAAGATATGCTCCGGTCCCGAACAGCGCGGCATGTCCGAACGACAAGAGCCCCAAATATCCGAACACGAGGTTGAAACCGAGGGCGTATAGCCCGTAGATCAGAATATTCACCGCCAAAGCCGTGAACGGCATCACGAGCGGGAAAATCAGGATCGCTGCGGCTGCCATGCCAGCGCGATGCCGCGTAGCGAACTCGTACCAGCCGACCGCCGTGGCCCGAGATTGCTTTATGGATTCGGTGGCTCCGGTCATACTTCGCTCAACTCAGCAATCCGGCACGACCAAAGAAGCCTTGGGGCCGCACGATCAGCACGATCGCCATCAAGGCGAAGATCGACACCTTGGCCATTTCAGGTGCAATCAGCGAGGTCATGCTAACAACCACACCGACCAGCAGACCTGCCAGCACCGCGCCGCCGATCGAGCCCATGCCACCCACCACCGTCACCACAAAGGCCTCGGCCAGAACGGTACCGCCCATCTCGGGGATGACGCCTTGAAGCGGGGCTGCCAACAAGCCTGCGAAGCCAGCAATCGCCGTTCCGATCCCAAAGACAATCAGCCATACCCGTGATACGTCGACGCCAAGGACACGGACGATCTGCGGATCACGCGCCCCCGCACGGATGATGAGCCCGAAGCTGGTTTTCTCGAGAAATAGCCAGAGTGCCAGCAAGACGGTGGCAGTCGCGCCAATCACGAAGAGGCGATACAGCGGGAAGTACCCAACGCCGATATCGACGGCACCCTGAAGAACTTCGGGCGTATCGAAGGGATAGCCGGTCTTGCCAAAAGCAATCCGCACACATTCGACCATCACATAGCTGAGCCCGAACGTCAGCAGCAGTGGGTAGTCGATTCCACGTCCGTAGAGCGGCCGGATCAGCACACGCTCGACCGCCATGCCGAACAGGCCGATCAAGAGTGGTACGGCCACCAGGCAGAGCCAGAAATTGCCACCGAGCGAGATCAAATAGAGTCCGACATAGGCACCCACCATGTAGAACGCCCCATGGGCGAAGTTGACGACGGTGAGCATCCCGAAGATCAACGACAGTCCGATCGCAAACAGCACGTAAATCGCGCCGAGCGCCAGCCCGGCGAACAATTGCAGCGCAATGAGATCAAAGCTCAGGCCTGCCATTCATCACCTCAGAAGCGACGCGCGTCAGCGACGGCGTGCACATCTCACCAGCTCAGCTCTTGTGGCCGAGCGCCTCGCAGGTACGCAGGTTCTTCTCGCTGGGCTCTTCGGTCGAAAGGACCTCGAACACATCGGATTCGTTCTTCATGTCCTTTGACTTCGATTTAATAACGAGCACCGACTGCACCGACTGGTGATCGCACTTACGGTAGTACTGCGGTCCCTTGTAATAATCGTACTTCTGAGCCTCCAATGCCGCGATCACCTTGTCAGTCTCAACGGTTCCTGCGTTCTTGACAGCCTCGAGCACAGTCCGAACGCCACCATAGCCAAGCGCACCGTAGTCAGTCGGCAGTTTGCCGTCGTACATCTTGCGGAATGCGTCATTGAATGCCTTGGTCGAAGCAAATTTGTCTTCGATGCCCCAGTAGAATGAACAACCGCCAATGACGCCTTCAAACGCCTGGGCGCCCGCAGCGACGCGACTGGCATGCGAGAGAAGCGGGGCAATGATCTGGATCGACTTCTTGACGCCAAAGTCTGTTGCCTGCTTAAGCACGATCTGCTGATCCCGACCGAAATTGCTGATGCACAGAATATCGGGCTTCAGCGCCTGCAGACGTGGCAGTAGGGTCGAAAAGTCCGCCGTTCCCAGAGGATGACGAACGTCACCGAGATTCTCGATGTTGAACTCCTTGCCAACTTCGAGGAAGCCGCGAACCATCTCGTGACCATAGGCATAGTCCGCGGTCAGGAAGGCAACCTTCTTGCCAAATTTGGAGAACGCGTAGCGGCCAACCGCCCCCGATGTCATGTGCGGGTTCAGGGCTTCGTGAAACGTGTACTTGCTGAAGTCACTAGCTTCGTTGATGGCATCCGACTGGCTGATCGAATTGAAGATGATGCCGCGTTCCTTGGTAACGTTGTTGATCGCAAGCTGAACGGCCGCGGAGAGACTGCCCACGACGAAATTGACTTTCTCCTTCTCGACCAACTCTAATGTCCGCGTCGCGGCCTCACCGGGGTTCAGCTTGTCGTCGCGGACGACGAGCTCCGCCTTGCGGCCATTGAGACCGCCGGCGTCATTGAACTGGGCCACAGCGAGCTGTCCCGCTCGCACTTGGTCCTGCGCCTCGGCGCCATAGGGTCCGGTCAAAGGAACAGGGAAGCCAATCTTGATCGGCGCCTCCTGCGCCTGAAGCGGATTGATACGAAAGGGCGAGGTGGCGAGAACGGCTCCAGCGCTCGCGGCCGTCAGCAGCCGGCGGCGCGAAATCGTACCAGCCTTGGTGACTTTCTTGGTCATGACTATTCCTCCCCAAGAATTGTTTATTTGGCTTATCTACACCTACTGCCATCTCCGCTTCATATTCGTCCCAGCGCCGTCAGAATAACCTGGGGCGTCAGCGGAATCTCGGTAATTGTAGTGCCGAAGGGCCGGAGGGCATCATTTACTGCATTGGCGACGGCCGCTGCCGCGCCCGCGGTGCCGGCCTCGCCCGCTCCTTTGGCTCCCAACTCGGATTCCAGCGTCGGCGACACCACATGGCCGACCTCGATATCGGGCATATCGCCGGACATAGGGACCAAGTAGTCAGCCATATTGGCATTAGTGAGCTGGCCACGCTCGTCATAGACGCACTTCTCGAACAGTGCTGCCCCGAGTCCTTGTACCGCTCCACCTCGGATTTGCTCATCAACCAGCTGCGGGTTGATGATCGTACCGCAGTCCTCGACCACCCAATGCTTGAGCAGCTTGACGAACCCAGTCTCGGTGTCAACCTCAAGCCACGAGGCCTGGACACCGTTGGTAAATGCAAACGGGTATTGGCGCGGGACAAAGTGGCGGGTCGCCATCAATTCCGGCTGGATCCCCGGCGGGAGCGTATCTGGCCGAAAATAGACGATCCTCGCGAGCTCGTTCAGCTCGATCCGTCGAACACCGCTTGCATCCATGATGTGGTCGCCGACGACATCGAGCTCGGCCGGAGTCGATTGCAGTATGGCCGCTGCGACATCAAGAATATTCCTGCGCAAGACCTTGGCTGCCTGTAAAGCGGCCTCGCCGCCAATCCCAGCGCCGCGAGAGGCCCACGTGCCGCCACCATATGGAGTGTTGTCGGTATCGCCGAGCATCACACGAACTCGTTCCATTGAAATGCCAAGCACGCTGCCTACGATCTGGGCAGTAAGCGATTCAGATCCTTGTCCCTGTTCCGTGATGCTGGTTTGGCAGATCACTGAGCCTTGCGCGTCCAACCGAAGCGTAACGCCGTCCTGAGAGGAGATCTTTGCACCACCAACACCGTAAAAGGCAGCGCTCGGGTTGGTCACTTCGATGAAGCTTGCGATGCCGATTCCTCGATGAATGTTACGCCTCCGCAGGGTCGCCTGCTCGGCGCGTAGAGCGTCGTAGCTCATCATCTGAAGCAACTTCGCCAACGATGCATGATGCGACAACCGCTCGAACTTCATACCCGTCGGCGACGCGCATGGATAAGCGTTATCAGCGATCAGGTTGCGGCGACGGATTTCGACCGGGTCCATGCCGATCTTCGCAGCAGCAAGATCGACTAGGCCTTCGGTCACGGAGCATGCGATCGGATGTCCGACTGCCCGATACTGGCACATGACGTTCTTGTTCTGGAAGACGACACGGGCCCGTGCCCGATAGTTCTGGGTGACATACGGTCCTCCAACCAGGTTGATCACCTGATTGGCTTCGATCGCGCTGGTCCGTGGATACATCGAATAGGGGCCGATCCCGGTCAAGTCGTCGATCTCGAGCGCGGTGATCGTACCGTCCTGCCTGACGCCGACCCGACCCTTGCAGCGGTGATCCCGGGCGTGAATGTCGGTATTGAAGCTTTCAACGCGGTCGGCAACGAACTTGACAGGACGCCGCAGAAGCTTGGACAGCGCGCAGGTCGCCATTTCATCGGCGTAGATGTGGACCTTAATGCCGAAGGAGCCGCCGACATCCTTGCAGACCACGCGAACTTGCGCGTCCCTCAATCCCAGATGCAGCGCCGCGATGTTCTGCACCATGTGGGGCGCCTGCGTGCCTTGGTAGATCGTAAGTCGCGCCTCAGCCGTATTCCAATCAGCAACGACCGCCCGCGGTTCCAGAGTCACGCCGGTGTGACGACCGAAGACGAATTCTGCTTCGACAACCTCATCGGATTCGGAGAACGCCCGATCGACGTCTCCCGCATTGTGCGTCCGCTCAAATGCGAGATTGTCGCCGAGCGATGGGTGAATGACCGATGTCGATGGATCGAGCGCCGTTCGCATATCGGTGACAGCCTCGAGCTCTTCGTAATCGACCGCCACCTTCTCCATGGCATCCTCGGCGACCGCACGGCTAGTCGCCACGATCGCTGCGACCGCTTCGCCTTGCCAGCAGACCCGATCAACCGCAATCGCGTGCTGCGGCGCTGATTTCAGTCCCTTCAAATGCGAAAGCACCCCGACCCAGGGCGTGATAACAGAGGCCAACCCGCGGCCTGTAACGATAGCAATCACGCCCGGCATGCGATTCGCCGCGCTGGCATCGATCGCCACGATCCTGGCGTGGGCGCATGGCGACCGCAGAAAAGCTACGTGGCCCATACGCGGCAGTTCGAGATCGCTGACATATTGACCACGTCCTTGCAGCAGCCTGTCGAGATTCGGCCGCGGCACCGTCTTGCCGATATAGGAGTTGGGGCGATCAAGGACCGAAAGCGTGTCAGCTTCCATGCGGATTGCGGTCATGTCGATCGCTCCCCGCGCGCCCTCGCTGTCGCTTCCACGGCGTCGACGATTGCCTGATAGCCCGTACAGCGACAATAGTTGCCGGACAGATGCTCACGGATCGCCTCGCGGTCCGGTGTCGATGATTGCCTTAGCAAATCTTGCGCCGTGATCAGCATGCCTGGTGTGCAATAGCCGCACTGCAGCGCATTGCGCTCGCGGAACGCCGCCTGAAGATCGGCAATCTCTCCACTATCGGAAAGCCCCTCGATTGTCTCAACAGATGCGCCCTGCGCTTGCACAGCCAGCATCAAACACGAGCGAACAATCTCGCTGTCGACGCGCACCGTGCAGGCGCCGCACACTCCATGTTCGCAGCCGACGTGAGTACCGGTCAGTTTCAGATTCTCGCGGAGAAAATCGGCGAGGTTGAGCCGTGCGGGCACGACGGCGTCAACTGGTTCGCCATTGACGAGGAGCGAAACCGGGACCAGTTCAGTCACCTGGCTACTCCCACATCCAGTTCGGGACGCGCGAGCAGCGTCGCTACGCTACGTCGAAGCAAGACCCCTGCCAGATGTCGACGCATGACCGGCGACGCCTGCTGATCCCCCTGGGGATTGAGTTCATCTGCCAGCGCCGCCAACGCCTCGGCAAGCGTGGCAGTAGTGATGGATACATCGGTCAGCCTGCGAGCGGCCGCAGCGAGCAGAGGTCGATCACCGACTGCGAAGAATCCGAGCTTCAGATCTGCAAAGGCGCGGTCTTTGACGATGGCACGAGCGGCGAGACCCGCGATGGCGTAGTCTCCATGCCGCCGGGCAAACTCCTGAAAGAAGAACGTCGAGCCTTCACCCGCGACCGGGAATTCGACCGCGACGAGCAATTCTTCGGCTGATAGCGCCGTTTCGTAAATCCCCCTAAAAAAATCAGTTGCAGCGACCCGGCGCTCGCCCCCGGCGCCGCGAATGACAATGGTCGCGTCCAGTGCAAGTGTGCAGGCCGGCAGTTCCGACGCCGGATCGGCATGCGCGAGGCTTCCCCCAATCGTTCCGCGATTGCGAATTGCTGGGTGAGCGACATGGGCCACGGCATCCCGCAGCAACGGCGCGTGCACTGCAACTTCCGGAGACCTGAGCAGATCAACGTGTCGAGTGAGCGCACCGATGACGAGTACGTCTCCCTTCACTGTAATGCCGTGCAACTCGTGAAGGCCGCCGATATCAACCAGAATATCCGGGGATACGAGCCGCAGGTTCATCGCCGGCATCAGGCTTTGGCCACCGGACAACACCTTCGCCCTATCGCCATGCGCGGCCAACAACTCCAGCGCGTTGACCACGCTGGTCGCGCGGGCATAGGCGAAAGCCGCAGCTTTCATGTTGGGTGTAGCCTCCCGGGCCTATTTCTCGCTTTTCTGGATTAGAGAGCCGCCTCATTTAAAGGTCAAGCTTGTTTATCGGGCGATTATTTGTCCCGCTGGGGCTTGTCTTCGTTTTGCCGAGGACGCAGGTTCCTGATCGACCGAGGGCCGGCCCGCAAGGAGCAGCAGATCATGAAGCTCGGGTTCTTTACGATGCCGATTCATCCGCTCGAAAAGGATTGGCGGCAGTCGCTCCGGGAGGATCGCGAAGCCTTCTTGCTCGCGGATGAGCTCGGGTTTAGCGAAGCCTATGTCGGCGAGCACGTTACCGACAAGGCCGAGAACATCACCTCGAGCATCGCCTTCATCGCCTGGATCGCAGCCGCCACCCGGCAGATCAAGCTTGGAACCGGCACGATCAACATGCCCAATACTCACCCAGCGGCGGTCGCCGCGTCCGTCGCGATGCTTGACCACATGCTCGATGGCCGCTTCATTCTCGGAATTAGCCCGGGCGGTCTGCTTTCCGATGCAGAGGCGTTCGGCAATCTCGATGCAGATCGAAATGCGATGTTTCTCGAGGCGATCAATCAGGTTCTCGATATCTGGACTGGCAAGCCACCCTATGACTTGCATGGCAAGCACTGGAGTATTTCGGTCCGGAGGACCCTTATCGAGGACATCGGTCAGGGATTCATAGCGCGCCCTCTGCAGGCCCCTCACCCTCCGATCGTCGTGACCGCCGTCGCTCCGTTCTCAAAGGGGGTCACCGAGGCGGCAGCGCGCGGCTGGGATCCGATCTCGGCAAACTTTCTGATGCCGGCCTGGGTGAGGAGCCATTGGCCCAAATATGTCGAAGGCTGCCAGCGGGTGAACCGAGTAGTGGACGCCGCCAATTGGCGGGTCGCCAAAAGCGTGTTCGTTGCGAGGGACACTGCGACAGCGAAAGCTTACGCCACCGATCCCAGCGGCCCTTATGTGTACTACTATCATCAGCTGTTCACGAAACTGAAGCGCAGCGGTCGCCTCGAGTTGTTCAAGACACGGCGCGACCAGCCCGATTCGGAGGTTACGCTCGAGTCGATCTGCGATAGGCTCATCATTCACGGCACGCCCGAAAGTGTGGCCGATCAACTCCTTGCATTCCAAGACCAAGTTGGCACCTTCGGGACCCTGCTTTATGCCGGCAAGGACTGGAAGGACCGCGAACTCGGTCGGCAATCGATGATCCTGATGGCCGAGAAGGTCCTGCCGCGGATCAATGCCGGCACTGCCGGATCGTCGAGTTGATCAAGGAGTTCCGACGTGGCCTTTACTGATCGCATTCCGTATCAAGCTCAGGTCGACAGACCAAAACTCTCCTTGCCAGCCGGCAAGAAGCTGGCGGTATGGGTCATCCTCAATGTTGAAGAGTGGCGGATCGAGAATCCGATGCCACGCACTGTGCTCACGCCGCCGATGGGTCAGCCCTTGCTGCCCGACGTGCCGAACTGGTCGTGGCACGAATACGGCATGCGCGCCGGCTTTTGGCGGCAGTTCAAGGCGCTCACAGACCGAAAGATACCGGTAACGCTGGCCCTGAACGCCAATGTCTGCAAGACCTATCCGCGCGTGGCGTCAGCCGCGCTCGAAGCGGGGTTCGAATTCATGGGACATGGATTCGTCCAGGGACCGATGCACAAGCTCGAGAATCAGGCAGATGCGATCAAGCGATCGGTTGACGCCATCGCTGCGTTTACCGGGAGGGCCCCCAGATCGTGGGAAAGCCCGGGTCTGACCGAAACCGAGGAAACACTCGATCTCTTGCGCCTCAACGGGATCGAATATGTCGCCGACTGGGTAATTGACGATCTTCCGCAGGAGATCGCCACGCCGCACGGTGCCGTGACCACGATTCCTTATTCCGTTGAAACCAACGACATCGTCATTCACGCCCTGCAACATCTTCCGTCCGAACAATTCTTGACGCGCTGCACCGACCAGTTTGATCGGCTCTACCTTGAAGGCGCCGAGAACGCGCGGATTATGGCCATCTCAGTGCATCCCTACATCACGGGAGTACCGCATCGAATCAAATATCTCGAAGCATTGCTCGACTACGTGATCAGTCATGATGGCGTCGTGTTGATGACAGCGAGCGAGATTGGCGATTGGTATCGCGCGGAGATGACGAAATAGCACGGCTTAAACCGCGACCTTGATCGGCCCCTGCCGGCGGTCAGTCGAGCTTTCCGCCAGTCTTTCGAATCCTGCAAGAAAGATATCCAGCGCATCACTGATCATCTGTGCCTTGTCTTCAAGCACGGGCGCTTCGTAAATGTATTTTCGAACACCGTAATAGAAGATGCCGCCGTGAAATACCCAAGCCAGCTCCAGTTCGGTAGCACTGGGCCTGCCTTGCACCGTCAGTCCAGCGTCGTGTCGGCATTCTCGTATGATGCGGATCAGGATCTTGTCCTTGACCATGCCAACATACCAGCGGTTGATATCGAGGCCTTTCAACCCTGAATACAGATAAATTCGGAGCCATTTGCGGGTGAAAATTGTATCCGTGTAAGCTTGGTAGAACTCCTGCAGGCGCAGTCGCAGTGGACGCGAACGATCCGATAGCGACTTTTCCCAGCCGGTCTCGAGCGGACCAAGATAGACTTGCTGATAGACCTCCTTGATCAGATCGTCCTTGCTCGGAAAGTAGCGGTAAAGCAATGGCTGGGTTACCCCGAGCTTGCGTGCCAGCGCGCGGGTGCCAACAGCAAATCCCTCTTCGGCAAAGAGCTCGGCAGCCTTGGCTACAAACTGACTACGACGATCATCGGCTGGCAATCGCCTTTGCTTCACGCGTCTTGGTTTGAGCTCAGCTTTCCTCATGATTTCTTGTCGCCGACGTCAGCGAGGAACCGACCAAAAGCGCCACGCGCGAACAAGAGGGGCGCGCCCTGATCGTAAGCATATGCTTCCACTGCTCCGAGGAAAATCACGTGGTCCCCACCGTAATAGCGATTAACAGAGCGGCACTGAAAATTGGCAACGACCTCGGCTAGTATGGGCGCGTTGCCAAGACCTGGCGTCCAGCTCACGCCGGCGAACTTGTCACCCGACGATCTGGCAAATCGCACAGCGAGCACCTGTTGCGATGCACCCAGGACATTGACCGTAAAATGGCTGGCGTTCTGGAAAACGGCGAGCCCTTGAGAAAACACACCTAGGCTCCACAGGACCAGCGGTGGATTGAGCGACACCGACGCGAACGAATTGCACGTGATCCCATATGGCCTTCCGTCGGCCGACATCGCGGTCACAATCGTTACACCGGTTGCGAACGTGCCGAGCGCGTTACGGAAATCGCGAGGGTCGATCACCGAATTGTCGCTGGCGAGCTCATTGGATGGATCCGCCGGATGCTTGGGTCGATCAGACATCCCGCACCCTCACAGCGTCAGATTCTCGGACGGCAACCCAAGTGCAACCCGCCCGTAGTTGGTCCCTGCCGCATCGAAGCTGAATGCGAGGTGCGAATTAACCGCGTGAGCATCGCGAAACTGGCGCTGCAAGGCTCCCGACGTGAACAAGCTGCGGGCGCCACTCGCCGTAAACAGAAGGGAGACGGCATCGGTACAGAGATTGACCGAGAAAGCACCGTCACGGCGCAGTTTCGTCTTTGCAGCGATATCCGGAATGTCTCCCTGCCGGACACTTGCGAGAACATGAATGCAGCTCGTTCGCATGATCAGGCGCGCTGCATCGATCTTCGCCGACGCCTCTGCGATCTTGATCTGCGTACTCTGCAAGTCTCCGATCTTGGCCCGGTTGTATGTCGAAGCGCGATGTCGCGCGATCTCAACATAATCGTCCAGGCAGGCCTGAGCGTTCCCCAATCCGACTCCCGACAGCACGTATGGAAACAACGAAAATACCGGGAGCGCGTAGAGCGCATTCGGATTGACCGCACTGCCCGGCGTCGATCCGCCTGCCAAGTCCCCCACTGCCACAGTCATATGCCGGGGAATAAGCGTATCCGTCACTCGGACGTCGTTGGATCCGGTTCCACGCAAGCCCGTCGCATTCCACGTGTCGTCGATGTGGTAATCTTGCCTGTTCAACAGGAAGAGCCGGTACTCGATCCCGTCCGCCTCGTCGTCGGACTCAACAACGCTGGCAAGCATATTCCATTCGCACGCCTCCACTCCCGACGAGAATGGCCAATGACCGTCCAATACGTATCCACCGTCGACTTTCCTGGCGCGACCGGCTGGAAACACGAACGACGACGCGATCAGTGCATCGGGATCCTTTCCCCACACCGCGCTCTGCGCCTCCGGCGCGAACATCCCCAGCATCCAGTGATGGCTTGCGAGATTGGCAAAGTTCCACGCAACCGACGCGTCGCCCTGCCCCAAGGCATCGGCGCAATCGACCAGAGCGACATAATCGAGTTCGCTTCCGCCGACGCGGCTCGGCTGCAGGATGCGAAAGAGCTCGCTATCGTGAAGATTCCGCATCGTCTCCGGCGGCAGTCGCCTCAGCTCTTCGGTCCGCTGAGCCCGCTCGCGTAATGCGGGAACAAGCGCTTTGGCCCGTTCGACCATGACCGAGTAACGATCCGAACTAGTCCCCTTCGGCACAGTCGCGTCACGCCCGCGATCAACCTCAGCCATTAAAGTTTCCCTCGTTCGATCCCCGGCGTTCGGGATGAGGCCAAACCTGTGAGACAGTTTATCGGGCGATTACCGGAGATCAAGACGCCTCTCCGCTTCATAACGATCGCGTAGCGCGGTTTCGCGGATAGCCCCAACCAAGGCCACGAGGAGGCTTATCACGGTCGTCAATCGCATGATCAGGCTGATGTTCCAGGTGGCCGCTTGGATTCCGATCGCTGGGGCCTGCTATTGGAAGCATAACGAATGGTCTAGAAACACAAAGAGGCCTGATGGCCGTAGGCCACCGGGCGCTAGATGTTCGCAAGGTATCGTCGTCAGCTAGATCTTGCTCGCTTGAAGGCAACTCTATCTTGCGGGCATCTTATGCAAGCTGCTTCCGCCAATAGAGCGTATGGAGCCATGCCCATGGCGATATCGGCTTGTAGAGCCGATGACCCAGCCGGATGAAGTTGTTCGCAGAGATCAGATTGTCCGTCGTATCCGAGACAATGGCGGCCCAGCCGATGCGACGGGCTCGTGCTTCCAGCGCTCGAGTGAGCCGCACCTGCAAGCCATTCCCCCAATGCTCGGCTACGACCCCAACGCGACAAAGGTATCCAGCATTAGCGACGTGCGTTGACGGAACAACGCCCGCGAATGCAACTGGCTTTGTTTCGTGAAAGGCAATCCACCAGTGCCCTTGCTCGAAATCCGGGAGACCGGCGCCGTCAAAGAAGGTCAGTTGATGGAGCTCTCCAAGCGAATCGGAGATCTCTTCGTCGTGCGCGTCGACCTCGCGTATCCGGTACGCAGCCAGACTTCGATATCCGTTCATCAAACGCACTCATCGTTCACCAGCGACCAGATCTGCACGGCAGCGACCTTACGCTGCTCACTTCCCGATCGTAGCCTTGACACCCAACCATATCGCTCCAAGAAAGCCTGTGGCGATGACCGTGATGACGGCCTTGAAGGTGTAGCCTCATAGTAATCCAGCACCTTGATCTCGCTGCCGGTCCACTGGATGATCCACATCGTGAAGGCGTCCGCTGTCGCGCCCGCGCCCCCGATGTCGATGAAGGCACGCAGCGGCAACAACGGATCGGCGGCGACTTTACCGATGCGGCCGTCCTTTCGCGCCTGCGACAGCATCGAGGCAAAGTAGGCGCCTTCGAAGGCCTGCACGTAATCCCCCTCCCAAATGTGATTGTAACGATCCGGATAGAGCGACACGTCGGTGCGGCGCTCTTCCTCGAGCACCGCCGGAAACCATGGATTGTCACGCCAACTCGCGTTGACGACGATCGCACCGGCCGGCTTGCGGGTTCTGAGAAAATCGTCGATGGCGTCCGACTTGCGCCGAGGATTCCAGCTCGCCCACAGTTCGGAGCCCGGCATGCGAATCGTCGGCCGCAGCAGCGCTAGGCTGTGCGCGCTCAGCGACTGCGCTTCGTCGACCCAAGCGATCCGGAATCCCTCGAGGCTCTTGATCGATTCGGCGGTATGGTCGCGCATCCCCCGGAAGATGATGGCACCGTCCCCCGGCGTCGCGATCTTGTCCGAGTAGACCTTAAACCCCCTGCCGACGCCAAGAGAGGCGATCTTGCTTTCGATCAACCGCTTCGACGATTGCGCCAACGTCCGCTGCGCCTCACGGATACAAACCGCCAGCGTGCCGCGCTCAGCCTGGCACATCTCGACCAAGAGCTCGCCGAAGAAATGGGATTTTCCAGATCCTCGGCCGCCGAATGCCCCCTTGTAGCGTGCGGGTTGCAGCAGTGGCTCGAACACTTTCGCGGTTGGAATTTTCAGGATCGACACGGGTACTCCCGATCAGGCAATCCGCATGCACGTCCGCCCGCCACCTTGTGGTGCCTATCCGGCACGGCTGCTATCGACGGGGACGCGGCCCGATCAGGTTCGCCAGCCAATCATCCAAACTTGGATCTGACGCACCTGAATTACCGAAGACACCGAGGGCCAACGGCATCAAAGGCGCGCCCACCAAGCCACGTCCGCGATCCAGCGTGAGGAAATTACGATGAATGGACGCTGCAAACGCGATCCGGGGCGCCCATCAGTGGATAAAATACAGAGCCGCCGCAAGCCCCAGGCAACAGGTCACCAGTTCGATCCCTGCAGCAACGGTGGATTGGACTTCCAAGCCCCCGCTCTTGCGGCGGTAACCCAGCCAACCAAATTCGTGACCGGCGGATTCGAGGGGTTCTGCCTGCACCTTACCAAAGGTGACCAGAGGCAGGATCAGCCTTGCCACTGCGTAGCCGATACCCCACCAGAGCAAATCCAGAATCCACATCAGCGGCGTTCCAACGACATCTATCAAAAACCGATAGTCGCCCTATCACTGTTCAGACGATGCGCGCCGGGCTTCGTAACGCATCTGCCAAGAACTGATATCACAGCAGCCGACGTGTTGGTAGACGACGGACAAGACGTACAACCCGGCAAGCGGATACAAACCGTCAGAGTGGTGCGCTCGCCTGGCACATCTATACCAGGAGCTCGCCGAGGAAGTAGACTTCCCAATCCCTGCCGCCGAACGCTCTCTCGTAGCACGCGGGCGCAGCAACGGCTCGAGGACTTTCGCAGTTGGAATTTTGAGGATCGATACCGTTGCTCCCGAAAGTATTCGTCCAAGTCCGTCGCGCCGTCCACCACTCCATCCAAACTCTCGTTCGTACCTTCCGAAGGACGCTACACGAATTCTTCCCAACGAAACGAGCGGAACGAACCGGGCCACGTTGTATCCCAGCACATCAGCCAGCCACCAGAACATGAGCTCCACAACCACACTATTACTCTCTAAGGTTGCATATAGGCACGCAACCAGAAAGACATCACTGCTCCAAACCCGTTGGTCGACCGGTTCTGCAAGGCGCAGGCGCGCAATGCGAAGCAACCGCGCGAGCCTTCGTGTTGGTTGAAGGATGCAACACGTTTCATACGAAAAGGCCGACTTCGCTGGAGTTCTTCGATCGCGCGGACCGCAGCAGTAACTCAAGCATCTTCGCTTTCTGAATCATCAGGCTCGACAATGATCCGCTCGATGCGGTGCACAAGTTCGAGTGCACCGTCACCATTCTCGATCGCTTGCGGCGGTTTGCCCCAGCCGCGATCGAGAATTGCGTTGGCGGCTGAAACGCGGGCCGCAGGGGTTGCGCTCGTGGAGCGCATTACGCCGACCAGCGCATTGATTGCGCTCCTCGTGTGGCTGCGGGCGAGTGAACGTATCTGGGTGATCGACTTCGCCATCTACTTCTCCTGCCAATCGGACGGGAGGTATTCGCTCGGGGCCCTGTCGGCCCGATCGTTATCGAGACCGAAGGCCATCGAGCGAAATGTGATCGTTCGAAAGTCGGTTTGCTCGCGCTCGCGACGCGGTCGCGGAATGAACTGAATAATCTCGGCGCTCATGCTACCTCGCATAGCGCGATGGCAACCAGACCCGCGAGCGCGAGCGATATCAGATAGGCGGTCATGCGAACCTCATTGATGGGCCGGCAGCGCGGCTAATGAAGGAATGTGCGGCAGATCGCACAACGGGCGGCGATCGTTTGGGGCGCGAACCTTATCCCTGACGACAGGGGCCGCGGGCGGCGCCGGCTTACGCCGCGCCGCGAGGGCCGGCGCGTTCGCGCGCACCGGCCAATTCGTGCTCGTTTCAAAGGGTTCGGACGGCGGCACGCTGACGACGCTCTGGCGACGGGCGTGGGAGGATGCGGCATCGTGACGTTGCGGCCGCCGCCCGATTGGTGAAACGGCAAAGAAAAAGCCCGCCGCGGATTTCTCCGCGCGGGCTCAACACTTTCGCGATGATGAGATTGTGCCGGTGAGTTGCCCGACGAGTCAAACTCTTTTTTCGAGTTGAACGAAATTGGTAAAATGCGACGCGTCGGCTTCTTCGGCAAGAAACCGCCTCCGTCGAAAATTCGTAAGAATGAGGAAATCGCAACCTGGGCCTTGCGCCGAGCGCCCTATGCTTGTCGCGATGATGGGATTGTGCCGGTGAGTTGCCCGACGTGTCAAGCCGACGGGCGACACATTGTTCGGCTCACCATCGGGACCGTACTCGCTGGCGTTGGCCGGTTGGTCCCTGCCGATCTCGCATTGTAGGGAGGTGTCGATGTATTTCGTCGCTGTAGTGCTCGCGGTGCTGTCGGGCCTGTTCTATGCCGCGGATCACCATCAGATCGGCTCGCTCGGCACCACCATGTGTCAATACGGCGGCGTGTTCTGTGATAGTCCGTTTCTGGTTCTGGTGGGAGCCGGCCTTGCCGCGGCATGGGGTATGCTCGTCAGCGTACGCTAACGGTCCCAACCCGAATGATGACCTCGTGCCGGTGTGATTTGCCCGACCGCGTCAATCCTGTCTTTGAGGCTCACCGTGCGTTCTGGGTGACGTCTCACGCGACGCCCTTCGAGGGCTCCCCCAGTTTGCACCGATCAACTCTGTAGCGAACTCTATTGCGGTGGGTTTGGGTTCGCTGGTTGGACCGGCTCCGGGCCAGGCGGTACGGGTTCGATCGGCGCCCTGGGTTCGGTCGGCGTCACCTTTGCGCCGGCTGAACGTGCCGCCTCACCGGTCGTCGTGTGGTTGGCCGTCGCGGCCGGCTGCACTTTCGGCTCGCTCCATGGACCGTGGTCAACGATCAGCATGCCCAACACGCCGAGAGTGGCGACCACCGCTGCGACCACAAGTGGCGCGCCGCCGTGCCGTTTTCTCTTTGATCGTGCGAACATCCGTCATGATATCCGTTGGTCTGCGCAGCGATTATCCCCTCTGCAACAAACCATGACATGCCCGGAAGTTTCCGGTTCCCCACATTGAAAGCGAACCAATCTGCGGAACCAATCCGAGGCTGCGGCATTTCACATCGCATGAATTTCGAAACACCGGAATCCCCGCTGCAGCCCAATCTCGCCGAGCGCGCGATCGATACGGCAACCGATGTTTCGCGCACGATCGGCGAGGTCTCAGATGGACTTCGGGCCGCCATCGATCGGCTCAGCGGCGTTATTGCGGACTCGCGCCGCTCTGGCGGAGCCCTCGCCACCGTGACCGCAGTCACGCGCGAAGCGCCGCTTGCCAGTCTGTTCGTCGCTTTCCTCCTCGGCGTCGCAATCGCGCGCCGGCGCTGAGCGCGCAAGAAGCTTCGTTCTAAGGCTTGCCTTTTGTTGCGTCCTTGGTGGCAGACATCACGTTGCCCGTGATCTGCCGCATATGTTCGCCGGCATTGGTGAACTGACTGCGCAAGAATTCCGACTGGATCCGCATTGCCTCCTGGAGGTCGGTCGCGTGCACTAGCTTTCGCGCGTGCTCAAATGCCGCTTTCATGTTCTGCTCGGTGAACGACAGCGCCTGTTTGGAGATTTCCGTTCCGGTACCCGGCATCGCCGCCATGGATTTGCTGGCCGCGTCAAAGAACAGGCCGAAGGCCCTCTCGGCCTGGTCGATGGTCTTCTCCGCAAGGTCGCGAAGCTCGGCAGGAACTTCAAGCTTTGGCTCGATCATGATCGCCCCCTGAAATCAGCGTCCGCAGACGTTAGCATAAATTGTGATCCCGCCAGCGCTGGATCACCTGTCGCCAACGAGCCATTTTGGCCTGACAACGAAAAATTCCTTATTCCGGAACTCCAAAGCATCGACCGCCCTGGTTCCAATGAGGCCGACGCGGCGGGCCAAGCCTCAGCAGAAATAGCGTTTGCGGCTTCCACGGACGCCTGACCTGTTCCGCCCAATACCCGATCACAGCAAGATCAGCATTGAGATGCCGTGCATGGGATGCGGCGCACAATCGGCGCCGCCGTGTGACGCGGTCCTTGTTTCAGCGTCTGCGCTGCAAATCGGCGGAAAGTTCCGTATCGCCCCGGCGGATTGTCGCAGCTCCGGTCTAACCGTTCAGTATCTCGATTCCCGCTGGCGTCAACGCCGGCCCATCGTCGTGCAATTCGACCAGACCAAGTTCAGTGAGGACACGCAGATCCTCCTCACTCACCGGCGACAGCCCGAGCCGGCCGGCCTGTATGTCCCGCAAGGTCCAGCGCAAGCCGATAGCTCTCTCAAGTGAAAACTCAGCAAATGGACTATCTGCCATTCGCCCCGACTAGTGCGGCATTTCGATCAGACTTTGTCTTTGCCGCGGCGTCTTCATGAACATCACAGAATGATCCGACCGGGTGCGCGGTCCAGGCCCGAGAGCCGTGACTGCGTGCAAGGTCACCCTTAGCCGACCGCTTAATAGCGGTAGGGTTCGATATCCAGAAGCGGGAAGGCGCTGAACACACTCGGCAGGTTGGTCGGCATGGCCGGATGCAGATAGGACTTATCCAGTTGCGCAAAGCTGGTGACGCCGAGCAGGCCGAGGCAGCGGACCACCTCGTCCTCCAGCAGTTCGAGCATCCGCACAATGCCGGTCTCGCCCGCGGCGGCGAGGGCCCAGCACTGTAGACGGCCAATGCCGACGAGATCGGCTCCCGCGATGATCGCCTTCACGATATCGGTGCCCCGGTAGAACGAGCCGTCGACCATGATCTTCGCACGGCCCGCGACCGCTTGGACGATCTCGGGCAGCACATGCATCGAGCCGCGGCCGTGGTCGAGCTGCCTCCCGCCATGGTTCGACACGTAGATCCAATCGACCCCGTGATCGAGCGCGATCTTGGCATCCTCTGCGGTCGCAATCCCCTTGAGGATGAGCGGAATCTTGAACTTATCCTTGATCAACTTCACCGTCCGCCATTCCAGACCTTTCTGGAAGTCGCCGCCGGTCGCGCGAATACGGCTTTCACGCACGTAACGCTTGGCAATGTCACGCTCGCGGCGACTGTAGTGCGCGGTATCGACAGTGAGACAGAACGCGGCATAGCCGTTGGCTATAGTGCGGCTGACGACGTCCTCGACGAAGGCATCGTCGCCGCGCACATAGAGCTGATAGATACGCAGCGCATCCGGTGCAGCCTTGGCGGTATTCTCCAGCCCCGGTTCTGACACCGAGCTCAGCATATGCGCCGCACCGAACGTCCCTGCACCACGGGCGACGGCCGAGCCAGCATCGGGATCGAATATCTCAAGCGCGCCGACCGGGGCAATCATGACCGGGAGCCGCAGCTTGCGCCCGAATACTTCGGTAGAGGGATCAACGTTGACGACGCTGCGCAACACGCGCGGCCTGAACGCGATCTCATCCAACGCCATTCTGTTGCGGCGCATCGTGGTCTCGGTTTCCGAGGCGCCGACGATATAGTCCCAGGCATTCTGATTCAGTTTGGCACGGGCCTTCCGTACGAATTCGTGCAGATTCTGATATTCCTCGCCACTGGCGCCGAGCTCGACATTGCGCGCCGGTCGAATGGAGGTCCCGTCATTCATTGTGTTTCTTCTCCCAATTTGGCCGGCACATTAGCCGTAGACAAATCGGAAAAGCTACCGTCTTGAGCGGTGAATTCCGTCAGCGAAGGTCAGCTATTCGCCTGTGAGATGGATCCGCTTCGGCATCAATGGGCCCACGCCCGAACTCGGCCTCTTGAGCCAGCCTAGCCGCCCGAAAAGCGGTTGCGATACTCGGTCGGAGAGACGCCGAGGTGCCGCAGGAAGGCCCGACGCATCCGCTCGTCGTCGCCGAATCCTGCGCGCTTGGCTACTTCAACTACGCCGCCGATCTCGCGGCTCTCGAGCAGCAGGCGCGCAGTCTCCACGCGGAGCGCCTCCACACCGCTCGCAGGCGTCATGCCGGTCCGGCTGACATAGGTCCGGGCGAAGGTACGCGGCGTCATCCCGGCCCTTTCAGCGAGTGTCTCAACCCTAAGATCGCTGGTGATGTTCTCGATGATCCATGCATGCAGCGCGCTGAAGCGGCCCTCGACATCCGATGCCTGCGCCGCAAGGACAGTCGAGAACTGGCTCTGGCCACCCGGCCGCTTCAGGAAAACAACCAGCCTGCGTGCGACGTCCAGCGCGGTGGTGTGGCCGAAATCCTCCTCGATCATGGCGAGCGCCAAGTCGATGCCAGCGCTGACACCGGCCGACGACCAGACCCGGCCATCCTTGACGAAGATTGCATTTGGCTCGACCCGAATTTTCGGAAAACTGTCCTGCAACCGCGGACAATAGCGCCAGTGCGTTGCAGCACGCTTGCCGTCCAGGATACCGGTCCAGGCCAGCGCGAACGCTCCCAGACACACGGACGCGACGCGACGCGCCTTCGGAAGCGTCTGCACGATCCAGTTCATCAGCTTGGCGTCGTTGCGGATCCGCCAAATGCCCGGTCCACCGGGGATCACCAGCGTATCGACCTCGCCAGGTCCGAGCGTGTCGACCGGCGCGGTGTCGATCATCATGCCAACATCTGTCGGCACCAGTCCGCCGGATGCCGAAAGATATGACAGCGAATAGCCCGGCCCGGGCAGTTCGATCGCCTCCAATTCCGCGAACACCTGCGCGGGTCCCGAGATGTCGAGCAAGGTCACACCCGGAAAAGCGACGATCGCGATCCGTCGCGAAAGTGTCTTCTCGGCGGGTTCGGGCCGGGACGGTTTGGCAGTTTTCGAGGGCATATTGTCCTTTAAGCCATTTGAGGCGTCCCTGTATAGCTCGCGATGGAATACGGGAGTTCTGCCATGTCGCGAAATCTGGGCAGCCGATACCGGGCGATCAAATCGCCGTGGCCGGATTACGCGATCTACAGCCTACCCGACGCCTCCCGGATCGAAGCCTGCGACCGTCAGTCGCTCATGGACGCGATGAACGGCATCATCGCCGTCAATTGGCAGGCCAGCGAGCCGCACTGGACCGCAACCTCCTCTCCGTTCGACCGGAAGTACAGTCTCATTCTGGTTTACGACGGCTCTGGCCTCGTTGCCTTTTCGGTCTATCGCATTTTGCAACTATCGGCCGGGCCCGGGATCTATCGCAGCGGCACCGAAGTGCTTCCGGCTCACCAGGGCCGCGGTCTGTACGGCTTCTTCACCACTGAAGTTCTGAAATGTTCGGGTGCCGCCGAAAGGGCCAACGGCAACGTGCTCTACGGCTGGCGCACCCGTAATCCCATCGTTTGGGCGGCCAACGCCAAGATTTGCGAGAAAGTGACGCCATCGCTGCTCGACAACGCGCACGATCCTGCATTGCAGGCGGCCTGTGTCGAGATGTGCGCGTCAATCTATCCGGGCAAACTTCTTGAGCTGCCCGACATGATCATGCGCGGCGCCTACGACCATATCAAGCATCATCGCCAAGCCTATCGCGGCATTGCATCGCTCGTCGACGCGGCGATGTCGCGGAAAATTCCGAATTCGGCGGATGCCGTTTTTTCAGTCGGTTACGCGAGGATCTGATGTCGGTACTCGATCAACAAGCCGTATACGCCCCGACGTCGCGCCTGACTGACCGCGCCTACCTGGCCTGGGCGGCGGTGGCGATCGCCTATGCCATCGCCTTCCTGCAGCGCGTCTCGCCGCAATCGATCAGCCTAAGCTTCATGCACGATTTCAACACCGACGCTGCCGGTGTTGCGATGCTCGCCTCCAGCTACTTCTGGGGCTACACATTGATGCAAATTCCGGCAGGCCTTCTGGTCGACCGGTACGGCGTCAAGCGCGTCGTGCTGACCAGCATGGTTGCGTCGTCGCTCGGCAGTGCCGCGTTCGCTCTGGCGCCGAACCTGCTGGACGTCTTTGCCGCGCGCCTGATCGTCGCCTGCGGCGATGCGCTGGTCTTCACTGCACTCCTGAAGCTCGTCGCGCAAAGCTTTTCCGACGAGCGGTTCGGCGTGATGTCCGGGATTTCGCAGGTTTCCGGCTATGTCGGGGGCGTGATCGCGACCACGCCGCTCGCGGCGGCGGTTTCGGGCTTCGGCTGGCGCGCCTGCTTCCTGTTCATTGCCTGCATCGGCCTTGCCAACCTTGCTTTTGCCAAGCTTGCGCTCAAGCCTGATCCGGTCTCGCACAGCAACAAGACGCTGAAGGGCGTTGTCAGGGCTGCGCGGCAATCGTTGTCACACATTGCCAACTGGGGTTGCGCAATGACGTTTGCTTCGCACTTCGCGGTGGTGACGACGCTCTCCGGCGTCTGGGGCATCCCGATGGTGGCGCATTTCTTCAACATCTCCCCGACGACCGCCGGAACGCCACTGCTCGCCTTCATGATCGGGAATGCCGTTGGTTCGATCTTCCTGGGCCACGCCGCCGATCGCGCCGCGGCGACGCTCGACCGCGCGCTGATCCGCATTTGCCTGTTGCGCATGCTGCTGATCGCGATGCTCTTGCCGCCGATCGCCCGCACAGTCGGCTTCGTCTATGTCACCGTCATCTTCACGGCACTGGGCCTCGTCGCCGGCGGTACCGTCCCGCTCGTGCTGAAATGCGTCAAGAAACTTTACACCGCCGATCTCATCGGCGTCGGCGCTTCCGTGAACACCACCGCTGCCGGGATCTTTGCCGGCACGTCGCAGCCGGTGATCGGCTTCGCCATGCTCGCCGCGAGCCACGTGTCCGGAACCGACGCTGTGCACAAGGCAACGGCGATCGGTGATGCCGGCTACGGGGCCTTGATTGCCATTCTGCTTCTCATGTCGCTGCCGGGCGTTGCCGGGCCGCTACTGATGAGGAGCAAGCTGATAACTCGTTAGTCTCGTTGTGAGTGAAGGGGGTGTTATGGAGCGCTTGTTTTTAAGAAAAGGCGAAGTATCCGCAAACTTTCCAGTGAGTAGCTGGCAAAGCGTGATGTTCTCGGAATTCGAAGCGCAGATGAGCAGCGAGGCGAGGCCGTTCCCTTGCGTTTTCGGGGTAGCAGGACATCGCCAGGATCAATTGCGCTACCTCTTCCTCGATCCATACGACGTCGCCGTCCTCGGCGAGCAACTCGCGCAATATGTTTCTGAGGCCCGCTCGTTCGGCCCGAATACCTCGTTGATCGTATTCACGCGGCCTCGGCCGGTGCAGACGCTCGACGCGTATTACCGCAAGATGTGGATGACGCTCGACCAGCTCGCACGCCTGGACAAAAGTCCGTGGCCGACCGACATCCCGGAACAGATCGACCACCCGATGTGGGAGTTCTCGTTCGCCGGCGAGCCGATCTTCGTGGTGTGCACCACGCCTGCGCATGTGATGCGGCAGAGCCGCCGATCCAGCGCGTTCATGCTCACCTTCCAGCCGCGCTGGGTGTTCGAAAAGATCCTTGGGACCGAAAAGGCAGCCAACGCTGCATTCGGCGAGGTGCGCAAACGTCTCATTCCATACGACAGCGCGAGCCCCTCGCCGCTGCTCGGTCGCTACGGCGCAACCGACGGACGCGAATATCTGCAGTATTTCCTGCACGACGACAACAACGCGAGCTCTGGCTGCCCGTTTGCCAAGCTCGCGCAGAACAAGACTCGACCCATCGCGGACAAGGAGCAGGCGGCATGACCCAGATCATCGCAGGCGCGAAGACCGAATTTTCCATCGATCCCGAGATATTGAACCTGCTTCCTGCGCAGGGCTCGGTGGAACTGCAACACGACGCGGCCGGTAAGGTGCACCACTTCCATACCCATCCGGTCGATGAAATCCTGATGATCGTTCGGGGGCGACTGAACTTCACCTGGGACGGCGGCGAGCGCGTCGTAACTGCCGGGGACACGATCTTCTTGCCGGCCGGGACCCGCCATCAATCCGAGGCGCTCGAAGGTGGTGCGGTCTACGTGATCGCGACGCAGCCGCCGGCCAAGCCGATCAGCAACTGACATGCAGGGGAAAAGAGACCCTCAAGACAATGAGGGATCACCCGGCGGTTCATCCGCCAACCGCTCGACCAGCTCGATGATCTCGCAACGCTGGTCGGGCGCAAGTCGAAGGAAGGCCTTCAACAGTCGCAGACTTTCTACTGTTTCGCTCGATGGAGCTCCGAGCTTCTTCTGCAGCTCTGCAACATAAGTGGGATTTTTCATCTCGCACCGTAAGTGAGGATCACGAATGGCATACCCAGGTAAACGTGAAGGCTTGGCCCAGAAGGTCGAAACCGCAGCGCAGGAGGCCGAGCGTCTCGGCCTGACGACGGCAACTTTGATACTCCGGATGGCTCGCCTTGAAATTGATCGGGCGGAGCTCGAAGAAGTTGAAAGTATGCCAAGGAACAACCTGCGCAGCAAGCCGAACTGAGGAGCGAACCGGCCCGATGTCGGCGCCTTGCTATCGGCGTGCGCCGGCCGGCTCGCGACATGAAATGATATCGGCTTGAGCTTTGGGGCGAGCGACCCCCGCTCGCCCGTGACCAAGCCGCCATACGAGTGGCGGCCATGCACCTGCTTTTCGGTGCATGGCAGGCGCTAACCGGTGTTGCCTGCCTTGCCGAAGGCCCCCGCCTCGGTCAACGCCGCGATGCGCCGGTCGTCGTAGCCAAGCGTTTTGCGCAGGACACCTCTGGTATGCTGACCAAGCAACGGGGCGGCAACGGGGGTGACCGCCGGCGTCAGGCTCATGCCGACGTTAGATTCGATGTTTGGAACTGAGCCGGCAGTCGGGTGAGGAATCTTGCTGAGGCGATGGCGATCGCGCACCTCGGGCGCATTGAACCCCTCCTCGACCGTTCGCAGATAGCCGACCGGAATATTGGCCTTCTTCATCTTCGCCATCCAGTTCTCCAGCGTGTCACTTGCGAACACGCTGGCTATGATGGCGCGCAGCTTCTCTCTGTTGGCGGTCCGGGCCTTGCGGTGAGCAAATTCCGGATCGGTGATGAGATCCGGGCGCTCAAGCACCTCAGTGACGAGCCGGCGATACAGCCGGTCGTTGGCGCAAGCCATGTAGAGCGGGCCATCGGACGCCTGGTAGACGCCGACCGTCGGCGAACCGTTCGGAGAGTTTCCAAAACGGCCGGGATTGTTGCCATTGATCAGATAGGCCATGCCGTAGAAGCCTGTCATCGCCACCGCGGTGTCGATCAGGGCCACCTCGACCTGCTGACCACGGCCGAGCCGGTCGCGCGCAATCAAGGCGAGCAAGATAGCATTGCAGGCCGACATGCCCGTAGCCATGTCGACGATCGGCGGGCCGGTGCGAACCGGTTCGCCATCCGGAAAGCCGTTGAGCGACATGAACCCGCTTTCGGCCTGCGTAATCGGGTCGAAGCCGGGGCGCAGCGCGAAATCGCCCTTGCGACCATACGCCGAGATAGAACAGTAGATCAGGCGCGGATTGGTCGGCGCCACCGAAGCATAGTCGAGACCGAACTTCTTCATCACGCCGCCGGAAAAATTCTCCACCACGACGTCGGCCTTGGCGATCAACTCGCGCACCACCTCCAGCGCGGCCGGGTTGTTGAAATCGAGGGCGATGCCGCGCTTGTTACGATTGAGGCTGAGAAATGCAGCGCTCTCGCCGCCGATTTCAGCGTGCTCGTAGGCGCGCGTGTCGTCGCCGCCGTCCGGATTTTCGATCTTGATGACTTCGGCTCCGAAGTCGGCGAGCGTCTGGGTACAGGCAGGCCCGGCCACGACGCGGGTGAAGTCGACGACCAGCAGACCGTCTAGCGCCGTCGGGACTCCTTCTCCGCGCGGCATGCGCTCTGGCAATTCTGGTCTGGCGGTCATAGTCGGGGGTTTCCTCGTTATTTTGTCAGACGAAATTCGATAGCCGCCACGGACGGCGGCGTGACCGCCTTTTAGCGGAAGCGTGGCGGCAAGACCAAACCCGGATTTTGCAGGGCGGGACATTCACCCGACATGGCTATCGCTGGCCACAAGGTCGCACGCGGACGAGGACGGCATGTTCGCGCCGGATTTCAAGAGAAACCGGCCGGGTGTCGGCTTCAAAGGTGCTGGACAGCGGCAAACCCATACATCACGGCGTGGCGCCGGTCGGCGCCACGCCGTTCTGTTCATCAGATGGCCGTCGAACTACTCGGCAACCATCTCGCCGGAGCCGCCGAACTCGGCCGGAAAATCCTTCAACTTCGGCAGACCGTCGCGTATCGGCAGCACCGCCTCGGCATAATTGACATGGACGCCGGGGGTGAACTTGAGGGTCGGGATCGTAGCGCTGAAAACGTCGACAAGCCCCAGCGTCGGATGGTTGGTCATCAAGTGACCACCGCATTTGCTGCAGTACTTGCGCTGGCTCATCGGGGTCTTCTCGAACGTCGCGATCTGATCAGCTCCCTTCGTGACCTCAACCGCCTGAGGCTTCCAAAGGCTGAACGCATTCACCGGACCGCCAGACCAGGAACGGCACGAGCGACAGTGGCAGTAGCCCATCGCTTCCGGCTCGCCGGTGACCTGCAGCTCGACAGCGCCGCAAAAGCAATTTCCAGTGTGCTTCATCAGTCAGTTCTCCTTGGGTGATTTGATCACGTCAACCTTCCCGCCAGACCTATCCTGCTGTGATTGGAACGTTACATGAGAGTCCGATCCGCTGTCGACCGTCTTCGACACAATGGAGCCGGATGTATCAACGCATGGGAAGTGTGAGGTACGGCACGTTGCCGCGCTCGAATGTGATGAACCTTACGCTGGTTCCGTCACAGGGTGGTCGCTCCGCTTATGATCTTTGCTGGAGAACTCTTTGCCGCGGCGAAGAAAGGAGCGGCAAAGAGTGGCCGAGCTTGCCGCCACGTCGTCAAGGATGCTTGGCGGGCTCCCGACTCGGCGTCGCAAAGCCATAGATCAATGCCAGGCGGTCGAGGCATTCTTTGAGACGTCGCGCGAAATAGTCCTGCCAACGCTGAGTGCGCAGCCCGCGCTTTTGTCCCACCTGCTCCATCGTCATGCCGAGGATCAGGACTTCGTGGACCAGCATCGAACCGTCGGCCCCGAGCTCATGCTCAGCACGCTGCAGCCGCAGGACCGCCTGACGTTGGCCTTCCGTGATCGGCTCGCGCCGCTCACCGCCGTCGACATATTCGCGTGTTATATCGACCGCACGCGGCCCGCGCTCGGCCTTCTCCCAATCGCCCTGGAAGGCGCGGCCTCCCCGATACTGCGAATCGTCGATCTGGCGGTGCGCATGCAGCCGGCCGAGCGGGTCGTTGCGGACCGAGCGCAACGCGACAATCTTATCGCCGTGTTGGAGCGCGAACGGATCGTCGACTTCGACCGTCGCCACTTCGGCATTGTAGGGCAGGTCGTGGGAACGGCGGTCATGCGCGCTCGCCGGATCATACGGTTTCCGGCGTCTGGCTCGGGGCATTGATTGATCTCCATATCGTCTGATGAAGGGCGCGCGGACACCTCCGCGCGAGCGTGATCGCGTATCGGCATCCTGCGGTCAGGGTGAACTGCCCGCGATCGTGATCGCGGAACGACGTCCTGTGGTCAGGAGTGAACTGCCCGCGATCGTGATCGCGGATCGACGTCCTGTGGTCAGAAGGTGAATTGCCTCAGGTCACCCCGACGACGCGGAGCCAGGCGGTGCTTAACACCGGCGCGGCCGACGCCTCGGGATCCCGGCTCAGGTGAAAATGCGGCGTGCAGGAGCGCGAGCCCTGGCGACGGGGATGGCCGCAAAAGGTGATCGGCTCATCGTCGCGGTCTCCCCCATAGGGATATCGGCAGTCCCCGCGCTCGAGTTCGACCAGCGAAAGATGGCGCGGCGTGATCTCGACGCAACGAAGTTGCGGCGTCTGCACTTCTCCCGAGAAGGATTTCGGCCAGCGAAACGCGTCGGCCTTCGGCTCCCGGCGAGTCTCGTGCGCAACTTCGATACGCGGCCGCACCGGTACGGTCGACTCGGGCCGGTCACCCCGATGTGAGAGCGACGGTTCAGGTCGCTCAAGGCCTCCCAACCCCATGCGCTGGCCCCGGCTGAGGGCCGCATATCGCGTATAGGCCGTATGAAACCTTTTATTGATTGTGTCTGCGATCTCCGAATAGGACATGCCGCGGGCACGAAGGTCCCGCAGCGCCGCCGAATGCTCCGGCAGCCAGTTGGTGATTTCCATTCCAAATTCCCATTTCTGTCATTCCGCGGCGCCATCATCAATTTCCGATATTCGGAAGAAAAAGTCAAGCTTGAATTCTGATTATCGTAACTGTATGAAGATGCAGGGATTCGGAAAGGATGAGCCATGCTGGACGTTAAACTGATCGAACGGGGACTGGAGAGGACGGGGAAGTCAAAGGGCGGCCTTGCCCGCGCGATGGGCGTGCGGGCTGGCGCCGTATCCGAAATTCTCTCGGGAATACGGCTGATCAAGGCGGCGGAGATCCCTCTGATCGTCGAGTATCTCGAGTTGAACTCAGTGCCGATCATGGGCCGGATCGGCGCCGGGGCCTCGATCGAGCCGGATTACGAGCAGGTGCCGCCCGAGGGTCTCGGCGAGGTCGAACTTCCGTTCCCGCTCGCGGAGGAGACCATCGCATTTGAGGTGTCGGGCGATTCCATGCTGCCGAAATATGAGAACGGCGACGTCATCGTGGTCTATCGCGAGCAGCGCTATCCACTGTCGAGCTTCTACGGAGAAGAGGCCGCGGTCCGGCTGAAGACCGGTGAGCGCTATCTCAAGACGGTCGAACGCGGCAACTCGTCCGGCGTTGTCAATCTGACCAGCTTCAATGCCAAGCCGATCAACGGGGTGAAGCTCGAATGGATCGGCGAGATCTGCGTCACGCTGCCGCGCGGCCAGATCGCGAGGATGCGGGGCAAGACGGCATCCAAGGGCCGCAAAGCCGGCCGGTCATCCGGCGGACGCTCCTCCGAGAAATAGGACTGAGTTCGCCAACCCCGCCAGCCTGATTCATGCGAGGCCGATATCAGGCGGCCTCGCCGCCCGCACCAATTTCCGATTATCGTAATTTTTCTTGACTTCGTTCGGATCATCGGAAATAATGTCCGATGACAGTCAAGGCATCGAACTTCGAACATGCAGTATTTCGTCGTGATGATCGACTATGGCCGCCGCGGACGAGAGGCCATCGTCGATCCCGAGATGACACGTCGCGAGGTCGTCGCGCGGGTCGCCTCGGGTGAATACGCGAACATCAGCTTCATCCATGAAATCGCGGCATCCTCGGTTGAGGACGTCACGGACGATATCCTCGCCGAGGCCGCCCTGCCCGACGTCGGCTTGACCGAGGCAGACTTGCAGGCGAATACCTTCGATCATGCTCGCGACCTGCACAAGCACGAGCCGGTCTGACGGCGTATCATTCAAGTGACAATTTCGAGAATGTGATTTTCTTCGGGTTCGGCTACTTGGCCGGAACCGAATGCAGATTAGATATGGTTCACGCAAAGTCTATTCGGACTGTGCGGAGCTTCCCGCTAGGGTAGCAATTCGATTCTCGGGCCGGTAGACGTCTGCTTTCAATGAATCCGACAACAAACGCCGAGATCGCGGCACGCAATGGCGATCTCAGGATCGCGCTGCTGCTCGGCATCGCCAACTGGTTTCTGTTCCTGGACCACATCCCTCATAACGCGGTCAGCATGCTGACCTTGCGCAACTTCGGCTTTAGCGGCGCGACCGACCTGTTCGTCTTCGTTGGCGGCTACGCTGCGACCCTGATCTATGCGGGGATGGCCCGGGAACGCGGGTTCCTGGTGGCCGCAACCCGCATCTTCAAGCGCGTGTGGCAGCTTTATGCTGCCTACATCGTTTTGTTCGTATTCTACGTCGAATTGATCAGTTATGCCGCCAGCCGGACGGCAGCGCCCGAGATCATCAGTGAATTCAACATCACCGGATTCATCGATCACCCGATCCGGACTCTGATCTACGGTCTGTTCTTGCAGGCCAAGCCGCTCAATCTCGATGTCCTGCAGCTCGTCATCGCCTTGATGGCGTCCCTGCCCATCATCCTCGTCGGGTTGCTTTGGTTGCCAAACTTGACGCTCGCCGCGTCTGCCGCACTCTATGTAGCCGCGCATACGCTTGACTGGAATTTGGCGGCGTACCCGGACGGTCGCTGGTACTTCAATCCATTCTGCTGGCAGTTCCTGTTCGTGATGGGAGGCTGGTTCGGCCTCATAAGCAAGCGCTACGCGCGCGTCATCCGCGCAATGCAGGCCGTGCCTGCGTTGCGTGCCGCTGCGCTGCTGTATCTGCTGTTCGCGCTGACCATCGTCGCCAGCGGCAATATCCCGATACTCGCCGAGCTGATCCCCGTCTCGTTCGCCGATGTCTTCCTGCCGGACGACAAGGAAAGCGTTGAGCCGTATCGTATCCTCCACTTCCTGGCGCTCGCGTTCCTGTTCACCCTGTTGGTGCCGCGCGGGTGGATACATCTGCGGTCGGTCATCCTGCAGCCCATTATCAAGTGCGGCGAGGAATGGCTGGCTGTGTTCTGTTCGGGCGTGTTCCTCTCTTTTGCCGCGCACTTCATCCTGATTACCGGCCCGAACGCGTTGGCAATGCAGGTCCTCGTCAGCGTCGCCGGCATCGCGGCCATGACGGGAGTGGCCTACTACGTCTCCTGGTCCAAGCATCAGGACTACAAATCGGCGGTCGGCGCACCGTCCTGATTGCTGATCTCACGCTCAGACGCGCTTGATGATGGCCGGCGTCACGCCGCCGGCAGCCCACATCGTGACTGGACCACGCTCGAGACCTCGACGCTCGAGCTCGTCCAGCCCCGCCGGCGTGCGGATCGTGGCCGGCATCGAGTACCGACATCCGGCCGAGGTCGCCGCCCTGCGACGGCTTGAAGCACTTGCAGCCGATCGCGGATCCACGCCAAATCGTGGCGACGGGACCCGCGACGCATGGCCGCCCGCGCTCCTTCCGGTTGTCCGACTAGACGTGCTCAGCCGAGCCCTGCTTGACGTGCAATTTCGTTTGTGCGCACCTGCTCAAAACAACAAGGATCCTCAGGGGCAGGAAATATGGGCAGGCTTCGGCGGGCGCTGGCCGGTTACGGCTTCCTCATCGCATCGGTCAATCTTGCGGCGGCGGCAGAGCCGATCAAGCTGCGCGTGGCCGACTCGTTTCCGAAGGGGCACTATCTCGTCCGCCTTGTGCTCGAGCCCTGGATGGCCGAGGTCCAGAAGCGCACGAACAACGCCGTCACGTTTGAGCACTATCCTGCCCAGCAGCTCGGCAAGGCCGCGGACATGCTCAAGCTGACGCAAACCGGCGTCGCCGACATCGGCTATGTCGCCCCCGCCTATGTCTCCGACAAGATGCCGGTCTCGGAAGTTGCGATGCTCCCCGGTGCATTCGAGCATTCGTGCCAGGGCACGCTTGCCTATTGGAAGACCGCGCGGAGCGGCGTGATCGCACAGCAGGATTATACCGCAAATGGCATACGCCTGCTGCTCGCGGTCAGTCTGCCACCCTATCGCATCCTGACCGTGAAGCAGCCGGTGAAGGACGTCGCCGACATCAATGGATTGAAACTGCGATCGACCGGTGGCGCGCAGGACCTCACCTTGCGCGCGATCGGTGCGGTGCCAGTGCGCATGGCAGCGCCTGACGCCTACGAGTCGCTGTCACGCGGCACGATGGATGGCCTCTTGTTTCCGCTCGAAAGTGTCGTCGCCTATGGCGCCGACAAGCTCGTGAAGCATTCCACTGATGGCTTTGGCTTTGCGAGCTTCGTGGTGGCCTATTCGATCAGCGAGAACGCCTGGAAGAAGCTGTCGCCGGAGATTCAGAAGGCGATGATCGATGCCGCCGAGGAGATCCTGCCTTCGGCCTGCAAGGAAGTGCAGAAGCAGGACAGCGAGACCATGAAGTCGATGGCGGCGGCGGGCGTCCAGTTCGACGCCCTACAGCCTGACGTCATCGCGAAGCTCAAGGACCTGACCAAGGGCGTGGCCAAGGCTTGGGCCGATGGGCTCGACGCACGCGGCAAGCACGGCAGCGACGCACTGAAGGAATTCGACGCTGCAGTTGCGGCCACTCCGGCAAAATGAAACCCAGAGCCACGGGGACGAAATTTTGATTGACGGATTGTTACGGGCGCTAGGTGCCATCGAGAAGATCGCCTCGACCATTGCTGCCACATTCATGTTCGCGATCATGATGATCGTGTTCGGCGATGTCATCATGCGCTACGTCTTCAACAAGCCATTCTCGTGGGCCTATGACCTGATCTCGCTCTATCTGATGGCCGGAATCTTTTTCCTGGTGTTGTCGGAGGCCTACGCCAGCCACGCGCATGTCAGTGTGGACATCCTGCAGCAGAAATTCTCGCCGGCGATGATCCGCGTCTCCGAGATCGTGACTTGCATCGTCGGCATCGCCATATTCTCGCTGATCGCCTACCTCGGCTTCCTGCGCGCCGTCGATAGCTTCAAGTCCGCCGACGTGATGGCCGGCGCGATACCCTGGCCGATGTGGCCATCGATCGGACTGGTGCCATTCGGAGCAGGACTGATTACGATCCGCCTCGCACTGCATCTCGTCGCTCACGTTGTCTCGCTCACGACCGGGCGCAGCGTGATCGCACTGCCCGCCTCGCATACCGCCGGAGAGACGTTCGAATGACGCTGATCCTGGTGATGCTGGTGCTGTTCGTTCTGCTTGCGATCGGCACTCCGGTCGGCTTCGCGATGGCAGGATCCGGCGTGCTCGGCCTGTACATGATCGGCGGCATGCCGATCCTGACGGGAATTCTGCAGACCGCTCCGCTCTCGGCGGTCACCTCGTACGAGCTGATCACCATCCCGATGTTCCTGCTGATGGCGGAATTCGTGCTCGTCAGCGGCATCGCCGACGACCTGTTCAAGGCGACCGCGGCGTGGGTCGGACGAATTCCCGGCGGTCTCGGCATGGCGACGGCACTGGCCGGCGCCGGGTTCGGCGCGATCTGCGGCACAAGCACCGCATCCGCCGCCACGCTTTCCTCCACCAGCTTGCCAGCTATGTTGAAGCAGGGCTATGAGCCGAGGATGGCAGCGGGCGTCGTGGCGATTTCCGGCACGCTCGCGATGCTGATCCCGCCATCGGTGGCGCTGGTGATCTACGGCCTGCTCGCCGAGGTGAATATCGGTGCGCTCTTGATTGGTGGCGTCATCCCCGGGATTCTCGTCACCTTCACGATCATGGCCACCGTCTGGTTCCTGGCCTGGCAAGATCCCGCACGTGCTCCGTCGGCTCCTTCCGTGTCACTCTCGGAAAAGCTTCGGATGCTGCGCGTCGTGGGACCCATGCTGCTGTTGTTCGGGATGGTCACCGGCGTCATCTATACCGGCGTCGCCACGCCGACCGAAGCATCTGCGCTCGGCGCACTCGGCGCATTCGCGCTCGCCTGCTGGAAAGGCAGGATTAACCGCAAGACACTCCGCAGCGCACTGCTCCGTTCGGCTCACGGCACATGCATGATCGCCATGATCCTGTTCGGTGCCTCGATCTTCGGTTACTTCTTCACGCTGACGCAGGTGACGCAAAATCTGGTCAGTTGGGTGGGCGGCCTGCCCGTGCCCCCGTGGTTGATCCTGACCATCATTCTGTGCGGCTACATCGTTCTCGGCTCGTTCATGGACCAGATCGCGATCCTGGTGCTGACCGTTCCGATTGTGCTGCCGCTGATCAAGTCGCTTGGCTACGATCCCCTGTGGTTCGGCGTCATCAAGATCGTGACCGCCGAGGTCGGCATGATCACTCCTCCGGTGGGCCTCAATTGCTTCGTGGTGGCCCGCTATTCCGGACGCCCAGTGGCCGAGGTCTTCCACGGCGTATTTCCGCATTTCGTAGCCCATCTGATTGCGATCGCGATCCTCGTGATCTGGCCGATGATCATCCTCTGGCTTCCGATGAAAATGGGCTACTGACAAAACCAACGAGGGAGAGAAACGTAATGTCCGCCCATCCAAGGATGTCGCTCGCGCTCGCCGCGGCATTGCTCGCGGTCACAGCCGGATCCGGCCGAGCCCAGGAGAAAATCACGCTGCGCCTCGCCGACAGCCTGCCGTCCGGTCACGTCATCCACGAGCTCGTCGGCAAGCCGTTTTCCGAGCTCGTCACCAAGCTCACCAACGGCCAGGTCACATTCCAGCACTTCCCCGCGGAGCAGCTCGGCAAGGCCAAGGACATGGCCCAGCTCACCGCGCTCGGCGTCGCCGACGTCTCCTACATCGTGCCGTCCTATTCGTCCGACAAATTTCCGCTGACCGCGGTCGCTGAGCTTCCCGGCATCTTCGACAACGAATGCCAGGGCTCGCTTGCCTTCTACAAGATCTCGCACAACGGCGGCATCCTGGAGACCAAGGAATTTGCCCCCAACCAGCTCCGCCCGCTGGTGACGCTCGCGCTGCCGGCCTACCAGGTCCAGCTTGCGACCGGCCGCGATGTGAAGACCGCAAAGGACCTCGAAGGTCTGAAGATCCGCACCACCGGCGGCGCGATGGATCTGATGATGCGCTCGATCGGCGGCGTGCCGGTGCGGATGGCGGCGCCCGAGATCTATGAATCGCTGACGCGCGGTACGCTCGACGGACTGATCTTTTCCTACCAGAGCTCCGCGTCCTACGATTTCGGCAAGATCCTCAAGTCGGGCACCGAGGGACTGAACTTCGGCACCGCGATCTTCACCTATTCGATCGGCGAGACGAAGTTCAAGTCGCTGCCGGAGAACGTGCGCAAGGCGTTGGTCGAGGCCGGCGAGCAGACCACGCGCGAAGCCTGCAAGCGGTTCGAGGATGGCGAGAAGGCCGCGGCCGACAAGATCAAGTCGCAAGGCATGAAGATCATCAACTTCAGCGCCGACGACAAGAAGGTGTTCGATACCGCCTTCAAGTCGGTCGCGCAGGATTGGGTGAAGGACGTCGACAAGCGCGGCAAGCCGGGCACCGATGTCTTCAAGGCCTTCACCGAAGCCCTGGCCACGACCCATTGAGCGGGACGCCGACCAAAGAGATGCAATCGGCACCGGCGGGCCCGCTCGCCGGCGTCAGGATCATCGACCTCACCAGCGTGATGATGGGTCCCTACGCGACCATGATCCTCGGCGACTACGGTGCCGACGTGATCAAGGTCGAGAGCCCCGATGGCGACGTCATGCGCCATGCAGCCCCGATGCGCCATCCGCGGATGGGCGCGATGTACCTGCAGGGCAACCGCAACAAGCGCTCGATCGTGCTTGACCTCAAGAGCGCCAGCGGCCGCGCAACCCTGCTGCGTCTTGCCGCTGCTGCCGACGTGTTCGTGCACAATGTCCGCCCCGCGGCGATGGCACGGCTCAAGCTCGGGGCCACTGATCTGCTCGCGGTCAATCGGCGGCTGGTCTATGCCAGCCTGCACGGCTTCGGCGAGACCGGACCTTACGCGGGGCGTCCCGCGTATGACGACCTGATCCAGGGCTTGACGGCCCTGCCCGCACTCACGGGCAAGATCACCGGCGAGCCGCGCTACTCGCCAGCGACCATGGCCGATCGCATCGTCGGCCTGAATGCCGTGCACGCGATCCTCGCGGCGCTGTTTCACCGCGAGCGGACCGGCGAAGGCCAGGCCATCGAAATCCCGATGTTCGAGACCATGGCGCAATTCGTGCTCGGCGATCACATGGCCGGCCGCAGCTTCGAGCCGCCGATCGGGCCGCCTGGCTATTCCCGGCTGCTGTCCCCCGACCGCCGCCCCTATCAGACCAGCGACGGCTATATCTGCGCGCTGGTCTATTCCGACAAGCAGTGGAACGCGTTCTTCGCCAAGATCGGACTTGCCGACGAGGCCGATCGCGATCCCAGGCTCAACAGCATCTTAGCGCGAACCCGCAACTACGACTTTGTCTACGACTGGTTCTCGCAGATGATGAAGACCCGCACGACGGCCGAATGGCTGCGCTTCTTCGAAGAGGCGGATATTCCGCATGCGCCGCTGCACGACCTCGACAGCCTGATCGACGATCCGCATCTGGCGGCAGTCGGGCTGATCCAGACCATCGAGCACCCGACGGAGGGGACCCTGCGGGTCGCCGGCCCCGCCGCGAGCTGGAGCAAGACGCCGCCGTCGATCCGAAGCCATCCGCCGGGGCTTGGCGAGCATGGCCGGGAGATCCTGCGCGAGGCAGGGCTCGCGGACGCGGAGATCGCCGCTCTCATCGAGAGCGGCGCGTTGATCGAGCCAACTTCCTGACTATTGTCCGCGCGACGCCAGGATTTTCTCGGCGGCACGAAGATGCGGCTTGTCCAGCATCTTGCCGTCCATCTTGACGACACCGGACGGATTGCCGGCAAACGCGGCGATCACCCGTTTCGACCATTCGACCTCCTCGTCCGTCGGCATGAAGGCGGCGTTGACGATGTCGACATGCTTGGGATGGATCACCGCCTTGGCCAGGAAACCGTCCTGCCGCGCGGCGATCGCCTCGGACTTCAGCGCGTCGAGATTGTTGATGTCGGTCGCGATCGTGTCGATGGCGACCACCCCGGCTGCCGCCGCCCCGATCAGGCAGAGGTCGCGGGCCAAGATGAAGGGCGAGTGATAGCGGCCGTCGGTGCGGTTGCGCGACGCGCCGAGTGAAGCCGCGAGGTCTTCCGCACCCCACATCATGCCCCACAGCCGCGGGCTCATGTTCTCGAAATCGAGGATCTTGAGCACGGCCCGCGCCGTCTCGGTCGCGACCGTCACGATCCGCGTCGTTCCCTGCTCGGTGCCCGAGGCCGCCTCGAACGCATCGAGATAGAGCGCGAGCTTGTTGACGTCGGCGGCGCCGGCGCATTTCGGCAGCACGATGCCGTCAGGCCTGGCCGGCATCACGGCAGCGAGATCGCCGAGCGTCATGTCGGTGTCGAGCGCGTTGACGCGGATGTAGAGCTTCTGGCCCGGATTGCGCTCGTTGAGCATGTTTCGGGTGATGCCGCGCGCCGCGACCTTCTGGTCGGGTGCAATGGAATCCTCGAGATCGAGGATCAGTGCGTCGGCCGCGGTCTTCTTGGCACTCTCATATTTCCGGGTGCTGTCACCGGGAACGAACAGGAACGATCGCATCGCTCAGGCCTTCGGTTTGCAATGCATCAGCCCGGTGCGGCGGCAGCTTGCCACCACCTCGCCGCGCTGATTGGTCATGGTGTGCTCGAATTCGACGATGCCCTGGGTCGGCCGCGACTTGCTGGCGCGCTTGCCGATGATCTTGGTGTGCGACTTCAGCGTGTCGCCGTGGAAGACGGGCTTGGGAAATTTGACGTCGGTCATGCCGAGATTGCCGACCGTGGTTCCCAGCGTCGTGTCGTAGACGCTCATGCCGATCATGATGCCGAGCGTATAGAGGCTGTTGAACAGCCGCTGCCCAAATTCGGTCTTCTCGGCGAAATGTGCATCGAGGTGCAACGGCTGCGGGTTCATGGTCAGCAAGCTGAACATGGTGTTGTCCATCTCGGTCACGGTCCGGCTGAACTCGTGATGGAACTCCTGCCCGACCTCGAACTCTTCAAAATACAATCCGGCCATTTAACGTCCCTTGTAGTTGGGCGTCCGTTTCTCGACGAACGCATTCAGTCCTTCCTGGCAATCCTCGGTCGACGCGACCACGACGAAGCTTTCGGCGGTGTTCTCGACCGAGCGGCGGAAATCAGCATCGACTGCACGCATGAAGGCGTCGCGCCCGATCTTCATCACGATCGGCGATTTGGTCGCGAGCTTGCGCGCAATCTCACGGGCGCGATCGAGCGCCGTGCCTTTCGGCACGACTTCGCTGAGCAGGCCCATGCGATAGGCAGTGGCCGCATCAAAGGGCTCGCCAAGGAACAAGGGCGCGAAGGCCTGGTGCTTCCCCACCAGGCGCGGCAACTGCACGAAGTGGATCGCGGGGATCAGGCCGACATCGATCTCGGGATAGCCGAAAGTCGAGGCATCGCCGGCGATGATCATGTCGCAGGAGATCGCGATCGTCATGCCGCCGGCGCGAACCGCGCCGTCGACCGCCGCAATCGTCGGCTTACCCATGCGGTACTGCGTATCGTTCAGCGCGAAATAGAGCCGCTCAAGAAACTTCTTGGTCTCGACCGGGGGCTTGCCCCTGACGATGTCGAGATCGAGGCCTGCGCAGAACACCTTGTGGGCGCTGCCGATGATGACGGCGCGGACCGTTTCATCATCGCGCGCCTTGGCCAGCGCAGCCAGCAGCGCATCGATCAAGGGCAGGCTGAGTGCATTGACCGGCCCGCGGTCCAGCATAATTTCGGAGATGTGGTCCTTGACCGAGTAGTGTACGAGATCTGTGCTCATGAATGATTGCCTTCGTTATCGCTTGGCCTGCCGTACCGCGCCGGACTCGACCAGCCCGTCAATCTCGGCCGGCGCAAAGCCGGCCTCGGCGAGGACAGCGCGGCTGTCCTGTCCGACATCCGGTGCCGGACACAGCAGGTCCTCGGACAGGCTCGCGATCCCTGGTGTCCGCGGCGAGTAGACCGGGCCGACGCCCGGCGTATCCTGGCAGACGGATGCCTTGGTCGCCTCGACATGGGCATTGCGCAGCCACTCGCCGGGAGTGAGGATCCGCTCGGCGATGATATCGGCAGCGTGGAGCTGCGTCAGCCAGGCGTCCGTCGGCTGGACCAGGAACACCTCGCGCAACTGTGGGATCAGCGCGTCGGCGGAATCGGCGCGCCGGGCGAAATCAGCGAAACGCGGATCGGTCGCCAGATCCTCGCGGCCGATCGCACCGCACAGGCGCTTGTATTGCGGCTCGTTGACCAATGTCACCATCATCCAGCCGTCCTGCGTCTGGTAGGTGCCGGCCGGCACATTGAGCGCGCGCGGTGCACCGCCCTCGAGGATGAACTCGGCCACCTTGTGTCCGAGCAGCGCCGCCGTCGATTGGCAGAGATTGACGTCGATCCAGCGCCCGGTGCCGACGGTCGCGCGCGCGAACAGCGTCGTCGCGATGGCCTGGAAAGCATAGACGCCGGTGACGACATCGGAGATCGTGGTGCCGACCCGATGCGGCACGCCATCGGTTCCGATGTTGACCGAGACCAGCCCGGAGAAGGCCTGCGCGACCGAATCCGAACCCGGCCGCTTCGCGTAGGGCCCGCTCTGCCCGAAGCCGCTCACCGACAGATAGACCAGGCCGGCATTGTCCTTCGACAGGCTCTCATAGCCAAGCCCGAGCCGTTCGGCGACGCCGGGCCGGAATCCCTCGATCAGAACGTCGGCCTCGCGCGCCAGGCGCCGCGCGATCGCAATCCCGTCCTTGTGTTTCATGTCGAGGCATAGGCTGCGCTTGCCGCGGTTATAGACCGCCGACAGCGTGGTATGATTGCCGTACGTCGTCCCGAGATAGCGCGACCAGTCGCCCTCGGGCGGCTCGACCTTGATGACATCGGCGCCATACACCCCGAGCAGCATCGCGCAGTAGGGCGACGCAATGCCCTGCCCGAAATCGAGCACCTTCACCCCCCGATAGGGCACCTCGTGCGTCGGCGTCAGCTTACGTTCGCCCGCCATCTGTCCTCCCTCGGCTTGCGCAGGGCCTTACAGCGCCAGATAGCGCTGCCGAATGTTGTCGTTGGCCTTGAGCTCTTCGATGGAGGATGTGTAGACGATCTGGCCCTTGTCGATAACCGTCGCGTGGCTCGCAAGGCCAAGGCAAAAATGCATGTTCTGCTCGGCGATCAATACCGTAGCACCAGTGCCGCGGAGCTGCCGCAACAGATCGCCGATTCGCTGCACGATGATCGGCGCCAGCCCCTCGCTAGGCTCGTCCAGCAACAGGAGCGCCGGATTGCCCATCAGCGTGCGGGCGATCGCCAGCATTTGCTGCTCGCCGCCGGACAGCCGGCCGGCGATCCGGCGGCGCAACGGCTCCAGCAGCGGGAACACATCATAGACCCGGCGGATCGACCATTCGTCCTCGCCGTTCGGTCCCTTCTTCGCGCCGATGACGAGGTTGTCCTCGACGGTGTGCTCCGGGAAGATCTGCCGGTCCTCCGGCACGAAGCCGAGCCCGGCGCGCGCGATGTGATGCGGCCTCATTCCGGACACCACGTTGCCGCGCAGGGTCACCGTGCCGCGGCGCGCAGGCGCCAGGCCCATGATGGCCTTCATCGTCGTCGACTTGCCGGCACCGTTGCGCCCCAGCAGCGCCATGGTCTCGCCTCGCCGCACCGACAGGCCGACGCCGAACAGAATCTGGCTGGTGCCGTAATAGACGTCGAGATCCTCCACCAGCACCACCGGCTGCGCGCTCATGCCACCGCTCCCGCATGGTCTTCACTGCCGAGATAGGCTTCGATGACTGCATCGTTCCTGCGGATGGCGTCAGGCGTGCCGGTCGCCAGGATCCGGCCATAGCACAGCACGACGATTTCAGGCGCGATCTTGAACACGATATCCATGTCGTGTTCGATGAACACGACCGTGATCTTCTGCGTCTCCCAAAGCTCGCGCACCTTGTCGATCATGCGCCATCGCTCTTCGGTGCCCATCCCCGCGGTCGGCTCGTCCAGCAGCAGCACCTTCGGCTCGAGCACCAACGCGAGCGCGATATCGAGCAGCTTCTGGTCGCCGTGCGACAACGTGGCCGCGGTCCTGTTGCGCTTGTTGGCAAGGCCGAGCAGCTCCATGGCGTGCTCGGCGCGGTCTCGCGTTTCGGCCAGCGGAAAACGACGATGCATCACGCCGGCGCGGCGCTGGTCGGCGCAGACCGCTGATAGCATCGTCTCCTCCACTGTCAGCGACGGGAAGATGCTCGCAACCTGGAAGGCGCGGCCGATGCCGTGACGCACGATCTCGGGCGGCGTCTTGCCCGCCATATCGACACCGTTGAGCAGGATCTGGCCGGCGTCCGGCCGCAAGGCGCCGGTAATCAGGTTGAAGAACGTGCTTTTGCCGGCTCCGTTGGGACCGATCACGGCAGTGAGCGACCCGTCAGCAAAGTGGAGCGAGACGTTGTCCGTTGCCTTGACGCCGCCGAAGGATTTCGAGAGGGAGCGGATCTCCAGCATAGCTAGCCGTTTGCTCCCTCGCGACGTTGTGCGAACCATTCCACGACGAAGTCCATCAGCCCCTTCCGCAGGCCGATGGCGAAGAACAGGATCACGATGCCGAGTACGATGCCGTGATATTCGGTCAGGCGGGTCACGGTGTCGTTGAGGATCAGCAGCAGCACCGTCCCCACCATCGGTCCAAGGAACGTGGTCACGCCGCCGAGCATGTTGATGAAGATGCCCTCGCCCGAGATCGTCCAGTAGGCGAACTCGGGATAGGCGCCGGAGACGAACAGCGCCATGATCATGCCGCCGACCGACGCGAACAGCGCCGCAAGCACGAAGATCGTGAGCTTCGCCCGCCAGACATTGATGCCGATGAAGCTCGCCCGCGTCGGGTTGTCGCGGATCATGCGCAGCGTGTAGCCGAACGGCGACTGCGCGATCTGCCGCATCAGCAGCAGGCCGATCACCAGCAGCGCGCAGCTCGCGATGTAGAGATGCAGCGGGTGCGACAGGTCGATGCCTAAAAATGGCGGCCGCGGAATGCCGCCGCGCAGGCCCTGGTCGCCACCGGTCAGGGACTGCCACGACAGGATGGTGGAGTGGATCAGCATCTGGAACGCCAGCGTGACGAAGGCGAAGTAGATTTCCTTCAACCGCACACAGATGGCGCCGATCACCGCGGCCACAATGAAGGTGATCGCCAGGGTTGCGACAAAGGCCACCGGAATCGATACGCCGGTCTTCTGCATCATCAGGCCGAAGCCATAAGCGCCGAGGCCGAAGAACATGCCGTGACCGAACGAGATCATCCCGGTGTAGCCGACCAGAAGATTGAGCGAGGTCGCAAACAGTCCATAGGCCGCGCAGCGGATCACGAAGTCGAGCAGTTGCTTGCTGCCGAAGATCGTCGGCAGCAGCGCCAGCACGACGAAGGCCGCAAGCGCGATCAAGAGATCGCGAAAGCGCTGCGGCCTGGCATCGATACGGGGCGCCTCGAGCACCTGTGCGCCCTCGCCGGCCTGCAATTCGGTCATGCCGCCTCCTTGCCGAACAGGCCGGTCGGGCGCGACACCAGCACGATCACCATGAACAGATACATCAGCCCCTCGGTGAACAGCGGAAAGCCGAGCGATCCGAACGAGCGGATCAAGCCGATCAGGAGCGCGCCGATCAGCGCGCCGAGGATCGAGCCCATGCCGCCGATCACGGTGACGATGAACGACTCGATCAGCACCGAGAAACCCATGCCCGGCGTCAGCGAGCGCACTGGCGCCGCAAGCGCGCCGGCCAGCCCCGCCAGCATGCCGCCAAGCGCAAACACGCCGCCGTAGATCAGCCCCGTGTTGATGCCGAGCGCGGACACCATGCCCGGATTATGCGCGGCTGCGCGGATCACCTTGCCGATCCTGGTCCGTGCCAGCCCGAGCCCGAGGATCACGGCAGCGGCCAACGCCACGCCGATCAGCAGCAGATAATAGGGCGGCACCACGCCGCCTGCGATGAATAGCGGCGCGACCTGGAATGCCGCCGGCATCCCCATCGACTTGAATTCCGGCCCCCATATCATGCGGACGACGTCATCGAAGATCAGCACGAAGGCGTAGCAAACCAGGAGCTGCATCAGGACGTCGGCGCCATAGACCCGGCTCATGAAGGCGCGCTCGAAGATCAGGCCGAGGATCGCCGTGCCCCCGGCGCCGCACAGCATCGCCAGCGCAAAGCTGCCGGTGACCTGATAGGCAGTCATCGCGAAATAGGCGCCGAACATGTAGAAAGCGCCGTGGCTGAAATTGACCACCTTGAGCACGCCGAAGATCAGGGTCAGGCCGACGGCGACCAGGAACAGCAGCATGCCGATGATCAGGCCGCTGGTGGTTTGGGTCACCAGGCAGGCGGGACTGGCGAAACAACTGGCGAGCGCGTCGAGGTCCACGGAAAGTCATCCATTACGGCGGGCCGCAACGCCGGCGCGCGACAAGCATCAGATGGCCCGCGGAGACAGCAGATCGCTGCCCCCGCCTGGCATGCGGATCAGGTGTAACCCTTGCTCTTCTTCCACTCGGCTTCGAGTTCGAAGATCGTCTTCCAGTCGCCGGCTTTCACATCGGGCACGTAAGGCTCCTGCGGGATCGTGGTGCCCCACCCGATCGCGTAGCCGACCAGCGTGTGGTCGTCCGCGCGCATGGTGACGGTGCCGTCGGCGCCGAACGGGCACTTGATGGTCAATCCGGTCAGCGCTTCCGCGACCTTCTTGCCGTCGGTCGAACCCGCCTTCTTGACCGCCTCGTTGAGGAACATGACCGCCGTGGCGTTCTGCCAGGACCAGTTGGTCGGATACTCGTTGTACTTCGCCTTGTAGGCATCGCCCCAGGCTGCATTCTCCGGCGTCGCAGGGAACGTCTTGATGTAGCGGTCGCCGGAGTGAATGCCCTTGGGCAGGTTCTTCACCACGGTGAGCGCGGTGTAGTCGGCCATATTGACCGCGAACACCTCCATCTGGGTGAACATGGCGTAGATGTTGGCCTGGTCGATGTAGGAGGTGAGATCGCCGCCCCACAGGCAGGAATAGAGCGCCTGCGGCTTGGCTTGCAGGATCTTCGTGATCACATCGGTGTAGTCGGGCTGGAACAGCTTCGGCCAGGATTCGCTGATGATCTCGACGTCGGGAGCGAACTTCTTCAGATAGAGCACGAACTCGCCGGTGGTGTCGCGGCCATAGGCATAATCGGGCGAGCAGGTTGCCCACTTCTTCAGGCCCTTGGTCTTTGCGATGCCAGCCGCATAGCTGGCGCCGACGATCGAGTCGTGAATGCCTTGGCGGACACAACGGAATGCATTCGGGATGTGCTGCTTGGGATCGGCCGTCAGCGACGAGGCTTCCGAGCAGGTGTGGATGCAGAGCACGCCGAGATCGCGCGCCACCTCGTGAACCGCGAACGATCCCGACGAGGCCTCGCCGTCGAGCAACATCTCGCAGCCGTCGGTGTTGACGAGCTCGCGGGCGATGCGGGCGGCTTCCTGCGGCTGTCCCTTGGAATCGCGGATCACCATCTCGATCGGCCGGCCAGCAAGACCGCCCGCCGCATTGACCTTCTCGACTTCGAGCAGCACGGCGTTGCGGGAGGAGGTCCCGAGCTGCGCAACCCGGCCCGACAGGATGGTCGGCATGCCGATCTTGATCGTCTTGGCCTGTGCGCGCGCCACCCATGGCGCAGCCAAGGTCGCCGCACCGGCACCCATCAGCGCGAGAGTCGTGCGCCGGCTGACGCCCGGTTTACGGGTTCTCTTCATTTTCTCCTCCCTGTCGGGTGTGCGTTCCCAAATCCCTGCCGGAGATCGTTCCGTCTCCGTGTCCACGATGTTTTCAGAGCAAGGGGGGTGACGTCAAGCCAAAGATGAATTACGAGTCATAATTCATCTAGGGAAGAAACCGGCCGGAAATCGGCCTTGTCGAGCGGCGAATGATCAATCTTTCCAGCTTTATCGCCTTTCATGCCAAGCGGACGCCGGATCGCTGTGCGCTGAAATATCGCGGCGAAGACATCGCCTATGCGAGCTTCGACCAGCGGATCAGGCAGGCCGGCGGCTGGCTCGCCGTGCACGGCATCGGTCCCGGCGACGTCGTCGCCGTCCTGATGAAGAACAGCGCCGCCTTTCTCGAACTGGTGTTTGCGGTGAGCCACATCGGCGCGGTGTTCCTGCCGATCAATTATCGCCTGTCGGCCGACGAGGTCGGCTACATCGTCGGCAATTCCGGCGCACGTCTCTTGATCGCAGACGAGGAGCTTGCGGAGGCCGCAGCGGGCGGCGCGCCCGTGGTGCTGCTCGATGAAGTCACGCAATCCAGCATCACCAGCCTTGCGCCCGACATCGCACCGGCGCCGATGCATGCGTGCCAGCCGCGCGACCTGATGCGGCTGATGTACACCTCGGGCACGACCGATCGTCCCAAGGGGGTGATGCTCACTTACGAGAACATCTACTGGAAATCGGCCGACCAGACGCTGGTGCTCGGGCTCAACGCGGATACGCGACTGCTCGTCGTCGGCCCGCTCTATCACGTCGGCGCGCTCGACCTGCCCGGCATCGCCGTGCTCTGGCACGGCGGCATGCTGTGCATTCACCGCACCTTCGAACCGGAGCCCGCGCTAGCCGCGATCGAGCGAGAGAAGCTGAATGCCGCCTGGCTCGCGCCCGTCATGACCACGGCCCTCCTCACCTGCCCGAACCGTGAGCGCTATGATGTCTCCAGCCTGAGATGGGCGATCGGCGGCGGCGAGAAGACGCCGGAGGTGCGGATCCGCGCCTTCTCCGAATATTTCAGGAACGCGCGATACATCGACGCTTACGGCCTCACCGAGAGCTGCGGCGGCGACACGTTCATGGAGCCCGGCCGCGAGATTGAGAAGATCGGCTCGACCGGCCGCGCCACTGCTCACGTCGAGATCGAGATCCGCGACGACGCCGGCAAGCGATTGCCCGCAGGTCAGAACGGCGAGATCTGCCTGCGCGGTCCGAAGGTCACCCAAGGCTACTGGAAGGATCCGGAGAAGACGGCATCCGCGTTCTTCGGCGATTGGTTCAGAACCGGTGATATCGGCTATCTCGACCAAGACGGCTTCCTCTTTCTCACCGACCGCAAGAAGGACTTGATCATCTCGGGCGGTGAGAACGTCGCATCCTCCGAGGTCGAGCGCGTCATCTACGAAATGCCAGAGGTGCGCGAGGTCGCCGTGATCGACCTCCCCGACAAGCGCTGGGGCGAAAAGCCGGTCGCCGTCGTGGTGCTCGCCGATGACGCGAGGCTCGATCTGCCCGCCCTTACCGACCACTGCCGCGCCCGGCTCGCCGGCTTCAAGGTGCCGAAGCAGTTGATCATTCGCGACAGCCTGCCACGCAATCCATCCGGCAAGGTGCTCAAGCGCGTTCTTCGTGCCGAACTCGAGGCGATCGCATGACGCAAGCTACATCCGCCAAGGTGACCAAGCTCAACCGGGTCGAGCGTAACGCCTGGACCAAGCAGAAGATCTTCGACGCCGCGACCAAGATCGTCGGCAAATACGGCTACGCCGAAGCCTCCGTCGCCCGCATCACGGAAGCCGCCGGCGTCGCGCAAGGCACATTCTATAATCACTTCGAGAACCGCCAGGAGCTGCTCGACCAGTTGCTGCCGAAGATCGGCCTCGACATGGTGCGCTTCATCCGCGCCCGGACCGGGACAGCCGACGCCGCGCGTCAGGAGATCGAGCGCTTCAGCGCGTTCTTCGACTTCATCCGCGAGGTGCCGGAGTTCCTGCGCATCCTCAACGAGGCCGAGTTCTTTGCGCCCATCGGCTACCAGAAGCACTTCGATAACATTTCGAGCGCCTATGTGCGGATTCTCCAGCGCGCGCGGGCCGCGGGAGCCACCAACGCGTTCAGTGACGAGGAATTCGAGGCCATCGTTCAGGTGCTGATGGGTGCGCGCGGCTATCTCAGCCGTCGCTACTCCTATTCCGAACAGGGCGTCACCGCGGTGCCCGACTACGTCATCTCGGCTTACCAGAAGCTGGTGACGCGCGGCCTCTTCACTTCCAGCGTCAAGGACAAAAAGCATGAGCGCTGACGGCACAATCCTCGTCACCGGCGGCAGCCGCGGCATCGGTGCCGCCACCGCGACATTGCTTGCAGATCAGGGACACCACGTCGTCATCGTCGATATTGCACCCGAGCCGCTGGCCGGAACCGCGGCCATCCTTTGGCCGGCGCCATTCGACGTCGCGAGTGAAAGCGCCGTGGTGGCCGGCGTCGCCGATATCGAGAAGGCGCATGGTCCGATCACCGGCCTCGTCAACGCGGCCGGTGTATTCGGCAAGATGCATTCGATCGAACGGGTGCGGATGGAGCAGTGGGACCGCGAGGTGAATATCGACCTGCGCGGCACCTTCCTGGTCGCGCGCAGTGTCGGCGTCGGGATGGCGAAGCGGCGCTACGGCGCGATCGTCAATGTCGCTTCGGTGGCCGGCATGACGTCGGGTCCGATCCACGCCTACACCGCGGCCAAGGCCGGCGTCATTCAGATCACGCAGACGCTCGCCGCCGAATGGGGCCGCGTCGGCGTCCGCGTCAACGCGGTGTCGCCCGGCTTCACCCGCACGGCGGCGCTCGAGGCCGGCATCGCATCGGGCGCCCTGAACAAGGACCTGCTCGCGCGTCCGACTGCGATGGACCGGCTGGTCGAGCCGATGGAGGTCGCACAGGCAATCGCCTGGCTGCTGTCGCCGCTGAGCAGCGGCGTCACCGGCATCAACCTGCCGGTCGACGCCGGCTACATCGCGGGCACCACATGGGCGGCCTATGGCGGCCTGCCGGAAGCGCCGACCAGCTAGGGACAGCAACGCATGAACGTCGAGCTTCCGCACAAGACCCTCAATCTGTCCTCCGCCGTCGCGGAAGGCGACATCCGCGTGCTGCTGATGGTGCTGGTGCACATGACCGGCGACGAGAAATGGCTGAAGCCTCCCTACAAGCCGAAGCGCGACGTCCGCCTGATCCCCGATCCCGATGCCGGTGTCCCGAGGGAGATCCAGGACGAGATCCGGGCGGCAGTCTTGAATCTGTTCACGAACGGGACGTCCAAGCCCGTCATCACCGATCCCGGCGATGAACTGATGCTGAAGATGATGCGGGCAACGCTCGGCGAAAATGTCGCGCCGGAATATGCGCCGCTGATGCGCGAAGAAATGGGCTTCATTCCCCGCGACGCACGCTGGCGCGAGCGCCCCACCGGCGAGACGTTGGCGCGGCAGCATGTGCTGATCGTCGGCGCCGGCGTCTGCGCGATCGCGCTCGGTGTTGCACTCGGACGGCTCGGCATCCCCTACACGATCGTCGAGAAGGAAGACGAGATCGGCGGCACCTGGTACGTCAACCGCTATCCCGGCTGTGGCGTCGATACGCCGAACCATTCCTATTCCTTTTCGTTCGGCGCGCGCAATCCGTGGACGCGGTACTTTGCGCAGCGCCAGGAGCTGCTGGACTATCTGCTCAAGGTCGTGCGCGAATACGACATCCGCAGGAACGTCCGCCTCAACACCGAACTGGTGGCTTCGCGCTGGGATGAGGGTAAGCGGCGCTGGATCTCGACCCTGAAGACCCAGAGTGGCGAAGAGACATGCGAGTCGACGGCCCTGGTCAGCGCGATCGGCCAGCTCAACGATCCCTCGCCGGCGCGATTCAACGGGGATGAGAACTTTAGGGGCCTCAAGGTCCATTCGTCGTTGTGGTCCGACGACATCGAGCTCGACGGCAAGCATGTCGCTGTCATCGGCACCGGCGCGACCGCGATGCAGCTCGTGCCATCGATTGCCGATCGTGTCGCCTCGGTCACCGTCTATCAGCGCACCGCGCAATGGGCCCGCCCGGTGAAGGGCTATTCCGATCCGATCACCGACGGCGCGCAGTGGCTGCTCGCACACGTGCCGTTCTATGTGCAGTGGTACCGCTTCAACATGTTCTGGCGCTACGGCGATGGCCTGCTGCCGTTCCTGCGCAAGGATCCGGCCTGGCCGTATCCGGACCGCGCCGTCAACAAGGGCAATGATCGGCATCGCCAGGAACTGACCGAATTTATCCTGTCGGAGTTGAAGGATCGTCCCGACCTGATCGAGAAATGCGTGCCGACCTATCCGCCCTACGGCAAGCGCATCCTGCTCGACAACAACTGGTTCAAGACGCTGACCAAGCCGAATGTCGAGCTCGTTACCGACACGATCGACCGCTTCGTACCTGAAGGCATCGTCACGGCCGATGGCAAGCTGCGGCGGCACGATGTCATCGTGATCTCGACCGGCTTCAAGGTCTCCGAGATGGCGGCGCGCCTGAACATCACCGGACGCGGCGGCAAGAACCTCAAGCAGGTCTGGCGCGACGACAATCCGACTGCCTATCTCGGCCTCACGGTGCCTAGTTTCCCCAATCTCTTCCTGATGCTCGGCCCCAATTCGGGACCGGCGCATGGCGGCAGCGTGATCTTCCAGTCCGAATGCCAGAGCCGCTATATCTCCGCCTGTCTGGTCGAGATGATCGAGAACGACATCGCAGCGATCGACGTGCATCCTGACGCACACGATCAATATGTGCGCGAGGTCGATGCCGAACATGAGCAGTTGATCTGGACACATCCGGGCATGACGACCTACTACCGCAACAGCCAGGGACGGGTGTTCTCGGCGATGCCGTGGCGTTTTGTCGACTACTGGAAAATGACCCACGATCCGGATTTCACCCGGTACCGTCAGACCAAAGCCTGACAGGACGTCTGACCTGAATCGCTCTCGCCTTAACTTGACAGGCTGCGATAACTGCCGCAGCATTTGCGATGCACCTGTTGAGGTGCCGGGAGCGATTGCTCCCCACCATCGCAGGAAATGACGGCGGATCATATGGTCTGCCGGCACGCAGTAGAAGCGGACAGATGTCCGTCGGACCACCCTTGGAGAGGAGCATGACGCCACCGGCGAAAGCCAGCGACCTTGCTCAGCGGCAAGGTCTCGGCGCACGTTGAAGCGATCAGCAGCTGCTAGCCACGTCGCGCCGCCGACAATCTGACCATATCCGCAGGACAAGAGCGCAAAGGCCAAGCGCTTTCGGTCCCGAAACACTACTGGTGTGTACCAGATATCCTTCGCTAAAACGAAGTGGCAGGGCCCCGCGATGCTTGAATGCACCGGGGCCCGTTCGTTTGCGCTCTCCTGCGCCTCGCATTGCGTCACGGCTCGCGATCGGGAACAATCGTCCGGAGTAAGCGAGGACCGATGATGGAAAAGCCGCGGGTGCGCATCTACACCGACTACAAGAGCCCGTATGCCTACGTCGCCAACAAGCGACTGTTCGAGCTGGAGGAGAAATACGGCGTCGAACTGGAATGGCTGCCCTACACCCTGCGCATCCCTGAATTCATGGGCACTGTCGAAGAGCGCACGCCGCATTTCTGGCGCAAGGTGCGCTACTCCTACATGGACGCGCGGCGTTTCGCCAACGCGCAAGGTCTCGTCATGAAGGGTCCGCGCCGGATCTACGACGCATTCTATTCCAGCGCCGGAATGCTGTTCGCGCAGCGCCTGGGATTATTTCGCCCTTACCATGACACAGTATTCCAGCGGTTCTGGAATCATGAGCTGGAGATCGACGACCTCGCCGAGATTGCCGGCGTGATCTCCACGATCGGCGGCTCGGCCGGCGACTTCGAGGCTTATGTCCACGGGCCCGCCCGCGCCGAGCACGACCGCATCATCGACGAGGCCGAAGCGCTTGGCGTGTTCGGCGTTCCGACCATGGTATTCAACGGCGAGCTGTTCTGGGGCGGCGACCGCATCGACATGCTGATCGAACGGATCAAACATCCGGAGACGATCGCGATCGCGCTCGGAAGCCGGCACCGCAAATAGCTCGGCTAAAGCACGCGAGGATGTCGCCAAGGCTTGACCGTCACCCTCCGTTATCGATCCCGCCGCGCGCCAATGCCGGATTCGGAATTTGCCGCCCTTCCCGCTTTGCTGTGCAAGCTCGAGCTCGCGGACTCGTTGCTCCGGAACTGAGGTCGAGCGGTTCGTCTTCACGTATCAGTTGTCCACGATGTCATCATCCGCGAATGCGGACGATCCAGTATTCTAGAAGCGCCTGAGCGTGAGCCGAGAGGCCGCGGCGTACTGGATGCCCCGCATGCGCAGGGCATGACGACGGAGAGGACGTGAGGCGACGTTCTCGCATCACGATCCGTCCGAGCCTTGCTGTTCGTTTCGCCGCTCTGAAAGCAGAGGGCGCAGGGAAAGGCGGGTGCGACGATCGCGAAGCGCCCCTCGATCGGGTGAGACGGAGGCATTAGACTTCTGAGTTGGGTCAAACGCGAAGCGAAATTTTGCCCGTCGGGTTGATTTGTCGCACGTGTCAATGCGCATGGCCGCTGCGGTCCACACGCGTAGACCGCCGCACAGTTTACGCACGCTTATCGACCCGGCGGAGCGGACATTCAAGCCGGGGGCATCTTCGGCGCCGGCGAGGCCCGGTCGATAAAACCCTTGGCAAGCGCGTGGTAGACGCCTTCCTTGCAGACCAGGCGCGAACTGGCGTGAGCGATTAGTGCAGCGGCCATCAACGGCACGACCATGGCGTGATTGTCGGTCATTTCAGTCACGATCACGAACGCCGTGATCGGGGCCTGAACCACGCCCGCGAAATATGAAACCATGCCGAGCAGCATGATGGCGGCCAGCGGCGCGCCCTGAAACAGCGACGCGACATTGGAGCCGATCCCTGCGCCCACCGCGAGCGAGGGAGAGAAGATGCCGCCCGGCATGCCGCTGATCGACGAAAACGTGGTCGCCAGGAACTTCAATACGCTGAAGCTCGACGACAACTGCGCTCCGCTCTCAAGGGCGGCTTTGACCTGCTGATATCCGGTCCCGTAGACTGCGCCGTCGGATGCAAGACCGCAGATCGCAGCCGCCAGTCCGCAGATCGCGGCAAAGCCGACCGGGTAGCGCTTGATCGCCCTCCCCACCGGATTGGAGAACCCTTGCGCCATCATGATCAGGATGCGGCTGAACAGACCACCCGCGAGACCTCCAACCACGCCGCAGACGGGGATCGCCAGCCAGTCTATGCCGTTGCGCAGGCCCATCGCGCTGGTGCCGAAATAGGTGTAGTTGCCCATCAGCGCGAGCGAGGTGAGACCGGCGGCGATCACCGCCGCGATAATCAGGCTGCTGGTCCTGGTCTCGAATGCGCGGCTCATTTCCTCGATGCCGAAGACGATGCCGGCCAGCGGAGTATTGAAGGCCGCCGCCACGCCGGCCGCGGCACCCGCGAGAATCAAGCCAGGCTGCCGCCGCGGCGAGAAGCGGCCGATCGCGAACATGATCGAGGCGCCGATCTGAACCGTCGGGCCCTCGCGCCCCACCGACGCGCCGCACAACAGGCCCAGCAGGGTCAGGATGATCTTGCCAACCGCAATCCGCAGTGAGACGAGACTTTCGCGCGCCGACTGATCCGTGAGATGGCGCGCGGCGATGGCCTGCGGAATTCCGCTGCCCTGGGCGTTTCGAAACAGGCGGTTGGTGAGAAATACCGAGAGCGCAAATCCGGCGGGCGTCAGCACGAGCGAGGCATAGCGAAAGCGCGACACCAGCGTGGAGAAGGCGAGCTGCGCCGCATCGGCGAGTTGTGCGAGCACGACGGCCGCCGCCCCCACCGCAACGCCTCCCAGCAAGAAGATGGCCCGCCGTTGCCAACGCGCAGAGATGATTCTGAACAGCCGCTTGTGGCGGTTGGAGGGGAACGTCATGCTGGCGGTATTCTCGCTGGTTTCGCGGCCGGTGCCGGGGGACGACTTACGCTGCATTGTTAGCGTGTCGCTCAAGACCCGTCGATGGGCTTGCGGCTCGTGAACCTGCGAGCGTCAGGACGTCGGCAAATCCGGCATCCGGCACTAGCGAGCCAGCGGGTCCGGACGGAGCTGGAATTGCACCACAAGCGGGCTCGACCGTGTCGCCTCGGTCGCCCCCGGCGCTCCCGGATGAGGCGCATCGATCCCCTCGATATGAAAGGGCGCGCGGTTGCCAGAGGTCACCCAGAGCGCGCGGCCTTTCCAGCCCGCGGCAGGATCGTCGATCCGCCCGTCGATCTGCTTGGCGAAGAACCCCATCGGATAGGGTACGCGCAATTCGACGATGTGGCCATTTGCCAGCGCGTGCAGGGAATCGGACTGGTTGCCGGTGGCGATCGGCGTGTTGGCGCCGAGTCCCAGGATGTCGTGCTGATCGACCCACAAGTAGTACGGGTTTTCCGCTGCGCCCGTGTCGCCCTGCAGCGGCGGGCCCGGCAACGGATACAAGCTCCAGCCCTCCGGACATTTGTCGCCGCTCGCAGCGCCGGGACCATTGAGGGGCCCTTTGCATTTGCGCCGATCGAAGCTGCCGATATGACCGCTGTCGAGCGGCACCCACACGACGCCGTTGCGATCGACATCCATGCCGCGAATGCCGTAGCCGGGCAGCGGTACCTTGTAGACCTCGGCGAGCGCCGTCTCGGGTGGATTCGCGCCGGGATCGACGCGGACGATATAGCCGGGATGCGGCAGGCTGGAGCCCCAGACCGAGCCATCGAGCGGGCTCACCGAAATGCCGTAGAGCCCGAGCGGGATTCGGGTATCCTTGGTGGCATCAGCCGGCTGACCGGGCTCATTGTAACCCTCGTCGCGCCGGCCGTTGCCGTTGGTGTCAACCACGAGCGCGCTCCAGCCTTGTGACGCGGCGGCATCGCCGGACGCCCAGAATTTGTTCGTGTTCACCCAGCCGACCACGGCGTTCTTGCCCTGCGTGTTGTTGCTGAACCAGAGCGTGTTGCCGTCGTCCTCGGCGAAGTTCAGATGCTGGGTGCCGAAGCAGGTATCGATGAACGTGAACTTCCTATTGCGGGGATCATAGACCGTCACCTGCCGCGAGTTCTGGTTGAAGCCCTCGGGCCTCGTCGTCAACGGATAGAGCTGTGCGGAGCGGAGCGGCGAGTCCTTGCCGCAATAGCTGGGGATCTCGGTCGGCGGCCGCACCTGCGCGGTGAAATAAACGCGCCCTTCCCGATCCATCGCCGGTGAATGGGCGTTGACCTGGCTGTCCCACACCTGCTCGCGCCCGAAATAGGGCGAAGACGCGAACACCGGATTCGCCAGTGCCGAGCTCGGCGTGCGTTCCGGCTCGCGGACCGGCATGGGGATGACACGCTTGAGGTTGGCCAAGGGATCGAGCACCGGCATCGTGTTGCTGGAAAGCTCGGTCGCGCCATAAAGCAATCCATTGGCGTTCACGGTCGGCTGGCGCTTGTCGGTCGCCAGGAGGTCATGGAGATAATGTTTCGGGTCGAGCCAGTCGCGCACCGTGATGACGAGATTGCGTTCGACGCCGGCGGGCCGCGATGGCGCGGTTTTCGGAAGCTCGCCAGCCTTGATGCGGTCGGTCCAGTCCGCAAGCGCAGCGAGGTGCCCGCCATCAGGCGCCAGCAATCGGCCCATGGTATGCACCATGGTGGTGCCGCCGGGTCCCGACTGGAGGCGGCGCGCCCATGCGGCGAGGCCGGATTGGAAATGGTCGAAGGCCGGCGGCATCGTACGCGTGGCATAATTTCCGATCTGGTGACAATTGCCGCATCCATTGGTCTTGATCACGTCGAGCCATTGATCGCGGGTCTTGAATTCGGTCGGAATGCCGTTGCCGTTCGGACCGGTGCCGGGAAATTTGTCGGCGCCGGGTGGCCGAAGCAACGAGAACCAGTAGATCGCGGGATAGTACTGCGCCGCCGCGGCGCGATCCGGTGCGATCACGGCATCGAGGTTGAGATGCCGCCCTCTCTCGCCGGCAACTTTAGGCGAATCGACCAGACCATAGCCGCGGACCCAGACCTGATAATGCGCCTCCGGCAGATCGGGAATGACGAAGCGCCCCGCGTCATCGGTAACAACGATCTTCGCGAAGCGGGTGCCGAGATCGCTGGTCTCGGCGATCACCCAGACGCCGCCTTCCGGTCCATTCGCGCTGTTGACGACGCCGCCAATATCGTGGCCGCCGATGTCGACCGGAGCAGCCACTTGCGCCGGTGCCGGACACACGAACAATTGAATGATGGCGAAGGCTCCGAGCAACCTGATCGGCGGTCTCATGGGCGCCTCTATTTCTGGGCCGCCAAATAGGCGATGAGATTGTCAATCTCGGCATCCGGGACGCCCGGAAACACGGACATCCTGTTGCCGGGAATCGTCAGGCCGGGCGCCGCGATGAATGATGCGATGGCGTCCGGGCTCCAGGTCCAGATCGCCATGGTGATGAATTCCGGCGAATAGTCGTATCCCGGCGCCGCGGCGGCCTTGCGCTCGGTGATTCCGAACAGATTGGGTCCAAAGCGATTGGGTTCACCCTTGCCGATCGTGTGACAGAGCGCGCATTCACGCTCGAAAATCGCGGCGCCCTTCGCGGGATCGCCCGCCGCACAGCAGAAGCCGGCGCCGCATGAGGTTGTCACCGCTGACAGGGCGAGAAGACGCGTGAGCGCAAACAACGCCTGACGCACGGGCATGGCTCCCTGTTGCTGATCGCGGCTACAACCCGTTCCCAAAGGGTCCGTTCCTTGCCGGAAGCGCAGATCAAGGAACTACGCCGCGACAGGCCGGTTGGATTGAACCCGCCACGGCTCGCGCCGATGAAGGCGCGGTACGGCCTCCGCCTTCAGCAGGGAGTTCAGCGATGAAGCCCGCCTTCGACCGACGAACGTTCGTTCATGCGGCATCGGGATTGTTGATCGCAGGCGCCGCCGGCGCGCATGCGGCGGAAGCCGATAAGCCCGCCGACGTGACGCCACCGGAAGATCTGATGCGAGAGCATGGCGTGCTCAACCGCGTGTTACTCGTCTATGAAGCAGGTTTGCAGAAGCTTGCCCGGAGCGAGGATTTCGACGTTGGCATGCTGTCTCGCGCGGCAACAATCGTGCACGAATTCATCGAAGACTATCACGAGCGCAACGAGGAGCAGCAGCTCTTTCCCCGGTTTCGCAAAGCCGGGCAAATGGTCGAGCTGGTCAATGTGCTTTATCAGCAGCATCAGGCCGGCCGTCGTCTCACCGACACGATTCTCGCGCTGGCGCCGGCAAGTCAGTCGCCAGGGGAAAGCCGTAGCCGACTAATCACGAGCCTGCAGAGCTTCATTGCGATGTATCGTCCACACGAGGCGCGTGAAGATACCGAGCTCTTCCCCAGGCTACGGAGCATCGTTTCGCCCCATGAATTCGACGCCATGGCGGAGGATTTCGAGCGAGACGAGCGGCGCAAGTTCGGTGAGGACGGCTTCGAGCGCTACGTCGCGCAGGTGGCGGCGCTCGAGCAGGCGCTCGGAATCCATGACCTTGCCCGCATGACTCCCACCTAGCGCATGATGGCATTAGGGTGACCTGAAATTAGCGGCGGAGGTCACCTCTCCCCGTCGGGGAGAGGTGTACAGAAGTCGCTGCGAGTCGATTCAACCCAAACTCATCCCGATTTAGCGCCGCGCGCGTCCTTCATGCTCCGGCGCGATATCGGTGCATCATCGCCGAGCCGGCGATCCGTCGTTCAGTATCAGCGCAGCATCCCGAAGAACTCGCGCGCTTCATGGACGAACAGCTCAGGCTGCTCGAACGCGGAAAAGTGCCCGCCTTTCGGCATCTCCTTCCAGTGCTGGATATTTATGTAGCTCGCTTCCATCCATTTGCGCACCGGAGTGACGATCTCTTTGGGGAAGACGGCGACGCCGGTCGGCACGGTCACCCTGTGCACGGTTCGTTTATTCGCGCCAAAGCTCTCCCAGTAGAGCCGAGCCGAAGATGCCGCGGTCGCGGTGACCCAGTACAGCATGACATTGTCGAGCAACTCGTCGCGGCTGAGGATGTTTTCGGGATGCCTGTCGCAATCGGTCCAGGCCCAGAATTTTTCCAGTATCCAAGCCGCCTGCCCGCTGGGTGAATCCGTCAGCGCATAGCCAAGAGTCTGCGGCCGGGTGGATTGCTGCTTGGAATATCCGGAGTCCCAGTCGGCATAATATTTGATGCCGTTGAGCGCGCGGGTCTCTTCCGGCGTCGGTTGTCCCTCGACATTGGGGCGGGTCGACATCGCCAGGGTGATGTGAATGCCCGCGCAATGCGCCGCATCCTGCCCGCCGATCGCGGTCGTGACCGCCGAGCCCCAATCGCCGCCCTGCGCGAAATAGCTGGCATAGCCGAGCCGCTCCATCAGGACCGCCCACGCTTTGGCGATCCGGTCGACGCCCCACCCCGTCGTCGTCGACTTGGCGGAGAAGCCGAAGCCCGGCAGCGACGGGCACACCACATGGAAGGCGTCGGCGGCGTTGCCGCCATGCGCCGTCGGATCAGTCAGCGGCTCGATCACCTTGTGGAATTCGACCACCGATCCCGGCCAGCCATGAGTGATGAGCAACGGCCGGGCATCCGGGTGTGGCGAGCGGACATGGATGAAGTGGATGTCGAGCCCATCGATCCCGGTCGTGAACTGGCTGAAACGATTGAGCCGCGCCTCGCGCAGGCGCCAATCATAGTCGTCGGCCCAATAGCGGCAGACGTCCTTGATCCATTTGAGCGGCGCACCCTGGCTCCAGTCGTCGACCAGCTCAGCCTCGGGCCAACGTGTCCGGCGCAGCCGGGTGCGGAGATCCTCCAGGACATCGTCACTGACGGCAATGCGGAACGGGCTGATGGCGCTAGTCATGACGTCTCCCCTGCACACAGAACCTCTGGGGAAGATAGGGTCAGGCCGTCAGCCGATCAAACCGCTGTACGACGCTAGTGGCTGAGAGCCGTTTCCAGCAGCACCTGCGCCTGCCTGGTCGCCTCGGCAAAGGCGGGTTGCTGTGGCGCGCGCTCGGTGAAGCAGTGCTTGAAGGCCTCGTCGCCCTGCTCGCGTAGCTTGCCGAGCTTGTCGTAGGTCTTCTTGTCGATCCGCTTCTGGCGGAATTTCTCCTCCGCCTCCTCGGCCCTCTTGATGTAGCCGACGCGTATAGCGGTGCAGGCGAAAATTCGCACGGACGGTTCGATGGCGCTGTACGCGATATAGACCTTGCCATTGGCCTGCGCGGCCACGAAGACTTCGTCGGCCAGATCGGGGGTCTCGTCCTGGGCACGGCCGGCCAGGAACGCGTAGGTCGACGTCGCGGCCGGCGGATTTTTGATCGGCAGCTCGGTGATATCGATCACCGCCGCATCCGTTGAAATCGCCTGGGTGTAGAGGCCTTCAAATTTCAACGCCGCATCAATCTGCTGTGGCACATTCTCGGTGCCCTTGTCCCACCAGGTCTTGTGCGCGTGCAGCCAGCGGACGAACAGGGATTCCGTGGTGATGACGATGTGGGCTTTCGGCTCGACATAGCTTCCATCGGCGGCCTGTCCGACTTTCGCGCCGCCCTTACCGGTCTCGGCATCGAAGCGCAGCCCGTCCAGCATGCCGAAGCCCTCGTCACCCTTGTACAGAGTGTCGAGATTGAGCTGCGCCGGCGCAAAGCCCGGGCGAGCGGGCTCGGACACGATCGCAGTGAGCTGGGCCTTGAGGTCGTTCCGCGCCGCAGCTTCGGCCTTGTCGATGGCCTCGCCGGTCTGGCCGGCCTCCATCTGTCTGGCGAACTTGACGACCGCGGCATCACGGGCAGCGATGTATCGATCTTCCGGCGACGCGGCATTGGCGTGCGCCTGGACCAGGATCGGGGCGAGGCAAAGGGACAGCCGTATGAACAAATGCATGCCCTGTGGTCGCCCGCAGGGCATGCAAGGTTCACGGGTCACGGGGGTACTGGAGCCTCGGGCCAGGCATTGAACCAGGACCGAAGCTCAAGTTCTTGCCTTCGCGCTTTTCCGGGTGCGGAGCGGCGTTCACGTCACCTGGCGCGCGTTCGCGGATCGTCCGGTGCCGACAGCGCTAGCCGCCGGCACCGGATGTCGTCAGATGGGCCGCTCAGGCCGCCTTGGCCTTCGCCACGTGGGTGGCAATCGCGTCCATCAAGGGCGGCGACAGGCAGTCATAGGGCTCGAGCCCGAGCTCCTTGAGCCGCGACCTGATGCCGGCCATCTCGGTCGGCTTGACGCCCGACTCGATCACCGAGGAGACGAATGCGGCAAATCCGGGCGCTGCCGAGCCGGATTCCTGGAACAGCTCGGGATGGATGAAGTCGAGGCCGTAGAACGGATGGCCCTTGTTCTCGATCCGGCCGTACATGTGGGTGCCGCAGCCCGTGCAGGCGTAGCGCTGGATCACCGCGGCGGTGTCGACGATCTTCAGCTTGTCGCCGTTCTCCAGTACGGTGACGTTCTCGCGCGGGACCACCGCGACTACCGAGAAGATCGCGCCGTCAGGCTTCCAACACTTGGTGCAGCCGCACGCGTGATTGTGGGCGACATCGCCCTTGATCCCGATCTTGACCGGCTTGTCCGCGCATTTGCAGACAAGTGTCCCGCCGGCGAAGTTGCCCGAGCCTTGCTTGACGCCGTTGTCGACCGATGGGTGGATATGAACAGTCATTGGTCTATCCTCCTAGTGCTTGGTGTTTTGATTTCAGAACACGACGACCGAGCGGATCGATTTTCCCTCGTGCATCAGGTCGAACCCCTTGTTGATCTCCTCGAGCTTCAGCACGTGGGTGATCATCGGATCGATCTGAATCTTTCCGTTCATGTACCAGTCGACGACCTTCGGCACGTCGGTGCGTCCGCGGGCGCCGCCGAAGGCGGTGCCCTTCCAGACGCGCCCGGTGACGAGCTGGAACGGCCGGGTTGCGATCTCCTTGCCCGCTTCCGCCACGCCGATCACGACCGAGACGCCCCACCCGCGATGACAGGCTTCCAGCGCCTGGCGCATCACATTGGTGTTGCCGGTACAGTCGAAGGTGTAGTCGGCGCCGCCATCGGTCAGCGTCACCAGATGCTGCACGATGTCACCGCTCACCTTGGTGGGATTGACGAAATGCGTCATGCCGAACTGACGGCCCCAGGCATCCTTTGAGTCGTTGATGTCGACGCCGATGATCTTGTCGGCACCGACCATCTTGGCGCCCTGGATCACGTTGAGGCCGATGCCGCCGAGACCGAACACCACGACGTTGGAGCCGGGGGTCACCTTGGCGGTGTTGACGACCGCACCGACGCCGGTGGTGACGCCGCAGCCGATGTAGCAGCTCTTGTCGAACGGTGCGTCCTCGCGGATCTTCGCCACCGCGATTTCAGGCAGCACGGTGAAGTTCGAGAAGGTCGAGCAGCCCATGTAGTGGTAGATGGTCTGCCCCTTGTAGCTGAAGCGCGAGGTCCCGTCGGGCATCACGCCCTTGCCCTGGGTGGCGCGGATCGCCGTGCAGAGGTTGGTCTTCTGGCTCAGGCAGCTTTTGCACTGACGGCATTCGGGCGTGTAGAGCGGGATCACATGATCGCCTGCCTTGACCGATGTCACCCCCGGGCCGACCTCGCGAACGATGCCGGCACCCTCGTGGCCGAGGATCGAGGGAAAGATGCCTTCGCTGTCGAATCCATCCAGCGTATAGGCATCGGTGTGACAGATGCCCGTCGCCTTGATCTCGACGAGGACCTCGCCGGCCTTGGGTCCTTCCAGATCAAGCTCGACAATCTCGAGCGGCTTCTTTGCCTGGAATGCGACTGCGGCGCGCGTTTTCATCTTGGTCTCTCCAAAACACTCTTAGGGTTTGTCATTCGCGCCGGCCACGCTCACTTCTTCTCGCTGTTGCCCATGCAGGCGTCTTCCGCCTTTGTATAGGCGTCCGACTTGTCCTCATGCTTGGCTGGCCGGCCGCGCGGGACCGCGTTGTTGGCGCGGGCACGCAGGTACACATAGAGGTCGTCCATGTAGCAGGCAACGTTCGGGTTATCGCCGAACGCCGGCATCACGTTCTCCTGCGCCGTGTTGACGTTCTTGCGTCCGCTCGCGACCGTGCCGAGGAAGTCGGCGTAACTCATCGTCTTCAGCGAATTCGCCAGCGCAGGCGCATAAGTCGATCCCATGCCGTCGGGACCGTGGCACACATGGCACTCCGAATGATAGCGGCGGAATCCGGAGTAGGTGTACCAGTCCACGGTGCCATCGGGCGCCACTTTGAAGGTCGGGTTTCCATCCTTGTCCAAATACTTTCCATCCTCAGACTTGACGGCGGTCGGATCACCAGCGTCTTCGGCGGAAGCAACTCCTCCCATTGCCACGACAAAGATCGCAGCACTCACAAACCAGATCTTGCGCAAAAGCCTGTCCTCGCGTGCGATTTGAAGACGGACCGGCGCATGGAGACCACCCCATGCGCCGGAACGAGGCTGGGTCAGCTCACTGCTGCGGCAGCGAGAACACGGTGAGCGTTCCACCGAGCGCGGTGTAGTTGCTCAGCGCTGCATAACCGCCGACGGCACCGAGGCCGGCTGTCGGATCGGTCAGACCAGCCGCGAGGCCGATGCCTGCCCAACCGCCGACACCCGAGAGCACGGCAATGTACTGCTTGCCACCATGCTCATAAGTCGTGACGTTTCCGATGATGCCGGACGGAGTCTTGAACTTGTAGAGCTCCTTGCCGGTCTTGGCATCGACCGCCTTCAGGTAGCCTTCCAGCGTGCCGTAGAACACCACGCCACCGGCGGTCGCGAGTGCACCCGACCAGACCGAGAACTGCTCCTTGTTCGACCAGACGATCTTGCCGGTCTTGCCGTCCCAAGCGATGAAGTTGCCCATGTTGGACTCGCCGGGAGGCGGATACATCGACAGCGTCGCGCCGACATAGGGCTGACCTGCGGTGTAGCTCACCTTGAACGGCTCATAGTCCATGCAGACGTGGTTGGTCGGCACGTAGAACAGTTGCGTCTCGGGCGAATAGGCCGCCGGCTGCTCGTCCTTGGTGCCGAGCGCGGCCGGGCAGATGCCCTTGGTGTTGTGATCCTCGCCGCCTTTCTCGGTCGACGCGGAGTCAAGAACCTTCGGCCGGCCGTAGGTCGGCGAGTTCTTGTCCATGTCGACGCCGGAGGTCCAATTCACCTTCGGATCATACTTCTCGGCGACCAGCAGTTCGCCGTCGGTGCGATCGAGTGTGTAGGCAAGGCCGTTACGATCGAAATGGGTCAGCAGCTTGCGATCCTTGCCGCCGATCTGCTCGTCGGTGAGGATCATCTCGTTGACGCCGTCATAGTCCCACTCGTCGTGCGGCGTCATCTGGTAGACCCACTTGGCCATACCGGTATCCGGATTACGCGCGAAGATGGTCATCGACCACTTGTTGTCGCCCGGACGCTGCTTCGGATTCCAGGTCGAGGGATTGCCCGAGCCGTAATAGACCATGTCGAGCTCGGGGTCGTAGGCGATCCAGCCCCACGTGCAGCCGCCTCCGATCTTCCACTGATCGCCCTGCCAGGTCTTGAGGCTGGAATCCTTGCCGACCGGCTTGCCGAGCGACGTGGTCTTGTCGTTGAACAGGATCTGATCATCCGGCCCTTCCGAGTAGGCTTTCCAGACCTGCTTGCCGTCCTTCACATCGTAGGCCGTCATGCTGCACTGAACGCCGAACTCGCCGCCGGACGTGCCGACCAGCACCTTGTCCTTGACGACCAGAGGCGCCGACGTGCCGGTCTGCCCCTTCTTGGGGTCGCCGTTATGCACCGACCAGGCCACCTTGCCGGTCTTGGAGTCGAGCGCGACCAGCGTATCGTCCGCCTGATGCAGGAAGATCTTGCCGTCCGCATAGGCGAGGCCGCGGTTCACCGTGTCGCAGCACATCACCGGGATGACATTGGGATCCTGCTTGGGCTCGTAGCTCCAGACGATCTTGTTGTCCTGAGATAGGTCAAGAGCATAGACCTTGTTCGGGAATGGCGTGTGCACATACATCGTGTTGCCGATGATGAGCGGGCCGCCTTCGTGGCCACGCAGCACGCCGGTCGAAAACGTCCAGGCGACCTGCAATTTTCCGACGTTTTGCGCGTTGATTTGATTCAGCTTCGAATAGCGTGTGTTGGCGTAGTCCCCGGCTGGCATTACCCAGTCTTTCGGGTTCTTTGCCATCTTGCTGAGCTCTTCGTTGGCGTTGGCAGCGCCGGCAGCGATCATCGCCATGGCCCCAACACCGGTCGCGTAAAGCACCTTGCGCATCGTGGATTCCTCCCAGTTTCAAGAGTTCAGGGTTTCCGTTGAAACGGCCCACTTCTTCCATTTTGGTTCCCTAGCCGTACCTCGATCGGTTCTCCACGACTTGCCCAAGAGAGAACACCCGTTTGCTCGAAAGTGAACCTTCGCAAAAAATTTGCCGCGCCGGTCTGAATTCGCTTGGGGAGCCTGCATCTATGCTGCAGAGCATCACGGCGAGCGGCGGCCTTGACCGACCTCGGTGCCCTCCAAGGTTGCGCTTGACGACGCAAGAACTTAGTCGGAGGATTGCCCGACATTGACCGGGAAGAATCCCGCCGCCATTCTCTGCACTCTCGGGACATGAGGTAAAATGGCGCGGTATCTCGGACCAGGCTTTGCGCGATAAGCAGTCACGCTTGGGGATCAAATCGGTGGCTGGAAAAATGTCGGACACAATCCATTCGCTCAACACGACCGGTTTGACGCCCAAGCGGCAAATCGAGCGTTGGTCAGATGCGTTGACTGACCTGTGCGGTCAGTTCGAGGTCGATGCCCTGGAGGGGGCATCACTCGAAGGAAGAATCAACTACACGACGGTGTCGCGCTTGAAGCTGTGCCAAATCGAGGCAAGCCAGCACCGGATCGCGCACACGGTCTCGCGCATCAAGTTGAGCGAGCACCCCTACATCAAGATCCTCTTCCAGACCTATGGCGTGTCGCATTTCGAGCAGGAAGGCCGGCACTTCGACATCATGCCCGGCGATTGCTTCGCCTACGACGTGTCCTGCCCCCACACCATCATCAGCCCGTCACTGACGCGGCATGAGGTCGTCATCGTGCCGAAGGACCTGCTGAAGGAGCGCGGCTTCCAGCTTTCCAAGATGGCGCCCTGCAAGCTGTCGGCGCGCAACGGCACGGGTCGAATCGCCTATGACTTCGTGCACGCCGCTTTCGGCGAAGCGTCGAAGCTGTCTCCGCTCAACGCGGTCGGCGTCGCCGATTCGCTGATCGACCTGTTGCTGCTGCCACTGCGCGAGACCGGTGCGATGTTCGACCGCGGCAGCGCCGAGGCGACCTATGTCCGGGCGCAGGGTTTCATCCGCGAGCATCTGCGCGATCCCGATCTGTGCATCGACCGCATTTCCGCGGCGCTCGGCTGCTCCAAGCGCTATCTGCACATGCTGTTCAGCGACCGCGGCATGACCGTCAGCGACTACATCTGGAAGGCCCGGTTGCAGCATTGCCGGCAGGAGCTGGAATCGCAGAACGGCAAGACCATCACCGACGTCGCGTTCTCATGGGGCTTCTCGAGCTCCTCACACTTCAGCCGCGTGTTCCGGAAGTATTTCGGCATTGCGCCCTCGTCCGTCCACAAGGGTCAGCACGGCGGCATGCCGGCGGACGTGGTGCTGGAGTAAGTCCTCCGGTCGGCGCGCGGGCACGCCGACGGGCCTTTCTTTGTCATGCTTTCCAGCCTCAAAGCCTGGGCGCGCAACCTCAAGCGGGACAGCTACGCCCTCTACCTCGCATCACGTGACCCTCGCGTGCCCTGGTACGCCAAGGCGCTCGCCGTTGCGATCGCGGCCTATGCGCTCTCGCCCATCGACCTGATTCCGGACTTCATTCCGGTCATTGGCTATCTCGATGACCTGATCCTGCTGCCGCTCGGCATCTGGCTCGCGATCTCGCTCATTCCACCCGAGGTCTTGGCCGAATGCCGGGCCAGCGCAAGCAGCGCCTTGCAACGCCCGACGAGCCGGGCCGGAATGATCGCGATCATCCTGCTCTGGATCGCGAGCGCGCTTGCGCTGGGGTGGGCGGTCGTCGCCTGCTGGCCGCGACAATCCTAGAACGTCGCCTTCAGTCCGGCGTAGAAGGCGCGTGGCCGGGCCGGGCTGAGCGAACGGGGATCGGTGAATGGTGCGCCGCCATTGGCGAAGTTCGGCAGCGTATCCGTTTCAAAGAACGTGCCGTAGGTCGCGTAGCGCTTGTCGAAAATGTTGTCGATGCGGCCGTAGATCTGAAACGTCTTGTTGATCTGATACGAAGCGTGCGCGTTGAAGACGGCATAGGACGGCAGCTTCGGTGCCTGGTTGGATTCGTCGCCGACGAAATACTGGCTGCTGACCCAGAGCGCGTCGCCACCGACCTTGAACGCGTCGGTCACCGCGTATTCAAAGCCGGCCTTGACGCGATGGCGGGGGACGGCGGGAACCTGGTTGCCCGGCAAGATCTGGACGTTGCCGTCGGAATCCGCAAACGGGCTGTTGGAGCCGACTTGCAGCGCATCCAGGAAACGCGCATCGACGAAGGCGTAGCTCGCATAGACCTGGAACGCCGACGAATTCAGCTTGACCTCGGCCTCGATGCCCTGCCGGCGCGTCGAGCCGACATTCTGGTAGTAGCCGTGGCCGGGCAGCAGCGGGCTCGGAATGGCGAGAATGTCGTCGGTGTTCTTGGCGCGGAAGCCTCCGAGCTTCCAGCTCAGCGTGCCGATGTTGAGGTCCTTGCTGCCACGCAATCCCGCTTCGATGGTATGCGACACCACTTGCTTGAGGTCCGGGTCCGACACCAGGAAGGCCGCAATGGTGCAGGGATGGGCCGGGTCGGCGCAGCCCAGCTCCAGCGGCGTCGGGGCGCGATTGGCCTCGGAATAGCCGGCATAAGCCGTCAGTTCCGGCGTGATCTTGAAGGTGCCGCCGATGATCGGATTGAAGCGGTCATATTCGTGGGTGCCGTTCAGCGCCGTGCCGAGCTGGTCCTCGAGCGAGATGTGGGCCGAGTTGAACCGGCCGCCTCCGGTGATCGAAAACCGGCTGGTGACGTCGAAGGTATCGAGGGCGTAGATGCCGGTGTACTGGTTCGTGGTTCGCAGCGATACCGGACCGATCTCACCCACCGAGGGATCGCCGGATGGTCCGAGATAGATGCCGCTGCCTGACAGGACATAGTTCGTGCCGATGGTGGCCAGCTCTGCGCTGGCGTTGAACCAGGTGACGCTGGTGTCGTAGCTGGCGCCGATGGTGAAGCGGTTATCGTGCCCGAGCAGCTTGTCGTCGTTGGTCGCCTGCAACGACAAGCCGGCAGTGGTCGACCGCGTCGAGGTTCGATCGATCTCGCCAAGGAAAGCGCTGGACGGGAACGGATTGCTGAGCTGGAGGCCGTTCACGTCGTTGGCCGGCGTTGCACCGTCGCCGAAACACAGCAGCGTCGGATCGTCGCAGGGCTGTACCCGGGTCGGATTTCCGTCCACGGTCTTCTGCCCGAAGAAGCGCAGATGCGCGGCGCCCTCGATTGTCCAGGTCGGGGTAGCTTCGACCTTGCCGGTCAGGTTCAGGTAGCCGACGCGATTCGTCGTGATTTGTGGCGTCGTGTAGGTGGCACCCCAATATTGCCGCAGCAATTCGTTGGGGACGGTCGCGGTGGCGCCGAACTTGTTGTCGGCAACGCCCATGTTGAGATGGAACTCGTTGACATCGTTCCTGTAGGCGATGTCACCGTAGAAGCGCCGGACGTCGGATTGCGAGAAGTTGCGGAAGCCATCGTCATGTGCGCCTTCGAGCGCACCGTAGACGGCATAGTTGTTGTCGATCTGCTTGCCCCACTGCGCGGAGCCCTGGATGCGGCCGAACGAGCCGCCCATCACGTTGACCTCGGTGCCGTGATAGCTGAAGCCGTCCTTCATCTGGAGATCGACCGCGCCGCCGAGCGCATTCAGGCCGAAGGCCGGATTGTTGGTGACGATGGTAGCCGATCTGATCGCTGCTGTAGGGATCAGATCCCAGTTGACGGTGTCGCCGAAGGCCTCGTTGATGCGAACCCCGTTCTGGTAGACTGCGAGGCCTTGCGGCGTGCCCGACACCGGTGAGGCGACGAAGCCGCGAAACTCCAGGTTCGGCTGGAATGGGTTGCCGGAGACTTCGTTGATGTTGACAGACGGCACATTGTGCAACAGCGCGTCTGTCACATTGGGCGAGCCGGTCCGTTCGATCTGCTTGCTGTCGACGACGTTGACGCCGGCTGAAACCTTGTCGGCATCGATCTCGGAAGCGGACGACGCTGTGGCGGCCGGCGCGGTCGGTATCACAACTCTTGGCCGGGGACGAACGATGCGTGCCGCCTCCCGCGAGCGTCCGCGTTTTGCACCATCGCTCGGCGCCGTGACCTCGACCGGCGGCAGCGTTTGAACGTGCTCGGATCCGCCTTGGGCAAAGGCAACGTCCTTGCCGACGATCACGCTTGTCGCGATTGATGCGACCACCACAACTCGCACGCCGCCCATACTCCCACCCACCAAGGGCCGGCCTTGCTTATCCCCGCCGGTTCGCATGACGATACTAGTGAGCAGATTGCGCGCCACGCCACCGAAATCTGTTCCCGAAAGATCCGGGAATAATTCCCGAATGCAGGCGAGCGATAGCTTCTCAAGCTGGTACAGCGATTAGGCCACCACACCTTTGGGGACGAGCGCCTCGACCGTCACGCCGTCATCGCCGGAGTTGACGTTGAGCGTCCCGCCTAGCGCGAGGATCCGTTCGCGCATGCCGATCAGACCTCGCCCCAGCCTGTAGTCCGGTCGGAGACCGCGGCCGTTGTCGCTCACCCTCACCAGCGCGCATACCCTGCTGTCGCGCACGCCGGTCTGCCGCTCCGCCGGTTCGACGGTGATGCTGATTGCAGTCGCGCCGGCGTGCCGGAACACGTTGGTGAGCGCTTCCTGCACGATGCGATAGATCGTCAAGTCGGCCGTCTCGCCGGTATCGCCAAGCACGCTCGAAACGCTGCTCTCGATCTCCACCTCGGGATGCGTCTCGCTCCACAACCGCACCAACGCTCCGAGCGCATCGCGAAGCCCGAGTTCGGCGAGACCGGCGGGCCGCAACCGTTCGAGGATGCGACGCGTGAACTGCTGGAGCGCATTGACCTGTTCGAGAATGGCATTGCCATGCTTGCGCAGCGCCACCGGGTCAGGCTTGTCGACCTCGGACAGGCGCATCAGGGCACCGGCATGCGCGCGCAGCGCAAACAGATAGGGCCCGAACTCATCGTGCAGCTCGCGTGCGATCTCCTTGCGCTCGGAATCCTGCAACGACACCGCGCGCTCGGCGAGCCGCCGCTTGCCCTCGACGGCCTCGCCCAAGGCTGCCGCCAGATGGTTCAGTTTGGAGCAGATCGCGGCCAGTTCAGGCGATCCGCCCGGCTCGACCCGCACATCGTAAAACCCCGCCTCGATGCTGGTCATGGCTTTCGACAACCCCTCGAGCGGCGCAAGCGCGCGGCCGACCACCAGCATGGTCACCAGAAAGAGCGCAACCGCGATCGCAGAGCCGACCTCGACCTGGGTGACAATGCCGTCCCAGATCTCGGCCATCTCGTCGTCGGGGTGCGAGGTGATCAGCAGCGATTGCGCCTCGCCGCGGATCGAAATCGGCACACGCACCGAGGTTTGCTCGGGGTGCACCAGCGCCACGAACCATGCGGGCGGCGCGCGCGGATCGCTGGCCTGCTCGGCCGGTTTGGATGCTTTGGTCGTCGCCTCATCCTGCCGCGTGATGCTGACATGGCGCAGCCGGCTCAGATCCTGGACGATCTGGTCGAGCCGCGCGTCGGGATCCGGCACCTCCTTGAGACCTGCGACAATCGTCCCGACGAACTCGCGAGCCAGCCGGATCGTGCTCTGGTCCTCGGCCTGCACCCGAGGTCCTGCTTCCAGCACAAGCCGCGCAATGTTGACGCCCAGTCCGATCAACAGGATCAGCGCCAGCAGTAGGTTGATCCGTGCGCGCAAGGATAGTTTTCGCCACATTGCGTTGCCCCTGACCGCGAAGTCCTCCTCCCAGAGGATCGTTGACAGCCAAACTTGCCCGGCTATCTAATCCCACCCTACTGCAATCTCGCACGAGGTGTACAACCGGATTGGAACCGGCGTTCGCCGGCGCGTCGTGCGAGCTGATGCGATGATGAATGGATCGAAGCGGTCGACGGGACAACGCCATGCGCATTCTGATCGTTGATGACCATCCCATCGTCGCGTCAGGCTGCCGCACCGTATTCGCCGACGATCCCGATGTCGTGCTGCTGGAAGCGCCGGACGCCGAGAGCGGCGAGCGGGCCTTCGTCGCCGAAAAGCCCGACATCTGCGTGATCGACATCAACCTGCCGACGGTCTCTGGTTTCGAGCTGGCGCGCCGCATCCTGGCGCGCGAGGCGGGAGCACGCATCATCATGTTCAGCATGAACGATGATCCGGTGTTTGCCGCCCGCGCCATCGATATCGGCGCCAAGGGCTACGTCTCCAAAACCGGCGATCCCAACGACCTTTTGGAGGCGGTGCGCGAGGTCGGCAATGGCGGCGTCTACCTGCCCCCCGCGATCGCACGCCGCGTCGCCTTCGCGCGGCCGGCCTTCGCGCAAAATCCGCTGTCCAGGTTGACCTCGCGCGAGATGGAAATCCTGCGCCTGCTCTCCTCGGGCAAGAGCCTGTCGGAGATCGCCTGGCTGGTTCATTCCTCTTACAAGACGGTCGCCAACACGTCTTCGATCATGCGCCAGAAGCTTGGCGTGCGCACCTCGGCGGAGCTGGTGCGATTGGCAATCGAAAGTGGCGTCGCCTGACGTTACCCTCCACCGTCAAGGAACACGACAATGCAGATGGTTTCCCAGAACAAATCCCATGGCGGCACCCAGGGCGTGTACCGGCATCCGAGCCGCGAGACCAAGACCGACATGACGTTCTCGGTGTTCGTCCCGGCCCGTCCGGCCGGCGCGAAACTGCCCGTGGTCATCTATCTATCGGGACTGACTTGTACCCACGCCAACGTCACGGAAAAGGGTGAATTCCGGCAGGCCTGTGCCGAGCTCGGCCTGATCTTCGTCGCGCCGGATACCAGCCCGCGTGGCGAAGGCGTGCCCGGCGATCCCGCCAACTCATACGATTTCGGCCTTGGAGCGGGCTTCTATGTCGATGCGACAGAGGCGCCGTTTACCCGCAATTATCGCATGTGGAGCTATGTCACCGAGGAGTTGCCGAAGCTGATCGCCGAGCAATTCCCTGTCGATACGACACGGCAATCGATCCTCGGCCACTCGATGGGTGGCCACGGCGCATTGACGGTAGCGCTGCGCTATCCCGAGCGCTACCGCGCGGCGAGCGCCTTCGCGCCGATCGTGGCGCCATCACAGGTGCCATGGGGCAATAAGGCGCTCGGTGGCTATCTCGGCAGCAACAAGGCGGCGTGGCGGAAGCACGACGCCGTCGCGCTGATCGAGGACGGCGCCCGCTTCCCCGACCTGCTCGCCGATTACGGCGATGCCGACCAGTTCCTCACCGAGCAGCTTCGGCCCGAACTGCTGAAGGCTGCGTGCGAGAAGGCCAACATTCCCCTCACCCTGCGGCGCCAGCCGGGTTACGACCACAGCTACTACTTCATCTCAACGTTCATGGCCGATCACCTGCGCTGGCATGCGGCGCGCCTGAAGGCGTGATCCCTCGTCCCGTGATTTGAGCACGATTAGCGCGCAAACGCTGTGCGTTTGTCGCGAGGGAAAGCCGGCCCGCGCTTTCCCGGATGCTCAATCGCAACCGCGACGTACCGCAATTCGGCGATTCGGCGCCCGCCGCCGCCGGCATCACCAGCGCTGCAACGATGCCAATGAACGTCGATCCCATGATCGTGAACCAGCGAAATTTGTAACCTCGAAGCACCCAAAGGCGGGGTTGCAAGCCCGGACAATTCGGTCATCTTGCAAGCCAAGGCATGATCCGGAAGAGTGCATCCGGTGTTCATGCTCCAACAACGAGAAGACGTGACGGGAGGAATCATGTTCCGATGGCTGATCGCCGCGATCGCGCTCGGGCTGGCGACGAGCCAGGCGCTGGCGGCGGATCCGGTCGAGATCCATATCGGCTATCTCGGCCATGCCGGCGTGAAGACAACGCTGTCGCTTGCCGAACAGCCCGCCGACAATGACGGTATCGCCGGCGCACACCTTGCGATCGAGGACAACAACACGACGGGCAAATTCCTCAACCAGCACTTCACGCTCGAGGACGTCAGGATCAAACCCGGCGACGACGTCGCCAAGGTCGCGACCGATCTCGCCGGCCGCAACGACTATATCATCACCGATCTGCCTGCTGACGCGCTGCTCAAGGCCGCTGACGCATTACACGATCGGGGCACCCTGCTCCTGAACGCCGGCGCAATCGACGATCGGCTGCGCGAGCAGGATTGCCGCGCCAACATCGTCCATGTCGCGCCGACCCGCTCGATGCTCGCCGATGCCCTTGGCCAGTATCTGGTGTGGAAGCAGTGGAAGCGCTGGCTGCTGGTGGTCGGCTCGCACGATCCGGACAAGCTTTACGCCGACGCGCTGCGCCGCGCCGCGACGCGCTTCGGCGCCAAGATCGTTCAGGAGCGGACTTTCGAGGACACCGGCGGGGCACGCCGCACCGACAGCGGCGTGACGCTGATTCAGCGTCAGATGCCGGTGTTCACGCAGCAGGCACCGGCCTACGACGTTCTCGTCGCGGCAGACGAGAGCCAGGTGTTCGCGGACTATCTGCCGTATAGGACCTGGGACCCGCGGCCCGTGGCCGGCTCGGCTGGCCTGGTGCCGACCAGTTGGGACGCCGCACATGACCAATGGGGCGCCGTCCAGATTCAAAACCGCTTCATGAAGCTGAACATGCGGCACATGACTGCGCTCGACATGCAAGCCTGGACCGCGGCCCGCATGATCGGGGAGGCAACGGCCCGCACCAATTCCGGCGACCGCACAAAGGTCGTCGCCTTCTTGAAGGGGCCGAACTTCTCGGTCGCCGCCTTCAAGGGCACGCGACTGACCTTGCGCGACTGGAATCTGCAGCTCCGTCAGCCGATCCTGCTGGCCGATGGGCGCATGGTCGTCTCGGTGTCGCCCCAGGAGGGTTTCCTGCATCAGGTCTCCGAACTCGACACGCTCGGTGTTGACCGGCCCGAGACGAAGTGCAAGCTGCAGTGAGGGAGATCGAACGCATGTGGCGCCGCTATCTGTTCACCGGGATGTTCACCTGGCTCGCCGCCACCGCGCCGGCGTCCGCATACGTCGCCTACATCTCCAACGAGAAGGGCAACACCGTCACGGTGATCGACACCGACAACTGGACCGTCACCAACACGATCAAGGTCGGCCAGCGGCCGCGCGGCATCGAATTCTCGCACGACGGCAAGTTCGTCTGGGTCGCGGTGGGAGACGACGACACGATCCAGGTGATCGATACCAAGACCCAGCAGATCGTCGACACCCTGCCCTCCGGTCCCGATCCTGAATTGTTCACCCAGGACGCCGCCGGCAAGATCATGTACGTCGCCAACGAGAACGATAACACGGTCACGGTGATCGATCTCGAGAAACGGACCCGGCTTGGCGACATCCAGGTCGGCGTCGAACCGGAAGGCATGGCTGTCAGTCCCGACGGCAAGATCCTGATCAACACCTCCGAAACCACCAGCATGGCGCATTTCATCGATACGACGACGCGCCAGGTCGTGGCCAATGTGCTGGTCGACTCGCGACCGCGCTTCGCCGTCTTCAAGCAGGACGGCTCGGAACTGTGGGTCTCCTCCGAGATCGGCGGCACGGTCTCGATCATCGATCCCGCCAAGCACGAGGTGACCGGCAAGATCACCTTCGCCATTCCAGGCCTGCGCAGCGAGGCGATCCAGCCCGTCGGCATCGGCATGACCAAGGACGGCAAGACCGCGTTTGTCGCGCTCGGCCCGGCCAATCGCGTCGCGGTGGTCGACGCCACCGCGCACAAGGTGCTCAAATATCTCCTGGTCGGGCAGCGAGTCTGGCACATGGACTTCACCCCGGACGAAAAGTACCTGATGGTCACCAACGGTGTCTCCAACGACGTCTCGGTGATCGATGTCGCCGCGCAAAAGGTGATCAAGACCATCCAGGTCGGGGAATTGCCCTGGGGCGTCACGATCGGAAAGCCATGACAGCAACCGACGCGCACATCGCTAATCAGCCTTCGCCAGCCTCTGCACCGGAGCCAGGCGCTGCCGTTCAGCCTGCGCTGTCGATCGATAATATCAGCCACAGCTATGGCTCGCGCCGGGCCCTGATCGACGTCAATTTCACGGTCGCGCCCGCCAGCTTCACGGCTCTGCTCGGCCTCAACGGTGCGGGGAAAAGCACGCTGTTCTCGCTGGTGACGCGGCTGTTCGGCATCCAGACTGGCCGGATCAGCATCTTCGGCCATGACATCAGCCGGACGCCGGGCGAAGCGCTGCGGCTTTTGGGCGTGGTGTTCCAGCCGCGCACGCTCGACCTCGATCTCTCGCTGACGCAGAACCTGCTCTATCATGCAGCCCTCCATGGCATCTCGCGGCGCGAGGCGCGCCTGCGCAGCGCGGAGGTGCTCGACCGCATTGGCCTTGCCGATCGGGCCGGCAGCAAAGTGCGCAACCTCTCCGGCGGCCAGATGCGGCGGCTCGAGATCGCCCGCGCACTGCTGCACCGACCGCGCCTGCTGCTGCTCGACGAGGCAACCGTCGGGCTCGACGTCAAAGCGCGTGCCGATATTCTCGATCACGTCCGTCAACTCGTCACCGAGCAGGGCATTGGCGTGCTGTGGGCGACGCACCTGTTCGACGAAATCATGCCGAGTGACGATCTGGTCGTGCTGCATCAGGGCAAGATGCTGGCACACGGCCAGGTATCGCGCGTCATCGCGGATGCCGGGGCTCAGGACGTCAACACCGCGTTCATGCGCCTGACCGGTACGCAGACGCTCACCGGGAGGCCGCCAGCATGAGCAGCACGACGGTTACATCGGCGCGAAGCGGCTTCGCACTATCGGAATACATCGTCTGCCTCAACGGCATCGTCTGGCGCGAGGCGCTGCGCTTCCTGCATCAGCGCGAGCGCTTCGTCTCGGCGCTGGTCCGGCCGCTGGTGTGGCTGTTCATCTTCGCCGCCGGCTTCCGCCAGGTGCTCGGCATCTCGATCATCCCGCCCTACGAGACCTACATCCTCTACGAGGTCTATATCGCGCCCGGCCTGATGGCGATGATCCAACTCTTCAATGGCATGCAATCCTCGCTGTCGATGGTCTATGACCGCGAGATGGGCAACATGCGGACGCTGCTCGTGAGCCCGTTGCCGCGTGGCTACTTGCTGTTCTGCAAGCTGCTGGCCGGCACCGCCGTCTCCTTGCTGCAGGTCTATGCATTCCTGCTGATCGCTTGGTTCTGGGATATCGCGCCACCGACGATCGGTTATCTCACGGTGCTACCGGCATTGGTGCTGTCCGGCTTGATGCTCGGCGCGCTGGGCATGCTGATCTCATCCGTCATCAAGCAGCTCGAGAATTTCGCCGGCGTGATGAACTTTGTGATCTTCCCGATGTTCTTTGCCTCATCGGCCCTCTACCCGCTCTGGCGCGTGCAGGAGGGTAGTCCGTTGTTGTACTATGTCTGCCAATGCAATCCCTTCACGCATGCGGTGGAGCTGATACGGTTCGCATTGTACGGCAAGATGAACTGGGTCTCGCTTGCAGTGGTTGGAGGCTGCACCGTGGTCTTCATGATCGGCGCGATCGTCGCCTACGATCCATCGCGTGGCCTCGTGCGCCGCGGTCCTGGCGGAGGCGAGGCATGAGATGGCCAGTCGAGACGTGGGCAATTGCGGGCGGCGCGCTGCTCGCCATCACGCTGTCGAACCATGCGGCGTTGGCCGCCGACCCGCGCTATCCGGACTGGCCATGCGCCCAGGCCAAGGTGCCTGAAATCTCGGTCGCCGCCGTCTGGGCGGGGCCGTCGCTCGATGACGCGGAAAGTAAGTGGAAGGACGATCCGAAGGTCAGCGCGCTGGTAGCAAAGCTTTCGGCGCGGCGTGTCCCGCTCGACGAAGCGGAGAAGGAGATCGCCAGTTTTCTATCGGCCGCTGCGGCCGACAAGACCAACGCCGGAAAGCTGCTGTTTGCCGGCCTGTTCGATACGCTCAACGCGCAGCGCGCGTCCGTCATGAACGGATTGGAGCGCGTCATGCGCAAACAGCGCCAGGCGGCGGAGAAGATCCGCACCGATACGCTTGCGCTGCAGGCGTTGCAGGACGCGACGCCGCCGGATCAGGCCAAGGTCGATGAGCTCGGCAACCAACTGACCTGGGAGACGCGGATCTTCGAGGATCGCCGCCACGTGGTGAAATATGTCTGCGAGGTGCCGACCACGATCGATCAGCGCCTTTTTGCGCTCAGCCGCGCGATCCAGCAGGAGCTGGACTGACGCTTGCGGCAAGGCACCTCGGGTCTCCCTGGCAAATGTCCGAGACAAAAACGCCACACAAAGGCCCAGGATAAAGTGCGGAACCAACCGGTCCGCTTCCTCGTTGTCTCCAACTATGTCTGAGCTTGGGAGACACCGATGAGAGCAGCTAAGATCGCCCTGACCAGCCTTGCGGCTGCAAGTCTGGTCACGTCAGCGGCTTTGGCCCAGCAATCCATGTCGGGAATAATCACCAAGATTGACCGATTGGCTGGAACGATTGCCATCCAGCAGACGGAGTCCGGCACGGTCGGGGCGGCCAGCGGCGCTCCGGAATACAAGGTACCAAAGGGCCAGTCGCTCGAAGCCTTCCACGCCGGCGACAAGGTCAGTTACTCGACCACCGAGAGCAACGGCACCAAGACGATCGACAAGCTCGAGAAGAAGAAGCCGTAGCGGCCCACGGACGCGCAAAGGCCGCGGCCGTCATTTCTCCTCGCCGGCCCGCGGTTCGGGCTCGGCGGGTGCGAGCGGCAGCAGGGCACGCTCCCAACCGTCGGTTCCATCCGGATACCACGCGACGTTGCGATAGCCGTAGGACAGCACGCGCTTGGCGGCATTCCAGGACATCCAGCAATTCTCCTGGCAGTAGATCACCAGCAACGTCGCGGTGTTGCCGCCGGAGGCATGGACCAGCCCGCGCTTCAGATACTCCTCCGTCGATGCGGCAAGCCCGCCGTAGCCGGTATCGGGCAGCCAGATGCTGCCGGGAATATCGTGGCGCGGCTTGTCACGCCACACAGTGCCAGCAGGCAGATTTGCCGGCCTCGGCGCGCGCGGCAGCACGTCGATGAAGCTGCCCGACTTCTCGCGCCAAATGGCCTCGGCTTCCTCCGTGCTGAGCACGCGCGCGCCTGCCAGCGTCGTGGGCACCGGCGCGCGGTAGTCCTCGGTGCGATAATCCGCAGGTTCCGCGGGACGATCCTGCGCATTGCCAGGTATGGCAATTGCCAGAAGCGCGGCGAGTGCGGCTGCGGACAGCCTGATCATGGCGTCTTGTTTGCGGTCTCCGGACCAATCGGTTGATCGTGCTCGTCGAGCAGTGGAACGCCGTAATCGAGCAGTATCTTGTTGATCGCCGGCTGGTTCTCCTGGATCAGACGATTGAGCTGCCGTTTCCAGTTCTGATCGGCCGCCCGCACCCCCATGCCGATGCGATAGACAAGCTTCGGTCCCGTGGTCTCCTTGACCAGCGGTGTGACATGCAGTGGTGGATTCGACTTCTTGGCGTAGAATCCCGCCATCGGTCCCCACAGGATGCCGGCGTCGATCTCGCCCTTGGTCAGGTCGGTGATCATCGCCTCCGCCGAGGAATCGAAACGCGTGTCGATCATCAGCGGATAGGGCTTCGCATTCCCCATCAGCCCGGCGATCGCCATATTTGTCGCCGGCGGCGTACCCGCAATGATGCCAACATGCTTGCTCTTCAGCCGCTCATCTTCCAGCGTTGCGACGTCTTCGAGTCCGCCCCCGGGCTTGGTGACCAGGGCGTAAGCCGTGCGGTAATAGGGATTGGTCCCCTGCGCGAGGTCGTCGCCCTGCGGGAATCCCATGATCACATCGCAGCGATGCGACCCGAGCGTCACCCGCACGAAGCCCGTCGCCTGCGGGAAGTACATGTAATCGAGCTTCTTCTGCAGCTTCGCGGCAAACAGCTCGCCGATCTTGTTCTCAAATCCTTCGCCCTTGTCGTTCGAGAACGGCAGGTTGCGCGGGTCGGCACAAATGCGCAGAACCTTGGGATCGACGAGTTCGATGGAGAGTTCGCCCTGATCGTTGACCTGGGCCAGCGCCATGCCGCGCCCGATGAAGCAGGCGATAACGCCGGCAAGCACGAACAATGCGGGACGACATCCGACAATTCTCATCACGTGGTCTCCTCTCGATCGGATGGGTCGCCGCCATCCATAGATTGCCCGCCGCACCATGGCGTGCAACAGGAATAATCATCGCGACCGCGTGGCGTTGCTTGCTGCAATGCAAACCGGGCGCTCAAGCGTTCGATCGTGCGGGCCGGTGAAACCAAGGCGGAATCATGGTTCATGGCATTTCAGTGATGGCGCTGCTCCTGACGCTCGCTGCCTCGACAATAGCGCGGGCGCAGGAGCCGGAATTGCCTGTAAGCGAAGTCGCCCCCGGAATATTCGTGCACGTCGGGGTCATAGCGCTGATGACGCGTGAGAACGAAGGCGCCATCGCCAATGTCGGATTTGTCGTCGGTGACAGCGCCGTCGCCGTCATCGACACTGGCGGCAGCGTCCGCGAGGGCCGCCGGTTGCTGGCCGCGGTCCGCAGTCATACCGACAAGCCGATCCGCTATGTGATCAACACCCATGCCCATCCTGACCACAGCTTCGGCAACGCCGCCTTCGTCAACGAGGGGACGAGCTTCGTCGGCCACAAGAACCTGCCGCGCGCGCTGGCCGTGCGCGGGCGATTCTATCTCGACGGCTTTCGCCGGACGATGGGCGACCCACTGATCGACGAGGTCCGCATCATTCCGCCGACTGTGCTGGTCGAGGATACGCTCAAGCTCGACCTCGGCGGCCGGACCCTCACCCTCAAGGCATGGCCCACCGCCCACAGCGACAACGATCTCACGGTGCTCGATGAGCGGACCAGAACCCTGTTCGCCGGTGATCTGGTGTTCCTGACTCATCTTCCCGTGGTCGATGGCAGCCTGAAAGGCTGGTTGGGTGAGTTCGATGAGCTTGCGGCCATCCCTGCGCAGCGCGTGGTTCCCGGTCACGGGGCCGTGAGCGAATGGCCTGCGGCGCTCGCGGATGTGCGGCGTTATCTCGGCGTGCTGGCCGCCGACATTCGCGCGCTGATCGCAAGCGGCAAGCCGATCACGGCGACCGCCGAACATGCCGCGGCGTCCGAACGGACTCGCTGGGAGCTGTTCGACGATTACAACGCGCGCAACGCAACTGCAGCATTCTCAGAAATGGAATGGGAATAGCTGGCCCCGTGCCCTATAGTGACGCTGCCACATTGGATCAGCGACCATGCTTCGACATCGCATCCGTCAGCTCTACCTCGCCGGCACCGTATCGATTGCGCTGGCTGCGCCTGCCACACCCGCGGCAAGCACGGATGGCTATGATCCCTGGCCCGGGCTCGTCCAGGACATCTTCAACAACCGTCCGATGAGTGACGGCAGCGACGTCATCGGCATCGAGATGCCGACGCGGGCGGAGGACGCCGCGATCGTGCCGGTGACGCTGCGCACCAAGCTGTCGCCCGGTGACAGCCGTCGCGTCAAGACGATCACGCTCGTGATCGACCAGAACCCCGCGCCGATGGCGGCCAAATTCACCCTCGGTGCGGACGCTAACGTCACCGAGATCTCGACCCGGGTCCGGGTCAACAATTACACCGATGTGCACGCCGTCGCCGAACTCAGCGACGGCAAGCTCTATGTGACCAAGACCTATGTGAAGGCATCCGGCGGCTGCTCGGCGCCGGCGGTCAAGGACGCCGAAGAAGCGAAGAACCGGTTGGGCCAGATGCGCTACCGGCAGTTCGCAAGGCCGGAACAGGGGCCCGCGAGCAACATCCGCGATGCCCAGATCATGATCGGCCATCCCAACAATTCCGGCCTTCAGATGGACCAGGTCACGCACCTCTACATCCCGGCCTTCTTCATCAACGAGCTGCACCTCTGGCAGGACGACAGCCCGGTGCTCGCGATGGAGGGAGGAATCTCGATTTCCGAGGATCCCAATATCCGCTTCACCTATGTTTCGAATGGCGCAAAGCACTTCCGCGCCGAGGCCAAGGACACCGACGGACATATTTTCCAGCATGAATGGAATGCCGACGCTTCCGGGACCTGACGTTACAGCCGCGAGATTCTACTGGTTTCCCTCGTCCGGAGGGTGCCGCAACGGGGCCGCCTCGAAAAACGCAGAGCGCACACTGGGCTTCTCGGTTCACCCGGCTCTCGGCACCATGAGTGCTGTTAGAAGCACCTGACTTCGGCTTCTGCCTGCGCACGCCGGAGGTCGTTGAGCGCGTTCGTCGCCTGTTCGGACGAGCGGAACTGCGTTCCCAGATTGCCGCGCACCTGCGACATGCTCAATACCGTCTCGGCGGTGACGTAGCGCTCATAGGGGATGAGCGAGGCAACGACGTCGACCGAGCAGGAGCACTGGTCAAGCGTCTGCCGGGTCTCGCCATTGGCCTTCATGCAGCCGAACACGTATTCGGCCCGCGCCGAGGTCGGATAGTCGTTGATCTCGTCGGCCCGCGCGCCCATGCCGGTCGCGGCGAGCACGGCTGAGACGGCGACAATCGGTCCTAGCATGCCAGCTCGTGCCATGGTCCTGCTTCCTCTTCTCCGGCCGCAGGCTATGCTATGAGTCGACGACAGAAAAGAAAACATTCGGGGAAGTGGCTCACGAGACGATGAAGGGTTCTGTTCGCATGCTGCTGGCCGCGGCCGTTCTGGCCGTCATGCAGGTCGGCACCTCCTGTGGCGCGGAGACCATCCGCATTGCAGCGCAGAAGACCGGGACACTGGCCTGGGAACTGGCGGTCATCCGCTCCCACGGTCTCGATAAGAAGGCCAATCTGTCGATCGACATCGTCGAGCTCGCAAGTCCCGAAGCCGGCAAGATCGCGCTGCGTGCCGGCACGGCCGATGTGATGGTGTCCGACTGGCCCTGGGTATCGCGCGAGCGCTCGCTCGGCGCCAAGCTGCAATTCTACCCCTATTCGAGCGCGCTCGGCGCCGTGATGGTCCCGGCCCCCTCCCCGATCAAGACGCTCGCCGACCTCAGGGGTCGCAAGCTCGCCGTCGCCGGCGGCGCGATTGACAAGAACTGGCTGCTGCTGCAGGCGTCGTTGAAGCAGGACGGCATCGACCTGAAGTCGCAATCGACCATCGTCTACGGCGCCCCGCCGCTGCTCGCGGCCAAGGCGCTCGGCGGCGAGATGGATGCTGTCCTCAACTACTGGAATTTCTGCGCTGCGCTTGAAGCCAAGGGCTTTCGCCGGCTCGCCGGCATGGAAGACGTGCTCAAGAAGCTCGGCACCAAGGGACGGATTGCGATGATCGGCTACGTCTTCAACGAAGCCTGGGCCAGCGCCCACCGTGACATGGTCGCCCGCTTCATCGCCATGACACGCGCGGCAAAGGAAATCCTTGCCACATCGGATGCCGAATGGGATGTGATCGCGCCGCTGACCGGCGCACCCGACGCCGCCACCCTGCATGCCTATCGCGACCGCTATCGCGAAGGCATTCCGCGCCGCACGGTCGCCGAGGAGGAGGCCGATGCGCGCGTGTTGTACCGCGTGCTGGCGCAGATCGGCGGTCGCGAGCTGGTCGGGACCGCGGCCGAGCTCGACCCCGGCACCTTCTATCAAGCCAATCCCGGAGACTGAGGTGCTGCGTCTCCTGTCATTCGTGTTGTTCATTGCGACCTGGTGGATTGCCTCGCTCTTGATCGGCGAGGCGAAATTGCCGGCGCCGCCCGTGGTGCTGACGGCGATGATCGCCGAGGCGCGGTCCGGGGCCCTGTTCCTCAATCTCGGCGCGACACTGGCGCGCGTCGCGCTGGCCTTCACACTGGCGATGGCGATCGGCTCGGCGATCGGCTACGCGATGGGCCGGGTCCAACTGGTCAACCGGCTCGGTGATCCCTGGCTGATCCTGTTGCTCAACCTGCCGGCGCTCGTCGTCATCGTGCTCGCCTATATTTGGGCCGGGCTCACCGAGGTTGCGGCGATCGCGGCGATCGCCATCAACAAGCTGCCGACCGCCGTCGTCACCCTGCGCGAGGGCGCCCGCGCGCTCGACCCGGCACTGGACGAGATGGCGACGGCGTTTGCGTTTCCGCGCGGTCGGCTGTACCGGCACGTGATCCTGCCGCAGCTTGCGCCCTACGTCGCGGCCGCTGCGCGATCCGGACTCTCGCTGGTCTGGAAGATCGTACTGGTCGCCGAGCTGCTCGGACGGCCGAACGGTGTTGGCTTCGAGATCGGCGTCGCCTTCCAGCTCTTCGACATCCCGCTGCTGCTTGCCTACTCGCTGAGCTTTGCGGCGGTCGTGCTGGTCATCGAAACCCTGCTGGTGCAGCCGTTTGAAACCAGGCTATCGCGGTGGCGACTCCGTGCAGCTTGACGTCAATATCACGGGCAAGAGCTTCGAGAACGCGGCCGGCAAGCGCCACGACGTGCTCGGCAACATCACCTTCACGCTGAACGCCGGCGAAGTCGGCGTGGTGTTCGGTCCCTCGGGCTGCGGCAAGAGCACCCTGCTCAGAATCCTCGCCGGCCTCGACCGCAACTACCAGGGCAAGGTCGTGCGCTCAGCCGGCGTTCGGCTCGGCATGGTGTTCCAGGAGCCGCGGCTGTTGCCATGGCGCTCGGTCGAGGAGAACGTGCGGCTCGCCGCGCCCCATGTCGACGGCAGCAGGCTGGCGACGCTGTTCGCGCTGCTGGAATTGAGCGCGCACCGCGGCCATTTCCCCAGCGAATTGTCGCTCGGCCTCGCCCGGCGTGTCGCGCTGGCGCGGGCGATTGCCATAGAGCCGGACTTCCTCATCCTCGACGAGCCGCTGGCTTCGCTCGACAGCGCACTTGCCGGACGGCTGCGGGACCAGATCGCCACGCTGGTCGCCAGCCGAAAGATGATGACGCTGCTGGTCACACATGATCTCGACGATGCGGTCCGCCTCGGCGACCGGCTGTTCTTCCTGTCGGCACGGCCGGCCCGGATCCTCCACGTCGAAACGATTGCCACACCGCGGGCGACGCGAAGCGAGCAGGAGATCACCGAAATCAAGACGCGGCTCTTGCAGTTGGACCTTGCAAATATGTGAGGCGCGTTCACCCTTGAAGAAAGTCCAAGGAGGTCTCTCGATGTCGCGTGCCTTGATCGTGGTTGTTGTCTCGCTGCTCGCCGTGCCGGGCCTGGCGCTCGCCCAAAGCAAAGGCAAAGGCATCCGCTTGTGGAATCTCACCAGCGCGACGATTTCGGGCTTCGAGCTGTCGCCGGCCGGCAAGAACGAGTGGGGTCCCAACCAGACGCTGAACGACAAGGACAAGGAGGTCGACCACGACGAGCGCCTGCGCATCACCGGCGTCGAGCCCGGCCGCTACGACGCCAAGGTCAGCTACGCCGGCTCCAGGCAGTGCTTCGTCCGCGACATCGAGATCAAGGCCGACGCGGTGTTCTCGGTCTCCGACAAGGACCTGAAGGACTGCAACAAGTAAGCGCCTGGAGCGTTTTCGAGCGAAGTGGATACCGGTTCGCGTGAAGAAAACGCATCAAACAAGTATCTGGAGCTTCGGTTCCGATTCAATCAGAACCGAAAAATGCTCTAGCCCGCCGGTGTGGCGCCGGCCGCGCCAGCGTGGTCATTGGCGTGCGGGTATTCGCACCGCCATTTCACCGCCGTCCATTTCGGGTGCTCGCCGATCCATTGCGCGATATAGGGCGGCGCAGCCATCGCGCATTGCTGGAGCGATCCCTGCCAGTCGAACACCAGGTGCTTCTCCTCGCAGGTGGCAGGCGACATCACGGCACATACCGTGACGATCAGGTCGATCAGGTTCATGTGCACTCCTCAAAACGTGCCCACCGCCAGATAATGCGGCGAAGTCCGTCATCAGGCAATCCGCGGTTTCACAGCCCCGTGAAAGAACGCAGGAACCGGCCCTAAAGCGCGAGCTCTTTGTTTGACATGATCTTTTCGGAAGGCCGCTTCAGACTTTTGCAGATCATGCTCTAGAAGCAGATCATGCTCTAGAAATTGACGCCGAACACCAACCGTGCCTGGTGGCGCTCGAAATTGACGAGGTCCAGCGCGGCGTTGCTTCCCGGGCGTTGCCCCCAGGTCTGGATGCCCCAGGCGGCCGTCAGACGGGAGCGCTCGGAGAGCTGGAAATACGCAGTCGGGCCGATGAAGAGTGCTTGCCCTGCGAACGCGTCGAGGCCGATCCCGTCATATTTCCTCAAGTAGCGCGCCTCACCCCCGAGCAGGATCCCCGGCCGCATCTGCACCATCAGCCCCAACGCTGCGCCGATGGTGGCGTCCTGTTCGGCCGAGTCCGTCGCGGGCACGCGGGTCCATTCCGGCTCATAGCTCAGATTGAGAGCGGCTACCGCAACATTCGGGATCACCTCGCGGTCGAACGCCGCGGTGAATTCTGCGCCATAGCTGCGGACCACGGCCGCGGTCGTCTCGTCGACGCGATCGGCATGTGTCTCCATCGCCAGCGTCATGCCGAATGGCGCGGTGTCGCGATCAAGAAAGCGGTAACGGAGATCGACTGACAGGCCCTGCCAGGATAGTTGGCGGCGATCATCGAGCCCCGGCACGCCGGCAATGTCATGGGCCATGAACGTCGTTCCGACCTCGACGCGGAAATCCTGCATCGGAACGAACTCGGCTTCGAGCTCCTGGCTCATCGCGCGATAAGTCCCGCTATCCTTGGCGAAGCGGCCCGTAGTGACGCTTTGGAATTCACGCTCGCCGACGGTGCCGACATCCGATCCGATCATGAACCCGAAGATGTGCTCGGTATCGATGCCTTCGGCTTGCACGGCAAACGGCAGCAGTGCGGCGACGATCGCGGTCGCAGCACATATGGTCTCTGTCCACCGAACCTGGTTGAGCCCGAAAGCCATCGGATCGACTTGAAAACCCGCGCCCCTGCAAGGAGGCTCCACCCTAGCTCAGGCGTATGGCTGTAAGCAAATCTGGCTACGGGCGCACATCGGCTCGCAAGCCGCTCTCCGTGCCGATCGCGGCGATCGATGGTGCAGAACGGCAGCACATTCGCTGCCGAAGCGCGGACGCCTGCCGCGGCTCGATACAGCAAGCTGCACGAGCCGGGCAGATCGTCTCGACTCACTTGCGCGCTGCGCAGGCGTACATGTTGATTTCCATGCCCACCGGCACTTCGACGATCTTCGGAGTTTTCCAGGTCATTCGCGTGCTCCCAAGTAAGCTGGCGCGAGACTCGCGCCGGGGGCGAAAGCTAGGGCCGCCTCCAGCCCGGCGCAAGCCGACGCGATAACGGCCGACTTCCCTGCTGGACATGTGCCTTGACCGATGGCGCAGCCGGATCCGCCTGGGCACAAGCGGTCCAGGGCAACGGCCGACACTGTTCCGTCAGGCATTTTCCGGCTTCGGCCAGGCGCGGAGGCAATCCCTGTCCCCCAGCCATTTCAATCGTGTCTTGTCCAGGAGCGAAATCGCAATTTTTTTTTGTCATGGCTGCAGCCGGAGCGAGGTAGCCTGCGACGCGCCCCCAATAGACCGCAGAGACCGGCGCCCGCACCGTTATTTGAGCAGGCGCAGCAACGCACGCCCGGCGCGCGAATTCAACTCCTTCGCGTCCAACGTCCCGTCCTTGTCCGGGTCGGCTGCGTTGAAGCGCTGTTCGACGACCGCGAGATATTCGTCGAGCGTGAGCGTGGCGTCGTGATCGGGATCTACCTCAGCCAGTTCCTTCGCGGTCAGCCGCCCCTTCAGTTCGCGCGCGTCGAGCGTGCCGTCGTGATCATGATCGAGCCTTGCAAACAGGTCGGCGGCAGCCTTCTTGGCCTCGGCAAGATCGACGGTGCCATCATTGTCCGGGTCGAGCATCTTGAGCGCGCTGGCACGGCGGGACGCCGCCAGCGCGGGGCCGGACAGAACGGCTGCGAGCAACGCCAGAGCAACGGATCGACGCGATATCATCATTCGTCTCGTTTCGCTCGGACAGCGGCGCGGAACATAGCCTACTCGTCGAGGCTGACCATAGCAGATTTCAGCGAAGCTTCGCACAGCTTGTACAGACCGCGGGCCGCTGTCGGGTTTCGGGTGGAAAGAAACAGCCCCTGTGATCATCTCGCGATGCTTCTCGATTGCAACGCACCATATAAGCGAACGAGGCCAATCATGTGCTGCATTGATCGGAACGCCTTGGGCTGCTTCTTCGCACTCTGTCTGGTCGCATCCGCGTCCGCCCAGAACGGGCAGCCTGCTCCAGTGGGACAGACGACCCTGCAGGGTACGTTGACCGGCAAGGAGCGGCTCGGCCGCAAATGGACGGACGAGCAGCGCATCGACAATTGCAACGTGCCGCCCGACAAGCGCGGTACCAAGCCACGTCCGACCGCCTGCCGGCACGCACCATCGAGTTGATCCATTCCAGGACGGCTGCGAGCGGTCGCGCCCGCTGGTGCCGAGTATTCCACGGCGCGGCAAGCCGTCGAGGCATTTGTGGAAAACCGAACGCTCAAGGCCCGGCCGCTCCGACAGCACGGCTTGGCGCGCGTTTCCGTATTGACGCGTTTTGCTTTCCAGCGGATGGTTGCAACTGCAACGTCAGGAATAGGCGTGCAAGATAAAGTCCATTGGGAGGAACGGATGAAACGCATTGCGCTGGCCGCAAGCCTCGTAGTCTTTGCATCGTACGGTGCAAGCGCCCAAACCACCGAGCAGTTGGTTAAGGGTGCGACTGATACTTCAAATGTTCTCAATTACGGCATGGGCTACAATCTTCAGCGCTTCTCGACGCTGAACCAGATCAATAAGGAGACCATCAAGAATCTGGTCCCGGTCTGGAATTACAGTCTCAACGACGACCGCAGCGAGGAATCGCAACCGCTGGTCTATCAGGGCGTCATCTACCTCACCACGCACAACGCGACGATCGCGGTCGATGCCAAGACCGGCAAGCAGATCTGGAAGAGCAAGGTCGAATATCCCGCAGAGACGCCACGCATCGTCTGTTGCGGCATCATCAACCGCGGCGCCGCGCTGTACGACGGCAAGGTGTTCCGCACCACGCTCGACGCCAATGTGATCGCGCTCGATGCCAAGACCGGCAAGGAGCTGTGGCGTCAGAAGGCCGCCGACATCAAGGAAGGTTACTCGATGACGGTGGCCCCGCTGGTCGCAGACGGCGTGGTCATCACCGGCATCTCGGGCGCCGAATTCGGCACCCGCGGCTTCATCGACGGCTGGGATCCGGCGACCGGCAAGCGACTCTGGCGCACCTACTCGATCCCGACCCCTGACGAGCCCGGCGGCGATACCTGGAAGGGCGACACCTGGAAGCTCGGCGGCGGCTCGACCTGGATCACCGGCTCCTACGATCCGGACTTGAACACGGTGTATTGGGGCATCGGCAATCCCGGGCCGTTCAATGCGGCCGTGCGCCCCGGCGACAACCTCTACACCTGCTCGGTGCTCGCGCTCGATCCGAAGACCGGCAAGATCAAGTGGCACTACCAGTTCTCGCCGAACAACCCGTTCGACTACGACTCGGTGGCCGAAATGGTGCTTGCCGACATGAATGTCGAGGGCAAGCCGACCAAGGTGCTGATGGACGCCAACCGCAACGGCTTCTTCTATGTGCTCGACCGCACCAATGGAAAGCTGCTCGCGGCCAATCCTTATGTGAAGGTCAACTGGGCCACCGGTATCGACATGAAAACCGGCCGCCCGATCGAGACCGACGTCGCCAAGGACGCGCGCGACGGCAAGAAGGTCACCGTCTATCCGTCGATCCTCGGCGGCAAGAACTGGGAGCCGATGTCGTACAACCCGCAGACCGGCCTCGCCTATGCGAACACGCTCGCATTCGGCGGCAGGTACAAGGCTGAACCCGTCACCTTCAAGCAGGGCGAGTGGTATCTCGGCATGGACCTGACTGATCCCTGGGAGTGGGGTGACGGCCCGCGCGGCCATCTCAAGGCGATCGATCCCTTGACCGGCAAGGCGAAGTGGGAAGCACCGAGCGACATTCCGCGCTTCTCCGGCGTACTGTCGACCGCAGGCGGCGTTGTCTTCACCGGCGCGTTGACCGGCGAGTTCGAGGCCTTCGATGCCGAGAACGGCAAGAAGCTGTGGCAGTTCCAGACCGGCTCGGGCATCGAGGGTCAACCGGTGACCTGGCAGCAGGACGGCGTGCAATACGTCGCCGTCACGTCAGGCTATGGCGGTGTCTACTCGCTGTTCTCTGGCGACGAGCGGCTTGCCAAGGTGCCGCCCGGTGGCTCGCTCTGGGTCTTCGCGGTCAAGCACTGAGCGCGGAGCGGACGTGACTGAAAGAGCAACTCTGTTGACGGCGGCGATCCTCGCCGCCGTCGCGACGGCCTCGATCGTGCAGATTGCGGCTGCCACCCAGCAACCCAGTGCAATTGACCTTCAGGGTCAGGTCGACCAGGGCAAGGTGACCTACGCGAAGAACTGCTCGCATTGCCATGGCCCCAACATGGTCAACTCCGGAACCATCACGCCGGACCTGCGCGCATTCCCCGACGACAAGACGCGCTTCGTGACCACCGTGAAGCAGGGAAAGAACGGCAGGATGCCGCCCTGGGCGGACATTCTAACGGACCAGGAAATCGCCGATGTCTGGGCCTTCGTGTCGAGCCGGAGGAGTCCATGAGGGCCTTCCTCGCCGGCTCGGTGACCGCCCTCCTCCTTGCATTGACGACGGCGAGCGTGGCGCGAGCCGCCGACGAACCGCTCAAGGTGTGCCTCGACGAGGATCTTCCGCCTCTCTCCGCGCATCATCGCGGCAAGCCCGACCAGGGCTTCGATGTGGCGCTCGCGCAAGCGATCGCCGAACGGCTTGGGCGGCCACTCAAGATCCAGTGGTTCGAAAGCAAGCTCGACGAGGATTCCAGCCCCTCGCTCGAGGCCAACGCGCTGCTGTCGGACGGCCGGTGCTCGCTGGTCGGCGGCTACGCCCTGACCAAGGATTCCCTCGTGGTGCCCGGCGTCAAGACCGCCAAGCTGCCGGACTTCGACGGCGCCACCCGGGACGACCATCGCCGGAGGATTCCGATTGGCGTGCTGGTGCCGAGCCAGCCCTACATCTATTCGCCGATGACAGTCGTGCTCGGCCCCAAGGCCAGGGACCGCAACATCGCCGGCATCGGTGATCTCGCCGGCCTCCGGATCGGAATCGAGAGCGGAACGCTGGGCGATGCCGTCCTCATGACCTTCGACAAGGGCAAGCTGATCGACGATATCACTCACCTTGTTCCGGGCCGCAGCGATCTGCTCGGCTCGATCGAAAGCGGCGAGTTCGATGCGACGCTGCTCGACATGCGTCGGTTCGATGCCTACCGCGCAAGCCATCCCGACACCAAGATCACTGCGTCCGGATATTACTATCCGATCGGCGCCAATCGCGGTTACGTCGCGCTCGACAGCGACTGGACGCTGCTGGACGCGGTGAACAAGGTACTCTCGGACTTGCAGGCCGGTGGCAAGATCGCCGAGCTCGGTCAGGCGGCCGGCCTCACCTACCTCGCTCCACGCGAGCCGATCATCCTCGGCGACGTATGGCTGAAGATCCTGAACCGGTAGGACCGGACCACGCGTCGAGGCCGGCTACTTCAAGTAGTTCGCCAGGCTGAGGCTCTGGATCTTGGCGATCGCCGAGTAGGACGCGGTCAACTGCGTCTGGTAGGTCGACAGTTGCGCAGTGACGGCCGCGACGTCGACATTGGTGAGGTCGCCGCCCAGGGTTTGGGCGAAATTCTGGTAGTCGCTCTGGCTCGCGCCCGCCGTTTCGATTTGCGATGCCGCGGTCGAGAGTTTCGCCTGCACGGTGGACACCGCATCGAGCGCGCTGCCCGCGAGGTCCAGTGCCTGCGAGATATCGCTCGATGACAGCGATGTGCTGTTGCCGACGAATTTCAGCACCCGCATCACCTGCTCGAAGGCCGAATTGTCGGCGGTGACGCCGTAGGAGACGGTCTGGTTGTCCGCGACCCGGACCGACGCGATCTCGCTGTCACCCTGATAGTAGCTGGTATCGGACGTCGTCAGCGACCCGGTCCCGGTCGCAAAGCCGGTCAAATCAACCGGCGCCGTATCGGTGCGGGCGCCGCTGAAGACGTACTGCCCGTCATACTGCGTGTTGAGCAGCCCGCCCATCTGCGAGAGCGCCTGTTGGGCCGAGTTGATCACCGAGGTTGTCGCCGTGCTGCTGCCGGTGGTGGCGGCGCTAAGCTGCGTGCGAAGCTGGGTGATGATGTTGGTCATCGTTCCGACCGCCGAATACATCACCTGCACCTTGCTGTCGGCGACGTTGGCGGCGTCGATGTAGGACTGCGAACGCGTCACCGAGACCTGCAGGTTGATCACGCGATCCGCATCGGCCCCATAGCCGGCGAAATCCTGAGCTTTTTGCCCCGAGGATTCCTGCACCTGCTCATTGGCCATTACCGCCTGCATCCGCAGCGCGCTCGCGATCATTTGGTCCGACAGCGCAAAGGTGGCAACACGCATTACCATGAGCGTAACCCCACTCTCAGCCTGCCGTCTGCAGCGCAGTCATCAGTGACGAGAACATGCTGTTGATCACCTGGATCAGCTCGGAAGCAGCCGCGTACTTGTTCTGCAGCGTGCTCAAATTGGCGGTCTCCTCGTCGATATTGACGCCGGACTGCGAGGACAGCGAGCTCGCATAGGTCGATTGCGCGGTCTGCTTCGCGGTATAAGTCGCCGACGCCTGGGTTGCCTTGCTGGCGACGTTGGCCACAATCGAGGCTGCGTAGTCGGTGAACGAGCCGGTCGTGGCCCCGAGCCCGCCGGCCATGGCGAAGCTGGTCGGCCCCGTCAACGTGCTCTGCAACGCGTTGATCACGGTCGCCGAACCCGGCGACAGCACCTGGTTGCCGCCGGTCAGCGTAGAGGATGAATCGAGGGTCGCCGTCGGCAGCCCCGCCACACCACTAACGACGTCGCTGCGCACCGCGATGTCGGATGCGCCGGTTCCGGTCAGCAGATCATTGAGACCAAAATAATCCGAGAAGCCTTCGCCGGGGCTGCCGGCCGAGCTCGTCATCTCGTTGATCGCGACGCCGTTCCCCGACCCGCTCGCCGAGATAGTCAGCTTCCCATCCGCATTGATCGACGCCGACAGGCCCGAAATGCCGTTGATCGCGGTGACGAGATCGCCCACCGTCGCATAGGACGACAGGTCGAGGTCCTGATACGATACCAAGTTGCCACTCTTGTCCGCGACCGCGATGCGTACCGTGCCGGTTGCCGCAAGCGGCGTCGAGCTGCTGACGGTGGCCGTGCTCGTCAGGTTGGTCGGCGGTGGCACCGACGTCCCCTGGTTCGACACCGCGTTGACGCTTGCGGTGAGCTGCTGCGCGAGCTCGTCGAGCTGCGACTGTGCGTCCGGCAGGGTCTGATCGCGCAGCGTGACCAGGGCGCTGATTTTACCCGAGGTGATTTGCGAGGTGATGTCGACCCCGTTCACCGTGATGCCGCTGAAGCCGCTGGAGGGGCCCGCACTGTAGGTGGTGGTCGCCGTGACATTGGCCGCCGGCGTATAGCTCAACGGATGTGCGGTACTGTCCACCAATGCCTGCCCCGAGCCGGTGTAGACCTGCAGGTCGCCGTTCGACGCCGTGAAGTAACTTACGTTCATTATCGATGCGAGGTCCTGCAGCGCGCTGTTGCGCTGGTCCTCGAGGTCCGCGGTCGACTGGCCGGCGGCGGCCTCCTGCTTGATCTGCGCGTTCAGGTCAGAAATCTGCTGCAGGTCGGAATTGATGTCGCTGACCGACGAAGCGATATCCCGATCGGCGTTGGCGCGCAGCTTCTGGATCCCGCTCGAGGTATTCTGCAATTGCGTTGTAAGGGCATTGAGCGCACCGATCGCATTTGATTGCAGCGACGCACTGTTCGGCGTGCTCGCCAGGGACGACAAAGCGGTCTGGAACGCCGCCAGCGTATTGGCAAGCGATGTGCCGGTCGAAGAGCTGCTGGCGCTCGAGGTGCTACCATAGAGCTGCTCGAGCTCGGTCAGATAGTTGTTGGTGGCATTGGCGGCGCCGAGATCGGACGTCGCCCCGACCAGCGATTTCAGGAGCAGCTTGTCGACGGTGCTGCTGATTCCCGTGACGATGACACCGGTGCCGACGCCTGCGGTGACAGTGCTGACCTGGTTGGCGGCCTTGTCGGTATAGCCCTTGGTATCGGCATTGGAGATGTTTGCCGACGCCACGCTGATCTGCACCTGCGTGGCCGAGAGCCCGCTGAACGCAATGCTTTGCGCGATGTTGAGCGACGACACGGCGAACTCCCCCTGGCGCAGGCCCGATCAGGCGCGGACGTTGGTACCGTACGACATCGCCGAGGTAACGCGCCGGCCGCTGGCGCCATACGGCGACACGTTGGCGATCTGCTCGCGGATCGCCTGCATAATCGCCTCGATCCGGCGGTTGCTGGCGTCGATCGCCGCGCGCAGCCGCAAGACGTTCTCGTCCATGGCTACGCGCAGCCGCAAGATCCGCTCCATGAGCTGCTCGCGCAGCGCGCGGTCCTGGACATTGAGGTTTGCTGTCTTGCCGACGGCCTCCGCCACGCTTTGCTCGAACAGGTTGGCCAGCCGGTTCTTCTCGTCAACCTGCTTCAATCGCGAGGCCGGCAGGCCCTTGGCGAGCTCGACGTTCTCCTCGTTCACGATGGCGATCAGGCCGTCGATCAGTGCGATCAACGCCTTTGCGCGCCCGTCGCCATCAGCGGGATCGAGCTTGATGTTGCCTGCCGGTGTCATGATGTCACTCCCGTTCCTGCTATTGTCCGCGACGCAGGGCGCTGACAGACTGCGCGCCGCGTCCGTATGCGGTGATGGCCGTTGCCCGGAACATCGCCCGGATGATTTCGTCGTCGAGCCGCGCGCATTCGCGCATCAATTGGTCCCGCACTGTACCGATGTCGTCGAGCAGCGCGCAGAGCTGTGCCCGATCGTTCGGCTGCACCGAACCAGCTCGCGCCTGAAGCCGCCGAAGCCTGAGCAGCAGGCGCCTGCTCTCACTCGTTGTGGGGACTATCATCGCGACACCGCCGAAATCAGCGTGTCGAACATCTTGTCGACGGTGGTGATCACCTGCGACGCCGCCGAATAAGCCTGCTGCGCCGAGATCATGCTGGAGAACTGGCCGCTGGTGTCGGTGGTGCTCGACTCGAGCTCGCTGCCATAGACCGTGCCGGCACCGTTGGTTCCCGAGGTCTGCAGCGTCGCGTTGCCGGACTCCACCGTCGACGAGTACATTCCGTTGCTGCCCGCGGTCAGCCCGTTCGGATCGTTGAACGTCGCCACCGCGATCTTGTAGATCGCGATGGTCTGGCCATTGGAGTACGTGGCGTTGACCACACCGTTCTTGCCGACCGAAATGCTGCTCAACTTGCCGTAGGCAAGGCCGTCCGAGTTGATGCCCGTCAGGTTGACCGCCGGCGTGGTCTGGCCCGACGCGTACTGGGTCAATCCATCAGTCTTGCCGACGGTGCCGAGATTGAGCGCGATCGTGCTGTTGGTGGCCCCGTCAGTCCAGCCGGTTACGGAGATCGTCGGTGGGCTCGGCGACGTCGAGGCGAGCGAGCCATCGCTGTTGAACTTGATCGTCGCCGAACCGCTCGTGGTGCCGGTCGTTGTGCTCGAATCGGAAGCGAGCGTCGGATTGCCGAAGCTTGCGGTCCAGGTGTTGGCAGCCGTCTTCTCCCACGTGATCTGGATAGAGTTCGCGGTCCCGAGCGAATCGTAGACAGTCATCGAGCTTGTGAAGGTGGCATTCACTGCCGCATCGGACGGCAGGTTGGCCGCAATCGTCGTCTTGGTGGTCGCGCTGCCGCTGGTGGAAGCCACCTGCGTGTTGATCGGCGTCAGGCTGGCGGCCGAGGCGTTGCCGACGATATTACCGTCCGCGTCGGTGCGCCAACCCTCGAGGTAGTTGGCGCTGTTGACGAGATAGCCCGCATTGTCGGTGGTGAACGCACCGTTGCGGGTATAGTGAGTCGTGCCGCCCGATATCGCATCGGTCGTCACGAAGAAGCCCGCCCCCTGGATCGCGACGTCGGTGGCGTTGGTGGTTGCGGACAGCAATCCCTGCTGGGTGATGTTGGCGCGGCCAGACACCGTGACTCCGCCCGACGTGTACGAGGTGGCGCTGCTCGACGCGGTGACCAGATCCTCGAACATCGCCGAGGTGGTCTTGTAACCCGTGGTATCGGCATTGGAGATATTGTCGGAGATCATCGCCAGCGACTGGCTCTGCGAATTGAGCGCCGAGATTGCCGAGGAGAGCGCGCCAGTGAGGCTCATGATAAAACTCCGATACGATCAGGACGAGACGCCGATGATGTTGGCTGCGCTGACGGGAACGCCGTTCACGAGCAGCGACGGCGTCGAGCCGGAGGCATCGATCCCGGTCACCGTTCCGGTCATCGTCGTGTAGTTGAGCAGCGAATTGCCGGCGGAGTCGGTCGCGGTCACCTGGATCGTGTACTGGCCGCCATTGCTGAGCTGCGTGCCGTTCGTGGTCTGGCCATTCCAGGTGAAGGTGTTCGAACCGGCGTTTCCGGTGCCACTGCCGGTCCACACCGTATTGCCCGACGAGTCCAGGATCGCGATCGACACGTTGGACGCCGCCGAAGAGAGCGAGTAGCCGAACGTCGCCGAACCGTTGGTCAGCTCCGCCGTATTCGTCTTCGCTTCAACGGTGTGGCCAATATAGTTGACCGAGTTGAGCGTCACGAGGCTCGAGAACGAGCTCGCAAGCGACGTCATGCTGCTGTTGATCGACTGCTGCTCGGTGAAGTTGGCGTAGGACGTGAGCTGATTGATGAAGTCGGTCGTGCTCGTCGCATTGAGCGGATCCTGGTTCTGCAGCTCGCTGACCAGCAGATTGAGGAAATCAGTCGAGCTCATCCCCATCGACGCGCTCGACGCTGACGTTGACGCGGCGGACGAGGTCGCGGCTGATGTGGCCGAGGATACGGTCATGATAAGGCTCTCTTCGCCGCGGGTTAAGCGACGGAACGCGTGTGAACATCGTGGTCGAGAAGGTCGTTCGCAGATGAAACGGATGACGCGCCGAATTCAGGCGCTGATTCATGCGTATGGAATCACTTGATTAACCGGCAGAATTTGCCGTGTGAGTCGCGCAACGGACTCTCGTGGCAGCGTGTCATGCGCGCGCGGAGTGAAGCGGATCAGGCGGAGCGAAGCCCGAGGTGATCAGAGCGACAGGCTGATCGGCAGGTCCGGCTGATCCAGCAACGCAGCCAGTGCAGGCAACAGGCAGAGTGCCAGGAGCAGCACAGGCAGGACCTTTCCGGCCGGCGCGGATTCGCCCGAAGCTTCGGCGTCCTTCGGCTCGTCCACGGGGGCGTCCGGCTCTCTCGGCAATTTCTCTGCCGCAAGCACGATGCGATCGACAAGACCGGCAGGCGCCCGGATCGGGCGCGCCTGCAACGCCCGGCGGACCGTGCCCGCTTCCTCGTAGAGCGCCCGCGCCTCCGCCGAAGACGCCAGAAGCTGCACGGCAGCCAGCCGTTGATCGTCGGGCCAACGGGACAGGTCGTCCCCAAGCCGGTTGATCAGGTCCTCGAATGTCGCAACATCCATCGCGCGCGCAGATCCAGCCTCGTCGCCAAGGCCGTCATAAAGCATTCGCGAGACGCCGGAAATCAATTTCCGCCGTCATGACACCACGCCGAACATGGTGTCCACCGGACTGTCGCTTCCCTGCCGGAACGGCTATCGGCCACTCCGAGCCTCGGGCCGGGGCCACGCCGGCTGATTCGCAATCCGGCGGACGGTTCAGCCCCGGAGGGCTGATTCGGCCATGTTGGCCTTGGCGGCCCCGGCGGTCGCGTCGACATACTTCCAGGCGTCGCGGAGTTCCGTCAGGCTGGCGATGATGCGCCGGAAGCTTTCCTTGGCGTGCGGCCGGCCGTAAGTGCGCAGGCACGCCATGATCAGGGTGTTGTAGGTCCGGTACAGCCGGTCAGCCAGGGCACCGCCGCGGGTGAAGTCGAGATTGTGGCTCAGCCCGCGCAGGATCGCGGTGGCCCGGGTCAGGTAGGCATGACCTTCCTCGAACCGCTTGGCCTCGTGCGCCTCCTGCGCCTTCTGCAGCAGCGTGATCGCGCCATCACACAGCATCACCACCGCCTTCAGCGGCGGCACCGCCACCGCAGCGGATCGATAGGCATTGTTGGCGCGATGGGCCGTGGCATTTTGGGTCATCAGTTCTTGGATCCCGCGTTCAGGAGTGCTTGCAGGTAGCCGAGCGTGTTGTTGGCACTCTCGATCGCCGCCTGGTAGTTCGCATATTGGGTCTGCAACTGCGCCTGGTAGGTCGCGGCGTTGCTCTGGATGGTGCTGACCTGCTGCTGCATGTCGGTGTCTTGCGATTGCAGATTGGAGATCATCGTCTGCAGCGAGCCGGTAGTGATCGCGTTGGTGTTGGCAATCTGATAGATCTGCGCCGCCAGGCCCGAGGTCGAGGTGACGGTGATCGATTGCGACGTCGAGCCGGTGTAGGTGAAGGCCATGCCGGCATAGATCGTTCCCGCATTGCCGACGATGCTGTCGCCCATCACCGAGAACTGCGTGCTGTCGCCATTGACCGACGCCGACGTCAAATTGCCGCTGGAATCAACCGCAAGGTCGAGCGTGAATGACTGCGGCGACGTCCCGGTGTTGACGACGTCGAGCTGGCTCGACGACGTGGTGGTTTGCGCCGACAGGAGCTGCGTCACGCCGCTCAGATTCGTCGACAGCACGGTGGATAAAGTTCCGGTGTCGAGCTGCAGCTCGTTGTTCGAATTGAAGGACAGGCCGAGGTCGGCCATGGTCATGCCGCCGACCGAACCGCTGAGCACCTGCTGGAGCTGCGTCATGATATCGCGCATCGTGCTGTCGCCAAACAGCACCGCGCTCGACGATGCCGTGCCGTCCGAGTTGGTGGCGGACTGCGCGATGACCTGATCGCGAAACGCGTTGTAATCGGTCACGAACGTCTGCAGCGCAGACGTGATCTGGCTGGTGTCGGCGCCGATGCTGATGTTCAGCGTCGTGCCGCTCGGCGTCGGCTGCAACAGGCCGAAGGTGACCCCGGACAAGACGTCGGAAATATCGTTGCTGTTGCGCGTCAGCGAAATGCCGTCGAGAGCGAACTCCGCCGATTGGGCCTTCTGCAGCACATCGGTGAATGCGCCGGTCGAATCGGTGACGCCAAGCTTGTCGAGAATGTCGTCGCCCGAGGTCGATGAATAGCTGATGTCGGCCGCATCCTGCGTTCCGGTCAGCACCATTTCATAGGAGCCGCTCGACACCTGAACGATCGAGGCCTGCACATCGGTGGTCGAGCTTTGCGCATTGATGGCGTCGACAACATCCTGCATGGACATGCCGCTGTTGACCGTGATGGCGGCGCTGCTGCCGCCGGCCAGCCCGAGCGAGAACGTTCCGGCATAGCCGAGCGCGGTGGTGGCGCTCGACTGCGCGGCGCCGATCACCTTTTGCGCGGTTGCAAGCTGGGTGATCTGGAGCGTGTGGTCGCCGGTCGCCGCGCCATTGTTGACGCTCATCGACAGCGCCGAGGAGGCGCTGACATCGCCGGTCGAGGAGATGGTGGCCGCGCGCGTCGCGAAAGCATTGGTCGCGAGCGAATTGACGATCGACGTAGAGAGCGATGTCAGCCCCGAGGCCAGCGTCGAAAGCTCGGTCTGCAGGGTCTGGTAAGCGGAAATCTTGGCCTGGTTCGCCGTGATCTTGGTCGTGATCGAGGTCGCCTGCGCCAGCTTGACGTCGACCTCGGCCTGGATCAGGGCGCTCCAGTCGATGCTGGTCGAATTGGTCGTGCCCGTGGTCGTGACATTGCTCGCCGAGTTCGCTGAACTCGTGCTGGCAGAAGACGTGCCCGTCGTCGCGCTGCTTACCGTCATCTCAACACGTCTGTCGCAACGGGAAACGGGCCGGCGCTCGGCCGGCCCGTCCCAGGTTGGCTATTAGCCGAGCAGCTTCAGCAGGTACTGCGGCATCTGGTTTGCCGCCGTTTCCGCCGACACCGCGGCCTGGGTCTTCACCTCAGCCGAAGACAGCGTCGCCTGCTCGGCGGCGATGTCGACGTCCCTGATCGCCGAATTGGCCGACTGCAGGTTCTGGGTCTGAGTCGAGATCGAGTCGGCACTGAAGTTGAAGCGCGATTCCTGGGCGCCGATCTCGGCGCGGGCGGACGACACGGTGTCGATCGCGGTATCGAGCGCCGACAGCGCGCTGGTGGCGTCGGACAGCGAGCTGACGTCGAGCGAAGTCAAGCCGAGCGAGGACGCGGTCAGGGTCGACAGCGTGATCGTGATGGTGTCGGCCGAGGTCGACCCGACAAGCACCGAGACGCCCGAGGAGAACACGCTCGAACCGTCCAGCAAGCTCTGGCTGCTGTAACGCGTGCCCGAGGAAATCGAGTCGATTTCGCCCTTGAGCTGCGAGAATTCCGAGTTGATATAGGCGCGGCTGGAGTCGGTCACGGTGCCCGAGGCGGACTCCGAGGCCAGCGACTTCATGCGGGCGAGGATGTCGGAGATGTTGGACGCGCCGCCATCGGCGGTCTGCAGGATCGAGGTGGCCTGCGACGCGTTGGTCGCGGCCTGCTGCAGCGTGGTGATGTCGGACGAGATACGGGTCGAGATCGCGAGGCCGGCGGCGTCGTCGGACGCCGAGGTGATGCGCGAACCACTCGACAGTTTCGAGAGCGCGCTGGTTTCCTGCTGCGAGTTGATGTTCAGGTAGCGCACCGCGGCGTTGGCCGCCGTATTGGTCGAAATTGCGGGCATATAGAGCTCCTGTGCTGATGGGCATGGATGCCGCATCGTGAAAGAGAGGTGACGCGGATCCAGCCCCGTCCGACCGATCAAACGGAGCGGCCGCGGGTGGTCAGGCGCGAAATCTTCAGAAGCCAGGCTTTATGGTTAGCAGTCGGTAAACGCCTTGCGCAGGTCGCGCTCGTGTCGTCGCAGCATCTCTCGCAACTGTTGCCGCCCGCGCTTCAACAGCGACTCCACCGCGGCCACGGTGGTGTCCATGACCTCGGCGATCTCGCCGTTGCTCATGTTCTCATGATAGGAAAGGATCACCGCGACACGCTGCTGCTCGGGCAACCGCTGCATCGCGACTTCAAGGAGATTGCCGATCTCGTTGCGCTCGATGAGGCTGGAGGCGTCGAGCTGCGTGTCTGCGACCTCGAGCACCGCGTCGACATTCTCGGTGCGCGGCTTGCGGCGCAGATCGATGCAGCGGTTGCTGACCACGCGATAGAGCCAGGTCGAGAACTTGGCGCGGCCGTGCTGCCAGCGGCCGCGATGCGTCCACACCTTCAGCATGGTGTCCTGCACCACGTCCTCGGCATCGGCGGCATTGCCGACGATGCGCAGCGCGATGGCGTAAGCACGATCGACGTGACGCTCGACGAGCAGACGAAACGCAACCTCGTCGCCGGCGGCAAGACGGTCGAGCAACTCCTTGTCTTCGTCGTGGATCTCGACGGTGTCGAGCGGGACAGCATCGGCGACCGCGGGAACGTCGCTCCATGGAGACGTCGCCTCGTTCGGCGCGACCGCAGCACTCGCCGTCTCGACGTCGGTCGGTGCCCTCATATCAAGCGCGTAGCTCATCCCCCACTCTCCAACCCACGCCGATGGCACACATCCCATGCGGCTTCTGAGCGTTGAACGCAGAGGCTGAGCAATTCAGGCGAACTTTTTTCGTTATTTTTCAAATGCTTAGCTGGCGCTTTTTGCCGACCGCCCGGCAAAAGGTGCCGCCTCGCCGGCGCGCGCCGAAGACTTCGGCATGGTTGGAAGCAGTCGTTCAGCATCGCCTCGATTTCCGCAGCACAGATGATCGCGCCGGAAAACGCTGTGGTCACACGAACTAACGCCACTCGAACACCAGCATGCGCGCAGCATGCGGATCATCGATCATCGCGTGGTCGCTCGCTTGCATTCGATGAAAGCGACTAGGCAATTTTTTCCGAATCACCAATTCGACGTTATCGATTTTTTTGAATCTGTCAGTCGTGAAGCGCGCGTTTTGGAATCTCGCGGCAACTTTTTTGAATCGACGCGCCTGATTTGTCGCAACGATGCGTTCAACGCATGAGGACTGGCGGGGGTTTTGCGCATGACGATCGTGACGCTCGACGCTACGCGTCGCGCGCAAAATGTTTCTGCATGTTCGTTCGATGTTTTCGATACATTTCTTTTACGCGCGTGCACGACACCGGATGGCGTATTTGAAAGGGTTTTTCAGCTTTCGTGCATTGCTGAAAAATTTCCGGATATGTCCGTCAGTTTCGTTCAGCATCGAATCCAGGCCGAAGCGCGTGCGCGCAAGCTCGCGGCGGAGCGCCGCGGCTCTGCGGAAGTCCACATCGCAGATATCTACAAGTACTTTCCGTTCAAGCTGTTCGGCCTCAACCGCGAAGCATTGCAGGATCTCGCCGAGATCGAGTTTCAGGCCGAGCTCGAACTCTGTCGCGCCAATCCGGAAATGATCCAGCAATATCTGGACATGAGGCGCAGCGGTTTTCGCGTCGGCTTCATTTCCGACACCTACTGGAATTCCGATCAACTCGCGGAGCTGCTCCGCATCTGCAGCCCGGGGTTGACCTGGGACTTCCTCTACGCATCCTGCGATCATCACAGCAGCAAGAGCGAGACGCTGTTTGCGACCTATCTCGCCGAGCAGGGCGTCGACGCAGCGAGTTCGTTCCACATCGGCGATAACGAGAAGGCCGACATCAAGGGCGCGCGCCGTCACGGCATCCGCCCGCGCTACTATCCGCAGGCGAGCGCGGCGTTGGCCTCGAAGCTGCAGCGCGAGACATCGATGTTCGAATTGCTGTGCCCTGGGGAGCCATCGCGGCTCGATCACGGCGCCCGCACGCTGCGGCGCGCGGTCACGGCACAAAGCGCACAACACTCCCCCGGCTTTCATCTCGGAGTAACCGTGCTGGGGCCGGTGATGGCGGCATTCGACGCGTTCATCGACGCGCGACGCACGGCTCTGGCCGAGCAAGGCGCGCGGGTCGCAGTCGGCTTTCTCGGCCGCGACGGATTTCTGCCACATCGCGTCTGGCAAGGCGGCCACGGCGGCAGCGGCGCTTATCTCGAGGTCAATCGCCGCGTCAGCCTGGTTGGATCGGCCGATACTCTCGAACCTCTCATCGAGCTGCTGAGCCGGGTGGTCAAGATCGATGCAGCGACATTCGCGGATATCGTCAAGGTGCAACCGCCGGCGGTGACGGCATTCTTCGCGCAATATCCGGATGGCATCGCAAGCGGCCGTGATCTCGCCGACGCCCTGCCCGGTCTGATGGACACGAGCGAAATCACCGACATCGCCGCCGGCGTCCGCGCGCGTCTGCTCGCCTATCTGCGCGCGACGATCCCGGATTTCGATCGCTGCACCGACCTGATCCTCGCCGACCTCGGCTATTCCGCTAGCGTGCAGAAGTCGCTGCGGCGCATCTTCGACCGCGAAGGCATTCGTATCCGCCTGCACGGTGCCTATCTGCTGACATTGGACGATGCCTTTGACGACATCGCGGACGACGACACCGCGCAAGGATTGATCTCCGATCGCATCGTCACACCGCATATCAAGCGCATGCTGATCCGTAACGTCGCATTGCTGGAACAGCTTTGCTGTTCTGCCGAAGGATCGGCGCGAGATTATCGGGATGGCGCAGTCCTGCGCGAGGGCGACCAGCGCCCGGCCACGCAACTGGCTCTCGGCGCCGAGATCCAGGCCGGAGCGCTGAGCTACGCCTCGCGTGCCCGCGAGCTCGCACCACGTTACGCATTGCGAGCCTATGACGACGCGGCAACGACCGCACGCTGGACCGCCGCCATCCTCGGACGACTGCTGCTGTTGCCGGACGACGACGAGCTCGTGCTGCTCGGCGGCGTCATGCACGACGTCAACCTCGGCACCCAGGCGTTGGCACCGTTGCTCGATGCCAACTTCGTCAACAACTGCGTCATCGCGCGCGGTATCGGCACAGCCTGCACGGCGCCAGCGCCGCCAATGTGGCTCGCCGGCAGTTTCGCGGCGCTGTCGCCATCGTACGGCTACCTTTACGCGCTGTTCGGCGCCAACCGCCTGCCGCCGAACGTATTCGGCGAGGCCCGATGCGGCACGCTGCGGGTCGGCCTGTTTGGCAGTGACAGCAAGGCCTCCCTGGAATCCGTCGACGTCTATCACAGCGGGCTCGGCGAGCTTCGGCTGCGTATCCCGCTGTCGCGCTGCATGGCCGTCGCGACGATCGCCCTCCCGCTGGCGACACTCGCGCGCCAAGGCATGCTGCATGGCATCGTCGTCCAACACGGCGAGACCATCGCAATGGCGGCCGAAGCTTCGGATGTGAAGCCGATCCACGAAGGGCGGCTCGTCTACGCAGGCATCGAGAGGACCGGCCGTAACTTCCGCGCCATCAACGACGAAGGCATGTTGCTGATCCCGGTCGATGCCTTCGAGGACGATATCGCGATCTACACGGTGGCCCTGACATCGTTGAGTCACGACCGCATTCTTGCAGTCGACGACGGCAACATCGACGGAGCCCCGGCGGCCACGCTCTCCTGGCGTGCGCCCGCGACGAACAGTCATTGATTTGTCCGCCTGATCTCGCCGCCCCGCACGTAACAGTTAATGAGGGGTGGGCGTGAGCATGACATCGGCTGACATGACGCAAGCGGAAAGCTTGCCGGACAATCTCGACCAGTTGTTGTCGTCGAACGGCATCCGCCTCGGGACAGCCCAGCGCCGGCGGCTCGCATGGCTGGCGCAACGCCTCGGCAGCGCCACCATCCATCGAGGCGGCTCGATTCCCGCCCGGGATAGCCGCGTCGTCATCGTTGTCGAGCCGCCGAGCGGGCCCGCCGCCGAAATGCTCTATCGGTCGCTTCGCGCCAATTCGGCGGTTGTAATCCCCTTTGGCGAAAATCCAGCGTTCGACTTCCTGAAGTCCAAGCTGACCGACTTCGGGACGATCGGGCCGAGCCTCGATGGTCCGCACGAGATGTGGTGGGGCGGTCTCAACTGGCGCGCGATCGCGCCCGACGGCGGCTCCCCGACCAGTACGCCGCTCCGCGTGGTGTCCTGCTATCCCCGCGCATGTGGACACGACCAAGCACGCCGGCTCCGCGACAAGCTGGCCGAGTTCGAGTTCGCCTCTCATATCGCACCGATCGAGACAGCAGACGGCGCGTACATGCGCGCATCGGACAAGACCGCGTTCATGCTGCGGATGTGGCACGAGCACGGCGAGCCGCTGCTCTTCATCGAGGCAGACGCGAGCCTCAGCGAGCCGCCGCGGCTACCTTCGTGTCTCGATTGTGATATCGCGCTTCACAAGTGGAATCGGTGGGAAATGTCGGCGCGCACCCTCTTTCTCGGCCGCTCCCCCGCAGCCGAGGCGCTGCTGCAGACCTGGCATCACATCGCCAGCGCCTATCCGCAAGTCTGGGAAGGTTATCTGCTCGATCAGGCCTGGAGCCTGACCTCGTCGCAGATGCCGCTCGATACGGTGTGGCTGCCACGCTCGTATCATGCGCCGGCCGAGGACCTTGGCACGCCTCGGCACACCACGGTTGTTCACAATCTGCCTGTCGACAACTCCGATCTCGGGCCTGACGCCGAATTCGGCATGGCGATGCGAACCGCACGGCGCGCCAGCCGCAGCGGCGGTCGCGACTCGATGATCGTGGTGAAGTCAGAGATGATGGCGAGCGACGTGATCACGGTGATCATGCGCGATATCGCAACCAGCGATGCGCGCGACGTGGCGGCCAGCATCGAGGCCGTGACTGAAGCGTTTGCCGCCGATTGCGGCGGGTTCGGCCGGCTCGAGCTCTCGCTGTGCTCCTGGCAGGACGATGTCCGCACGGCCAAGTCGGCAGCTCGGAGCGCGAACAACCGGATCATCGAGATTGCGCCGTGGCAGACGCTCCCCACCGACCTGTTCCGGACGGTGGGACAATGCCGGAATGCCGGAAGCGTCGTGGTCATGGCCGGACATCGCGGCTGAAGCCGGCAGCAAATGACAGCGGGAAAGATCACAGCACCATGAAGACCATCATCCTTCTGACCGGCGTCGCCAACCAGCAATTCGCGCTCCGCGAACTGTTGAAGGCCCACAATCCGGCCCTGTCATTCCGATGCGCGGTCACCGCCGACGATCTCGCCGCGATCGAGCCCGAGGTGCTGCGGGACGCCCGTCTGCTGGCGTTCACCACCGGCGTCATCGTGCCGCGCACGACCCTGGCGGCACTCGGCCATGGCGCCTACAACTTCCATCCCGGTCCGCCGCAATACCCCGGTTGGGCACCGGCGCATTTTGCGCTCTACGACGAAGCGCGCACGTTCGGCGTCACGGCCCATGTGATGGCCGAGCGCGTGGATTGCGGTCCGATCGTTGGCGTCGAGTCCTTCATCATCCCCGACAAGATCAGGGTGCGCGGGCTGGAGCAGATGGCCTATGTGCGGCTCGCCCATCTGTTCTGGCGGATGTCGCGCGACCTCGCCTGCGATCCCTCGCCAGCGGGCGCGTTGCCGATCGCCTGGTGCGGGGTCAAGAGCACGCGGCGGATGTACCGGGAGATGTGCGACCTTCCCGCCACTATCAACGCCGCCGAGCTGGCTCGCCGGATCAGGGCGTTCCACGACGATTTCCGCGGCATCCCCCTGACCTACAGCCTGCATGGGATCCGCTTCCAGCTCGCGACCGCGCCGGCGCAAGTGACGGCGGCGGCGGAAATTGCTTCGCCGCCGCTCGCCGCTGCATCCTGACAACCCGACAGGACAGCGCTCCCTCTCTCCGTCCTTACGGCAGGGCTATCGCATATGCCGCCTTGGGCGGGCTGCGCACGTACCGGCCTCGTGGTTCGAGACGCGCCGCAAGCGGCGCGGGTCTACTATTGTGCCGCAAAACAAGACTTCATCCTGAGGAGCCCGCCAAAGGCGGGCGTCTCGAAGGTTGGCCACAGGGCGCTCTTCTCCCAAATGCAATTTGCCCTATCCCTTGCGGGGGAAGGTTGGGCTGAGGGGTTGCCCACCGCAGACACAATCAGATTCGCGAGGGAACGCATCTCGCGATGCGCTCCGGCTTCTCCCCGCAAGCTGGGCGAAGCGAAGTGGGAGCCGGTCCCCCGCGCCGATACGAAGTCATCCAGCTCGAGCGACAATCTCGGCTTCGCATGCTTGTTCGCGCGGCCCCGTCCGCTCGAGGTTAGAGTTGATGCCGAGCCGATCGAGCAGCTCGGCATCGCGGTCACGCTGCGGATTGCGCGTGGTCAGCAGCACGTCACCAATGAAGATCGAATTCGCACCGGCAAGGAAACAGAGCGCCTGCAATTCGTCGGTCATGTATTGTCGTCCGGCGGAAAGCCGCACCACGCTCTGCGGCATCAAGATGCGGGCGACCGCGACGAGGCGTGCGACCGCGATTGGATCCGGCCGCTGCGCGGTCGCGTTGACCGGCACGCCCTTGACCTCGTTCCAGAGATTGATCGGAACGCTCTCGGGATGGGTCGGCAGATTGGCGAGCAGCACGAGCATGCCGAGCCGGTCGGTGACCTGTTCACCCATGCCGATGATGCCGCCGCAGCACACCTTGATGCCGGCCTCGCGCACATGGCTGAGCGTATCGATCCGATCCTGTAGCGTCCGCGTGGTGATGATCCGGTCGTAGTGCTCCGGGGATGTATCGACGTTGTGATTGTAGAAATCGAGCCCGGCGTCGTGGAGCCGGCTCGCCTGGGCAGGCGTCAGCATGCCCAGCGTGACGCAGGTCTCCATGCCGAGGCCCTTGACGGCGCTGCCCATCTCGCAGACCTGATCGAGATCGCGATCCTTCGGATTGCGCCACGCCGCAGCCATGCAGAAGCGCTCCGCACCGGCATCCTTGGCACGCTTCGCGGTCGCGATCACGTCCGCCTTGTCCATCAGGCGTGTCGCCTTCAGGCCGGTGTCGTAGTGAGCGCTCTGCGAGCAATAGCCGCAATCCTCCGGGCAGCCGCCGGTCTTGATGCTGAGCAGGCTCGCGGTCTCGACATGGTTCGGATCGAAATTGGCGCGATGGACCGTTTGCGCGCGAAACATCAGGTCGGAGAACGGCAGGCCGTAGAGGACTTCGGCCTCGGCGCGGGTCCAGTCGTGACGGATGGGCTCGGGATGATTCCCATTGCCCTGTGATGCGCCCGTCGTGTCAATCATAACGCTCATTCTCCGGTTTTCGGCATTCACGCCTCGGCAGCCTGGCGCGCCAAGGCCGATGCATCTGAGCTGGAGATATGCGTCCATTCCATGGCGCGCAGTGGCCGCAGCGGCCACCGCGTCGTATTTTCATGGCGAGGTATTATCTGCGGGTCTTTCGCCGACCCGCCGTCGGGACGCCCAGCGTCCGGCCAGGCCGGCTCAGGGCAGAATCGGCGGGTGATAGCTGAAGGTCGCCATCAGAATGGCGGCCAGCAGCATCACGATCGGGAAGTGGATGAAGAACTGCACCGATGTATAGCCGATCAGATCCTTCGACTTCAGCCCGAGAATGCCGAGCAGCGGCAGCATCCAGAACGGGTTGATGAAGTTCGGCAACGTCTCGGCGATGTTGTAGACCATCACCGTCCAGCCGAGATGCGCGCCGATGTCGTTGGCCGCCTTCACGATGTAGGGCGCCTCGATGATCCATTTGCCACCGGCCGACGGCACGAAGAAGCCGAGCAGCGCCGAGTAGATTCCGACCAGGAACGAAAACACGGTGGAATTGCTGGAGGCGCCGACGAACCAGTGCGCGATCGTGTCGGACAAGGTCGTGCCGTGGCTGTTCGGCACCTTGGTCAGGATCTGCGCGATGCCGGCATAGAAGGGAAACTGCAGCAGCACGCCCGAAACGCTCGGCATCGCCTTGGAGAAAGATTCGATCAGGCTGCGCGGCCGCCAGTGCAGCACGATGCCGAGAATGAGGAAGACGAAGTTGTAGGTGTTCAGCCCCGACAGGGTGATCAGCGGATTGCCGGATTCGAACGTCTGCCAGAGCCATCCGCACGCGAGGACGGCAATCAGGATGGTCAGGATCGGGCTGAACTCCAGCCAGTCGCCGGGGCGGGCCGGCTTCTTCGCCTCGATGCGATCGTCGCCGAGAGCAACGCCGAGATCCTCCGCGGTCTTGGCCCGTTCAGGTGCCGGCGTCGTGAAATAGCAGATTACCGCCGATATCACTGTCACCGCCGCGACGGTGACCATATTCTGCCAAGTCAGGATGGTTTCCGAGAAACCGATCACGCCGGTGATCGGCAGAAGCGAGGCAGGAATGCTGCCGGCGTTGGCCTGAAGCTGCGCGGCCGACGACGTGATGCCGAGCGTGAAGCCGCAACCAAGCCCGAGATAGCCGGCGGCTCCGGCCGCGCGATAGTCGAGACGGATGTCCGAGCGCCGCGCGATCTGGCGCACCAGCAGACCGGAGAAGATCAGGCTCAGGCCCCAGTTCAACAGCGACAGGAAGATACTGAGCATGCCGACGAAGACCACCGCGCCGCGGCCGGTCTTCGGCACACTGGCGAGCCGCGCAAGGAGCGCGGCCACCGGCGGCGACATCGCCACCACATAGCCGCCGATCGCGACCAGCGCCATCTGCATGGTGAACGGAATCAGATTCCAGAACCCGTCGCCGAAGGCACGACTGACCGCGAGCGGCGAGCCGCCATGCAGGATCGCGCCGACCGCAACCGCAATCACCGCGATCAATACAAAAACATAAGCATCCGGAAACCAACGCTCCGCGAAGGCCACCAGAGCCTGCGAGAAGCGGGCCATGATGTTATCAGCAACAGGTTTTCGTAAGGCTATGGTCTGGTCATGCGTTGCGTTCGTCATCAATCTAATCCCCCTTCTGGTGACGCGGCGACAGCCTTCAGGTCTGCGTTGGTATTCAAAGTGCGAGCGTGAGATCGGTCAGGGGCACGGCCTGGCAGGCGAGGCATTGTCCCTCGCTTCCATCGACGGGCGTGAGATGCGCGAACTGCCCATCGACGACCTGCACCGCACAGCTCTCGCATTGACCGACGCGGCAGCCGCTCGGCAGCGAGACGCCAGCCGCATTCGCCGCGTCGAGCAGCGTCCCCTGTTCCGGCCCCCAGGAAAAACTCCGCTCGCTCTGGGCGAGCCGAATGGTGCGCGGAACGAGGTCACTCGGTACCGTTGGCGGCGACACAAAGCTTTCAGCAAAGATGTCGAAGCGCGCCACGCCGAGCGCCGCCACCGCCTCGACCTGAGCCGCAACGAACTCCGGCGAGCCGCAGATGTAGACAAGCGGACGCCGCGCCGACCATGGCTTGACCAGCTCAAGATCAAGCCGCCCCTCGCGCAACGAATCGCGACCGACCCGATCATGTGCAAGCGGCGCGGAATAGAACGTCACCCGCTTCAGCTCGGGCGTGGCGGCTTCCAGCTCCGCGAGCCGTTGTGCAAAGGGATGCTCGCGGCTGCTGCGGCAGCCGTGGAGCAGCAGGATCTCGGGAACGCGGTCGTGCGGCGCAACGCACTGCAACGTCTCGAGATGGCTCATGAACGGCGTGATGCCGATGCCGGCCGCGAGAAAGATCAACGGCCGAGACCCTCTCAGTGGCGGCGTGAAGATGCCGCCCGGCGGCTCCAGCACGACCTCGTCTCCGACAGCGAGACCATGCAGGCGATCCGGCATGAAGAGCGGCGCGTCCCTGCTGCATGCTTCGTCAACGAAGCGCCCTTTCACTGCGATCGAGAGGACGCCCGGCGTGCCACCCGGCCCGGTCAAGGAATAGGCCCGCTTCTCCGGGAAGCCGGGCAGCGAAGTCATGACATGCTGGCCCGGCAGGAAATCCGCCAACGGACCGCCGTCCTGCGGCAACAGGTCAAACGCCACGACATTGTCGGCTTCAATGCGGCGCCCGCCGACCACAAACCGCCGCCGGCCGCTCCACACGCCGCGGCTTGCCACGGCGTCGCGCCAGATGTCGCAGACCGTCGCGCGCAGCGGAACGGAGCCGCTGACGGGATCGCGCACATCGTCGTGCAGCACGGCGTTGATGTTGCGCGTGCGGCTGCCGACGGCCACAGAGCGATCGCGGCCGAGCGGCGGGCAGTCCTCCCACCAGCCGAATTCGGCCACGACGACGCGCTCGTCGAGCGCCGCATTGAGACGCACCTTCAAACGCACGTCGCCGCCGCGCGTCGCTACCACGGCCCAGTCGCCCTCTACAAGCCCGCGCGCTGCAGCGAGCCGCGGACTGATCTCGACGGCGGGATCGGGCGACTTTCGCCGCAGCGAAGCGACGTGCCGATATGACGTGTGCACGAACCATCCGCTCTTGGCCGTCGTGAGCACGAGCGGAAAGCGCTCATCCGCCGCCGTAAGCGGGCTCGCGGCGGGTTCGACATGATCCGGCAATGGATCGTAGCCGTGCCCGAGCATAAGCTCCGAATAGAGCTCGACGCGGCGCGTCGGCGTCGCAAAGCCTGTCACGGTCCCATCGTCCCGCGTCACGGCGTATTTCTCGTCGCGGAAGCTCTGCGGGAAGCGCCGTCCCTCCGGATGGCGGCGCAAGTCGTCGACGCCGATGCCGAGCGGCGCCAACTGGTAGTTCCAGCCGGCCTCGATATCGCCGCGGAAGAACAACTCACCCATTCCGAGCTTCAGCGCTAGCGCCGCCGCAATTTCGTAGTCCGCCTTCACGTCGCCGACCGGCTCGACCACGCGTGAACGAAACTGCACGGTTTCGACCGCCTCTTGCGTGATCTCAAATCCGATCTTGAGCGCGTCGCGCTCCCACGGCGTGCTTGCTGGCAGAACGAAATCGGCGCTTTCCGCGGTCGGGTTCATGAACATGTCGATATGAACCTGGAATTCGAGCGCCTGGAGCGCCGCTCGGTTTCGCTCCGAATGCCCCTGCGAGACCACGAAGTTGGTGCCGAAAGCGACCAGCGCGCGCACCCGGTAAGGCTCGCCATCGAGCACGGCCCTGCTGAAGTCGCGCGCCGTGATCCATCCCTTCGCGGGCGGGCCGAGCGGCAGTTCGGCAAGGCCGAGCGCCTTGGCCTGCTGCTCCGGCGGCAGGATGTTGTAGTCGTTGAGGGCGCGGGTCGGCAGCGGGACCGGCCAGCGATTGCCGCCGGGCCGATCGCAGGCGCCCGTCAGCGCATAAAGCGTCGCGATCGCGCGCTCGATCGCGGTCGCGTTGCTGTGCTGGCCGACGCCAGTCCAGGAGTGGTAGGCCAGTTGTGGCCGACCAGCGAACAGAGCGTTGAAGGCTTCGACGTCACCGATAGGAAGCCAGGTTAGCGCGGCGACACGCTCAGGCGTGTAGTCGGCGACTCTCTCCGCCAGCAACTCGAACGCAGTCTTCGCTGCGATCAGGCGGCCGTCGCGCGCGCGGATAGACAATGCTCCGCGCAGTTGGCCGCCGGTCTCCGGTGCATAGCGCGTATCGCAAGGCACAGGTGAGCCTGTTGCGTCGAGGCGAACGAAGCTATCCGGCGCGCCCTCCGGCCACAGCCTGTCGGCGCGAAGAAAGCGCCCCGTCGCGCGATCGACCAGTAGCGGCCCGTTGGTCCATGCATTAACGAAATCTACGTCGTACGCGCTGGTCGCGATGAGGTGATGAATCGCGCCCAGCGCCAATACAGCATCGGCACCAGGACGGATGCGCAGCCAGAGGTCCGCCTGCTGGCCCGACCCGTTCGGTTTGGGATCGACGACCACCACCTTCGCGCCGCGCCGCCGCGCGTCGGCGACCCGCGTCGCCTGGGCAAGCCAGGTGCGGGCCGGATTGTGGCCCCACAACACGATCGCATCCGCATTGTCGTAGTCGGGGAAGCCGATGCCTCGACCGAAGGTCAGGGCGTGGGCATAGTCCTTGTGCCAGCCGCAGATCTCGACCGCGTAGATGAGATTTGGGCTGCCGAAGCCGCGGATGAAGCGCTCGACCCACTCGAAGCTGTCCACCATCGGCGTGCCGCTCGGCGTGGTGACGCCAAAGGCAACCGCTTCGGCGCCGCTCTCGGTGCGGATCGCGCTGAGCCGCCCGGCGATCTTGGTCAGCGCCTCGTCCCAGGACACCTCGACCCATCCCGGGTCGACCGCATCACGCGGGTTGGTCCGCTTGAGCGGCACGGTCAGGCGGCGCGGGCTCGCCACGATTTCCGGCGCCGCGCGCCCCTTGGCGCAAAGGGCCCCGCCCGTTGGATGGTTATTTAATACCTCCACGCCGACGAGGCGCCCACCTTCGACGACGCTGACTGCGCCACAGCGCGAGCGACAAAGCGTGCAATAGCCGGGTAGTCGCTGTTTCACGTTGGTCTCGCCATCCAGGTAAATGTAACGCATCTTTGTAATGCGTTACACATTTACGTCACACACTACTTGCCCGGTCAAGACTAAGTAATAATCAGGGACGAATCGAAGCTCCCCAACGCGAGGCGGCCGCAACCATCCATGGACCAGAATTTGCGAGAGCAGGTGCTGCAGCGCGTGCGCGCCGAAATCATTTCCGGGCAAAGCGCGCCCGGCACGATGTATTCGGTGCCAAGCCTGGCAGCGAGCCTCGGCGTCTCCTCGACGCCGGTGCGGGAAGCGCTGCTGGAGCTCAGCCGCGGCGGGCTGGTCGAACCCATGCGCAACCGCGGCTTCAAGGTGGTGGAGCCGACACTGACCGAGCTGCGCAACCTGTTCGACATGCGCGAGGTGCTCGAGCTGCACGCAGCCGCCCTGCTCGCCGCCCATCCGCCGCAGGATCTTCCAGCGGTGCGCGAATGGGCCGATCAGATCGCCAAGGCCGTCGAAACCGACGACATCCAGCTCTATCTGGAAGCCGACCGCAACTATCATCGCGAATTCATCGCGGCCGCGGGCAACGATCTGCTGACCGAGATGGTGATGGGCCTGCGCGACAAGATGCGGCTCTACGGCATCAGCTCGCGCGCCGGGCTGGAGCGGCAGCAGGCGTCGGTCCCCGAGCACTATCGGCTGATCGATCTGGCGCTTGCGGGCGAGGCTGCGGCATTGACGACGCTGCTAAGGAGCCACATCCGCTCCTGGGAGCCGATCTTCGTCGACGCGCTGCTACGCTCGAAGGAATACGCCCGCGAGCCGCTGTTGAGACAAGCGCGCACCTAACGGCGCGACCCGACGCCGCCGCTCGCGCCGCGAACCGAGCGCGTTACCTTCCGATCTAGCGGAAAATAAAACAGGCCCTTGACGGGCCATCACTTGAGAGTGGTGGGCGCACCAGGGCTCGAACCTGGGACCCGCTGATTAAGAGTTCAAAATCAGCGCTTCGCTGCAATTTCTGAATCCACGACGCGCTACGACGATGCTTGAGAAGTCCTTTGTTTATGGGCATTTCTCGCATAGCTTCGCAGTTCGTCGAACCCGAACCCCCAAACACCCCGGTTTGCCAAAACCGTTTGAAAAACCGTTTTAGTTGCCGCTCCCTCCAATGAACAACACTCGCATTCTCCTGAGCGACAAGACCATCGCTCAGTTACCCACCCCGAAGGACGGATGGTACCTAGCCCGCGACACCGAGTTGAAGGGCTTCTTCGTCGTCGTGGGGCGGAGGAAAAGGACCTTCACTGTCCAAGGCGACCTCCGGCAAGGAGGAAAGCGGTCATCTTCCATCAGAGTCTCTATCGGTGATACACGCGAGTTGACGACCCGAACCGCGCGCGCGATGGCGAAGGAATATCTGGCCCAGATCAGCAAGGGACAGCACCCGAAGGCGACAAAGGAAGTGGGGCACAGTGGCTCCGTCCCGGTCGGAAATACGGTCGGCGCGACTGTTACACTCAGGCAAGCATGGCAGCGATATCTGGTGGCCCATCTGATCCGAAAGGGGCGTAGTGAGAAGACCATAAGTGGTTATCGCGACCATGTAGAACGTCTCTTTGCGGAGTGGCTTGATACTCCATTGAGCGAACTTGCGATGGATCCTGCTCGTGTTGCGAACAAGCACGACGACCTTACGAAGCAGAACGGTCCCTATATTGCGAATGGCAGCATGCGAACGCTGCGCGCAATTTACAATCACGCTCGTAAGACCAACAGATCACTGCCGCGCGACAATCCAGCAGACGCTATCGACTGGAATGAGGAAAAACGTCGCGATACTGGCATGGGCATCAGCGACCTGACCGAATGGTTCAGGGAGTTGGCCGCTCTTGAGAATCCAGTCCGTCGTGAATTTCATCTGCTCACGCTGCTGTCTGGTTCCCGGACCACCGCGTTGCAGCAAGTAAAGCCAAGCCACATCGATTTTCACCGCCGGACTTTGCATATCGAAAAACCGAAGGGTGGCAGGAAGCGAGCTTTTGACATCCCGCTCTCCCGCGAAATGATCCTGTGTCTCATTCGGACAATCCGATTCGGCAGACAAATTTATCCGTTGCAGTCGCAGAAATGGGTATTTCCCGGCGACAGCGCGTCAGGGCATCTAGCTGAAACAAAGGAGGATCGGGGTACACTCTCGAAATGGGGCAATGATCTTCGCCAAACGTTCCGCACTGTTGCATCGGCTGCTGGAGTGTCCGAATTCGATGCGAAGCTTCTTATGAACCATTCGATTCCAGGCGTGAACGCCGGCTACGTTACCCGACAGAAACTCCTCGAGGATCACCTGCGCGGCCAGCAGCAAGCTATCAGCACTGCTGTATTCTCCGCTCTTGGTAAGTCGCTCACGAAAGATTCCGATTTGGGAGCTTGGCTCGGCCGATGGGCAAGCTGCCGTGCAGCCAGCAGAGTTCAAACGAAGCCAGACGTTCCGAGCAACGAACAAGACCGAGCTACCTCCGCGCATACCCGAAGAGGCTGAACTCATATATCGTCGATTTGCCGCGCGCCTGCTGCTCTGTGAGGCGGCTTATCGAGCTTATCGACCGGCGTCATTGTCTCGATTCCCTACGTTAACGCACCCAAGAGATCGTCTAAGCTGGCTCAACACGGTTGCGTGAATTGCCGCATGATGCAGAGGCCACGGCCGTGGCGCAAGGCGTTGTATTCCGGCCAGCGAAGCGCTCCGTCAGACGAGCTACTGAGCTACTACCCGCGCTGCAATCTTCGGCGATCATCTCGGATGATTGCGCCGTTGGCGAACTCGCACGTCGTCGCGGCTGCCGTGTGTGAATGCCGCCGTTCGGATCGCCGGCCCATGCGTCGCCTGCCGAATTCGGGCTTGATCTAGAATCGAACTCGCGGTCGGGACGAACACTCGGCCCACGGCACGACCAAAGTGATTGAGCCCACAGCCGACCCCTTCAAATCCGACGCGCAGCCGTGGACTTTTTACCATCTTAAGTTCGCGGACCGGCTGCCTCTGGGCCATTACAACCGCCTTACTTAGCCACATCCCTTTCCAACGGGCGCGACGTTCTCTGCCTGATCATCGGCTGGCCAGGTCATGAGCAAGGCCGCTGGATCCACCGGCGAGCCTCTGCCGGGCCGACCGGAACTGGCAGTTTCCAGCGTATCGACCTGGGTTTATCTCAGAACCACAAACCGGAGAGCTTTCATGTACATACCACCGGCCTTTAGAGATGACGATCTCGATAACATTCGAGAGACGATCCGCTCCGGCCGTCTCGCCAATTTGATCACGGCTACGTCAGACGGACCACTTGCGACACCCCTCCCGCTCTTCCTAGACGAGACCGAAGGCGAGCACGGAGCACTGTACGGGCACCTGGCGAAGGCCAATCCGCAGTGGCGTGCGGCCTCGATCGGTGAAGCTCTGGCGATCTTCATGGGGGCGGAGGCCTATGTGACGCCCTCCTGGTATGTCACCAAACAAGAAGCTGAATGTGTGGTGCCGACCTGGAATTACGTCGCGGTCCACGCCCACGGGCCGATTGAGTTCTTCGAGGATTCCGAACGTCTGCTTGCGGTCGTTACGCGGTTGACCAATATTCACGAGACGTTACGCGCGACGCCTTGGTCAGTCAGCGATGCCCCCGCTGATTTCATCGCCGCCCAGCTGTGTGGAATTGTTGGCGTGCACATTCCCATCACCAAGATCGAAGGCAAGCGCAAGATGAGCCAAAATCGTCCCGCGGCTGACCGCATCGGTGTTGCCACCGGCCTCGCGGCGAGCAAACAGCCACGGGATCAGGAAGTGGCTGCCCTGATTCTAGCTCAGGCCTGAGGCGAGCGTAACGAAAATGTACAAGACCGGTTAGGAACGACAGCTGATGCAACGTCGGGTGAGTATCTTGGGTCTCCAAGCTTGGCCTTCATACATGGACGTGTCCATGGAATCCATGGTCATCGGTCCAAGTTCGGCAGGCGAGACTCGAGCCTCGATTCAACGTACAGCCGAAATACCACAACATGACCAGTCGTCAGTTCGACACCTCGGCCCCGCCCGCCGTGCAGGTTCTTGTCCATGTTCCGACAGCGGCACAATTGTTGTGTCGGCTTCAGTACACCCCGCGAAAGCACGGGTTGATATTTTTCCAACGGATACTCAGCCGCTTAGTACGCACTAGCAGAGCTGGCACGACCATTGCTCCAGCAAAAGCCGACCTAGAGCATCCAAAGGCACGAAACCGGCAGGCACTCTCTCCTTTCCTAAATCCTCGTGTCTAGCTCTCGGAAGAAAGGTCAACGCGGTCAACGCACTTCTCAATTCCTCACTGGAGCCTAAACGTAACTGAGGCAGGTCCACATTTGTGGCTCGTATGCTCAGATGAGACCCTTACGATCTGCTCGACGCAGACATATGGATCCAAACTTTAACAATCACGAGCAGACTTACCGCGCCACCACTGCTCTAGGTTCACGCATGAAATCCGCGATCGTATTCGACTGGAATGGTACGCTGCTCGACGATGCCAATGCGGTGTTGCAAACCGTCAATGCCATTTTGAGCCGGTTCAGTCGCGCGACCGTAGACATGCAAAGGTTTCGCGAGGAGTTTGAGCTTCCGCTCTCCGTTCTTTACCGCAATCTGGACATGTCGGAAGATGAAGTCGAAGTCGTGCATAGCAACGACAGCGCCATCTTTCACGACACCTACGAATCCTTGGCGAGTAAAGCTCTTTTACGGAAAGGCGCACGAAATATCTTGCTAGCTGCACATCGGCAAGCCGTTCAAACCGTCATTCTGAGCAATCACATTGTCGAACCAATTCGCGTACAGGTGCGAAGACTTGGCATCAAGAGTTGCGTCACCGAGATTTTGGCGTTTGAGAGCCGCGCAACTCAGTTTAGGAGCATGAGCAAGGAGGACCGGCTGCGCCTGTACATGCAGGCCAATGATCTGTCCGCCGAAAGAACCGTCGTCGTCGGCGACATGCCAATCGAAACGGAGATCGCCCGCAATCTCGGCCTTATCAGCGTGTCGATCACGGGAGGATTTGTTTCCGAAACGCGCTTGCGCGCCGCACGGCCGGACTACATGATACATGACCACCATGACCTAGTACCCATTTTGCAGAAACACCGCATTCTCAATTGAGTGATCGAAGGTCTGCCGTTGGTCACTATTGCTAATCACTGGTTCTTCGCGACTCCATGATATTGAAGGATGATGCCGGCGACCGAGCCCGTTGACTGTCCGTTCCAGTCATCGGTTCTATCCGGTGACCGCCCGATTCCTATTGCTCATCTCGGTCCGTAGCCGCTCAGGCTCGATCTTTGCGACTGGCACAATGCTTGCTGCAGATCATTCGCTACCGAGGGGCCTAGGAAGCGAACCGCAAGCTTGGAAAATACCGCTATGAGCGAAACGGATTTGATCGATGATGTCATCCCGCGTACCGACGTCGTAAAACGAGCAGTGCGTATCGGCGCCGAAGTCAAAAATATCAAGCTATCGGGGGACTTGCCGAGCCGGACGATTGCAGCGATCAACAGCTTGCTGCTCGAACACAAAGTAATCTTCTTCCGTGGGCAAGGCCATCTCGATGACGCCGAGCAGGAGCGCTTTGCCGCTCGTTTAGGAACTCTAGTGCCGCATCCGATGCTCGGCGTTACCAAGGGAATGGCATCGATCCTCGAACTGGATTCCACCCGCGGCGGCGGTCGCGCCGATGTGTGGCATGCGGATGGGACATTCGCCGATGCCTATCCAAAGATTCTGGTGCTACGAGCCGTTGTAATGCCGCCGTTCGGCGGCGATACGGTGTGGTCGAATACAGCGGCAGCCTATCTCGATCTGGCGCCACCGCTACAACGACTTGCCGACGAGCTCTGGGCCGTTCACAGCAACATTTTCGATTACGCCGGAATGGCTCGCGTCCGCGACATTGACAAGAAGCATTTTGACGAGGTCTTTACCAGAACGATTTTCGAGACTGAGCATCCTGTCGTGCGAGTTCACCCCGAGACAGGCGAGCGGGCGCTCGTGCTCGGCGCCTTGGTGCAGCGTTTTGTCGGCGTTCCCAAATATGACGGCCAGAAGCTGTTCGATCTATTCCAGTCTCATATCACCGCGCCCGAAAATACGGTGCGCTGGAACTGGATGGAAGGTGATGTCGCGATATGGGATAACCGCGCAACACAGCATTATGCGGTCAACGACTATGGCGATCAGCATCGCGTCGTGCGACGTGCCACAATCGACGGTGATGTGCCCGTCAGCGTTGACGGCCGAAACAGTGTCAGGCGGCTCACGGTCAACAAACAGCCGCCTATCGACGTCGCTCAACACTCGCGAAGCTAAGAACTCGACAGAACCTGGTGAGCGCGGCGGTATCCCAGGAGACGCGGGTGCACACCTCCCGACAGGGCATCTCAACGCGCACTCCGTGTCGGGCTGCCGCGATCAAGTTGCGCGCGCCCACTCGCCCGGCATGCCGGCGGGCTCGGCCGTTGCAACGAGAGCGATCCGCTTCGGCTGATGCGGAGCATGTCTTCAGCAGTGGTCGACAGGTTCGTGAAGCGATAGTGGACGACTATCCTTCACCAGCGACAGGCACGTGAGCTCCACGCTTCAGCCTGGAAAATCCTCGATCGGTGGCCATGAAGCGCGCCAACATGGGTGCGATGAGCTTGGTCGCCTCGATCGGCTGACCACCCTGACGTGTCAAGGCTTCTGCATAGGCAATGAGATCACGGTGCACCGCCGCCGGCAATTCCACACTCACTTTGACCGACCTGTCGTCTGGGAGCGCTCCAATTTTGAGCTTTGGCATGTTTTCACCCTCTGTACGGTTCAAGAACGAGATCACGATGGACAATGACACGGACCGGGAACCCCGGCCGTATGGTCAAAGTAGGCTGGATATTCAGGCCGCGTCGAACCACCTGCTGTCCGGTTTGGCTCAGCGAATCGGCCGCGCCGTGGCGCAACGCCTGAACGATTGCACCATTATTGCTATTGGCGTCTGAACCCTCACCTAGCTCCGTGCCGATTGCCAATGAGGTCGACAGCGCCGCGGCTTTGACTAACTCACCCCAGTGATTGTCGACTTCATCTTCGAGGCCAGCATAACCTGCGGCGTCGGCACCAGGCTGTCGCTCGAGAACGATGGAACGTCCGTTCGGCATGATCAGCCGCGTCCATACGAGCAGCACGCGAGACTGACCGAAGGCGATCTGACTATCGTAAAGACCAATCAGGCGTGCTCCCTGCGGAACCAGCAGAAAACGTCCCGTTGGAGAATCATATACGTTCTCTGTTACTTGCGCCGCGATTTGGCCAGGTAGATCCGAGCGAATACCTGTGATGAGTGCTCCGGGAACGACGGTTCCTGCCTGAACCACAAATGCTGACGCCGCTTTCGTGATGCGATCCGCGTTCGTGGTGCGGCGATCCACGACGGCGTTGGCGAAAGCAAGCTTTCTGTCCTGCGCGTTCAGCGTTAGTCCATCTTCATTGTTGGATGGCGACGTAGATGGAATCACGCGATCGCCGGTCGATTCGTTCGTTGTCGGATTTTGACTCCCTCGAACGCTTGTCGACACGAAGAGACGGCTGACACGCGCAGCTTCGTTCTCCTGGTTCTGCCGTTGCTGATCTTGGTCAGGTGTAGTCCCAAAGACTGTTGGCGACTGCCCTTGAGCAGAAAGAATCGGACGACCAAGATCGCCCGGAAGCGGCGGCCCGAGTTGCGGCACCTGACGTTGGGCGGCAGCGTAGTCACGTGGTAGAGCCGCAATGCTATCAGCAATGCTATGATGGTCGGTACTATAGAGCTCTTCCGGGGAAGGGCCCGTTGTCTTGTTCTTCTGTAGGGCCCAAAACGCTGCGCCAGCGACGACCGTCAACCCCATCGCGCTGCCAGCCAGGAGAACCTTTCGAGAGAGTCGCGTAACGCGTGGATACCCCGGTCTGAGCCGAAAGGCGTTTGGCTCGGCAGGACCTTGCATTTCAACAGGTGGACGATCGTCCGAAAGATTCTGGCTCATTATGATGGCCTCCCGTCGGTCCGAACAATTCTTACCTTCTGCTGATGCTCCCCTCCCAGGCGCAGTTCGGCAGCGGCGAACAGACGATCGACGATGAGCAGATTGCTGTAGGCACGATAGTTGACGATTTCGGACTTACCGTCCGGGCCAAGCACGAACAGTGGAGGCATCTCGCCCTGAACGATACCTTGGGGGAACTCTATGTAGACCTTGCGGCCGTCATCGTAAGCCGCAAGCGGTCGCCAAGGCGGGCGATCACCTTCGATCGCGTAACGGAAGCGGCGTTGTGAGGCATCAGGCAAGGTGGGCGTTAGAGGTAGTGATTGCCCCTTTCTTTGCTCTTCCGGATAGTACCACGAGATCAGCGGCATGTAGGGCTTCTCGCGGGAGCGGAGTTCAATGAGATAGGTCCGCCGGTCGGTGTTGATAACGAGGTTCGTCTCGATCGAGGAACGAGTCGGCTTGACCAGGACATGGACCCGTCGAGCCTCACCACTTCCGCTCTCGGTATCACCGATGACCCAGCGCACGGTGTCACCGGCTGCAATCGGCCCGGAACCGACCAGTTGCTCGCCCTCCTCGAGTGCAATGTCGGTAATCTGTCCCGGCGCCGCGTAAACCTGATAGAGCGCGCCCGCACTGAAACTGTAGATCTGTGCGGCGTTGAAGTATCCTCGTCTCCGCGGTTCGACCCGAGCTGCACTATTCGCGACCTCGATCCTGCCAACCGGTTCGGCTTCTTCCTTGGTTCCTGCTTTCCCGCCAAGGGTTGGCTTCCAGGCCGGCGGAACGTGGAGCGGCCGCGACTCGTCGAAAGTCGCCGGCGCGGGCGGTAACGGCGGCACGTCGGAATCGTATGAGATCTCGGGCGGGATGAATGTTGAGCAGCCTCCCAACGGGCACACGAAGATGGCTATCATTGAGACCAGCGCACATCTCGGGGCGGTGACTCCGGTCCGGCGTTCATAAGGTTGCCGCTTCATTGTCCGAGCTCCTTCGACCAGCTGATTGCGTTGACGTAGATCCCGAGCGGGTTCTTGCGCAAGCGATCGGCGTCGTGAGGCGTCTGAATGACGACAGTCAGAATAGCGGTCCAGCGTTCGGTCGATGTCAGCGATCCGTTCTCATAAGAACGCTGGATCCAGGCGACACGAAAACTTTCGATAGAGGCGCGGATCGCACTGGAGACTTCGACCGAGATCTGCACCTTGCCGAGCTTGGCAAACGGATCATTGCTCCTGGCATACTCGTTGAGCGCGGCAGCTCCGCGATCGGTGGTGAAATCGTAAGCCCGCAGCCAATTTTGACGAAGGACGATGCCGTCTGCCGGCAGGCCGCGAACGTCTTCGATGAAGCGGGCTAGATGATAGGCAATCTGCGGATCGGTCGGCTCATAATCCGAGTTGGCGGGCGCAACTCTCTGTGCTTGCCCGATGTGATCGACTTCGACAATCCACGGCGTGATCGCCCCCTGCGTCGACTGCCAGACCAATCCTCCGGCTAGGCCGCACGACAACACCAGGCAGCTGAATGCCATCAGCCTCCAGTTCTTCGCCTGTATGCGAGCCGATCCGATACGCTCGTCCCACACTTGGGCGGCCTTTTGATATGGTGTGACTGGCGCTGGCGCTCGCCCGTAGTGAACTGAAGACCTTTTGAACATTAGCATTTCCCCAACAGAGCAGAGTTTTTGACCAACTAGCGCCCGCCCTCCGACAGATCGACTGAGCCGCCACTTCCCCCGGGATCACCTGACCGAACAGCATGTGTTGCTGCCGAAACGCCCTGATTGATCGTCTGGGTGCGCTTCATGTGCCGTGCCCATTCCGGCGGGCTTTCGACCGAGCCCCCTGACACCTGGCCGATGGATTGGCCGCTGCCGCCCACAGCCGCAGCGAGCCGGCGTAGAGGACTCCCCGGCGCAGAGGTGGCAGCTTCGGCAACGCCGAGAACGCCGCCGCTCCGGTAGGCAGCAGCCGTTCCGCTTGCGATCGCGCTGCCTCCCCGCACAGCACCTGCGATCGCTCCGCCGGCGAATCCCATGCCGCCGGCGGCGAGACCGGCACCCGCGGCAACAACGCCACCGGCAGCGAGGCTCGTACCGACTGCGGCGCCCGCCCCGAGCTGCGGGCCACCCGAAACCAGACCATTGGCAATGCCAGGCCCAAAGATCCCCAGCCCCAGCAGCGACAACGCGGCAAGAACCAGCGTCATTGCATCTTCAATAGTCGGCTGGCCGCCATTGAAGCCGGAGGTAAATTGGGAGAATAAGGTCGATCCAATGCCGACGATCACGGCCAGCACCAGCACCTTGATGCCGGATGAGACGACATTGCCGAGGACCCGCTCGGCGGCAAATGCAGTCTTGCCGAACAGACCGAACGGAATCAGCACGAAGCCAGCAAGCGTCGTCAACTTGAATTCGATCAACGTGACAAAGAGCTGAATGGCCAGGATGAAGAAGGCCATCAGAACAACGGCCCAAGCGAAGAGCAGAACGACGATCTGAACGAAATTCTCGAAGAAGCTGACGTAGCCCATTAGATTCGAGATCGAGTCCAGGATCGGCCGGCCGGCATCGAGGCCGACCTGCGCAATCTTCCCGGGGTGAACGAAATCACCGCCCGAAAGACCGGTCCCTGATGCCTTCAGTCCAAGACCGGCGAAGCTTTCAAAAACGATCCTGGCGAGACTGTTCCAGTTCCCGATCAGATAGGCAAAGATCCCGACAAAGAGGATCTTCTTGATGAGCCGCGCGATCACGTCATCATCCGTGCCCCAGCTCCAGAACAGACCTGCCAGCGTAAGGTCGATGGCAGCCAGCGTCGTCGCGAGATAGCCGACCTCACCTCCGACAAGACCAAAGCCGTTGTCGATGTAGCGGGTGAACGTTTCGAGGAACTGGTCGATGACTCCGGTGCCCGTCATTGATCACCTTCCCGTGGCGCAACCACCGAGGGACTGCCCTGCGGGATACGGCTTTGATCCTTTGGTGCGGACAATGATGGCGAACCACCGGTATCATCTTCGGCGATACCGGGCGAGTTTGCCTTGTGACCAAAGAATCGCCGTCGGTTTTCGGCCCAAGCCCTTTGGCAGCGCTCGTAAGCGGGTGCTTGCTCCGACGTCACCGAGCGGCAACGTGCCAGATCCGACTCGAGCGCAGTGTTCGCCTTCTCGTTCGATTGCGTCGACCCCGCAACCTTGTGAGGCTCACGCAGTTGGATTGTGCAGGCAACGATGGCTGCCAGTCCGGCGATCGCCGAAATAGCCAGCGATAGTGCTCTAAAGGCCTTGAGGTCGGTCATCAGTGAAACATCTGGACGTTGGAGGACTGATAGCCTTGGCCTTGTCTCAGAAACCGCCAAAGCTGCTCGCGCCCTTGGTCTTGGGCAGCGGCGCGCTGCGCGGATTCAAGCGATTGAGCCCTGCCCTGCGCCGCCACAGTTGCGGTCAGATCGGCGAGCTGCTCCGCCTCAAGCGCAAGGATCTGATTGCCGGCTTGCGTCGCTTGCAAGGCGCCACTTGCGCCCTGGCTTGAGCTCACGAGGGCCGAGGTCTGAATGCGGTTGGTATCGAGGTTACCCACGACACCCGCCTGCACACGAAGCGCGTCCTGAAACGCCGCAACCGAGTTTTGCCAGCGTGCTTGTGCACCTACAAAGAGCGCGGAATCGGATTGGCTGCTGTTCGTCGGCGCGTAGCTGGTCACGAAGGCCCGATCGATCTGTTGCACGTCGTAAGCGATACGCTGTGCCTGGGCCAGGAGTTTCTGGGTCCGTTGAATCGACGCCTGAAGCTGCTGCAGCGAAGAGTACGGCAGGCTCGCCAGGTTCTTCGCCTGATTAATCAGCATCTGTGCCTGGTTCTGCAACGAGGTGATCTGATTGCTGATCTGCTGCAGCTCGCGCGCTGCGGTCAGAACATTCTGAACGTAGTTGTTGGGATCAAAGACGATCAGTGCCCGCGCCGGTCCGGTAGCTGCAAATGACAATACGATGATGCTGATGAGCAGGAATCTATGACGGATCATTGTGACTTCTCCAGATTGCTGAGACTGGGAATGAGATCCACGGCCCAACTCGCTTCGCGGTGCCGGAGCCAGGCGGCCACGAAGCCATCGCGGCCGTGCTCTGCGATCAGCCTCTCAATCGCCGCCTGGTCAGTCTTGGAGGATGCGGCCGTAAAGGCGAGCGCAACCTCGCCGAGACCGAGGTCGAACATGCGATTGCCGCGGCGAGATTGGCAGTAATAGTCCCGCTTCGGGGTGGCTCGGCTCAAGAGCTCGATCTGGCGATCATTGAGCCCGAAGCGGCGATAGATCGCGGTGATCTGAGGTTCGATCGCCCGCTCGTTTGGCAGAAGCAGCCGGGTCGGGCAGCTCTCAATGATGGCCGGAGCAATGGCTGACCCATCGATATCCGATAGCGACTGGGTAGCGAAGATGACGGACGCGTTCTTTTTCCGCAACGTCTTCAACCACTCGCGGAGCTGACCGGCGAAATCCACATCATCGAGCGCAAGCCATCCTTCGTCGACGATGATGAGGGTCGGACTGCCGTCGAGACGGTCGCCAATGCGGTGAAATAGATAGGCAAGTACTGCGGGCGCCGCGCCAGTTCCAATCAATCCTTCCGTCTCGAATGCCTGGACGGAGGCCTCGCCGAGGCGCTCGAACTCCGCGTCAAGCAGTCGGCCGTAGGGACCGCCAAGGCAATATGGTTGCAAGGCGCGCTTCAGAGCCGTCGACTGAAGAAGCACTGAAAGTCCCGTCAACGTCCGTTCCGCGCGGGGTGCAGAGGCCAGGGAGGTCAGCGCCGACCACAGAAGGTCCTTCGCCTCCGGCGTAATGTCGACCTTCTCGCGGGTGAGGATTGAAGCAACCCATTCGGTGGCCCAGCCTCTTTCGGCCGGATCGTCGATCCAGGCCAATGGCTGCAGCGCGACCGGCCCCGTCGCATCTTGCGACAGCACTCCACCAAGGTCGTGCCAATCTCCATCCATCGCGATCGCGGCCGCGCGGATCGAACCGCCGAAATCGAACGCGAAGACTTGGGCGTTGGGGTAGCGGCGGAACTGCAGCGCCATCAGCGCCAGCAGAACCGATTTTCCGGCACCGGTCGGGCCCACAATCAAAGTGTGTCCGACGTCTCCGACGTGAAGCGAGAAACGGAAGGGGTTCGCTCCCTCTGTTTTGCCATAAAACAGGGGCGGACCCTTGAGATGATGGTCCATCGCCTCGCCGGCCCACACGGCTGATAGGGGAATCATGTGCGCGAGATTAAGTGTCGAGATCGGCGGCTGCCGGACGTTCGCGTACACATGTCCGGGCAAGCTGCCGAGCCAAGCCTCGACAGCATTGATCGTCTCGATCATGCAGGTGAAATCGCGCCCCTGAATCACCTTTTCGACCAGCCGTAGTCTCTCATCGGCCGAACGCGGGTCTTGGCTCCAAACCGTCACGGTTGCCGTGACGAGGGCTTCACCAATCTGGTCAGCCCCCAGCTCCTGGAGCGCAGCGTCGGCATCCATAGCCTTGTTCTGCGCGTCGGTATCGAGAAGCGAGGACACCTCGTTGGTCATCACTTCTTTGAGGATCGCCGCGATCGATTTGCGCTTGGCGAACCATTGGCGCCTGATTTTCGTCAGTAGTTTTGTGGCATCGGTTTTGTCGAGCATGATAGCCCGCGTCGACCATCGGTACGGAAATGCCAGACGGTTGAGGTCGTCAAGAATGCCGGGCGTGGTCGCGGTCGGAAATCCGACGACTGTCAACACACGCAGGTGTGCCGCGCCCAGCATTGGCTCGAGCCCGCCCGTCATCGGCTGGTCCGCAAGCAGCACGTCCAGATACATCGGGATTTCCGGCACACGAACCCGATGCCTTTTCGAGGAAATCGTCGAGTGGAGGTAAGTCAGCGTCTCCGAGTCATCGAGCCAAGCGCATTCCGGCATGAACCCCTCGACGAGTTGCAGAACGCGATCGGTTCGATCGACGAACCCACCGAGAACCTCGCGCGCGTCGCTGCTCGGAGCGCGATTACTGCCTTCATATAGAAGCCGTTCGGCTCTCGCCGCGTCCTCTACCGGTGGCAGGTACAGAAACGTCAGGTAATAGCTCGACTGGTAATGGGCGCCCTCCTCATCGAACTGCGCCTTCCGCTCCGCATCGACCAGCGCGGACGCCACATCCGGAAACGAGTTCAGCGGATAGACTCCAGCGGAATGGCGCTGCGCCTCCACGAACACCGCCCAGCCGGAACCCAGACGACGCAACACGTTGTTCAGCCGGCCCGCGACGGCGACGAGTTCGGCCGGTACAGCACTGTCGAGATCCGGTCCGCGGAATCTGGCTGTCCGCTGGAATGAGCCATCCTTGTTCAGGACGATCCCCTCATCGACCAGGGCCGCCCACGGCAGAAAATCGGCAAGCCGCGTATTCGATCGGCGATATTCGGCAAGATTCATCATGGAAGGCTCTAAAGGCTGAGATGAGCCGGAACCCGCAGATGGCGGCGCACGACCTCGACGAAGGCGGGATCGCGTTTGGCGGCCCAGACGGCTGCGGCATGGCCGATGGCCCAGAACAGCAGGCCCGCGATCCACAGACGCAGTCCGAGTCCAAGAGCCGCGGCAAGCGTCCCATTCACGATGGCGACAGCGCGAGGCGCTCCCCCCATCAGGATCGGTTCGGTCAACGCACGGCGCACTGGCGTGACGAACCCTGCAACTGGCTCGTCCATCAGATCACCATGCCGCCGCCGAAGGAGAAGAACGACAGGAAGAAGCTCGAGGCTGCGAAGGCAATCGAAAGCCCGAATACGATCTGAATGAGCCTGCGAAAGCCGCCGGACGTATCGCCAAACGCAAGCGTTAGGCCTGTGACCACGATGATAATGACAGCGATGATCTTCGCGACCGGTCCTTCAACCGACTGCAGGATTTGGTTCAGCGGTTGCTCCCATGGCATGTTGGAGCCCGCAGCTCGGACAGGTGAGCCCGCAAGCATACCCATCGCCGCTGCGAGCAGCCAAGTCGCGCGCGGCGAGATTGAAAATGGAAAGCTCATGTCAAGTCTCCTGCTGGTGAGAGGCTGTAATCGCCGGTCGCCCCAAGGCCGTCGACACGTGCAAGCTCGGTGAGCCGGCGGGCGGCGCCGCGCCCGGAAAGGACAGCAATGACGTTGATGGTCTCGGCGATCAGCGCGCGCGGTACCGTGACGACGACTTCCTGAATGAGCTGCTCGAGCCGGCGCAACGCGCCGAGCGCGGTGCCCGCATGGATGGTGCCGATGCCGCCGGGGTGCCCCGTTCCCCAGGCTTTGAGCAGATCGAGCGCTTCAGCGCCTCTAACCTCGCCGATAGGAATACGATCTGGGCGCAGTCGAAGGGAGGAGCGCACAAGATCCGAAAGCGTGACCACCCCGTCCTTGGTGCGCAGCGCGACGAGGTTCGGCGCCTTGCATTGCAATTCGCGAGTGTCCTCGATTAGAACCACGCGATCGCTGGTCTTCGCGACCTCCGCAAGCAAGGCATTGGTAAGCGTCGTTTTTCCCGTCGAAGTACCGCCGGCGACCAAGATGTTCTTGCGTGCGCCGACAGCCAGACGCAGAGCAACTGCCTGCTCAGGCATTATGATGCCCGCGGCAGTATAATCGTCGAGCGTGAATACCGCGACCGCGGGCTTGCGGATAGCGAAGGCTGGCGCGACCACGACAGGCGGCAATAGTCCTTCGAACCGCTCTCCAGTTTCGGGTAGTTCCGCAGAAATGCGCGGCGCAGCGGCATGGACCTCGGCACCGACATGATGCGCCACCAGGCGGATGATACGCTCTCCATCTGTCGCGGAGAGCTGCTCACCGGTTTCGGTCAGGCCGCCTGGCAGCCGGTCGATCCATAGCCGTCCATCGGGATTCAGCATCACCTCGACGATTGCCTCGTCTTCAAGGTAACGAGCGATAGCGGGCCCTAGTGCACTGCGGAGCATTCGCGCACCGCGCGAGGTCACCTCCGATTGAAACGAATGGATTTCCACTGCCCGCCCCCGCCGACCGAGGGCAGAACAAGCAGCGCCCTCAGATGGGGATGATTAGAAAAGGCAGAAATAGACCGGGATCAACAAGGGTGTTGCCGCGTTCGTAGCCTGGCGTATGAAAAGAAAGGTTGGGAGTGGCTCACAGCAGGTTCCGGACCCATGCCGTATACGATCATCCTCGAATGTGACATGAACCGCAAAAGATCGGCGTCACCGTTCCGCTCCTTCAAGTGGCTCCAGGATGGCGGTGTCCGCCGACGGCACCATCGACTCGTGCCAGTCGCCTGAAGGCTCTCGCACGAACGACGGTGTAGTCGTCCGGCCAAGACGACGGATACTGGGCCAAATGAACCATGCCAACGCCAGCACCTGGAAGCCAACACTGGCACCAAATGCCATCCGGTAGGCGACCACTGGGTAATGGCCATCCTGCGGCAGCCATTGCCCAAGGATGAGGCCAGTGCTCCATTGGACCACGAAGGCCCATCCAAAATGAAGAAGGTTTAAGCCGCCATTGGCACGGGCGCCAAGTTCAGTTGGGAAATAGTCGGCTATGATCGCGTAGCTGAGGACGGAGGCCGCTCCCACGACTGACACGACAGACCATGGTAACAGCGAAGGGAACGGCAGACGCAGAATCAGCGCAAGCTCCGCCGCAACAAACACCACCGCCAGTGCGGCAAACAAGACTTCGGTTTGGACCCTACGTCGACGCAACCGATCCGCGACGATGCCTAAAAGCGACGCACCAACGCTGATCCCTAGCGCCATAACGAAAAGGTGCGTGGCCAAGCTCGGCCGATCCAGTCCTTCCACGTCTGTAAGCCAGGGCGCCGCCCACAAGGCCTGGAGGGCCCAGGCTGATCCGACGCAGGATGCAGAGAGAGGCGCTATTCGCCAGAAGCGCCGATTCAAATAGATTTCTTTGAGAGCGCGCGAGTGAGAGTGCTGGCTCTGAGCCGGTGGACTGTCAGGAACCAACAGGTAGATCAGCGCGGCCACCCCGCCAGTTGCCACGGCCAGGAGTTCGAACAACCCCCGCCAACCTATCCAGCCCAGCAGGACGTCGGCGGGCGCGGTCGCGGTTACGGCCCCGAGCGAGCCCAGCATGACCATGTAGCCATTGACCAGCGCGACCCGCTCTCTCGGAAACCATACGATAATCGCCTTCAGCCCGGCCATCAAGGAGGCCGCAACGCCGAGTGCGATCAACGCGCGGGCGAGCAAGAGCGGGACAAATGCCGTTGATGTGGCAAATAAGCCCGCACCCGCGGCAGCAATTGACATCAGCCCGCTCTGAACCCGACGCGGTCCGAACCGGTCCAGGAGGGTGCCAATAGGAATCTGGGCAGCCGCGAAGACCAGGAAATACACCGATGTCAGCAGCCCGAGCTCTGCCGCATCGAGACCGAGGTCACTGACAAGTGGACCAGAGATCAGCGTATTGATCGTCCGGAATAGATAGGAAAGGTAGTAACCGGCCGCGAACGGCAGAAACACACCCGCGATTAGGCGCCAGGTCGGAAGGCGTCGCGCGATACCCCACATTTGACTGTCGAATCGATCGCCCTTCGCGCGTGGCGCGCTAGGCTCGACCTTACCGGCCGTCTCAGCAGAATTTGTTCGGCAGGTTCCGAAAATTGGGCTGCCGTCCTCCCGGACGGCAGCCGTTAACTCGGAGTTCGGGACCTCAGCGGCTATCGGAGGCGCCTCTTGATCGGCTGTTCTCGAACTCTTCGAAGTATCCTTCTGACTTTCAAGCAGGGATCCCGCGACGTTGGGCACGGTTAGCCCGCTGATCGTTTCCTGGATCAGTGATCGGCCGAGACGAAAGCGGCTGTCGACTTGCCCGGCGAGAACCGTGGGCCGGTCATGATCGATCTGACACGCTTCGCGCTGCTGCGACTGCGGCATCGGCGGGACGGTCAGGCGGTACCGGACGTGAAGAGCGGCAGTTTCGCCGATGATGCGGAGCTCGTGTTCAAGACGCTCAAGCTGTTTGCTGATCCGATCGAGATGCCCATGGGCGATGTCTTCGCCGCTTGGCACTGGATCAAGGTACCGTTCAAGAGCCGCCTCTACGACCATCCTCTTACCTGCGCTCGAGTGCTCCATTGTGGCCTTAAGCTGTTCGAACAGCTGCTCGGAAAGCTGGACGCATACCTTTCTTGTCATTGCGAACCTCACTAAGGAGCGCATCTCGTCAGCTGTTTGCGCGAGTAGCTCCGTCGAGCGCAGAATTGCGGTCTCTGCACGGTCGCGCAGAGTGCAAACCTAGCTATCACTCGGACTGGATGAATTGCCCCGTTGATACGGCGCCTCACAAAGGACAGGGCGATCGCTGCTTCAAGAGTGCAAGGCCCCTCATCGTAGGCGGGCGTGAGGAAAGAAAGGATCGGCCAGTTTTCTGGCGGGATAAGAACAGCTGACGTGAAAGGAAATGCCCAGGTCCATCAGTCGCCGATATCATCCGATGCGCCGCGCAAAATGTCCGCAGGGATCTCGCGCAAATAACTCTGGCCCTTCTGCAGGCGACGCCCCAAGGTCTCAACGAATCCCTCAAACCGCTCGCGGCCCTTGATCTGTGCGGCTGTCTGAGCCTCGTTCGGCAACGGCGGTGTGATCGTCAGCCAAAAGCGCACGAACAGGGCCAAAGTCTCGGCCGTCACACCGACGTCACGCTCGAGCCTCTGCATTTGACGCGACAATCGGTCAAGACGGCGGACGAAGGCCGCTTCTCTTCGGTCAGCTCCGTCGGGCGACAGAAAGGAGTTGACAGCCGCCTCGACGATTGCCGAACGAGAGAGATCCTTGCGATCCGCAAGATCGGAAATCTGCTTCAGTAACTCGGGCGGGAAATACACGTTCATGCGATTGCGCATGGAACCTCACAGATCGATACCGTCGTTCGGGTCGAGAGCTACTTGGCGGACGACACCGCGCATCTGTTGGCAGAGAAGCCGGGATTGACGAACGGCGTCATCGTCGTCCTCGAGAACGGCGAACTCTTCCGCTGGCGTCACGTCAGTCGTCTCCTTGACGATGGCGATATGATCTGGAAGCTCAGGCTCGCGGCGAAGACCCGTGTTGGCGGCATCCGATTGGGTCTGCTCGGCCTCCACAGCCAAGTTGGTCGGCACGAGCGGCCTAAGATTAGACCAACCGTCCTCGCGCGAAGACCGCGGCAACCCGGCCGAATCTGGCGGCGCGAGAACTCGTTCCGTGAGGCGTCTGTCTTCGTAGTAACGTACCTTCTTGGCTCGGATCGGTGGCGTACCCGCCACCATCACAATCTCATCGGTCGGAGGAAGCTGCATCACCTCGCCAGGCGTCAGCAGCGGCCTTGCGGTCTCTTGCCGCGAGACCATCAGGTGCCCAAGCCAGGGATTGAGGCGGTGACCAGCATAGTTCTTCATGGCTCGCATCTCGGTCGCGGTGCCGAGCGCGTCCGAGACACGCCTTGCTGTCCTTTCGTCGTTCGTCGCGAAGCTCACACGGACATGGCAATTGTCCAGGATTGCGTTGTTTGGACCGTAGGCTTTCTCAATCTGATTCAGCGATTGCGCGATCAGGAAGGCCTTGATCCCGTATCCGGCCATGAAGGCGAGTGCAGATTCGAAGAAGTCGAGGCGCCCCAATGCCGGAAACTCGTCCAGCATCATGAGAACGCGATGCCGGCGGACCTTGGCCTGCAGCTCTTCCGTGATGCGGCGGCCAATTTGATTCAACACCAGACGGATCAGCGGCTTCGTTCGGGAGATGTCGGATGGCGGTACCACAAGGTATAGCGTGGTCGGACGATGATCTGCGATCAGGTCCGCAATCCGCCAATCGCATCGGCTTGTCACCTCGGCGACGACCGGATCCCGATAGAGCCCGAGGAACGACATCGCGGTCGAGAGCACCCCAGAGCGCTCATTCTCGGATTTGTTCAGGAGCTCCCGCGCCGTTGAGGCAACGACCGGGTGCGATCCCTCCTCGCCCAAATGCGGCGTCGTCATCATCGCCTTCAAGGTTGCCTCGATCGGCCGCCTAGGATCCGACAGAAAGGCGGCGACACCGGCCAGCGTCTTGTCGCGCTCTGCGTAGAGCACATGCAGGATTGCTCCGACCAGCAAAGAGTGGCTGGTCTTCTCCCAGTGGTTCCGCTTGTCGAGAGAGCCTTCGGGATCAACAAGAACGTCGGCGACATTCTGGACGTCCCGGACCTCCCACTCTCCGCGGCGAACCTCGAGGAGCGGGTTATAGGCTGAAGATCTGGCGTTCGTCGGATCGAACAACAGTACCCGGCCATGGCGCGACCGAAAGCCAGCCGTCAGTTGCCAGTTTTCGCCCTTAATGTCGTGTACGATCACTGACTCTGGCCAGGTCAGCAGCGATGGAACTACGAGGCCGACGCCCTTGCCCGAACGGGTCGGCGCAAAGCAAAGCACGTGTTCCGGTCCGTCGTGGCGGAGGTAGTCCTTGGCAAGCCTACCGAGAACGACCCCGTCAACACCTACCAGCCCGGCCTTCCTCACCTCGTTCGGGTCCGCCCACCGCGCCGATCCATAGGTCTCTACATTCTTGGCTTCGCGTGCCCGCCAGACCGACATCCCGATGGCGACCGCGATCGAAAAAAGACTCCCCGACGCGGCGATGTAGGCGCCTTCCACGAAGATGCTAGGCGCATAGGCATCGTAGACAAACCACCACCAGAAGAAGGCATGTGGGTAGTAGAGCGGAAAGCCATGTACCGTGAACCACGGTTGCCCCAGCTCTGGCTGGTAGGCCAACCGCCAGGCGGTCCACTGTGTGGCTCCCCAGATTGCGAGGAGCACGATCGTTCCCACGATGATGATCTGTCCCCATAGAATCTTGGTTCCGGACATGCCGAGTGCTCTTACTTCTGTTCGGGCCGGATCGCGTCGGACTAGAGTCCAAGATCTCGTTTCCGACCGAAGCTCCATTCGATGCCACCGGCGTCTTTGGCGGTACCGGTGACATGTCGGCCGATCCTTTTCTCGAGCTCGCGCGACCAAGGCACGAGCTGAAAGCCCAACCCGTCGTCGATCATTGCAAAGCGGCCTGAGGTCATCGTCACACGCTGCCGGTACGTGCCCGACACTTGCTCACCGACGGCCGCCTTCCGTTGCGGCAATCCCGTCTCGGCAGCGATCCTAGATCCGACTGCATCGAGTTCTCGACGGCGCAAGGTATTCAAGAGATCGCGCTGGAAAATGATGCGTTGGCCCTGCCGTCTTCCTAAACCTGTTGCGGCGAGATGCTCAGCTCTGGCCTGCATCGCGTCCCGCGCCTCGCGGCCGAACCCACTGAGCGCAAGTGGCATGGGTTCTCGCTCGACAAGGCGATGGTCAAGCCAGGTCGCACCTTGCGCCTTGATCTGAGCCGCGAGGTCGAAATCCGATCGGTTCGCAAGCAGTCGCGTCGGCTGCAGTTCCTCGGCAGCTCCAAATTCCCGGATCTCGACAATCCCTCCGACTGGCGGCGCATGTTCGAAGGCCTCAACACCTCTAAAGCGAACGTGATGGACACGGCCGTCAGCGGCATCGATCAACGCATATGCCTCACCGGTCAGCTCGTTGTGAAGTCCCGTTCCGACCAGCCGTCCGAGGATCGGCGCTGAAGATTTTTCGCCCTCGATAACGAAGTCGGCAACGCTGCGCTCTTGCCCACGCTCCACATAGGCGCGATGCATGGTCTTGATGATGTCACCGCGCATGCCGAGATCGCGGAGGTGGCGCTCGGCTTCAAGCCCCACCATCCATTCGCCGGGGGAGGCCGAGGAGGCCAGCCCCATTTTTTGGAGATGCTGGAGGCGCCCGATCATGAGGCGACGGACTTCGGGATCGAAGGTAGCAGGATTGTCAGGACGGAGGTCGATGTAGCCCGTTTCATCGGCGGCGAGGCGAATTTCGCGATCAAGCCGCGTCCAGCGCTCGGCGGAAACCTCCCGTTCAAGAGCATTGCGAACCTCGTGCTCCGGTTTGGGTCCGAGCTCAATCGAGACCAGCTGTTCGGCACGCGAGCGCAAACCGCGACTGATGTAGTCGCGGGAGATCACGAGATCGCCGCCTGTCTCGTCCACCCCACGAATAAGCAGATGGATGTGAGGATTGTCTGTGTTCCAGTGATCGACGGCGATCCATTCGAGCCGGGTGCCTAAATCCGGTTCCATATGCTTGGCCAGGTCACGCGTGAATGATTTGAGGTCGGTCAGGTCGCTGGCGTCCTCCGGCGAGATGATGAAGCGAAAATGATGCCGGTCCTCCTTGCATCGGGCAGCGAAGCTAGCACCATCGACGTGATCGCTCTCCGCATCGAACATCGCGGCCTCTTGCCCGCTTCGGCTCACGCCGTCGCGCTTCAAATAGACGAGATGAGCGTTCAGCGGCGCAGATCGGAACGCACGTCCCTGATGACGCACCACGCGCGCTTTCACGGTGACGCGACGCGTCGGGCTGAACAGGCGATCACGGCTGAAATGGATTCGGCCGCGCCCGAACGTCGAGCGTCCGCGACCTGAAGCGCACCGATAGACCCCTGCGTGAGTCGAGGTGTGGCCAGCCCTCATTGCCGCACGCAGCACCTGGTTGATGAAGCTCTTCTGCTTTGGCGTCCGTGTGCTGCGGATTCGCCCCGGTCGGATGCGGAGATCGCTATCGCGCGCAATCATGCCAGGTCCTCCGCCGATGCAAGAAAGCCAGGAGTGCCGAAGGCAGTCTTGAATTTGCTCGTGAATTCGAAAGGCGCGGCACGCGTCACGACCGGCCGGCACGGAAGAACGCATGCCATGACAATGGCTTGCGGCTCGACGGGCGAGCCCCTTTTATCTTGCCGTCGTGCTGTCGTGCCTCCCTCCTGTCCTCTCGTTTCCGCCAACTTCCCTCTACCGCTTCCCATCGCTCGTCGATTCACGCAGTTGCTCATCGTGTGCCTCCAACATCGGATCTCGCGATGAACAGACCTGTCCCTGTGGGAATCATGGACGATAGAGGGTGAACACCTGAAGAAGCGAGTGCCCCGTTCGCGACGCTTCTAGCCTGCTCCCAATCCGGACGACTCTTGTGTTCCGATCGCCTGACAAAGAACGGGGCGGTGGTCCAAAGGACCTCGCGACAGGAGCGACGGGAAGCGAGCTCAACTGCCAACAAATTTGCGAGATGGCTGACATAGGCTTGAGTCTCGACTGGCAATGGGGCGCCGGCGAGATGCCTTTCGTAGCGTGCTGGCCCAGCATTGTATGCTGCAAACGCACCGGGCATGCCATACCTGTCGCGCAGTTCCGCCAGATATGCCGTGCCGGCCAAAATATTGTCGCGAGCGTCGTAGGGATCGTTGCCGAGATCGTGCCGCCGACGAAGATCCGCCCAGGTCTTTGGCGTGATTTGCATCAATCCCATTGCGCCTTTCGACGATTTGGCACGCACGTCGCCGGCGCTCTCCAGCCGGATCACGGATCTGATCCAGCGCACGGGCACTGCGAACCGTTGTGAGGCTTCTACAATGAATAGCGCAAACGCATTGCTGACCTGTTCCTCGGCTGGCTGGCCAGCAGATTCTTCCCCGGCAACAGCGGCACTGCCGCAGACCGTGAAAACGAACAGCAGCGGCACGACAGCCCAGACGAGCGCTCCCGACCCAGCCAAGCATGCCACCGTGCTCACGCCCGTCCAGGGTAAAGCTGCTTCGCGCCGGCCGTTCGGCCGCCCTGGACCGCCGCTGCGCACGTCGGCCTTGCAGACATTGGTCGGGATGGAGGAATGGTCCCTCAATTGATCGAACAGAGGAATGGCGCGCTGGCCACATGAAACACGCACGATCACTCCTCCCACGTCCACATGGGAAAGGCACGGCCGATGACAGCCGATGCGGGCAGAAAACCAAAATACCGGCCATCGAGTGAATCATCCGACTGCCAATTCATGAGAAAGAGTTCGGCGTCCCCGACCACGCGGCACCCGTCCCACTTGGGCAGCGGTCGGCCGCGCCCGTCGCGATCCCTCGCCTCGCCCACCGCAATCCCGTCGACCGAAATCGTGAGTCCGGTTCTGCAGACCGTCTGTCCTGGAACCGCTAGCACGCGTTTGAGCATCGGGACGCCCGAGGGCAGATAGCCGTTCAGGTCGAGAAAGGTCGCGAGCGGCTCCGGCGGCAGAACGGCGACCAGCTCCGTGACGAAGAGCTTTTCCAGGGGCCGCAAGCGATAGAGGCCGATCGGGACACTCGCAGACCCATTCCAGATGTAGAGTGGATTTGATTCGAGCACCATTGTCGTTATCAGCGCAGCAGCGGCCCCACACATCGCTATCATGATCTTCAGCTTGCTGATCATCGCATGACTCTCCGCCGGTGAAGCCAAGCCTGATGTCGCGCTTTCGTGTACGGACGCGGGCTCTCATTCACAGAGAGGCGGTTGTGAACGTGATGCCAATGATCAGGAGCAACATCGGCTGGATCAATGTCGAGCGCCTCAATCGCATCAATCATCTGCAACACCCGCTCGACCCTCAGCCAACCGGAAAGCCGTAGCAGGATTTCCCCTCCAGGCTTCACATAGGGTACGGTTGAGCAGCGCTGCCCCGGTGCAACTGCGCGCAAGATGTCAATTCGTGAGATGACCGTTCCAAAGTCGTTCGATGTCCAGCGGACAAAGGCGAAGATGCTGCGCGGCGCAAATGACAGGATACGGCGGTGACGATCGACCTTTTTTTCTTCGATGATGCGACCGAACCGGATACGGTTTTCGATGCGCCTCTCAAGCCACAGGACTTCCACTTGCGTGAGATCGCTCATGCGTCAGCTCTTCCGTTGTGGAGGCAAGCGCTATCCGTCGAAGCCCTGGATGCGGACCAGTGCGGCGGCGGGGCAGAGATGTAAATCTTGGTACGGTTCGTCGACCGCCGTTGCCTGTCGATCGGAACGACGCAAAAGACATCGTACAGGCACGGACCGGCTGGTTCCGGACTGTCCACGTCAAGTCGGAGGGCGTACAGACCCTGCAGGCGCTGCTGGTCCGGCGCAGGGCAATACTCGGCGGGGTGCTGCCCATGGAGAACATGATCCGCGGCCTGTTGCGCCCGTTTTACCTCAAAGTCGGCAGGATCTCGGTCGACCGCCTTGACGCGCGGGTGCACGAGATCATGGCCGGGAAGAAGAAACTTGAGGCGGTTGTCGCGTCGCTGGTCCACGCCCGAAACGCGATGCCGCCGCGATTGGCCGAACTGCAGCGCCCGGCGCTGATGGCGCGCCCGCACACCATACTGCTGCTCAAGATCCGGATCGGCGGCACGACCTTCCAGTTTGACGCCGGCAACAGGCGCGGCCGGGTCGCGGCGTCCACTCAAGGACCTCCGCGACCCGGCCCCTTCCATGAGGGACTTCGCCTTCCGCCACGGCGGAGCGGCGTCTTTCGAGGAGGCGGAGCTGTGGGTGAGACCGGAACTTTTGTTGCCGGCGGCTTTGAGCCCCTCATTGAGGTCATCACGAATGGCGCAGCTTAGCGTGAGCGCCCATTTTGCAGCTTCCAGCATGCTGTGGGCATCGTGCCCACCACGGATATTGCAGAGTTCTTCTCGCCGCGTGAGCTGCCGCAAGGGAAAGTGACGAACACGACGCAGCGATGTCGATATTGATGATCGCGAGCGCTTGCGTGCGACTGCGAAGGCACGCGTGGCTTCGACAGAAGAATCGGATTGCAGAAGGGCAGCGCGCGAGAGAGAGAACGCGCATGAGGCATCCTCACCAGAGCGGCGCACGACTTGTTCACAACGTACTGATTCACAACAAGAAGTTAGTGTCAGTATGTTAGTAACGTTACAGCGACCGCAAAGCGCTGAAAAACAGGCACTTGAGCTCGATTTCGGTCCTCGATAGCACGAGGATTCGGTCCTCGATAGCACGAGGGGCGCAGTCCCCGATAGCACGAGTTGATTCACAGGCCGTCCTCCGAGATTGGAGTGAGACCGCGCCCGCGAAGTCCTTGGGTGAGCGGGCCGATCGGGGTGCACGCGAACTTCAACCGCTCAGCGCCGGTCCGATCGCGGGTGAGCAAGAGCCGGTAGCCGGGCAATGTCTGACGCTGGACAATCTGCCGTACGTCGTATGCAAAATGCTTGAGCGGCGAGAGGCTGCCGGACTTGGCATGGAGGTGCACAAGGTCAAAACTCCAGCCGCCGACCTGGCGGCCACCGTGCTTGCGCACGAGCCGATAAAGCCAGCGCTCAAGTCCGCCTGTCAGATCGAAGTAAGTGCGATCGATCGTGAGCACGAGCGAGTCGTCGATAACGCCTGCATAGAACCAATCGGGGAGGATCAACTCCAGCCCGCGCGCGCGCCCGTTTGCATCGGCAGTTTCTTTCCACTCGTTGATCCATGAGAAACGATGTCGCCGCCGCTCAGCAGGTTGACGGATCGATGTCAGCACCGTCGTTGACTGCAACCTGTCGAGACCCGCCTTCAGCCGATCATAGTCTCGCGCGCCTGTCCCGCGGCCGGCAAACGTCAGAATCTCGTAAGGCGTTGCAGCCATGAGGCGTGAAGTCTTCAAGCCCGCATCGCGTGCTTCGACGATCTGGGAAGCTGCCCAGATCAGAACATCTGCATCCCAGATGGTGGCCATACCGTGCTCCGGCACAGCTTCAACGCGAATTGCTATTGTCCCGGCGCGGAAATCGATCGGCACGATCCGCTTCGTTTTCGCGAGCGAAAAGAATGGATACGCCATAAGATCCTGGGTGTCCCGGGGCGCGAGATCGCCAGGCAGCGCTCGAAACAGCTGGAGTTGGTCTCGCTCGGAGTGATGTTTAAGTCGCATCGCAAGCTCCCCCGATGCTCACCGGCGTTCTTGTCCCGCATACGGGCGCAGGGTCGGGTGCTTCTTGGCCGGCAGTACAGCCCCCTTGCCGGGATCGGAAGTTGATGTCCTGGAGCCGAGATCGGCCCAAGCTTTCAGATCATCCAACGCGTAGACGACGCGACCGCCAATCTTGCGATAGGTCGGGCCAGTGCCGTATGTACGGTGCTTTTCAAGCGTGCGACCGGACAGGCCGAGATAACGCGCCGCTTCTGCCGTACGCAGAAAGCGTGGGGGTAGGCCGGCCATTGGATCGGGCATTAGATAGCTCCTGGATGACAGCACGCTGCGCACGGCAGCGCCGCCGTGCGTGTGGTCATTATGGAGGAGCTTGTTTTCGGAGCGGGATGCCGAATATTGAGGGGCCGATTTTCGATACCCCAAGCTGAGAGCGCTAGCTCTCTACGTCCAGCTCATGGAAGTCAGCCATATCCACCCTGCATCAGTGCCAGGCCCCGTCGGCGCTCTCATCTGTTCGCTGGCCACTGGGGCGCACCGAAACGGGGCAAACGGGAGTTTTTAGATGCGCCGAAGGGCGGGGTTTACCCGGCGCATGCTGCATTCGCGCGGCATTCTCCTGCTCAGCGATGGAGGCCGGCCACAGTCAAACGAATTTGAGCCTCTATGGCTTTCCCTTTCCGTCAGGTCCGCTTTTCGAAAGCCGCGCCTGGAATACTGAAGAAACCTTGAACGGCCTACGTTGGGGACAGAATGAAGATCGATCCACGAAGCATTGAAGTCGGCTGGCCGTTGCCCCGAGTGCACAAACCAGCTCACCAGCGCACGCGTCCGCCAATCAACCAGCCTTCGAGTGTCAGCTAAGTGAGTTGCGGCCAATCCAGCAAACATTGGATCCCGCTGCCATTTTGACAGATTCGGAGACTGGGGCCGCCTGCAATGACGAGCCGCGATGCGCGAGTGCACCCTGTCCGAGAAGCCGATCGCTGCCTGGCGATATCATATGTCAGGGGATGCGCCGAACTTGCTGCATCGCTGGCCGGGGCGAATGTCGAGGTGCTCAGGAGTGAGATCGGGCTGGCTGAGCAACGATCAACACGGTGGCCTGCAATGACCGGATCGCTCGTCAGCAGTGTGGATACCGACAGCGTTTTCAAGACGGTGCTGGCATCGTCCTATGCAGCTGCACCGTTTTCAGAACGAGGCGGGATTGCACGCCGCGCCTCGATGGGAGTCAGCACGACGACTATAGGGGGGCCCATTGTCGGCCTCTGCCGACGGCGAACCGTCGCCCGAGATCGCGCGTATCTGGAGTTTCCCCGAACAGCCGGCGCTTACGCCAGCTGCGAACCAGCCCGCCCTGATTCATAGCAAAGTCGCGACCGCGATCGCCCTGGCGGTCGCAACTGTATCGCATGGGACGCCGAGCGAACGCCTCGGGCGCAGATCGAGTGGTCGATGCGAGCGGGTCATCCGGCGACGAGGGATACTCGCTGACCACTGGACAAAACGAAGCGCCCCGCCCGATGAACCGGGCGGGGCTTCGGCGGATCGACCTCAGTCGCCGTTCTTGCGCGGCCGCGACCAGAGCAGCGTATAGCCTTCGCCGGCTTCATCGTCGAACAGGTTCGCATAGATCGGCGCGTTGAACGACGGATCATCGAGCTTGAGTGACAGGTAATCCCGGCCCTCCTCGGAGCGCTTTGACCAGGCCGCTCCGATCTCCGCTCGACCCACATAGACGCGATGGCTCGGAGCGTTCTCGTTTCCGCGGCTGGCCTCGGCGACGATTCGGACACCCTTGGCCTGCAGGCTCAGCGTGATGATCTCTCCCTGAAAATCGTTGCCGACCTTCTTGAAAGAACCGATGTTAGCCATGTCTCTTCTCCTTCAGTTGTTCGAGCCCGCGACCACCGCAGCCTCGATGGCGATCTACAGGCCGACGACGATCGGCGGCGCACCCGCTTCTGGGCCGGAGCGCAGCGAAGGACGCCGGCGAGAAACTTTCTTGTCTCGCGAGGAATGGGCGTCAGCCCAGGGGAAGAAAGTTTTGATTGCCGGCGTTGCGGCTCAGACGATCGAGGCGCAGCCGGTCGTCGGCCAGATCGAGCCAACGAGGTCAGGTGCGTCCGAGCGCTGAACACTCTGGAGAGCAAGACTTGGCGGACGTCGTTGTCCAACACAAGGGGTCGTCTGGGCTGGGCGTAGAGAAGGAAAGAGCATGCGAAGAAAAGGCGCAATCGTCGAATGGCACAATGCCGCAACGACGCGCCTGCCGCCGGCACATCATGGGCCCAACGACGCTCGGCACGCTCAGTGCAACCCAGGCCGCGCGTTCGCCGACACGTCATCCGGCGACAAGCTGGTCAGCGCGATAATGGAAAGGATCCCGTCGACGAGGAGACGGCAAGACGATCCCTCTCGCGTCGGCACTCGGAACCGGTCGAGGCATAGATGCAGAACGCCCTCCGGCCTGGGCGCGTGTCCAGAACAATAATCCGCGTCCGCGCTATGCCGACACTGACGGCCGCACAGAGGCAGGCGGTCGTACCAGCTGTCCGGAACCACTCAGATGCAGACGAGAGCATCGTCCGGCGCTTGAGCCGTCGTCCGACTGGTTCGCTGACCGTACGTGCTGCCTGCTCTAAATGATTTCGAAGTACCGCTGACGTTCAAAGTCGGTGACTCGGTGCTGAACGGCTTCCCACTCCCAGCGGCGGGACGACGAAAACGCTTCGACAAACTCGCCTCCAAAAAGGTCAACCGCCTCTGGAGATTGTACAAACCGACCTGTCGCCTCCGATAGATCTTGGGGAAGACGCTCGGCCGTAGCGCAGTTTAGTGCGCTTGCATCACCGGCAACTGGAGCTGTCAAGCCAACGTCCTCCTCGATCCCCAGCAGACCGGAGCCGATAGCACATGAGAGGGCGAGATAGGGGTTCACGTCGGCGCCACTCAGCCTGTATTCGATGCGGTGCGCGGCTGGCTCTCCCGGAATGACGCGTACTGCGCAGGAGCGGTTGTCGAGCCCCCAGCTCGGGCAGGTTGGAGCCCAATAGCCGGGCCTTAGCCGTTTATAGCTGTTCACGTTGGGCGCGGCGAGCACACAAAAATCTTTCATGTACTTCAGCTGTCCGCCGACGAACTGACGCATGACTTTCGAGACGTTACGGTTGGTTTCGCCGTCGTAGAATAGATTCTCGCCGCCCGACGACATCGAGATATGAATATGGCCCGACTGGCCCGGCCAGTTCTCGGACACCTTGGCCATGAAGGTCGCCATCAGGCCTCGCGTCTGCGCCCACGATTTTATCATCGACTTGAATATGACGGCACGGTCGGCAGCATCCAGGGCATCGCAATGGCGAAGTGCCGCTTCAATGACGCCAGGCCCCGTTTCAAAATGAAGCCCGCTGAGAGGTATTCCAGCGTTCTTGCAAAGCACGCGGATTTCGTCGAACAGCTCATTGTGTGTGACGGCGCGTGCGACTGAATAGCCGAACGGCCCGTGCGTCAAAGGAGTCCATTGATCAAATGGCTTGCCGTTAATTGTCTCGGCGGTTTCCTTGAATAGCACAAACTCGAACTCGAATCCGGCTGTGCAGCCATATCCGTGATCGGCAGCTCTTCGTAGGACTTTACGCAAGACGCCACGCGGGCAGATGCTCTCATGCGGTCCCACAAACTCAGCAAGATAGAGGTACTGACGACGATCAGAAGACACCGGGCGACCAGTGCCTGAGAGAATCCGCAGGTCGGCATCTGCGAATGCTGATGGCGGCTTTTGTGTAACAGTCGCCGGGATCACCTGGTCTGCGCAGTCCCAGGCGAGCACGGCCTCCGAGAATTTGATGAGCTTGTCTCCATCCAGGGCATCGTCGGCCATCACGTGCTTGCCTCGAAGGACGCCGTCAAAGTCGCACACGCCAATCATTGCCGCACGGGCTCCATTCGCGGCGCTCCCCCTTACTTCGCCCGACATCAATGCTGTCCTTGCGTCTTCAACTCGAACACCTGGTCCATACGCATGGCGCGCAACGCTCGATAGTCATCCTCGAGCTGGATCAAGTTATTGTTGACGAGATACACGATGCCCGGCGTTGACGCCAAGTCAATCGTCGGTACGATGTTCTGACCAATCGGAACGAATGCAATCGCATCCGCAAAGCTCGGCAGTCCGCGGATTGCCTCGAGTCCCGGATATCCAGCAACAACACCGCCCACATCGGAGATGAGCGAGACACACAGCGCGTGAGCGCGCCGCATGTACGGCCCGCGCCGCCTCATATACTCCGCAAAGCCGACGGGATCTGCATAGCGCCACGCAGTCAGCGTCATATGATTGTGACCCAAAGCCATCGTCCGGGCCTTTGTCGACATTGTCCCTTGAAGCCTTGCTCCAAAGTCCACCAAAACCGCTCCCCGATCATCAACGATGATCTCGGCATGAGCGGGTCCGTTGACGATCTTCAGCGCCTGCAATGCTCGGACCAAGTAGTCGGACAGCTCTTGAACGACGGGCTCCTTACCTCCCAACAGTCGCTCGAGCGCGCAGACCGACCCCGCCCCTTCTATGGGAACGGTGTCATAGGTCCACACCTCGGTGACGAACGTTTCCCCCTCGATCGAGACTGCATTTACGGTGTACTGTTGACCGTTTATCTTCTCCTGAGCAAGGGCAACGCGGTTCAACGATCCGACGCGGTTCGTCTTTCCGACGATGACACTTAACGCTCGCCGGACATCCGCATCAGTCGCGCAGAAAAATACATCCTCCGTACCGGTGCTGTTCACCGGCTTGATGACGATTTCGTCGAAATGTTCCTGACGCATCCAACTTATGACGTCCTCCGCATTATCAGACACCAGTTGACTGATCGATCGTACCCCCGCAGACCTCAACGCCTCAGCCAGGCGCGATTTGTCTCGTCTTGCAGACGACATGGCGGTCCCGTTCGTCGGCAAGCCCAGCCGTTCTGACAGGCAATCGGCCAGCTCAACTCCTGTCTCACATCCGGCTATCACGAAGTCGAATTCTCGAGCTCTAAGGGCTTGCAGGTGATGCTCGACAAGCTGATCGTCAGCCATGCATTCGCTCGGACGAATGACCTCATCATATAACCGATCGTCGAAATGCGAGCGAAAGATGGCTGGAATCTCTGCAGACGACATCACATGCACCGTTCCAATTCCATACCGCTTGAACTCCTCCGGCAGGTATCGGCCGGTTGAGTATGCGTCCACTATTACACAATGCCGTTCCTTCATGCGGATCTCCGATACTGCAAGTAGATGTTGCACAGGGCGATAGCCGTGATGAGAAGATTTCCAACGAACGTGTATGAAGACGGCACGATGCGAGCGTCGAAATACTGGAACAAAAACGTGATGATCGGAGCCGTGGACAGGACCATGTTCACCGTGAACGGCTCCACGCGGCGAATGCCCTCCTGTATCAAGAGCAAAGGCACAATGATTGTCGATAGCGCGATCACTACGATTGCGCACCAATGCTGCGCGATCTCCGACGCGATAGAGGAATGATCGCTCAGCGCAAGCAGCAAGAGGATCGCCCCGTAGAAGCGATGGGCCAGCACTTGACGACCGGAGAATCCACGATCGAACAGCATTTTCACGAGGATATTGGTAAGGGCAAGCGATAGACCGGCCACGACTGCCAGGAAGACGCCAAAGGACGATCGAGGTCCCCACGCGACGCCGGCGTTTCCGCTCGCCGAAATCCAGATCATGTAACTGCCAACGACCGCAATCAGAAGGCTCACGACAATATCCGACCTTGGGGGAATGCCCTGCTTTCTGATCAGCGCGTTTAACCACACTGTTGCGGAAGGCCCCAACACCACCATGAACGCGACGATGATGGCAGGTTCGGCGTACGTCAGTCCGACGAACAGCCCAACCCAGCTTATCGCAGTCACGAAATTAAGTGAGACAAAGACCGCAAGCGACGACTTTGTGACCTCCACCCGTCCGCCTGCCCCGCGAGCCAAGACGTTGAACGTCATACACACCAGACCAAAGGACAGCAGAAGAGCGATGGACGCGTCTGCCTGCTGGAAATATGAAGCAGCATAGACCTCACCTGCGGCACTCACGGTGACGTAGAGGGCCACAAAGACCACTCCCGTGGCGAAGCGATTGGTCAGCAGCCCGGGCGCGGCTTGCGGCGAACCGGACCTGCGGGATTCTCCGTTCGGCTCCGCAGGGCCGCATTTCGATCGGAACTTCACGATCCGCCCCTAGTGTGTCTTGCTTTGGCAGTACGCAGCGCACGCGTCGCCAAACGCGCTGAAGAGGTGCTTGCTCAGGAGGTCGGTTGCCACGTGCCATTCGGGGTGCCATTGCACGCCAATCTGCAGCGTCGGCGCGCCAATGACAGACGCCGCTTCAACCAGACCGTCGGACGCCCAGGCCTCTGGCTTCAGGGCAGCGGCAAGCTGTTCGATGCCTTGATTATGCAAGGAGTTCACTTGCGCTTCGATCGCGCCGGCGATCGGAAAGAGCGCGCCGTCAGGACATATCCTTACGCTATGTGCCACATCATATTGCCGATCCCTTGGAAGATCTGCTTTCTCGGCATGCATCTGACCACTTTCGGACTTCCACTGCGAAAGCGACGGGTGAAGCGTGCCGCCGAAGTAGACGTTGAGCTCCTGCAGCCCACGGCAAATGCCCAAGATCGGTATCCCGTAGGCAACGGCCCTCTCGATGGCCGCCGCCGACAGCCGGTCGCGTGGGCGGTCGCGGATGCCTCCTTCAACGTCCTGCTCGCTTGTCTTCGCAAGGGAAGCGGGCGCGCGCAAGATTGCAGGATCAATGTTCGATTCATCTCCTGTCAACACGAGGCCGTCCAATCTGGGCATGATCGCCAGTCCGGCATCGGCGTTCACATCCTCAGCATCGATGGTCGGCAGTATCACACAGGCCACGCCGGCATAGTGAGCGAGGGCGTGCAGATACTTGCGGCGCAACCAGTCGCGGTGCACGCCATCCACCAAGAGGCGATTTGACGTGACGCCCACGACGGCTCGGGTCGAGAGTCTCCGTTGCGATGTCAAGCTGGTTGCTCTTTCGTATCGACGCTGGTCAACGACTGCTCATACAGGCGTCGATTTCGTTCCTTTAGTTGAGTCATGACGCTGGGTTGACCTTGGGGTCCCTTGACGAAGAGCCCTCCCCAGGTCGCAGCAACGCTTGCATAATGAGGATCTTGCATTCGAATCTTCTGTGCCTTGTGCAGGAGCCAAAACGGAATGCCGGGCGACAGATGATGCTCGAGGTGATATTCATCCAGGTTCTGACCAAAGATGGCTCGCTCGAGGAAGTTTCCTTTCCTATTCCGGGTTAGATAGACGTTCTGCGTCTCCGTCTCGCACATGGGGGAGTGTTCGGCGAGCTCGATAAACCAGCCGAGGACCTGAAACGTGGAGAGATAGGGCACGATCCAGAACAGCACGACGATGTGGAGCAGTCCAAGGGCATATGATCCGACCAAGATGGTCGTCCAGAAAAGATAGAAGCCATACTTGTCGATAAGTATGCCCGACCGGCTCGCGTCATCGGCATCTGTTATCGAAAACCGGTTGGTCCAGAGATACTTCAGGTACGCGACTGTCGCGCCACCCAATATCGGCTTCCAGATCATGTTGAAGGCGTAGCGTCCCGGAGGCTTGACGTCGTAGACGCCGCTGGCCAGGAAGAACTTCAGGTCAGGGTCCTTCTCCGGGTCGCCGAGATAGGGATGATGTTGGTAGACATGTGAAATCCGGTAAGCCCAGTGGCGCTGAAACAAGGGATAGGCGGCGAACAGAATGCCAAGGACATAGTTCCAGGTCGTGTTTTTCGCGAGGGTGCGGTGAGCCGCATCATGCGCGATCGTTGTCAATCCCCGCTGGTAGGCGCCGATCAGAAGAACAGCGAGCGGATAGAGCCACCATGAGACGTAGACCGTCGCGAGCGTGCAAGCTGTAATGACAGCATAATCTTTCGCGATATAGGCGGCTCCCGTTATGTTGTCCGGTCTCAGCTCGGAGAGCTGCTTGTTGATCTCGCGGCTGAATTGAACAGCCTCATAGCGCGACGACCTCAGTTTCCAAGCCTCTGCCTGTGTCATGAGAAATCCCTTCCTGATGGGCTTACAGGTTGTCAGATTGCGGAAAGCGCCTTGTCCAAGTCCTTGATGATGTCGTTGACATCTTCAATGCCGACGCACAGTCGGACTGAGCCACCAAATATGCCGGCGGCCTCACGCTTTTCCCGTGGGACGGTGGTGTGGGTCGTGGACACAGGATGCGTCACGAGCGTGCGGGCATCCCCCACATTGGACACGTGATACATCAAGTCGACGTTCTGGATGAACCTGCGCCCTGCCTGTTCGTCCTCTACCTCAAACATCACCATCGCCCCATATCCGTACGCGACATCGAGGGTCTGATCGACAGTTTCCCGATCGGCTCCTTCAAAGAGCCCTGGGTAGAAGACGCGCCGCACTTTTGGATGCTCCTGAAGAACGCTGGCCACGATCCTGGCATTCTCGCAGTGCTGCTTCATGCGAAGAGGCAGTGTCTCGAGCCCTTGGATCAGTTGAAAACTCGCAAAGGGGGCGATGGCGGCCCCGGTATCGCGCAGCCATGTCATTCGCGCTTTCAGTAGAAACTCGCTCTTGCCGAGGTCTTCGACATCTCGCAGCGCGTTGCGCCAGATAATTCCCCCATGCGCGTCGTCAGGATGATTGAACAGGGGAAAGCGAGACGCTCCCCGGTAATCGAACTCTCCGTTGTCAACGATCAGACCGCCTAGTGTCGTGCCGTGGCCGCATATGTATTTCGTTGCAGAGTACGTCGTGATCGCTGCACCGAGCGCTGACGGCCGACACACCAAGGGTGTCGTCGTATTGTCCACGACCAGGGGGACGCCGTGCTTTCTGCCGATCTCCGCCAGTTGCTTGACAGGGAGCGGAATAAGGCATGGGTTCGAGATCACCTCTCCGAACAGACATATCGTGCGATCATCGATTGCACGTTCGAAGGTCTCGGGCCTACGAGGATCCGCTGTCCTGACGCTAATACCAAGACGCTTTAGCGTGTTGTGGAGCAGGTTCCAGGTATTGCCGTACAGATACGGAGAGGCGACGACGTTGTCCCCCACCTCGCCGCTTGATAGGTTGACGATCGCAAGGAATGTCGCGGCTTGACCCGATGCAACCGCGAGCGCGTCGCTTCCCACGTCGACGGCGGCGTACCTTCGTTCCAGCGCTCGGGTCGTTGGGTTGATGATCCTGGTATAGGTGAAACCATCAGCCTTTACGTTGTAGACATCGGCGATATGGTTCAGATCGCCGTCGAGTTCATAAGCCGTGTTCTGATAGATCGGCACCGCGACAGCCTTTGTTGTCGGATCACGCCGGTATCCCGCATGCAGAACGGCAGTTTCGGTGGAAAATGGGGGCTGGGAGGTTGTCGCGACCGGACGCGAGATCTCGCCTTGCCGGCCGGCAATCTCCTGGGGTGACATCCGCCCCGCCAACGGCGCCGGACCTGACCTGAAATATGTGCGAAAAGCGCACCCCAACCGTTCGATCCAACTGGATTGGATTTCTCCAATACAACCGATCCGAAAGCTGCGGGTAGGAGGATGCAACTTGGAGTAGACGTAAAGGTTATGAGCCGCCAGATGACGATATAGGCCATCGAACGCGACCTGGTCCGAGATTCCGGTCGGCGCGGTGAACGCGACGCAAATGGGCGACTGCAGGTCGGCTGGCAGAAGTGGAGACACTACTCCTTCGAGTTCTTTGATAAGATGGTCCCTTATCTTCTCATACCTGCGGCGCCTGGCATCAATGCCTTCGGCGTGCAAAATCTCCAACGCTTTTGTAACCGCTTGAACGATATGAGTGGGAGGGGTCGATCGCCACTCTCCCGTGCGCTCGAACGAACGCCATTGGTCTCTTACGTCGAGCACAAATGACCTTGGTTCCTGAGCCGCATTCTCCAGCAGCTCGCGAGAGGCGATGACAAAAGCGACTCCCGGCGGCGCTTCTATGCACTTGTTGCTAGACGTGACAAGGACGTCCGGTCCGTCGTGGCTCAGATCGATGTTGATGGCACCAAACGAGCTCATCCCGTCGACAATGGTCTTCACGCCACGCCGCTTCGCCTCCGCCACAATCGCTTCCAGCGGGTTGACGATCCCGGTCGTGGTCTCGCAATGGACAAAGCAGATGTGCGTGATGCCTGGATTTTGACTGAGACGCTCAGCAACCTCTTGGGGATTCAAAGGCTCGGTGGCTCGCTTGACAAAGTGGAGCGCGTCGACGCCCCATAGCCGCAAGATCTTGAGAATGCGCTCCCCGTAGATCCCGTTGATGCAAACGAGCGGCTTGTCGGCCTGGGCAACGAACGAACAGAGAGCGGCTTCCATGGCAAAAGAGCCGCCACCCTGAATAGGCACCACCGAATAGGCTTCAGGGTTTCCCGACAGATTGAGCATCAGCCGCCTCATACGGGCGGTTACTTCCTTGAACTCGCAATCACGCGATGCAAGATCAAATTGCATCTGGGTCTTAACCGCCGCCGACAGCGACATTGGACCAGGCGTCAGCAGAGAGCGCTGCCTTGTCATACCATCCCCCTCATTGTTGTATTCAACGGATCTGAAGCATTGCGGCGCGACCGAGAAACGGCGCTTTGTCGAGCCCGGAAGCCGGCGACGATTCCCTCATTGCGGCCGCTTTGAACGACACGGCACTCGGCGGAATCAGGATGGCGCCTCGCGTGTCGGCCTTTCGAAGGTCCGCGAACAACAACCTCCATATCTACGCAGATGCGGAACGATCTCCGCAAAACCAGTGGCTGACGTCATTGAGCTCTCTTGGACATTGCGCTTACGATCCACGCCTCCGATCGCAATTGGTACAATGGTCAGCTCGATCCTGAGCTTGCGCACAGGCAGGTTGAGCTCGCCGCCAATCTTCGATCGCAGGCGAGGCAGGTCAGCCGATCTGCTTACGTAGGATGTCGACGTTCGGCCAACGGCGCCCGTCAGACCATCGCGTGCCGATCCTGATCCGGACATCGCCCGCCTTACAGTGTCGCTAGCAGTGGGGCTCGTCTTGCATGAGACTGAGACTGAGACTTGAGACATTCGTACCTTTGTTGCTCGCTCGAAGCTTTTCGGTTTGTGAATACCAACACTGCCTATTCCGAGACCGTACAACTTGACGTTAGGTGCGATTCAACCCTCACTGAGATGTTGTCGCGTGAATATTTCCTGACACGCACCTCAACTAGTGGCGAATAGGTCAAAGTCGGCGGCCGAATTGAAGGGACCGCGGGGAGCTGACCGAGCCGCGCCTGCGGCGTCGCACGGTTGCTGTTCTTGAAACCAGTTGCGCAATTGCATGTGCACTCATGCGACGGAAGAAGACGCGGCTGCAGCAGCCCTGGCGGTAGGATCGGGTCTCAGAGTTCGACGCAAGGTTTCGGCACTTCGGCCTGCGCGCTTCGGACCCCCGCAGGCACGTGAGGCGGATGGAGATCCTCGCTCATGCGCGATCCTTGCCAAACCTCCAGACAGGGATGCCGAGCTTCTTCGCCTTGTCGGCAAGATTTTCCTGGATGCCGGTGCCTGGGAAGTGCATGAGGCCGATCGGCATGACCGCCAGCATGGCATCGTTGCGCTTGAATGGCGCAGCCTTGGCATGTTTCGTCCAGTCCGGTTTGAAGGCAATCTGGGGTACCTTGCGATTGCTGGCCCATCTTGCAGCGATCAATTCGACGCCCTTCGGCGATCCGCCGTGGAGCAGAACCATGTCGGGATGTTTTGCGTGGACCTTGTCGAGCCGATCCCAGATGAATGACACATCATTGAAGTCGAGCCCGCCCGTGAGCGCGATCTTCGGGCCGGGCGGCAGCATCAGCTCGGCGTCAGCGCGGCGCTTTGCGGCGAGGAAATCGCGAGAGTCGATCATTGCGGCGGTCAATGTGCGGTGGCTGACGACAGAACCGGAGCGCGGGCGCCAAGGCGAACCGATCTGGACTTCGAATCGTTCGGCGGCCTGATCGCGGAAGAGCTCCATCGCGTTGCGGCGCTCGACGAGTGTGATTCCCTCGGCCGTGAGCCGTTCGAGTTCGACGGATCGCACCTCCGAGCCGTTCTGTTCGTGTTGGCTTCTCTGCTGTGCCTGCTCGTTGGCGTCCAGCTCGCGTTCGATCCAGCCTGTTGCACGGTGGAACAGGTTGACGGTCTGCCAGAGCAGGTCCTCGAGGTCCGATTCGAGGCGAGTGCCGTGCAAGGTCGAGACCAGGGCGCCGAAAATGTCGGAAACGGCGCCGGCGACAGCGTTGGCTTCCGGAAGGGGCCTCGGGTCGGGTTCATCCTCCAAGGGACGGAAGCCATAAAGCTGAAGCTCGTCGAGGATGTGAGCGGTCGGGGATGGACTGTGGGGCGGTTCGAGGTCGCTGCCGTCGTGGTCGCTTGCCATGGGTGGGCTCCTTTGGCCGGCTCGGCCGCGCCCGTCGCGGCCTTCGTGGCGATCACCCGACGGCAAGCGGAATGGACCAGAACCCGGAGCGCAGCGAAGGGCCGAAGCGTCAGCGGAGGATGGCAGAGGCGCGGCTATTTTGTTTCGCGATGCAAAGGCGCTGATAAGCGCCGGCGGAAAATAGCCGCGATCCATGCCATTGAAGGGCCGAGCCGCTTGCCGTCCGATCGCCCTCCAGAAGGCTGGGGTGCGGATTTGGCCGGGAGAGGATGCCCTCGTGGAATCGGATGACGACGCCACGAACTCGGCATTCAGCCAATCCCGGTCATGACGGGACAGATGAAGCGCGCGGCGTCCTGTGGAGTTGAACTGGGCGGATAAGGCTGAGCGCAAGTGACCGAGGCCGAAATGTCGCAGGTCCTCATTGAAGTCCCCGAGCCGGGGCAACAGTGCGATTACCTCGATACCTGTCTGTTCGGCGCGCCTGGTCAGGGCCGACAGTGCTGTATCGCCGGCCGAATCGGCACCACGCACGATGTAGAGCCGGCGCAACGACGCTGGAAGCTGGAGCGCAGCGAGGTGCTTTGCGGAGAGCGCTGCACGATTGGCAGCATCGGAGCTGGGCATCGCAGCGACAGCGTGGTCTCGATGCCCTCTCCCGCTGCGAGCACTTCGTCGGCCGTCCCGAATCGAAGCGCATTACCAAGAAGGAAGGCCGGGTCCGTGATCTGGCACTGTTCAACGTGGCCATCGACAGTAAACTTCGTGGCTGCGATGTCGTGGCGCTGACAGTCGACGACCGATCGTGCAAGCGTCCGGCAAAAGAAGACGGGACGGCCGCTCAGATTCAAACTCACCGGGTCGACGCGCCAAGCCATCGACGACTATCTGAGGGCGACGGGCAAGAAGCCGGACGAATACTTATTCACCGGCCGGCGAGGACCTAACTGCAGCCTAACCACGCACCAGTACGCACGGCTACTGTCTGATTGGCTTACCAGTGTAGGACTTGATCCGCACCGGTTCGGAACACAATTCACCACGTCGAACAAAGGCGCCCCTCATCTACCGATGGAGCAACGTGATGCCGATCGCCTGGCATGGTATTTTGTTCGGCCGATCCTGGAGATCTAAAACCGACTACGGACCGCTTGGGTCAAGAACGACGGCCGGCCCCTGAGACAATTTGCCCGGTGTATCCCCGACAGCCGACGCACAGAGGCAGACATTCGTCGTCTATCCGATCTGCGTCTCCAAAAAGAAGTCGGCGTCGGGTTTGACCATCGAGTTCATCGCTACATGCAGTGCGTGTACCTGCTCGCCACGTTGTTTGACGTATTCGTACGCGGCATGCTCGCGCTCCAGGTCTGGATAGATGAGTTCGCCTCGATACATGAAAGCCGGGAGCGTTCTGCCGAAACCGGCCAGTGCCTCGCGGCGCATGATGCGATAGCTGGTAGCAAACCCAATATCTATGAAATGCTGGAGGAAGGCGTGCAATCTTGGCAAAAACTCTTCTTCACTGATGCCGTCGCGCAAAGCAAACACCCCGCTAAAGCTAACCAATGACGTCTCCCGCATCTGTATCCGTTTCCTTGCCATTTCGAATTCTACTGCCTGACGCGATCACCACTTCGGCATAGACGAGCGTCCGCTGATCAGAGCGCGGCTACCTGGCTCATTCGGGTAACCCGGCAAGGCGCAGTGGCTTCATTAGTGCGTCGAGGTCGTTCTGGTGGCGGTAAGGTAATCCCTGCGCCCAGCGGCTTGCGGTAAGGTTGGGATGGTTGGTCAGGATCTTCCTGACGATTGCTCGAGCCTCGTGCTCACTGCCGAGGTTCCAGAGTGACGCTGCAAGGGTGGCCTGCGCTGTTAGCCAGTGTGGCCTCTCGATTAGGACGCGCAAGGCAATGTCGCGTGCAGCGGTAAGATTGCCGAGGTGAAACTTTGCCCGTGCCTCATCGACCATCGATTGACTAATGCTAAGCGGGCTGAGCCGCTGTGCTTGCTCCTCGTACCGAGCGGCTTTTCGGAAATCGCCAGCGTAGCCGTGAAACATGCCAGCCATGTGATACGCATCCGCGCAGTTCGGGCCGAGGGCAATCGCCTTGTCGCCGGCTGCCAAAGCCTCATCATGCCGGTGTTGAAACAAGCGCGCATAACCTATCACCACGTATGCCATGTAGCTGTCTGGGTCGACCGCCAGAGCCCGGGCAGCACACTCCATCGCCGCCTCGTAGGTTGTCGCCCCGTCTCGTTCCCAGCCAAAGCGAACCTGATCGGTTAATGTGAGCCCCAGCAGGTAAAGCACCGGAGTATAGTCAGGGTTGATCGCCAAGGCGCTTTCAAATTCGAGGCGCGCCTGTGCATGAGTGTGCTTGGCAAAATTGACGTACAAGGCACGGCCTTTGAGCAAATGCTCGTAAACGAGCGGGCTGCCCGAGCGCTTGCGCCACACCCGAACCTGTTCGCCAAGCGTCAACCGGACCTCGAGCGCGGCAGCGATGTCCTGCGTAATCCGGTCCTGAAGCTCGAACACGTCGTCGAGGTCGCCCTCGAAACGGTCGGCCCACACATGACTGCCATTCAGGCTGTCGATCAACTGTGCCGACAATCTCACGCGATTGCCGGCCTTGCGAACGCTTCCCTCCAGTACGTAGCGAGCTCCAAGTATTCGCCCGATTTCGCGGATATCCCGCGCCTGTCCCTTGAACACGAAACTCGAATTGTGTGCGATGACCAACAATTCCTGAATTTTCGACAAAGTCGTCAGCAGATCTTCAGCGATGCCGTCGACAAAATACTGCTGCTCGGGATCGCCGGACATGTTCTGGAACGGCAGGATCGCGATCGATGGCTTGTCCGGGAGTGGCGGAGGCGGTCTCAGCCTGTCGCTTAGCGCGCCTGACGCTCCCGCACGCACAGCGAAAGCGCGGACCGGCCTGGAGATGTTCTTGAGCTGCTGTTGACCCCGATCCTCGAAGCCAACGTCCAGCTTACCCTCGACCTCGCTGTACACCTTCTCGGAAATCAGGATGCCGCCGGGATCGGCGATACCCTCTAGCCGGACAGCAATGTTGATTCCGTCGCCATAAAGGTCTCCGTCCTGCCCAACAATAACGTCACCAAGGTTCAGCCCGATACGTAACCTTAGCGGGCTGCTACCTGAGGCAAGATGATCCTGGATTTCGACGGCGCATCTCACGGCGGCAACGGGGCTGGCGAACTCGGCGAGCGCACCATCGCCCGTTGTCTTGATGAGCCGTCCTTCGTGCCGGGAGAGGCCAGGCTCGAACAATTCCCGCTTGAGCCGCTCGAACTCCGCATAAGTAGCCTCCTCGGCGCGTTGCATCAACGCAGAGTAACCGACCACGTCGGCGGCCAAAATCGCCGCCAATCGCCTTTGAACGCGCTGCTCGGTCACGGCGCCCTCTAAACGACCAGACTAACCACGCCGCTGGCACAAGGGGTACTCTAGCATTTTGTTGCCGACATGTGAGCGGTAATCGCAGGAGCCCGATTGCCTCAAATGGCATTTTGCCGAGACCGCAGCGCGGAACGCTGGACTCGGGAGGTCCGAGTTGGGCCAGGAATGGTCACTCGCCCTTCCGAAGTCACCGATACCTCCCAGCTTCTGTTCGTCGCCTCTGGTTGGTTATATCTTCGACTGCCGCTGCTCTTTCTAAACCCCACAATGAAACTCTGATCGGGGGCGGGATATGCCAATTCAGGTGTCGAACCAGCCGGGCGCCTTTCGAGACTTTGAGCGAGCGGATGGAACGCGGTGTCCGAGGGTTACGAAGCTCTGTTTGGTCCGCTGACCGCGCAGTCGGTTGATGCCACGCTCGATGCAGCCGGGGTCATTAGCGGATGTGACGTGCTCGACGTCTGTACGGGACACGGCGTGCTCGCCCTGGCTGCTACCAAGCGTGGTGCGAAGGCATCCGCGGTCGACTTCTCGGAGGCCATGGTTGCGGCTTCCCATCGGAACGCTCCGTCGGTCGATTGTCGCCAAGGGGACGCGCAAGACCTGCCGTATCCCGATAATGCGTTCGATGCCATCACTTGCGGCTACGGTATCCTCCATGTAGCCGAGCCGGATCGCGCTTTGGCGGAAATGCGTCGCGTGCTTCGTCCCGGCGGCCGCGTGGCGATCAGCGTTTGGGAACGCCCCTCGCCAGTCAATGCTTTCGGCCTTCTCTCGGGAGCGGTGAAAGCTCACCGGCGTGTTGACGTCTCCCTGCCGCACGGGCCCGATTTCTTTCAGTTCGGCGATCCCGAGGATATGAAGGCCGCGCGAGCGCAAGCGAGCTTTTCCGATGTCACTGCAACTCCTGTGGCTCAGACGCTGCTGCTGAAAACTGCGACCGGATTGGTCAATCTGGCGTTGCAGGGAGGAGTAAGGATAAGGGCCCTTCTTGCTCAAGACAGCGCTGCTCTCTCGGCAATCAACGTCGCCGTCGCTGAAGGCGTGGATCAGCTGTTCCGAAGCGGGGACCGCTTCCAGGTCCCCATGCCTGCCATTCTTGCTCCCTTCCCGGCGTCAGTGCCACGGCCGGGGTATCCCGGATAGCTGCCGACTTGCTGCACCGCGCAAGTCGGCAGGGGCGGCAAATCCTGCTGTGCGCTCCAGCGGGCAATATCGACGGCAGTCCGCAACATTACCCGACAACACGATATGATCTGCCCAATTTCCGGCGGCGCCGGAGGCCGATCGGTCAATCCGCCTCGGCCTCAGTGAAGAGCATGAAGCGAACGACATCCTGCGGCGCGAGCTGGATGCGCAGTGCCGCTTGCAGCGCGCCGAGGCCGAATGCACGCAGATCCTCATTGAAGTCGTCCGTCTGCGGCGACAGGGCAAGCGCCTCGATGCCCGCCGCTTCGGCGCGTTCGGTCAATGCCGCGAGCGCCATGTCACCCGAGGCATCGGCATCGCGGGCGATGTAGAGGCGGCGCAGCGTCAGCGGAAGCAGCAAGGCGGCAAGGTGGTTGGCCGAGAGCGCGGCAGCCATCGGCATGGCAGGCAGCGCGCAGCGCAGCGACAGCATCGTCTCGATGCCTTCGCCGACAGCGAGGACGTCGTCGGCCGCGCCAAAGCGGACGGCATGGCCGAGCAGACCGCCCATGGCACGTCGTGGCGTGTCGATCGGCGCCTTGCCGAGCGTCGCCTCGCTGAATCCGCCAGGGTCGAGCCAGGTCCGGTGCGCGCCGGCGAGTTTGCCCTCAAGGTCGGTGACGGCGGCGATCATCGCCGGCCAGGTCTCGGTTGTGCTGTGCTCATCCGGTCGGTAGTAACAGCGCGGATGGAAGCGCAACGATGCGGTGTCGTGCAACGCCGTAATGCCGCGATGGCGCAAGTACGCTGCCGCGAGTGTACCTGTGATCGGTTGCGATATCGCGAAGAGTCGCTGCGCTGCTTTGGGCGATCCGGCGGGGACAGGCGTGCCCACGGGCTTGGGGCTGCGGCGCGGTTCAGCGCGCGGCAGACTCAGAAAGCGTCGTGCCTCATCGGCGACGTCGCGAAAGTCGATGAATCCGCAGCTCTCGCGGATCACGTCAAGCAGATCGCCATATTCGGTCGAGGCGGAATCGGTCCAGCGCCCGGCGGCGCCGGGACCGGATTCCGGTCCGCTCAGCCGGACGAACATCGACCGGCCTGGCGTGTTGCGAACGTCGCCCACCGTCCAGTAGCGGCCCTGGCGCCGTCCGTTGGACAGGTAATGGCGGCATACCGCCTCGGCATCACGGGCAAGGCGGCGCGCCAGCTCGGCAGCGTCACGCGGCATCACCGGACCTCCCGTTTACCGATGCTCCTTCTGGACAACTTTGCACAACCGTTGCCGCGTGGTTTCGATATTGCCTGCCGGGCGCCAGCACGCCGAACGCGCCGTAGTCGTTTCGGACAGCCATCATCATTTCGGTTCTCCAGGACGGGCAGCCGAGAGCCTCTCTCTCGACCTCCAACCCGTCGCGGAAACCCGCCCGCCTCCTCTCACTCTTTGCCCGTAAAGTGAGGCTTCAAGCCACGTGAATCCGTGCCTTCTGCTGCGATGTCCACGTCGGAATCGAGCAAAAAGCCGAGAATGTAATCCGCGGCCCTGCTCGCCTGGCTTGCCGCGCGGATGATGGCCCGATTATCCTCGCGCAGCACTTCAAGCCATGACGCGATGTAATCGGCATGCCGCACAGTCGGCGTGATCCCGAGCGAGGCACAGCAGAAAGCCGCGTTCAGTTCGGCGATCAGTTCCTCAAAGGCATACTTCCTGGTGCCATATGAACCGCTGAGATCACGATTGAGGCGTGAGGGGTGGCCGCTGGCGTGACCGATCTCGTGCAAGGCTGTGCGGTGCCAATTGATCGGTTCGAAATAGGCCGCCGGTGGCGGCACTTGCACGTAGTCTTCGGCCGGAACGTAGAAGGCGCGGTCGCCGCCGATGCGAAAATCGATGCCGATCGCCTTGATCAGATTGTCGACAGTCGGCTCGATCATACCCGGCGGTGGAGGTGTCGCGCACGTCGCAATCTCCGCGGGCAAGTCGTCGCACTGATCCGTGTTAAAGACCGTGAAGCGTTTCAGAAACGGGATCGCCTGCGCTTCATCGCCGGCCTCGCATGCACGGCGTTTTTCGTCGGCCGGAACGAAACGATCGGCATAAACGACAGTAGCGCCGCGCTCGCCTTTGCGGACGTGACCGCCAAGCGACAGCGCCTGACGGAAGGTGATCCAGCTCTGAGCTGCGAATCCGCGCTCCGTCGCTGCACTCCAAAGAAGCAGGATGTTTATGCCACCATAGCGGCGTCCGGTGGCGGCGTTTCTCGGCATGGCCAGCGGCGCCCCGTCCGTCGCCGTCCTCCAGGGCTGAACCCACGGCACATGGCCGGCTTCGAGTTCGGCGATGATCTTGTCGGTGATTTCGTCAAAGAGGCAGGCCCGGTCCTGGCCGGCGCGCGCCCGGGAAGGATTTCGCTTCATCGTGAGTCTCCGCGACGGGCGTCGCGAGACTCTCTCGCGGCTACAAACCCGTCACGGCGAAGCGGGCGCTCCTCTCACTCTGCTCTGCAGCTGCGGCCCTCGGCGCCGATTTGTTCGCGGGCAGACCGGCAGCCTGCCTCTTGAACCGTCTATCTGTTCGCGCTCCGGCCGAGCGGCCGGCAAAAACGAGGCCGCGAGGAAAGGGACCAGCATGGCGCCGCCGGTCGGGAGAATTCGGAACCGACTGTTTCTCCCCGAAGCGGTTCACAGCGTATGGCAGAAGGTCATCGCCCCGGATCCAGTCGCGACGGGGATACCTCATTGGTGCGCGAGGGATCGACGCCGGCTGGCCCGAGACGCTGCGCGGCTCGGTTCGAGAGCCCGGTGCGGCGCCAGCCGCACGCGCGGAAAAACACGTCTACGGAACAATCAAGCGCGTGGAAGCCGGACTTCCTCCCGGGCCTTTGTCAGGGTGTTGTAGATTCTGACCTGAAGCATCGGACGACGCGTCTTAAGCTCCTCCGCTCGTGCCCAGGCTCCATCTCGGGTCGAGAATTCGGCTTTCAATTGGCCGTCGACTTCGAGCACGTAACCGGAAGTCGGCAGTTCACGGGTGGGTGCGACCATTTTATTCCTTTCGGCCAGTTGGTCTGATCAATGAGCACGGCTTAACCCGAGTCGACCCGACCGGGCCAGCTTGTCGGTGACAGTCATGTGCTGCAAAATCGGTGATGGACCTACAGGGCGTGCCCGATGCTAGCGACCGCCAATGATTCCGCGCGCCGCCAAGACATCGACGACAGTCTCCGCCAATTTGTCGGGCGTCTGCCCCACGGTCCTGAGGTGAACTTCGGGCCTCGTCGGCGCTTCGTAGGGCGCATCGACGCCCGTGAAGTTCTTGATCTTTCCGGACCTCGCCTTTGCATACAGACCCTTAGGATCGCGCCGCGCGCATTCCTCGATCGGCGTGTCGACGAAGACTTCGATGAACTCCGCCTCAGCAACGAGGTTGCGCACCATATCTCGTTCGGCCCTGTGGGGCGAGATGAACGAGCACAACACGATCAAGCCGCTGTCGGCCATCAGCTTGGCGACTTCGCCGGCGCGCCGGATGTTCTCCACGCGGTCAGCCTCGCTGAAGCCAAGATCGCAGTTCAATCCGTGGCGGACGTTGTCGCCATCCAACAGCATGGTGTGGCGCGATGCTGCGAACAGCTTTTGATCGACGAGGTTGGCAATTGTCGATTTTCCCGCGCCTGACAGGCCAGTGAACCAGACGATGCAAGGTTTCTGATTCATCAGTGCGGCACGCTCGCTCCTGCCCACGGAAACCGCTTGCCAGGCAACATTGGTGGCCCGCCGCAGCGGAAACGCAATCATGCCCGCGCCAACCGTACGATTGGTGTAACGATCGATGACGATAAATGATCCGGTTTTCCGATTGACATCGTAAGGATCGAATACGGCCGGCAATGCGGTCGCAACATTGCAGAATGCGATCTCGTTGAGAGAAAGCGTCCGGGCTGCGAGGTGCTCACATGTGTTGACCTCGATCCGGTGCCTGATTGCGGTAACGTTGCCGACCACGGTCTGCGATCCAATCCGCAGGACGTAATTGCGTCCCGGAACGAGTTGCTCCTCGTCCATCCAGATCAGATAAGCGGCGAACTGATCGGCGATTTTCGGCCGCTCGCCTGGCCGCGCCAGAAGATCGCCACGGCTGATATCGATCTCATCTTCCAGCGTAAGGGTGACGGCATCACCAGCCTCGGCTCGGGGCAGGTCACCCGCCTGGGTCACGATCCGCTTGACGCGCGTCGTTCGTCCGGATGCGGCGACAACGATCTCGTCTCCCGCCGAAATACTCCCCGAGGCTACTGACCCGGCATAGCCACGGAAATCCAAGTCGGGCCGGTTCACCCATTGGACCGGAAAACGAAAAGCCCGGCTTGCGGCGTCGGACTGGATATCGACGCTCTCCAAATGCCCGAGCAGACATGGACCATGGTACCACTTGGTATGCGCGGAGCGGTCCACGACGTTGTCGCCGTAGCGGGCCGAAATCGGGATCGGAATGATCGAAGTAAAGCCAAGACCGGCGGCAAAGCCAAGGTAGTCACCGACGATCCGATCAAAGCACTCCTTCTTGTATGCAACGAGGTCGACCTTGTTCACCGCCAGCACGATATGGCGAATACCGAGCAGCGAGCAGATAAAGGAGTGGCGCCGGGTCTGGACCAACACGCCTTTGCGCGCATCGATCAGGATGATGGCGAGCTGGGCGTTCGAGGCGCCGGTTGCCATGTTGCGGGTGTACTGCTCATGCCCGGGCGTGTCGGCCACCATGAAGGAGCGCCGCGACGTCGTGAAGAAGCGGTAGGCGACGTCGATCGTGATGCCCTGCTCCCGTTCGGCTTCGAGCCCGTCCACGAGCAGCGCGAAATCGATGTCATTGCAGGCCGAGCCGTGCTTGGCGCTATCGAGTTCCAGCGCCGTAAGCTGATCGCCGGGAATCATCTTGCCGTCATGCAGCAGGCGTCCGATCAGCGTCGACTTTCCGTCGTCTACGGAACCGCAGGTGATGAATCGCAGCTGATCCTTTGTTCCGGCCTCAACGGGTGCAGTTGTCATTGTGGAAGCCATCAAAAGTAGCCTTCCCGCCTCTTCTTTTCCATCGAAGCGGCCTCATCGGTATCAATCAGGCGTCCTTGACGCTCCGACGCCGTTGCCGAGCGCATTTCCGCGACGATGCCCTCGATCGTGGTCGCGTCTGACTCGATGGCTCCGCTCAGGGGATAGCACCCCAACGTGCGAAACCGGACCATCCGCATCTCCGGGGTTTCGTTGCATTCAAGCGGCAACCGTTCGTCGTCCACCATGATCGTCGCACTGCCTCGTCGCACGACAGGCCTTCGCTTAGCGAAATAGAGCGGCACGACTGGGATCTTTTCGAACATGACGTACTCCCAGATGTCGAGCTCGGTCCAATTCGACAGCGCGAACACGCGCATGGTTTCGCCCTGACGAATTCGCGTGTTGAAGAGATTCCAGAGCTCCGGCCGCTGATTGCGGGGGTCCCACACATGACGCGCTGATCGGAAAGAGAAGATTCGTTCCTTTGCGCGGCTCCTTTCTTCGTCACGTCGCGCGCCGCCGAAGGCCGCATCGAACTGGTAGAGGTCGAGTGCCTGCTTCAGAGCGTCAGTCTTCATCACCTGGGTATGGAGAGCCGAACCCGATACGATCGGGTTGATCCCGCGTTCGATGCCTTCATTGTTCACATGGATGATCAGATCGACGCCGAGCCGCTTGGCCGTCTCATCCCGGAACGTGATCATTTCGCGGAACTTCCAGGTCGTATCGACGTGAAGCAGGGGAAACGGCAACTTCGCGGGATAAAAGGCCTTGATCGCGATGTGCAGCATGACGCTCGAGTCCTTTCCGATCGAATAGAGCATGACCGGCTTTTTGAACTCGGCGACCACGTCGCGCATGATTTCGATCGATTCAGCTTCGAGTCGGCGCAGATGTTTCGGCAGCATATGTCTTTCTTCGATGCAGGATCTCTGCTCGCTCAGTCCCGTATTGACGTACTTGCTCCGATCCGCACAGCCGTTCCGGTGATCGGGTGTGCTATATCGCGTGGCTTTCAATTGGGTCAAATACCGCGACGGTCGCAAGGCTAATTATGTGGACGTGCTGCCGCTCCTTCGTTGCTCTCCGCGACCAGCCCATCGGATGTTTTGTTGACGTGCGTGTCTTCGTCGCGAGACAACGATCACCAAAAGGTCAGGTCGTTCAGTTTGATGGCAAGCCTGTCGGTCATCGCTCGATTCCCTTGAGGCTTTGCTCGAGCCGCACGATCTCGGCCCGCAACGCCGCGATCGTGGCATCGCGATCGCGAATCGCCTCCACTTGCGTACCTCGAGCGGCCTCAGAGGCTGAAAGTGCGTTGCGCAACGGAGCCGCCATCGCAGCTTCCAGCCGCGCACTCGCCTCGACCTTGGTCTCGGATGGATGCTGCGACTCCGGGGAGCAAGCATTCTCTGAAGCCTGCCGAGCCACGGAGATCAACTCGCTGGCGTTGGCTGGGATGCCGGAGGACGCGCGCAAATCCCACCAGATTCGAAATATGCGGCGATATAGTTCAGTTACGTCACGTCCCTTATCTACGATTCCAGCTTGTTGCGCATGCCGAAGCTCCTCCCCATAACCGAGCTTTATCATGAGCTCGGCGCCGACCAGATCGGTTACCGTTTGCATTTCTTCGATGCTCAACTGGGCTTGCCACGCGTGGACGGAGCCGCCATCGATGGTCCTTCTTTCCAGGATCTTTCGATCTCCAAAGCTGCTGGACAGCAGATAGTCCGCTTGCTCCATCGTCGGCCCAATGCTGATTGGTTCACAGCCGAGGCCAGCAACCAGGCGCTGTATTTCCTCCTCCGGATGCGCCACCAGCAGTTCATACTGCACGACCTGCGTCTGTTGGCGAGCGCGGTGCGCCGCGAGCCTGGGCAGGCCCAGAACCAGGTCGGCGAGCGCCGACGCAATACCGTCGGGTAGACGGAGCATAAGATCAGCGAGAGACGAGACGCTGACGGATCGAGTGTTTTCTGCCTGAAGTGGAATTCCCCATGTCGACTTCAGGGATGCAGCAATGGCGTAGGGATTGCGCATCAGGAGGATTTGCGGAGCGTCCGGATAAAGCGCGTCCAAAAATTCGAGCACCATCCAATAGCGGGGGGTCTTATCTATGATGATGCGCTTGCCCGCGGCAGCCAGATATTGACCGTATGCCGCATCTGCAAAAGCGCGGCTGACCATATTACGGTCGATACGACCCAGGAATTCGGAGGCCGCGGCTTCAATTAGTGATGACCCGGCCGGATGACCGTGGCGCAACCTGCCAAATGCCTCAAGCGCCAGCATGAGCCAAGGTTCAGGCGGAGCCGCAATATCCGGATGCTGCTGGAGCAAATGCGCCAGCAGCGTCGTCCCGGACCGTGGAAGGCCGAGAAGAAAACAGACTGCAGGTGCGCAATTAACATCCCGGCTCATGATTCTGCTCCCTCTGACCCTTGGACAGCGCAAGCGCAGCCCACCCCCTTCCCCACTGGAAAGAAATGATGGTGGCCGCGGCATTCTACATAGGCGGACCGCTCGGACCGGGCCATCGTGCGCGAAGGATTTCGGCTGCAACTCTTCATCTGGGAGCCATCAAAACTCGGATGACCTGGCCGGATGTCAGCAATTTCATGTCCTGGTCCGGGATCGTCCGATGGCCTACAGAGCTAACGCGGACAGAACGGCGAGTTCAATTCTACGAAGATAAGTAGCCGATATAGAATCGCTTCGAAAAACTATACGAAAGTTTATCGCGCAAGTGCTCATCCGCATGGATCTGTTGTCGCGACGACTCGGCCCTCGATGCTGCTTCCAAGATCGCTAGCTAGTCGAACGGAGAGACGGTCGACACGATCGGAGACGCGTGGACGAGACTGCCACGATGCAAGGCACTCACCACACGGGAGGCCAGCCGATACACCGCCAACAAGCCGGGTGCCGCGAGATATTCGCAAGCATCTCACCTAGGCGGAACGAGATCGCTTTCCGCATGTATATTCACTCCAGGTCAACGCACGAGGCGCTTGCAGGCACGCTCGATGCTAGTATACGTCGCGAACTCGCCTGCAGGTACAGCTGCCTCCTTCATCGCCCTGCCGTTCAGCCCCTTATTCCGTCCAGATCGTACCAAGCATTTGATCCGCTTTCCGCAAGCTGCCATTTACCCACACGCCCAATTCGCGGTAAGAGAACAATCGAGAAGGACATCTTGATTTACAATGCTGTCGGATCCGCCCAGCTCCGCGAAAGCGCGGGGTCGTACCATTGCTGAACATCAGGAGATGGTGCGAAAGTTCTCATGGGAGATCAGATCCATCAACGGCTGCCTGGAGGACGTTCGTCAACTGTTGGCGCACGCGCTTGGCATTACCGGGCCGCAGTGGATGGTCTTGATCGGCTTGGCAGATTTGAAGGCAGAGAATGGTGTTCCGGTCAATGTGGTATCAAAGCTGATACACGCCGACGCTTCATTCGTCACGCTCCAATCAAAGGCACTGGAGAAAAAGGGCCTGGTGCGTCGCAAGTCCTGCACAAGCGATGCTCGGGTTGTGCGGCTGTCGCTGACGGAAACAGCTTACAAGCATCTGGCGAACGTTGCTACGCAACAGAAGGCACTGGATGAGTTCGTTTTCGGCGAATTCAGCGCTGCGGAGTTCGCCGAGTTCGCTGGCAAGCTGGCCGCCGTCAGGCGTCGTCTGGAAAAAGCTCGCTTGAAAATCGCCCTGGAGTTCTGAGGACCAGTTGCACGATCCTCAGAAATAACGAGGCGCAAATGCCGTGTCCGATCTTTCAACTTTCGACGTTTTGTTAAAGCAACGCAGACGACGCTGGCTGTGGTCAGTTTGCACGATCGATGGTGCGCGGATTATGACCGGATCAGGACGGAGCCGATCTGCCGCCAACTATGAAGCCACGCGGGCACTTTTCTTGTTGCTACTCAGTGCACCGTATCGTTCGGGACGTCGAGGGACTCAAACCGAGCAGGAGACCCATCCGCAGCGCTTGCTTTCACCCACACTTCAGGTCCACCGGGCTCTTCGATGAATGGCCGGCTCCGGAATTTGTTTCTTCTTGAGCCTGCGCGACTGACGACGGTTGTTGAGCATTTGCCGCATTGCGCCTCGGCCTAGTGTCGCGGAAGGCTGCTATCCCGTCGTGTCGATGCAAGCAAAAATTGGCTGAAGATAACAGCCGGTGCGTTCGGGTCAGGCGATCACATTGCTCCGCCATTCTGGCACCTTGCGGCGGATTTCCGGGTCTTCGGAAAACATTGGATCCGCACTTGGCGGCATCAGCAAATCGCCTCAACCTCCAGGATATGGGCCCTCCAGCCTAAGTGGAATTGGCCGTCCAGCACTATTGCGCTGAACCCGGCGGGAACGTCGTACGCCCGCCGCTTGCGTCTCCTGGATGGAATCCGGAGCCTCTTACTGGCTTGATGAGTACATCGATCTTTTTCGTGCGATCCTGAATTGCACGACGAACTCGGCATGGACGGCGAACCAGTACTCTCATCTCTGCTGCACTGATACGGCCAGCGAAGCCGGCCTCACCCTTTGGGCGCGCGAGGATGAGCCAGCATTGGCAATCCGATTTCAAAGGATCGGTTTGGTCCCAGGCCCCGCCGGCAAGCAGATCGGAGTGTCATCCGATCAAGCTCTCCGCCTCCGACTGCGCCGCGGTGAACCTTAGCATTCCGATTGCCGCGGCGATGCAAATTACTCGGCAGCATGTGAAGAAAACGAAACGCTTGCGAGGAAGCCGATAAGCAAGCTGCTTCGCCCGCAATTCGACCACTCAACAATGTACGGCATGGGGTCCGCAGGTTTCCAGGATTATCCCGCTCAAACAGAAAATGGTGCGGGACAACGCAGAGGACGAATGGCGGACAACAACGCAGTCTGCAGCCAGGTCCAAGACACAATCTCCAATCGCTCACAAGGGCGGCTCGCGAGCCGCCCAACTCTGTTCCGCGACACGGAGTTGCTATCGCAGATGTCCGAGTCCAATTCCGAGATTCAAGGCCTTCTGGCGTAGCGCACCGACAGTACGCTTGGTCATCTTTGCTAATTTTGTGACCGGAGTCCGAGCCTTCGAATGGGCCTTGAGCTCCTTGATATCTGCCTTGGTCCACTCGCGCCGCTTAACGCGTTTCTTCTTTGCTTGCTTCACAGTAGATGCTCCTTTCAGAGGAGCGGCTTGTAGCACAACTTTTCCGCAGCGACGACCCATAAAAGACGATCAATCACAGGAACTCGCGCTGCTTTGGCGACCCAAGAGCTAAACCGATTGTCAATGGCAGCTGCGGCGTTGCGTGAATTCGTCAGGTTTCGGCCCGACTTGGCTACGCATTTGCGAACGCAGCAATCCGCGCTTACCGGCTTCAACAGGGCAACGCTCGCTATTGAGCGAGGACGAAGCGCACAACGCCTGAAAATGATCCGAACCCGGAGTCCCTGTTTCTTTCCTTCATTTTTCCATCCTGTTGGACGCCTTGTTGAGAGATGGGCCCGTTTCATGGAATCACAGGAGCGCACGCTGTAGTTTGGATCACCGCTCACACATACACCATATAACTATGCAACCTTGCTGTGATATACTTTGTGTGCAGCTACTTGACCGGCACGCTTCACACGAGGTGCGAGGCATCATAACCATAGCGCAGGACATTTCTGCGAAATGGATGCAACTTGTGTGCCGCTGAACAAGCGCTTCTCCCCGCCGCGATGACGAAGTAACAGGCGCGGAGACAACACGAGTATCCACGCAGTCGACTACTGGCCCTTCCAAGCGGTATCGCCGATTTCAACCTTCGCACGGAACATATTCGGCTTCAGCCCCGCCTATTCCGGGCGAACCGACGACTCCTTTTGCTAATCGGAGCACACCGCGGGCGCCTGGACCGTCTCCTCATCTGATTCCGATCCGCGTTCTGTTTCGTCACCGGATTCCTGACCTTCGTCCACCGTGCAGGGACGGATCCGACTGATACGCGTCCGAAAGATTTCCGCGCGCTCACATCGCGGACATGCACACCATGATGGCGTTCGTCGAGACCCGGAAGTGCGCATTGGCTGGATTCACGCCTTGGGGTAAACGATTGCGGATTTGCGATACGCGGCCGATGCACCGCTGTTGATCATGTCATTCATGATGGTATCCACGGCGTTGTCGAGAGCATGATGCCGAAGATCTGAGCACAGTCCGGCGACGCTGGATGTTGTCGATGTGCGGCCCGATCAGATGGAATAGCGCTACGAATAGTCAAGCCCATCAGCGCGTTTCTTGGAGATTAGTACGAGCCCCTGCGAAGCGGGCGCTGCAGATCGACTGAAGCCCATATATCGAGGCCACGACAATTGCGTTGGCGCCGAACGCCAGGTTTGTCCATTGCGCTATAAGACGCCCAGAGCCGGTCAGAGCTGACTCCAAGGACCGGCAAGCTCAGCACCCGTGGCGTAAATTGTTAAGCGATCACTGGCCCACAAGTTCGGCGATGCAGGGCACAGCCAGGCCGCTCATCTTCGGATCGAACAATGGCTATCGGATCGTATCCCCGAGCACGACGGATTAGCATTAATCGCCAACGTACTGCAGGTGTTATCCGCCTCACGAGCGAGGGCACGCAGCGTCGCCTCGTTCGGGCAGTATTTCACGGCACTTGCCGGCTTCTCTCGTTTAAGGCTGGCCGCACATCGCGCCTTGGCGTGGCACAGTCCACATACGCGCTGAAGATCGCGCAACACGTCGCCTTGCGAGGAGGCAAGCGATTCCTCGGAAATGCCGGCACGCGCGAGACGCTTGCTCAAGAGCTCGGGCAAGCTCGGACTTTGCGCCAGCGCTCGAAAATCGGACGTGGAGAGATTAAGCTCCCGCGCGATAAAGTCGATGTCCTGCCGGCTCAAGTAAGCCAATTCTGATTGCTGGGACAGGCTCGCCCGTAACCTGCGGAGCAGATTTTTGAACAGTCCAGAACCACGAATATGTGGAGGTTGAGTAACCATGCGCGATACCTCTCAAGCTTGCTTTAGCTGCCCGAGCCTGGCTGGTTTTTGACATCCATCAAATAGGACCCCGACTTGCGGGAAGAAACTCCCCGGGTAACGCCCACCGAAATGCACCTGCGGTGACAGCGAGCTAGCTACGTTCCCTGGTGACAAAAACCCGTCTATCGGTGGCGATAGCGCCGCTGGGCAACAAGGATTGGCGACAGAGAAGTCTCCCTAATCTCATGTTCGCGAGCAACTGAAAACCAACGCCTTGTCGCTCTTGAGGGCCCCTCAGCGGCCGCGATCGCATAGCCAGTGATCAGGTTGATGCGAACCCACACGATGCCGCCGAGACTCAGTTCTTCAGTGCTCATAGCTGTGGCCGCGACCAGTGCCGGAAAGACCATCGACAATCCGCAGCAAGCAATCAATCCGCCAACTGCTTCGCAGCCCACGTCACCACACGTCTCGTCCTGATCTGCAGCGAACCAGTGCGATTCTCCTTCGATTCTCTTCCCACCAGAATCCTCACATCATTGCGCATTCGAGATTTTGATCTCGCTCAATCCGATTGCGCAACGGCTTGATAAGGTACCACGCGGGGGGATGAAGGCACGCTTGAAACGCATAGGACACACCATTCATGATACACATTCTGCCGGCGTCGATCGGTCTGATCTTGGCCATTATCATCACATTCGCTCAGATGACTCCACTGCCCCGGCCGATTCAGCGGAGACATCCAGCTAGCCTCGCCGGCTCGTCGCCGCCGTCCATTCGACGTCGCGTTTGACGTTCGTTGACCTGCAACATGGGTCGGTTGCGTCTTGCCATCGCGGGCGAGACAGGCGATGCGGACCGCACTGCCCGGAAGATTGCTTGATCTTGTCAACCAGCAACGATGAACGGCACCGCGGAGCCGGTCGCCATCTCACTTGGGAACGCATCGAAACGGCGCCCTTTGATCGCGTGTTGGAGATTGCCGTGATCGAGGGGAACATCATTCACCGGCTGGTCTTCCCCTGCCGCCGCAGCTTCGGTGGCTGGATCAAAGTACAGACGGGAGAACGCGTCGCCGTGCAGCCGACCCATTGGCGCGTCTGGTGCGAATAGCATCGGATGTCCTCCGCGGTTCATCACCGCGGATCGAGACGCATCTGCTGGCTCGACTGCCACCCTGGAAGCCGCAATGCGATCGACACGATCGCACCAGCCGAGTTCCGAGGACCGCGCGAATTTAGATCGCTCGCCACGGTCTTGAAAAACGAGTGGCGCAAGCCAAGGACAATTGAGAGTGGCGAGGTTCGCTGCACAGTCCTCAGCCACCCCCGAGCCACCTGCAACTTCTCGATTATCCCGCCAGTGAGAGCTTCACTCGAGAGTGTGCGAACCGCCCCCATTCGAAATTTCGCGGTTGATCGGCTCGATGTACTCGGGCAGCCCCCTCATCGTGCCTTGGCCGACTTTCTGGTTGCTCTCCTACAATCAGTCGAGGTGGAATCGCTTTCGTCCCAATGCCACGATTTCCCGGTCGCTCGGCCGATCGCACGGCTCAACGTGCACGGTGAGGTCCGGCCGCGCCCTTATCAGAAAGTGCATAAGTTCGGTCTTCTCGGCACCTGGCCCAATGATGAGCACATCAGTGCAGCCGCCGACGGCTTCGCCGACCCTGATGAAGAATGTGGGATCTTCATGGATGCAGCCGGGGCCGGTCGTATTCGCTTTGTGATGCAGCTGCTGGGATGGCAAACGCGCACGCACGGCCGTTGCGCTGGCGCCTGTCATTCCGACAGAAAATATCTTGGCTATGAAGTGATCGATCCAGATGACTGAGTGCACATGTGTTCGAACTGTCATTCCGCTCATGAACTGGCTCCAATATCCCCTCTCGCGGTTTACTCCCTCAATCGGAGCACTGCCGCCGCAAGCCTTACTGCGGCTGACGCACCGATTGCGGTTCCTGCGGCGACGACGGGACCTGAGCAACGCCGTAGATATCTAACGCCTCGGCCACATCGTCGACACTCCGTGGCAAACAGCGCGCCCGTGACGACCACACGTCGGCAGTTAGGAATGCGAAAGCTCCGACGAGCTTTCCGGGTCGGCCTCATTGTCCGATCTGTGCTGCGGCAGAATGGCGGTTTGCATGAATCGCGAGCTATCGCGACCAGCAGGCCTGTGTTGACATGCACGAGACGCAGCCTGTCGATCACGACGCCGAAGCCCGCAGATTGGGGTGACATTGCGCGTGTAGTGGCTGCGCTCGACCGATTTTGCCACCGTAGAGTTCGCCTGCCCGAGCGATCGCCCATCGCATGGTCTGAATTGACGGCATCGTGGGGCATCGTCCGAGCCGCCACGCATGACGCGCGGCAACGGGTCTCGATTTCTCAGCTCCACCGATTACCAATGCGACAGGCATCATGCCGGTTCTCCTTACTCGGCATCAGAGCATTGCAAGAAATGCGCCGCGGCCGAGTTGATCTCGCTCAAACGAAGTCGGCAAACGATTATGCGAAACGTCAAACTGTCCCCGCGAAGGCCAGGATCTGACGGGCAACGCGTCGTTTCATGTTAGGAGAAGGGCAATGTTCGGAACCATACTGGTCCACATTCCCACGGAACTTCCGGTGCGTCCTGCGCTGAACGGATCGATCTCCCTCGCCGTCAGCACGGGTGCCCATCTCGACGCTACGGCGATCGGATACGAGAGAACGATCGTGCCCCTCATTGCGACCGGCGGCGCACCGGTCACCTCGATCTTCGAAGTCGAGCACGACCGGGCGCTGAAGCGAGCTGAGGCGGCGATTCGCGCCTTTGATCGGGAGGCGAGGAACGCCGGCATCTCCTACGCGACCCGCGCGGTCAGTGCGGTCCCCTCCGAGGCGCGCGCGCTCCTCTGCGCGAGCGCGCGCGTCCACGACGTGACTATCGTCACGCAGCCGCGGAGCGACCACGACAGCTATGATAACGTTATGCCAAGCGAGATCCTTTTTCAGGCCGGAGGTCCAGTCCTGTTCATGCCTTACGCCTTTCATAGCCCTTTTTCAGCCAAGCGAATCGGGATTTGCTGGGACGGCAGCCGGCTGGCAGCCCGCGCGGTGCACGATGCTATGCCGCTGCTGCGCAAAGCCGATGCTCTCACCATCATCATGGTCACCGGCCGCGGCACTGTCTCGCCCGAAAGCTCCTGCGACCATCTGGTAACGCATCTGGCAAGGCTGGGCCTCGCGGCGACGGTCATCTCGGTCCTCCCGGTGCGCCGGTCGAAGCTCCAATCGATCCTCTCGCGCGCAATGGACGAAAGCTTCGATCTCATAGTGATGAGCGCGTGCAGCTCCTCCTGGCTGCACGAAAAGCTCCTCGGCCGTATGAGATGCGATCTGCTTCGGTCAATGACCGTCCCGACCTTGATGTCGCATTGAGCGAGGGACCATCCATGCGATTTTCCGCCATTCCGTCCTGCATGCCCCCAGCGCCAGCCAGAAATGAGTCATCACGATCGAGGGCATCTGAAGCTAATGGCCGATGAGCGTCGGCGAACCAAATCAGCGACGCCGTCGATCCGACGGTGACTGAGCTCGCCCTCGATCTCGGCTCAGGGACGCACTCAGGTTTCCTCTTCGTCACGAGCGATTGATCGAGACCCATCGATCAGATGCTGCGATGCTGCCACGCGGACCCAGGCGACGGGTCCTTTCCCAAATCAGCTCATCCAAGCAGCGTGTTGCATTAAGGGACGTTCGCTTGATCGGCAAGTCGACGGTTTTCCTGCTGCACCGCAATTGGCCTGAGCTGATCTGCGCGCCACGGAACGGCTGGTGAACTGCGGCTCCTCTTTGCGATTTAGGCTGGCAGCGCCCGGTGGATCCCGGCTCGGATCGGGCTTGATCCAGCGCAATTGGGCACAATCGCTTTCAGCTTACATTGTCTAAGTCGAAGGTTCTTGCCCGGGAGTACTACAATGATCGTCGATCGTTTGCGTCGAGAGCATCGCAATATCGACCTGCTCCTCAACGCACTTCAGCGCGAACTGGATATTTTTGAACGTGGGGATCGTCCTGACTATGAAGTTATTCGCGCGATTGTCAGCTACTTCGAAGTCTACCCGGAACTGTACCATCACCCGCAGGAAGATTTGATCTTCGCCAAACTGAAGATCCGTGATCCGGATGCGGCTGCAAGCCTCGGAGACATCACATGTGAGCATCACGAAGGCGCTGATCGTTTGCATCATCTCGCTGAAGCGATCGATGGCGTTCTCGCAGATCGAGAGATCCTTCGGCAAGATGTCGGCAATATTGTGCGCAATTTTATAATGCACGAGCGACATCACATGACGTGGGAAGAACGGGATCTCTTTCCCACCGCCCTCAAGGTGCTATCAGCTGAGGATTGGGCGGAAGCCGCTTCCGCCCTCAACGATCATGGAGATCCGCTATTTAGTGAGGATGCCGAAGCGATTTCCGACGCGCTAAGAGCGCACATTCTGGAACTCGCGCAAGAGGCTGAAGCCGAACGACGCTCGGCCGCGCTTTCATCCGCGATGGCGGTGGTCGCACGCGGCGGCACCGAGGCAAACGGGCCGTCGCCTTGACGGCGGGTCATCTTCGGCGATGTCAAGTAACTGCAAACCGGCGACTTCGGCGATTGTCGCAGAATGTGCATATTCGGGTCCCGCGCCGGACCACATCACACCAAGCCGGATGGGCATCGTTGCCTATAACCACACTGCATGGGCGAAGGCGCCTCCAAGTTCCTCACGACATGCCCGTTTATCGCCGGTTGGCAAACCTCGGCTGGATGGCGCGTCAAGACAGGCGCGCACGACGTCGGCGGCCGGACGAAGAGCGATCCCGGCGGATCGAGACGGCCTGCCTTGAACCGCTGTCACTTGCGGCTCGAAGCGATCCGACGCAGGCAACGGACACGCCTCACCGAACATGCTGGGGGCGCGAGCGGCTTTGGCCACTCGGCGCGATGACAGACGCGAATGGGCCACCACGAGAACTGCGGTACGCTGGTAGCACGCGCATATCGATGCATACCTTGTCAGTTCATCCGCGAACCGATGTATGCGCCGTGTGGTCATCGCCTAGCCAATCCCGACTTGAGGATCGTTGCATGGGCACGCCGGGCATTTTTTTGAGCAAGCGCAATGATCGTCTGCCGCAAGTCCGATAGTCGCGCCGGAGAGAAAGAAAGGAAACCGAATGCGACCGGATCTGGCAAACTCCTACGGGCAGGACCGGCTACCGCGCTACACCAGCTATCCCACAGCTCCGCATTTCTCGTCGTCGATCAGGGAATCAGACTACCGCGCATGGCTCAAGTCGCTGCGAAGCCGGCAGTCGGCATCGATCTACCTGCACGTGCCCTTCTGTCGCTCGATGTGCCGGTACTGCGGGTGCCACACGTCTGTCACGAAGCGGAGCGAACCGATCGCGACCTATGCGGCAGGGCTGCGCACTGAGGCCGACCTCGTCGCAGAAGCCATCGGTCAGCAACTGTCGATCTCTCATGTCCATTTCGGGGGTGGCACTCCGACGATCATGACGCCCGAAACCTTCGCTGATCTCGTCGGCGCGCTACGCTATTCGTTCCTTGTGTTGCCTGGTGCCGAGATCGCGGTCGAGATCGATCCGCGGACGTTGACAGAGCCGATGGCGGAGGCGCTGGGCTATTGCGGGGTCAATCGAGCGAGCCTTGGCATCCAGAGCTTCGATCCTTTGGTGCAGTGCGCCATCAATCGCCGGCAGAGCTTCGAACAGACCGCAATTTCGGTCGAGTGGCTGCGCCGTGCCGGCGTGAACCGGATCAATTTCGACCTGTTATATGGCCTTCCCCTGCAGACCGTCGCGTCTTGCCAGAACACCGTCGCCAGGTGCCTCGAGCTGCGGCCGGCTCGATTTTCGGTTTTTGGCTATGGTCATGTTCCATCGTTCAAGAAACATCAGCGCAAGATCGACGAAGCCTCTTTGCCTGACAGCGTCGCACGGCACCTCCAAGCCGAGGCAATCGCGGAAGCTCTGGTTGATGCCGGATACGTACGCATTGGCCTCGATCACTTTGCCCTCCCGGACGACAACCTGGCTCTGGCGAGGCGGCGAGGCACGCTGAGGAGGAACTTCCAGGGCTATACGGACGATTCAGCGGACGCTCTCATCGGTCTCGGCGCCAGTGCGATCGGTCGCCTGCCCCACGGATTTGTCCAGAACACCGTCGCGATACGCGAGTATCTCGCTCGTATCATCGACGATCGGCTCCCAACCGCCAAGGGTTACCTGCTCACGACGGACGATCGATTCCGCGCCGAGATCATCGAAAGGATCATGTGCGACATGTCCGTCGATCTTTCTCAAATACTTCGCCTTCATGGCCAGGATCCGGAATCGGCCATCATCGACCGGGCTCGGCTCGACAGGCTTGTCGCGGACGGCGTCGTGATCATGGACGGTGACCGCCTTACCGTCAGCGACGGTGCACAGTTCCTTGTCAGAAGCGTCGCCTCGGCGTTCGACGCTCATCTTCCTCGTTCGGAAGCTCCCCACACTCGGGCAGTTTAACTCGACTCGCCACCGTCCTGTCCAGAACGACGACCGTCTCCAGACAGTCGCTGAAAGAGGCGCTCGGCGCACAAATTGATCGCAAATCCAGCAGACCACTACGTTCCGGCGCAGGACAATCGTATCTGTCGCAGAAGCAAGTGCCTGGCTCCTGCAGAGCCCACCCCGTTAAGGGGACCTTCGCGCTTCACTCACTTATTTCAAAGCAGATTCTGGACGAGCTCATGGTCCCCGGACGCACTTAAGGTGCGTCGAGCAACTCAACAAGCGTGTCAGCAAAAGAGCTCCGATTGCACCGATCCAGGCACATCACGGTCAGCCACGTCGACGCCCGCTGGTCGAGCGCACCGCGCCGCCAAAGAACGGTTTACGTCGCAAACCTTCGTATATGTTCCCAAACCCATTCTATATTGGCCGCATACCGCCGCGCAATTGAGCCACGTCTCAACTGCGTCTAGCCTACCGACCATCGGAGCAGCGATTTTCCGGCGCCAAGCGGTCGTGCAGTCGAGCTCGCTGGTCCAATGTCCAATGCAGTCAAGTCGGTTGAACCATGAAGGTAACCTCCTTGGTGGATCTGACGCGAATGCTCTGCTCGTTCACTGTCACATCTTGTCCGGATGACAATGGGCCGGCTCGTGACGCGTCGTCGGCGTTCCAAGGGCACGACAGCCATCCAAGGTTACGCGCAGGAGACACAGACTCCATTACCGATTTTGTTGCACGCGAAGGCCGGGTTGACTTTCACGGGACGTTGTCCAAGTCGGCCAGACTGATCCGAGGCCCGATTTCGCTCGACCATCGGGTTTTTCGCGACCACAGTTTACGGCGAATGCCCTCGCCGTAGTCGAGCCGTCGGTAGCCCTCCCTCTACCGATGGAAGTTGGCGCGATGTGTAACAGCGTCGCTCCTCCCGGGCTCACTTCCGCCCGGCCGCCGAACAGCGGCCGGGCGTTTTTTTTTTGCGAACGCGCCGAAATTCACGAGGTCGCGGTTCCGGAGCAGAGGGAGCCACTTCTTTACCGGAATAAATCCCTTGAACCTCACGTTGCGTCAGGGCGTAGGACTCATACGCGCTTTTTCAAAGCAGGACGCGGACGGGGATGCAACGCAAGCCGAATAACAGACATGGTGCGATCAAGCGGCCGGATGGGAAGGCCGAATTGAACGTGTTTACGAGCGGATCGGTCAAATGGACACGGTGGTTGTGATGAAGCACTGCGTTGTCATCACCACGTTGCTCGCTGTCGCCGCAGCTCCGGTTTGCGCGGCAAAACTCAGCGGCCCGGCGCGCGTCATCGACGGCAATACGATCGAGATCGAGCAAACCAAAATTCGGCTCTCGGGCATCGACGCGCCGGAAACAGATCAGATTTGCCTCGACGTCCATGGCCAGAAATGGGCCTGCGGCATAAAGGCCCGCGATGAACTTATCAAGCATTCGAATGGCCAACTCTGGGACTGTCATACCACAGGTGTCGACCAGTACGGCAGGTCGCTCGGCAACTGCTTCATCGCAGGCGAAGACGTGAGCGCCTGGATGGTACGATCGGGCTGGGCACTTTCACTGGGGCGATATACCCATAGCTACGATATTTATGAAGTTGTGGCGAGCAATGCCTATGCAGGCCTGTGGTCGGGGGCGTTCATCGCGCCTTGGGACTGGCGTCACCGCAACAAAGCGACGATCATCGTTGGCGCGAGCTCGGTACCAACCAACGCTCAGGAACTGCTGCTCGGACCCGATTTGCTGTCGGACCCGCCCTCACCCGAATGCTTGATAAAGGGCACCGTGGACGGCAAGGGCAAGCGCGTTTATCACTTGCCCGGACAACTCAGTTACGGACAAATCAACATGACGAAGAAACCGGATGAGCGCTGGCTCTGCAGCGAAGCGGAGGCCGAGGCCACTGGTTGGCGCAAAGCCGCGCGATAAGATGACCCATATGCGTGCAGACCTCTCCCCAAATATGTCTCGTCCGATGGCAATCGCCCCTTCTCGTCGTTCCCTGATGCTGCTCGCAGCTTCGGCTGTCGGCTTGCTGCTTGGCAACAGCATTGTTGATGCGAAGGACGTAAAGGCGCCGCCAAAGCCGGATAACTTGCTTTCGCCGGACGCAGCCCTAAAGCGGCTCATGGAAGGTAATGCCCGCTATGTCCAGGGCGTATCGCGCCGCGACGATTTCAAGCACGAGCGCGAAGTATTGGTCGATGGGCAAAATCCCTATGCGGCGGTTCTGAGCTGCGCCGACTCTCGTATAGCACCTGAACTTGCCTTCGACAGCGGACTTGGCGATCTGTTCGTCTGCCGCCTCGCCGGCAATTTCGCCAACGACGACACCGTCGCCAGTATGGAATATGCGGTGGCCGTGCTGCATACGCCGCTGATCTTCGTACTCGGTCATGACCGTTGCGGCGCCGTCGACGCCGCGATCAACTCGCTCAAGGACAACAAGCCGCCGCCGGGGCATATTCCGTCTCTCGTCACCGCTCTGAGGCCCGCGGTAGAGGCATCTCGCCACCAAAGCGGCGATGTGTTCGCCAATGCGATCCGGCAAAACGTGATCGATAACGTCAACAAGCTCAAAACGGCAACCCCCATCCTGAACGCGGCAGTTGATCAGAACAAGCTGAAGGTCTTAGGCGGCCTCTATCGGCTCGACACCGGCAGGGTCGATCTGCTGAACTGACGCGGACATCGGACGTTGCTTCGCGCGACTGCGAACGACCACACTCAAACATCACCCGCGCCACGCACAACGACCATTTGATTTGGCGCAGTGTTGCAGCCACATGAACAGATCTTTTGACCCTCTTGCGGCGAAGACAGGAGATATCCGACTTCCGAGTTTTCGATTGAGGAGCCCTCGCCGGTTGCGGGCCTTACAAAATTGGGGGTGGCGATAGGCTCTTCTCGCCACAACCTAGGCCAACGCGCCGGACGTGGGCCGCGTCACACTTACAGTACAGCTTCAGGAGTAAGCTTTGATATGCGTGGGCTCTTAATCCTCCTCGTACTCTTGGTACTGATGTTGGCAACGCGGGGCCAGTACCAAGATAGATTCGCGCCACGGCCGACGGCGTCAATACCTCCCGTCAATGCGCCCTAGCCAACAGAGTTGATTGGAGCGGCAGATTGCGCCGAGGCACGTTGGATTTGACCGGCCGCCGAATATCGAGTGCACTCCAGCCCGGTAGGACAGACCCGGCGCGGAGGCCGCTTCGTTCATAACGTCATGAATGGCGCCGGATCAGTCCGGCGGGCCGGCACTCAACTGTTACCGCATGAAGAACCAATCAGCATCATCGACCCGAGTCTGAGCAACCACCTTCCATCGAAACATCCATTCGGCGACGTGGTTGAATTCATCTTCGCAGATCGACCAGTCGTAGCCCATCGACGCGGACGGGTGGGTGAGCTCGGTACCATTGTCCCCATGGAGTTTCTTGCCAACGCGAGACAATCTGGCAAATATTCTCGTGGCTCATCTGCCGTTGCCGTCGATACAAATCATCCTGCTCAGGATCAAGCGGTCAGCCTGGACTGAAGACCAGATAGAGCAGGATTACGACCACGACAGCTGCCCAGCCCACCGACGTGAGGAAGATTGATGCTCGCGTTGGCATTCGGATAGGCTCTCCCGCATCAGGCAAACGAAGGGACCGCCGACGCCAAAAGCGGTCTGGTCCACCTCGCGCCATGACTTTGGACCCGCCATAAGCTCGGAACTTCCGCGGGTGTGAAGTAAAAACAGCTTGCGATCGAGTGGAATAGTTACGACGTTGCGAAAGCGACACACCCGGCGTACGATACGGACGGATCCACGAGCGCATTCTGCACGATTGCTGTCATCCCTCTGCCGGTCCGGTTCAGCAACCGCTCATGGTCCAGTCCTATCGGGACGCTCCGGAAGCGACGTTCACGTGTCCGCTGGGTTTTGTCGCCAGTTCTGGGTTCTGCGCGCTCCGACGCGGGGTCCGATGCGGATCAGTGAGAGGGGACGTGCAGAGACGCCATTTCCTTCGGTTTTCTATCGACGTCGCTGCTGTTTACCAGCCCAGGCCTCCCATAAGGCGTCGATCGCACCGTGCCCACGGGACAACATTGGTGCGCAACGCATGGCTTCATCATTGAGCTGCCTCGTCACGGGTACCTCGTTGCCATTGGATGAGCTGTTGGATGTATGGAAGGATGTGTCGCTCTGGCCGAAGCGCCATGATCACGATCCGCGGATTCACCGCGCGTCACCCCACGTCTCTTCGACCAAGGCATCAACCATATCGGATACATCGTCTTGTCCGACGTTAAGCGTCAGGGAGATTCGCAACCGGGCCGTTCCCAGGGGCACGGTTGGCGGCCGTATTCCACGGATGTCAAAGCCGCGCCACTGCAGCGCAGAGGCTAGCCGCATCGCGCGCGCGTTGTCGCCCACAACGTAAGGAATGATCTGTGAGCTCGAGGTGGTCGGGCGGCCGCACAAAGCGAGTTCCCGGTGCGTGAACTCCATCAGATCGACCAATTTTTTCTGCCGCTCAGGCTCCTCCTGCAGGATCAACAGTGCTTCCCGCACGGCGACCGCCATCAGGGGTGACGGCGCGGTGGCGAACATGAATGGTCGGCAGCGATTGATCATAAAGTCACGCAGTACACCGGAGGCGGTGACAAGCGCGCCCGCTGCGCCAAGCGCCTTCCCACAGGTGTGGATCACCACGAGATTTTCTCGCCCTTCATAGGGTGCGGTGAGCCCTCGCCCCTGCTTGCCGTAAACGCCTGTGGCATGAGCCTCGTCCACCACCAGGAACGCCTCGTGTCGTTCGGCGATTGCCATCAGATCCTTCAGCGGCGCAAAATCGCCGTCCATGCTGTACAGGCTTTCCACCACGATCCAGACGCGCCCCATTCCGCCCTTGGCGCGCCAATGGCCAATCGTGTCTTCGACCGACTGGGGCTCGTTATGGCCGCTTATCTGGCACTTGGCTCGACCGGCTCGCGCGCCTTCATGGATACTGGCATGCACGAGCGAATCGAGAACAAGCAGGTCGCCTTGCTGCGGCAGCGTTGTCAGAACAGCAAAATTGGCGATGTAACCGCCCCCGAAGAAAAGGGCTGATTCGGCTCTGAAGAACTGCGCCGCTTCAGCTTCAAGAGCTTCGTGCTCTTCACAATTGCCGCGCAGGAGCCGCGATCCACCTGCGCCAATTGGCGTGCCGGCCCCAAGCGCGGCGAACAGAGCCTCTTTCATGCGCGGCGCGCTCGCCAGCGCCAGATAATCATTCGATGCAAAATCGAGTCCTGTGCGCGGCCTCAGCCCGCGCAGCCGGTCATCGTCCTTCAGGGCCTCCAAGGCTGTGACATAGCGGTTAAGCTTGCCGATATAGGTTGGGTTCATTGCTCACTCCGCCCGACGCCATCATCGCGATGACGACCTCATGGCCGCAAAACGAAAGATGAAAGATCCACAATTGTCTCCGTCGACCGGCACAACTCAGGGCCCTGCACGTTTCGCTCTCGCGCGTTCACCTCTCTGCGGGTGCCGCAACTCGTGTATCCACCATTCGGGTCTGATTGGAATCATTGGGCACACCTTGATTACATCGATGACAGGGTGCGCTTCGCTTCGATATTGGTCGGTTTCTGCGTGTTTGTTGATCAGGTATCCTGTCGCTTTGAGCACCGCGATGGATCGAATCCTGATAGTGCAGATCGGCTTCTGTCACGCGACGAACTTGCAAGAAGATCCAATGCGCGCCGTCCCAAAACGCACAGCGCCTGCACTTCATCGGTCATGAACTGACGTCCGGCGACGAGGCCGCGTGCCCGGATGCGTCAGGGTTTGGGTCGTCGCGAGCAAGCGTGCCGGTGCGGTCGGATCGAGGCACTCAGCGGCAGCGTCGCTCATCGGCATACGATTGACTTCGTTGCATAAAGCGGATCGGCAAGCAGGGCGAACATGCCGAGGCAACCATCGACACGCTCGCCCATGCCGTGCCGCCCCCGCCGCGTACCTCGATGCCAGCGCCATGCAGAGACGTCCGCACCCTCGATCGTTCGCACCTTAAAGGGCCTTTCCCGAATGCCGCCGAGAGAGCGAGAACCAGAGAATAGCGCGGGCAATTCCGCACTCCGCGTCGTGTTGTTGGCATATTGCGCTTCGCTATGCGCGCGCAAACTTCGTTCAGAACGGACAAATGCGCCCGCACTTAGCGATCGTGATCTAATCGCATCATAAACGTACGATACGCACCATGTCTTTCCTAACACGACCGCCCACTTCGTCGTCTCGAATCCCGCGTGTTGCGCCAGGCCGAAGCGGCGTTGCGAAGCCGTCGATCTCAAGATAGTTATCTGACCGATCTGCGACAGAAGCTCCCTCACCCATGATTCGTCACATCGTCTTGTTTGCTGCCAAGGATGAGGCTCGGCTTGATCAGCTCATCGAAGGCTTGGCGGTACTCGCCACAATCCCGCACGCACGCCGCATCGAGATTGCTCACAATCGCAAGACCGACCAGTTCGACAACGATATCGACGTCGTGGTCTATGCGGAGTTCAACAACGAGACGGAGCTCGCGGCCTACAAAGCGCACGGCCTGTACCAGCAGGCGATCAGGCTGGTGAGGCCGTTCCGGGAGCTGCGGTTCGCGGCCGACTACAATGTATCCACAGATGCGCGCTACGCGGCGATAGGAGGAATGATTCAACTTTGCCGGCGCACCGCGCCTACGCGCGAGCGACCACCCGACAATTGACGTCAAGGACTTACGGGATCCCGGCGAGCGGCGCTTTCGCTTTGGGATGGGACTCACAATGGAAGCGCATCTGTCGCCAGTGATTTTCGTGACAAATCGTTCAATGCACATCCGAGAATTGCAATGGATCGCGCCTGTCACCGCAATGCGCTGCCTGGCGCACCGACCGCATCTGACGTTTCTCGATAGCGCAGCGATGCATGCCTTGCTCGGACGTTACTCTTATCTGAGCTGCGAACCATTCAGCACTTACGTGGTCGAGAACGGACAGCCAAGTTACGATGGAGAGCCCCTGGATGGCGACCCATGGGAAGTGCTTCGCAGCCTTCTCGCCAAGTATCCGCAGGAGCATGATCCCGATCTGCCGCCGTTTCAAGGAGGCGCAGCCGGCTTTCTTGCCTACGATCTCAACCGGACACTGGAGCGATTGCCGGCGCCGGCGATTGCCGGTCAGCATTTGCCCCAATCGATCCTGCACTTCTATGACGTGGTCGTCAGCTTCGATCACCGCGACAAGAGATGCTGGATCGTCTCGACCGGATGGCCAGAGCAGGATCCCGCGCGACGAGCCGAACGTGCGCGCCGTCGAGCCGATGAGTTCGCTGCATTGCTGGCCAGGCCACGGTCGCCGCGAATTGTGCTCCCTGGCACAGCGGGCGCATGGCGTTCGAACTTCAGCCGCGCGAGATACATTGCCGCAGTACAGCGCGTTATCGAATTGATCCTGGCTGGTGACTTGTTTCAAGCGAATATCGCGCAACGCTTCAGCGCCAGGGTGTCGCGTCTATTCGACCCACTTACTTTCTATTCCCAGCTACGATCGTTGAACCCGGCGCCTTTTGCAGCTCTGCTGCGTTACGGCAAGCTGACCATCGCATCGAGCTCGCCGGAGCGTTTTCTCAAGCTTGACGGACGACAGGTCGAAACGCGCCCCATCAAGGGCACGTGTGCGCGGTCTACGGATTGTGTAGAGGACCGGCGCCGCGCCGAACTGCTTCTCGCGTCCGAAAAGGACCGCGCGGAAAATATTATGATTGTCGATCTTCTGCGTAACGACTTGTCACGTGTCTGCCTTCCGCACTCAGTAGACGTTCCGGCGCTGTGCAACCTCGAATCCTACGCTTCAGTACACCATCTCGTGTCCGTCGTTACGGGTGAGCTGGCAGACAATCAGGATGCAGTCGCCCTGCTTCGGGCCTGCTTTCCCGGCGGCTCCGTGACCGGGGCGCCGAAGGTGCGCTCAATGGAAATCATCTCCGAAATCGAGCAAGTGGCACGAGAGGTCTATTGCGGGGCAATCGGCTTCATCGGCTTCAATGGGCAGATGGACACGAACATTGCGATTCGAACTGTCACGATCGACGACGGTCTGGCCGTGTTTCACGCAGGTGGCGGGATAACTGCGATGTCGGATCCAGAAGCCGAATACGAGGAGACGCTCGCCAAGGCGCAGCGGATATTTGACGCGTTTCGTGCTGAAGCTTCCCCCGCACTGTGATTGTCATCATCGATGGTCGTCTTCCTGGTTCCTTAAACCGTCCCTGGGGCAATTCGGTTGCACGCAACATCACCCAGAACACAGGCAAGGGCACCGGCAGATGGACAGATGCTCAAATAAGGCACCGCATCACCAAGGCATCGGCCGCGACGGCCACCATCTCAAGCCTCCGATGGGAGTCGACTCTCGCTCCACGACAAGTCCCCGACGTCGATTCCGCTTCGGACGCCGTTTGTTGAGACCCAGGACCGGGGGTTGGTTGTTGCTTACGCCGGGCGGGTCTATCCCGGCGCCAAGATCTTCGAACGCGACGAACTCTCGCATGAGCGATGGCAATCGTGGCCCATAACCGCGAGGGTGCGCCTCCTGCCCGCGCCGTTCGAATGCGGATGCCCCTAAAGCGCGATGAGATTGGGATCATTCAGCATCGCACTTTGGCTTCGTACTTGAGCAAGATTTCCGCAAAAGCTAAAAGGCCGGATTTCGCGTGTGCAGCATGACGTGTACTTCGTGACGACGTCGCGAGTCCACGTCAGCAAGAACATCACCCTATCAGCCACCTCGCTGGCCTCGAGGAGACTTCCGGAAAATCCCAGGCCCGTCTCAGCTTTTCGGGCGGCTCTCCGCGAGGAGCGCGCGTCAACCACACCAAGGTCGTTCTCGCGCCGCGCATGTTTCGCCCTCAACCAGCTCACCAGCCCGCTTAAGCAAGCATTTGAGACGGATCGCGACCCAAGCCAATCAACTGAAAAATTGAAGAAGAGCGCCTTGGCCTCGATTAACCAACTGGTTCTTCTGCCGAGATTGCAGATTGACACGAGACGTAGGCGCTTGAGACAAGCTTATAACAACAGCACGCTTTTTGCTCGAGTTTCTTGCGCTCGTCGATCTGCAAAAAGCCCCGTATCTTGCGAATTAGTCCTTGTTCTTCGAATCGGATCAGCGTCTCCGTGACGCCTGCACGACCCAGTCCCAAGACGTTGGAAAGGTAGTCACGCGTCACGGGCAGCATGCGGGCTTCGGCAGCATCGCTCGCCAAACAGAGCCAGGACGCGAGCCGCTGTTCCCGATTATGCCGAACTCCGCACAATCCCGTCTGAACGCATTGAAACGTCAGCGCTTGAACGTACTCAAAGAGACGATCTCGGATCACAGGACGTCCCTTTATCACCCGGCGCAAATCCTCAACAGGGATCCTGCGCGCGCGCCCGTGAAAGAGCACAACCGATTGATGCGTCGAACGACGCCCTCCCCACAAGAACGAACCGCCGACCAGACCTCGGTAGCCCACGACTGCCGTTTCAAGCATGCTTCCTCCCGCGGCAACCCTAAGCGAGATGAGCCCTGAGTCGATGAAGTAGACGTGCCCGACATGTCCTTTCGGCTCTTGCAAGATCATGCGCTCTTTCAGCACAATCGGCTCAAGGCACTTTCCGATCGCGGTACGGTCTCGCAGGGGTAGGCTCGTCAGGATCGCATTCTCGACAAAAGGCCGCTTCTTACGCGTCGCAAAGGGCCGGTGCGGCATCGGCCATGCGCCGTACACCGGTTTGCGAGCTGCATTTCTGGAACCGGCAGGCGCGTCGACGACGGCGGACACGTGGTCGGTCATGGTCCCTCTCCGGCCGAGCGGTTTTGTGCATCACGCAGTCAGTCGCCCGGCCTCTACCGAAACGAGGGCCGGGCCGGGTCCCTCTTGTCAGGAGGCGATAAGTCGCGCTGCGCCATAGGCTCGCGGCAGTTCGGCTCTTCCGCGCGTTTTACGACGTCGCGTAAGACAATTTCGGATAGCCATACAACCAGCTCTTTGAGGCGCGCATTCTCTTGCTTGCAACGCTCCAGCTCATCGCGATCGTCTGTCATTGTTGATGCTTCATGGAGACTTTGTCGTCATGGTTCAGTCATGATTGATGTAAAACCTGCGCAAGATAAGAATGCTCCGACGAACACCGTACGTCGGGTACAAACAATCGAGCTTCTGGGCGGAGTGTGTGATCCCGGCCTCAGATTGGATCGTTTCGTACAGCTGGGGGATGGATCTCAGGAGCTTTCCATGGCGCCGCGGATGATCGGGGCACGGCGATATCGCGGCGTCCCAAGCCCGCATGGGGTTGTGCGACAGACCGAGAACGCTCTGGCACCAGCGTGAGCGCGATTCGCAGGGCGAATGGCTATTGATGCCATCGTTCTAGAAGAGAATCGCGAAGGGCCGCCTCATGTTGCGAGGCGCGACCAAGCTTGGCATCTCGCGTCATCGGGCTCGATCAACTTCAAGAACGGGCCGCGATCAACCCATCGTTCTCTCCAGGTGGAGTGCATCACATGCACGCTCGGCTTCTTAACGATCCTGCCGATTGGAGGCTTCCTCGACGGCAACGGTACTCTTCGCACCGATCAGGTTCGACATACCTTGTGTTGCGCGAGAAACTCTACAGCGCTTCTCGTTCCGTTGACCTCCGGACAACTCGTCGCTCGTCCGTCGATACCGCGGTCGATCGTGACGCTGTCGCACGGACGCCGATCGGTGCATTTGGAGTCGAGTTGTTCAAGATCTATGCCGTTGGCCGCCAAGCGGGTCGGGGTGATGTCCCCTTGCTCAACTGGCGGAACTAGGATGGCTTTGCCCCACGAGCCGGCATGCAGGCCGGTTTGTCATGCCCTCGACCAACCTGGACCGCTAAGCATTTGGGTCAGTAGGGCCGCCCATAGACACGACGCTCGCGCGCAAAGGCAAACCTCGGATTAATGCCGCAATAAGCGTACGTGCCGGAAGCCGTCGCCATGCATTGCGCGTAGCTTGCGAATTGGCAGTTGCCTGGATAACCCCAAATCCGCCCCTGCAGGCAGTACGGATAATCTCGAGCGGCGGCGGAAGTTGATCCGGCCGCTGCCAGCGCGGCAGCAGCGCATACAAACAGAAGACGGCGCATGAAGAGCTCCTCTGTCCTGGTCGATCAGATAGGGCGGCCACAGAGCCATTCGCTGAACCGAGATCGAGCGCTCGCTCAAGATGGCGACTCAAGTCTCACCCGTCAATCGATATGACGATCCGCTCGGCCAGCTTTCTGCCGCGGGCCGGCCAGTTTCGCGCGCGAGGCCTGCCAACACCATAGCTCAGCCCTGACCAGACGTGCGGTGCATGTTTGAAGGACGCCTCGCCCGTCAGAGATAAATGATGAGGAACTCTTTAGCTCACGAGCGCTCGTCACAATCATGAGCTGATCGACGCGGACGTGGCTGCCACACTGCCGTAATTGATGCGCCAGGTCGCGCCGGTTATCTGCAATTTCGAATCATTCTGTAGATATGACGATTGTATGTCTTGACTTCTCGAAGAATAATTTGCGGACAAGCGTCGGAAACCCAACAGACAGTGTGAGTTTGGCCGAGCATACTGCCATCCGTGTTGGATTGAAGCTCAGCTCATAGCCGAACATCGGAGCGGAACTACCGTCCGCCTCCGCGACAGTCTTGCGACCGCAATCTCGGGATGTGTATTCGCTTGAGAAAGGTACGGCGCCATGAGTGAGAGCGAAGCAAATGGACAACACGGCTTCGCGATGTCGTTGTTCACGCTCCCGAGAGCCACGTCGCCAGCCACAACTGGCGAACTCGCCGCTCAGAGCATCGCCAGCGCTCAAGACGCCTGCAGGAAGATCAAGGCCATATCGCAGGAGATGGCGGCGACGTTGCGTGAAACGTACTCACGGAACGCCAGAAGCGTAACTGACTATGGCCTCAAGGTCATCGAACTCTCCAACGCCAATACCGCGTCCGCGATCGATTTTTTCACCCATCTCCTGGAGAGCAAATCAGTGACGGACGTCCTCACCCTGTCCGCAACTGAGGCGCGCAGGTCGTTCGAGACCACATCGGCACTGAACCGCGAACTCCTGGAGCTTGCGCAGAAACTTGCGAAGGACACCGCAGAGCCGATGAGGAAGAGCGTCACGAAGGCTCTGTGTCAACCCAGCTAAAGTGGCGCTGCTCCAACCGGACGGTTTCAATCACGAAAACCAAATCCAAGGAGGCTCACATGGGTATGGTGATGGTCAAATGCCCGCAGACCGGACGCGCGATCCCGACTGGCATCACGATCGATCGTGAGGGTTTTCGGCGTAGCGCAGTTTTCTTCAGCAGAACCCACTGCCCCATCTGCCGCGCCGATCATATGTGGTTCGCGCAGGACGCGTGGGTCGACGAGCCGAACACCTTGCCGCCGTGCCGCCCCGCCAAGCCCCAACAGTCGTTCGTCTGAGGAAAGTCCTCTCCTTGGTCAACGATTGCGATGGAACGGACATCATGGCCGACACGCAAATCTCAACTGCAATGTCTACTTGGCGGCTGCAGGCCAAGGACTTTCTTGAAGAGGCACGGCGGATGAAGCCGGGTCCCAAGCGCAACGAGCTGCGCGAGATGGCCAAAGTGTTACGCGCGATTGCCAAGCTCGACGAGCAATCTGCGGATCGCGCCAAACCAGGTGAGGCGACAGGCCGCTGAACACCGCTGCTCGCCTCTCCTTACCTTCCGGCAACGACGTTCCGATTACAGGGGCGTCTTCGCTCGCCAGTCGTCGAAAGAGGCGGTGCTATGGAGCCTTGTGGTGAGGCCTACTCAAACCGCGACGTTGCCCTCTCCTCGGCGTACATCCCGTCGATCCGACGACGCATCAGCGCGTAGCATGCGCAAGCCGAGGCCTGGAGCCGCGGCCGGTCGATCTCGATCATTCCCCGCCGGTCAGACCTGATGGCACCGGCGGCCCGCAACTTGCTCATCTCCAGCGTCACCGTCGTCCGCTGCACCCCGAGCAGTTGCGCGAGTGCTTCCTGGGTGAGAGGCAGGACGTCGTCCGCAACGCGATCGCGCAGCTGCAAAAGCCAGCGTGCGATACGAGCCTCTACAGGGTGCAGCGCGTTGCAGGCAGCCACGTGTTGCAGCTGAAGGAAGAGCGCGCGAGTGTGAAGCTCGACAACGTGCCTGATGGCCGGACTTCGCGCGTAAGCGAACCGAAACTTTGCGGCGGAGATTTGCGACACGGTGCCGGCCACGCGAACGATGGCGGTAACTGAAGACAGCGAGTGTCCAAGTATGGACAGCAACGGCCCGACCGCGCCTTCCCGCCCGATCAACGTGGTGGCGACTGTCTGGCCGTCAGGCATATCGATCATAAACGTTACGGCGCCGCTATGAGGAAAATAGACCTGATCGAGCTCTTCGCCTGATCGAACCAGCACGGCGTTGGGCGTCAACGACAGGTTGCGGCAATGGGGCGCGAGCAAACCGAAGTCTGCAGGCGCCAGTGCGGCCAGGAGCCGATTCCCAACCTTGGTCGAGGCCCTCGTCACAGGCTGCTTGCCTGCCGCCAAGAGCCCAGAGGAAGAGGTACGTTCATTGCAATGTCCCGGATGCTGGCAGATCCCGTTTGCGCACTTCCGTCACTCATTCGCTGAGGTCGCGTGCGCCCCATACGGAAAAGGTACCCGACGCCCGCTCATCCAAGGTCAAGCGAGCTCGTCGTTAGAAGTTGACCAATGCCATACAATACAGACAGTGCCGCGCCCACAGCGTAGAGATAGACAGCAAGTTGAGGCCAGAATTCACCGTCACGGTCGAACATTAGCGCCCGTATTGTTATTGATCGGATGTTTGTCCACATAGAACCTCAAAGGAAGCGGCCGATCGGAAATCCTGTCGATTGCGATCTCCGCCGCCGCCGGAAGGCGCCAAACCCTCTTGGGTGTGCTCCGGCGACGAAGAAAGTCGGGCAAGATGCTCGTTATCACTCTCGCGGCTTCGGTACTATGTGCCGCGCGTCATGGACCAATCGGATTAGGATCGCAATTGAACCTCTCATTGCGCAAATATTGGTCACACCAGCTCAGACGCACTCTGCTGCCATATCCAAGATAAATGCTCCGATGAGCACCGTACGAAACGTACGGAAGATCCCGCTTCTTACGCGAGCGTGTCTCCGCAGCTCCAGATTGGAACGAATCGTACCAACGCTCTGCTGGCCGCCAGCTTGGACTTGCTCTCCAAGAGCTGCGGTCGTGGCGTGAAGGCAACCGAACTCACTAAAACCGCGTGAGCACTCGACTATTGGTTTGCCGCGGCAAGAACGGCTTGGTCACTCCGTGGCGCCAAGGAGCCGATCGCGCTCGCAGAATTTGGCAGGTCTTCGAGCGGCCGCACGTTTGCGCAAGAAGCGCGCGGCGCACGCAGGATCTGAACGCAGCCGCCCTCGTGTAGCCGGAGGCGCGGATCGAGCATCCTGCCTGGCGGGGTCCATGAACTGTCAAAGCTTTCCTTTCAGCGCATCGCGGGTTCAGCCTGCACCCGGCGCGCCGAAATCCGCTTGATCGATGGGCGGACATTTATGCTTACGTTGCCCGGTCGCAGGTGACCCCGCTTGATAAACCGGCCCTGGCCCGACTTCACGAAGGTCCCCGCTGGCCATCCGTCGCGATGCAAGGTGAACGCCGGCTGAATGCTCTGTGTCACGACAAGACGCTCTCGATCGTTGCTGCACGCAAACTTCTGTGCCGCCGCAAAGTGAGATGAGTAATTCCGCGAAATCGCCTGAAAATCACTCAACGATGACCACACGAAGCAGATTGTTATGACAGCCGCGCCGTTCGCACGATTGACGCGATGTGACGGGTCTGTCGAGGCGAATGGCGCGGGGAATCATCAAATCGTTCCCTCGCAAAACACTCAATCCAGGAGACAAGGATGACGTTAGTGAAGACCTCTGTGATCGCATGCGCCCTTTCGGCTTTGCTTGCGGGCCCTGTGCTTGCGCAAGGTCCGTCAGCCGACACCAAGGGTCGCAATGGCGCGCAGAGCATCCAGGGCGGCATGAGCGAAGATGAGGACTTGGCCCCTGAGCCTCACGCCACGGGTGGAAAGATGGGCGTGAAATCGACGAAATCGACTAAGGACACCAAGGGTGCGGCCGGCACCGCCACGCACAAGGGGACAGTTGGCGATTCCGCAACCAGCGGCGCGCCGGTAAGCGGCAAACGCCAATAACGCGTACGCCTACGTCCGCAAACCTCCGGCCGCGCTGCGGCCGGAGGTTTTTGTGCGACGACGACCCACTGGCACGGCCACCACCAGAAACGCCTCTTTGTAAAGTCCAACCTAGTTGGGGTCGGACACCTGCGCCTTCATTGACCAGGCGGACGATGTCGAGGACGGCACGCAACGAGGTCGCGACGAGGAAACCGATGATCGAGTTTGGCCAGGGTTCACGATCCGCCTGCGGTAACATGACCAGCCGGATCGGCCACCCATGGCTCAGTTCGAGCCTGCGGCCTTCTCCTAAGTGATCTCCGCTGCGGGCGGCAAATCTGGACCGTGGGACGTGGCACGGACCGTACCGTTATGTTGCTACCAGAACACGCCTGCCAAGCGTCGGGTTCACATCAGTCCATTCTGTACAAAATTTGCGCACCGACAACGCACCCACTCGCTTATGCATCGCTAGGGCGATGTGTGCTCACTCCCAGACTTGGGCCCCGCTTCGGCGGGGCTTTTTTGTGCCTATTTTCCGCCCTCGGCTGATCGGCCAATGCTTTCGCCAAGATGCCGGACCCCGCCGCGCCGCGCGAAGGTTTTGACACTGGCGACGGCTTTTTGCAGGTCACAGTGATCCCGCAATACCCAGAGATCGGAGCTGGCGACGATCCAACTTACAATCCACCCCGCCCCGTAGATCCCCCGGCCGGGATGCAGGCCAGGCGAATTCAATTCGCGATGTCCGGTTGACGACGCGTTATGCCTTGAATCAGACACTGAGGCGCAAGCATCCCGTTGAGGAGACCGAACCACGTGGTCCCGCCTCCGTTCAAACGCAGCCAGAACGATGGCACGTCGTTTGCTGGAGGACTGTAAAGGATCCGCAGGCTGGGGCTGTCTCGCAGTCACCGAGCAGACGTTCACAGATGTGGGCTGCCGTAGTTGGCGCTTGGTGAAACCGCCAATCGGGAAGCCATGACAAAACGTGCGCGGCCGCTCCAAGACGCAGTGCAGCAGCGCCACTCGCATCACGCCATCGAGGACCAGCTATGAACGCGCCGCCAGGGACGATCACGCGAGAGACTGACATTACGGCTGCAGCCGAGGACACCCTGTCGACGCTCCTCGCCGAGATCCGTGCGCGTCGCAACGAGTTCGGCGCCGCACAGAAGGTTCCAGATGACATCATCGACGGCTTCAAGCGCGTTGGCGTCTATCGGGCCATGGTCGCCAAACGTTTCGGCGGCGAGGAGCGCACTCCGGCCGATTTTTGTCGCCTGATCGAGCGCATTTCCGAGGCGGACGGCTCCGCCGGTTGGGTGGCGAGCTTCGGTGATGGGGCGTGCTATCTCTCTGCTCTCCCGGATGACACGCTTGGCGAATTATATGCGAATGGCCCCGACGTGGTCTACGCAGGTGCGCTTTTCCCGCTACAGCCCGCCAAGCGGAGCGTCGGCGGTTTTGTCGTCAATGGCGTGTGGCCGTTCGCCAGCGGCTCGCCCGGTGCGGAGATGATCGGCGTCGGCATCACGGTGGAAGGCGATCCAGTCGATGGCCTTCCTCGTATCGCCGTCATTCCGGCCGAGAAGGTGACAATTCGCCCCAATTGGGACGTCATCGGCCTGCAAGGCACTGGCAGCCACGATTTGGTTGTCAAAGATGTCGTTGTGCCGGAGGAATGGACCTTGATCCGCGGCGGTCCATCGACGCTCGATGCGCCGATCTACCGTTATCCGTCCGTGGTTTTCGCGGCCCAGGCGCACGCGATCGTCGGCGTCGGCATTGCGCGCTCCGCGCTGGACGAGGTGATTGCCATGGCCGGAAGCCGTACCTCGATCACTGGAGCGCCGGTGATGGCGGAGCGTGGCTACGTTCAACTGGAGATGGCCAGAGCTGAAGCCATGCTGCGTTCCGCCCGCTCCTTCTTCTATGAGGCCACCGATCAGCTGTGGAACGAAGCGCTCAACGGCGTGATCAATCCGAACACGGCGATGCTGATGCGGTTAGCCGCGACAAACGCTGCGCGGCAGAGCGCCGAAGTTTGCAAGATCGCATGCGGTCTCGCTGGAGCCGGTTCGGTGTACACGACGAGCAATCTCGCGCGCGCGATGTGTGACAGTTTCGTGGTGGCCCAGCATGCGGTCTTCAGCGAGGGAACACTTCAGAGCGCTGGCCGGCTCTTGCTCGGATATCCGGCGCAGCCGGGCGTTCTATAAAATGATTCTTCTGCGAACATTTCCGCCCTGCGCGCGATAAGACGCTTGCGAGATCAACACGGGGGCATCCCAATCGTCTGTCCATTTGCCTGCGGGGTTGCCGGGTCTGGGCTATGAAGCGGTCTGCAGCGCGATGCCCTGTTCGGCAACCGCTTCACGCGCAATGCCTGCCGGGTCCAACTCACGAAGTCTCCTCGCGCCAAGTGCTCCTGCCGTAGCACAATGCCAAATTGAATTCGGACACAAGGGCGGGCTCGTCAGCTTGTCGAAAGCTAGCACGACTAGACTGGCTAGTCGTGCTGCGAACGTACGAGGTGAGAATGGACCCGCACAATTTCAATCCATTCGACCCGGGGTGGCGGGATATGTATCACGCCATGCTGGAACGACAGCAGGCCGGGCAAGAGGACTTTGAGCAGAACCTGGACCAGGCGCGCCGAGCCGATAGCGCTCCCATCGCAGCGGCTCCGCCGCCTCTGGACCGGTATCCTCATCTGTCTCGCCAAGACCGCAGCCTGATCGAGGCCGCGATCAAGGCCGAGGCCGAGCGCGGAAATCTGAAAGAAAAGACGTGCCTGGGTTATGCGATTGCTCTTCGCAAATTGGGAAATGATCTCGGCTCTCGGGATCAAACGATTGATGCGCTCGATCACAATTCCCTGGTCGCTCATGCTGAAAAGGTCTTTCCGCGCGTCACAGCAATGAGGCCTGCATTGGCGGCGGTTCGCAGATATCGCGAGCCCGATGCGTCCGTTGACGAGCGGCGATATGAACTCTCTGCAGACGACAAGAACCTCATCGACGCGGCGGTGCGGGCAGGCGCTGAGCGTCATGGATGGAAATCGACGTCTGCCCAGAATTATGCTGGGGTTCTTCAAAGATTGGCCAATTCCCTCGGGCCCGGCCAAACGATTGCTGCACTCGATCACAGCTCGCTGCTCGCTCATGCCAACAAGTCATTCCCGAACAACCGTCCAATGAAGGCCGCGTTGACGGCGCTTCGAGAGTATCGTGAGCTCGGCGAGGCTACCCGCGGTGCGGGCGGTTCTGGCCAGGCGGAGGGGCAGACCATTCCGTCGCCAGTGCAAGTTTTCGATCCAGAGGAGCTTTGGCGGGCGGCGGATCAAGCCGGCCCGTTGCCAGCCGACAGCTGGGGTGCGGCAAACTTCTGGCAGAGCGACCCTTCAATGCCTCACTTGCCAGCGCCAAGCGTCAATCAGCCAAGTTCGGCATCCTGGGAGCACAGCCTCGAGGAGTCGATCTTGGGCTCGCCATATCAACCGGCTGACGCGGCGCCTGCCCCGCCTAATCTATCACTGTACCTCACCGGGCCCTGGCAGCATGGCGACCAATGGGCGCCGCCAGACCTCATTGAAGGAATGCGCTTGCACAACGTCCTGCCGAACCCGTCTCAGCCGCAGACAAATCTCACCATTCACGGCGTGAACTACACGGCCATGCAGGGGCCTCCAGGCCTGGAGCACGTGATTTTCCTCCGCCGAACCTGAGCAGGATCCGCCAACCAATCCTGGTAGCTGATGGAACGGCGTCTTCTTGGCTCATACTGGTTGCTCCAATCCCAACGGATGTGGAGTCCTGTTCGCTCTCGCGGCAAGGCGCGGCAGACCGGGCCTGACCGTTCCTGACATAAGACCTCTCCAACCGAACACGGCTGAACAGAGTAGCCCGGGTGCCGACTTGGTGTCGGCCGGCCTCTCAATCGAGGTCGAACATTCGCTCAAAATGATGCCCGAGCGCGCGCAGCTGATGGACCTCGCTCTGGTACACGCCGATAGGATTGGCTTGCGAGTGATAATCCTAATTTCCATCGCGACGTCCTTCGGCCACCGCGATACGACCGACGGCGCGTCGGCATCCCTGCGGACCTCGAGATTCACTTACTGCACGAGAAAGCGCATCGGCAGATCGGCGATCTGCGAGCCGACGTCGATGCCTTCGAGATGGTTCAAGAGGCAGGTCACGCGCCAGGAGAAGTCATGCTCCTTCAATGAATGCAGCAATACTTTCGTTGCCTCATTGGCTCCCAGAAGAGGATCGTTTGCTTCGGACAACCTCAGACCGACGTTGCCTGTCTAACCCCGCGCTTGGATACGTCCGTTTAAAGGTCGGTCGCCCGACACTGGACGGCAAGAGCCCGCCTTCAGTAAGCGGACCGACGGACCCATCATGGAGCGTATGTGAATGGACGACCAATCCCGAGGGCTGAGCCAAATCAGCGGTCACCAATGCAGCGAAGGCCGCAAAGCTCGATCTGGAGATTTCGATACGAGGGAGGGCTGTAAAGGGTTCGATCGCAAACAATAGAAAAAGATACCGCCCCATATTGGCTGAGTTGTCCTGGTCAGGTAGTGGGAAACACCGCACGGCTCCCAGGATGTTGCGATCGATCTGGAGTTGGCAACGGGCGCACCTATTGAGGCTCGGTGCTTGACCGCGGCCCCCAGGACTTTCAAAGCCAACCGGAGCTGATTTGCGAGTGATATGAAGCCGCTGCGAGCCTGATGAAGACTCACGTCCTGGTGGCGTAACGCATTGTCCGGCGCCACGCCGAAACTGGAAGCTAACGAAATGCCCCCTTTCGATGCCGCCGCGATCTTTCTGGCCGCAACGGCCTTTTTTGCGGCCTTTGTGAACGGAGCCATCGGTTATGGTTTTTCGTCCCTCACCGTACCGCTTGCGCTCATTGTCTACACCAATCGTATCCTCAATCCCGCGATCGTCATTATCGAGGTCTTCGTCAACTTCTACGTCCTCTTGATCAATCTGAACGGAGTCCGGGCGGTTTGGAAACGGGTGCTTCCCATCTTGCTCGGCCTCTTACCGGGCATTGCGATTGGTGGTTATGTTCTGGCCTCGCTTCAGCCGGGCTGGATGAAGTTCGCTACCTACTTAGGTATTCTGCCCCTGATCTTGCTGCAGGCGGCGGGGTGGCGGCGCTCGATCAGGGCGAACTGGCTGATAGGTCTGCCGTTCGGTTCGATGCTGGGTGTCCTCTATTCCGTGACGACCATCTCCGGCCCTCCCTTGGCGATGCTGTTCAACAACCAGGGCTTGGTCAAGAACGAGTTTCGCGCCGGCCTTGCGCTGGTTCGCGTGGTGGAATCGAGCGTGACTGCCATCGTCTATTACAAGCTCGGCCTGTTCGTCTCGGAAAGCGCGAGCCTGCTTTATGTTTTTGTTCCCAGCGTCGTGCTGGGTATCCCGGCGGGATCCTATGTCATCCGGCGGATTGATGCGGAGACCTTCCGCCGCATCTGCATGAGCTTCGATGCGTGGGTCGTTGGCTTCGGTTTATCGCGGGTGCTGATCGAGTTGAAGCTGATGGAAAGCCCATGGGCCTATGGCGTCATGGCGGCCACGATGCTGATCGACCTTTGCTTGCTGTACACGTTCTTTATGGCGCATGCGCCCTTGCCCAGACGGGACAATCGTTTCGCCAAGTGACGCGGCATCGGGGCCGACCTCGCCGCGATGAGGCCGCCTTATTTGTGGATTGGCCAAAGGATCGCCGTCCATGCGGCGGTGATTGCCAGGGCACTCACGATCTAATTTTGAACCGGCAGGTCCGAGCCTCTGACCGCTCGACGAGCCGGTCCCCTTCCGTTCGCGACTGCCAGACGGTCCGCGTCTACAACCATTACGTACGGCGCTTTGCCGATCTGTCGGCGAGAGCCGTTCCAGCCAGCTCGATCAGTCCAAGCCGGGATGAGCCCAGAGTCGGTTTCGGAGTGCCCGCCGATCGGCGCGAAGGTTGTCGAGCTGTGGCACGGCTGGCCGTCGTCTTTGCGCCAATGAGCGAACCAGTGCCCGCGTGCCATCCACCACGAACACTCCGCAATCGTAGTCGTTTCCCTGACGGCCGCGATCGTCGTCAAGACGGTCGGCAGATTGACGATGGTCGGCGCGCTTTCTGGTCCGGCGGCCGTTCGCACAAGCGATCGAGGGTTCGGTTGGCGGCTGTCGGTTTAGCGGTGCTTCATGTAAACCCTTCTGCGGGTGCCCCCGTTGTGCAAGACCTCCGACCTGTGATCGAGCGCGGTCGTCTGTCAGGTCCTTCTCTTTCGACGATTGCAGAAGCCGTCCGCCGGTATAGTGATCCACGGACCAGGTCCAAATCTCACCTTCGTACGGGTCGGCTGTAGCTGGCTGTTCTCATCCAACCTATTCGATCGTTACGTCCATTCGGTTCGTCGCCGACCAGCCACACGTTATCATCGTGATTGATAGAGCATCTGGCGATGGTGATGACTACTGGATCTAATAGGTTTGTTGCTTTCCGGCCTGAGCTAGTGGTTAGAGCTGGTTTGACAGACGCCTCGCGCACCAAAGTGCGCGCCTGGACAGGAGCAACTCGATGCAATTGACCGCGCCGCACCGCACCTCTCTTGCGCTGATCCTGTTTGCCTGCGGTGTAATGGGGAGCGCGCGTGCCGCAGATCCGCCGCCGCCTACCCAGGTCACGACGGCGGCCGGCCAGAATGGTGGCGCCGGCCAGACGCCGAGTATGCCGTCAGCGACCGAGCAGCATCGCCTGCCGCCGGACTCCAGCACCAGGCATACGCTTGAGCTCCCTGGGCGGACGCTTTCTTTCATCGCGACCGCTGGCTCCATCCGCCTGTTTGACGACAAGGGCAAGCCGCAGGCCGACATCGTCTACACCTCCTATCAGCTTGACGGCACCGATCGCGGCACGCGCCCGGTAACATTCTTCTTCAACGGCGGACCGGGCTCATCGTCGGCCTGGCTGCAGCTCGGCAATGCCGGACCGTGGCGGCTGCCAATCAATGCTGACGAGGTCACGCCATCGACATCGCCGGAAGTGAGGCCAAACGCGGAAACTTGGCTCGATTTCACCGATCTGGTGTTTCTCGATCCCGTGGGCACCGGCTTTAGCCGTTTTGTGGGGACCGGCAAGGATGTGCGCAAGCGGCTCTATTCCGTTGACGGCGACGTCAACGCGCTCGCGCTGGTGGTCCGCCGCTGGCTCGAAAAGCATGACCGGCTGTTGTCGCCGAAGTATCTCGTGGGTGAAAGCTATGGCGGCATTCGCGGGCCAAAGGTTGTCCACCAATTGCAGACGCGGCAGGGCATAGGCATCAAGGGCCTGATCATGGTCTCGCCAGCATTCGATTACAGCCAGTTTGCCCGCACGAGCCTACTGCAATACGTCGCAAGGCTACCAAGCTATGTCGCGACCATGCGTGAAGCCGAGAGTCCGGTGAAGCGAGCCGATCTCGCCGACGTAGAAGCTTATGCTCGCGGCGAATTTCTGGTCGACCTCATCAAAGGCCAGGCGGACAAGGAAGCGACCACGCGTCTGGCCGACAAGGCCGCGGCGCTGACCGGTATCGACCAAGCGGTCAGTCGCAGGCTCGCGGGCCGCTTTGGGCTCGCCGAGTTCCGCCGTGAATTCGACCGTAAGAACGGCAAGTTAATCGGCAATTATGACGCCTCGGTGCGTGGCCTCGATCCATATCCGGAGTTCGATTTCCAGCTGTCCGGCGATCCCTCGAGCGATACGCTCCTGGCGCCTCTGACCAGCGCCACCGTCGATCTCCTTACGCGCAAGCTTAATTGGCGACCGGATGGGTCCTATGAGCTGCTCAACGACACGGTCCGGCCGGCTTGGGATTTCGGCCGCAGCCCTCCGGAGTCTCTTTCGGAGCTGCGCCAGATCCTGGCAACGGACCGGAAGATGAAATTGCTGGTCGCGCATGGCCTTTTTGACCTCGTCACGCCGTATTTCGGATCACAGATCGTGCTTGATCAATTGCCGCCATTTGCCTCCACACCGCGTGTCAAACTTATGGTCTTTCCGGGCGGGCACATGTTCTATTCACGGGACGCCTCGCGCCAGGCTTTTCGTGCGGAAGTCGAGGCGATGATGAAGTAAGCCGGCCAGGACCTCGTCACAGGCAAGCTCGCGCTCCACAAGCATCTTCAATCTTGCGCTAGTGCTGCCGAATCCTGGCGCCTGCTCCGACGCCAGACCCAGCCAGAACCTTCGGGCAATCGAGGCGGTCCTGGATGGATTTGTGCCGGATGATCCAGCAGCTGCCCTGGACTGCTTGAGATTCCGGCCATCGAACGGTTTTGTCTGTCTCGATGGGAATTCCGCTCCGATCTGGCGCGCACTCGAGTGCGCTCAACAGCACAGCGCTGGCCGCAATTGCGAGCGACAGGAGGTTCCGGCTCATCTTGCGAGTCGGCGAGCACCCGGTCTGATACCGGGAGGCATCCTGCCCGGCGAGGCGCATATTCAGTGCTTCGCGCTACGGCCTGGAGCCAATCCAGCGGGGCTCGATGAGATCCCGCTTGATGTAGTCAGCCCGTACGGGGCGTGACGCCTGCCCAATCCCTTTTCACGCTGTCCATTTCTTTTCTGAAAGCACCATTGGCCTCCGACCTCCGGCGTCACAGCAAAGCCCGCTCAAGAGCGCGCGATCTCGATGGTGTTTAAACATGATTATTGAGCGCACAATCGAGTATCGTTGGGAAGGCCGGGCGCTCTCGATCGGAATGGCCAGCGCGGGAAACGGTCCGGACGTTAGGGGTCCTTACGCACACCTACGCTCTCGGCCAGCCCGACCGCAGTGCCCGGCGAGTACCAACATGCCCAAGTAACGGCAGTATCCGCAAACTTTGCTGTCTCTTATGTTGTGGGCTTAGTCGGGCGGAATTGTCATCTGAGAAGACACTGAAGATGGCGCACCTTGCACCATCCAGCAGCGCACCCTCGTACGCGAAGAGGACGCGGCCGCTGTCCCCGCGAGCAGCCGGTGCACGAGGCCTCGATCCTATTCTCTGCTTGGTTTGTTTTCCGTTATTAATGCTGCACGCACGACGGATCGGTCAAACAAAAGAAGAGATCGCAGATACCGTCCAACGGGTCATCAGCGCATTGAGGATATGACGTATCGGCTACCTGCACCTTGGTGGTGACCCGTTGCGCGGCAACCTTCGCAGCAAAAGTCGGTACCGCCGCCGTTCCAAGCGCGAGGGCGCTCGCAGTCACAAACACGAATCTTTTCATTCGAGAGTCGCTTCCCTAGGCTGGCCCCAGCCGTCCTCCAAGGACTATATGACTACGCCACAAGTGGTAAAATTGATTTTCTTGATTGGGTCCATCTACGGCATGGATGAGCTCGGACATCGCGGCCGCCTTGATCTTAAGCCGCGCAGAACGAGCGACGCTGCTTATGGTCTGCCTCTCGCTCCGCTCCGAAGTGGCCGACGCATTTCTCGGAGCATCGAACATCACGTGTTAACCCCGACTACGTCATCCGCACCGGACACAGTGAGCTGCATTGGTTCGAGGCCCGACGTGTGCTGCCAACGGCCCTACGTCACCTTCCGTGATGAGATGGACAAGCGATTTCTTCATGTCCGAGACGGCGACTGGGGAGATCGCTGCAATTCCATTCTTTTGTTCGGCTGCGCTGCAGGCCGCACCAAACGGCTTCGACCGACTCGAGCACCGTGGCATGCTGGCAGGGAACAGGGCTGCATTCCTAGCTAGAACTCGCCATCGCCGCGATATAGTTGTTGAGCGCGGCCGATCTTGTAGCGCATTGACTGCAAGCGCCAATGCCCATTTTGTCTTTCCGAGCTGAGGCAGCGGTGCGTCGGTTCTTGCCGCCGAGGGTTTTCATTGCAACTCGAATCGTTCGTAGCCTTGCCGGGGCTGGGTGGCAATTCTCGCGGTCGCACGGCGCCTTAGTGTTGTGAGTTTAGGCTATTCGCGGTGTGTTGCGGATGCGTGGCTCGAAGTTGCACCGCGCGGGCCTTGTTGGCGACAAGCGCCGCGCGCCCACGCGAATCCTCGCGCTCCGTACAGTCGCAAAGACTGGATTTTCTTCAAGCAATGGGTCGTCCGTGAAGAATGCGGATTGATCTGAGAAATAAGCAGAATTTGTCTTGATGTAGTATTCAATTTTGCAGGAAAGCGGGGTATTGGACCTCGCTTTCTTGCGTTTTGGGTTTTGCTTTGGGCGATTCGTGATTCCCTGACGGCGTCGTCGACATTGGGGATTGCGATGAGCAAGCCGCAGGATGATCGCCAGAAAGACCTGTTGCTTCTGCCGCTTGATCAGATCATCAACATGGGTCATCCGCTGGCGCGGTTGGCAGTGCTGATCGACTGGAACATCGTGAATGAGCGCTTCAGTTCAGTGTGCCAAGCAGGGTCGGGACAGCCGGGCTTGCCGACGCGGCTAGTCGCCGGCCTGTTCATTTGAAGCACATGCACAACCTGTCAGATGAGGTGCTGTGCGTTTGCTGGATCGAGAACCCCTATGCCTGCGGCACGTCGTCAGGCAGTCCGCCATGCACCACCTCGGCGGTCGCGCCGCGAATAGCGAGCGAGGGGCCAGCCAGTCTGATCAGCGTAAGATCTGCTGTGATCTCGAGACGAGCGTAGGCTTTGCGACGGAGCAGGCCGGCATCTATCAGGGGCCGTGGTCAATCCCGGCTTTGCCGAGCTGGTTGTGTGGGAAGTTCCCGAGCCCCTCTCGGGCAGTTCGCACAGCTACAAATACCGGCTCGCCTATGTGGTGAACGGCGTCTGTCGCGTGCGTTACGACAATGAACGCGGCAAGGACGATCATCGCCATCTGGATGACAAGGAAAGCCCATATGCGTTTCGTGGGCTGGAGCGGCTGCTGGCGGATTTTTGGCGCGACGTGAATAAACGAAGATAGAGCATGCGGACGGTTATCCTGAGCGTCGAGACACAAACGATGTGACGCGCCGCATCCTGGCGACTGCGCACGGGCAGCGTAAAGCCGGCGACGACCGAATTTCGTTCGAGAGCGTCAGCGATCTTTGGCGAGTGCTTGCGCCCAAACGCATGAAAATTGTGCGCGTTATGACCGGAACCGGCCCGCTGACGATCCGGGAAGTCGCACGTCGGGTCGATCGTGACTTCAAGGGGGTCCACTCTGACGTGACGCTGCTACTGGGCGCGGGGATTTTGGAGCGCACCGAAAGTGGGGGTGTGGAATTTCCCTATGACCGCGTGCATGTCGGGTTTGACATGATGGCGGCGTGACGTCGCCGCCCGTATCAATAGTCAGGTTGAACAGCGCAGTCAGACAATGCCGTCCCTGCTCAATTATCTTTGACGTCCGACCGCCCGTGCGCTGGCCTGTTCAGGCGGCCCGAAATTCGTCTGGCTCGACCGGAGCATCGAAGAAATAGTTGTCAGTCGCGGCATAACGCTTCTGCTGGCGTGCCCAGTCGTAGTGACCACGCATCAGCGTGCCCATGTCGTGGAGGAAACGCCGAAGCTCGGCACCCGCCCAAGGCGTGATCCGCGCCTCCAGGTCTAGATACTCGCGGACCACATCATTGTGAATGCGCACCGTATTCGTAATGGCTTCCTGTTGCGACATGCCCTGTGCGATCAGGATGTTCGGCAGATTCCAGATTACGCCGATTTCGCGGGGGAATGACATGACGTCGTTGCATAGACCGAGGACGATACCCACGAGAGTCTGTAGCCGTCTGACCTCGACGCGCTGGTGCTCGTTGGCCGGCACCTCGTATCCGGCGACGATATCGGCCAGCGCGTAGGTAGGTGGCGCGCCGGAAAAGCTGGCCCGGCCGAGCAAATACTCCTGCACACTTGGCGGCGGCCCGCTCATGTCGAGTCCCAGCTGCCAGATGGTGCTGAGAAAATAGCACGTCATACTTTCCATCCAGCGCACGTATTGCATCGGGCTGCTCACCTTCTCGATGCGTTGCGCCATGTCGGTGGTCGCCTCTCCCGTCCTGATGCAAAGTTCGGTATATTCAGCCGGAAGGCCGCGGACAATCTCCCGGCACATCGACCGCCAGTCGTATCCGCCCGGATCGGTCAAGATCGCCCTTAGCCAGAGGTGGAATTGCGCAAGTCGGCCCGGCGAACCGTGATACGCGCCGGTCTCGCAGAAGTGCTCGTCCACCAGGAACATCCACGCACTCCAGATCGATGCAGCCAGGAATGCTTCGCGGTTCCTGCAATGATACATCCGGCCGCATACGTCTGCTGGGCCGAGGCTGCGCAGCATGGCTTCGCCCTTGCCGCCGCGCCCGACGAGCGCATGGCGGACCGCCCATTCCACGACTTCCGCTTCCACGGCGTCGGTATTCGGATCGCGCCCCTCCTGAAACGGATAGTAAAACGCTGGAAGACGCAGCTTGCTGCCGAGCAGTGTGCTGTTGGGGAGGAGCCTGCTTTCGGGATTGCTCGAATGTGCCGATTGATTCATATGCGATCTCCGGGACGTATCGTTACTTTCGATTCTGTCGCTTCTACGCCGGCGGCGAGCCCGCATGGCGATGCCACATGTACAGCAGGCCGTTGACTTCGTGCGCGGGCCGGCGGTGCCCGAGCGACACGCGCCGCGGCCGGTCGCCGCCCCCCGTGCGTGCGCATGCGCCTTGCTTGTCGTATGCGAATGCGTGGAACAGGCAGACGAGATGATCTTCGCCGTCGATGCAACCGCCGTGGCCCAAATGCGTGTCGAGGTGCGGACAGTACGTCTCATATACCCGCGCGTCGGTACGATAGAGCATGGCGTCCTCGTTCATCAGACGCGCGGCGGCGACTTCGCCCGGCCGGATCTCGTCGCTGGCCAGGATCGCGAACCATCCTTCGGGATAGGGAGACGTCATTGCCCGAATCTGCGATGCCGCAACCGATAGACCGTGAGCGCCTCCTCGAAATCCGCGCGGCTGAAATCAGGCCAGCAAACCGGCGTAAAATGAAACTCGGAGAACGCACACTGCCAAAGCATAAAGTTCGACAGCCGCTGCTCTCCGGACGTCCGGATGACGAGATCCGGATCGGATTGCCCTGCCGTATAGAGCCGGCTCGCGATCGATTCAGGACCCAGGTCAGTTTGCAGCGTGTCCACGGTGCCGGCCGTGAGGTGGTCCGCGATCAGCGTCCTGATGGCACGCAGCAATTCGAGGCGGCCGCTGTATGCGACGGCGATGTTCACGTCGAGCCCGGCAATGCCTGCAGTATGGCACTCGGCGTTGCGAATGCGGCGCTCCGCATCGGGCGGAAGACGGGACAGGTCGCCGATCGCGCGCAGGTGCCAGAGGTGGCTGCATGCAAGTTCCTCAAAAACATCGGCGATGACGGTTAGCAGTGCGTGCAGTTCTTCCGGATCGCGAGTGAGGTTTTCTGCGGATAGCGGCCACAGCGTGACTATCGGAATGCCGGCCTCGCTGCACCACGACAACAGGGCATGAACGTTGCGTCCCCCTGCCCGGTAGCCTTCGATCGACTGCAGGCCAAGTCGTTCCGCCCACCGCCGGTTGCCGTCGAGGATGACGGCAAGATGCCGAATCGCTACGGGTCGATCGGACAACTGCGCATCGCCCCGGTTCGTCGCGCACGCGTCGGAAGTAGCCAAAGCGGTGACTTGCATCATCAGCGCTCCCTCAATTGATCACGAAGATAAGAGGCTTCCTTCGCGAATGCATTGCGCGCTCCGGCGGGATAGCTCGGCGTCACGGTCGCTTGATCATTGAACGGTCTTCCTAGTATCTTAACTATTCGGCGGCAGGTACAAACTACCAGCTATGGGGGGCAACGATTGCTCCGCCGCCGCCGACCAACGCGACTGCGGCGATGCCCATAGAACTAAATCCGAATAGCGGCACTTCCAACCTCAGAGCGACCGAAGTTCAGAACCCCCCTGCACATCCCTTGGTAGATTTGCTCAGCGTTAAAGACCGTGTAGCCCTCATGAAAGGAATCGCTTGTTCGGCTTCGTCGCCGGTCTCGGAATTCGTCTCTTTGTCGAATGATGTTGTCGGCATAGACGACGAACGTTCCGGTTTCGGATTTGCGAATGTGGGCCTCGGACGAAGGTAGATCGTGCCGTCGGCGCGACGCTCGACCGTCATCTCGGGATTGCCGAACGAGATCGGACGCAGCGAATGCGTGCCGGCGAGCGGCGAAGGCCTATCAGGCTTTGCGCTCATCTCGGCTTCACCTTAGCGGTCTTGCGATCAAGGAATGCGTGGATGCGCCGCTTGGCTTCCTTGTCGCTCTGCGCGACGGTCGCCATCAGGGATTGTATCAAAAGCCCGGTCTGCGGATTGGCCTCCGCGATCATCGGCAACGCCTGAAGCACCGCGAAATTTGTCAGCGGCGCGTTCGCGGCGCCCCGTTCGGCAAGCTCCAACGGGGCCATGGGCGTCGCCTCAACCGTGGCTGGCGGGCTCACCGACCATACTATGTTTGTCGATGGACAAGTTCGCCCTGATCAAGCACCAGCGCTATGCCCACGCCAAGCAGTTCAAGCGCGCCAACCGGGCCTTGAGGACGCTGCGAACCCATCTCGGCCGCGTCATCCGCGATACCACCCGCAAGCTCGAAGGCAACGTCGGCTTGCTTCATGAGATCGCGCTCGACCGCATGTTGGCGCTGGCGCGACGGGTGCTTGACCAGAAGCAGCGCTAGCGAGGACCGAAGGTCTACTCGCTGCCCGCGCCGGAGGTAGAGTGCATCGGCAAGGCAAGGTGCACCGGCCCTACGAGTTCGGCGTCAAGGTCTCGGTCGCCACGACGCTATCGCCGGCCTCGGCGGCCAGTTCGTCACCCATGTGAAGGCCTTGCCCGGCAACCCCTATGACGGCCACACGCTCAAAACCGTGATCCGGACATGGAGGCGCTGATCGACAACATCATCGAGCGCCTCGTTCGACAAAGGCTATCGCGACCACAATGCGCCACCCGACTACAGGTTCAGGGTGTTCATCTCAGGGCAGAAGCCAAACGGTGTCGTCGCGCTCGGCGTGAAGGGTCTATGGTTGTGTCCGCCGTGAACCCAACGGGCGAACGTCCGGCGAGACTTGGCTTTCGGATGATTGGCAAGCCAGCGAGATAATCATCCCCGCCGGTTTGACGAATCGACTTCGCGATGCACAATGACGCCGCCTATCCGTTTGCATCTCTTGGATAAGGCTACGACGGCCTCAGCATCTTGGCTTCCACGGCTCCCAGAAGGTGCTGGGGCTTTTCGTTCTTCCTTAAGTTCCTTCGGCCCATGAGGTCGGAGCTGCTCCTCTTCAAAGCGAGTGGCGAGGCGCTCCTGCCAAGGTACAACTGCGGTACGAAGCCTTACATAGGCGTACCGCAGCCATGTACCTTTCAGTCGCCATCACACTTTAAGTAACGATGGCATCGCCGATAGACGATGCCTCCGTAGCCCGATCACCTCGGCAGGGCTGTCATTGCGTAGGGGTGCGATCTCATGACTGCAATCCGTATCATGGGTCTGGCCGATCGTTACAGTTCGACGCTAAGCCTCCCAACCGCCCGGCAGCATGACCTTGCTTTTGATTTCCCGGGCGATCTCACTGACGATTTGAGGCCGAGCGTCCGCTCGCCAGCGGCATCGCCCGTCAGACCCTCTTCAGCGAGCCGATGGTTCAGGCGAGTTTGAAACTCATCGCCCATCGCGCGACTACCTCAGCCTCTTGTCTCTGACTTTCTGTATGGATTCGATTCGCTAGCGGTCCGATAGTCATCCAGATTCCCGCCCAGAAACAGTACCTCCCGCTCCTCAGTTGGGGTATCGCTCACCCATGCTAGACTGGGTTCATCATTCTCAGTCCCGTCCTCGAGAATCCTGACGATCTCTTCGGCCGTCCAAGTGGTGACCCTTGGCACCGTGTAAGTGTGCAACTCGTTCGCGTTTTCCGCGATTGCTTTGGCGCCATAACCGTCGTCATCGTCCGGCGAAAGGAGCAGTTGGGAAGCGTCCTCGGACAGTGATACAAAAGGTGAAGAATTGGTGTCCCCTCTCATGTGCTCTGCCGCTGCGCGACCCAGATCAAGTTGTTGGCCTCCCCAAATATTCCAGGGTGCGGCGTCGTAACGCAAAGCCGCCATGGAACGCAAATGGTCCAACGCGCTTTGACGGTCCAGCACATGTGGCTTGCAATGGCTGGCGTGGTCTTGAAAGCGCTGCAGCTCCGCGTACGACGATGCCACTACGTCGTCGTAAACGCGGCCACTATCGACGCCGCTGGCTGACGGCCTAGTCGCGCTTGACCATTGTGCTGATCTTTGCGCAGCAAGTTCGATTTCTCTTCTGAGTTCCGCAACGTTTGCGCAGGTCAGCGTTGCGGCAAGCTGAGCGCGCGTTCTGACAAAGGATGCAGCTGCGCACCGTTCGTTCTCCTGGATAGACTGCGCTCTCACATTGCCTTCCGTCACAGTGCGGGTCGATCCAGCCCCGGGTGAAGCTGATGTTCGAAGGATTGGCTGAGGCTCTCTAAGCCGCCGCTCAAAGTCTGCTTGCCCTGTCTCTTCCTGTTGCGGCTCGACGTAATTTGTCCGAGCCGCGGATGGGTTGACATTGTGAAATGGGTCCATTCCATTTTTCCTTTGGTAGCCTTATCGACATCAATCCAACAAAGTTGATCCGATTTGAGCGAGTCACGAGTCAGAAATCGAGACGCGCGCAAATGTCTGTAAAATGATCGGATCTGGTTTCTCGAACGGTTCGGTATGTTGAGGGGGGCCAGCTCCTTCTCATCAAACTTGGCCCTTGTCTGGATAGAGATGTTCTTATGCTAGAGGGTTTAGCTGTCGATCAGCTGACCAGCCTCATTGGTCGTCCGTGAAGAACCCAGCACTTCAGCTCGGGGCGAGGTGAAGTCGGAGGATGAGGTGATCAGCGCAGACCTCGAAGCGGCGCTGACAGCGCGCCGAGGCGCTCGGGGGAATGGCGTCGGCCGCCGCCCGCGGATAGTGTGCGTCAAAGTCACCCGGTTGTTGCTCCAATAGTCGTTGCTGGCGCAGGAGATCATAACGTCGATGAAATCTCGGCATGGGTCGAGTTGGGTCGTTTCGGCTAGATTTTGGCAAGGGGAGCTTTCGAGAAGCTGACGAGTGAGGAACGGTACGCACGTCCGCCTCGCCCAATAGTTCGGATCCTCCCAGCCTTCTGCCATCACTCTGATACTACGTGGCTCGACGTAATCAACCTTCGCGCGGCCACAGGCCTCCATGGCAATTGGGCATGTCGAGCGATCCACGAAGTTGCGATAAATATCTTGCACTTGAGCTGGCCGCCGATCAGTTCGCTGGTTTCTATACGGGATCTTAGGTGACGAGGTTATTCAGGCGGCTGGTTCGCCGACATCCGAATCTGACGTCTGCGGTGAGCTTCGGCAACTGAACCGTGACTTTGAGCTGCCCCAGATCCTTGACGCGGCGATCACACCATCAGCCTGGCGGTGGTCTGCACAACGAGCCCCTGGTGCGCACCGTGCGGTACTGCGCGGTCGCGAACACGCTGGGGTTCGTCGTGCAAGAGGCATCTTGATGCCAGCCCAGCAGCGTTCGCCATAAATCCCGATCCGGGATAGCCTGCTTACGTTACGCTCGCATCCATCTATACCAATGTCTATACGAGCTAGCCACGCGGATGATTGGCACGAAGCGCGCACGCAATCATTCTGCTCTTATGGCTATGTACACTCAAGCTTATCCCTTATGCGATGAGGCGCAGGAACGCACGTCTGAATTTGGTGCACCTACTGCCCTATATTCCCGTTTGATCGATGACCTCAGTCAGTTGAATTTCGCAGACGCGGATGACCGTCGAGCATTCCCTCCGACCCTGCACAGCGTATTGGCAAAGCATGGGCTATTCGGGCTCACGACACCAACAGAGCATGGGGGGCTAGCTCTTCCCCTGCAAGACGCCATCGACCTCATCTCCGCCACTGCATCCTTCGATGTCTCGGCTGCCTCTACCCTCGTGATCCATAACTTCCTGGCCTTGCCCTGCATCGAAGCGGCACCGCATATCCCTGAACAGAGGCAGGTCATGCGGGGCGCAACACGCGGCGACCTTTGCGCTTTCGCTTTAACAGAGCCTGGAGCTGGCTCCGCCCCGCGACATATAGAGGCTTCGGCTTTCATACACGAAGATAGAGTTCGCGTCTCTGGCCGCAAAATTTGGATCGGCCTCGCTGACTGGGCTCGTTGGATCGTTTGCTTTGCGCGCGCTTCCGGTCCCGATGCGAAAGGCCGGGTCGTTGGCGTATTGGTTGATAGGCAGGCTCCTGGCCTAAAGGTCACGCACGAGCATCGCACGCTCGGTCTACGCGGAATTATTCAGAATACCCTGGAGTTCCACGACGTCGAGCTGCCGAGTGCTTACGTGCTCTCTCGCGATCAGGACGGCTGGGGAGCGGCAGCATCCAGTATGAACCGCGGGCGCATCGGTGTGGCAGCCATGGGCCTTGGAGCGCTTGAACGCGCCATCCAGGTCGCAGCCTCATATGCAAGCCATCGTCGACTAGGCAAGCTGCGCATGCTCGAGAACAGCTATATCGAGCAGTTATTTGGACAGATGGTACTGCGGCGGGACATCGTGAAGGCAATGCTGGCTGCATCCTGCCGACTTGTCTCAACGCAGGGCGCACCCAACGTCCACCTTGCGTCAGCAACGAAGGTTTTGTCGTCGGAGTGGTGCGGCCTCGTCGCTGATCAATGCGTCCAACTGCTGGGCGGACGTGGTTACGATGAGGGAACGCCTGTCGCTAAGATCTATCGAGACGCACGCATTCTCCGCATCTTCGAAGGTCCGACCGAGACGCTGCTATCACATCTCGGCCGCTGCCTTCTCTCTCGAGCCACACGTGACGAAATAGCCGCTCTCTTTCGGTCTCTCGGTGCGGCACAAGTCCACGCTGCTGCAATTGAGGATCTGTCTGGGCTCAATGAGACAGACGGTGCCGTACTCGTCTATGCGGGTTGGCTCACCACACTCGGACTGGCACAAGCTGTCATGTCTGCCGGTTGCTTCTCGGCCTCAGATTGTTCGGCGGCCGCAGCGGACCTGGTCAGTTCCGAATTAGCGATTCTCCGTACTCGCGCGCCGAAGCGGCTATCTTTCGAAGACCGCATTCGCGCTCGCCGGACTCTGAATACCTTCCTTCACGACGCGGCTTCTTCCATCCGCTCACCAGTCCTCACGGACGATTACCTCAAATTGGTGCAGTATGTCTGACATCCCAGAAGGCAAGGGGAGCGAGGGAGGCCGGCCGAAGACGACTTCGGCCTCGTTTGACCAGGCTGTCTGCCCGAAACGTTAAAAGACATGAGCGCCTTCGCTGAGGCGTGTCGAATGGCGAATTTGTGCAACAGCTTGCTGCACTATTGCCTTGGGCCAGAACGTCCGCCCGCTTGACGCAGTCAAGGCGCCGACGCGCTTGGTACGCGCGCCACCGGGACGGTCAGCCGACTATTGGCATCATCCAGGACGATACGCGAAGAGGGAGCTGCTCCAAATCTGCGCAAGCCCCTGCTCGCGCGCTTCCCATCCAGATTGTCGCGCTATAAGTGGACGCTTTCGGCCGGGTACGTGGAACCCGAGAGCGGCAGGCGCTTCGACCGCCCAAGTTCGCGGTGGCCCTCTCACATGCCAAGGCAATCGGCGCCAAACTGCTCATTGCGAAGCTTGACCGGCTCACCCGCAACGTGGACCTGCTTCGGTCGCTGATGGCCATAGTCGAGCCAACCGGGTGTTCTGCAGCGACGCTCGTCAGCTAATTGACAGGTAGGCCTGCTAACGGCAGCACGCTTCCGCGTTGACGGCCTTTCCGGATTTATCCGGTCAACGAAACGGCAGGAAGCATCGCAGCAGTATCGATCCATTTGCGGCGTTGGGCTTCGTGTGAACCTGTGCCGGCTCCAATCGGGAGCGGGAGCGCGGCCGCACGTGCACTGACTCTCGACTGATCGTTGCTGCAGAACCACCTGCTTGGCGGCCCTTGAGAAGCGGCAAGCGTATTCTTTAGTTCTGACGATGGAGAAATTGATGGACGCAGGACAGGCACAGCGGAGTGCAGGTTCTTCCCCGAACACGTTTGAAGAGGGGCCGCAGGAAAGTTACCTCGGCGGCTTCACCCGAGCCGTGGCGGATTGGGTCGAAGCCTTGACGGGGTATCAGACCTCCGCCTCCTCGCGCGAGCGAATCCTGAGAGACTGGGCTGGCGAGGAGGGGCTGGGCGAAGCCGAGGATCGGCAACGGGGGGTTTCACGAATTAGGGCTTCAAACAACATCGGCTCGCGTTCGGTGGATTTGTCATCCCTGTCCCTGACCGCTTTGCCCGCCACCCTGCCGCGAAGGTTGCTGCAACTTCGCGCCACCCACAACGAGCTGAGCAGCCTGCCCGCTGGATTCCCGCCCGGTCTCCGACAACTTCTCATCAGCCACAACCGTTTGACCAGTTTGCCGGACACCCTTCCGGCGAGCCTCGTTGAGCTGGACGTGAGCGATAACATGTTGGGCAGTCTGCCGGCCACTCTGCCGGCTCAGCTCGAAATCCTGAGCGCAAATAACAACCAGCTAAGTAGCCTGCCCGCCTCTCTTCCGAGCACACTCTCCTCGCTCGCGATTAGCGGCAATCAGCTGACCGACCTGCCGTCCCTCCCATCGGGGCTCATCGAGCTCGACGTCAGCAGCAATCAATTGACCGACCTTCCCGAACCCCTTCCGAGCTGGCTTCAATCGCTCAATCTCAGCGGTAACCGCCTGACCAGCCTGCCTGAGGGGCTTCTTGAGGGCCTTCTACTTAGTTACCCGCATTTGGCGAACCTGGAGTTCGGGGATAACCCACTGCCGGCCGCCGTCCTCGCTCATCTGGCGGCTGAGGCGTTACCGCGGCTTGCGCAGCCGTCTCTGGACGAGGCGGCCGCGAACTGGCTCGGGAACGACCCGGCGGCACTGGCCGAATGGCAGCGCTTTGCGGATGAGCCAGGCGCCCAGGACTACGCACGGTTTCTAGAGAGGCTACGAGGAACCGTGAACTACCGCAATGACGCATTTCGGCAGGCAGTGGCTGATGATCTGCGGCAGGCGACGACCAATCCGAGATTGCGCGAGCTGTTTTTCGCACAGGCTTCCGAGGCCAATGAGAGCTGCGAGGATCGTGTTACTTTGCACTGGAACGGTATGCGGACCGCGCGCCTTAACGCTGACGTCGAGGCCGGGGTATATGACGATCGGCTTGCCGAACTGATCCAACATGGCCGTGTTGCGTTCCGCTTGGAGGCGCTGGACCGGATCGCGCGCGACAGGGTCAACTCCGACCCGAGCATAGACGACGTCGAAGTCTACCTGGCCTATCAACATCTGCTGCGCACCCCGCTCGAGCTCAGTCATGTCGCCCCTGGCATGCGCTTCCTGGGGGTCTCTCACGTAACTCCGGATGATGCTGCGCGGGCGCTGGACTTGATTCGGGAGCAGGAAGCGAACCAATTCACCGACTACATGGCAACCCGCTGGCAACCGTGGGAGACGGTGCTAGAGCGCATCGCTCCCGACGAACATGCGGCGATGCCAGACCGGCTCGTCGAAGCCATGGGCGAGGAGTTTCAAACCCGCCTGGATCAGCGACTGGCCGAGCATAACCTGCTCGGCGACCTGGATGCCGAGCGGGTGCTCGGAGCCCAAGTCCGAAACGAACTCGCCGGCGAGATCAAACGCGAGGTCATGCACCGTGTGCTCGCAGACCGTGGCCTCGAACTATGAGACTTCCCAAGATTCTCGGAGAAATATTTGGGTGCACTGTGGCGCCGCCGAAAGATCGATCGTGCTTGACATCATCTTCGAACTTCCGCCGACGATTGCCGCTTGGCGCTCGACTTTCATCAGCGGATCAAATAACGCGGGCCGGGCCATGGAGAGCCTTCGGCCCGCTCAAGAGCGATGTGCAAGTGACGGGGTGGCAGAAATGGTGATCGATCGAACGGCACGCAGCGGGAGCGATAAACCCTGCCGAAGACACTCACAGCATAGTCTCGCAGGCTTGGGACGATCCAGTTGTGCACTGCCGGGCCTTGCTCACGACGCGATGTGGCCCGGCCTAAGCAAGGGAGTTGCTGGTCGACATCGGGTCGGAAGCATACGTTCTTTCAGCACGGGTTCCCGCACGTGCGCTCGGACCTGAGCCACTGGCGCCAACGGCTCTGCGACGAGCTAGAGCCGTTGCCGTCTGAGAGCTTGCTGGATGCTGCGTGGCGTCGTCACAGCAGAGCCAGCGTTGGTCAGTGTCTCTTGACCCGTTGAGCGGACGCGCAGCAAATTATCAAAGACCTCGCATGGAAGGCACGCCAAGACTGCAGTTGCGGCGGTGGCAAGCGAGTTGCTCGGCTTCATTTTGGCGGTATGCCAAAACGTTAAGCCAGTTGAAGGTAACTCCGGCGATCCATCCAATCCGGCTTCGCGCCAAAGAACGGAAATCGCATTGCCCGAGGGCATGGGGTGCGGTGTGGAGACCCCTCGGGCAAGTCAAAGGGCGAGCATCGATCCCCGCAGCCAGAACGAGGCAGCCCACGGCGCATGGTCACGACTGGATAAGCGCAGGTCACCTCACGGCCCGTGGATCCTCACTTTGAGGTCACGGTCCAGTCGTTGAAATTGAAGTTCATTCCGCCTGGGGACGAGGTGATCTCGACGCCGTATTGGACGCTACCGACGTTTATGTCGCCAAAGTAGCCCTTCGACTTGATCCACTCCAGGATACTCTTGATGTCCACTGTCCCACTGTTGGTCTTCGAAGTGCGAAGGAGTGAGATGACCTTGTGACCATTGAAGCCTTCAAACACGTTCCAAGTCGCCCCGCCTGCATCGATATTTCGATAGACCGGGATCGCCGCCCGCGAAGGAGAGTAATGATATGAAATGGGCTTTACGTTGCCGCCGCCGTCCGAGTTTCCGGTGTAGTTTGTCCATAGCATTATCTCATACTGGTTTGAGCTGTCCCAGATATCGTAGGCAACGTCCCAGGCGCCGCCGGCAGGAACACCCTGATTGAAGCTCGAGCGTAGCGTGTTGATTGAACTCAGCGGCTTCCCGACATTGAAAGCCTGGTGCGGATAGCTCTTGATTCCCCCGGTATTAGGCTGGTTCGACCACACGCCCCACTGGTTGACCGCACGCACAGAAATCGTCTGAGGTCCGGCGCCCGCGCCCCATACGTCGTTGTTCCAAGTGTAACCATCGCGTGAGAAGTTCCCGTATGGAGCGCTCGAACTCCAGATCGGAGCCTTTCCAGGCGTGGCAGACGATGACCTGGCTTCATTCAGAGCCTGCCCAAATAGAAGACTATGATCCTCCTGTGCGCCAATATACCGCGTTGGCGCCGCTGGCGAGCCGGTACCGCTTATCCGATTGGAATCCATATTGCCCTCCTCGCTGTTATGAGAACTAAGCTTCTCGCCGATCCGCCCAGCGGGTACCCCAAGGTTTGTGACCAGTTCAGTCATGGACGGCATCGACACCTAGAGACCAGGTTCGAATGCTAGGAAGGTTGGCTTTCGAGAAGCTGACTAACGCGAGGAGAAGGGTGAGCCCGCTGCTGGGTCTGCCGTCTCGGATGACGGCAGGCTGGCTGAGAGGCGTTCTGGACTCTGGTGGTGCGACGAGCGCGCTCCTCGACTCCGACAAGCACCGGCACCTCAACCCTCGGCTGCGCCTGGGCAATCGTCGGCGAAAGCCCCTGATTTCAGGCCGGAGCAACGACTAAGGACGCGGCGGCGGGACGAGACAGGATTTGCCGCAACAGAAGCCTGAGCCAGCGCATGCGGCGGCGGAAGCGTCGCCGACGGCAACTCGGGTTGAGCCGTGCCGCATCTGGACCCATTCATCATGCGTACCGTACGGATGCGCCAGACATTGCATCAGCATAATATGGCTCTGACTGTGTCCCGACGCACCGCCAAATGGACTGAAGGAGCAGAGCGCCGGGGCGACCGTGCTCCGCCCTGGTGCGGTCGTAACCGCTCGACACTGCCTGCCGTCATCGCAGTCGCCAAACGACACGCGAGCACGGCGCTGGCCGTTCCACTTGAGAGTCTCTTGCGGCTGCGTCGCGCTCAGTCAATTCGGTGCTCGGATATCGCTACGGAAACAGTCCACGCGTGTCCTTTGCACCACGGACTCGCTCCACACCAATTGCCATAGCGGCGCTCCGGTTGAAAATCTTGTCCCGCCTGCTTCGCGACAATACGCGCTCAAACGCGCGATCCAGCACTTGGTACTCTCGCCGCATCACCTCCTCCTCCTCCCAGAACAATCGCTGAAGGTCCTGCACCCATTCGAAGTAGCTGACCACCACACCTCCTGAGTTGCACAAAATATCCGGGATCACAAAGATCTCCTTCTGACGCTTCTCGAGAACTCGATCGGCCTCTGGCGTGGTCGGACCATTCGCTCCTTCAGCAAGTATCCGGCAACGCAGGTTACCGGCAATTTTGCCGTTGATGACCCGTTCCACGGCGGCTGGAACAAGCACATCGCACGGCAACGTCAGCATCTCCATTGAGTCCAAAGCAAGTTCGCTGGAGTAGCCGTTCAGGCTCCCTCGCGAGGCTGCATGCCTGACCAACTGGGGAATGTCGAGGCCCGCGGGCCGATATAGCGCGCCGGTGTGATCGCTTACCGCAATCACTTTCACACCCATATTGTGCAGTTCGAGCGCGGCGATCGAACCGACATTTCCGAACCCCTGTACGACCGCGGTTGCACCACTGAGACGGATCTTAAGCTCATCTGCGGCACGATGAACCAAATGAGCGACGCCTCTGCCTGTGGCTTCACGACGTCCCAATGTTCCGCCGGCGCTGACGGGCTTTCCCGTCACGATTTCCGCGACCGTTTGCCCTTGATACATAGAGTAGGTGTCCATGAACCAGGCCATGATCTGCTCGTTGGTTCCCATGTCGGGCGCCATCACATCTGTATGCGGTCCAACGAACGGAATCATCTCCTGCATATAGCGACGCGAAAGCACCTCAAGTTCGCGCTTGGACAAGCTTGAGGGATCGACGTTGATTCCTCCCTTCGCGCCACCATAGGGCAATCCCACCAGTGCGCACTTCCAGCTCATCCAGATTGCGAGTGCCGCAACTTCGCCGAGATCAACGCTTGCAGCGAAGCGCGTACCACCTTTCGTTGGGCCAAGCGTTAGGTGATGCTGCACGCGATAGCCCTCGAAGACCGCCATCGTGCCGTCATCACGATGAATCGGACAAGAGACCGTGACCGCGCGCTTTGGCATCAGTAGCCGAGCTCTCGCGTCCTGCGGTATGCATAGATAATCTGCGATGACTTCGAATTGCTTCACGGCCATGTCAAAGACAGGCCCACGGTATGCCGTCACGTTCGCTTCCCTAGGGTGAAGATTGCATGCTGGATCAAGCAACGGTGCCAGTATTTCGATTCTCGAATACTTTCATTCCACCTGCGATAGACCCGCTCTCTGCGGCCTCAACAATCATTGGTCCCGCAGCTCCAATCGAGATCGATCTCTTGCGCCATCTTGCGTTCGGCGGAGCTCGCTCGCTACCATCGCCGCCCGAGACGGGTTAGAACCCGCGCCAGACACACTGGCACGAGGCCATTCGGTAGGCGACAGCAAGCTCCACCAATCACCGCACACCTGTGTGAGTTTGATATTGGACAAGTCCCGCGACATGGAATGTGTCGGCTCCGTCTGATCGAGAGCGCAGTTCACCACGCATCTCGCGGCGCAGAACATTTCGTACACCGCTGGCAGCGGTTATATTGACAGATTGTGCTCGCAGTTGGATGCACACTTTGTACGAAACGGACCAATACGATTGTTCTACGCCCGCCTTCTTCTCGTGGCATAGCGCGAATTCATCGTCTTCAGCGATCGCCGGACGTTGTGGGACAAGTTGCGACAGGTGGCTCGAGGAGCAAAAGCGTGCGCGAGAGCGCGATCGGCGCTTCCCTGTTGCATCTTCGTTGCATCATGTTGTGATAGGAGATTGCAGATATCACGCCGGTAATGGTGCCGCTTCGCACGCCGCCATTATCGTCGTCTGCGTCACAGGCGATCGACGCATCGCGCTTCACGAGCATGCCAGACTTTTGAGCGCGGTATCGCGCCGGGAACATCCTTGTGATCCGCACCAGACTCGAATCATGGTAGATCATCACGAACCGATATGATCGATCGAGCCAAAGTCCAGATGCGTAGCGCTGCCGACGGCATCACGGCGCCGCTTCGGCACGCGACCTTCCGGCGCATCTGGCTTGCGAGCCTCCTCTCGAATCTCGGCATCCTGATTCAAGGTGTTGGTGCGGCTTGGGCAATGACGCAGATGACGTCCTCGGCCGACAAGGTCGCATTGGTGCAGACCGCACTGTTGCTGCCGGTGATGCTGATTTCGTTACCAGCCGGCGCGATCGCCGATATGTATGACCGTCGCATCGTCGCACTGATCTCGCTTGGCATCGCGTGCGCCGGCGCAACCGCCCTCACCGTGGTCGCCTGGCTTAGTCTAGCCACACCGAACCTCTTGCTCATGCTTTGCTTCATCGTCGGCAGCGGCATGGCGCTGATGGGACCGGCTTGGCAATCGTCGGTTGGCGAACAAGTGCCGTTGGAAGCGCAGCTGCCTGCGGCAGTCGCGCTGAACGGCATCAGCTACAATATTGCGCGCAGCGTAGGTCCGGCGATCGGCGGCGTCGTGGTGGCGACTGCGGGCGCAGTGGCCGCATTCGCGCTTAACACGTTGCTCTATCTGCCGCTGGTAATCGCCTTGTTCCTTTGGAAACGCACCAACGCGCCCTCACGCCTGCCGCCTGAAGGGTTCAGTCGCGCGATAGTGTCCGGTGTGCGCTACATCAGCAATTCGCCATCGATCAAGATTGTGCTCGTCCGCACTTTGGTGACCGGCGTCGTCGGCGGCGCGGTCACCGCGCTGATGCCGCTGGTGGCGCGCGACCTCTTGCATGGTGACGCTCAGACCTACGGCATCATGCTCGGCGCCTTTGGCCTGGGCGCGGTGGTCGGCGCACTGAACATCACCGAGATCCGCAAGCGGATGAGCGGCGAGGCCGCAATCCGCGCCTGCGCGCTGACGATGGGCGCGGCGATCGCCGCGGTCGCGCTCAGCCGCGAAGCTGTGTTGACCGCGGCGGCGCTGGTCCTGGCCGGGGCCGTCTGGATGATGGCGTGGACCGTGTTCAACATTGGGGTGCAGTTGTCGGCGCCGCGCTGGGTGGCCGGACGCTCGCTCGCAGCCTATCAGGCGGCGAGCTCAGGCGGAATTGCCGTCGGCAGCTGGGGTTGGGGTCATCTAACCGATGCGGCAGGGGTCGAAACCGCGCTCATGGTGTCGGCCGCCTTGATGCTGGCCTCTCCACTGATCGGCCGTTGGCTGCCCATGCCCCGCGTCGGCGCGAGAGGAGAAGAAGCTGCGCTTGTCGGCGATCCCGAGGTACGTCTCGCCTTGACCGGACGTAGCGGACCGCTCGTCGTCGAGATCGAGTATCGCGTTGCACAGGAGAATGCGCGAGCGTTTCATAATGTGATGCAGGACGTACAACTGTCCCGCCAGCGCAACGGGGCCTATGGCTGGTCGATCGCGCGCGACATTGCCGATCCCGAATTGTGGACCGAGCGCTATCACTGCCCGACCTGGTTCGACTACTTGCGCTGGCGCAACCGCTCGACCCAATGGGAACGTGAATTGGAGCAGCGGGCAATTCGCTTCCACATCGGCCCTGCGCCGGTACGCGTCCGCCGCATGTTGGAGAGGCCGTTCGGCTCAGTCCGTTGGAAGGACGACACGCCCGAACTGGGACCCGCGATAATACGGCCGCAAGCTCGGCAAAGGCACCAATAGCCGGCCGCCCCGGCCGCTCGGGTGGACCAGCTTGCTGAGAGTTGAACCGTCCGGGACACTAAACAGCCGAACACCGAGTTTCCCGCAGGTTCCACAGCGAGTTCAAAGGCTGGCCATCGGGCCGCAATCGGGTCATTGGTCTTAGCTTCGCCTGGCGTGCCGATCGACATTCGACAATCGCCGCATCAGGTCGTTCCATTTTCGGAAGGCTCTCAAAGAGCCTGCCTGCGCCAAAGTTCAACGAACTTCAGCCCAATGGCGCAGCGAAGATGCATGACGTCCTCGAAGAAGCAGGAATAGTGCATCCGGAATCAGTTATCGGTTTTATATCAAAGTGGGCATTGGAACTACCGCTCCTGGCTTGTCTTGTTGTGCAATCGAGGGTGATTGATGCGCGATCATGACCTTGTCTCCGGCAGCCTCCTCGCACTGACTGCGACCAGCTTCGCGCTGCTCTGTTCGAGCCTGCTCGTCCTTGCCTTCATTTAGCCGGACGTCCTGATTGTTTTACACGCGCTGTGAAGGCGAACCACCGCGTCCACGGGGCCCAAAGCCGGCAAGGACTTTAATGCCGTCGTTGTCCGAGGGAAGCTGAGAACGTCGCGTTGCACGTGCAGCCTACAGCCAGGACAGCGGACACAGCTGCGTGCACATGCATGTCTGGGTTCGTCGAGGCGCATGAGGCACGTGGATTGTCTTGGACGACGTCGCATAAGCGCCCTTCTTTCTGCGCGATCGTCATGAGCTTCGAATGGCTCACCCCTCGGTCGAAAGGTCGAAATGGATCATTGCCGCGCTGATCGGCGCAGCCGGCCTCATGTCGAGGGCCGCAGAGAATGTTCGCTGTCGACGGTCGTGGTTTGACAGCTCAGCGTCGTCAACCTGACCATCCGATTTCAGCGGTGACGGTCATCGGTCAGGTAGAACAACGCTTCAATTTGAGTCCGCGCCGGCCGCATGGCGAGTACGGCCGCATTGCGCATAGACGAAACAAAAGACAGCCTTGTGGTGATTGCGGGCGAAGATCAGTTGCGCTGTGGTCACGCGGTTTCTTTTGGCCAAATACTTCCGTCGAGCTGCTTGTCGGATGGTGAGGATATCGCCTCGCATTGCACCTCGCGCTTCAGGCGCTCGCGCATTTCCTTGCCGGCCTTGAAGGACGGAAGGCGCTTCTGGTCAATGTGAACGTTCCGCCCTGTTCGTGGGTCGCGGCCCGTGCGAGCCCGGCGTTGCTTGACCGAAAATACTCCGAAGCCGCGCAACTCGACCCGGTCGCCGCGCACGAGTGCGTCGATGATCTCGTCCAGGATTGCGCTTACGATTTTCTCGACGTCACGCTGATAAAGATGCGGGCTGCGGTCGCTGATGCGCTGAACGAGCTCGGACTTGATCATCGACGCGGGTATCCACTCTATTTTGCGAGAGGCCGCCATATCTGCGAAAGCGCCGACAACTGTCAAGCATGCCAGGCAGATCGGGCGACGCTTGAGACACCTGCCGTTGTCGCTGTCAAATTTGGCAGACTACGGGAAATTGTCCTCGTCCTAGACGAAACCAGCGCCTCCCATACCTCGCTGCTCGGCGCTGGGCGGCCGACGAGTTTCGGCGCCGTCCGGATCGTACCAGCGTTGGTGCCCTTGCTGGCCGGCGCGAGATCAGTGCGGACCTCGAGGCAAGACTGTCCATGGCCGAATAAAATCACCTCAGATCAAAATGAGGATTATTGACGAAAACACGCCGTCACCAACGACGGACGACCCAGGACTTTCACGATCGGCTTATAGAAAACGGTCGTGCAGATGTAGGCAATAGGACGCAAAGGCCGCGATTGGCAAGATCGCGACATGTCAGCATTCGCTCAGTGGTCGGATGGCGTCTCCTCTGGAACAGCAAAGCCGGCCTTTACGCGATCCAACACGACCATCATTTTGACCCTCGATGTCCTGGTTCCATAGAGAGAGTGCTGGTGAACTGCTCGAATTCTCCCATGATGCGCGCCGTATTATATAGGACGAAATCCGCCTCGCCGGATTATCGAGGTACATCGGCTCCTGCTGAGGCCGTTCGCTGTGCGCCAATCGTCCAACGAGCGCCCGCGTTGCGTCCACGACATGGACGCCGCAATCATCTGGTCATTGACGATTCCGAGGACGGTTTCTCGCCGATCGTGCTCGGCCCGGGCCGCAACGTCAGTCGATACCGACGGCTTTTGCCGAACCTCGGGCAAACATGGAACCTTCTTGAGCCAGGCCGCGAGCCAGGCAGGACGAATTGAGCTCCTGAACGCGCTCTTTCGGCGGAACCCATCGGCTCGCTCCATAGGCTTGATCACCACCAGGAAACCATGACGTTCTGACGCACGGCCGCGGAGATAGAATTGATCGACCGCGTATCGAATATTCAGGCGATGTGGGCGCGTGGACTGCGCCGTTGCCGCGATCTTCCACGAGCTCGCCGAGATGCCTTACCCCTCATCGGCGGGATTTTACCAAGGGCACATTCGGGCTCTGGAGTGTTTGTGTCGACGACTGACGGCCGCTCGTGGCTCTCCATGTATTCCAGCACGCCACGCCCCTTCTCCGTGATGCGCCATCCGAACGAGTAGCGTTCGACAAGCCTCATGGAAAATATACTCAGATCAGGTACCCTGGCAGCAAGGCGCTTGGTGCGCTCGGACCAATCTTGGCCGCTCGTGGCCAGAATGGCAATGTCGCGCTTAAGATCGTCGAGCTTGGCGAGGCCATTCGGATAGCTAACAAGCAGCTTCAAAATGGTCACCTGAAGATTCATGGACCACTACAGGGCAACGAGAAATAGGCGAGCTTCTGAAGCAGGCCGACACATGGGACGTCACTCAAAAAGTATGAAGCGTAATGTGCCTCAACTGCTTATGCGGAACAAGCCCATCCGAAGGCGGCGCGAGCGTACACCTCGGACATAGTGCGCGGATGAGCTCCGCCTGTGAAAAGCGGCCGCCTTGAAATATTCAAGCGACCGCCAGTTCAAGGGTCTTGAATCGCACGTGGCGTCATATCGTAATATCTGAAACCAGATCAACCGACGGGAAACCCGGCCGCCTGGGAGGATCGCGTAGATCCGGCGCGACGAATTTCACCTCGTTGGCCTGCAGATCCTTCGCCGCGCCTGAGGCGAGGCAAAGACGGTCGATGCCGTTGATGGATGCAGGGTCGCAGGCGGCGCCGGGGATCAATAGTCGCGCGCGAGAACGCTCGACAGGGAGTATGGCGGGTCTGATGCTAGACGAAGATGGGTTGTGCTGACTGCCAAGTACCGTTGGGACTGAAGATTGCGCCGATTGCAACCATTCAAGCGCGACGGTCGGGCTTGAAGCGAGGATGCGCCATCAAAAACAATCGTGCACCATCTCGCTTCTTTTCGCAACGTGTCGCATAGAAGCTGGCAGGGTCGATATCAGAAAACGAGTACCCTGTGGTTCACGGTCGGCCACAATGCGAACATTGGATGGCACGCCTGTCGTGCCCAAAAGCGGCGATCGTTCTAAAATCGCGTGTTCTTGAGCAGCACGTCGCCTTCTACCGCGCCCGGATAATGGGTTGCCACCTCGAACGAAGGCAATAGCTCAAGAATGGCCTGCAGGGATAGCTGCCCTTCGTAGAGCTCCCGGTCGCTGTACTCTGTATAAATAAAGCGCGTATTGCTGAAGGCCTGTCTGCCGCCTGCGATCACATCGGACTCTGCTCCCTGCACGTCCATCCAAATGAAATCGATCTTGTCCAGCTTCGCTTCGCTACACCAGTCGTCCAGCCGTCGCGTTTCAACCGAGAATGGCTTATCAAACCGGACCCATCCGTACTCGGTCAGATGGTTTTTGGGCCGGCGTATCGAGCCCGAGAGATCCCATTCCTTCGCCTCTCCCTCCCCATTGCTTGGGTGGAATTCGATCGATCCATTTCGATCGCTGATCGCGACCTCAAACAGCCTCACCTTGTCGAGGCACGGTCCCAGGTTTTTCTTAAAACGAGCGATCGCTCGCGGGTCCGGCTCAAAGCAATAGAGCTGCGCCTGCGGGCACAGCTTGAGAAAATGTTTCGTATCGGTGCCGTCGTTGCAACCGATATCCAGGATGACCGGGTTTGGCTTCTGGAGAAGCGAAATAATGTGCCGGTGCACTTCTGCGGAAGACATGGGCTCTTTTCCCATCGGCGTAGAGGTCCATTGATACCAAAAGCGCAATTACACGGCAGCTCTCCACGCACAACGTATATCAACGTATATTGTAGATATCCCGAAACTGGCGATGGTTCAGGGCGTCGCTAGCATCGATGATGGTGCCACTCGCACGCGAGCCTGGCGATCTACTGCCCACCGGAGGGTCAACGCTCCAAGAACCGAAAACGGTAGCAGCGAAGGATCGCGTCTCGAGCACATCAGATGATCTCGAATCTCTGCAAGAAGAGCGTTCTGCACGCCGGCGCGCTCGATACTCTCGGCGGAATGATGATGCGGATCTCACTCCTTTACTGCAAGCAAAAGGCTGATGACGTCAATACTTGACGAGATTCGACGATTGGCTTGGACTGCCAAGGCGTCCGCGTGCTGCTCTCTGCAGGCAAGCCATCCGGTGTCTGCAGTCCGCCAAGCTGTCTGCTGCGCGACATTTGCCGCACAAGGAATGTCGGTATTTCTCTGCATTTGCAATGGCCCAAATCCTGCTTCTTGTTCGAGACCAAGAAGATCGAGGTGAAGTCATCTGCCTCGACACCACATTCAACCATCGCTCGCCAGATATGAATTGATGCATCTTTTTCCCACCTTCTTCATTCCGCGTGTCTCGGCTCCTTCGAGATCAGACTGGCGTCGCTGCAGGTCTTTCTATCGACAACGAAGACGCACCGCTGGGCGTGACTGAAGAAACCGGAGAACCTGCAGGTCTATCGCATCGCTTCACACTCCGATCACGGATGCTCGTTGACGCGGCATCTTCGTGGCCGGCGCCATTGACGGCTGGCGGTCCGGCCTCAACAGCACCCGATCACCAAAATCCGTCCGACGGCCGCTTGCCGGACCTTCGTCGGCCCCAACCACCAGCAGACACCGGCGGCAGCGCCTGTTGCCGACGCCGGCTGCGAACAATGCCAAGCAGCGAGCACTTTCTTGATTGAACGATTGGGGTCCGCAAGCCGCTGGACGCTCACCGCTGGGGCCGGCTGTCTGCTGACATCGAACCCTAAGTTCCGATCCATGATAAAGAAGAGAGGGCGATAGAAGAATGAAAGGGGATCTCATACTCGTTGGGCTTGGTCCCTACGCCCGGGCGAAGTACATTCCTCTGATCGAGAATGCCGTCGCCGGCAGGCTGGCGTCGGACTTTCATGTCGTTGAGCTTGAGAGCGCCAGAGATGGCGTGAATGCCTTCTTTCGGAGTCGCGCATGCAAGCCGGCGAGCGTCTCATACGTCCCCGATCTGCGCCGATACGGAATCTGGTACTCCCGTGATGGGGAGGACGTTCTCAAAGCCAGAGCAACTCCAGCCACGAAAGTAATCATCTCAACGGAACCAAAGGCTCATCTAGGCTACCTCCGAGCGGCTCTCGGACTTGGCCTCGATTGTCTGGTCGATAAGCCCGTCATACTTCCCATGACTTCGTGTGGGCGCCCTGCAGCCAACCGCATCGTTGATGCAATCACGGAGCTGAAGGAGATCTGCAGGCGCACAGGCGGCCGTTGCGCCGTAATGACGCCTCGCCGTTACAATGCCGTCTACGAACTGATTGGACGGTATGCGCGCCACGCTTCTCGCAAGCTCGGTACCCCGGTCACGTATATTGGTATCGAGCATCACGCGGGGGTATGGAACACCGAGGAGGAGATACTCTGCCGCGAAGACCATCCCTACCGGTACGGCTACGGAATGCTTTGTCATTCCGGCTATCACTACATCGACGTTCTTTCCGGCATGCTGGCTCACAACGAGGATAACTTTGGGAGCCTCGCGATCGAATTGGATATCCACCGGGCGACGGCGGCCGACCAGGTCCGGCAGATCGGCCCGGAGGCGGTGCGCAGGCTTCGCGGCGAGGCACCAATTCCTGAACTGTCCCCCACTCCGACGTTCTGGGGCGAGACGGACCTCGTCTCAGCTGGAGCCGCACGCCGTAGTGGAAGCCGCGATACCGTTTGCCTTTTCCGGCTCGACCTCCTGCAGACCAGCGTATCACTTCGCAATTGGCGCCAGCTGCCAACCAATGTCTACAACAAGAATGGGCGGCACACCTCGGAGGCTATCCGCTTGAATATCGGTCCGTTCGCTGCGATCGAGGCTAGAGTTTTTCAGCGGATGCATTCGGACAGAGACGGCGGTCCGCGGTCCGCCAAGGAGGCGCATATTATGCTTTGGCGGAATGGCGGCTTCCTCGGCCGATCCGCTTTGCGGGAGAGGGTCTATTCAGCACGCGATACCCTCGTCGAAAACGCCGACCTTGGCGCTAGCCGCAAACGACTGTTTAACGATTGGCTTGGAGGACGCAGCGGCAAGAGCGCCCTCGAGTCGCACACCCGAACGATCTCACTCTTCGCTCGCTATCTGGCGGCGCTCACAACCGATCCGGCTGATCCCACCGCATCACTCACGATTGACAATGTCTCGGCGTGACATTCGTCCAAGTTGAGTTCGGCGTGCTCTGGCCCAGTCCGCAACGTTGGCGCGATAATTATGGACCCCGGAGGATACCGATTTTCATTGTAAGCCGGCAGGCCCACCGGGTGCGGCCCCGTATTGGCAGGGGATGTCCGTCCCGAATGGACTGCCGTATGATTGGAGCGTTCATGAAATTCATATTTGCCTTCCCGGTCGCTGTAGCTGGCGGCCGGGCTTTTGGGCCGGTATTCCAGCGGGACGATCAGGCCAGACGCCCTTCCGCGATGGGCCACTTCTTCACAGTTGCCGCCGCTTGCGCCGCGCTGGCAGGCACGCACAACTGCGCAGGCTGGGTGTCAATCCAGCGTGATGGATGAACGCCGACACCAGAGGACCGAGAGAGAGCCGCTTGAAGGCGAGGCTGAGCGACTGCAGCATAGCGAAGTCACCGCTTGCCGACTGGATTTGACGCCGACTTCGCTGCAGCCCGTCGCGTCGGAGGCCTGAGGGTGACGAACCAAATTCCCCACCGCCATAGGAGCTCCCACGCCGGTGGGCGCCCAGTCTGCCCGATGATCGACGACGAGCAAGAGAGAAGCAGCCCTCACGCGCAGTCCGGCCCATTCCTATAGCTCCACGAAATGTCGACGGTTTGCTATTCCGTGCGAGCCGCGGCGAGCGTCAGCTTCCCGGTATTCCGGCAACCGATACACAATCGAGAACAGAGCCACATCCCTTGAATGGCGGCACATCCCGTCCCGTCGATCATCGCTAGCCAGAGTTGTGGAGGCGGGTCGTCACCAGCGCATCCGCGGTCAGATCACGCACTGCCTTGGCTGTCGCCAACACCGCAAGGTCGGCGAACGGCTCGATGACGATGACGATCGCATAGGATGCGGCGAAAGTTACGATGTTGGAAAGGTTCGCCGCGCCAAATCCGGCGCCATACAGGGCCCAGAAGGCCACCCACGCCACGATACCCGACTGATATGCGGTCGATAGCGCCAGCGTTTGCGAGTATCGGAGGTCGACATAAGCGGTGTTGCGGGAAATGATACGCTGGGCAAGCGCCTGAATCGCGAGCAGCGGGACCAAGAGTGTGGTTACGTTCATGCCATATTGCGGTAGGTCGGTCGGCACGAAACACAGGCCTTGCACCAGAAGGCCGAGCGCCAATCCGAGCGCAGCTGGCGCTGCACCGAACAACAAGAACAGTGTCGAGCCGAGGATGAAGTGCACTTCGGACACCCCGACCGGAAAGTGCGGCAAGATCTCGAAAAACGTGAAGACGAGCGCAGTCGCCACGCCCGTCCGCACCAGAAACGACGCGATGCCCTGCTCACGAACGGTTTCGACCGCGAGCTTGAGTGCGACGCCGCCTACGGCCATGCCCGTCGCGTAGCCCAGCACGAGCTTCGTGCCCGTTACGAGTCCCGGTTCGATATGCATCCTCTTATGTCCTTCCTGCCGTCACACCCGACGGCCCTGGCGCCAAAGAACGAGCGGAGCCGCTCTCCTGGCTTGCGGGCCAAGAGAGATCGCCGGCATTGCCATGCTGCTCGGGCCAGTGGCGCATTGCAGCCTCTCGCCTTACGGTCGTAAGGGCGAGTGCACTGGGCGCAGCAACTGCCTCATCGCTCATTCCCGATCATGCTTCGACGTCTTGTGCTATAGTTCGAGTGGCATGCTTGCGGTGTTTGCCTCTTCCGAGCAACGGACGTCAAGTGTGGAGTGAGCGATGGCGTTATCGCGAGATGTTCGCCGTCAGCGAACTGACTGGGACGACGAAGGTCGTGATCGCCGCGCCGACGCTCGAAATAAGAGTGACGAGCGCTGCGAGCTTGGCGCGGATGGGCCGGTCACCGGCAAGCGTTGGGAGCGAAACCATGTTGGAGCAGTTTTCTGCCCGTTCGCGAGTAAGCGACTTACATAGATCACGCTGGTGCTGGTGGATGGGCGAGCGTCGTCCAACCAAAATCAGCGCGGCAATTCGCCGCGCTCGGCGTTCGGTCTGCGAGCTGCAAGGCAATGTCTTTCGCCGACCTTCAGAGATGCTCAACGAAGGCGAGCAGATCTCTTTTGCAGCCGCTCGACGTCATTGACCAGTTACGGACATCATCGATCATGTCACGATGTCGCCGTCATCTGCGCAAACAACGTTGCAGAGTCCGACGGTCCAAGTCCGACAATGCCTACAAAGCTTGGCGGTGGCATCGGAATGTCCCGGTATGTCGGCTTCCACAGATGCAGGCAATAGCGGCTGTTATTCACATATTGCGAATGAGGCGGATGCAGCTGCATCACGCATTCCTCTTCATCCCAGAACAGATCCTTGACAAAGCACATCTCTTCCCAGTTCGGGCAGCGCCGCGGCGTCGACGCGGAGACATGCTCCCAGCCTGGGCGAACCAGTCCGCTGATCTTGAGCTCACAGCCGCAAGGCCCTTGGACCAAGAACAGGCCGCAGGGACCTGATCCCGGAACACTGGCGAACCGGCCGGATCGTATACGGCCGGCCTCCAGCTTTTCTATGATCCGTGATCGCATGCCCCCTCCTTCGCTTCGCGGATCCTTTTGAAATCCACGTGGATTACGTTGTCCCGCGTCCCATTGATCGGCGCGAGCTGAGTTTTCAATGCAACATTCCGGTCAGCCTGCGTGAGCGGCTGCACGAACAATCTGCGAAGCAAGGCGCAGATGCCGGTCATCATTCATCCCTCCACTACCCATTTTTGAAAGCTCATGACCCTCTTCGAAGAATTCGATCAAGCGGTCTTGCCGGCGCCGGAATGGCGCTTTCCCAATTCATCACCGCCTAATGGCAAAGCGGCTCTCACAGAACCCGGCGCGACTGGGATCCGGAGGACTTTGCCAGCCCCAGATTTGGTTTTCCTCGCTCTTGCCCACGTACGATCCGTCTTGCGAGCCGACCGCAATCCGGGCCGCAAGACGCGCGACTGACACGGACCGGTTGAACGCGAAGGAAGAACGCCCGAAGGGCAGGCCTACGAACCCGTGACAGCTCGGCCGGTGATCGTCTCGGCCAGCCTCCGTTACGAGGCGATCATTGCGAGCGACCTGATCGAACGCAGAGAGCGCATAGTCGCGGCGGTGGGCGGAATAAATGAGCAGCACAGGACTTGCGCCGCTGACAAATGGTCTCCTTCATCGCCGATGCGGTCGACTGGCGTGCGCAATACAATCCTATCGAGCATCTTTCGTCCGGACTTTCCGTCATGGCCAGCGAGCCGTGTGGCGCCCTCACATGGTTGTGGCTTCCACAAGCGTTGCCACCTCGGTGAGATGCGCGCTTGTCGCCGTAGTACCCGATCATTCTTAGGCCCTCGCTCCTCGGCGAGCCTGAAACAGGCCAATGCGTCATCTATGTGGCCGCATGAGCAAAGTTCGGCTCGAAAGCCTGATAAAGCGTCTGCACTCACGGGGTGGACGGTCACGTGCGCCGATGCCGCCCCTCCTTAATGTCTCATGCCGGCGGCGAGCTCCCGCCATAGATCTGCATCAGCCTGTCAGATGCGCTTTGCAGAATAAGACCACATGCTTTCCAGTATCTGACGGACTGCCATCGCCACGTCAGTTTCAAGCCAAGCGAGCAAGCCAAGGGCGACGATGGTTCGCTGGCACTGTCTCCAAACTGACGGCGCGCCGAGAGCCAGATCGTCAAGCGACCTTGATCGGCCGCAAGCCCAAGGTTGGGCTGGCACGCCGAAGCCGCAACGCGGCGGCCGCCACGCGGGCGACGTCCAGATCCTGCTGTTGATGCTCGAACTTGAGCGGCATCACTTGGGGTAGTCCTACCATCGGCGTCCGTTTGAGGACAAAGCAGGCCGGAAATCTGACAAAGGGTTGCTGTCCATTCCAGAGTAGCGCGGGCATCTATCCCCGTTTCATGCTCGTTAGGCACGGAACGCGCCGTGCTTCGCGAGCGGCACGGCGATTGCTGAGTGGGGAGCAATGAGTCGCCGCGGCCCAGCGCTTGAGGCGACGCTGTCTCAGGAGATTTCGATGAGGCTCGCCCAACTGATGCTTGTCAATTCGGTTCTGATTCCTCTCCTGCTTGGAAGCGCGGACGCGTCGGACATCAATATACCGGTCGTCCCGAACCTTCCTGTGTTGGCCAACGCGCCCGCAGGGTCGTCGAAGCAGGCAAACCGGCTCAAGGATCGCCTTGAACGTGCGCTCCAGCGAGAGGTCTTACAGAGAATTCGCCAAAGCCGTGGCATTTCAGGTGTCGCTCTCGTCTGGCGACGTCCGCCCGATCCAGCTCATCGAGAACACCCATACGGCTGCGAAGGTCCATTTCATGCCTATGCTTGGCAAACCTCTGCCCGTCGCGTTCGATTTCCGACGTCATGGATGACCTCAGAACACTGGTCATGACAGCTGTCACAACATTGAGTATCCACGACCGCGCCGTGAGATATGACGGCGCAGGCAAGATGCAGACGATGAATGCGTTCGCAATACCTGATGCGGAGCGGCAGACGCTCTTTGCGCTGGCAGCCACCACTGAGCTTCATCGATGTGTGGAGATCGGAGGCGCCGATGTTGGCTCCGCCGCACCGTTACGACTAAGGAGCGAAAGCACGCACCGGACGGAAGCAGAGCAGTTTAGTGATCCGAGCTGGATGGGTGCCGCGTCCTTGCTCAGTGACGCTGCTACGACGGCGATGGGCATCCTTGCCGTTTTTGCCAGCGAGCTTGATGTTGAGGCGGTCGTAGCGCGACCCGGCTTGCTGCTGTCAACCTTGGGGTAGCGTGGATGGATGCCTTTTCGACCGAGATCTGGCAGTCGGTCGCGCTGACAATCGAGCTTGCGGGCATAACGACCGCAATTCTCTTGATTTTTGGCACGCCGCTCGCATGGTGGTTGGCGCGCTCGAAAGGCGCTTTGGCCAGCGCAATCACGACGATTGTTGCGCTTCCCTTGGTTCTGCCACCGACCGTCCTCGGATTCTGCGTGCTTATCCTGCTCGGTCCGAACGGCCCAGGGGGCTTTCTGGCCTCTCTCTGGGGCGAGCACACGCTCGCCTTCACCTTTGTTGGTGTCGTGGTCGGCTCGGTTTTCTCCGCGCTACCGCTTGTGGTGCAGCCAATCCGAAACGCCTTCGTCGCAATGGGTGACCGCCCGCTGGAAGATGCGGCGGCTCGCCGCGCCTCTGCGATGTATTCGTTCTTCGCAGTCGCCCTGCCGTTGGCTCGGCCGGAATGTCTCAAGGCAGCTGTGCTAGGCTTTGCTCATACGATCGGGACGTTTGGCGTCGTGATGATGATCGGCGGCAACATTCCTGGGCGCACCAAAGTGGTGTCGGCCTATGTTTTGGAATATGTTCAAGCGTCGCGTTGGCAGGAAGCAAGCTGGGTCGCCGGCGGCATGGTGCTGTTCGCCTTTGCAGTGCTCCTCAGCCTAGGCGTAATCGACAAATACTGTGGAAAGAGGGGCAGTTGAGGACAGGTGCCCCACGCCGGATCGGATCACTCCTAGCAGCCGGGGCAGCAGCATCTCGGCTTGTTGGGGGCTCAAGATGGCGGCCGGCGGCCAGGCTGCGATCTTCAGACCGGCTCGGCCGCGACCCACCAAGGTCCGGATTCATCCTCGAAGCTGGAGCGTTTCGGCGCCGATCTCCGCAATCGATGGCGAGGCCAAACATCGACAGACGCGGTCTTTCGCGCATCCATCAATCCACGACCGCTTGTTCGATGTTCGGACCATTTGCGCAAAGATGGTCAAGGCAGACATCGCTCAAGATGCCGGCCTGCGGTCGGATCAAGGCAGGTAGGGACGGCGCCGCGGATGCGACGCGGCTCGTCGCGTAAAGGCCGCGCTCTGCGCAGGGCCGGATGGCCGCACGTTTTTAAGGCGAACAACCGGGCTATCAACAATGTGATCCGATCATGCAAACGAGGGACAGGTTGCACGACGAAAGATCCATCCATCCTGTGAGGGAGATGCCCATGAAGGAGCTTATCATCGGCGCGGCGGCAGCGGTAATCGGCCTCAATTCGGGACAGGCCGCGCCTCTACCTGAGGTCAAGGCCGATGACGTCGGAGTTTCGCAGCAGCGGCTCACCAGGCTGGATGAGTTCTTCGCGCGCGAGATCGCGGACCAGCGCGTGCCAGGGGCGGTGGTCGCCATCGCCAGAGACGGCAAGCTGGTTCACTACAAGGCGTACGGGCAGCTCGATCCGGCAAAAGGCACGCCCATGCCGCTCAATGCAGTGTTCGCACTTGCCTCCATGACCAAGCCGATGGTGGCGGTTGCCGGGCTTACGCTCATGGAACAAGGCCGCCTGCCCCTGCAGGCCAAGCTTACGGACTACTATCCGACATTCGCTAACATGAAAGTGGGCGTTCCGCGGTTTGACGAATCGCTGGAGTTCAAATCGCAGGCCTCGCCGATCCGCATTCATGATCTCTATCGCCACACGTCAGGCCTCGCCTATGGTGGGCGGCCGGACAGCTCGAACCAGGTCGCGCGCCTCTATCCGGATTTTGCAACTCCAGCGATCAGAGGCGATAAAGAGGCTTTCATCGACAGCATTACCAGGCTTCCACTGGCGCACCAACCGGGGACGGAATTCGAATACGGCTGCTCGATCGATGTGCTGGGCGCCGTCGTCGAGCTGGTCACTGAACAGCGATTGGGGGAGTACCTTACGAAGGCCCTGTGGGATCCGATCGGGATGCACGATGCCACGTTTCACCCTTCCGCGCGGCAACGTGAACGTCTCGCTCGTCCATTTCCGCACGATCCGCTGACCGGCAAGCCACAGGCGATTGAGCTGCTCGACACGCCAACGAAGTTCGATTGCGGGGGAGCCTGCGCATTTTCGACGGTCGGTGACTACGTGCGCTTTGCACAAATGCTGCTAAACGGCGGGGAACTCGAGGGACGGCGCATTCTCGGTCCCAGGACGGTGCATCACATGATCTCCAATCATCTTGGGCCGGAGATCAAGAATAACGTCGCTCATGTGGAGCCACATCGTGCTGGCTTCGGGTTCGGGCTCGGAGTGGCGGTCCGGACGAATGAGGGTCTGTCGGCAGTGCCAGGTAATCCAGGCGAGTTCACCTGGGCAGGCGCATACGGTACGCAATTCTTCTGTGATCCCAAGGAACGTCTCGTCGTCGTCGTGGGAACGGCAGCTCCCGGAGAAATCCGGACGTATTACCGTGAGCAGGTCCAGGACATCGTTTATTCCGCAATCGTCCGATAGTCCGACTGCGGTTGGGCTCGCCGAACAAAGTGAACAGCGATTCTGGCCACGTGACGCCTGATGGCCGCTGACCTGAGAGCGCAACAGAACTCGCCGATCAGCAACGAGGCATGGGTTGAGGCCTGCGGCTGTCGCGCAACTCCAGGCGCCAGGGCTCCGACAACGGAAATGATCGCTGTTCGCCGCCTGCTTTCAATTGCTACATCCGACACAAGGACGTTTAGTCGCCGGCGCCGGAAGGCACGTCCTCATGCTTGAGGTGACGCTTTCGGATATTGTAACTCACCAGCCAGATCACGCCGACGGCGATCGGCACGAAGACCGCGGTCAAGTACGACGGCTCGACACGAAGTCCGACATCGTGCGCGCCCTTGGCAAGGTAGCTAAACAGGCTGACGACATAGTATCCGATCGCCGCAACCGATAATCCCTCTACCGTGCATTGCAACCGCAATTGTTGCTTGGTGCGATCATTGATGGCGCGCAACAGGTCACGATTTTGTCGTTCGATTTCAACATCGACACGGGTGCGCAACAAATCGGCAGCACGGGCCAGCTTGATCGACAATGTCGCCTGACGATCCTCCACCGTTGCGCAGGTTCGCATCGCAGGCGCCATGCGGCGCGCCAGAAACGACGACCAGGTCGGATAACCCGTAACCTCGTTGCCTTCGATGATGGAGAGACGCGATTGGACCAGCTCGTTATAGGCCCTGCTGGCGCCGAATCGAAACAGGCTGCCGGTTGCGCTTCGCTCGAAAGATGAGGCCAGAGCCGTCAATTCCGCAAGCAGATGGCTGTTGAGCTTCAATCCCTCCGCGCCTTGCATTTCTTCGAGCACTTCAACAAGACGTTTATCGATGCGATCGACTGTCGGCGACAGCTCAAGGGCGGCCGACAGGCCAAGCAGTGCCAGCGGACGATAGGTCTCGATTTCCAGGAGCCGTTGCACCAGCGCGCCGAGGTCGTGCGGCGTCAGTCCGAGATCGCAAATGCGGATTTTGGTGAAGCCTTTGTCGTCGACACGAAAGTCCGAGGCCACCACGGCTGCACCGCCCCTTATACGGACCATAGCCAGGCTATTCTTGTCAAACATCTGTTCCGCACGTTTAGTCGGAAACGCGTCGCGCTCCGCCTCCAACTTGATCGCGACCAGCAGCTGTCCATCCTGCCGCAGCGCGCGCATCAGCGACTGGACCGTACCTCCGGCTGGGTCGAATTGGTGAGCGGCCGGACTGTTCGCGGTACTCCAGATCAAGGTGAATGTCGCAAATTCCGAATGCTGCTCCCAACGCAGCACAATAGGTCCGATCCCTATCTCATGATGTTTCGCCGATAGCTCCGGCACGGGAAGGTTATTCTGCCGGCAGAATTCAAGGAAGCGGCGACGATCGCTAGCGGCCACCTCGCCCTGCGCTAGAAGAGCAAAGTGGACCACGGTGAATGGTGAAACGAGGCGCATGAAAGGCCGGGCATGCACTTCACCGAGGGCGGCGTCGCGTTGCGGATGCAGCGTGAAGATTCGCAAATCCAGTTCATCGAGCATGTTGTGACGACCCGCCTCAGAAGAGCAACAACCGTCAGCTTTGGCGTGAGCGGCCTTGGCATGAGTGGCCTTGGCGTGAGCGGGCCATAGGCGGGCACCCGAACCGTGGGCTGCAGTCTTGTCGACGACCGATTCCGAAGTCGCCTTCAGTACCTGAAAGCTTTTTTGCCGGAGCAGAATCAGCGTCGGCAAGCAGGGACGGAACGGCGTCTGTCAGCCTTGGGCTAAGGCCGTCCAGGACGACAGCTGGATACCGCCCCGCGTCTGGAGCCAAATCCAGACATTGTCGATCAGTGCCCGTAACGCGGCGGCCGCCGGTCGCTCCATGATTTCGGCGGCCACTGGTACTGGTCGATGATTGGCTCCGCCATTCGACCGACATCGCGCGCCGTCGAAGCGACGCGATATGCCGATCACGATGTGCCAACGGAGTTTCGAAAGTGGCTTTCCGGCAGTGAGGCCAGCGCTGCGGGATGCTTTGACGAGCGCAAGGCTCTTCGGTGTTCACTCCAGCATGCGCGTGGGCGGCCTGCGAAGTCGGCATTTGACCGGCAACTGCATCGTCCATTGGCAGATCGAGGCTCAAACGCGACTCCCGTTCCATTGCCGCAGCCGTCTTCTCTGACGCGCAGACGGTGGTGCAGGATTCGGGCCAGCACCGGAGCAGCAGACCGCTCCCATATTTCGTGCAAGGGGGTTCTGAATACAGTTGGAATCGATTTCAGGCTTGAAAGCCGGCTTGCATTCTGGACGAAGATACTCGCAACGCGACACGCGCATGTCCGGCAGGCTGACGCGTATGCTCACCCTCAGCCGTGGTCGTCGCCTTGACCGATCCGTCAGCCAAATTGCTTCGCATGCAGACGAGCCGGGTAGGTAAGGCCTGCGATTGACCAAAGGGCAAACCTGGACTGGTCAGCTGATCGCAAGACGCTGGCGCGTGTGTGATCGCCTGGGTCACTTTTGGCATGGGCTTGGCTTCCCAGCGATCGCCCACTGCGGGCCGAGCATCTCCTGCTGCGAGCATCTTGAGCCGGCCGCAACGACGTCCGGTAGCGCAGGTACATCCGGACCATTTCAACTTCGGCCGCGGCTGGCGCGCTCTGGCTCGCTGATGAGCCACGCCTGTCCAATTCCGCCGTGCCGGGGCGCACTCGCAAACCTCACGCGCAAGCAGGGACGCCAATCCGGGAAGGTTGCGACAAGATGCTGCCATTCTGACGACATGGAACCAATCCAAAGCCTGAACGCAGGGCGCATCGCGAGCCGTCATAGCCTCCGACAACGTCAGGCCGGCCGCTTCGCGGGTCTACGACGCGCTTGGGCATTCCACCTGCGCTCACGCCAACGGTATCCGCTTTCGCGCTGACCCTCACTATCGTGCGGACGTCGATCTCCTCCCTATCGCGTCCATCGCGGGCTCGTTGGAAGTCAAGTCGTCCCAACCGATATCGTCCCGCGTGATGCGCTCCGTTCAGATCTGGCCGGAACGCAGCGCCAGACCGCGATCCTCATTCGCCTCGCTTGCCCTGGCGCGTGGGTTGTTCGTTCACCGACCCAGAACCACCCGCGCCGGTGCTGCCGCTGAGCTTCTGAATGATGTCCCTCGCGGAACAACATTACTTCCATGCGTACGGAGAGCCCTCGGCTGGACAATCCGACAATCGAACTGTCCGTCGCGCAGCAAACGCTATGAAAAGGAGATCATCGCTGGAGACCACGATGCGCATGCGCATTTCAAGCGAAAGAGCCGCGGACTGTTCGGGAGGGGGCCACCCAGTTCTCAAGCGTCGCGTTGTCTTTAAGACCTCGTCGTAGCGAATGCGACGATTGCGCAGCTAAATCATTCCGCTGCCCAGCGGCGAACACGCTCGTTTCTCATTTATAGGGACGCTCGGCACGTTTCACTCGTGGCATGGCGATTGCTCAGATGAAGATGCAGGGACCAAGGCCCACCGGATAACCTCGTCCTCACGACCCTGATCCCAGGCATCGGAACGAGGTATGGCCTTGAGTGACCTTATTCGACCATAAGCCAAGCCATGGCTCGTGACGACGGCAGGGTAAGAAAGCGTACGGATGACACACTGGCGCGTATCAAGACATTCCGTGATCAAACACGACAACCGCGCATCGGACCTTAACGCTTCGCAAGCGCGGACCGTCTGGAACTTCTGGCCGCTTGCGGCGCTCCTCCTCAACGCGCTGCTCTGGATTTTGATCTGCTGGGCCATCGCCTGGGCTTTCGCCGTGTTCTTTTGACCGGAACAAGCCGCCGAACCTCGTAAGCCAGCGCACATGCAAGCCTGTCGTCGGAGCCCACGGATCGACGCGCGTCGGGCTGTCGACCGAACACGCGCGTGGCGACCTGTGGGGAACATGCGCCCCCAGATGGGATGCCTGGGAGCGCGTGATGAGCTGGCTCTGGCAAGATGAGCCGACCCGGCGCACATTGCAGGAGATCAATGTGCGTCGAGCCGCTCAGGGCATCGGCGAGGCAGTGGACCATCGTGGCGCTTCCCGGCGCACGGCCATCGCGATGCCCATATTTGCTTTTGCAAATGCCGTGCCGAACCATTCGCAGATCGCTTGACCGCACCATCTCGTCGCAAGGAAGCGTCCAAGCACTTGGTTCGGGCGCAACCGCCTCGCTTGTCACTGGAATAGATCGAGATCGCTCCCCTTCTCCGGCTTTGCGAATTCGACCAGCCACGCTCGCATATCGAACAAGGCCGGCCTGGCCTTCCCAAAGGGCTCCGACCGAGCGTCGGCCCGCCCAATCACTTAGCCCAGACGCAGCGAAGCATCAGAACTCCTGACCAGGATCTGGCTCGTCGTCGTTTCTGCGCGCTTGCCATTCTTGGGCACGCCGGGCCAGCTTCTCGTATTCTTCGGCAACCCTGAGGAGTTTGTCTCGGGGTCTGCCATTGGCCAACGATTCGGCCTTGGTTCGCGTTGCTCGCGCACGGCCTCGCCAATGGTCGGGATCGTAGAGTTTACTCTTTGGATTCATGTCGACCAAGATGCAGTCTTCGGATCAAAGTAATGCGACACGTGGGCTCCGTACGATTACGTAAGCGCCTTCCCTCGCAACACGAATTGTCGAAATGACGCCCGCGCTTTGCAGGCTCTTGCAGCGTTGTGACGGTCGATCCGTGTGCTCACCAGCAAGGCGGTGCGCGGTTGCTCGCAAAACGAGAGTGGCTGATTCGACGCGCATTCGTTCGGATCGTTGTTCACGTCCGGCGATCAGCAACAGACCTGTGAGCGGCCATGCGCAAATGAGCCGGATCGCACGCCTACAAGCCACGAGATCTTCTATCGCTTACGCCGAGCCGCCATACCAGAGCTATCGTGCGTATCGCGCACCATCGCTCAGCCATCCAGTCGAGCGAGAGCGAGCCGCGCAATTCCGCTTATGACCTTCTGCCCTCGCTTTGTGCGAGGTTCATCTCGAACATATGTAAGTGCGAATATATTCGCACGACCATCGCGAATGGGCTTGAATCGCACGTAGCGTCAGATTGTACGATCAAGGACAATTGGGAGCCACCCCGGACAATCCAGACGATTCATGACAGCCAATGAGAATTGCGAATGTCTCAAACCTGAAAGCTCAATCACCATTCTCAAGCATGCTGAGCGACGCTAGACGACGTCAATCATGAACTGCCGACTGCGTTGGCCCTCGATCGAGCGTTCACTCCTGCTTCAAGGCGCTCCGCTTAATCGCGAGCCATCCCTGTGGCGCCTCGCGGGCAACCAGCGCTAATCGCCTTCGCTTCTCCGCCGTCGCGACCGTCTCCCATCGGGACAGCAAGTCTCACTTTGCGTTCCGGTCGATGATCTCATCGGATCGCGGACGATTTCCGGTAGCGACCGGCGTGTGACGACAAAAGCTACACATCAAAGCCATGGTACAACCCACTGCACACATCGGAAGGTCGCCCTATCAATTGCGCAGCGAGCCTTGCTGCAACTCCAGCGGATCTGATTCCGCTTCAATCGCGGCTGACGCCGTGGCCAAGCAGCGATCAACAACCGACCCACCACCGCGGTAAGCCCGCAGAAAGACCGCGACGGTCGAGACCTTCAATGACTTCGGCCTGTTATCGGTAGTCAGGTCACAGTGCGGCTCGCGTAGGAAAGCCGCTACCGCAGATACCACCATCCAAAGAGGATATCGTGAATCAACAACGACGAACGCATGGGTCTTCGCGCCCCAAGGCCAATCGCTGTGCGATTGGGATTGTTGCTGCTCTTACAGCAACCTTTCTAGGTTTCGGATGCGTGAGTGCGCGAGATCAGGCACCGACCGCGGATGAGAAAGAGGCCTGCATGGAGGACGTCTTCCGCCTGTGCAGCAGCCAGATACCGGATCGGGCCGCCATCACTGCGTGTCTCAGGGCCAAGCAGGCGAGCCTGAGCCACCAATGCCGCTACGTGATGTCAACGCGAGACACGACCAAAGGAAAAGCTGACTCCCGATGAAGTGCGACAGAGCAGCCCGTATCTCCGGGCGCCTTCGGTTCGGGGAGCTCCTCCAGAGCCACGCCTGACGGAGACTGCTCGCCGGCACGGGCGTTCGGGACGAACGACCCGCTCTCGCAACCAATGGACTATCTGATTTCACGCATTGATTCGGAACGGCGAATGCACACACTCCCCTTCGATACGGTTCTGATCGCCAACAGGGGCGAGATCGCCGTCCGAATTATCAAGACATTACGCAAGCTGGGACTTCGGTCCGCAATCGTCTATCACGAGGTCGATGCGCAAACTCCCGCCATCGCCATGGCCGACGTAGCGATTGAGGTCAGCGCTCGCACGCCGATCGCGGCCTACCTGGATATCGCGCAGATCATCGCCGCGGCCCGCAAGGCGAACGCCGGCGCGCTACATCCGGGTTACGGCTTTCTCTCCGAAAATGCGCAGTTCGCCAGGGCGGTGATACAGGCCGGAATGGCGTTCATCGGACCCACTCCCGAGACCATAGAACTCATGGGCGATAAGATCCGGGCCCGCAACTTCGTGCAGCGGAACGGATTTCCGGTCGCCCCCTCTGCGATTGAGGAGGATGATCCGGCGACGTTTGTTTCCAAAGCGCGGGCTATTGGCGCGCCCCTGCTGGTAAAACCGTCGGCAGGCGGTGGCGGCAAGGGCATGCGGATCGTGCGCGATCTCGATACCCTGGAAGACGCTATTGACCTGTCGCGGAGCGAGGGCCAGCGATACTTTGGCGATGGCCGGCTCTACGTCGAGCGATATGTCGAAGACCCACGGCACATCGAGGTTCAGGTGCTTGGCGACGCCTTCGGAAACGTGGTCCATTTGTTCGAGCGCGAATGTTCTGTCCAGCGTCGCTTCCAAAAGATCATCGAGGAATCGCCCTCTCCAGCGCTGTCACCAGAATTGCGGGAGCGGATCTGCGAAACCGCGGTCGGCATCGCCCGCGCCGCGAACTACCAGAACGCAGGGACCGTCGAGTTCATTTTCGGCCGAGGTGAGTTTTACTTTCTGGAAATGAACACCCGCCTGCAAGTTGAGCACCCTGTGACGGAGATGGTCACCGGCATAGATCTTGTTGCCCAACAGATCTATGCGGCCGCGGGCCGAGAACTCGACTTCTCGCAATCGGCCATAGTCTCGGACGGACACGCGATCGAAGTCAGGCTGTATGCAGAAGCTCCCGAGCGCGGATACGTTCCGACGACCGGCAAGGTATTGCTTCTGGAGTACCCGCACGGCGTGCGCATCGACAGCGGTATCCTGCAAGGTCAGCACATCACGACGGCATTCGATCCGATGCTCGCCAAGATTATATCTCATGCTCCGACGCGCATGGATGCCGTGACAAAGTCCCATCGGGCGGTTCAGGAACTGGTGCTTCTCGGCTGCGAGACGAATGCCGGCTTTCTCGCCCGCATTCTCGCCGACGAAGCATTTCTCGGCGGACAATTCCATACCGGATACCTTGAACAGAACCCGCACATTGCAGCGGGCAATACTTCTGACGGCTTGTCCGCCTTCCTGGCATCGGCAGCCCTTCTGACGCGAGCCGTCCGTGATTCGGCCGATGCTGTCCCTGAGCTTCACGCAGCAATCGGCAGTTGGAGAAATTGACGTGTATCACACTTTCGAGGTTGATGGCGTCGACCACAAGCTGTGGCTTTCACCCTGCCGGCAAGGGTACCGTCTTCACCTAACTGACCAGGTGATTGCTCCGGTCAAGTTCGTCTCTCACAACGACAGTTGCGGTCTGCTGACCATTGCCGGCGAAGCCGAGCCAGTCCGCTTCGTCGTCGACGGTGACGTCCTTCACGTTCTCATTCGTGGCAGGACGCGTACTTTGCGCTACCGCGACCCACTGCGAACGCTCGCTTCCGTAGCTGGACAGGACAATTCCCTTGTGGCCCGCGCGCCGATGCCGGGCGTGGTTCTAACGACCACGGTATCACCGGGCCAATCGGTCTCCGCGGGCATGGCGCTGATGATGATCGAGAGCATGAAGTTGGAAACCATCATACGCTGCCCGCAGGACGGTGTCGTCGATCGAATTCACTTCGAGGAAGGGGACAGCTTCGAGCGGGACGCAGTGCTGGTCACGCTGACCAAGGAAGGACGCTGAAATGCAGCGGATCACTTCTGTTCTGAAGGTCAACTCGCACCAATTCCGCAACAACGAGCTCCACAACAGACGCCTTGCGGACGAATTGAAGGAGCGGCAGCGTGCTGCCCGCTTCCAGAGGCCGGAGCGAGAGCTCGAGCGCTTGCGCCGCCAGAATAAGCTCTTTGTTCGAGACCGGGTCGAAGCATTGCTCGATCCACACACGCCGTTCCTTGAACTTTCGACGTTAGCCGCCAACAAGGCTTACGAGGGCGAGGTACCCGGTGCAGCGCAGGTGGTCGGCGTCGGCATCGTAGCAGGTCGCGAGGTGATTGTTCACGCCGATGATGCCAGCGTCAAGGGCGGGGCATGGTATCCGCTCTCCGTCAAGAAGATCGTGCGAGCGTTGGACATAGCCATCGAAAATCGCTTGCCGGTGGTTCATCTATGCGACTGCGCCGGCGGATTCCTGCCGTTGCAGGCCGAGTTCTTTGCAGATCGCTACCACGCTGGTCGAATTCTGCGCAATCAATCGATCCTGTCCAAGATGGGAGTACCGCAGGTCGCCATTGCGATGGGCCACTGCACGGCGGGAGGCGCCTATGTCCCCGCGCTCAGCGACTACAACATTATCGTTGAGGGAACGGGAGCGATTTTTCTTGGCGGCCCGCCGGTCGTGAAGGCCGCCACCGGCGAAAATGTATCGGTTGAGGAGCTTGGCGGAGCCCACATGCATACCGGTGTGTCGGGCACGAGCGACTACCTCGCAAGCTCCGAGATGCATGCGATCGCAATTGCCCGCGACATCGTGGCTCACCTTAAGCGTCCCGCCAAGGCATCGATTGATCGGGCTGCCCCGGAGCCGCCCCTCTACGATCCGTGCGAACTGTATGGCATCATCCCCAAGGATCCCCGTGTCCAGTTCGACATGCGGGAGATCGTCGCTCGACTGGTTGATGGCAGCCGATTCCACGAATACCAGCCGCGCTTTGGTACAACGCTGGTGTGCGGCTTCGCGCGGCTTCATGGCTATCAAATTGGCGTAATCGCAAACAACGGCGTTTTGTTCAACGAAAGCGCATTGAAGGGTGCTCATTTCATCCAGTTGTGCGACAGCAACCGCACGCCACTGCTTTTTCTGCAGAATGTCACGGGCTTCATGGTCGGCCGCGAGTACGAACGGCGCGGTATTACCAAGGATGGCGCCAAGCTCATCATGGCGATGTCCGGCGCGTCGGTGCCAAAATTGACCGTCATTTGCAATGGCTCACACGGCGCAGGTACTTACGCGATGGCGGGACGCGCTTTCGATCCCCGTTTTGTGTTCACTTGGCCGCAAGCTCAGATCTCTGCGATGGGCGCCGAGCAAGCGGCCGGCGTGCTCACTCACGTCAAGGCAAGGCAATTGGCCCGCGAGGGTGGTCGTCTGTCGAAGCAGGAGCTGGAAACCATTCGCGAACCGATTCTCGAAGAGTATCGGGAGCGCTCCAGCGCCTATTATGCAACCTCTGAAATCTGGGACGACGGCATTCTTGATCCGATCGATACCAGAAGCGCGCTCGCGGTTGCTCTGAGTGCTTCGTTAAATGCTCCAATCGAAGCACCGCATTACGGCGTATTCCGCATGTAACGGCGGATCTGGGTACGCGGCCACTGGATGCGACCTTCGGTTCGCGAGGGCGCCCCGGTCGATGGGTCAGGCGGAATGCAGCTATAAACGGGTCGCCAAGCTATCCGTACGCGGCTTGTCGAACGTGCCTGCAATTTGTCTGCAGCGTCGGGAGGTCGTTCGCAGCGCGCCGGCACAGCAGAGCCGGCGTCAGACCGGAAAGCCGGCCACCGCCTTGATGATCCACCTCTCCGTTTCGGCCCGCGCATCACAATTTTCATTTGGCAACCTCGGTCGGATGATGACCTACTCGAACGGCACCAGTCTAGCCCACCGATCAGATTGCAACGTTCGCGACCACGCTTGCGCTTTGCACCGGCCCACCGCCAGATTGGAATGGAAGGGCTTGAATCTGACGTGACGTCAGGTTGTAGCTTCCACAGCGCTCCTGGGATCAAGGCTAACACCACGCATCCGTCGAAGGCGCGTCAGCTGAGTCTATGTTCGGGTGACGGGTAGCTCGCCACTTCCCTCATCAGACCAGGAGATGAGGCCGGCTAGCCGGTCGATGGGGCTGCATGCGCATACGGCTAATTGGGACAACTAGGCACGCTCTGGAGCACGATGGACGTCCTCAAATCGATCATTGGCAAACTCGCCAGCGGTGCCACCCTGACCCGCGAGGAGACTGCGATCGCCTTCGACATCATCATGTCAGGCCAGGCGACGCCCTCGCAGATCGGCGGACTGTTGCTGGCGATGCGGGTGCGCGGCGAGACGGTGGAAGAAGTCACCGGGGCGGCGTCAGCGATACGAAGCAAAATGCTGTCGGTGAGCGTACCGGGCGATCCCGTCGACATCGTGGGCACGGGTGGCGATGCTTCTAGCTCGCTCAACGTGTCGACATGCGCCTCCTTTATCGTCGCCGGCGCCGGCGTTCCCGTGGCCAAGCACGGCAACCGCGCGGTGTCCTCGCGATCAGGCGCCGCGGACGTTTTGGCGCGGCTTGGCGTGAAGATTGACCTCAAGCCGGAAGCCGTTGGTCGTTGTCTGCACGAGGCCGGCATAGGTTTCATGTTTGCGCCGACCCATCACCCGGCCATGCAGCGCGTTAGACAAATTCGGACCGCACTTGGGACCCGCACGATCTTTAATCTGATCGGACCACTATCCAATCCTGCTGGGGTCAAGCGGCAGATCGTCGGAGTATTTTCGCGCCAGTGGGTGCAGCCTTTGGCACAGGTGTTGAAGACTCTCGGCGCTACGTCGGTGTGGGTGGTTCACGGCTCAGACGGGCTCGATGAGATCACTCTCACCGGCTCCACATTTGTTGCCGCGCTTGATGCGGGTGCGATCCGCACCTTCGAAGTAGCGCCCGAAGACGCTGGTCTGGCCCGCTGTGACGTCGGATCACTGAAAGGCAGCGACGCCGATGCCAATGCGGTAGCGCTCAAAGGCGTGCTCGACGGCAAACCAGGTTCCTATCGCGACGTCGCGCTTCTAAATGCCGCCGCGGCGTTGATCGTAGCCGGCCGGGCCGCGACTTTGAAGGAGGGTGTTGCGCTCGGCCAGCGCTCGCTTGACAGCGGCGCCGCGGCCGCACGATTGAAACGTCTGATAGCGGTCTCCAACGCTTAACTGCCGAGCCGACCGATGTCCGATATTCTGACCAGGATCGAGTCTTATAAGCGCAAGGAAATTGCAGCAGCCAAACGGGCGTTACCGTTGCCGGACGTCGAGGCACTCGCGAAGCGAGCGCAACCTCCGCGCGGCTTTGTCGATGCGATCCGCAATAAGCAGGCTTCCGGTGAGCATGCTCTCATAGCCGAGATCAAGAAGGCCTCGCCTTCCAAGGGTTGCATTCGTGGCGACTTCGACGCTCCTGCGCTCGCGCAGGCCTATGAGGCGGGTGGCGCAGCCTGCCTCTCTGTCCTGACCGATACGCCGTCGTTCCAGGGACATCTCGATTTCATGGTGGCGGCGCGTAGCCAGACAACTCTTCCGCTGCTGCGGAAGGACTTCATGTTCGATACCTATCAGGTGGCCGAGGCACGCGCCCATGGCGCCGACTGCATCCTGATCATCATGGCAGCGCTGGACGCCGCTGCCGCGCGCGATATCGAAGCCGCTGCCCTAACGCACGGCATGGACGTGCTGGTCGAGATCCACGACGCCGCAGAACTCGACCGTGCTCTCACCCTTCGCTCACCGATGATCGGCATCAATAATCGCAATTTACGCACGTTCGAAACCACGCTTTCAACGAGCGAGACCCTGGCACCGCTCATCCCGAAAGATCGTCTGATCGTCTCGGAAAGCGGCATACTCGGGCCCGGCGATCTTGCGAGGCTTTCGCGTGTTGGGATTTCGACCTTCCTGGTCGGTGAGAGCTTGATGCGGCAAGCTGATGTACGCGCCGCAACACGTTCGCTGCTGGCGCCGACGGCAGCCATTACAACTTAGTGAAAGACGCGCAGTGCGTCAAAGGAGACAATCGACGATGTCCTGGCAAACGCTGGAAGTTCTCGGATCGATCGCGAAGATAGAGCACATTATTCGAAAGTTTCGAGAACTGATCGATACAGATGGCTCGATCCCGCCGGAGCTACGGGGCACGCTGCACATCACGCTCGATGAGCATCTGTGCGCGGCAAAACAGCGCGTTTTGGATACGCAACCGGTGCGATGATGCCCCCTATACGAAGAGAAATACGAACGGCGGACCAATATCGGATCGGCCTCACATGGCGCCGCCAAACACTTGCAGACCTGGCAGGCGCGCTCTGACGCCGATTGCCGCCAGAAGGCGGTCATGAGGCCGTACGCCGAACCGCAGGTTCGAGAACGGTCACCACGGCACTCTCCGCGCAGCGAATGAGGCAGCCAACTCGACGCCCCTTTACAGGCCAATCATCATGAGCTGCCGGTCCCCTTCCAAGATGCACGATATTCCGTCGGTCCAGGCGATCGAGTTCCGCCAGGCTATGCGGAATCTGGCGAGCGGCGTCGCGATTGTGACGACTGGAGCGGCCGTCAGGCGGCGTGGGTTAACGGTCAGTTCTGTGACTTCGATCTGCATGGAGCCTCCCTGTCTTCTGGTCGCCATTAACGCCAGTTCCGAGACGCATGACGCGATATTCGCCAACAACAGTTTTGGAGTGAGTTTTCTGTGCAGCGATCAGGAAGACCTTGCGCTGCGGTTTGGGGGGCGGGATGGCGCGAAAGGAGTTCACCGCTTCATTTCGGCGCAGTGGAATCAGGGTATTCTCGACGTACCGCTTTTGCAAAGCGCGATGTTTACGCTCGAGTGCATCTTGCATGACCATAAGGGGATTGGCACGCATACCATCTTTGTCGGACGAATTGTCGCGACCCGGCCAGGCCAAGGCGATCCGTTGATCAACTTCCGCGGTACGCTTCGAACCATACCGGAAGATTGAATGCATTTTGCATGCAAGAGGCGGACGAGCAGCCGGCTCAATCACTTTGAAGACCGCAATGAGGACCGGAGCAAATGATCATCGAATACTCACCCGAAAGCGGCGTACAGTTGGTGGATCCTTTGGATTTTGGCGGATTCAAACTCGTACTGAAGGGCTCACTTGCTCCTAACACTCAAGCCTTGAAGGGAATTACCCTGGTTGATCAAGGCAATGCGCTTGTCCCTGTCGACTTGGTGCCTACGCTGCCCGGTTGCCCCAAGGAAAGCAAAGCCTGGCAAATGGCCTATGGCAAGATGGTGGCGAGTGCTCGCGAGTACGGCTGGATTGACGCCGACGCAGATGCGATTCGCGCACACATCGAAAGAAGGTCCTAAGGTTGGAGACGCTATCGCTCATTTCGAGCGCGAGGCAGCAAATTTGTCCTGCACGATTTCCGTCGACACCTACCAACATTGATAGCTCCGTTCCTGCCGGCAAGCGAGTAACATCAGTTTCCGCCGACAGGGCCACGCTCGGCCGGTAACGGGTTGCGAGCGGAACGTATCGTCGCGGGACATCATGGTTGGGACCCAGGCGAATCGCATCATGATCTCGTGCGCGCGATCACAATCTGATTCACAGGCGCCAACAACATCCATGTCGAGCAACCGGTTTCAATCAGGCGCGATCCTCGACGGCATCCGCCGCTGGGTCGAGATCGAGTCACCGACCGAACGGCCCGATCAGGTCAACAAGCTCGCCGACCTCGTCGCCTCAAGCTATCGCGATCTGCCGGCCACCGTGGAACGGATCGCGGGGCGCGACGGCCGCGGCGATCACCTGGTCGCACGCTCGTCCTGGGGCCAGGAGGCGCCAGGCATCCTCGTGCTGAGCCATCTCGACACCGTGCACCCGATGGGCTTCATCGAACGTCTGCCGTTCAGGATCGACGGCGACAGCGCGTTCGGCCCCGGCATCTACGACATGAAGGGCGGCGCTTATCTCGCCTATCACGCCTTCCGGCAAATCTGCGCCGATGACGCACGCGCGCCGCTCGGCATCACCCAGCTCTACGTCTCCGACGAGGAAGTCGGCAGCCCGACCTCGCGGGCGCTGATCGAGGCCGAGGGCCGCAAGGCCAAATACGTGCTGGTCACCGAGCCGGCGCGCGCCGGCGGCAAGATCGTCACCGGGCGCAAGGGCGTGGCGCGGTTCGACGTGTTCATCAAGGGCGCGCCGGCGCATGCCGGAGCGTCCCCCGAGGGAGGTCGCAGTGCGATCCGCGAGCTCGGCAACGTGATCCAGACGCTGGAGGCGATGAACGACCTCGAGCGCGGCGTCACCGTCAATGTCGGCGTGGTCCGCGGCGGCACCAAGCCGAACGTGATCGCCGAAGAGGCCTATGCCGAAGTCGACCTGCGCGTGCCGACGATGGCCGACGCCGACGAGCTGGTGTCGAAGATCCTCGGGATCACATCTCGCACCGAGGGCGTCACCGTGACGGTGACGGGCGAACTCAATCGTCCGCCTTATGAGAAGAGCAATTCCGGCACCGCGCTCTACGAGCACGCCAGGACGGCCGCCGCCGAGCTCGGCTTCGATCTGCTCGATGTCTTCACCGGCGGCGGCTCCGACGGCAATTTCACCGCGCCACACACCGCGACCCTCGATGGGCTCGGCGTCGACGGCAAGGGTGCGCATACCCATTACGAGCAGCTTTATATCTCCTCGCTCGAGCCGCGCGCACGGCTCCTGCATCGCCTCTATCAGACGCTGCGATGATCGCTGCTCCGCGCGATGCCGGCGACCATGACGTGCCCTGGGGACGACCGGACAACGCGGACGCTCATGCGGGAAACACCAGAAGGCGACGAGCCTTTTGCTCGTCGCGACCAGCCTGATTTGCGACCGCCGAGCACTTGTTTGGACCAGCGCAGGTTACGCAGCAAATCCTGCACGCTTGTGTCCTGGAATTCGCTACCGCCGTCCCAGCACACACGAGCGGCGAACGGACTGCTTCAGGCTCGCGCCAAAGGGTTGGGATCATCCAGCTTTTTTTGCCGCGTTTCCCACGTCCGGTTGTAGATATTCCACACGACCAGCTCCGAGGGACTTGAATCGCACGTAACGTTAAATTGTACGTTCTCGAGGTGGCCAGTCTCTGACTGCATCGAGGTAAGGATTCCGAATGTCTCAAATAGAAAGACTGACGCCACGAGATCTCATCTTGACACTGGATCCCGACATCGAGCTTGCCGACATGATGATTCATCGACCGTCAACTGCGGCGCCATTATTGGCGAACGATAGTGAAAGACGGGGCAATCCAGAACCGAGACCATATGCCCGCTGCGATCGGCATCGCCTGGGAGATTTTGCGCGGGTCCACCGTTTCACACATCCGAACGCAAGCACCTTTGCCAGCCGGCGTGCGCCTCGAAACCAGTTTGGCGAACATGCCGCTCACAGCGGTCGATGAGCAATGGTATGGTGCTGCTATCGCCCAAATCCGTGACGATCGGTCTGACTGTGGAGATTTTCAACCGAGTTAGGTTGAAAGGGCCGCTCTGCATAAGCGGCGCTTCGATTGCTTGGCAGATCGGAGCAGCAAAGTGAAAAAACCCGATGGCGCCAGGAAGGTTCTCTTGATCGACCATACTGAGGGGCAATGCCGGGCCATTGTCGGTTTCAAAGATGAGGATGAGAGAGAGGCGTATATGTGCGGCGAGCCTGTACTTAGAAAGCCGGGCAAGAAGATTTCGTCGTGGTGCGCTTATCATTACGGACAGATGCACTCAACATCCGTTGAGCAACCCTCAGCGCGGAATGAAGCGTCCGGATCACCAGCTCTCGAGGGCCCTTCACCGAAACGATTGTAACATCGTTTGACTGGCGTTTACCGGCTGAGACAGTCTGACGATCGTCCGCATCTGAGATGCCTACCGACACAATAGCATCGCCATCAACAGACCTTCCGAAGAATTTCAGGAGGGGCCTGATCGCGCATGGACCGATCCAGGGGAACGGAAATGAATCTCGCCACACTGATTGAGCGTAATGCGGCGTTCGCTCCCAACAGGCCGGCGATCCATTTCGAGGGCGAGACTTTAAGTTATGCGGCCTTCAATCAACGGATCGGGCAGATCGCTGGCGCCTTGAAAAGCCGGCTCGGTGTGGAGAACGGCGACCGCGTCGCGATTCTGAGCCTCAACCGGCCTGACTATCTGGCGCTGCTTTATGCCTGTGCACGGCTCGGAGCCATGGTCGTGCCGTTGAATTGGCGCCTTGCTGTCGCCGAGCAGCTCTTCATCCTGTCTGATGCCGGGGCCAAGGTGCTGCTTCTCGAGCAGGCGTTCGACGGTCTGCTGCCGGCACTTGCACAGAAATCGCCTGATACCGCCGTTGTCGGCTTGGATTTTGCGCCTCCCGGCGGCAGCAAGTGGGACAGCCTGCTGGACCGTGCCCCCGGCGATGGTCGCAATCCGGGTGCGGACCTCTCCTGCCCGCTTCTCATTGTTTACACCTCCGGCACCACCGGTCGGCCGAAAGGCGCCGTGCTACGGCAGGACGCGTTGCTGTGGAATGGGGTCATGAGTCAGCACATGCATGACCTCAGTTCGTGGGATCATGTCTTGACAGTATTGCCGCTGTTTCACGTTGGCGGCCTCAATATCCAGACAACGCCAGCCTTGCACAATGGCGCGACCATCACTCTCCACGCGCGGTTTACGCCGGAGGCGACGCTCGCTGCATTTGAGCGCGATCGGCCGACGCTTGCGGCATTGGTGCCGGCAGCGATTCAGGCCCTCACAAACCATCCATCATGGCCGACGACGGATTTGTCCTCACTGAAAGCAATTTGCACCGGCTCAACGATGGTGCCGCGGCACCTTACCGACCGTTTTGCCGCGCGGGGGGTGCCGGTCCTGGAGGTTTACGGTTCGACGGAGACCTGCCCTATTGCCGTCTATACGAAGCTTGGCGGCGATCCTGCGCGCGAGGGTTCGAGCGGCTTGCCCGGTCTATGCTGTGAAGCAGCGATCATCAATGACGCCGGCACCACGTTGCCCCCGGATAGCCCAGGCGAGATCGTGGTGCGCGGCCCCAACGTCTTTTGCGGATATTGGGGTGACAAACAAGCAACCGAGGCGGCCCTACATGGCGGGTGGTATCGCACCGGCGACATCGGACGACGCGATGGCGATGGGTATTTTTGGATCCAAGATCGCAAGAAGAATCTGATCATATCCGGCGGGGAGAATATCTCTCCGGCCGAAGTTGAGCGTGTGCTCAGGGAGCATGGCGACGTCGCGGACTGCGCCGTTGTCGGTCGTCCGGACCCACGCTGGGAGGAAGTTCCTGTCGCTTATGTGATCAAGCGAGCTGGAGCACAAATTGAGGCTGAAGCGCTGATCGCCCATCTGCGATCGCAACTCGCCGGCTTTAAGGTGCCGCGCGAGATCATCTTCACAGAAGAATTGCCGCGAACGGCGCTGGGTAAGGTCCAGCATTTCATGCTGAAGCAACTCGATACGCGATCACCACAGCAAGGCGATAACAATTGAACTCCGTCACCTGGAATCGGCACGGCATCCCTCAACCAGGCATGGACGACGTTCATTCTCGCCGCGATGAAAGTCGCGGCGATCAAAGAAACCACGCGAATTTGCGGCTACGTGTTTGTCGTCACGGATGGCGGCCCTCTGCGGCCAACAAAGCCAAAAGCGCCCGAGACAGCTGATGCCTCAGATCCTCATCATGAACGCCGGTACGGCTCAAATGTCGGGGACCGACTTGACGGCGATCCAGCTTTCGCTTGCCGCGAAGTCGGCTTGGCGCTCGGTGTGGCTGGCACAGGAGGGTGACTTGATTGTCTCGCCGATCCCCATCCCAGCAGATCTGCTGTCATTCGTTGGCTCGACGCTTAAGTTCGATCCTACGAGCCTGTTGCTGTTTGTTCCTGAGGGCGCGCACGAGCAGCCGGTCCTTTGTGATGTCACCCTACGGTCGGACGCTCTTGTCGAACGAATAAGCCACATCGTTCGTCAGAATACACATTGGAAGATATCCGCCTGCTACGCAACTGAAGGTGTTGCCCGGCTGGCCGCCGTGCTCGGCATAGCCAAGGACGGGGACAAGTTCGCTCTTCAGCGAGGGCCCGACCTACTGAATCGCAAGAGCCACTTTCGTCAGTTGGCAACGAGTGTCGCCCTTCCACTGGCCAATGGATGCGTAGCGACGAGCTCGGACGAACTCCTCGCAGCCGTTACCTGCCTGAGGTCTGAGACCGGCAACGTGATCCTAAAACTGGACAACGGAGCCGGCGGCGCGGGGAATATCGTCCTAACCAGCAAGAAGACCACGCCGCTCCCCGGCGCAAGAGAAACTCGGCGAGTCCATTGGCCGACGTTTGATCCCGATGCAGTTTGGTCCGAGATGACAACACCGTCATGCAGGACGCTGGTTGTTGAATCGTACCACCTGGCTCGGTCCATGTTCTACCTCGAGTTCGAGATCGAGGAAAACGGTGCAATCACATACGTCAACAGTGGAGACATCCGTCTGCGTCGAAGCAAAGATCGGTCGGAAAGAGCTCTCGTCTGGACCGGACTCGAGCTTCCAAGTGACATGAGCAATCGTCAACGCTCGATCGCTCACGCTCACGCCTATCGATTTGCAGAGTTGGCGCGGACCTTGGGGTACCGCGGCTTGATTAACATCGACGCCATCTTCTCGACGGACGGTCGACTGCTGTTCAATGAGGCGAACGGCCGGTGGGGTGGAGGCTCGGTGTTGCACAGCATCGCAGCCCGGCTGCTCGGCTCCGACTATTCTGATTCCTACGTGGTTTCGTCTGTACGGGACGTTCGATCAAGCTCCCTGCGAGCTGCAATTGAGCATTTCACCAAGAGGGGATGGCTGTTCGACGACACACGCAAGGAAGGGCTCATTCCGCTCGCCGCCGACCAAGATGCAGGCACGGTAGAGTGTCTGGTGATCGCACACGACAGGCTGTCGGCTCGCAATTTGCAGTATCGACTACCGAGATAATCCGATTTGGATCACGGCGACTCTTTCCGAGGTTGAGCACGAACGCCCACAAATCGGGTATCTGCTGCTGGGCGTGCCTACTTGATCTGTCTGGCCCCGGTCGTCAAAGCGTTGGGGCAAGTAGTATTTTGGCCAATTAAGAAAAGGGCCCCGCCTAAGCGAGGCCTTCAAAATTTAGGCGTATGCGCGCGCTAGTTGGTATTGAGCCGTCAGGGCATCAATTGGAATGTTCCACTCCTTGCTAATGGTGCGGATCATTTCCAGCGTTAGAGGTCGAATTCGGTTCAGTATTTCAGATGCGCGATTGCGCCCGATAAGATTGCCGAGTTCGGCTTGAGATTTGCCCATAGACTCAATCGCAAAATGGAGAACGTCTACCGGATCGCCGTGAGGCGTGGAAAAGTGCCCATCCTCGTACTCCTTAATGAGTGAGGAAAGGACTTCGAAACGATCACCATCGGGCGTGCCTGGAGTGGGCTCTGCCTCGAAATAACGGGTTACTTCGCGGATCGCCCAGTCGTAGTCCTGTTCGTTGTGGAGAGGCCTTACGTCCATCATCACACAGTCTCCGCATTAATTCCGTTGTACTCGTCGTGCGTGCCTACAAACTTGATCAGGCCGGTTTTGAACTTGTAGGAGAAATGGACCACGAGGCGGTACTTGTTGCCGCCGATATCGAAAATGGCCCGATTATCTCCAACAAAGTCCACATTGTTCCCAAATGCCGTCTTCAGGTCTGCTGGGCCACCCCAGTTACCTTTGGAAACGATTTCGTACCAAGTTCCCAAAGGGGTCTCTGCTTGGGGGTACCGCTCCCAAAAGACTTTGAGCGCCCTCCTCGCTATTACGTTCATTGCCATAGCATGTTCCCAATATGGGATCAATTTAAAAATTCCCAGCGTGGGAACGGTTTTCGTGGGTTTCGTGGCGGCGCCTCTTGTAATGTTGATTTTTGTGACCTACTTGTAGGTCGAGAAAATCAACATCGAGGGCTCTATGGATATCGTCCAAGCCATCATACTGCGCGAGCCTTGGGAAGTGACGCCTAGGTTGCAGGAGCTAACTCTCCACAAGAATAAGTTGCTAGAGGTTCGTGATATTGCAGTGCACGAAAGGGCCAATGCGACGGCGTTCCATGCCGCCAACGCACCCGGCACGTTCTCATATCACCACGGCATTTGGGCGCTCCGACACCGCTTCGTCGGAGCCGATTGGCGAGTGGATCGGACCAATGGGGTAGAAACGATCCGGAACGACAGACTCAAACTGGTGGTGAGTTTCTGCAACGTCGATCTTGCCTGCGTGGATTTCCATAAACCTCAACCAAGAACGAAGAAAGGAAGCGGTGTTGAGCGAGCATCCGAGCCCGGATTGTTCGAGCAGCTTCCCCAGTATGCGCCGCGTCCCAAAGGGGAATGGCAGTTCTTTTACCTTATGGTCGATGAAAACGGGGCGGTTGAGTTATCTAGGCCTGTGGTGAAAGGCGGTGGATTCACAGCCATGATCGAGCGCATCTATCTATCCTACGGAGCTGACGACGATGGGACTGGGCTCCTGCAAGATACACCGGACGCGCCCGTCGAATTTGATCCGCAGATTGCACGCAAGCTCTGAGTAAGTAGATGTTCAATCCTAGGAGGCTCAGCCTTGCGCGAATGCGCAGAAGGCTGACAGCGCGAGCGCTTGCGGAAAAGACCGGGCTAGCCGAGTTAACAATATCTCGGCTGGAGAAGGGCACCAACGTGCCTGATGCCGCAACATTCGACAAACTTGTGCAGGCTTTAGAGTTTCCGCGTGAGTTTTTCCTCGACCGTGATCCGGAAGAAATTGACACAGGCGCGGTTAGCTTTCGCAGCTTCACTAAAATGAGCGCGAAGGAGCGCGATGCGGCTATTGCCGCTGGCACGATGGGCTTGCAGTTGAGCGCATGGGTAGAAGAGCGCTTTCAGCTTCCCCAGCCGAGTTTGATAGATCTAAGCTATGAGACCGAGCCGGAATCCGCTGCTGCGGCGCTTCGCCAGCACTGGGGACTGGGCGAGCGCCCGATAGCCAACATGCTGGCCCTTCTGGAAACCAAAGGAGTGCGGATTTTTTCCCTTGCCGAGAACACCGCGTCGGTCAATGCGTTCTCATTCTGGCGAGATAACAAGCCGTATATTTTCCTGAACAATTTCAAGACAGCGGAAAGCAGTATTTTTGACTCGGCTCACGAGCTTGGCCATCTCGTAATGCACAAGCACGGTGACCCTAAAGAAACGAGAGCTGCCGAACGAGAGGCCAACGGTTTCGCGTCCGCATTTTTGATGCCTTCAAGAGATGTGCGGGCCCAAGTTCAAAGACCAATCTCCACGCAGGCGATCTTAGGAGCGAAGTCCAGGTGGCGCGTTTCCGCGATGGCTCTCTCATATCGTCTGCATGCCTTAGGCATGCTGTCAGACTGGCGTTACAAGTCGATCATCATGGACTTGGGCAAATGGGGATATCGCGACGGAGAACCGAATGGCATTCAAAGAGAAACGTCAGCAATTTGGCGAAAGGTGCTTACACAGCTATGGAGCGAGAGAACTACGAAGAACGACATCGCAAAAAGCCTCCATTTGCCCCTTGATGAGCTTGAAGGACTGATTTGGAACCTAGCAGGTCCGGAGAGCCGTCCGGGAGAGAGGGAGTTGCGGGAAGTCAAGTAAATGAATTTTCACCTTGACGCTAAGCATAAATACTCGGGGCATGAACAAGCTGTCGCTCCAAACCCGCGTCCAAATCCGCGAGGGGTATGACGCAACCGGCGCAACGTGCCCTCAAAGCCCGTCCAGTGTGATGAAATCTGGTCGTTCAGCTACGCCAAGGCCAGGAATGTCAAGTTCGCCATCCGACCGTTCCTCTCAGCTGGCCTGGATTATCCGGCAACTACGACGTCTTCGATCATCCGGCGGTTTGCACCGCCGCGCCTCGAACAAAAGTACACCAATGAGCGGCGTTCCCCGCTATGCACGGGCTTGACCTCGTGGCGGAACTTGCACGTGGTGATAACCACCGTACCTAGCGATGGACGAAATATTTCGGGCTCGCGCCCGGTTGGATATACGACGAACTCACCACCCTCGAAGTCTTTCGCGAGCTGAACAATCACAGAATACTCGAAGTCTGGGTCGCTCTCAGCATCCAAATGAATGCCGACAAAGGACCCAGGCGGCATGCGATGCATTTGGCATCGGCGGACGACGTACTCTGACGATGCTCCGAAGATCTTCTTAAGCACGGAACTACGGTCTTTCCCTTCGAGAAGTTCGATGATCCGCGCTGATGATTTCCCATTTACGTTGCTGGGACGACGGCCGGGGTGATCTGTGCGGAGCCGCCTCACGAACAGATTGTGAGAGTCTCCAGCATCTCCCTGTAGAACCACCTCTTCAGGGATATCTGACTGCAGCTGATTGATCTCCGCCAGGTCGTCTTGGGTGAACAGCACCCCGGGACTAACCAGGACGGTACCTTTATCTCTTAGCTCGCCTCGGTATTTCGCGAGAGCTTCTTCTATAAGCAGGCTGGATTTATCGTTCATTGTGCACGCCTTTCAGGTTCATTCAACGATTCGAATTTAGGGAAGCCTACTGTATCTGCCATGAGCGGATCGCCTGCTCCCAATTCTCACCGTCGAACTCATCCACTGTGATGCTTTCGATGGTGGTCTTATCCAGGCAGCGAACGTTCACACTGAATCCTGCAGGATTTGACCGCGGCCGGTAAAATGGCTTTACGCCGCAAATCCGACAGAAGGTGTGATGAGCAATATTGCTGTTGAACTTGTATGTCGTTAGGAATTCTTCGCCGCACTCGATTCTGAACTTGTCGCCAGGAACGAGCAGGTGCAGAAATCCGGACATATCGCAGATTGAGCAATTGCAGCTCACTGCAGCTACGTCCTGCGGCGCACGGACGCAAAATTTGACAGATCCGCAGTGGCAGCGACCGTAATGCTCAATCTCGAGCCGATCGTCTCCACCAGGAGAGCCGGATCGAGCGACGTTGCGGCACCATTCCAAGTTGAGGCGGTACGCACGATCGTACTCATCTGAGAAACGGCTATAGGCGTCGATGGGGACCAGTTCGCTGATGAGGCGGCTTGTCATCTCACCATGGTACTTCTCCGCGGGATCCTCTCCACCGACGTGGATTCGGAAATACTCAAGGTCGTCAGAGCGAACATCAAAGGTTTTAACCACACTGCCCCACAGCGCCTGGATCATCTCGGCAGCGTGCAACTCAAACGCGACCATGTAGGCGCAACGCACTATGGCGTCTGTAGATGACAAGCCATGATACAGCGCTCGCAGGTACCGGCGCGTCGTGGAGCTGTAACTAGGCTGTATCGGCCGGCCGAGCAGCCGCGACGCGTCTCTTCTAAAGAGGTTAGCGTGAAAGCTGTCTGTGTCCAGAATATCGGGCAACGCAGCGTTGCCGCCTTTGAGAACGCGACCATGGCCTCCCGTCTCGTCCCAGCAGATGAAATTTGCGACCACGCTGGTTAATTCAACGTCCTTCGGCACGCTTCGATTGCGATGCATTGCATCGAAGATGAGATCGCTTTGTGATCCCGATTGCAGATACGGAAACGCCTGTGACATCGCGAAGTATTCAGGCAGTAGGGTCGCAAGCTGCTCTTTGGACATCTCCGCAGCGAACGGATGGGGGCCGAACCTGGCCCGAGCTTGGTGCACCGGGTGATCGCCGGCTGATAGCCCGGAAGGTTGCTGCATCTTAGAGTGAGAAGCGAGAGACGACGTCATGCGACCCCAACTATGCACGAGAGCTTTCCCTGGATGAGCGGGAAAGACGCAAAACAGGAGCTAACCAAGATGGGTGCCTTTCGTTTTCAACAGCTCTGGCGGTTGGCAAGAGATCGTGGTGAGCCAAAGAGACCAGTAGAACGTCGTCCGACATGTGTGCTTGCGGCCGTGATCGCCCGGTCGGCCCATGCGTCGCGCGATGCAAGTCCACATGTTTCACGACGTTGTCGCGTTGCAGCGAGTTGGGGCCGAGCTTCGTGGCCAGCGTCTTGGTCAGTTCGACCTCCTTATCGGTGTGCCGCATGTTTGCAGATCGGGACGAGCGGCAGGCAGCAATGTTGCTCTCCTATCGGTAGCTTTGCGAAAAGTTGCACGCATGTGAGACGCATTAAGATGAAGGAAAGCGGCGCGCCTCCGCATGCCCTCGCCTCATTCCGCGTCGTTGCATGCTCAGAGCAACCGCCGTGCCAACCCGTCCTCATATTGTAAGACACTGAGTATGCGTTGAAGGTGCGCAACTAACCGATCACGCCAAATGTTTTGAACCCGACAGGATTGATGGGCGGTCAGAAAGTGAACAATGACGACGGCTAAGAAGCGACGGTTTGCCACTTGCGCTAACCAGAGGTAGTTGAAATCGTGGTGCTCAAAGCGCTGCTCACAGATCACCAACTAGCCCGAGGACTCGGACACATGAACGCACAGTCCACTTGCTGGCGCAGGGGACGCCATTCATGGGGAAACAAGATACGGTGAATTTAGCGCCTGCGCCCTCACGACCAGCAAGAGCCCGATCAGCTTCTTTCACTCATCTGGCGATATGTAGGATGCCCCTCCCCCAATGAGGCACTTCGTAAGCCGGCGCGGCGGCTTCACCAGCGCCCCCGAGCGCGGAAGCCGTGAAACGGACAGAATAGCCGAACCAGAAGCTGAACTCGTTGAGGCACGCTTGCAGGTGGTGCGGGCTGACGCCGTGGCACGATGAGCAAGTCCAGTTTCAGGAAAACCGGCGACTCGACCTCGGCGATGTTCCACATTCGCCCAATCGAAAATGTCAAAAAGCGAGCGATCGATTGGAGATTACGCCGGCTGGCGGAGATTTCAGAACCTCCTTGAACGCGTCAACTCCGACGCATTCGATGAGCGCGGTGCCGTCTTCCCACGTACCCATCTCCATCACATTGGCAACCAGCCTTGACATTCCTTCGGACACGACGATGTCGGGGGGCGTCCACCAGACGTACTTGGCCGCGAGCCGCAGCATTTCTGCGCTTCGAACAGATTCGGTCATTGCGGCATCTCCAGTGACAACAGTGGCACGACTTGGTGTGGGTATCAACCGGATAGGTATACGGCGCACCTCGCGGGACAAGGCAGGTTTGTAAGAGGAAAGTAAGACCCCGCAAACGATGCGCGTATATTGCGCGATATTTGCCTTCGCTGACCGCCACAAGCGTCGCGGCGCCCTCGCAATTCCGTCAATTTTGACAATCTGACGGCATCACGGATCTGAGGCGGATTGCCTTCAATTTGATGGGGCAGCGACGGATATTTCCGTCGCCGCCCGCTTGTAAGGCGCCGCCAATCAATAGCAATTTGTTGGGCATGCAGCTCGCACAGCCGACGAGCACGATGAGAGGAGCGGCCCTGGTGGCGAGCAAGCGGCAAGATTCATCTAGTCGCGCACCTCCCAGTGACAACAGGGGATCCAGATCCTGATAAAAGGTGCCGCTCCCCAAGCGAACTCGTCGCTCGGGAGAGCCCAACCGAAGTTATCGCAGATGTCGAGACAGATGACGTCCGCGGCGCAGCAGCCGACATAGGCTCATGCCACCTCCCTCTCCGCGCGGTCCGTCCAATACTCGCTCGACAAACACCTCTATGCGGAGGACCACCTGGTCGAGTGCGGCCTCGCCAAACTGAACCAACTTCGTGGCGGCTAGCCGCCACGAGAGGAAGGCCAAAAAACTATCCGGACGTAGCTGCGATCGCGGCCACCGAGACATGGCTGCGACGAACGTTTCGCGGATCAGGCTGGAAGAGCCGCACCCGTCGGGTGCGCGGTGCTTCTCCAATTACCAGATGAACTTGGCGCCGTCCGGCAGTTCGCAGACGAATTCGCCCTGGTTCACGACCTCGGTCGCCCCCGCGGCCAGCTTAGCGGCCCGCACGGTGAGCCTGCCTTCGCGGCTGAGGCTGTGGCGGATGTACTCCGTCACCGGGTGTCCGGAACTATCCAGGGTCTGATGCGCATTGGCAAAGCTAATACCATTCTGGCTGGTCACCCTGAAGGCACTAATTACCAGCCCTCCCTGCGTGGCCGGCCCCGGCTTGCCCCCATCGACGGTGGCACAACGACTGAGGTCCAGGATCAGCTTCACATTCTTGCCGGCTTGCAGTGCACTGAGCACTTCAACGTATTTCGGCGATGGTTCATCGGCCTTGGCGATCGGGCTCACGGCTGCAGCCATAAGCAAGGACAACAGGATCGACAGGCCTTTGCCACTGAGTTGCATACTCTTCTCCTCTACAAGAACCATAGACCACGCAACTGGCCGACTTGCCTGATGTCGTGTTCGCGAACATCCTGGCGGATTCCAAACATCAGGAACGTTCACATTCGGACAGCAGCAGCTGTCGCAGCGGCTCGCAAGCGGTTCTGAACCCTATCGAACGTCACGACTTCGTAGGTCAGGTTTGCGGAGTGACCTGTCACGCCCGCACCGGTTCCATGTCCCGCCAAATTGCTCGCGACGATCTGGCGCATACTTGCTTCATCCAAGATGCCTGCCCGACGCGTTCACCGAGCGATCGATGCGAAGCTGCATCCCACCCAAATCGAGAGGCGACAGCATGTTGTGCGTGGCACAGTATGCGCGGTGATCGTTCAGCAAGATAACAAGCGTTTAGCAGATCGCCTGCACCGGTTCGGAGCAATCAGATGATCACGCCGGTTCGGCGGAATTGGGATGCAAGAGAGTTATTCAATTCTTTGACGCCGGCGATGTTCGCCGCCGAACCATCAGTTGTCCGCGCTCGCTGGGACAAATTGTGGCCAGATCTGTACACGGAATATGATGCAAGGTATCTGCAGGCAGAGCTATCCAATCGCCACTTGATTGCGACCAGCGAAGCCGAGGTGTTTCTTAATGCCTGGGCGGTGGATGAGGAGCGCCACACCAATGGCTTCATCCGAATCATTGAACTGGTCGCTGGTGGATCCGAAGGGGACCTTTGGGAGCGACTGGACGCTCGACCGCATGATTTTAGTCACATCACCGAATTTCTGAAGGACGAATTCGCACTGATGGTCGTGATCGCATTCGATGAAATGTGTACTTGCCGCGCTTACGCTGCGGATAAGGATTTCTATGCCGGATTTCAGAACCAGAGCTTCGTTTGTTGGCTGAGGGAGTTGATCGCCGACGAGGCGGTTCATTCGATGAACGCTGTTAATGTTATCCGTGCCCGCTATCGCGATCGCGTTCGCGAAGCCGGCGCAATTCTCGATCGCCTGATCAGCGGCGTCGTCAATGATCCGACTTATCGTGGCACCTTCCTTCTGGACTACTTCGGCCGGGTGTACACGAAGGAAATGCTTGCCAGGTGCCGCGCCACGATCCTGAGAAATATCGCAAAGCCGCTCACAGCCGCAGAGCAAGACGAACTCAATCGCCCACCCAATTGATCCCGACGCCGTCGCAGCCCACCAGAGCGCGATGAAAGACACCACGCGCGCAGCCCGCTTGGGCCCACACAAAGACCGCTCCCCCGAAATCGAACAAGTCAGATGAACCTGGTCGTCCAAGGCGTCGGCGGACTGACCACGCTCCTGCTTCCATTTCACATCACCTCGTTTTCCCGGATCAGACTTTGTCAGCATCGGATCAGGGATGATCTATCGTCGGTCTTGGCAGTGCCGCAGTTGGCCAGTGTCTCAGCCTATAACGGCAGTTCGCGCGGTGCCGACCTGAAGATCGGATTGCGATCCAGCCTCCCGCTAACGGACTATCAGGTGCTTGGCGACCCGGTGACTGTTGACGAGCAAGGCGGTCCAGAAAACCCACGTCCGGCGACGGTGCTTGCCGTTGCGATCGTTCGCCACGATGGGCCTTCTGACTTGAACGACGAGGTTCGGCTTGTTGTCAGCTCACACGGTCGAAGCCAATGAAGGCGTGGGTTACCTATCTGGAGATGACAGATCCATCGAAGGTGATGAGATTTCCACCGCCAGCGCTACCGCTCTCGATCACCGGACGGCGACTTGCTGTGAAGGACTACCTGCAGCTGTTCCGTCTGGTCGGGGATCGCGTTCAATGGGACCTTCGCACCAAGGCATCCGAAGCCGAGGTAGCGCAGCTGATCAGCGCGCACGATCTGATGACGCTTGTGTTGCGTGTCAGCGACGTTGCCCGCGGTCTATGTGAATTCCGCCAACAATCCGACCGCGAAGTCGAGCTCCTGTTCTTCGGCATCGATGCCCAACTGGAAGGGCAAGGACTTGGACGTTATTTTCTGTCGAAATGCCTTACAATTGCATGGGCTCGCCAGCCAGGCCGGATTTGGCTTCGGACAGACGAGTTCGACAGTCCGAAGGCGGTGAAGTTGTACGCATCCGTTGGCTTCTCGATTTTCGACCGCCGATATGAGGACGTCGCCGATTGATGACGTAACCTTGGGTTGCATCTGCATATTTGGTGTGCAGCGGCATCATCGACGAGAACGGTCACATCCACACCGTCCATCACAAGATGCACGATCACCTTGGAGGTTTGACCTGCTCAGGCAGGCCTGATTCGGCTAAAGAGCTTGACGATCGCGCAGCTGCGAGAAGTTTGCGCGGGCGGTCGATAGATGTGCGCCTACCAACGGCCAAAGCCGCCACTTCCTCCGCGATTGGTTCCTGACGGAACAGAAAAAACTGATCTTGATAATCTGTGTAACCACGCGGCAACCGCCGAAAATATGCCGAAAAGATCAGGCGCTGTCCGATCGGTCGGCAATACCCAATCATGGCAATTCCCGGCCCGAATTACAGCTCGGCCGGCGAGAGGTCTTCCGCAACCGGCCATTTCAGATGGGAAGGAAACTCGCGGTGTCACAAGCGTCCAATTCGCATGCAACGGCCAAGTCGCGCATCGGCGCGATCTTGCGTGCGACCAGCGGCAATTTCCTCGAGCAGTTCGACTTTTTTCTGTTCGGCTTTTATGCCAGCGCCATTGGGAAGGCGTTCTTCCCCTCGGAGAGCGAAACAGCTTCGCTGCTCAACACCTTCGGCGTGTTCTGGCTCGGCGCCCTCATGCGTCCGGTTGGCGCGATCGTGCTCGGAGCCTATATCGACAAGCTCGGACGTCGGCAAGGCTTGATCGTCACACTTTCGATCATGGCAATCGGCACCGTGATTATCGCCTTCTGCCCCGGCTACGCGACAATCGGCATCGCGGCGCCCATCATCGTGCTGGTCGGGCGGTTGCTGCAGGGCTTTTCTGCCGGCGTCGAGGTTGGCGGCGTTTCGGTTTATCTGTCGGAAATCGCAACGCCGGGCCGGCGCGGTTTCTACACCTCCTTCCAGTCGTCCAGCCAGCAGGTCGCGATCTTCGTCGCAGCGATCATAGGCTACGTCCTGAACGAATCGATTCCGGCCGAAACGGTGGCCGCTTGGGGCTGGCGCATCCCGTTCTTTCTCGGCTGCCTCATTATTCCGCTTATCTTCTTCCTGCGAAGGACGCTGGAGGAAACGCCGGAATTTCTGGCCATGAAGAAGCATCCCACGACCCGCGAGGTGTTTGCTTCGGCGCTGGCCAACTGGCGCGTGGTCATTCTCGGCATGATGATCGCAATCCTGACCACGACGACCTTCTATTTCGTCACGGTTTACACGCCTACATTTGGCAAGAGTGTCTTGAAACTGTCCAGCCAGGACGCTCTCTTGGTGACACTCTTGGTTGCCGTCACCAATTTCATCTGGAATCCGGTTGGCGGCGCCGTTTCTGACCGAATCGGCCGCAAGCCGGTTCTGCTGACCATTGCGGGGCTCGCGCTGGTGACCACCTATCCTGCCTTGTCCTGGCTCGTCAGCGCGCCCTCGTTCGCCAAGATGCTGGCAGTGGCGATGATGTTCTCATTCTATTTCGGCATCTACAGTGGCACCATGTTGGGCGCGCTTGTTGAGATCGTACCGACGCATGTGCGCACCACCTGCTTCTCCCTGGCCTTTGCGCTCGCGGCCGCCCTGTTTGGCACCTTTACGCCATTTGCCTCGACCTGGCTCATCAATCAAACGGACGATAAGGCTTCGCCCGGCTTTTGGCTGATGTTCGCGGCCCTGCTCGGCATCATTGCGGCACTTACGGTCTATCCCGGAACCAAAAAGCCCTCGAGAGTTGCGAAGCCGGCGCGGCCCGAACGACCCACCGGGGCTTTGCAGGCCACACCGCGCTAGCCCCAATCGCTTGGCCGTCATGACGGCCCCTGACGCGAATCGTCAGGGGCCGTCTTGGCGGATGGACTCTCGACCCCGCTCGCGATCGCCATCAGCGCACTGCTGGCGCTGACGCCCGCGCCGCGAGGACACGACCATCATCGCGATCATCGGCTTGCTCCAGTTGGGATTCGTGGATCGGTATCGCTGGGCCTCTGACCCCACTGTGGCTCGGCTGGCAGGCGCTCCGTTTCACCTCGCAGAGGTCGGCCTCGACCCGGCTGCATTCTCCCCCTGAAACAGAGCGAACTCATCATCAGGGGCCGAAGTATCGCGCCACCTTGAAGTGATATGATGGTATACCACACGCGCTCGACTGGGGAGACAGTTCAGCGAGCCGTCATGCGATACGAGAATATTCGCGACCCGCGAGCTACGCTGTACGCACTGAACAGCCCCTTTTGACGAGGGTATGCTCACTCGCCGGCAACGCGCTGCTCCGACAACGTGGCCCATCGCCAAACGATCCTGCGGATCAGACATCGCGGACGAGTGTCGCAAGATCGGTCTCAAGCTTTGGCTGGTGCTTGAAAATGGCATCGATCAACGCTTGCGCCGGCTGCTCGGCGGCCTCCACCAGCGCCGCCTTTTCAGCGCGCGCAGAGGGAGCGAACACACGCTTGACGACGGTCGGCGAGCCCTTGAGTCCGCATTTGGAGAGGTCCTCGACGCCGGCGTCCTGCGCGCTCCATTTCACGATTGGCGCGCGAGCGGCGCGCAATGCATCGGCCATGGCACCGCGGCGGATCTGGTTGGTCGCCTCGAGCATCGTAATGAGACATGGCAGTTTGGTCTGCAGAACTTGGACGCCGCCTTCGGAGCGTCGCTCCGCTTCGATCGTACGCGCTGTCAAATCCAGATCTCTGATCTTGGCGACGTAGGTCAGCTGCAGGGCGCCGAGCCGCTTGGCGATGCCGGGCCCGACCTGCGCGGTATCTCCGTCGATGGTCTGCTTGCCGGTAAATATGACGTCTGGCGCGCCATATTCTTTACCAATCTTTTGGATCGCAGTCGCCAGCGCGTAAGTCGTTGCCAGAGTATCGGAGCCGGCGAAGCAGCGATCGGTAAGCAGAACGGCGCGGTCGGCGCCAAAGGTCAACGCCTTGCGTAACGAATCCTCCGCCGACGGCGGCCCCATTGTAAGCACCGTGATCTCACCGCCGAATCGATCGCGCAGCTCCAGTGCGGCCTCAAGCGCAAAGAGATCGTACGGGTTGATGATGGTCGGCACGCCCTGGCGCATGATCGTATTGGTGACTGGGTGAACGCGGATCTGCGCGGAATCGGGGACCTGCTTGATGCAGACGACGGTGTGCATGTTGTTCTCCGGAAGCTACGACAGCCAACGGGAACAGCAAGTGTCGTACCATTGCAGATTCCAACAATAGACCATTAATACAGCGGCTTATGAGATTCCAGCATAACCAGCCCAAGCTCCGGCGACGACAGAACTCCGACATTCGTCGTGGGTGCGACAGCAGGTTCGGCCTGCTTGATGTGGAGTTGACCTGCCAGCTACGGCGCACCATTCAAAATGGAATCTGTGTTGCTGGCGTCAATCCCGACGCTGATCCGGCAGCGGCAGCAAGGCCGCAGCGCCCAACGGACGACAGGTTTGACGTGGTGGGCCGTTGGTGATCGCGCCGCTTTGGCGGCGCTCTCAGCGTCCGGTTAACTACCTACGGGCAGCCTTTGACGAGCCTTCACCGCTGCGACTAATCATATGCAGGAGTCCGCGCGAACCCTTGAGCCTTGCTCTGTGCCGACCGCTTGCCTCACTTGATTGCCGTCGCGACGCGCTCTTGCGTTCAGAAGCGCTTGATCTCGACTCCATATTTCCTCAATGCATAGCCAATCTGCCGCGGCGTTAGCCCAAGCAGCCGTGCTGCCTTTGCCTGCACCCAGCCCGACCGTTCCATCGCAGCAATGACGCGCTCGCGATCGGCCGTCTTCCCGCCCCCCACGAGAGCTGTGCCGGCAGCAGGCAGCGGAGGCCGATCATCGCTGACAGGTACGAGCGGCGCAGCCGCTTCAGTGGGCCGCGTGGCCGGCCTCATCGACATTGGCGCAGCCAGTCCCGGTTGGGGCATCGCCTCTTCCGGCTTGCTCTTCCACAGCATCGCGGAAAGGCATTGACCGTGGCAGCATGCAAAGTCACTCCTGACGATTGAAGGTCCCGGCGCCAGAGTGGCAGTGCGTTCGACGCAATTTTCAAGCTCGCGGACATTGCCAGGAAATCCGCAGTTCATCAGCACCTCAATCGCGCTGGGATCGAACGTCAGCGTGCGGCCGTTCTCCTTGTTGAAAGCGGCGAGAAACTCAACGGCGAGCAGCGGAATATCACTGCGCCTTTCGCGCAGCGCCGGCAGTAGCAGAGGAACCACGCTGATCCGATAATACAGATCGGCGCGGAATTCGTTCCTTACGACCGCCTCCTCGAGGTTCTTATTGGTTGCCGCAATCACGCGAACGTCGACTTTGATGGTCTGGTTGCTGCCGAGGCGCTCAAACTCCTGCTCTTGCAGGACGCGTAGTAACTTTGCCTGAAACGAGGGCGAGATCTCGCCGATTTCATCAAGGAACAGAGTGCCTTTGTCGGCGAGCTCGAAGCGTCCCTTGCGCGAACTGAACGCGCTGGTAAACGCACCTTTCTCATGACCGAACAACTCGGACTCCAGCACCGCCTCCGGGAGGGCAGCGCAATTCAGCTTGATGAAGGGCCGCTTGGCACGCGGCGAGAGCTCGTGAATAGCCTTGGCGACCAGCTCCTTACCCGTTCCGGATTCGCCGCGCAGCAGAACCGTGCTGTTAGACTTGGCAACCACGGCAATCTTCTCCAGCAGGCCTCGCAGAGCCGGGCTGTCGCCAATGATGCCCTGAACATGAACCTTCTTACGTTCCCGCGCAGGCGGCTTAAGCTCGAACAGTTGCTTCTGCAACCGGTCCTTTTCCGTCATCAGCCGCTCGCGGTCACAGGCGAACAGGCGATGCAGCTTCACTGTCTGCCCGACCAGATTGGCGATCATGGTCAGCAGACGCACGTCGTAATCGAGCAAAACGTCCGACCTGTCGTCGAGAATGCGGTCGATGGTCAGGGTCCCGACGACTTTTGCGTCGATGCGAATGGGCACACCGATGAAGGAGACCGGCTGATTGTCGGACGCCCCAAGCACCTCGAGGTCCGCGGCAGTGAAGGCCGGCTCAGCAGCCACATTTTGAGCGACGAGCGGCCTGTCCGTCGCCATAATTTGATCGATCGCCTTCTGTGGCAGACGCATCCGATAACGCTCATCACTGCCTTCGCTCCAGCCGGCTCCGACCGTGATATCCGGCATGCCATCATCGTCGAACAGCGAGACGATGCCGTGTCGCATCTGCACAAACGATTGCAGCAGATCCACGACATTGGTCAACGTGACTTCGAGCCGGCACGGAGCGGCGAGCACCTTCGATATTTCAAAGATGCCGCTCAGCGCGCTCTCGCGCCGCGGCTCAACGCAGATCTCGCGGTCTGTCTCTGACTGTGATCTTTCGCGCGCGCAAGCCATATGCAGCATGCGAAGGTCTCCGTTGTTATGATCATCCTGCCTGGCATCTTGTTCGGGTATGCGAGCTTCGTGTTGCATGTCATGCTCAATCTAGCGCCCGGTTTGACGAGATGACATAGATAGATGACATCCTTTCATGGCGCGACGGCAACTTCACAAAGCGTTGATGCGCCGTTTCCATGTTCGTCGATCGCTGCACGTTATCGGCGGAGAACGCGAGATCCATTGATCTGCTCAAATCAAGTTATGAGCTGCCAGATCCTGCCGGCTACAGATGCTGGCCGCCATTGATCGGCACCTCGGTACCCGTGACATAGCTTGCCGCATCTGAGCATAGGAAGAAGATGACCTTGGCGACTTCTTCGGGCGTGCCTATCCGACGTAGCGGGATGTTTGGCACAAGCTGGGCTTCCGTGTCCGGCGATAACATCTCGGTCCTGATTTCGCCGGGAGCGATCGCGTTCACGCGAATGCCGTGTGGCGCATAATCGTGCGCCATTTCGCGCGTGAGACTTGCAAGCGCAGCCTTCGACGTCGCATAGGCGCTCCCCGCAAACGGATGCACCCGTGAGCCGGCGATCGAGGTCACGTTGACGACCGAACCTGACGCTGATTTCAGCTCGTCAAACAAACCCTGTACGAGCAGGATCGGCGCCACCAGATTGAGATGAAACACCTGCATCCAGGTCTCGATAGACGTCGCCAATGATGTCAAGCGGGTGCCATCTGGTGTCTTCGGTGACATGCCGGCGTTGTTGATCAACGCATTCAACGGCGTCCCTGCAAGTCGCTCCTTGACCTCAGCGATGGCGCGCGGGAGCATCCGATGGTCGCTGAGGTCGGCCTGAACATGATCGTCAGTCCCTGATTCCCATGGGCAGCGGCTGCCATCAAACGGTTGGCGCGCGCAGGAAATGATACGCCAACCCGCGTCCGAAAACAGCTTGGCGGTCGCATGGCCAATGCCACGCGATGCCCCTGTAAGCAACAGCGTTTTCTGTTCTCCCGGTCGGACGCGCGCTTGATCGGCATGAAACGGGCAAGCCACGCCCCTCACCAAAGGCGCGGTGGCTGCCGGATCGGCATTTGCGAAATTGAGATTCAAGCACGCCTCCCCATCCTTCAGCCTGCTCCCGAATGCATTGCAGGATTTGGGCCACGGCAAGGCAGACGATGTCCGCGTCGGTTTTGCAGCCCAATGTCGCGTTCGCGCACAGCCTGTTCTGTTCCAGACATTGCGCGTTTGCATTCTGACAATGACAAACCGTAGGGCACGCGCCCTCCCCTTGAGCATGGCGGCGCGCGCCATGTGATCCATCCGACGTTAACCGACACATCTTGCCCGTCGCGCGCTATCGAACTCATCTATAATTCGCGCGTGCCCGACAGGCTGGCGGCCCACGCTCATTGTCCCGATCGAGTTGGCTTCGCTCGATCGCATCCGCAAGCTGGTTGTGAGAGCGCAGACGGGCTACTTCTGGCCGGATCGGAGTTCTGCGTCAAGAAGGCGCGTCGCCGCAGCTTCCAACCGCGCACGATCGCAAGCACAAATCTGACGCGACATGCTTCTACGTCAGGTTTGCCTACGACTGCGCTTTGCATCGATATGACATTGCAAAGTTTGGTCTGCCGCTAACACCACGAAACGAGGGAGACGTCGTAAAGCTGATCCGCCCGCAACAACTCTACACTGTGCGTCGGTTCATACGAGTGTGCACGACCGTTGCACGCACAGCGTCGCTCCCCGATTTGGCGTCGGAAACCGGCCATTGATACGTTGACGCTCCGGCTTGAGGCTCTTGGATGCCGGCGTCGGACGCGATGCGTAAGATTTCGTGATGGAGACCCGTCAGATCGGCCGGGTCGCGATTGGTCTTTCCGGCCTCGCTTGGTACGCACGCGTTGGCCTCGCGCCATGCATAAGCAAGACCATTTGTTCGCATTCCGTCAGCTTGATGAGGCCGTCGCCTTTCAAGCTACCGCCCCGCCAAAAATCACACTTGCACCTAGCGTCATCTATTGTGAACAGATTCTCGCAATGGAGGATCGCCGGGGCGACTGACGCGGATGCTGCCGAGCTCACAAATGCACAGCTGTGATCGCCATCAATCGGCACACTCTGCTGCCGGCTGTTCAATCACGATCAAGCGGCTCGGGTCATTTAGATCGAACTCGATCACACGCGGGACGAACAGGCTGGCATAGCGGGTGAACGCGCTGGTCGGCGGAAACCGAACCACAGTTTCGCACCTCGCCAGGAGATACATCTCGATGAGGGCCGAAAAGCCGCCGTCTGCTCCGAGTGCTGCACTATGCAAGGGTCCGGCATGAGGCGCCTGGAACCGCTTTGGGGTCGTGAAAACATCAGGAAATATACCTGTTATCTTCTCAAGGACGAGCTCACTGTCCGTGCACACGAACACCCGCACGGGTCTTGGGTGGGGCATCGCCTTGGCTTTATCAATCGCCGCACAGACTTGGCGCAAAGCGAGTGTCGGGTCCGCCCAGTAGGGCGTATGTCCCATAATGTCTTCGCCGTTGCCGTGACGGACGTGAACTCCGATGATGCTGCGCCCCTCAAAGTGCTCGCGGTAGATCGCGTCAATCCGGGTCTGCACTTCCGATCGCGGTTTGACACTCCGGAATATCTGCCGCTCGGCGTCAGAATCGCAACGCCACATGAGGCAGGCGTCACACACTACCGTATTGGCGTCGGTGTCCTCTTCGCTTTGGAACAGCTTGTCCAGTTCGTCGCGCTCTCGGAAAATCTGCTCATCTGGCCGATAAACGCACTCGATCGGTGGCTTATTCCACCACTGCGGAAAGAACGGGCCCGGAAATGCAAACTGATTGATCCGATCATCGCAAATGACCGGCACACCGGCGATTTCCTGAACCGGCTCAAAAAACACTGGAAATGCATTGGTGAACGGTTGATCGAGATAGCAGGAGCCCCGCCAATCAATGGCAAGCGTGCGCCCGGTTCGCCGCGCATACCGCCACGCTGCGGCCAGGGACCATAGGCAATCACCGAACCCTGTGCGTCGTCGAGAAACAACGAAGCGATCGTTCGTCGAGTTACCAGCGAGCATTTGCTTTGCCTCGTTCCGGGATATGGGTTGGATAAGAGAAGGCGTCGCGGAAGCGGGATTCGCCTATCCCACAATAAATTGGGCTGTGCCCTCGAAGTCCTCCTGAAACCCGCGCGACAAACATCCCAACCGAGCTCCTCACAAGCCTCGCCCGACCTGGCGACTTGCGATCAATCAATCGTGCCCCTCGTGCTTCGTGGCGCCGAGACGGCATGCCCTGGGCTGCGACCTGGCACTGACTGGCATTGTCCGTCCGAAGACAGGTGTGCGCCCGACGTGTCATGCTGCGGCGTTCCGAGGTGCCGCGACCCCAACCGCAGGCCGCATCCTTTGTAACCTCTTCCTTCAGCCTCACGTGAGGTCAACGCATCAGGCGCCGACGGAACAGTGCTGTCGAAACCAGGAACGGCAGTATCGCGTATACGCACAGCGCTGCGATGTGCAGGGCAATGCCACCATCGGCCCGCCCAAGCATCACCGGGCGGATGAGGTCGACCGAATGCGCCAGCGGCAATAAGCTCGCCAGGCGTTGTAATGCGCCCGGCAGTTCGCTCGCGGGAAAGACTGCCCCGCACAGAAATACCATGGGCGTGATGAAGAGCGTCTGGTAAAACACGAAGTAGTCATAGCTGGGCGCGAGAGATATGACGACCATGGCTAGGCTCGCGAATACGACGCCGGTCAAGGCAATTGCAGGCATTGCGTAGAAAACGGAGCGCCACGGCGCATAGCCCAGCATGACCGCGACAATTCCGATTGCCGTCCCCGCCAGGACGGACTTGCTCGCCGCCCACGCCAATTCGCCCAGAACAATGTCGCCGAGCGTAAGCTGCGTGGACAGGATCGCTTCCCAGGTGCGCTTTGCGTCCATGCGGGCGAACGCCGCATACATTGTTTCGAAGGTCGCCGACGTCATCGCGCTGGTCGCGACCATTCCGGCCGCTAGAAATGCGATGTATGAGGTACCCTCGACACGGCCAACGATGATGCCGAGGCCGAAGCCCAGACCAAACAGATTGGTGAGGGGATCGGCGAGATTGCCGAGAACGGATGCGATCGCAACTTTCCTCCATGCCAGGAAGTTGCGTCGCCATACCGCGATCCAGTTATATGCGTTGGCGGGCAAGGTCGCCGCATAACCTTGAACCATCCTCATTTCTCCATCTCGCGCCCAGTCAATCGCAAGAAGACGTCCTCGAGATTTGGCGGGCGCTGCAGAAGGCGGAGCCCCGCCCGACCTTGCAGTCTGCTGCGAACCTGGCCTGGATCTGACGCATAGCAAAACAGCGTCTCGCCGCTCGCTTCGACGTGCCGTACATGCGGTTCAATCAGCGCACGCAGGTCGTGTGGGTCGCCGCCGTAGATCTCGATCACGTCGCAGCCGATCTGCTCGTCAATCAACGAGCGGGGTTTGCCCTCGACGAGCTTGACTCCATTTTCTAGCACGCACAGCCGATCGCATAACCGCTCGGCTTCCTCCATGAAGTGGGTGGTGAGGAGAATCGTCATACCACGCGCCACCAGCACTCGAAGACGTTCCCAAATCAGATGGCGCGCGTGCGGATCGAGACCGGTGGTTGGTTCATCCATGACCAGCAGGTGCGGATCGTTGATCAGCGCACGCGCCAGCGTCAGCCGCCGTTTCATCCCGCCCGACAATTGGGCGACGCGCGCGTCGGCCTTGCTCTGGAGGCGGGCGAAATCGAGCAGCTCCGGCACAGCCGCTTCGACCTGACGTGAACTCATGCCGAAGTAGCGACCGAAGACCAGCAGATTTTCTCGTACCGTAAACTCGAGTTCAAGGTTGTCGAACTGCGGCACCACGCCGATACGCAGGCGTGCCACCCGAGCGCGGGCCGGCACAGGTTCGTTGAGGACTGTAATCTTTCCCGCATCGGGCGCCATCATGCCCATGACCATCCGCGCAATCGTGCTCTTGCCGGCGCCGTTCGGCCCGAGCAGACCGAAGCATTCCCCTCGTGCCACGCTGAACGACAGATCGTTGACAACGATCCTGTCGTCGAATGACTTTCTAACGCCGGCAAGGTCGATTGCTACGCTCGACATGTTTACCTTAGGCTGAAAGAAGCGGTTCAGGCGACAACGGATTCCTGACAACCGCTTTGGTCCAGAGCAGGCCGTCGCACCATATGTGTTCAACGCGACCCCATTGGCAGGCCGCGGCAGCGTCTGGGAAAAAGCCGCGTCCGTGGTGATTGGCGCTGGTGTTGCAAAGCAATGGAAGGCCTGTGAGGCGCTCGTACTCGACAAGGAGCTCGGCGACTTTGTGTTGAGATGTCCTGGGAACGGTCTGCAATCGCGCAGATCCGTCCAGATGGACTATAGCGGGGACCTTATCCCGCCATTCCGCTCGCGTCTGATGATCGAAGAGCATGTACGGATCTGGCGTTCCAGGATCGAAGATCTCCGGTGCCCGGTCCTCAAGGCAAATCGGGGCGACCGGTCGGAAGTGTTCGCGACGCTTGATGTCGTTGAGGTGATCCTTCATCTCGGGAGACGTTGCGGCTGCAAGGATGCTTCTGCCACCCAAAGCCCGCGGTCCGAGCTCGGCGCGTCCGGTAAGGAAGATCACGGGCTTGTTGCTGGCGAGAATGGCTGCAAGCTCCTGCATGCTGCAGGGCGTGGCCTCCCATTCCGGGGCGACCTCTCCGGCCTGCAGGGCCGGACCACTGTAGACTGACCATTCGAGCGGAACGTAGCCATTCTGCGCCGCCATTGCAGCGCAAGCAGCCCCAATTGCCGAGCCGCTATCATTCGGAAACGGCGGCACCCAGACATCGTCGAACAGACCGGTCGCGCGTAGCGCACTGTTCCATTTAATATTGAGGCCGCATCCACCGGCGACGCAGAGATTTCGTGCGCCCGGAAGTGATGAGTGCCGCAGCAAGACAAGCGCAATTTCCCGCACGAGCAGGCGTTCGAGGAACTCATGGAATGATGCAAGTACATCTTCCGGCCGCTTCTCGCCCAATCGCAGCGCACATGCGTCGAAGAAGTCGTGCAGAGCCGCAAGCGAGGACTCCGCGTTGTTGATATCGGCACGATAACGCCGAGCTTCGTCCGTATCGGATGCAAAGCGCTTTTCGTATAGCTCCTGAAACACCGCCACGATGGTTTCATCAACGGCTCCGAGAGCGATGTAAGCCATCAGTTTGCCGGCGACGCCTAAATCCCAATTGCTGCGGTTCGCCTGCTTGTAAGGTCCGAAATGATGGCCTGCGACAGCATAGGCGTGACCGATCATGGGAAGCAGGCAGTCAATGAGGCGCGCGCCGCGGCGTTCAACATAGTAAAGGCGCGGAAAGATGCAGCCGTCCCACACCAAGCAGAACGCGGGTCGCCCGGCTTTGGCAAATGGGCTCGTACAGTATGCGGAGGCGACATGGCCCGTGACATGCGGATAGCTCTTATATGGAAAGACCTTATTGGCCAGGATCAGGCCAAAGCCGTCCACCGAATCGAGCAGTCCCTCGCCATGGCGCTCGACATAGGGCCCCCCTTTGAGCGTGATGGGTACCGCCCCGCTGAGAACCTGGAATTTGGACTCGACTTCCCCATCCCAGCCGTCGATGACAAACTGATCAATATCCCGCGGATCGAGACCATGCTCGGTGAGGGCAGTCACGACTGCATCGAGGTTGTCGATGAGCTGGTAGCGAGGATTGTTGCTCCGCTTCTCCTGCTCGGTGCAGAAGACAAGCCGCCCGTCGTCGACAACAGCAATCGCCCCGTCATGGGTTAGTTTGATACCACAGATACGCATACGTCCCCCTTGCCTAGTCGCGGCGATTCGATTGGTCTGAAGATTGGATCGGACTGCGGAACTGGACCAGCAGGCAGCCTTCGTCGATCAGATCCCCCTGGCAGTGCAGACGTTCGACCTCGATCAAGGTCTCCTTGAAAATGTCGATGACGGTCTCGGCACCGGCGGCGTGCCCCCAGCGCCGGCACGTGGCATCACGCGCGGACCCAAAAACCAGACGTCCATCCGGCGCCAGCATCTTCACCAGCTTCGCGATGGCCTCGCGCATCTGGGGTATGTCTTCGAGGTAATACAGAACCTCCGCCACCACGATCAGATCGAACTGCTCCGGGGTTGAAAACAGTTGGATGCTGGCGGTGACCCACGTGATGTGCGACCATCTGCTCATTCGTTGACGCGCACGCGCGATCGCACGCGGCATAACGTCGACCACTGTGAGCCGCTGGCAATTGGGCGCCAGCTTTTCCGTGAACGCTCCGGCTGCACAGCCGACCTCGAGTGCGTTTGCAATTGAGCCTCTGGAAAGCGACATCCGGAGCATTTGCGCGTGACGCTCGTGTTCGAACGGATTACCGTCGAGCCGCCACGGATCATCGGCCGCGAGCTCACGCTCCAGCAAGTGGTACATTGTGCCCTGCGTCACGAGAAACCCCATCCAGTTGTAGGTCTTCTGGTCACTCGCCGCTGCAAACGTTGTCGCTCGTCACCAAGCCTGACGGCCTGCGCGAAAGATCGGCCCGCCGAACGGCGTCGTCAGTGCCCGCGCCCGCTGCGGCTTTTCGTCGAGTGTTGGCCTGATGAACGGCGAGGCGTTCTTCACTACCAGCCGGTGGACTGGTGACCTTACGCGACAGCCAATCGCTGTTGCTCAAGGTACACAGGGCGTACGCTTTCACGGGAAGCAAGAGAAGGATATTGATCGGCGTATGCAGCGAAAAGCCGAGAAATCGAATATCGCGAGCGCGAAACGCTGCCACGCTGCATCGAATCATGGTCATTGATGCGATCGTCAGCGCGGTCCACCATGGCATTGTACCCGTGACAGCGATCTGCGCGAGCGCGGTCAGGAACGACACAGCAAGAAGCAGGGGGCCGAGATTCTGTCCGATCACGTCCAGCGTCAGGTAGCTATCGAGACCGGGCAGCAGGCGCATCGCCAGCCACGTGTCGCGGAAGGTGCTCCGCGCCCACCGCAGTTGCTGGCGCAGATACGGCGCAAGCCTGTCCGGAACCACTGTTGCGGCGATAGCGTCAGGAACATATTCGGTTCGAAACCCTGCCTTCAGCATGAGAATCGTAAGATGGCGATCCTCACCGAAATCACTCGGCTTTCCGCGAAAGAACTGCGCTTCGTACTGATCGAGCAGCAGAACGAGCGCCGACCTGCGATACATCGCACATGGGCCGCAGCAGCACATAACCGCGCCAAAGCGGGCCTGTGCGGCCCGCTCTTCGTTGCAGGCCAGCCAGTACTCCATGTCAATCAGCCTGGTCAGCCAGGTGTCGTTCCGATTGCTGGCAGTCAACTGCCCCATGGACGCACCGATCTCAGGATCGCTCATCTTCGCTGCGAGTTTCGTGATCACGTCGGCGTCGATGACGGTGTCCGAGTCGACGTTGAGCACCAGATCACCGGATGAGCGGCGTATCGCGGCGATCTGCGCTTTGCGCTTTCCGGCGTTCTGGCGCAGCAGAATGAAGCTGAACCTCGGATCATCGGCGTAGATCCTCTGGACGACCCCAACCGCATCCCGGTTTGCCGAACCGTCATCGACGACAAAGACCTGGAGCTTGCCGGCATAATCCTGATTTGCAATGGACTGCAGGCACGCCGACAGGATTTGCGGGTCTTCGTTGAAGCAGGGCACGATGACATCTACACTCGGCAGACCGGCAGCCGTTTGCCGCAGTCCGGGCGGTGGAGATGGCGTCTCTGTCGGCGTGGCATAGAGCGCCTGCACGCTCTTATAGACCGTCGAGAGCAGCGCATAAGACGAGACAGCGACGGTACTGGTTGCGGCGAGCAAATCCATAGGAAGCCAGTCTGTTCAGTGGAGTTGAGGAAGCGGACGGATTGCAAACCCGCGCGTGCGCAGCGCGGGGATCAGAGTCGATAGCGCAATGAGGGTCTGGTCGCGATCACCAGCTTGATGGTCCAGCTCCAACTCACCAGGCGGACATCCGTCGTGCAGCAGCACAACTGCGCCCGGCCGGACAGCTGCCAGTACCGTGTTCACGATGCTATCAACGCCCGGTCGAGACCAGTCCAGTGGATCTACCGACCAGTGGAGGGCCGCAAGCCCGCTCTGAGCTGACAGAGCGAGAACCTCTTCGGTCCATCGGCCATAGGGCGCGCGCACGTGCCTGACCGAAGCCTGCGGGCACGCCGCATTGATGAGCCTGCTTGTCGCGACGATTTCGTGTTCCACGTCGGCTGGCTCGCATCGGGACAGGTCAGGATGCGTCATTGTGTGGTTTGCTACTTCATGCCCTTCGGCAATCATTCGTCGGACGAGCCCGGGCTGATCGGCTGCATGAACGCCGATGACAAAGAACGTCGCCGGACACTGGTGCTCCGCCAGCGCGTCGAGGATCGCCGGTGTGCAGAGCGGATTTGGGCCGTCGTCAAACGTCAAATAGACGCTCCGACTCCCGTCAATGTCCGGGTACTCGCTTCGCACCACGGACAAACAATCGTGCCGCTTCACAGCTCGGGCCCGTTCCGATCAATGAAGGTGCCGGTCGGCCAATCGCTGATCGCGCGTGAAATCGGGAACACGACGAGGATGACCTCTTCGATCCGAGTGGGCGGCACATTGAGATACACGTCTGGACGGGTCGACCGTACGCGAACTCCAGGGGTCAGGGTCGCGAGCTTTTGTCGGCCGACCAGTCTTGTGAGATGCTTCTCGAGTGCTGGACGAACCGTACCAAAGCCGAATGGGACATCGAGTTGCCGGAGGACCGGATACATCACGCGCAGTGAATGGCTGATGCCGAGTCCTTCGAGATCCGGTCGTACAGCGTAGAGTCCCAGTTCGGCGACGAGCAGGTCGACTTCGTCGACTCTGATGCAGCGCCGCAACAAGCCGAGATGTGCCGCTACGCCGCGGTTATCGTAACCGATTATGCGCAGCTCAGGCCGCGCACCGGCCCAACTTCGACCACCTTCGAAGGGCTGCGCGTTGAACGCGCCCGTCGGGCCGTAGCTCTTTCGAAAGAATTCGGACAGCTCGATATGGTCGGCGAGCTGAAGCTCGTTTTCCCAGCGCACGATCCACTGCACTTGAGAGCGCATGGGAACACCTTCCGTCGAGCCTGAAACAGCAATATTCATGGCGTGCTCTCCTTCGACAGCGGCTCGAAAGCGGCCTCGGTGACCTGAGCAGTCCGCCAACCACGTCCGCCCGACTGGCAACCACACGCCGAAAGCACGGAAGCGTTTCGACGGCCTCGCGGTCTGTCGAACGACCTATCGGCACGGGCGATGGTTGCAATCTCCTGCACCGCAGGCCGCCGATCTATGAGTGTCATTTGCATTTTCGATACACTTTGAACGCGATGGACGCGCGAACCATTTCGCAGGTGTTACGGAGAGTTGCGCGCGCGATCCGCGTCTGCCGTGTCGTCGCGAACCTAAGTCAACGACGATCGTTGCCTCAAGTGTACGCGGGTAAATCGCCGGTATGGAAAGGCATGAAAAAACCATACCAAGGTTTATCGAAAGTAGGCGCCTGTCAGTCTTTCCAAGCGCCCGCCGAACCGAATTGACGGAATTCAGTTCGCATAGTGCAGCAAGACAGACTGGCCCAGCGTGGCCCGGCTGACGCTGCGCGCATTCCCTGCAGCTGTTTTCGGAAACCACGGCGCGAAGAGCGACAGCCATCTTGCTATGCCTGATTCACTTTCTCCAACGGATGTTTGCTATCCAACATTCGGCATGATTGGGTAAAATCGATTGTTTTGATAGAACACATCCATACGATGGATAGAGTCACAAGATGCGGTTCAAGGGCCTTGATCTAAATCTTCTCGTTGCGCTCGATGCTCTGATGACCGAGCGCAATCTCACTGCAGCGGCACGCAAGATCAATCTCAGTCAACCGGCCATGAGCGCCGCGATCGCACGGCTGCGGACATACTTCCGCGACGAACTATTTACGATGAGGGGTCGCGAACTTGTCCCAACATCGCGCGCAGAAGGGCTCGCTGCTCCAATTCGGGAGACCCTGCTGCACATCCAGCTGTCCATCATTTCGCGGGACGCGTTCGACCCGGCTCAATCGAGCCGGCGCTTCCGGATTATCCTCTCCGATTTCATGACGATCGTATTCTTCCGAAAGATCATAGACCGCGTCGCTCGGGAGGCTCCCGCTGTCCGCTTCGAGTTGCTTCCGTTCTCAGATGAACCCGGCGAGCTTCTCAGACGTGGCGAAGTCGATTTCCTTGTCGTGCCCGAATTGTTCATGTCGAGCGCGCACCCCAAGGCCAGTCTGTTTGAGGAAACACTGGTATGCGTCGGCTGCCGTACAAATAAGCAGCTCGCACGCAAGTTCACGGCCGAGAGATACATGTCGATGGGACATGTCGCGGCCAAGTTCGGCAGAGCCTTGAGGCCCAATATCGAGGAGTGGTATTTGCTTGAGCACGGCATCAAGAGACGAATCGAGGTCGTCGTGCAGGGCTTCAGCCTCATCCCCCCGGTGGTATTGGACACCACTCGGATCGGAACAATGCCTTTGAGATTGGCTCGGCACTTTGAAAAGCTGGTACCCCTGCGGATCGTCGAACCACCGCTGGCCCTTCCCGCCTTCACCGAAGCCATCCAATGGCCTGCCACCCACAATACCGATCCGGCCAGCATCTGGATGCGGCGGATATTGCTGCAGGAAGCGTCAAGCATGGCCTTGCCACCCGAGACGCCACCACGTCGCAGACGCTGCTAGGTCGATCGCGAACCTTCGCAAGCGGTTGCTGGCGGGGATACTGATTTGCGCCTGAGATCATTCGAAGGCCCTTCGGTCGCTGACCTGCGACGTTTCAGCAGGACCGCGTTTACGGCATCTTGGCAGGATCGGCTTCGATCGGACGATAGCCGCGGCGCGGGCCCAACGTGCCCGCCGAGCTTTCCGATGCCGACGTCCCACTCACGGAGATCTCAAGCCGGTTTTGGCGGGCGCCTCGCGCCTGCCGATGCTGCCAGGCCTGGCCAAGCAAGCACCACGATCGGCTCTTGCACGATGGTGATGCTCTGGATTCGACAGTGCGCCTTCGCCGAGGGCGCCGAGACCTAGGAACGCTCCACTTTACGGACCATAACAATGTTTAGCAGTGGAACGAAAACGCTTGAACCTTACACTGCGTTAGGTTGTAGGCTGGCAATCGTGAGCAACGCTCCGTCACACGGATGTCGATAGCGCACTTGCGACATTGTCCGCGTGAACACCAGCGTTCTACCTAGAATGGTCTTCACGCTGAGGGATGTTGCTACCGGCGTTGCCGGAGTGCGGCAACGATCAGGTCCGAAACCGCCGAGTTACTCGCTCCTCGCTCGCTCCACCTCGGGTCGATCAGCCTGTTGGCCCAAACACGCGAGCTGTTTCTCACGATTGCGCCGCCGGATCGAGACCTCCTGGACGGTTTAGCGCGATCGTTCCAGACCTAACCGTTGCGGCTCAAGGAGTGCAACGCAAACGCTTTCAGCGGGGTGAAAAGATATGCGTTTCAAGGGCCTTGACCTGAATCTTCTCGTCGCCCTCGATTCCCTGATGACCGAGCGCAACCTGACCGCGGCAGCGCGCCGAATCAATCTCAGTCAGCCGGCCATGAGTGCTGCGGTCGCCCGGCTGCGCGCCTATTTCCGCGATGACTTGTTTGCGATGAGCGGCCGAACACTTGTCCCAACACCGCGGGCGGAAGCGCTTGCTGGTCCCGTTCGCGAGGCTTTGCTGCACATCCAGCTTTCTGTGATTTCGCGGGAGGCGTTCAATCCAGCCCAATCGGAGCGCCGGTTCAGGATCATCCTCTCCGATTTCGTCACGCTGGTGTTTTTTCGTCGGATCGTGGAACGTGTTGCGCAGGAAGCGCCCACGGTCAGCTTCGAACTGCTGCCGGTCGCCGACGACCACGATCAGCTGCTCCGGCGTGGGGAAGTCGACTTTCTGATTTTTCCGGATTCATTCATGTCAAACGGGCATCCTAAAGCAGCGCTATTCGAGGAACGGCTCGTCTGCGTCGGCTGTCACACGAACAAGCGACTATCGCGTCGGCTTACACTCGAAAGATATATGTCTATCGGGCAGGTCGCCGTTGGATGCGATCTGACGCGAAAGCCCTCGATCGAAGAATATTTTTTGCTTAGACATGGGCTCAAGCGCCGCATCGACCTCGTCGTGCAAAGCTTCAGCATGATCCCACCGATGCTGATAGGTACTGACCGAATCGGAATGATGCCGCTACGGTTGGTTAAGCACTTCGAGAAAACGACGCCACTGCGCATTGTGACACTTCCGTTCTCGCTTCCCGCATTCACTGAAGCCGTCCAGTGGCCTGCTCTTCACAATAGTGATCCAGCAAGCATATGGATGCGAGACATACTGTTACAGGAAGCGTCATGCATGTCCCCTCCTCGTGACGTCGCGCGAGCATCTAAACGCTCGAAGTCCAGTCGGCACCTCGCTTCAGCCATTCTTCCCGCCAATCAACGCCCGTCCGGATACTTCGTGAGGGCGGACTCCCATTCATCGTGAGCGCAATTCCATAAAGCGCGCCACACCCGTGAATCGGATGGCGGATTTGGCCACCTCAACCGCCTGACATTTGGACTCTGCCGATTGCTATTGTCGTCTCGCGCGCGACAGCTTGCAGACTTGACCATTTGCACCACCCTATTGTGCAGCCCGTCGCAAATTGCTATCGAGCCGCCCGCCCGAGCAACGGCGCTCAGCCGGCAATAGAGTCTGCTCAGGAAACAGAGCCCAACATCCGACGGCAGCAATATAGTGCTATTCTCGCTTCGCTCGGCCACTCCAATGTCGTCAGCTGATAGATTGTGCGAAGAACGACTCGCCCAATCGCTCGCGAGACATCAAGACGAAGCGATGCACGATTGTGTTGCTCGACGGCATCACTTGAGGGCATACCGCATCATCGCCGCTGCACGCCGCCAGCCCGTCTCCTTTTGGCCTTACCGCAGCCAAACGTCTTGGCCATGGGCGCGCGCCTCGCACAATGACAAATAGGGAGCCCGACGTTGCAGCAGCACAATGGTATCTTCGATCCCGAGGATCTATCAGTCCTGGGAACGATGTTTGACAAAGCCGTCACTGCGCTGCCCGCGTCGATGCGCACTCCTGAAAACCGAACGGCAATCGCAAAGCTCATTCTGGAGCGAGCGGCGACGAGCGAAGCTGGCTTGGCGTCCTTGATCAGCTTGATGGACGCTATTTCCCCTGCCGCTTGATCGAGCGGCACCCTAAGATCGTCCCCTTGCTTGCGCCGGAATGGAAGAAGATTCAGCTAGGTCATTGAAATAGCTTGAATCTCACGTGACGTCAGGTTGTAGGCTTTGAAATCGAAAGAACATGACCAAAGCTACACAACGAAGGCGTCGATGGCGCATTGGCGAACTTGCAGATGCTACCGGAGTAACGGTACGCACGCTGCATCACTATGAGCATACCGGACTCCTTGCCGCCTCGGGGCGCACGGATGGCGGTCATCGCATGTATGATCGCGAAAGCATGCAACGTGTCCATCAGATTCGAGCGCTGCGCGAGCTTGGCTTCTCCCTTCAGGAGATCCGCAGAGCAATGGAGGGACGCACCTCGCTTACTGACTTGTTGCGCAAGCATCTGGAGCGTATCGAGCTGCAAGTTGCTCGTGCGACTCTGTTGCGAGACCGCTTACGCAATATGACGACCGATGGCGAAGTTCGCGTCAGTGTAGATGAGCTGCCCGCCACGCTGGATGCGATGGCGCGGGTGGAGAAACGCGCCGAGCCACGACCATGCACGTGCACCCTGGCTGCGGATCGCGAGGAGCGGTGGCGGCGGATCCGCGATGAACTGCGTGACTGTGTGGATCGCGACGAGCATCCATGCAGCGAGCGGACAAGATCGGTGGCTCTTGAGGCACGCCAGTTGATCGGCGAAATCGCAGGAGCCGATTCGACTGTCCCAAAAATCCTGAAGGTGCTCGCGCGATTGAGTGCGCCTCAGAGTCTTGCTGGTTGGGATCCCAATCTCATGCAGTATCTCGATCTCGCACTCGCCGCCCTGGAGGATCAGCCGTACTGAGCGGCGCCGCCTGATCATACGAGACTGCCGACCTGCCTCCTGATGCTGACGTCACTGACCTCCGGTTTCGGACCTTCGCGGGGGTTGAGCGCGCTATCGCATATCTCTTTCTACTGTAGAGCTTCATCAGCCGGCGACTTTTTGACTTATTGATCGCGCGCTCCCGACAAGGGGCTTGAAACGCACCTAGCGTCAAATTGTACGGTCTAACCCGGGTCCCCCGGTCTTCGATGAACGATCGGGGATAACCCTGGCCCATCGCACCGACCTGCGCATGATCGGAGCGACCAGGCTGACGGCACAAGGCAATCATCGGGAGCTCCACAATGTCGAGTTGGCATATCCGTTGCGCTGCAAGCGCAGCCATCCTGTGTTGTGCCCTGGTTTCCGCAGCGTCCGCCGCCGATGTCTCCATTGCGGTAGCTGGTCCAATGAGTGGAAGCAGCGCTGCATTCGGTAAGCAGATGCGCGATGGTGCTACTGCGGCCGTCGATGCGCTAAACGCATCGGGCCTGCTTGCCGACACCAGGATCGTATTGAGTGTCGTCGATGATGCGTGCGACCCCAAACAGGCCGTCGCGGTTGCAAACAAGCTGACGATCGATCGGGTCCGGTTGGTCGTCGGCCACTTCTGCTCGTCCTCGTCGATTCCGGCCTCCGATATTTACGCCGAGGCGGGAATTATTCAGATTTCGCCTGGATCCACCCATCCGCGGCTGACAGAGCGCGGACTTAAGACCGTCTTTCGCATTTGCGGCCGCGACGACCACCAAGGCATTGTGGCAGCCGAATACATCCTGCGGCACTATCCGAACAAGGCGATCGCTGTCCTTGACGACAAGAGTACAGCCGGCAAGGGCATTGCCGATATTGTCGAGGCAAGGCTTCGCGACGGCAGCGCAAGTATCGTGCGGCAAAGCTTTGTAGCCGGCGAAAAGGACTACACGGCACTCGTCTCGAGACTGAAAAAGGACGGGATCCAGATTGCCTATATCGGCGGCTATCACACTGAAATCGGGCTGATTGTGCGACAGGCGGCACAAGCCAGTGCCGGCCTGACGGTCATGGGCAACGATCCACTGATGACCTCTGAATTCTGGGCCATCACGGGCAGTGCCGGGAACGGTACCTTGTTCACCTTCATGCCAGATCCCGCCAAGAACGCGAGCGCAGCCGACGTCGTGGCAAGGCTCAAAGCTTCGAATTTATCCGTCGAAGGCTACACGCTTTACGCCTACGCAGCCGTCCAAGCATGGGCCGAAGCGGTGAAACGGTCCGGGTCCTTCAACGCGACACGGGTGGCCGCTGCGCTTCGTTCGCAGCCGATCGATACGGTGATCGGCCCGGTCCGATTCGATCCCAATGGAGACAACGCGTCTCCAGGCTTCGTCGTCTATCGCTGGCACGATAACGCCATCGAAGCCGCCGAGCAGAACTGATGGTCACGATCCGCATAGCGCCTGGATATTGAGCAAGGCCATCGCATGACGAGACATCCTCTCGACCTAGGCGTTGCGATCCTCGCGATCGTCGTGGCGTTCGCGATCATCATCGCGTTCGTTGTGTTCGCTGTCGTGCTATCGGACTTGTCTGATGCCAACGTGCCGAACGACGAATTCGCACCCGGAACACTGACGCCAAAGCTGATTAGGCGCGGAAGCGCTTCCTCGCGGAACGAGTCATGATTTGGGTCGCGCCTACAAGTCGAGCTCGTCACAGTCTGTTTGGTATCGGTCATTTCACGTCGAGGACTCCTGGTTCGATCTCCCCTCGCTGCGAGGCTTTGGTTACCTGCAGCTTCGTCCGCGAATAACAATCATCAATCTCCTGCAACGTCTCATCAGCTCAATCGACCCGCATACGCTGCGCCGGCCCTTGGCTATTCATAGGGAGAACACACCATGTCGGACGACAAACTGCGAAGCGTGCTTTCCGCCCTCAGCCCGGTGGCGCGCGGATTGGACGTTCTACCAACTGCCCGGGCGGCTCCAGACACAAGCTACGTGAAGCTGGATATGAACGAGAATCCCTTCCCCATGCCCGCCATTGTTATGCAAGGCGCGCTAGCGGCCCTTGAACGGCAGCATCTCTATCCGGAGCATGACAACCTCCGCTTGAGGGAGGCAGCCGCCAACGCCTACGGCGTCCCGACGGATCATGTGATCGCTGGCAACGGATCATCTGAACTTCTCGGCTTGATCTACAAAGCTTTCCTTGTCTCTGGCGACCGCATCGCAATGGTCGCCCCAGGCTTCACGTTCAACCGCAAGCTCGCCATGTTGCAAGCTGCCCAATTGATAGAGGTCGAATGCGCAGCTCATCAGCGTTTGCCGATCGAACAGCTTCTGTCCGGGCCTGCAACAGCTGCCAAGTTTCTTCTGTTGGCGAACCCGAATAATCCGACCGGACTTTTCATTCCGATCGCCGATATCGAACGCCTGCTGGCCCAATCCGATCGCCTGATCGTTCTGGACGAGGCTTATGTCGACTTCGCTCCTGACAACGGCCTGCGTCTCCTTAGCCGTTATCCAAATCTTCTCATCCTGCGGACGCTCTCGAAAAGCTATTCCGCCGCAGGCATTCGCGTTGGCTTTGGTATCGGTCATCCCGAGCTCATTGGCAGACTCCGTAACATCCAGAACGTCTTCAATATGAATGTGATCGCTCACGCGGTTGGCATCAGCATTCTTGCACAGCGCACCGCTTATGAAGCCAATCATCGGCATATCAAGCAAGAACGGGAGAGGGTTAGCGCCGAATTGTCGCAACTTGGCTTCTGCGTAGCGCCGTCCCACGCAAACTTCGTGCTTGCCCGCGTGCCGGAACCACAAGACGGCAGATGGTGGCAGGCAGCGCTAGAGAAGAAGAAGATCCTTGTTGCCTTCTTTGCCGACAAGGGTCTTGAAAACAGCATTCGCATTAGTATCGGGACAACAAGCCAGATCGATGCGTTTCTCGCCGCGGTCCACGCGATTTCCGCACACTTGAAGACGGCCAGCAACCAGACGCGAACGTTATGCAGCGGGTGCCGATGTCCAAACGGCAAACAGTGACGACAAGTAGAAACCAACGCCGGGTAACGGCGGCGAGCAGCCGAGATCATCTTCGCGCTTGCGCATCGTGCACGTGACCAAAGAGGCAACGAATGCTGACAAGCCGTCGCATCCATGAACGTCGATAACACTGCTCCTTCGACGGCGCGGATCGGGCCGGCCTGCAGTAACCTACAATCGGAGACAATTCGAATGAACAACGGCATTCCTTCAAAGTTGACCTGCGGCATCTTCGACCATCTGGATGACGACGGCCGCGACGCAGCTCGGCAATACGCGGACCGTCTCACATTGGCGGAGAAGTGCGACTCTCTTGGTTTCTACGCGTATCACCTGGCAGAGCATCACTGCACCCCACACGGCAGAGGTCCGTCGCCGAATCTGTTCCTGTCAAGTGTCGCGCAGCGCACCCGGCGCCTTCGTCTTGGTCCTCTGGTCATGCTGCTCAATCTTTATCATCCACTACGCGCGTTTGAAGAAGTCTGTATGTTGGACCAATTGAGCGGCGGCCGGCTCGAGCTCGGCATCGGACGAGGCTCGGTGCCGATCGAGTTGGGCTATTTCGGTATTGGCGCCGACGTCGCGCCGAGCCGCTATGACGAAGCCAGCGAAATCCTTGCGAGCGCGATGAAACAGCATTCACTGTCCTATCAGGGGCAGCATTTTGAACTCAGGGGCATCCCTGTGACGCTGAGGCCTCATCAGCGTCCCAATCCGCCGACATGGATCGCCAGCAATCGAGCCGAGTCGGCGGCTTGGGCGGCCGCGAACGGCGCCAATCTCGCATGTGTAGGTCCCTCCTCAATCGTGCGAACAATCACGGACGCCTTCCGAGCGCATCGAACGCACAGCGCTGAGGCGAGCGATCGGGAGCCATTCCTTGGGCTGCTCCGCATGGTTGTGATTGCGCGCGACCACCAGGACGCCTATTCCTTGGCGGCAACGGCTTACCAACGATGGCTGGAGAGCTTTAAATTTCTTTATGAGCTCAATGCCATTCCCACACCACCTAACCTGCCGCTGACCTTCGATGCGGCGCTCGAGAGTGAGTTGTGCGTCGTCGGAACGCCATCTTCCGTGCGACAGGACCTTCTTAACCAGATGGAGGAGGCAGGTGCCAACTACCTGCTTTGTCAGCTTGCTTTTGGGAATCTGCCGCTGGATGTCTCGCTGTACACGGCAAGCACGATCCAATCCGAAATCATCGCTCGGACATGCTGACCGCCATGCGGCTATCGGGATCACATCTTGTGGCAGCGCAGCCTCAGTTCCAGCCCCGTTCGGATAGATTGTTCGGCCACGCTGGTTTGTCACCGCGTTCGAGCATGAGCGTGACTATGAACCATCAGCGTCTTTGGCGAAAATCCTGAACATGAACTTGTAATCGACGAACCGTTCGTGGAGGACGCTTGCGCGCCCCCACGAGCGCCTCCAGGTCGGTCCCACCGTTCAGCGAAATGATGAGGCCCAGGCTGTCGCTCCGACGCGATGGAAGGCTACCCTGTCAGACAAGACGCCTGGAGATCCGACCAGATTTTCAATCGTCACTTCGATAAATGGTAGCGCGACAATCTCTGCAGACAGATTGTCATCCTTTTTTGATGCGGCAAACAATATCGCCTCGAAGGAACTCTGCCTGTCTTTGGCCGTTAGCGCAGGCCGCGCCTGACAGATTTGGCTTGTCCTAAGCCGAGCTTGCCGAAATACTGCTCAATAATCGCACTGGCATTTACGAGGTCGTGGACACTTGCCTCGCTGGATTTTCATCTTCCAGCCAGCCGATCTTGCTCTTCAGGAAGCTGAAACCGAGCGCTTGAAAGCCGGCCCGCTCCTTGTTGTTCTTGCCATAGCTGTGGCCGCCCGCGGCGAGTTCGTAGAGATAGGCCTCATAGCCCATCGCTTGCAGCTTTGCCACCATCTTGCGGGCATGGCCGGGATGAACGCGATCGTCGCGCCGCGTGGTGGCGATCAGGATCGGCGGATAGGGCCGGCCAGGCTTTGCGGCATGATAGGCCGAATAGGTTTTCAGCCAATTCCAGTCTTCTGCCTTGTCGGGATCGCCATATTCAGCGATCCAGCTCGTTCCCGCGAGCAGCTTCGTGTAGCGACGCATGTCGATCAGCGGGACCGTGCAGAACAGCGCGCCGAAGCGCTCAGGATATCGCGTGAGCATGTTGGCGATGAGGAGGCCGCCGTTCGATCCGCCCTCGGCGACGATGCGTTTCGGCCGTGTCACGCCGCGGCGGACGAGATCGGCGGCGACCGCTGCGAAATCATCGTGCGACAACCTCTTACCCGCGAAGCGGCCGGCGTCGTGCCAGCGCGTGCCGAACTCACCGCCACCGCGCAAATTCGCCAGCACCGTGGTGCCGCCGCGCTCCAGCCATAGCTTGCCGAGCGCCGAATTGTAATATGGTTTCATCGAAAGCCCAAAGCCGCCATAGCCGCTCATATGGACCGGCGCTTTGCCCGTCTGGTCCGCAGGACCAGTTTCTACGTAAGGAATGCGCTTGCCATCGACCGAGACGGCCTCATGTCGCGTGACCACAAGACCATCCGCGGCAAACGCTTTGGGCTCCCGCTTGAGCACGGCTGGACTGGCGACACCTTGCTCGATCAACATCAGTGACGGAGGCGTAAGCGGATCCTGGATGTTGGCGAGCAAGTCGCCATTGCTCTCGGACGGATAGCGATCGAGAGGCCAGACGTCCGCGACACCGATATCGGGCAGTCCACGCAACTGCTCGCGGGTCCAACCGTCGGCGTGCGGCGTAGCTATTTCGAAGACAGGCCGCAGTTCGTCCAGAATGGAGAGCACAAGCCTGCCTGCGCTCCAAAAAAATCCCTGCAGCGCGCGGCGCGGGCCCGGTTCGAAGAGAATGTCGAACTGACGGTTGCCTCCGAGGAAAGCCGCCAATGAGGTGACGAGGACCGTATCCGCGGCATAGTTCTGCCTGGCCGGAGACCAGGTTTCGCGGGGCTTCATGGCAAGCCAGTCGCGATGAGGCTGTATCCGGATGCTGCTCGGCAGATCCAGCTTCGTCGTGGGGCCCGATCTATCGCCGAGCCAGACGACAGAATTGAAGAAGTCCGCGTCGTCCACGTACCACATCCTTGGCGATGCAGCGGTGTGGTCGACTGCGCAACGGACGCCCACATGATCGGTTGTGGTCTCAAACGTGACTGTCGCTTGGTTCGCTCGCGTGCCGCGCCGCCACAGTCTCACCGTGCGTGCATAACCGGCGGTCGTCGCCATGCCGTCTCCATGAGAGCTTGACAGCACCAGCGTGTCCGGGTCGAGCCAATCGACGCTGCTCTTGGCTTCCGGCAGGAGGAAGCCGCCGCGAACAAAGCTTTTCGCCTCGGTATCGAACTCTCGCAGAGTGACGGCATCGCCGCCGCCGCGCGACAGGCTCAAAATCGTCCGCGAATGAGACCCAGGCAGCCAGGCTGTCGCCCTCAATAGCCAGTCTTCACCCTCGGCGGCGGCGAGCTGATCGATGTCGAGGAGGAATTCCCACCTCGGCTCCGGCTTGCGAAATTCCTTTAAAGTGGTTCGCCGCCAGAGCCCGCGTGGATTGTCAGCATCCTTCCAGAGATTGTAGAGATAGCCACCGCGCCGGCTGACATAGGGAATATTGTCTGGCCGGTCGTAGATCGCCGTGAGCGTGTCGCGATCGCGGCCGGTTGCCGCTCCGCCAAACGCTTGCAGCGTTCTGCTCTTCTGCCGCTCGACAAAGTCAAGCGCTCTTCTGCCTTCGATCTGTTCCAGCCACAGATAGGGATCATCGTCTGGATCAGCGAGCGTGGGCTTTTCAACTCGCGACTTTGCCTTGACCACGCTTCACTCCAACCTCGGCAGCCTTCGAACAGTCCGCCCCACAGGTAGTCGTATTCCCGAGAGTGGACCAACTACGAGTTCTGGTAGGGCTCGTCTCCCGATCGGTCCGTTTAACAACTCTCCGATGTTCCATGCCGAAGTCAATTTGCTCCGTCGGCAGGCTGACGTTCAAGCGCTCTCCTCGAGGAGATGGTCACCGTCACGACCAATCGTCATCGTCCCGGCTGGGCCGCACTTTGTATATGTCCGGACTGACGACACCTGCTCGTTGCAGAAGCCGAAAGTCCAGTACAGTAGCGGGCTTTCGTATCGCTTATCCCGGTCGCCGAGGGCATCGAAACCCGGTCCGAGGCCGCCTGCCTGACGCTATGGGGGTACATTCCCGCAACGCTATTCCCTCGCCCAAGCCGATACAGATTCGGATCTGCTTATCGCTTCGGCGAGTCCGCCCTGGTCATTGGCAAGCTCCTAGGTCCTCGATTTTGAGACGATCGGTCCGTATGTCGAAGCGCGCAGAAGCCGGACCAAGTCCGCCCATATCGCACCTATGACGGATATATGCTGAGTGCTCGTGGTTCAGGGACGCAGTCGCCAATCATGACCATCGACCCATATCCCGCACTTGCCTCAAGGCACACGCATGAGGCTATCCGCGCATCGACCGCGGCCGATCGGTGGCCTGGATGCGTTCCATAAACACAATGGATTTTACCGGTTCCAGTCGAACGCCCATACTCAACTGCCAATTCTTAAAAAGCATCCCCGGAATGTCACATCACGAGCAATTCCAGATCTTCGGTCCCTGCAGGCCGAAGCGACCTTTTGCGAGCAAGCTGTTGCCCCAACATCGAGGTCCCTGCCCGTCACCTTGCGATCATCGCGCAGCCGTGGCAGTCGGTTCACCTCGCCCGATCACGCGCTCGGCCAATAACAATCATCTTTCGCCAAGCGAGCAATCAGAACGATTGGGTCTCGCCTCCTTTCATCGGTTGGTGCGCGTGGGTACGCCGCGCGAGAGCCAGGCCAACGAACTGCCGCCAATCGCCAGGACCGCCTTGTGCAGCCCTGCGCGCGTCGTCAGACTGGCCACCGGCACGGCCGCCACCTTCCGCCGATCAGTCCGGGCTGCTCTCTGGCGAAACGAGTTTGTGCTCTTACGCAATGCATCTGCTCCTCTGCGTCGGACCAATGACAGAACGTTCGGCCGTTTGATCATCGCAGCTTCCTCCGGTTTTTCTGTGCTTTTCATGACAGCGCTTCTCAAGCCGCCTGCTTGGCAATCTCGATGAGTAAGCAATCTCGCAGTGGACCTGCCCGCCACGGCCGATAGTTCGCTCGCGTCTTATGCCGGCTCTCGCCGATTTTTTGGAAGCGACAAGCGCTGTGTGCTTGTCGGAAAGCCGTTCGCCAGTGTCCAATGACGTGATCGCTGTCCACGCCCCCGCCAGTGGTTAATGTCGTCGTATCTCAGCGTCAAGATACGCTCCGCGCACCCGCGGCGCATCATAGCAGTTCACGATCATACCGGAACGTCATGGGGAAGTTGTGCGATTTGCAACGATGATGAAGACCAGGGCACTGCGGCCCCGAGTCCGGCACCTACGCGCCCGACTTTCAACGGACGTCGATTGCGAAGACGCAGATCATTGATCGACACTGCCCGGGGTTTCCGCGCGAGGTCAAGACCTACCAAGCGGAATTGGGAAGACGACTCGTCTTCCCGCACTTATCACTCATTTTCGATTAATCCGGAGAAATACAGTGGACATCGAGCGTTGCGATTCAAACACTCACTGCTTCAAACACGACGCCAACCAGCTGGCAGACGCCAGCGCAGGACGCGTTTGCGAAGACAAGGGTGCTCGCGAAACGATTCAGTTGCTCAACGCCCTGACAAGCGCACTGATAGTGGCGGAAACAGAGCGCGACAGCCTCGATAGGCCGAGAACCAGCGATGGCGTTGGCGAGCGGGAAACCGGACGAATATTACAGGGACCCAACGTTGTCTACTATCCGGAAGACCTTCAGCTTCTCGGCAGAATTTTTGACCTCGCGATCGCTGCCTTACCAGAAGCCTTGCAAACTCCAACCAACCGGTCGACAGTCGCCAACTTCATTTTGTCGCATGCCGTGATTACCGAGGGCCGGCTGCATGTTTCCGATCCAACTCGTGCGGCCCTTTGCTCCTGCCGATTGATAAAGCCAACCTCCAATCCTTGCGCGTGCAGTTCATAGATGCTCTGATGCCGCATTACCCGAAGACTAATCTCTCAGATTGCGAGCTGCCAACAAGCATCTTTCCGGCCTGCCGCAATTCCTCTTCGACACAAATCGTCGTTGTCCTGCTGGCGTGAAGCAAGGCGCACGGGCGCAATGCGTCCGTCGCGCGAGGCCAGCATCACAGACGACGAACTAAGCGGCATCCTTTCCGCTGTCGAGCGAAAGCCGGGCAGCAACCGGGGACCTGGCCTACGCTGCAGACCGCCGGAGCCACGACGACAAGACGCTTCTCGCAGGGCCGCGTGCCGACGAGAGCTGATACGGCAGCGAATCGTTCGTTTGCGCCGGCACGCGAGCCAGCATGCAATGCAACCCGGTGAACCGCGCACTTTTTACGGTTACATCAACCCACCAAGAACGACATCCCCGCACCTGTCGAACGCTGCGTGAAGCCCACAATCTGGCAAGCGTGCCCGCGTTGCTAGGAATGATCGCCTCAATTGAACCACCACTCCTCTCTCATGCGCGACTCGCCCCCGCTGAGAAGCAAACGCTGCGCCACGTGCGCCGGACTTCCGCATCCGGGCAACTCGGCAACAGTCCCGATCCGGGTGGGCATGTCACGAACGCGAGCGTCCTGGAAACAAATTTGCAGAAAGCCGCTCTGCTGTTCGGAAGCGCTATATTGAACGATCGGAGCGCTGCACCGGAGAGCGCAAAAGCCGGTTACGACTTCAAAGTCCATGTCGCACGGCTGCCACGCAAGCAGCGTACTCGGCCACAAGCAATGCAAATTACTTCGAGACCTGACGGCGGTCATCTCAAGTTCAACGAGCGTTGCTATGGATGTCGGCGGCCGCGTCGAGTTCTCCCTCAATGGGCATGCCGCCAACGGATCCAATGCTCCACTATGGCACGCTGAGCACGCAAGTCGGGGAGCCGGATTGGTCATCACCCTCTGCATCAGCATGTCGCAGGAGCCTTTGAGATGGACCAGACTTTATCCAAGCCCGATCAAACGCCGCAGGCTCTCGCGAGCGCTGCATTTGACAAGGCGTGGCGCTTTGTCGAAGCCGATCCGATCTTGGCACACACTCGCAAGACCGTTTTGCACAGCCGACTGCGAGCTCATCTGCAATGCTCAATTATGAGCGGTGAACGCAGCACATTGAAGCTAGCAAACGAGGCGATAGCAAAGCTACGTGCCGAACTGGCGGGGCCACCAAAAGGATAGGCGGGGATAGAGAGATGTTAGCGACCGCTTTCCTGACTATAGGTGGGGGCGTCTGAGGATTTCAGTCTGGGGATGCCTATTGCCGAATAAGCCTTTATGATCGAGGCACGAGTCCACTGGACGGTCGAGATCGTTCTTTGCCAGATCAAAACGAGCGACGACCGCGCGATCGATCGCGAAGACCCCGGGCGGCGCGCTGATGTCCGCGGCTCGGCGAGTATCATGACGTCGTAAGTGCGGGCACACGACCCGCGTCCCGCACGACAAATGATACTCGGTGGGAGCTAGCACCTGCCGCTTTCGACAATGGCCTGCGGCAGAACGAAGCGGCTGCCGTCGTCATCACGCATCATCACGACGACTCTGCAAGCTGACGCAGCGTACGATTGCAGCCATTTCTTCCGAAAACATGTTGTGCTGAAGTTACAGCAATTCGTGACGATCTTGCTAAGACGCGCGGCGCCGGGCACATCGAAAGGAACGACACCAGAATGAAGAATTTGCTGCTTTTGACTGCAAGCATCCTCGCGCTTGGCGCGTTGACGCCTGCATTTGGCGCGGACCTCGCTGCGCAGCCGATCGCCAAGGCTCCCCCGCCACCCGTAACTGCCACGCTCAATGACTGGACGGGCTACTATATCGGTATCAATGGCGGCTGGGGCTCGAGCCGCAACTGCTGGGACGCCGGGGGCATCCTACCCGAGGGCTGCCATGACGCGGTTGGCGGAACCCTCGGTGGCCAGATCGGCTATCGTTGGCAGATATTCAACACGGTCTACGGTCTCGAAGCCCAGGGTAACTGGGCCAACTTCAGCGGCTCCAATGTGAGCGCTGCCTTCCCGGCAGATACGATTCGTACCAGGGTCGATGCGTTCGGTTTGCTTACCGGTCAGATCGGTTACGCGGTCAATAACGTTCTGCTCTACGCAAAGGGCGGAGCTGCGGTGACCAGCAATACATATCAGATCAACGCGGCATCTACCGGTACCGAGCTTGCCAAGAGCGACAATATTCGTTGGGGTGGCACGATCGGCGCCGGTTTTGAAGTCAGCCTGACGCCCAGCTGGTCGGTTGGCGTTGAGTATGACCACCTGTTCATGCCAGACAGCAATCTCACCTTCACCACGGCCGCTGGCGGGGTCGCCACCGATCGTATCAGCCAGGATATCGATCTCGTGACCGCGCGGCTCAATTACAGGTTCGGCCCGGCATTGCCCAAGTACTGATCTCTGCGCGTTTTGGTGACGGATCGAGGAGCCCCGACCTTTGGTCGGGGCTCCTGCTTTTGGTGCGTCTGTCGCGAGCAACAATCATTCACGCGGCCGCCGCATTCCAAGCTCCCCGATTCGAGATCGCCGGCTCGTTTTTCCGGCGAGCCGGTTCGGCTCGTCAGGACCGATCGTCCTCGATGGGCTACTCTGGTTTGCGATGCCAGAGGCATTTTGTGATCGTTGCAACACGTCCCGCGCCAACTTCCTGGACGGGTCACCATCGGATGTCACATCTGCATTCGTTCAACACGACTTCCACGCAGTTGGTTTCAGAGAAGATTGAGACGCATCGCAATAATGATGGCTTGGATCCGACTTGTCGCACCCAGTTTACGCATCGCGTTCTTGAGATGAAAGTTCACTGTGTTTTCGCTGATCTTCAATATTACCCCCATTTCCCACGACGATTTGCCCTCTGCCGCCCACCGCATACACTCTAATTCGCGCTCAGAGAGCGTCACTTTCCTATTGCAGCTGTCGTCGGAGGGACGCACGATCTCCACGCACGCGGTGTGAAAGTGCCAGGCGAGTGCGTTGAGATGGCTGATGCGATGTCGAGGATCAACATCGTCGGACGGCGATGCAAACGATACCACCGAGAGTCGTCCAAGCGGCCCGAACAATGGCACACTCATTCCGTGCTTCAGTCCCGCTTCTCTGGCTTCATTCAGTACCCGCCTTTCATCGGCCTGGAGTTGATAGTACTCGGAGAGCTGATCCCACAGAAACGGCCGAGCAAGCATTGGTGTTCGGCGGACGATCGGATCGATCGTATGGTACTTGCGTTTAAAATATCGATCGCACCAATCCGCAGGCCATTTCACGGCCACGGTGGGCGGTGGATATTCCGGAAAACGAAGCGGCTCCACGAAATTGAGCGCTCCGTAGGCAACTTCGCTGAATCCCTCCTTGCTCGCGCAGCTCACCAGGAGCTCGAATAACGCTCTGAGGGATTGCGTTTGATTTGCGCATTCGGTGAAGCTGAAAAGATCCATTATGGGCGCCTCTGGAGGGCGCGCCAAACGGTCAGCCCCGCGCCGTTCTATTGAGCTTGCTCTGGGCGAAGGCAAGTTCTGTACGATCAACTGCACTGTCCGACTCCACTCTTTGCGCGCTTGGACGCTCCGCCAGTGGCAGCCGCTGTTGTCGGATTCGTTACTCTTTGCGGCAGGTCCAAAATCGCGGGCGGGTCGATCAAGCAGCAGCGCTGCGGCGACGCTCGCTTTTTCAGGCTTAAACAGCACGCCGGGCGTGCCGGAAACCGTCGGAAATCGCTAGAGGCCACAATTGCTCTTGCGACGTCGCCGCGCGGCATCAACGACGCTTCGCTGCATCTCGAGGGAGCGTTCGGCCAGAGCCGGGATGACGAGGTTCTCCACTTTGGTGAATTACAGCGTGCTGACCCGCTTCGCGACACCGGACACCAAGGCTGTTGCGCGGTTGATGCTTGGCTTGCCGGCGAAGACGAAATCAAGTGGGTCATATCCTGTCCCGATCCTGCAGATCGGCGTTACCGGCCCGCATCTGGTGGTCAGTATGTGGCTGCGGGTGAGAACGCGATCGGTGAGGTGCCGGGCCTGATCGTCGCGAATGGAGCGCTCCTTGTGCGACTATGAGGCCTCTGCAGCTCTCAGTTCGGCGCAAACAAATCGAAGGGCTCAATGGCGATCGGCTTCCCCAGTGCATGCCGGCCGGGCTACCCAGGCACCCGTGGAGCCGAGAGACCTGCTTGACGCAGAGGACACTTTGCATGCGCATCTCCAGGCGGGAGAAGAACTGGGGTGGCAGCAGCAAGTGTCGTACCAATCGCAGGAGCTGAGAAAATCGACCATCAAGACAAGGACTTGACCAGGATTGCAGCGGACTGCAGATTGAAGCAATCGCGACATCAGGAGGAAATGCGACAACGCCGTTCGTACGGCCTGGCGTTGGTTGACGTCGATCAAGCAAGGCGCTGTAAGACGACATCTCGAGGCCGGATTTCAGCCCAAGCGCGCGTCGAATGACTACTCGATGCCAAGGTCACCGCGATGTTGTGACAACTCATTCCCAGCAGCTCTAATATTCTTATTGCCAGCCGGTTTAGGCGGCTGGCGACCACTTTTACCCAGAGCTGTCGCGTATGCGGCTCGTGCCGTGGTTTCGAAGTGCCCTTTTTACGTTGGATAACTCTACAAACTCGCCATGCCGGCCTTGGGCTGCCTTTGGCATCCACGTCTTGGCTTCTTGATGCGTCCCCACCCATCGAACGTCCGTTTGGCGATTTTTCGGCGTCGCGAGGCCGAGATGAATAGCATGAGCGATTTTGTGCGAATGACACAGAGTCCGGCCCTAACGGGAAGTAAGGTGCTGACGCACAAGAGCGCATCGCGTACGCGTGCTGGCAGGATCGACGTTCCAAACTCTCATGAAAGCTAGACGAGCGGCTTGGCTCTGGTCATCGAAGCCCCTGAACCAAGGCGCCCCCGACGCACTTTGCCGGGTAATAAGTGCGCCGGGTCCACCCCACATCATCAGTACATCCGTGATGATATTGCCGGGAATGAAACAAGTAGCGTGGCGGAATTGAGGCTCGCTGCGCTTGAGCCTGAGAGTTCGAATAGATTCGTGCGCAGCCGTGCGAGGCCTTGAATCGTACGTAGCGTCAAGTTGTATGATTTCCGATTCGGCGCATCCTTCCGTAATCAGTTTCCCGTTCGTGATCCCGGGCCTCGCGACAACGACCAAGGAAAGCATGATGCTCTCTTCGTCAGCGTCTCACGACATTTGTCGACCCTCGTCATGCACCGCAAAACGGAGCTCACGTGTCCGCTCTCTTCAAGCTTTCAAACAGTTTTTCCTCGAAAAACCGCCTCCAGTGCCGAAGCTGGATGTCCTCTGAGCACGATCGCGTTCAGGCATTCATGACCCGGAAATTCGACGTGGAGTTCAAGGCCGCTGTCTGAGAGGTGTCTCACTCAAGCGATCCGGCTTATTCGATCTGCGTCATTCACGGCATGAACCATTTGGCAGGAGTGCCGTATCACACCAGGATCGAGTCGGTCACTAGTGGCAGGCGCGGCATGTCAGCCGATCATCGATAAATTTAGCCCCTCGCCATCTCGCCGGCGATCCGCCGCTGCGCGCGCCCGGCGCATGCAGATCCACGGAACTCAGGCTTTGCAACGAGGGCGGACCGATTGACATAGCGCAAAGACACGGCCGTGCGCAGTGAACAGGTTAATGGCAACAGAACTCTGGGACAGCAACCATTGCAGACCTCAATTCTGAATAAATACTGTGATGCTCGCCTGCCCTGGTATACGATTTATCCAACTGTGTCGGAGTTCTCAGCGGCAGTCAGCGCCGGCGCCTGTGAGAGATGGTTGAGGCGCCTTCCTGGTGACGATCCTGTATCGCTATATCTCCACGTTCCGTTCTGCCGATCGATCTGCTGGTACTGCGGCTTTCCGACACACCTCAAGTGTCGCGATAAGCCGATCCTCGATTTTATTGCGATGCTGCGAGAAGAGATCAGTTTGGTGGCAGATCACGTGCCGCAGGCGTTACCGGTGAGCGACGTGCACTTCGGTGGCGGAACACCGACCAGCATCGGGCCAGCGGCGTTCTTGGAGCTATTGGAACTTCTACGCCGCTGCTTCATGTTCAGCAAAATGGCTACGATCGCAATCGAGATCGATCCGCGCGCGTTGACGGCTGAGATGGCCGAAACCCTGGGAGCCGCCGGCGTCAATCGCGCAAGCATCGGCGTGCAAAGCTTCGATCCCATCGTTCAAAAAGCGGTCAACCGGGTCCAGAGCGAGGCTCAGACGGCGACCGCGGTCGAACGTCTGCGTCGATACGGTATACCCCGCATCAATTTCGACCTGATCTTCGGTCTCCCAAATCAGACCGTACCGTCCTGCGTCCAGTCTGCGAAAATGGCGATTGCCATGCGCCCCGATCGGCTCGCGGTTTTCGGCTACGCGCACGTTCCGTCCTATATGAAGCGACAGCGCCTGATTGACGAGGAAGCGCTTCCGGATAACGCCGCTCGCGCCGAGCAAGCTGCGGCCGTGGCCGATACGCTGATTGCCGCCGGCTACCGTCAAATCGGGCTCGACCATTTTGCCTTGCCGGACGACGAGCTTACGCTGGCGCAGAAAGCCGGCCGGCTGCGACGCAACTCCCTGGGCTACTCGGCTGACACCTGCAAGACCGTGATCGGCTTCGGCCCGTCGGCCATCGGCCGTCTTGGTGATGGCTACGTCCAGAACGAAATCGCGACAGGTTCCTACAACCAGCACATCAGGGCCGGCCGTCTGGCAACATCGAGGGGCTACCCTCTCACCGACGAAGACCGCCTCCGCGCCGCAATCATCGAGCGGCTGATGTGCGACTTGCAGGTCGATGTGTCGGCCATCTGCGCCGCTCACGGGTTCGACCCGGCCGCTTTTCTTGATTCGGCTGAACGCCTGGAGATGCTCGCCGAAGACGGCGTCGTGGACATCGATAAGGGTTTCATCCGCGTAAAGCAGGAGCACCGCTTTGTACTTCGCGCGGTTGCTTCCGCGTTCGACGCCTATCTCGGCCGCTCACCCTATTAGCACGGCCAGACAGGATAGATTGCGGCTGCTGCGGCTCCGTTCCTCCTTCGGTTCGGCGCTTCGGTATTCGTCAACCGCTCCTCTGCAGCGGTGCGGCTGACAGCATCGGCTCAACATTGCCGGCGAAGCGTGCGATGGAGCTGCAACCTTCCTCTCACACGGCTGATTATTCGCTCTGTTGACTGAGCGAAGCGAGCCGCGAGAAACCTCACGATGACTTTTGGGATAGTCCACGCGTGCCGCTCCCCGCGAAGCATCTGATGGTAGAAAGCCGCGTGATGCTCGGCCGGCAAACAGCATCAGCTACCGGTCTGACGTGCATTTCTGTCCGCGCCTTTCGCGGGCGGGACTGCGCCGTTCGCACTCTTGAGAGCATCAAGGCTCGTCTGTCTTTGAGCTCGATGTCAACGGCACCCCTCCGACTGAAACTGGTCCTTGTGGTTTGGCGGACCGCGGCATTCTTTTGGCGGGGTTCGCGACGGCTTGGGCTGGCGAACGAGGAGCAAAAGAGGAAGAGGAAGAGGAAGAAGAAGAAGCGGAGAGCGTCAGTTTCTGCAACAAATCGATTCGTAAAGCCAGGGCTGCGATCTGATCCGCGATTCGCTTTAGGTCGGCCCGTTGGGCATCGATGCTGAGCTTGAGCTCGGCGATCCCATCGCCGACCTCGCGTTGTCCTGATTGAATTTCAGACAGGGCTGCCTTGTCCTGCCCAGACAAGGCCAGCGGTGCGACAGCTTCGCGGGAGGCCGCTACCTCGCCAACCTCTTCGATGCTTGCCCCAAAATAAACTCCCGCAGCGCCCAGCCCGAGGCAGAAAACTAAGAGCACCAGAACACACAGGGGGCGCCTGGACGACCTCCGCAAGATCGGCGGCAACTCCGACGTCACGGCTTGATCCATCATCTATATCATCCCTCGTCCGACGCCCCGATCCGGATCGGCTCTGTTGACGCGCCCAGAGCCGGGTCGGCGGACCGCGACCGCCACAACATCTTGAGCGGCAACGTTATCCCATCGTTTTGGGTCATGTGCCCTATGAGGCGCACATTGATGAGGAGCCCGATGCGATACTGTTGCGCACGCGCGCCTCTACATCATAGCGCCACCGCGACGCAACAGTTCTCGTCACTATTGACCCCGCCGCAGCATTTTGTCGCCATTGAGAAGAACCTTGCAGATTATCATTCATTTTTTGCGGCGCTCGAATGCGCGCCGGCCGAAATTCCCTCGATTGCCGTTCGGCAGTTCAGCCCGGCGTCGTCACTTGGCATGGCCGGCAAAGCCTTGATCGGGCACCGCGGGTGCTCGGCGAGCTACTCGCGGGTTTACGCAAGGTCACCCGGCAGCAACGCGGCAGCCGGCATAACCCGCAAGACCAATCATGTGGATCGCTCGCCAATCTCACCGCCCCCGGACGCGGATCTTCGATGCTCGACTGAACTGCAGACTCGACCGGCTTGTTGCGGGTCTATCTATCCGGCCCTCGATCGGCAGAGCGCGGCGTTCGCGATGCAGAACGTTGCGGTTCAACGCCGCCTCGCCGAGACAGCGGCACATAGGAGCGAGTGTCAGCCAGCAGCACCTTTGGAGTGTGACACTCGATTTGTACTGACGAGCCGGCCTTGCCGGATCCCCTCATTGTGCCGCGACCCAAGCGCGGGATCGCGACGGTCTCGGGTGACGCCTTGAGAACCAGTCAACTGCCAACCTTGGCAATTGATGGAGACGACCGGGACATGGCAATCGTGGCCAGCGAATACCGTACGGATCACAGGTCAGGAAACTCGGGATTGCAGTATCAATCTGGCCGCACCAACGGACCTGTTGGGTTTGCCACTCCTCATCTGCAGCTTTCAGATCCGCTCGAACGCCATATAGGACATTCGGACGCGATCGCCTGGCGCTTATGCGTCAAAGGTCCTTGGTCTCCGGGCCCATGGTCGTTCGGCGACACGATGCCTCCGGCACGTCCTGGAGTCCCGTCCTGGCGGGCGAGGACCTCCTTCTGGGCGACTGGCATATGTTCGAAGGAGAGGTCTTTGACGAGATATGTTTAGGGCCAGCACTGCGGAACGCGCCGCATGCGCGCCAACGGGTCGTCATCGTGTACTCGCCTTGCCTGCCATGACGTAACGGCCTGCGATCTAGCTCGGGGATGGCTGAGCTGCGGCTCGCTGGTCGGCCAAGTGCTGTCAAATCCCGACTGCCCTCAGTCACCGGGCAGCTCAACGACCAGTCGAGCCGCAGCGCAATTCATTCAAGACCAGCAGTACAGACGCGGAGTTCACGATGCATGATCGCCTGTTCGTGGCTATATCGATTTTGATGTATCCGGCTGCGGCAGCCGTACTCGAGCGTCGATCGACTCCGATACAGCGAGCGCATGTTGTCGCATTGTCTGTGGCAGCAAGTCTGCTTCCCAGTCCCGCGCTGGCACAAAGCGCCAACGTGCTCAACCCAGGAACAGACATTCTGAATGAAGCTAGCAAAAGACGAGCTCAAACGGCGTCGAATCCGGCGACGACGCCCCGACGCCGCCAGCTGAACCAGGCACCGCGTCCAATCGGCAGCTTAGCGCTGGCACCGACCACCAGTATGCTTGCCGCAAAGCGCGACGGCGCGCATGACGTTGCTTTGAAGAGAACTCAAAAGCAGATCGATCCGTTCGCAAAATTCGAGAACCTTCGTGAAAAAGGCATGTGGCTCAATATACCCGGTCCCGCTGATACGATAGATCAGGATACTGGCGGCGTTAGATCCGCGCTAGCCGACCTCGGGATCGGTTACGCCGGCTGGACGCTCAACGCCATTGTCGACAATCAACTTCCAAATGCGGCTCGAAGCAACATCGCCAATCAGCTCTACATGGGCCAGAATCCGACGTTCTACAGCGCAAATATCGTGACCGTAACCTACGATCTCAGCCGCTTTGGAATTTCAGATGGCCAGATTGTCGTGGGCGCCGAGCAGCAATACTGGACATGGGAGCGGCCAGGCCCGGATCGACTGGGACTCAATACGCTGGCCTACTATCAGACCTTTTTCGACAGGAAACTCGAACTCAAGCTCGGTTATCTCAGGAATCAAAATGAGTTCGCAGGTGCAGTGACCGGAGCGATTACGGGCGCGACCCTTTTTCTCCTGTACCAGGCCGGCATGAGCAACAATGCCGCGCCAAGGCCTGCCGTCAACCTGAAGTACAATTTTGACGATCGTTTGTATGACAAAGTCTCGATCCAACGCTCGCTCAATCCGGACGGTCAATATGCGGAAATAACCGAGAACCCGACGGGCTTGAAGTGGAGCACGGCCAACGCCGGCGTTCTTCTCATCGATGAAATTGGCTACAAGACCAAAGCTGCTCCTGGCATACCCGATACTTGGCTGCGGGCAGGCTTTGGCTTCAACAATAGTCATTACAGGAACGTCGTGGACCCGGCTCGACCAAGGGCAAACGACAATCATTTCTATTATGTCGCTGCCGACAGACAGCTCTGGCAAAGTGATGCCCGGAGTGCACCATCTCATGGCATCTATGGTGGTTTCTCGGTCATGGCCGCTCCGCCCGACGTGAATAGGCTCAGCCAGTATTACGAGCTTCGCCTTTATGCGAGGGGACTGTTTGATAGCAGGCCGACTGATCAGATTGCTCTTGTTGCCACCAACATGGTCTGGAGCAAGTTTGCAGTGGATGCCGCCTTGACCAAACAGCAACTTGCGCATCGCGACACTACGGCGATCTCGGCAACATATACCGCGCATCTGGCACCAGGTATCTATGCAAGCGTCGGTCTGACATACATTCATAACCCGACAAGCATCACGCACGCGGTAGAAACAGGACATGCCCTGAATCTCCTGGTATCGACATCTATATTCTTCTAACGGCCCGTCTGAAATGCGAAACACCTTCCTACAGGGACCCATGACCTGCGTCATCTCGAATATCTCGCCTGCAAGGCAGGCCAATCAGGGCTCGACGCGCATCTGCCGGCTTTCGACTAATTTGTGGTAGGGCCGGCCCCCTCGAACGCGAATGCGCTGCGGATGGGTGTTGCAGCAGCGGCCGCCGACAATGACTTGACAGGATACCGGATATCACGACTGTTGGGCGGTCGACTGCGTACCGTCTTAGGTCCAGTTGCGGCAAACGCCGTCCTTGATGGACTTCACAATTGGTCGGTGATCGCTGTTGCTCCGTTTGCTGCAACGCCAGCGCGGCGCTATCGGCCAAAGTGAAGGGCATCTTGGCCGGAGCTCAACATATCTTGTGCTGCCGAGCTGCTACTGGCGTCCGGCCCCTTCGTCCTCAGCCCATTTCAGTAACGACAGTTCGGCCGAGAACCCTGGTCCGAACGCGGCCAGGATTCCGTATGATCCTGGCGCCTGCTCCGCATGCGCGAGTACGTGATCTAAAACGAACAATACGGTTGCGCTCGACATATTTCCATGACGTCGAAGGGTCTCATAACTGGACATGAATTCATTAGACGGTCGACCCAGGCTCTGCTCAAAAACCTCCAAGACTCTCCTGCCGCCTGGATGAAAGATCAAGCTCTTCACCTGATCAAGATGGATGCCATCCTCCCCTAGCAACGACCGCAACGCCTTTGGCATCAATTCGCTGATCATTGATGGGATACGCTCTGAGACGACGACTTCAAATCCGGTGTCGCCAAAATGCCAGCCCATCAAAGACGTCGTTTCCGGGTAAAGCAAACTCGTACTTCTCACGATATCCAATTTGCCAACACGGCTTTCAGCTGGGCCAATCAGGACCGCGCCAGCGCCATCACCAAAGAGGCTCGCAGCGACAACGTTCTTCGGCGTGAGATCATTCGGCTGGAATGTCAGCGATGTCAGTTCGACAGCCACAAGAAGAACACGTTCGTTCGTCGCGCGGCAGATCGCTCCTGCCAAACTCACCCCGGATGCGCCCCCCGCGCATCCGAGGCCAAAGACGGGCGTCCGTTTTACATCCGTTCGCAATCCGGCCTTCAAGATCAGATCCACATCGAGGCTCGGGGTCGCTATCCCGCTCGTTGAAATGAATATGACCCTATCGACTTGCTCGGGCTTTATGCCGGCTCTGTCGAGACAGCGCACTGTCGCTTCGTACGCGAGCTGCTTTGCCCACTCCAAATATATTTGATTTGTTTCACTTATCCGATGCTCGCGGAGAAGCCATTCGGGGGCAACACAAAGGAAACGCTGATCGACTAACGCGTGGTCGAATACGCTGAGATACCTCTTAAGCGCCTGTACCCTGGACCCGAAGTGGCCCCCCGCCAGTTGCTTGGCGTCGCTCTGCGAAAGTCGGAATGGCGGTAGCGCCGTCCCAACAGCCAAAATTCTGGACATCGGTTCCTCTGTTTGCTGTGCGGAAGGCTTGATCCAATGCCAGGATCAGTATGTCACGACGTCCGCGCCATTTCGGTGGACGTTGGCACGGAGCAAACCAATGTCGATGTCCCTGCAGAGGCCATTCCCGCAAGAGCTCACGGACGACCACGGCCCATCTCGTCGCCGAATGGGCCTCCTGTCGCATGATGGCATGCCATGGCAAGCGGTGCAGCGAAGCCCTCACCTCCAGATTGGTGGCGGAGGCGGGAGTGGCCAGCGCGATGAAAGCCACGGCGCCCAGCAAGACCTTTTTCATTCTTGAGCCCATTTCCGGTGCGACTTCCTTCACGATTTATGGAGCAGGATTGCCATGCGTCGGTCTGCTCCATCAATTGCCAAGGTTGGTAGTTGGCCGGCAAGGTTGTTAGCTCGCCTCGTGACGGCTCCGGCCGATACTACGCGCGGAAGGTTGCTCTGGTGGTCGAAGCCGATGTTCACATAGCGCAATTGCGGCTGGCTTCTTGACCTTGGAAAATAGATCATGGCGACGTACTGCGAACGAGACATGATCCAACATCTCGATGATGGGGCGTCGATGTGAGGACTGTGGCGTCCGTTGTCGCCCGAGGCCCGAGATCGGCAAAGTCCGGGCGCTTGATGATGGGCCCCGGCTCGCCAACGCAGCCGCGGGGCAGTTGAAGGTTCGACACCGGCTCACAATCAGCATCGCCGGGGACCTCAACCGGTGTCGGTGCTCCCGGATCAATCAATGCCACCATTGATGTCCGACTGCCCGACAAAGGGTGCCAGCGCGGGTTGCTCGGCATGGCGGCCACTTATCCGCATCGATGTCTTCAGATCAATCAGCCTCCCAAGTCTCATAACGGCGCCGGCGGATGGCGCCGACCGTCCAGTTTACGATCTGCGGCGAAAGTCTGACCGTACGATCCTCTGCTAGAGGGCCTGCGCACCGCTCCGGCGGAACAGCGCGAGCTTAATGGTCGCAAGAGATCTGTAGCGCCGAGCCCAGCTCGGCCCCGGCAGGAATCGAGCCAGAGCGGATCGATCGATCACCCCTGCAGATCCAGGCTGCCGTGAACTCCTTCGCACAGCCTGGAGCCGGATCTCCAATATCCTCCATTCTTGCCCGGAATGTGCACTCGTTCTTGCCATTACAGGCCGCGGCAAGCGCGTGCGTGGCGTTGCCGCGCGCTGACATCCAGCGGCAATTACCGCCATAAGTGCCAGCGACAACTGAAATACCCGGTTGCGTGACGGCGTATGCGGTTGCACCTTGGACTGCATACACAACGGCAGCGGCGGCAAGGGTGACAAAGCCTGCACCGCACAATCGAATCACGGACCTGCGCTGTTGAGCGGAGGCGTCTTGAAAGCATCCCCGAATCAGCCTTCGTGCAGGCACCTCAAAACTGAAATGCAGCAGGACGGCGATGCAAACAGCCAGCGTGAAAGCCAATGCGAGCGCCCCGAGATGGGCGAACAGTTCGCTGCTCGTCTGCCAATGCACGACGGGAAAGCGCTTGTAGATGATGAAGTGCACAAGATAAAGGCCAAAGCTCGCTTCTCCGAGGAAGACAAGCCATCTTGCCGACAACAACCGTCCTGCACTGCTGACGGGATGAGCGGCTGCAACAAGGATCAACGCAACCGGCGCCGTCAGGGCGACATTGCAGCGCGCGATATCGAACAGGGTCAGTTGCAAGCCAAATGGCGATTTATGAGCAGTAAACCAGAACACCGAGGTTACCGCGACGACACCAATCGCTGCGACGATGTCAAGGAGAACTCGAGATGGTCTCAAATTCTGAGCCAGGCACAGCTCATGAAGTTTAGCCAAAGAGCAGCCGAGAAAAAACTCCCATACCCTGCAGAAGGGCGAGAAGTAAACGAGCCAAAGGATGGGGCTGTTGTTCCAATTCGGCAGAGCCGTCTCCGTCCCATAGGTATGAAGCGCAAACAGATTGATCTGGTTCTGAAAGGTCAATATCGCAACGTCGATTCCCAGTTCGATTGTGACTGCTCCGATCGCGCACAAGATTGCGCCAGGCACGGTTCTGATACGCGAAAGTAACGGGCAAGCGATCGGAAAGGCGAGATAGAAGAACCATTCGGTGCTGACAGACCAACTGACGGTTGCGATCGACTCATACTGCCAGATCGGCGCGACACCAGCGACGTTTGCGAAGAACCAGCTTTGGAGCATTGCGAGTTGAAACGGCACAATGTGCCACGAAAATCCCTCTGCCGGTCCCGGCGTTCCGAGAAGCCAGCGCCAGGCCATCGGTCCGGTCAGCAGTTCGACAAGGAAAAGAACGACAAAGAGTGGATAGATTCGCGCTATGCGCGCCACCAGGAAGTCCGGTATCGCTTTCCGCGGACTGTCGGCAATCGTGGTGCCGTAGTTGTATTGGATAACAAAACCACTCAACACGAAAAAGACCGACATTCCAAGCAGGCCAAGCGTCCCGATACTGATATCGAGTGTCAGGTTGGTGCCCTCCAGGAACACGCTGCCGCCGTGAGACAATGCCACGCTTGCTGCGGCGATAAATCGGATGCCGGTCAATGCGGGTATCTGTTTCGCCATCGATGCCCTTCGCCGGTCGCGGCAGCATGTACCAACCCTGGTGGCCCAGTAAACGAAACGCAGTCTGCCAGGGGTCCAGACTCATCAAATCTACCGCACGACAGCGACGGAGACGCAAACAGAGCGAGAGAAGAAAACGGGGGCGAGCCCGCTCACGCGAGCTTGTCCGATCGGGTGGCCGATCCGCCCAAGTCGCTCGACCGGTTGAACGCGCCCTGCGTAGCTTATAGAGGAGCTCGTTGAATCTGCACCTCTGCTTTCTGGTAGGATGGTTCGGAAAACGCCGGTCTGGTTCTCGTGCTCGACAGTTTCTTGCGCAAGCCACCCTCTTTTCGTGACCGTGACAGGCGACACGTTCGGTGAACCGCGTAGGCCTCGATTTGATCGTCGTCTGCAAGCGCCGCGACATAGATGAAACAACCAAAGCGAGAGCCGAGCAATGACTGCCAGTCATATGCGAGTTCGCCTATGCGGTTCTTGAATACGCCCCCCAAAAGTGGAATATGCCCAGCACACTGCCAGGGCTGAAAAACAGGCTGTGAGCCGTTCTGGTCCGAAAGCCGCCGCACAATTGAGCGTGTGAGGCTTCGGACGCCTTGCTGGGCTGTTCAGTCCCCAAGTCCGGCGCGATCGATTTTCGCCACGATCCTCAATGGTTCGCCTGAAGTTTGTCCCTCCCGATTTCGCTCTCGTTACCCCTCCTCGAAGATCCGCCATGTTGGCGCCGGCCATCAATGCTTGCTTGGTCTTCTTCAGAAAGCTTGCCGCCAGGCAGCGATCCGCGGACCGACGATATCGCGACGTTCATGCACGCTGGCATTATGTTCTGGCCTATCGGAACGACGGATCGCCGTGGCAAAGAGTTCAGCTTATTCTCTAAACCCGGTGCATTTTTCTGGCGCACGCAGCTCTGCGACGTGCTCAGCGCTCAAGCCAGCCTGGTCTCGAAACAAATCTGCCACAACGATCAATCTCTCGCAGTCCGTCCTAAGTATCGCCACCACCCTCGCCCTTCAGGAATCCTGCCCCCAACCGGAGTTTGCGACAGTGAAACAGGCGTGATGCCTGCCATTGGAAATCCTGCGTTTCGGGTGAGTGGGGATTTCCGTAATCCACGGTGTCCAAAGAAGCTTGGCCTTCTGGAATTCACTTTTGCCGCCTTCATTTATCAGCGAGTAGACGCCATTAAGATTGAAGCTATGAAGCGAGCAGACGCCATAAAGAAGCTACGGACCTTTGCGGGTGCGCTGAAGGATCGCGGAGCTATGTCGCCGCTTTATCTTTTCGGCTCTACAGCCCGACGCCAGGCGAGCCGTAACAGCGACCTTGATCTCTTCCTCGACGACGATCCTCGCAGCAAGTTCAATGCGTTTGATCTGGTGGCAGCCAAGCGGCTGCCCGGCAGGCTGGGCGTGGAAGTTGACCTGACGACACGCAACGGCTTGCATCCGTTGATCAGAAAGAAGATCGAGTCTCGAGGCCAGGCGGGCGTTTTAATGACAACGCGAACGCCCTTGCTCCGCATCCAAGACATGCTGGAAAGCATTCAGGGGATAAGAAGGCGGTCAAGGGAAAGTCCGTCAGAGATTATCAGCGTTCGTGGAGTCTCGGCGGTTGAGCGTGGCATCGAGGTTATCTCTGAAGCCCGCGAAGTGAAGCTCCCTACAAGGAGGTTCGCCGGAAAGACATTGCCGGCATCGGCAATATCCTGCGGCACGACTATCAGCGGGTCGATAGCCAGATTGTCTGAAAGGCGGTGAAGGACGATCTGCCCCGCTCAAGGAAGCCCTCCTGGAAATGAAAGCTGCCCTGGAGGAGGATGAGCAGCGTCAAGGTCAACCAGCACTGATGGTGATCCATCTTGACATCTATCTCTTGCTCAAGCGCGAGACCGTCAACTCGCGATCACCGCAGTTGCGCCAAGGCCGGCTCGGACGTGTGGCGAACCTCCAAGAGCTGCTCACGTGCGCTGTTGGCTGTTGGCGATATCCTGAAGCGATCGCGATCCCGTGCTAGGGCCTGACTAGAACGCCGCTCGCGTGAGCTGCGCCGGTGACCCTGTGAGGTGGCAGGCCAGGCGGATTCTTCAGCCAGGTTCAGGGCGGATGCGAACGCGCCGGCGGCCGCCTGTTTCCTCCAATTCGCCTCTATAGGGCACGCCGCGAATGTTGAAATACGTTGGGTTCTCGGCGTCCGGCATCAGGTGCTGGCCCTCCAGTGCGCTGACAAGGAAAGACGGAAGGTAGCGTTCGCGGTGCTGCCATCCTCCGTGAATGAGATAACCAAGATCCACGACGCCGCCGCGCGAAGGCCCAGCGTCGCTTACCTGCGGCGGCTGATAGAGCTGGCGCGATGGCCCGGCTTCCTGATTGATCTGCCTGGTGCGAGGATGGTGGATGAGATGAACGTCGCTGCGTCCTCCCGGCCCGAACGTAGCCGAGTAGCGCTCACCGTTGATCGCAAACTGGCTTGGCTCGTATTGGTTCGGCAGCAGATTGATATTGCCCAGTACGTCGATCAGGACGTCTGAGGCCGGTTGTGAGCCGTGCTGCCAGTCCTCGCCAACGATAGTTCCGATGTCCCGTAGTTCCTGCGGTGTCCCTGATGGTCCAGCAACCGACGGCGGTCCAGCGAACCGAGGCGCAGGCACGGACTGGGCATCGTCACGCAGTTCATACGGCGTGGGCGGATCCAGATTAACCAGTTGATCGAGACTGCCGTAGATGTCTGACGACGGGCGCCTCACAGATGATGGTGAGGCGGCTTCGTGCATCTGTTGCCCGGGCCAATCCCAAGCTCCCGTGCTCGGCGTGGCTGGGGTCGCCGGAAGCCCGTGTGACAAACTGGGCTGCCGGTCCCGTGGCGGCGCTGGCAATGCTGACGTGGATCCATGGATCTGCTCGCTGAGCCAGTCCCAGGCTCCTGCGCTCGGGGTGGCCGGCGTTGCGGGAAGGCCCTGCGACAAGCTGCCTTGAGGGCCGCGTTGCGGTGTGGACGACGATGATGAGGGTCCATGGATCTGCTCCCCGAGCCAATTCCAGGCTCCCGCGCTTGGGGTGACTGGCGTTGCAGGCAATTCCCGCGGCGCCGATCGCTGCGCACCTTCCCTGGCGAACGGGGGCGCACCCTCGGCAGGAGGCAGCCCCAGCGCTCGGTTCGCGTCGAGGACTTGTTGGTATTGGCCAAGCCTCACCAAATCAGGGCCAATTTTAGTATCCTGTGTTTCACGCTTGTAGTCCTCGACGTCACCAGAAAGCCCGTCGGTGAAGAGCCGGCCAGCGATGGGCCCCAGGTTTCGGGCTTGCAGCCACTCGCTCAGCCTGTAAAGGCGACGAGCCTGCCTGTCGACGGTCTTCGGCTCGATCCTGTGTGTCGCCTTTTCCGCCGCAGCCCACATGTCGATAAGCGTTGCGTCTGCAGGATAGGGATTCAGTCGGCGAACATCGGCCGATAGGGCCCGTCCGGCGCCAACCTCACGAAGTTTTTTCAAGGCCGCCTTGATCCGCCTGCCGCGGTCATTTGCATAGCTGTCCACATCCTGATCGAGCTCGGCTTCCAGCTGATGGTTGTCCACCTCCGGATTTTCCAATTGCGCGTTTTCCAACTCGCGGCGAATCCGGTCTGCTATTGATGGCCTGCCGTTCATGCTCAGGCGCGCGCTCAAATGACGCAGATCTGCGGCCGCATTTTTGATGGTGCCGTCGCTGAGATTGCCTCCCGCTTTGTTTCTGAAATCCTGTATGAGCGCCTCGTCCGCCGCAGGGACAGGGCCACCGCGCGCCCGGCCGGGCTGCCTGGCGTAATCCACGCGAAACGTAGAAACGGCCTCTTGCTGCATCGTGGCGCCGGACGAGCCTTCACTGCGACCTCCTCCGAACGCCTTTCCGACCCCCGACTTGATGCGCGACCACAGTCCGCGGCCTTTGCTGCTCTTAGATTGAATCGCGGGCTCTGCATCTGGCAAGGTGTAGCGCGCGCTGCTGAACTCGTTATCGCGCAAATTGGAGCGCGGCAGCTGGGCCGCACTTCCAGCACGAGGGCGGGGAACGTCCACGCTGTGGCGCGCGCTACTGAATAACTCGTCCCTCAGCTGGGGATACGGCGGCATCCGCATCGAACCGCCGAGGCCAGCGTGCTGGTGCTGTGCAGTCCGCTCTGCGGGACTTTCATCAGGCGAAGCTGAGCTTGCTGAACTCCGATCAGGTGAACTGAGTTGCAAACTCTCCATCTGCTGCTCAAAGCCGCCTTGCTGGCTCGCGTTGCCCGATTGCTGTCCCGCCCGCTGCCGTTCCTGCCTGGCAGCGTATTCCTGTATCCAGGCTTCTGAATTGAAAAATGGGTCGATTGGATCCATCCTGCTCTCCTCTTGACGGTGTAGGTGCTGCGCAATCTGGACTTACGCTTCGGCCTGGAGTGCCAGCGAGCAGCGGTTTCAGTCAGAGCTAGATTGTGCTTTTTGCAGGAGCTAGCTTTCGAGAAGCTGACGAGTGTAGGGAGCCGCAAGTCGGAAAACGGCGATCGCGCCTGCGTCTTCGAAGGAGCCGGCAATAACTGGCGCGAGCCCGCAATGGCTGCCTGAGCGCGTCGCACGGTCTACCGGCAGCGGTTAGATCGCCGGAGGTTTGTTAACGCGGCCCCACCAGCGAGCGATCGTCGACATTCATGTCCCACGCGGCAGGCTCGGCCGCAGTATCGGGCGTCATGCGCTAAGCGAGCTCGTGTCGACGGAATTTTCGAACCAAAGGTGACGCGGCGCGCCGATCATTGCAAAGACCCTTCTACAGATTCCAACTGGAGAGCGCCGCGCCGTAGATGGCGAGTACGAACAGGATAGCTTCTCTATCGGTTATCATAACCGGCATGGCTATTGTGATTGGGGCGCACCGGCGCAATCGCACGGACAACAACAGGACGATGACGACTGCCGGCTAACAACTGACGAGCTAAGAGGACGCTAGATATCCGCGACCTTCTCAAATACGACGTGGACTGGGCTCCCTTGGACGACAAGGGCCTGGAGGCTACCATCAGCAAAATCGGCTGGCCAATCGAGCGCGATGCTCCATCTGCTGCCCGCAGGTACCTGAGCGCCGGTTACAAGCGTGCCACCGGTCGGCGCATAAAGATCAACAGTGCCCTGCAAGCGGCCGTCTTGCTCCGTAAAGGTGCCTGTGTAGCGCAGGTTTCCGACATCGATCCCGACGATCTTGCCATTACCAACATAAACGGCACCGCCACCCCTTCCGCCCTTTCCAACAAAGTGCATCGCGTAAAGCGCACTCATAGCGAAAGCCCTCTTAAATCAAGCCTGTCCATAGAAGCGCCGTCGAATTGATCGCCAAACACAACAATTGCGAGATTGGCGCAACGCGGGTGCCATCCCAAACGTCTCATCGATCTCGAAGTCGGAGTTCCCTCAATCGCCGATACCCTCGAATCGACATTGCACTCTGTCGAGAGCAACACGCAACTGGTTCGAAAGCAGCCGCGGACAAGCCGAGCCGAACGTCAGGACCGCAACAACAATTTCACGCCTGCAAAAAGCAAAATTGTTGCCAGAACATATCGAGTGGTCCAATTCGACATCCAGCGCAGCCCGATGAAGGTTCCCAGCACTGCGCCAAATACCGCACCGATCGCATAGAACGCGACCTCGGAATTCACCGATTGGCCGGACACCAGCACTCCAGCCAGTGCGAGCACCGAATTGACAAGGATGAACGGAGGAGAGAGTCCAGCTGCCTGTCTCGGCGAGACCCAACCAAGCGCCAGGATCAATGGGATCAGAAAGACACCACCACCTATCCCCGTCAAGCCGGAGAGCAGGCCCGTGGCAGCACCGACCGACGCGGCATGAGCGGGCCACACCTGGCGGTGCCTGGTGCCGTCAAGTCCAGGCTTGAGCAACATCAGGATGGAGGCAGCGATCAGCAGAACGCCGGTCATGACACAGTACAGCGACCCGTCAAGCGCCAACCATCCGCCGATAAAAGCGGTTAACATCGATGGGATTGCGAGCTGCCAAAGCAGCTGCCACTCAATCTTTTTGTGCTGATGCAGCACGAAAGTCGCATAGCCGGCGGCAAGCACGTTTAAAACAAGCGCCGTCGGACGCATCTGCTCGGCCGGAAGCCCTGCGAAGGCCATGACAGCGAGAAACGCTGTCCCCCCGACCAGGCCGGTGGACGCGTACAACAGCGAGACAACGCCTATCAACAGCGCGGCGAACAGAGTCAATTCGATTGTCCGTGGGCAGCAGGACTCGAACATGGCCGAACGGGACACGACAGGCGCTTTACCCACATTCGCTCATTTCGATCTGGCAAACAGAGCGCGTGACTAACATATTTGTCCGCCACTGCGACCTCCTCTTGCGCAAGCCCTGCTCAACAAAGTGAAATCACGGCCGAACATGACCATGCTTGCGAACATCTCCCACTGCATCATTTGCTCTACCTGCAATGGTTGGGCCATGCCGCGTTAGATCGCGACGCGATCATGAAGGACACGCGTGTCCTCCTCGAGAAGAGCGGCCATGACGTCGCGCAATGTACGAATGCCGACAAATCCTGTCCGCAGTCAGACAACGAGGACATTGATCGTGCTGACAGCGTCCGAGACGTGCCTCAACCGAGCAGCAGGTCTGGAATCATCTTGGCGAGCCTCGAATATGCCACCGGATCCCATTTTGATGGCTAGTGGGGCAGCCACGCCGTCTCGCCGGCAAAGAACGTCTTGAGTGACCACTGCATGGCTTCGCTGCCATTCAGTTGATGGGAGTAAGGTTCGCGCCTTGCGGGATTGGATCCGATGCCGGTGGACTTGTATTCGGCGTAGTAGGCCGTTGTCAGTGTGTCAGTCTTTCCGGGCGTCCATTCGCGCCAGCCTTGTGGGATCACTGGCGCGTCTATCTCAGTCGACAAGAAGATCACCGCAGCATAGGGCCGCCAGGCGCGCCCGAGGGCGATCTCTCGCGCGGCAGGATCGGCCGTCAGCCTGCAGTGATCGAACACATAGGCGCTATCCTCGTCCGGCGAGGCCTTGCTTTGCGCGGTATACACGACCGTGTGGTGGGCGATGGCGTGCAACTCGCATCGATGGAAATAAGCCTTCGCGTTGCCAAAGATGAAATCGACATGGCCTTCGATGTAGCAGTCCGAAAAGTATTGACGCGACATTCGGCCGTTCGGCCCCTTATTGGCGAACAGCGTGTCCTGTGCGCCGAGCAGGCGGACGTGGGTGATCACGTCCTTGTCTCCGGTCATGGATAACGCCACCGCCTGGGAGGGCGGATTGGCCTTGTCCAGGGAGTAGTCGTTTTGAACCGTCAAATTGTCGAGCCGAAAGTCGTCGCCTGACGCGTCCAGGGTCGCGGAATGGGAGGTTCCCCCCACATTGATCGCGGCGTCATTGTAGACAACAACCGTGTCGTCCGGCTTCTTGCCGGAGCCTCTTATATGAACACCAGGCTTGACGACTTTGACCTTCTCACGATAGGTGCCAGGCGCTATCAGGATATCGCCGCCGCGCGCCGGCAATGCGTCGATCGCCGCTTGAAGGGAGTGATACGCGTTCTGGTCGACCTGCGAGACCAGAAGTGGTTGCGCATCTGCTTGCGAGGGATCAAAGCATCCGGCCAGAACGACGGCGGAAAGCGCGAAAATCCTCACAACAATCTTACTGTTGATGATGACCCAAGATGTCATCTCGCCGCCGCAATAGTCACAGTCGGGGTTTGAGCGCGTCCGTGCGCTGATGCCGGGGGTTCACGCCCGCTTGCGCGTTGCGATCGCTTTCCGGATGCGTTCGACATCAGATTGTTCCGACGGCCTAGTGATTGGGAAGTGTCTGCGAACAGCCTTCCCATCCAATAGCTAGCGGTCCGGCAGCTCGCCCCGGCAGGGGCGGCGATACGCCGGAATTTCCCACCGTCACGTCGGCATTTTCGATCTGCCAAGTCGCTGACTTGCCAAAGCGCACGTCATCCATCGTAATCTGAAGAGCATGCGCCTGGTCAAGCCCGCGCATCAACAGCGTCCCATTATCGCCGCGGACATGACGCAGGACGATCTGGCGATAGAGCGGAATTCTATCACCCTGGGCGCGGGGGTCGTATCTTGTATCAAATATGATTGGCCACCGATTGCCGCGCAGACACACATTCTCATAAGTCACTCGTTCCACCAGGCCGCCTCGGCTGATATCGCTCTTGATGCGCAGGCCTGATGTCGTGCCGTCCAGGATCAGGTCGTGCACGAGGATGTCGCTGACACCAGAGTTCACCTCGCTGCCAATCGACATCCCGTGCCCCCAGCCGAAATAATTGTGGATGATGGAGATATACCGGGTCGAACCGTTATTGCCGGCCTTTATCGCGACATTGTCGTCTCCAGTGCGGATCATGCTGTGGGCGATGGTGACGTCCTGGCTGGCGCCCGGATCGATGCCATCGGTGTTGCGGGCATCCGGTGGTGCATCGATGGTGACGCCCCAGAAGGTGGCTCCTTCGACCCGGTTCATCGCGACGTGGAAGTTGGGCGCATTGCGCAAGGTGATGCCGTGGAAGGTAATGTCCTGTGCCTGGTCGATCTGAATCAAACGTGGCGCGTTCTGGTGGCCGCCCTCGGCCTGCGCGCGGCGGGCAAGCTGCCACCAGGTTTCGGCACTGCCGGCCATGGCTGTGCCGCCTTGGCCATCGATGATGCCCTCGCCATAGATGCCGCCGCCACGCGTTTTGGAAAAGCTGATGAGCGGCCGGCAACCGTCACCTTTGCCGGCGATGCGCCCACAATGGCCCCAGCCCTTGTCATACGCAGTTGGTTCGGGAATGGCAAAAAGCACGGCCCCACGCCCGATCCACAGCGTTACGCCCGATTTCATCTCGAGTGGACCCGAGTTGAACTCACCACGCGCCAAATAGACCGCTGCGCCGGTGGGGCAATGGTCGATCGCGTCTTGCAGCCTGGCCGTATCGTTGTTGCCAGATGGCAGCGGACGGTCACAGACCGTACGAGGTGCAACGGGTTCGGCGACCATGCGGCGGTCTTGCGCTCTGGCAGGGGGGCAAAGAGCCATCAAGCCAACTATGGACAACAAGATCCAGTCGCGAAACAGATTTGTCATCGACCTCTTCATGCTTTGCTGCGCGCATCCTTGCGACGTGCTCTGTCGGGCTGCGCGCTGACCAGATCGGTCGCCGCTCGGCTCACTGGCCCGTGCAAGATGACATTTATAAGACGCAAACCAGACGCAGACTTGGCGAGCTCGCAGGACCGCTGCGCGAAGAGAGAAGACTTTCCTGCAGGAGGTCACTCGTTCAGGACGGCTATCGCGCGAAGGCGCACTTTCTCGCAGATCCGTCTCAGCGCGGCTTTCGTCGAGCTGGATCGACTCTATTCGCTAGAGGAAGAGCGATCCTGCAGGGCGTCGGTGCACGGCTGAGAAAGCAGTTGATGGGTGCGCGCACGGTCAATCTGACCCTTGTTATAACCCTGACAAAGCCGGCTATCGTTCGCCTATTACGGCTACCGCTATCGTCACGCGGCCAGACCGGCATTCGCCTATGACCCGCAGCGGGCTGTTGCAAACCCAACATCATCGTGCATCGACACCGCTTGCGTTCTGGTCGTCGTGATAGCACTCACCAGCGCGACCCCACCAGGGAAGCGCGTTCGTCATTGCAGAATAGATTCCCGGATCGCGGCCCAACGATAACGCTGGACTGAGACTGAGCAAACGTACCGCCTCAGCTTGTCTCCCCAAAAAAGCAGCCGTGGGAGCGCCGGCAAATCGCCCCTATATCGTCATCCGCCAAACCGGCGGCATATCATCTCTTAAGGCCACTTTTCTTTCCACAGCATAAATTCGACCTTGCCGGGGACATCAAGATACTCAGGAAAATCGGGAAAGGAAATTGACTTTCCGTCTCGTACGAAGATGGCGACATCAGTCCCGCTATTCGTTTCGGTATAATGTTCTCGCCTCACCTTTCCGCGACTGGAATCGAACACAAAGCGTGTCGAATTGATCCATGATGGTGAAATCAAGTTAAGATGATCAGAAATGTGCCAGACGCGGCTCAAACGCACGCGGAAGGCTGCAGAGAAGTTGATGGGGTCCGGAATGAAGATCGAAAGATTGCGCACGCCCCTGTCGTCGAGCATTTCCAGGAGTCGATAAAGCACCAACTGGTGATCGTTAGTGCTACGCAGCAGCGGAAACTGGTTGTAAAGTCTAAGCTTGCGCTGTCGAAGCTCTGCGATCTTTTCGGACACTTCGTCACAAATTTCGTATGGGTGCACGATGTGGAAGGTGATCCGGAGGTTGTGTTTCGCAAAGAGATCAATTTTCTCCGCAGTGAAAGCTTTCGGTTCATAAACGATCGCCCTTGTATGAATTCGGATTGACTTCACCGATGGAACCGATCGAATTCCTTCAATGATTGCCTCCAGCCGTGATGCTGGCAGGATCAACGGATCTCCGCCTGACAGGATCACCTCAGTGACTTCTGGTTGGCTACGAAGGTATTCGAGCAGATGGCGCAGATTTGCATCTAGTTCAGATCGCCCGTCAATGGCGGCGTTCTCTCTAAGCACGTCAGTGCGGAAGCAATACTGACAATTCCCAAAGCACTTCGAGGTGGTTAGGAAAAGCACGCGATCGGCGTACTTTCTGACGGCGGAGATCTTATTGGCGGGGCCACACGCATTTGACCGGTCGTCGACGAAGTCCTTTACCTCGTTGGGGGCCCTCAATGAGATTCTGTCCCGCGTTGGAAAGGACACTCGGTGAAGCGGCCCCAGATGATTGCCTAGCGCTTGAACTTCTTCCTTGATCTTCCTTTCATAGAATGGCGTGACCTTCACGGGTAGCAGGCCCTCCTTGATCGAGATGGTCCCGAATACCTCATTGATATGGAGCTGATTCATATCAATCTCGTTCGATTGTTTAAGAAGTAGGCAATGAGGGCAGTCGATGCGATATAAGAAACAGAAGACGCTGCGCTGAATATGATCAACACGGAAGGAATCAAAATGGCAGCAGCGAGCAGCCACGCAACCAATGCTCCTCGGAGCCTAACCAATGCAATCGCCGAAATCACGTAAACGGCAATAAAGTTCGTTCCGGCCAAGCTGAACATCATTTCGATATCGAGCAACCCAATCCGGTCGCAGACCACGGTTACGACCAGCGATGCAGCCACGAAGTAAACACTGTTGCGGGGCGCACCATTGCTCAAGTGTCCGAGACTGGCAGGAAGGAAGCGTCGACCAGAGAGATAAAGAACAAGTCGTGAGACGGCCACAACTGACCCGAAGAGATTGGCGGCGATCAGCGATACGCCAAGCAGAGGAACCAGCCAGCCCGGTGCGGATGGCGCGACTTGCGCCGCGGCCTGAAATATTGGCGTGTTGAAATTCGCCTTAATATCAGCGATATGCACGAGCGCCGCGCTGCCGACGTATGCACTACAAACCAGAACGAATGCGAAGAACATTGCTCGGCCAAAATTCTTAGGATTCCGAAAGTCCGCAGACAGATGGGACGCGATTTCCCAACCCGTGAAGGAGAAGAAGATCAGCGGGATCTGGCCCGCAATCGACGAGAAATTTGAGGGCCGACTGAACCCAACACCGTTGGCTCGCACTGCTAGCACGATTATGGCAAAGAGAGCGCCTACCAAAAGAAATAACGACGATCCGCCCACCAGCCTCACGCCACTTGAGAGTGTCTCGCCGCCAGACAGGGCAAAGAAGGCCGCTAGCAAAATCAACAGCGCGGCAAGCAGATGAATATCCACGCTGGAGCCGGTCAATTTCTGTAAGTAAGCCGATCCCACAATTGCGATCGACGGCAAACCTAATAATGTCGCTCCAAGAAAGAGCAGTGCCACGAGCAACTCTGGGTACTGGCCGAAGGCAAGTTTAGCATAGTATGCAACCCCGCCAGTGTTCGGATATGCGCTACCGAGGACAACCATCGTTGTTAGGATCGGTACAGAGAGCAGCGAGCATGCGAGCCAAGCGTAAATGCCGTCCCGCCCGATTTTCTCGAACACAAGTCCTGGGAGCACGAGAATGCCGGACCCAAGGATTATTGTGACTATGAGCAATATCCCTGAGGCAAGTCCCAGCTGTCCCTTGAACTCACCTTGACTTTCATCTTTCACACTAGTCCTCGGAATGAGAATTAGTTCTCCGTAGTAACCACAGCGAGTCGTGCATCTGCGTACTACCGATAGGTATAAGTCCCTTCACGTATGTCGTAGGCGGGCATCACCGCTGCGTCTCTCATTCGCAATTCTTTGATCCTGCTCAATCAGTGTACGGCCACAAAAGCGAAGCGTAACCGACCACATTGCCTGACACCCACAATGGTCTCATGATCCAGGTGGAGAGAAAGGCGGAACGAAGCCGTTGACATGCTGCCAGTCACTTGAAGCGCAGAGGGCACTCGAGTGGAGCGTCCTCATTGTTGTCGGGGATCATGTACTGCGGCCACTGCGCTTCCCCTAGAACGTACGATCCTAGCAATGGGCTGTGTGTGACATCATCATAGATGTCGATGCTGCGTCTGATCTTTGCTGTAATAGCTCTGCCTCGCTGATCGGCGGGAGCTGCAATGTCGAAGAGCTTTCGTGGATTGATAACGAAGGCCAGCCCGGCTCCCATGTTCCTGCTTCTGCGAAGAACGTAGGCTGGATGACTTACATTCACAAAGAGTTCACAACCGTGAAAGCACATCGTCCACGTGTGGTGCGCAGGATCCTTGGCCACGTGCACAGGCCAAGGTCGCCGATCTTCATCGATGAGAAGCTGCATCGCTTCTATGAAGACCTGTTTGAAGTGATCCGTGGTGGTGAGAGCGGCGACTGGCTCAAAAAGCACAAGGAGTGGGCGGTGTCGCTTGATATCGAGAGCGTCGATATCAATCTGTTCGATGTAAGTTCGTAAGCCGCAAGCTAGAATATCAAGCTCGTACCGTGATTTTCCGGAATCGTATGGAATGAGGAGAAAGCGCAACTTGCCGCGCTTCACCGCGCTCCGCCCGAAAAAGCATGGGAATCCAGGGCCGGTTTCTGTCACATTGTCGAACTTCGATAGAACATACGAGATCGCTGCATGCCCCCACTGGAATTTACCAGTGAGATTGGCGAGCTCTCCTTGATTGATTAGCATGTGTTTTCCTCGGATTTAGGTGACCAATCATTGTTGCCGATCTCTGACGGATTGACGCGATGCGGCATGCATGTTTGCGATGACCTGGCCCGTTCTATCGGCCCCTACCGCCTTCCCGCGCAAAGAGCATCCCTCATACAGCGCTGCCGGATCTCTGCATCTGGGCCCCCAATGCGCAGGGTCCCATGTCGGCTCGGGAGCGCAGCCCTTGCTGACAACCGTATGTTCGGCGCGCCTGACCAAGGCATGAGTTGTTCTCAGTCCGTGATACAGCGCGTTCGCGGATCGCCTTGCAGATGTCGTGCCAAATGAGAAATTCATTTCAGAGCAATACGACCACTCCGACATCGCTATGTCTGATGTCCTACAGACGACACCAAGGCTCGCAACGGCGCGCAAGACAGGGACATAGAGGGCGGTATGAGAGGATGCGGATTCGCCGAGGACGTTCCCTTTGCGCGGGCACAGCGGTTGTTGCCCTATTGAACCAACTCGGCGGATTCAACGCTCCGCTTTCGGCGATGAGCTTTGCGTAGAGACCTCCTCCGAATGGGAGCTCCCCTCTTTCTGCAGGAGCAGGCGTTTGTCATCAAGATGCTGCTGTCATTTCTGCGGTGCAATCGAGGGTATCGCAAGGACGCTATTCAGCATGCCTGCGGCAGTCGCTTGAAGAGCTCGAAATCAAGTATGTCGAATCGACTAGCATCTCCAGCGCAGCGCCATCCTGTCGAGCGCTGCTTCTCAAAGCCGAACAAATTCCGCCGCGTCGCAACGCGATTTGAAAAGACCGCCCGAAATTGTCGGGCGGTCATCACTTTCGCCGGCATCATGATGCGATAAGTGTCTAAATCACCTAGTCGGACAATATCCTATTCAACGCCGTGCGGATTTTGGTCGCTCTCGACGTCTCGATGGGGGCGCTGTAATGGCAGGAGTCCCGCTCGACAGCAAAGGCTTCGGCTCGTTCGGCCAACGATTCCGTTTTGGGATTGCGCCTGCTGGTACTCAATACCTCGAGCCGTTTGCTCGCGGCATCGAAGTGCCAAAGCGACGTTGGCGTGGGATAGTCGGAGACGGTAAACATCATCTGGTCCGCTTGCCCGGAAGCGGCTGACGGGCTTACGCTCGCATTCTCCGGGAGCGGGACGGGCGTGACATCCAAGCGCCTTGATCGTACCTGTAGACGAATGCCCTGCTCTGAACATATCGAGAATCGTCAGGACGCTTGTGAAGCTGGACTAAGACTGGATGCCCTCCAACGACTCGAGCTTCACGGCCGCGATGATCTCGTATCATTTGGCAGATTGCCCCGTGGGCAGCGCCGACACCAAACATATCATCGAGAGCAACGCGGCGCGCAGAAGGGACTTTTTGATTGCCTTATCCGCGGACTGGGCACGCGGGCCGGGGCAGCAGGTTCTTACGAGTGTGTGGAAGTAGCGAAAATGTGCGTTCGTGCGGCATGAGCGCAGCGCCAAGCTCAAGGGTTAGCCAGGGAGGACTTCGGAACGTGACCGGGATCTAGAACCGGACTCATTTTCTCGATTTCAGCGTCGATCCTATCGAGAACGGCGGTCGGAACGACATCCCGCTCCGGGAGATGCCACCAATGGTCGTTCACCGACGATACGACTTCCTCGACGGCCGAGATGACCGCCGGTTCAGGTAGCCGCGCGCGATTGGCGAGCTTTCGCCAGCGGTCCGGAGTAAGCGCTCTGAAGGACTTCTCTCCTCCCAAGGAGAGGGCCATATCATCCTTTGGAAAGTAAGCCGTGGTCGACAGCACATCGTATACGGGGGCGATGGCCGGCGTGCGACCGTCACCTGGGTAAATTGTGGACCAGTTCTTCAAGTGCATGTCGCCGTTGCCGACGAGCGCGGCAAGTGCCAGTCGGCGAACGAATTCGAGTGCGGCGTCGGTCGAAACCGCCACGTTCAGCACGGAGGCGATGTCGTGGTATGATGCGTCATCGTATTTTTTGGATGGCTGCCGACCAAAGATTTGAGCGAAGTCTTCGATGTGAATTCGGGTACCTTTCGGCCCACGGTCGAAACGCTTCACCAGCAACACCTTGCCGGTCGACAGAGTATTGAATTCTTCGGGAATTCCCTCGAAATCGGATTTTTCGACAAGCTCGCGTTCCGGCACATCCATTCCGAGGATTTCGGACAGCGCCAAAATGGCGAACTCGTTTTCCGACAATCCGACAAGATTGGTCGAGGGGAATTTTGCGATGTACTGACCTTGCTCGTCGCCGATAGGCAAAGTCAGTCCGCCACCCTTGCCCGTGTTTTTGATCACGGAGAGCTTCATCTGAACTCCCGCCAAGGAAAACCGCGCTTTGATCTCACGTGGATTGTCTTGAACGGCTATCGTGGTGCTTCCGTCGCTCGGCACGACGCGCACTGCACCTGGCAGGTCTTCGCCAAGCGCCGCCAGGAGGTCGAAATCGTTTCCTTGCCTCACTGCGCCCGCGTGGTGCTTTTCCATCGCCTCGCGAAGCTTGTCCTCGGGCAGCATGTTCGCGAAGAATGCCGGCAGCATGTGTGCCGCAGGCTTCGGATCCTTGCGAAGGCCACCATCGGCGGAGCGGAGCGAGAGGCTTAGTATCGGGGGCTTCGCCATAGCTCGATAGGTCGGATCGAGACTAAAGGCATTGAAATCACCCGGCGTCCGCACGAGCGTTCCGACCTTGAGGTCTTGAAGGAACACGTCCAGCGACTGGATGGCGTTAGGGGCGCGGACCAGGGTGCTCATCATCATCCATGTCGGTAGTGAATGCCGGCCGATCTTCGTCTTCGGATGGACGAAGGAGTGCATTGACGCCGGGCACCATGGCCTGTGGGATCAGCATCAGCTCCATGCCGAGCGCGCGCGCGACGTTAATCAGCGTAGTCGCCCGCCCAGCGGCGTTGCCCAGCTCAATATCGCGGTAACGCGGCCGGGAAATGCCCGCGCGTTCGGCCACCTGCTCTTGAGTCAGGCCCGCTTTCTTTCTTGCATCCCGGAGGAGGCGTCCCAGCTGTTGGGTTGCTTCTGAGTTCCGCTCCACGATCCGTTTACGTATCTTCTTCCTTCAAAAAGATACGTCAAGATATCATTTTTTGTCATGCCTGTCAAGGCGTTAGATCTGTTTACGTATCATCGAACGTGATAATGATCCCCAAACATATCTTTTATGGCTGCAGATCGAGCCCCAGTCGCTCTACAGCGATCTTCGACCAGCCGCGCCGCAAGGCGGGTTATGGGAAGACCCATCGGGGTCCGCATGGATTTCCGCGGCGCGTCCCCGCCAAAGCGGCCATCGAGGAAGTCCTTGACGGTATCAGCGACGCCCTCCCGGTGAGTCGTCGGACCACTAACGGCGGCGTCGGCAGACACAAGCAGCCGTCGCTGATGGCGTGGTTCCACATGGGACTGGTTGCTGCATCCATCGGCTCGTCGTGTCCGCCGGGCGGCGCATGAACCGGAAGAGTTGAAGTCCCTTCGGTGCTCGAAAGGTAATTGACGGCGGAAAGGCCTGATCCAAGCGTGAGTGCATCTGCACCGCAAGCAGCTTGCCGATTTCGAGGAGCGAGAAATCCGCACCACCATACCGGCGAGTGTTTCAGAGGAGGGATAGCAATGACATTCGGATAGCCAGCCCCTGTAAATCCGAGCTGAGCAAGCCGCAGGCGATGGCATAAGCCCCCTATTCCCGAGCGGGTTTGGAGGCGCTACCTGTTTCGGAGCGCGTTCAGCAACGCTCGGTTGTACGGCGGCGGACAATTTTGCAAATACCAGTGTCCTTGTTTGTTCAGTCGAGTGTCTCGACCTGGACCCAAGCGGAATACCGGCAATCGTGCAAGGGCGCTGCTAATTTGACTGGATCCATTGTGGAATCTCAGGGAACCTTCTTGATGCCCATCTTCCCGTGTGGCTTCCGGATGCGGGCTCGCTCGAAGCCGTTCTAGCCGGCCTCGAGCCCTTTGGCGAAGGCTGAGTTCTCCCCGCCGTCGCTCGCGCCCTCCCCTGGCTTTGAATTCAGCGTCCCCCCACATCGATGACGCCTATGATAGTATGGCGTTTCCAATGCCGAGGTAAAACGCATGAGCGACTTTAGCCGAATTACGCAAGATCCCGCTGTGATGGGCGGGAAGCCCTGTATTCGTGGCCAGCGCGTCACTGTCGGCATGATCGTCGGCCAGATAGGTGCCGGCCGCAGCATCGATGCGCTGCTTGCTGACTATCCCTATCTCGCGCGCGAGGACGTGCTTGAAGCCTTGCGTTACGCCGCTTGGCGCGCCGAGGAGCGCGAGGTCGATCTGAAGCGCGCATCGTAATGCGATTCCTGATCGACATGAACCTATCGCCGAGCTGGATTCCTTTCCTACGCAACGCAGGGTTCGATGCGGCGCATTGGTCGGCGGTCGGTGCGGCGGACGCGTCCGACCGCACGCTGATGCAATGGGCGGCGGCGCAGGATCATGTGGTGGTGACCAACGATCTCGATTTTTCGACGATACTGGCCGCGACGCAGCGCCGCAAGCCGAGCGTCATCCAGATTCGCGCTGATCTGCTGACGCCGGTGGCGATCGGCAGCGCCGTGCTCCGCGCGATCGCGCAGACCGACCGCGAACTCGCCGAGGGCGCCTTGGTCTCCATCGATCCCGACCGGGCGCGGGTGCGTATTCTTCCACTCAGGCCGTAAATCATAGCTTATGGATACGGTCAGACATCCCCCCAATCACCGATTCCGGCGGCCAAGCGCCTGAAGATCACGTTCACCGCCATGCATATCCACCTGCGCGTCGTGGAGAACGAGATCTTCCAGATGGACGAGATCCTCTTCCAGCCATGGACTGTCTTCGTTCGTAGGTGGATTCGACATGCTTGAATTCCTGTTGCAATCCTGCCATCTCCAGTTCGAGACGGGGGATTTGCTCCGCCGTCATCCTTGTAATTCTGCCAAGCCAGTCATTGGCAATTCGGCCAAGGCGGACAATCAACCGCTCCGGCTTCCGCACGGCACCTCGCTCTGTTTACTGCGGGTCGCAAGGTTGCCGGTCGTTCCGACGGAAACGGAGGGCATGCGGACTTTCCCGCCGCTGAAGCTCTGTGCTCTGCCGTCGCGACTTCTGGCAGAACAACAAGAGCGACATCATAGCCTCTTGCGGTCTTCGTATCGAGACGGCCCGCAGGCTCGAACCGGCGCAGCGGCCACGTGCGAATCCGCAGTTCGTCGTTGCTAGCGAGGCTTTCGATCATCGTACATTCGGGCCGCAGATCCCCATGGCAGCACTCTGCGAGATGTCTAAGGCTCGCCGCCTCTCGGGAAGCTCCCGGGCTTTCCGCTCGCGGAGTTCAACTTATTCGAGAGCCACCCGCTTCACATCGGCGCTTGCGCGACTGCGGCCCCATCCCAGGCAGACAAGCTCCGCAATCTGATTGACCGTATAACCGGGAACGCGGCCACGTCCGATGAAGGTCAACGTATGGATGTCGTTGTCCAATGATGATCAGTAGCCCCACTCCGCGCGTGCGGGCTTGAACGCAAGGCCGATCGGCTCGTAGTGCGCGCCGGGCAGCGCGTGAGGCGTACCGTACCCGAAGACCGGCGTGATGCATTCTTGGCTGGACGCGAGAGCTTTTGGAGGACCTCCTGTCCGGATCAATCCGGAATTCGAACGGTTCGAGGAAAAGTAACGGGCTGTCATCGAGCGGCAACCCACAGATTGTCAAGGATCGACAGCGTCACGTCCCGGCGCTTGAATCGGCCTTGCACGGCTGCGCAGTCGGGTCCGGCGAGGCGCCAATGCCGCGTGCCGGCTGCCGGGGCCGCACTTGGCGAATAGCCCCGCTTCCAGGACCGCGTCGGTGACATCGTCCGGCAGTACCGTGCAACTCCGAGTCAGTTTGCAGTTGCCCGCGACAATTGGCCGGTCATGTCCCACGGTGCACTAAAGACTGGGTGGCACTTGGAGCAAGATCAGACCCGACCGATAGTTTCGGCTCGAGATGACAATTGCATTCGCCCATTCTGTGCGAGATCGAACAACATTGTCGGCGAGACATCAAACAGCACAGCTTCCACGCAGGCTGATTGTCACGCAAGCCTGTGACGTTGGATAGCTTGTCAGTGCCATCGTGACTCGCATCAATGCAAGGCGCGAGCGAAATCACAAAGGCTCGTCGGATGAACAAATGGTCAAGAGCCTGGAGCAATGGCGTCAGGTACGATGCTTGAGGACAAAAAAAGCATGCCAAGTGAGGCCGGGTGCACTGGCGGGTTACGAATCGGGGTCGTTGGTCTGGGACATGGCTTCGTGATGGCGCAGCAGGTTCTCGCGACCAGAAAGGCGATGCTGGCAGGATTATGCGTTAAAGATCCGTCCAAACACGCTCAAAAGGCCGAATACCTTGGAGCTCCAGTCTATAACTCTATCGCGGCCTTGCTTGACAACGCCAGGCCGGACGGCGTCATCGTCGCAGCCTCGACTGACAGCCTGGTTGAGATGGCAGAGCGGTGCATTGAACGAGGCGTTCCTGTCCTGCTCGAGAAACCGGGAGCTCGAGATGTGACGGAGATTGGACGCCTGCAATCCGCCGTCAAATTGCGTCGAACGCCGGTACTTGTCGGATATCACCGCAGATTCTCAAATCAAATTGGATGGCTGAAGCGCGCCATCGACAAAAAGATCGTAGGATCAATCAACCGCGCCGTTGCGCTTTGGCTGGTACGCAAGCCAGACGATTATTTTGGTTCCTGGCGCGTTGAGCCGTCTGCTGGCGGCGGCATGATGATGATCAACATCGTGCACGAGATAGATACGTTTCAGCATCTTCTTGGTCCGATCTGCGAGGTGAGCGCTGTCGGTCAGGAGACCATACGTACTCGGGATGAACTCGATCATTCATGTACGATCACGGCCAAAATCGAGAACTGGATGGGCGGCACCTGTCATCTCACCTTTGTCCACTCCGACCTAAGCCCCTCACCGTTCAGCTATGAGAACGACGCTGCAGAGAACAGCGTCTTTCACAGATACCCCAAGGACTGTTACCTGCTGTTTGGAGCAGCCGGCACGATTTGCTTTCCATCGGGAGAGATCTGGTCGACCAAGCGGCCCAGTAAGGGATGGAGGGAGCGGCTTGAACACTCGATCTTTGCAGACGTGACCGACAATGCTTCGTGCAATCCTCTTTTACGCGAGGTCGAGCACTTTCTCGCCGTGATCGAGGGACAGTGCAATCCGGCAATTACCCTGGAAGACGCCGCGTCGACATTGTCTGTCATACAGGCAATCAAAGACTCCATGTCGTTGGGTCGACCCGTTGCTCCGCGTGCCTGCCTCGCGCCAACCGGCACACGCTCGAATGGAGGCGGCGTCCTTGCGGGTCGCCGCGGCAAAGGAGGGTAACAGGATGCATTCCGCGTTTGAGGGCAAGACCGTGGTCGTGACCGGAGGCACGCAAGGAATAGGCGGCGCCATCACGTCGCTTTTTCTGGAACAGGGCGCCAATGTGTGCGCTTTCTTTCATAGTGACGAGCAGGCTGCCGAGCAGCTGCGCGAGCATGCGGGGGAGCACCGAGAACGGCTCCTGACGCTTCGCGTGGATGTTTCCGATTACCATGCGGTAAGTTCTGCGTTCGACATGCTCAGGGTACGTTGGGGACATGCAAATATCCTGGTCAACAATGCCGGGGTCCATTGCCCGGTCAGCCCGTTCGAACAGCATGACAATCAGACGTGGAGCGACGTTTTCTCCACCAATCTGTTTGGAGTTGTATTCGCGACCAAAATTGTCATTCCCGCCATGAAAGAAGCGCGGTGGGGTCGCATCATCAACATTTCCTCGATAGCCGCGACAGAAGGCTTGCCCAATGGCAGCCCCTATGCGGCAAGCAAGGCAAGCTTGCTCGGGCTTACGCGCAGCCTGGCAAAGGAAGTCGCCCCCTACGCCATAACGGTCAATGCGCTCTTGCCCGGCATGACGGAAACGCGAATGGCCGATGCGTTGCCGCGTGAGGCCTACGACCGCATCCTATCAACGATCCCGATCGGCCGAACTGCGACGTCGACGGAAGTCGCCTCCTTGGTCGGGTTTCTGGCGAGCGATGCGGCAAATTATGTCTCCGGTTCACTGATCCATGTGTCGGGCGGGCGCTAATGCCCGGCCGCCGATGGACGCTCTCAAAGCACGGTCGAGCGCGACGGGATGGCTCGGATATATCTACCGAGAAACCATTCAGCGAAGCAGATGCAACCGCATTTGGCACGCCCGTAGTTTGATCATCCCTGGAACAGAAGCGGAGATCTCTCAATGCTCGCTAACCGGCAGGTTGCAATTGTCACGGGCGGTTCCGGCAATATCGGACAAAGTATCGTGCACGCCTTGTCGGATCAGGGCTATCGCACAGCCGTTTTCGATCGACGTCCCCCATCGCGGGATCGTTCCTCCGATGAGGTGATCTACTTGCCGGGAGATGCTTGCAGAGAGGATCAGGTCAACGGGGCCTTCGCGCAACTGTTTGATCGGGAGGGCAGACTTGATCTATTGGTCAACGCGGCAGGTATTTCGCCCAAGCGAGACGGTTCAACAAGAGCACGGCTTTGGGATCTGACCCTTGATGAGTGGACCAATGTGATCAACGTCAATCTGAACGGCGTGTTCTTGACCTGCAAGGCCGCAAGCGAGTATTTCCGTCGGCAGCGCTCCGGTAATATCGTCAACATCGGCTCGGTGATGGGCTTCATTGGAGCCACGAGCGTGACGTCAAACAGGTTTCCATACAGCAATTCCGGTATCCATTATTGCGCATCAAAAGCTGCGGTCCACAACCTCACCAAATCACTGGCGCGCGAGCTTGCGGAGTTCAATATCAGGGTCAATTGCATCGCGCCTGGCGGAGTAGAGGGAGGAATGCTTCGCCTGCAGGAGGAACAGCAGCAATCGCTCCTACGCCAGGTGCCTTTAAACAGCTTCTGTCAGGCTCGCGATATCGCCGAGCTCGTCCTCTTCCTCGCCTCCGACACCAAGAGCCGGATGATCACAGGCCACACCATGACGGTGGATGGCGGCTGGAATATGCGTTAGTCGGCCTGCGTGTCGTCACGCCCGTCGAGCAGTTGCATAACGGCCGTCGATATTTTGACGCCCGTCAGTCCAAAGCTGTCGAGCGCGTCCTCATAGGACAGATTGTTTTGATATTTCGAGGAACCAGAGAGCGGCAAATGTCTGACGTGATCCAGGTGATGCCGTACGAGCAACTCCGAAACAATGCTGGCTAGCCCGCCGACCTTCCCATGTTCCTCGACAGTGACGAGTACGTCTGTTTCTTTGAGCACTGCCAGAAAGCTGGTTTCGTCAAACGGCCACAGACGGATTGCATTGAGAAGGCTGCAGCTGATCCCTTTGTCATTCAGCAACTCAGCGGCGTCGATAGCGCCGAGAAGGCAGCGGCCCATGCTCAGAATTGCCACGCGGTGGCCCCGCCTTAGGATCTGCAGCCTGCCGAGTTCCAAGCTCTCTCCACCATGCTCTCTCATCCTGGCCGGCAAGAACGGGTTCTCCACGCGCAGGTAAGCAAATCCCCGTTCGGCAAAGAGGCGATCGACGACGTTGCGCATGTCGAGCTCGCTGCTTGGGCAGTAGATGGATACGTTGTCCAAGCTGCGCATGATCGAGATATCTTCGTGGGGAACATGGGTATGCCCCTGGAAGGTGTAGTAGAGGCCGGACCACAGGCCGACGATCTTAACGTCGTAGTTTTCATGGGACAGAACTGTGCGGATCTGCTCATAAGCCCTCATGGTGACGAACGATGCGATGCCGACAATGAATACTTTGTGGCCGCAGCTGGCCAGTCCGGCAGCGACGCCGGCCGCACACTGCTCCATCACCCCAAGGTCTAGGAAGTAAGCCGGATACTCTGCTTCGATTTGTTCGACCTGCGATGATGTCTTCGAATCAACGGAAATGAGGGTGAAGGCGTGTCCCGCCCTTGCTTTTCTGATCAGCGCGGCTGCGAATGCGGAACGAAGATCAAGAGATTGGCTCGACACGGCTAGGCGTGGCTCCTCACTGGACTTGACAGGCTTCTGGCGATACGCACCGACCGTTGCGGTCACGGCGCAATGGACGGCGCAAGTGGATCTGCTTTGCGGCGGGCACCGGGATGAGCTTCTGTCGCATCTTCCCCATAGCCCCCCGACGACCAGCATTGGGCAGCCGTCTTCGACAAGGCGAAGCGAGCGAACCATATTGAGGTCCTCTGCGATCGGCGCAATCGCGGCCATATTGACTCCGTCGGCTCGACGGATATGTCCAGCAGCGCTGCGGCTCGCTGCGGTCCAGCCGACAGGCCTCAAAATACGTCGTCAACGCAATCGGATGCTGACGCATTGTCTCAGCCGCGTCGGATCGTGCGCATGAGCGACGCTCTAGAAAGCACGGCAAGCTTCGGAAAGCCGGTTCCCATCTGTTGCTTTTGCTCCATCGACGATACCAGCCGCGGGACATCTCGTTGCACCACATCGGCCCGTCTATTCCGTCAGCCAGCCATTCGCCGGCGAGGCGCACTCTCGACATTCCAGGTCGACGAGCTAGGCCAACCTGATCCGCAGGTCACGGCGGTCATTGACCGCCAGCGCACCGGCACGCCTCCATCTCTTTGATCGCCATCTCGTACTCCGCCTCAGAAGGAACGCGGTAATGCCAATCCAAGGAGTTCTCCATGAAGGATACGCCCCGCCCCTTGGTCGTGTGCGCAATCAAGATCTGTGGAGATGTCGACGTTTCAGCGTTTGCCCTGGCAAGATCGAGCGCGCGCAAGATGTCCGATGGCGAGTGTCCGTCGGTTTCTTGCACATTCCAACCGAACGATTTCCATTTCTCAGCCACGGGCTCAAGGGCCATGATCGATTCGGTTGGGCCGTCAATCTGAAGTCGATTTCGGTTGATGACGACCAGAAGATTGCTCAGCTTGAGGTGGCTGCCCGCCAGGGCTGCCTCCCAGATGGATCCTTCGTTCATTTCCCCGTCGCCGATAAGCACGACGGTTAAGTAGGATTGACCATATCGTCTTGCGGACAGCGCCGTTCCGATTCCAAACGCGATCCCGTGCCCTAAGGATCCCCCCGTCATCTCCACGCCGGGTATCCGGGTGGTTGGAAACATCGTCAGTTCAGAACCGGGTGCGAGAAAGCGCTCCAGCGAACATGGCGGCAAGAACCCGCGAAGCTGCATGACGGCAAAGAGCGCCACAGCTCCTTGGCATGAGCTCAAAATGAAGCGATCTCTGTCGGGATCGTCTGGTTTCAGCGGATCGCTGCGCAGAAATCGATAAATCAGGCAATAGAGGATTTCGATCAACGAAAGCGATGAGCCAATGTGTCCACCGCCGCTTTTCTGGACTGCGCTTAGCGTGCAAGCACGAAGCGAGCGGCAGAGCAATTCGTCGGCTCTATGCATGTCCGCCGCCGACGCGAGCTTCGATGGGCCGTTGGTGGGCGTGATCTCCTCCATAAGATTCAAAGCCTGACAAGGGTGCTGCATGCGCAATATCGTGCCGAGATGGAGTGGCGTGGCCTCGTTGGTTAGCGTGACGGACTTCCTGTCGTCGGACTGAGCAACACCTTGCCGCCCATGCGGCGCCCTGCGCCAGGGTCCGCCACGATGAAAATGTCAATATCTGGTTCACTGGACGTCGCACGCTCTGTCAACTGGCGTCATTGCCGAGCCCATAATGTTCAGACTTGCATTGGCAATGAGTTCGTCTCCCTTCACAATCATGATCTAAACGCTCTCAAGCTGCTTCAACACCACCACTTCCGGTTTCTCGCACGAGCGCCGAAACATCGACCCGCATTTCGCTCCGCGGTTCGAGCATCCGGTTGGCGCCAGACTGCCGTCGGCCGGCTCCATCTCATGGAAGAGCTCGCCGCCGGCGAGTGCCTCGGAGCTCCCTCTGCTGCCCTCAAGGACCGACGCCGCCGCGCGCGCAACAATGACGCGCTCGAGCTAGATGGCAAAGCCTCGATCCATGAAGCTGCCTTCAACGGATTGATCAGCCGAGATCGAGCAAGTTCCATCAGAAATCCAAGGCCAGTGACCGGTTGGGACCGTCTGGGTTGTAACGGCTCCATCAGGGGATGTCCGAGCAATCGGCATGCCGCAGAGACGCTGTCAGAAGCCTGCCTGAGAGGGCAGCATCACGTCCCTCGTCCGAAGATTGGGCGTCAATTGTCGGACTCCTGACACACATAGTGTCTTCACCCCGACGCCGTTTGGACAGACGAGATGAATCGCCAAGTCAAGAAAATCGTCTTTGGTGACGAGCTCGAAGGTCCTCAAGGCTGGCCGGAGGCGTCTCACGACGGGAGCGCCCGCGCTCAAATGTGGCGGTTGCGCTTGCGTGCTTGCTGACCAGCGGACCGTCGCTCGACAGGAGATGTCGCTCATGCGAGACTGTTGATGAAATCCGCCCGGGCCGTTGCCGTCGCTCGCTAAGGTCTAGCTCCTGTGTCGATCGAAAGATTTGATTGTCGCGCCGATCGTGATCGCGGCCGTCCGCTCTTCCAAGACTTCGAGACCTGCCAATGGCTTCGCGAGCCATCTTGTCGTCCTAAGCCAACATCGGCTGACGCGCGTGCTCCGCAACAACGACGGTATCTTCAGGTCGATCGGCCAGGCACAGCCCGGCGCGGCTGGTCCCTGCAAGCTCAACACAGGAGAACCCGACGGCGGGCTGCGCGCCGGCACTCGCGAAGAGCCGTAGCCCATCCTTCAGCGAACTGCGGGCTCAGTTCGCAAGCGGAGGCTTGATGCGCAAGATCATTGACGGCTCGACGCAGCTCCTTGGTATTGTTGGGGATCCGATTGAGCAGGTGCGCGCGCCTGAAGTCTGGAGCGCTCTGTTTCGCGCAAATGGTTTCAATGCGGTCTGCGTCCCGCTCCATGTCAAGCCTGCCGACCTGAAGACCGCCCTCAGGGGCCTGCAAACGATCCAGAACCTGACCGGTCTGATCGTTACGATCCCGCACAAGCTCGCGGCTGTGCACCATGCGGACATCCATACAGACCGGACACGTCGGGTGCAGTCTGTGAACGTCATGCGGCGAGACGATCAAGGCCGCTGGCATGCAGACATTCTCGACGGCGTCGGGTTCATCAGGGGATTGCTGGGCGGAGGTCAACGCATTGAAGGACGTCGTGCGCTCGTCGTTGGCGCGGGAGGAGCCGGCACTGCGATCGCCTTCGCCATCGCAGAGGCGGCGGCGGCCTCTGTCCATGTTGCGGACATCGTGACGGATCGCGCGCGCGCTCTCGCGAGCCGACTGGAGGCCGCCGGAATCCCGTCCGGAATTTCGGCGGCATCGGCGCGAGGATACGATCTCATTGTGAATGCCAGTCCGATCGGGATGAAACCGGATGATCCGATCTCGATCGACTGCACCGATCTGGTGCCTTGGGCATTGGTCGGGGACGTCGTCGTTCATCCCCAGATGACCCCGCTGCTGCTTACCGCACAAGCGCGCGGCTGCTACGTGCAGCCGGGCGTCGTGATGATGGACAACCAGCTCACCGAGATGCGCGAATTCTTTGGTTTTCCTCAAGGAGACTACAGCCCTACGGCGGTCACGCGGGCGATCTCCATATAGGCCTTGGGCACGCCAACTTGCCCCGCTCGAGGTCAAAGGGAGCGGCGGACTCGGGTGTTGGCGATGGACCGCTTGGCACGTGGCGCCACGGTCCTTGGTTGCTTGCGTCTTTTTGCGTTCAGCCGCGGAATATCCCGAACCTGATCGCGCTCATCGGAGCCTTTTTGCCAACGCGATCGCCAAACTCGTCCAAGGCGAAGATACCAACGACATCGAGGTTCCAGCTGATCGGGCCGGCCGAGCAGCCGCAACGTCGCATGAACAAGTTGATGAGGTCTAGGTGCGGTCACGGCGCATTGTGATGGCCGCACGCTCGGTGATGCCACCACTGGCCGAGCACAATGTCGGGTGACATTGTCCGATCTACGACGATCCCGGATATCGGACATTGGCCGTTGCGGACGGTTTTGTTGCATTTGCACCTTGGCATGACGAATGCATACAGACCCGACAGATCGGACGCTTGCCGCTCAGAGCGCAGAACGGTGACGGAGGCCATGAAACGTTCATGTTAATCGAGCAGCGAACGAACCGGGGCGGTCACGATACAGGGAGCAGTTCGTCAGGTAACGATTTGCCGATCTTCGAGACGAGTACCGGCGTCGGCGGCGCTTACGTTTTCATCGGCTGTCTTCGCGTTGAGAGCAACCAGAACCGCCCATCCAGATGTCTGCAAGTGCGCAGAGTGTGAGTCTGCCCAGCTCGAGACAACGTTGGGCGCGTCATGCGCAAGAAGGCCAGAGCGGCTCTCCCCAAGAAGACATCGACGCTGCTGCACGTGATTGGCGACGTTCAATTCCAGCATTCCGGTATCGACATACAAATAGGAGGGATCATGTACAAGTACGGTGCCTTGATGCTTGCGCTGTTGGCTCTGCAGGACTCGGCAGCCGCGCGGACGTTGCCCGAGGACATCGGGACTCCGCCGCTGGCGCCATCCGATTACGAGCGAGCGCTCACGATCGGCGCTCGCTATCGCCGGCTCACCGTGAATGTCCCTGACGAACCGTTCTGGCTCCGCGAGGGCGAGGCGTTCGTCTACCGACGGACGACCCAAGGCAAGCACCAGTTCATGCTCGTGAATGCGGCAACCGGCGTAAAGCAGCCGGCTTTTGATCAGGCCCGCCTCGCGAAGGCTCTGAACAGGGCGAGCCACAAGAACTATAAGGCCGACGACCTGCCCTTCGACCGTTTCGAGCTGACCGACAATAAGATCGGCTTCAGCATTGAGAATATCGGGTGGAGCTGCGACCTTGTAAGCTATGCCTGCACGCGAAACGCATCGCGCCTGGACGACGATCAGCAGAGCTACTACGACCACACGCCACCCGCGGAGAATGATCCGCACAAGGCAAGCGTATCACCTGACGGCAAATGGCTGGCCTATACCAGGAACTACAATATCGTCCTGCGCAGCAAGGACGGCTTGCAGGACATCCCACTGACCTTTGACGGGTCTGAAGGCAACTACTATGCCGTCTCGACGCTGAAATGGTCTCCAGATTCACGTCACCTCGCGGCTTACCGCATCCGTCCGGGCCACAAGCGAGAGATCCATTACGTGGAATCATCGCCGAGGGATCAGCTTCAACCCAGACATTCGACGATGCTGTATCCGAAGCCAGGTGATGCCCTGGCACTGCCCCAGCCGGTGCTGTTAGACATCGTCAGCCAGCGCGAGATCGCAATCGATAATACCCTGTTTCCAAATCCCTATGAACTTTCGCCGATCCAGTGGTGGGAGGACGGGCGCGGCTTCACCTTCGACTACAATCAACGTGGGCATCAGCTCTATCGACTTGTCGCGGTGGACGCCGCCACGGGCCACGTGAGCTCTTTGATTGATGAGGTCAGCCAAACCTTTGTCGACTACCATCCTCTGGTGAACCAGCCGCATAGTGGAAAGATCTTCCGCTATGACGTTGACGACGGAAACGAGATCATCTGGGCCTCCGAGCGCGATGGATACGAGCATCTCTATTTGTTCAACGGCCGGACCGGCGAGCTCAAAAACCAGATCACCAAAGGAGATTGGGTGGTCCGCGCGGTCTATCATGTCGATCCGATCAAGCGCCAGATCTGGTTTGGCGCCAGCGGGATGAACCCAGGGGAGGATCCCTACTACGTCCACGCCTATCGCATCGATTTCGATGGGAAGGGCCTGACTGCGCTCACGCCTGAGCAGGCCAATCATCACATCGAATTCTCGCCTGACGGCCGCTACTATGTCGATCTGTGGTCCCGCATCGACGTCGCGCCGCGCATGGTGCTGTATCGCACCAGCGATAATGCCAAATTGATGGATGTCGAGAGTGCCGAGATCGCCGAACTCACCGCTGCCGGCTGGCGGCCGCCGCTCAGCTTCCATGCCAAGGGGCGCGACGGCAAGACCGATATATGGGGCATCATTCACCTGCCGGCCAACTTCGATCCAAACAAGAGATATCCGGTCGTGGAGCGGATCTATGCAGGCCCGCAGGGCTCTTTCGTTCCGAAATCCTTCTCGACCTGGGTCGAGCCGCTCACCGAGCTGGGATTTGTCGTCGTTCAGATCGATGGCATGGGGACGAACAACCGCTCGCGCGCCTTCCATGATATCGCCTGGAAGAACCTGAAGGACGCAGGCCTTCCCGACCGCATCCTCTGGCACAAGGCGGCAAGCGCGAAGTATCCGTGGTACGATATCTCCAACGTCGGCATTTTTGGCACGTCCGCCGGCGGCCAGAATGCGGTGAGCGCGCTGCTCTTCCATCCTGATTTTTACAAGGTGGCCGTCGCCAACAGTGGCAACTACGACAACCGGATGGACAAGATCTGGTGGAACGAACAGTGGATGGGTTGGCCGGTCGGCGTCGAATATTCGCAATCCTCCGCCATCGACAACGCCCACAGGCTGCAGGGCAAGCTGTTGCTCATTGTCGGCGAAATGGACCACAACGTCGATCCATCCTCCACCTTCCAGCTTGCCGATCGGCTCATCAGGGCGGGAAAATACTTCGACATGCTTTATGTGCCCGGCGCCGATCACGGAACGCCCGGCCGTTATACCCAGCTCAAGGTCATAGACTACTTCGTTCGTAACATACTCGCGCAGGTACCGCCGAACTGGAATGCCGCATCGATCGAGCTGCCGAAGAGCGAACCAGGCCTTGATGGCATGAAGGCGCTTCTTCGGTCATGTCCAAGGCCGTAGCGCTTCGCATCAAGCGCCTTCGCGAAATTCGGGATCCTTGGTCAGGATCCGAAAGCGAAAGCCAGTTGGATCAAGCACGCGAGATCGGCGGGCACTGCTCTTTACGCAAGGCATGCCCCCGGTGACCTTGCCGCAACCCGCCTAACCGGCTTGAAATTCGCTTTGGCCAACGGACCAGAGCATGAAGCACAGCCGGTTTGTGGAAGAACAGATCACCGCAATCGCGGTCCGGCGATTGCGGTGATGGTCATGCCAACGGCGATCGCCGCGATCATCGCCGTATCGATCGCGACGCCGACGATCATCATGCTGCCGCTGTCGCTGCCGGCACTGACCTGCTTCGCCGGAAAGCTAGGTTCCCTTTAGTAGACGTTGGCAGTCATTGGCTCGTTTACGCAGCAAGGTTGCCAATCGCCCGACGACCGCGTTATCCAACCCCTCTTTTTGTGCGCGCGCGTGAATATCCGCCACGCGGTCGGGAATCTGTTCGGCCATGGAAAGCAGGCTTGCAATAAGCTTGCCCGCATCAACGCGCGTTTCGCGCGCAAATTTCTGCCATTGACGCACACCAATTTGGTCGAGCTTGTATTCGCCTCCGACCATCATAGCGAGCTTGACGTTTCGCTGGTCAATGCGGTCGTAAGTAAGAATGCTCGCTATATCGTACAGTGGTGCGAGACGGACGTGAGGGCCGCTCGCCAGAAGCAAGGAATAGTTCTTGGCATGGGCGTCGGAGCCTCCAATGAGCCAGTTGAAGCCCAAAGCCCTGACGAACGTCTCAAGGTCGGCCGCACGGTCCATCGAGTGGGTGCGTAAGAGCTCAATCACATCCGCAGGCGTTGGTCCGCCCTCGTTCTGGTATCTCTTGGTCGGCGGGATGCCCATGGCCTGGCTGATATCTTCCTGGTGTACCCGGATGATGTCGTTCCCACTGACTTGCCGGTCGTAGCGTTCAACAACGATCGCGACTTCCTTTTCGAACCGCATCACCTTGGTTGCGGCGGCGGGCAGCGCGAGTTCGCGTGCGAGCTGCAGGCAGATGTGCTCATTCTCGGCGTGACCATCGAAGTGGCCCGTCGGCGGCTTCAGGATGTGCGTGGTCGGGATGCGCCCAGACGGAATGCCCCATCGGTTTCTCTTCAGAACAAGGGCCGTTTTCGGCTGGGCGCCTGCAAGACTGAATTGCCCGGCGTCGTGCGGCAAACGCCAAGCGGCGTGGTCTTCACGCAAGGCTTGAATCCGGTTTGCTATGTCCGGCTCGTCCAACCATTCGATCGTGTCGTCTTTGCCAGTTTTCAGCGCCTCCAATCGATCAGGCCTGACGAACTGGACGGCTCCGGCGCAGTCCTCGCCGACGTTAGAGATGAGGGCAAAGACGTTGCGGGCCGAGGCCTGGAACTTCTTCGCCCAACGATCGAGCACGCGTTCGTTGTCCGGCAGAAGGCCCAGAGGAAGGCCTGCACGGCGCTAGGACCATGTTCTCCAGCGGCGAGCGGCATTGAGAGCGAGAGAGGGTAAGCTGTGCGGTCATTGTTATAAAAGTCAGCCGGCCCCGGGCATCGTTGCGCACGCGACCAACTTCATTGCCGTCCAGGAGCGCGACGAGTTCACGCGTCATGCTTTGCCCTTCTTGGCCTTGGCGACGATGGCATTGATATCAACCGCGGAGGTTGACCCGGGGCTGGTGGGCGTTCCACTGTTCGCGTCGACAGGGATGCCGAGGGCGTCAAGGGCGCGAAGGACAAGCGCCAGCTCTGCGCGCGGATGTCCGTGCTCAACCTCAATCACCCATTGACGGCTGACGCCGATCCGCTTGGCCAGCGTCGACTGGTCGAGCTTAAGGCGTTTGCGTCTGTCGCGAATGATAGCGCCGAGGTCGGCAGGTGTACGTATGAGCATGCGCAATCCAAATGTCACCGTTCGCTTACAACAACATATGTCGCCGCTCGCCGACGATCAAAAATGTCGTCGCTCGCCAACATCCCTAAATGTCACCTGGCGCTGACATATCTAGAATTTCTGAAACATAAACCTTTTCAAAGGCATGACACGTCCTGACAGGGCGTTCTCAAGCAAAGTATTGGCCTAAGGGCAACCTTGGGGGGACCGCAAGCTCGATCGGCAAAGCCAAAAGGTACCGGCGCTCCCGCGACCGGGACCAACCGTCGAGAAGGCCGATGCGCGTTTCAAGGCGAGCCGCGCGGAAATGCTGGACCAGGCGATTGCCGAGTTCGTTCAGCGCGTCGATTCCTACCCGCCTCGCAAGCCATTCAGTCGCAAACCGGGGCGGCTATGGCCTGGAACACGATGCGGAGCGCGCTTCGGCCGGCGACGTGGCGAACGGCATGTTAATCGCGGCCACGCTCGCCATGGTTTTGCGGCCGTCCCTCCCCACTCGGCTTCGCCAAGGGCCCGCCTCCACGTCGGCTCCAATGCGACACGAGCGGCCCGGAAGGGAACTAACCGCCCCGGTTTCAACACTTGCGCCGGTACATCAGACTAACTGTTGAAACCATTGATTACAGGTGATAAATAAGGTTTCAACACCGACGGCAAAAATCAGAATCAAATGTTGAAACCATGTATTTTCAAGAGCTTAATAATGATCAGCGCCGCGAGATGGTCAACAGCCTGCAGCGGTTTCAGGCCCTGCGAGACGCCAAGGAGGCCTCTGCCGCGCATCGCGGTTCCCTGACCTGGGCGAAGTCCAAAGGCCACGAATATTTGGTCCGGAGCTATTACGACAAAGCCGGCCGCCGAAAGCAAAGTTCCCTCGGGGCGCGGTCTGCCGAAACCGAAAAGATGAAGGCCGACTTCGAGGCTAAGCGCGCTGCGGCGGAAGACCGATTGAAGAATTTGCGCGATACGATGAACCGGCAAGCCGCGATCAATCGCGCGCTCGGCCTTGGTCGCGTGCCTCTGATCGGGGCCCGGATTATGCGCGCCCTCGATGGCTTCGGGATGTTGGGATCGGGCATTCGGATTCTCGGAACGAACGCGATGTACGGTTATGAGGCCTCTTCCGGCGTCAGGATCGATTCAGGCCTGGCCACGACGGAAGACATCGACCTTCTGTTCGACGCGCGTGGCGGACTTACGTTCGTCGGAGACGACGACGTCTCCGAATCTTCACTCCTGAAAATACTTCAACGCGTCGACACCAGCTTCCAACGGGCCAAGCAGACGTTTCGAGCTGTGAACCGGGACGGCTATCTTGTCGATCTGATCAAGCCCATGCAGAGCCCTCCCTGGAAGACGGCTCCTGACAAGATCGGCTCGGACCCCGAAGATCTGTCCGCCATTCAAATCGAAGGACTCGATTGGCTACAGAATTCTCCGCGTTTCGAGGCGGTCGCAATCGACGAAAAGGGCGAGCCGGTTCGCATCGTCGCTCCAGATCCGCGGGTTTGGGCTGTCCATAAGCTTTGGTTGTCGCGTCGTGCGGACAGGGAGCCATTGAAACGCCAACGCGATGCAGCACAGGCGGAAGCAGTTGGTGCTCTGGTCGCGAACTATCTCACCCATCTGCCCTTCGACGCAGAGCAGCTCAGGATGCTACCGAAACAAGTGGTAGACAGCGCGGCTCCGCTTTTCGTGAAAGACGCTGCGGCGCAAATCTAGCGGCAGCCCGTGGAAGTGGCTGTGCATGATCGTGCCCTAGCCCCTGTCCAGGGATCTCCCGCGAACACGAACTGCCGCCGCGGCAGGAAGTGCAGCGCTTTTGCGTAGATCGGGCGCTTTCCTCGCGCCGAAGGATGAGCGCACCCGAGCGTTGGCCGCCCTCGCCTTCGGGAGCGCGCTGGATCGCCTGACCACGAAGTTCGCGCATCGGAGCCATTTGCTGTCGTGTGGCGGCGTTTCGTGGCCATTGAAGATCGAATCCGGCGGCGATCTGCGTCGGAATCTCGACCGTCAGTCGCGTAGCGGGGGCTGCAATCGAAGGCCAGACAGTCGTCCTCAGCGGCGGGGCTCGCCGGTCGCTGGATCACGAGCAGTGGGCCCATCGTCCTGCCGACGGTAAGCCCATATTCCTCCTCTTCGAGTCATCCCCGACCGAACAGCCGGCGTAGAGCTGCCGGGCACGACCGAGCGCCTTGTCGTCCGTCCAGGACGCGAGCGCGACGTCGGTTTTCCGGATGCGGCGACGACCAGCCGTGATCATTGTCGGCAGGCCGCCAAGATCATCGCCCTCGTATCGCGCGATTGGCATGCTGATCGTGGCTACTACTACGGATGATGCTGCTGGTGCTGCTGCTGATCATGTCGACGATGGTGACGATGCCGATCGCGCTGATCAGCATCACGATCATGCCGATCGGGAAGATGTCGATAGGCGGCGGAACCGCTTTGTCGCAGGATAGCGCGAAACCCGATCTCCGCGGTGAAGCGGAAGAACCCGGGGCTACTATGACGACCCTGCGAAGCCGGGTCTGGCTTACGAAGCCCGCGAGGGCGGCTGGCAGGGTGAGACCTGGATGACTTACGAAATCTTCGAAGAGCTGGAACTCGAATTCCGAAGAACGTGAATAGCCGACTTTTACGATTCAGCGTCTAACGGGGTCGATAACGATCGGTGGACCGAAGCCGAGCCTACGCGTCGTCGCGTTCAGTTGGAGCGCTTCTGCGAAATGGTGAAACACCAGCGCCGTTGCTTCTTCTTGCACGAAGAAAAGAAGAAATCGTGGCCTGACAACGACGAGCACACGCCTACCCGACGTACCCGGCGTCTTCGCCGAACTGTCTCGACACCATGGGCGACACGCGTCCGCAACTCGGGTTTCTCCAAAGCATCAGCAAGGAGATTTCTCGCCCGATCGCGCGCGACGACCGGGCCAACGTCGAATATGTCCCGATCCAGATCGTGACCGGATGCGTACGAACTGCGATCAAGATCGGAAAGCGGAAGGTCGACGGCATCCGCGACAACAGTTCGTGGCGCCATGCGGCCACGGCGCTCGCTCTGTTCGCGGACCAGTCTAACCTCATTCTCGACGAGAGCTAACGACCCGATTTCTACCGGACCGACAATCGATGGCTGCGCCTGGCCGAGACGGTCGAGATTAAAGTCGTCGCCAACGACATCCGCCGTTGGGCAGCGAAGCCGAGTGGCTTTCCGCTGGTGGCGTAAGGATCCGACAATTCATGTTGACCCCAGCAGCCGAGAACCTCGACAAATAACTGGTCGTTTATGACCAATTATAACAATAAATAGGTCATATATGTCCCATTAAAGAGACTTGGCGATTTCGGATTGGTCGTGATCGAACGCGGCTTCGTAGTCGCGCAGTCGGGCACCGCTCACTCCTGACTGGCGGAAAGCCTCGCGCCATCCTTCAGATACCCGCCTAGCCGTTTCTCGGATGATCTTTCGCGCGTCGGCCTCGGCGATTTCGAAGAACTCGCAGGCGTCCAGGGCGAGTTTGATCGATCGATCGTGCGCGCCGCCTTCCATGATCGCCGTCTCCAGATGCGGATCGCGATCGGGCGCGGGATTCACGTCGAACATCGGCGAGAGGCGCCAGTGTCCGGAACCAACGTACAGAAATCCGTGGTTCTTCAGATGATCGTCCTTGTTGGAGACAAGGATGGTGAAGACCATTCGCCGATACAGTTCTTCGAAATCCGCCTTCGGCTCCGGAGTGGATGTCCTCATGAAATCCACGATCTCCGTGTACGAACCGAGTTCCGCGCCCGTCTTTCCGAGCGCCGTCCGTGCGGAGATGTAGGGAATGCGCGCGCGACCGCGTCGATCGAAACGCCGGACGAGTGCGACGGGAAACTGCGTGTCGGCGAGCTCCAACCTGACTTCGGGAATGCGGATGCCGCACGATTTCGCGAGCCTCAGCGTCGCGACTTCGACCTGCTCGATAGGATGCCGGTCGTGGACGGACGTGAACTTGGCGAGCCAAAGAACGTCGCCTTCGCGGACATTGGCTTTGGGCCGCGCCCCGCCCGAGGCACCCGCGCCCGCGAGGGCGCGCATCTGCTGCGCCGCCAATTCCTCGCCTTGTTCGTAAGCGCGCGCGAGCGCCGTGATCGCTTGCAAATCGAGCAGACGCGGTATCGCATCGTCGGCGTTCCCGGTGATGACCTTTCCCTGTTCGTCAATGAAGCGCAGGGCGCCTTGCCTGCACGTGTCGTCCGATAGGGTCAGGTATTCGAACTCCGAAAGACCTTTGCCGTAGGCGCGTTCAAGCAGTCTGCGTCCCCAGCTGTCGGGCGCGGCGTCGGAGAATACGCTGGCGAGCGCTTCGCGCGGGTGTCCGGATTGCGCCGATGCATGGTATGGCCCCCCGTCGAACGGCATGCTCGGCTGCAGCGCAAAGGCTCGGGGATCCTTCGACCAGGCCGGATCGTAGGCAAAGATCGAAAACTGCCGGGGACCGGCCTTCGTGAAGCGTAGCTCGCCTACTCGCGTCAGACCCTCGCCGAGGGCAACTCGAGCATAGTATTCGGTCATCAGAAGGCCACCCCGTCGGGATCGACGTCGCCGGGCTCGTCCTGCTCGGTCTTATCGTCCGTCCGCTTCCGCCTTCGCAAGGAGGCCGCAAATGATCTACCGCGCTGCGGCATCCGTCTGGAGGTCAGCGCCAGACCCAGATCGTCCTTTCGGACATCGACGAGATCGGCCAATTTCTCGACGAGTCCGAGAGAGACAAGCACGTCCGCGAGTGTACCGACAGCGACCTTAGGATCGCCCTTCTCCAGCCGCTGGATGGTCTTGGCCGACGTGCCGGAGCGCTCCGCGAGGTCGGCCACTGCGATCCGGCGACTCAGTCGCGCCGACCGGAGGTCATGCCCCAAGCGCTGGAGCGCTGCATTGGATTTCGGCGAGCTCATTTAACTACCCATATATGACCGATTTTCGGTATTTACTAGTCATATATGTCCAGTTATTAGATTTGCAAGAGCGTTGTGAGCCCTTCTTCAAGATCGACACTTCGGGGGTTGTCCCAGGGTGGGACACTCGACAGAGCAAATGAGGACATCCCAGGGGTAACAATTGTCGGGGCTCAATTGCCAAAGATACCCGCACCAGCCGGTTCGGTTCCAGAGGCAGCACTGCATCCGGTAAATCCCCGAGCGCCCAGACTCGTTCAGCAATGCCAAGGACGACGCTGGCGTAGTCCGCAGCGCCTCATGGACGCGGCAGAGGTCGTAGTACGCCTCGTACGGGCGACAAGCGCTTGCTGCGTCTTCCTCAAGAAGATTGTTGCCAGTCTCTATCTGTACCGCCTTCGAGGAAATCCAGTCGGAAGGTGGGCCCGCGATAAAAGAGATTCCAGTACTGCTCAAGGGCAGCGATGCGCCGGGTCTGGCGACATTCATGCGCGCAGCCGTCGCGTTGCGGCTGATTGGAGCAACGGATGGTCATGCCAAAAACTTCAGTGTCTTAAGCCCGGGCGCTTCCGCCTCGCGCCCCCTCTACGACGTGCTGACCGCCCAACCGAGCCTGGATGCAAAGCAGATCCAACCCAAGGGTCTCAAGCTCGCGATATCCGTCGGCAAGAGCCGCCACTATAGAATGAACGAAATCCAGCCTCGGCACTTCATCCGGACGGCCGAAATGTCTGGTGTCGGAACTCCTGGCGTCCGTTCAATTTTCGAGTCTCTGCTCGAAAGTTTCGAGCCGGCTTTCGCCCGCGTTCTCAACAAGCTTCCGAAGGAATTTCCGTCAGAGCTCGCGGAATCGATCCGGATCGCTGCACGACACCCTGATGGAGAAAGCCGATGCAGCATCCTGATTCCGGTCGGGAGGACAAAGGCGCTAGCGGAGCACGGCAGGTCCTGAGATCCGACGCATAACTATTCAGGGCTTCGACGCCGGCACGGGCGAAGGCCGACGGTCAAGAAGCGATCCAGCATGGCATTGACCTGATCGGCAACCTCGATCGTGTTGAAATGTCCGGCGAGCATCGTTTTCGCTGTAACCAGCTGCGGACAGATCTCTTGCAGCCGATCGAGGTCGCGCGCCATATTCACCAGCGGAACGTCTGCGGAAATATAGGCCATGGGGATCCGGCAGGCTCGAGCGGCGGGGACGGGATCATAGTTCAAGGTTGCGTTCCGTATCATCGAATAGGCCACATGCTGTGGCGTTTTCTCGCAAGACGGACGTACATAAGTCTCGTAGATCGTCTTTCGCCGGGCGGGATCGTCGAAATCGCAGCCCATTTCCCATGCGTTTGCGGTCAAGACCGCAAGATAGTTGGGTCCGCCGATACCTTCCAGGAACGCGGAAAGCTCGCGAGATTCGCGCAAGCTCGCAGGCGGCATGACGATCGTGTCGATCATGACCATGCCTGAAGCCAAGTCCGGATAGCGGCCACATAGTTCGAGCGCGATCCGGCCTCCCATGCTGTGACCGATCACAACCGGCTTGAGCAGGTCCAGTTGAGCGCATTGCCAGGCGATATCGTCAGCAAATCCCGCGATAGTGTACTCCTGCTCAGGCGCATCGCTGGCGCCGTGGCCGCGAATATTGACGGCCACCACGCGACGATTCTGCGCAAAATGAGCGATCTGCGGCGTGAAGATGCCGTGGTCGCCAGTCCAGCCATTGATAAGGAGCAGCGGAGGGGTTTGACCGGTACCAGGACCGGCCTCAACGTGGGCCAGACGTACGCCGTCGCGACGCAACACAACGGGCTCCAACGTGTCATAAGAAATCACGGTCTTTCCTTTCGAAATTGGTTGGCGTTCAGGCCGCCTCGACGACATGTTCGGCTGGAAGAACGAGGCCGACATAGATGGCGAATGCCAACAGGCAAAAACCAAGCATCACGGCAGCCATCGAAAATGCCGAATGCCCGTCGAAAAGTGCCGCGACCATTGCGCTCGACAACGCCGCGCCGATCATTTGAACGAAGGCTCTTGCAGCACTGATGGTGCCTACGATTTCGGGCATCGGCCGCACGGCTTCGTTCGTGGTGTGAGGCGAGATCAAGCCGAACGACAATGCGACGCCGACGATCACGATCACCACCACAACGGCCGACGTGTCTCCCGCGAGCATCACGACGACCAGGGACGTGGCCAGGAAAGTCGAGAGTGCGAGGCCCGTCACAATCACTTGCGCCGGCGATAGCCCCGAACGGCCGAGAATCCTGTTGAAGCGGGTACCGAGCATGACCGATAGCGAACTGGCTGCGAAGATCACACCATATTGATACGGGCTGAGCCGGAGAGCATTGATGAGGAATAGCGATGAGCCGGTAACGTAGGCGAATACGGCTCCCGCGGCCGCGGCGTTGCAAAGGATGTAGCCCACACAGAGTGGATGCCGCAGAACGCGACGATAGTTTTGCAGGATTGTCGCACGGCCGCGCTTGAGGTTCGGATCGATCGCGGCGCTCTCGCTGAAGGCCGACATTGCGACGAGCAGCACTAATCCTGCCGCGAGCGGCACAAGGTAGACAGTCCGCCAACTGCCCAGCGCAAGCAGCACAGCGCCGACGATTGGCGCAATCATCGGAACGATGTAGATGGCGAGCACCACGTTGGCCATCTTTGCCGCGGCAGCCTCCCCCTCAAAGAGGTCGTTGACAATCGCAACCGCAGCGATCCCGGTCGCCGATGCGCCAGCTCCCTGGAGGGCGCGAAAGAACAGGAGCTGCGATAGCGAACTGGATAGGAGGCAGCCTAAGCTCGCGGCGACAACGAGTGCACAGCCAAACAGAATGATCGGCTTGCGGCCGAAGCGATCTGATATCGGCCCATAGACGAGAAGCGACGTTCCCATGGCCATGAGATAGACGCTCATCGCGAGCCCGACATCGGCAGAGGTCGCGCCGAGATCGGCTGCCGCAGCCGACAGGCTGGGGAGGATCATGTCAATGCCAAATGTCGGCAATGAGGCCAGAAGGCCAAGCAACAAGGTGAAGGCGAACGAATTCGGATTGATGCGCACGGCCATATGTCCATTGATCAGCGTCGAGGCTGGCGCCATGTCGCAGGTTTGAAGGTGTTTTCATCAGGAGGGACAACGGCTCGAGCAGGCGCCTGGTCGAAAGGATCGCCCGATCAGCACCTCGGCTCGCTCGTCACGCGCGGCTGCGCCGCCGTCGTCCGATCGCCGCAAGGATCTCCATCTCTTGGACAACGGGCGATGTGTCGATATCAGCCTGGATGATTTCGCCAAGCCTTCGGGCTGCGACTTTGAATTGCGGTCCGCTGATCAGCTGCTTGATCCCTGCCGCTATCTCCGGCGCGGAAGCTGTCGGTGCCAATCGAAGCCCTGCTCCCTTTGCCTCTATCCGCGCTGCATTGGCTGACTGGTCTCGTCCCATTGGCAGGATGAGTTGCGGCAGACCATTGATCAGTGCCCGGGTGACGGTTCCGTGACCGCCCTGAGATATGACAACAGAGACGTCCTTCATAATGGTGTCGTGGGGCGCGCCGCGCACCAGATGGACGTTCTTCAGAGCTTGAAGATCGGCTATGTCTAGATTTGGACCGGTCGTGAACACAGCTTCGAGATCAATGGTGCCGACGGCATTGATGACGCGCTGAAATACTTCGCGCTGGCCCTGTGCACCCGTGCTACAGGCGATCAGCGCACGAGGGCGATCGGACCGCGGGGACCTGGGACCCTGCCACGACTTCGACCAACTCGGCACGTCAAGCAAAGGCCCGATGTAGCGAAAATTGGCCGGAAGAGCGTCCGCCTCGAAATCGAAGGCCTGGCTGATGGCAAGCAGAACGCGATCGGCTTCGTCAAACAGCTCCATAGCGTCGCTAAGTGCAGGAAGACCGAACTCGAGGCGGGCTTTATTGAGGATAGGAAGAGAGGCATTGAATGTTGCCGCGAGCGTATCGGAGGCTCGCCTGACTTCGGCGTGTTCCTCCGGCGTTTTCGGCTGCCCCAGTCCGGAGGTCGCGGGCGGCATTCCAGGCAGGGGACGAATGCTGACATGAGGCGAGAGAAATGCGAACGGCACGCCACATGCTTTCGCCCCGACCGCCGCACCAAACAGCAGGTCGAGACCCAGCACCGCATCCGTTGGCACGCGTCCAATTTCGTCGCGAATGTCGGCTGCGTAGGCAGAACAAGGCTCGAAGACGACCCTGCGCATCCGGTCGCGCATATCCGAGACATCGGTCGGGTCCGCGGCCCTGCCCGTTGGGGCGCGGCGCCATGTCACGAACTCGAAATCCGCGGCCTCGACTTCTACCCGCATGGCCGGATCGGCGATCACCCGGACATGGTGACCATGCCGGCGCAATCGGCGGGCGGCCGTCAAGAGCGGACTGAGATTTCCCAACGTACCCCACGAGGCGAAGAGAAAATTGTAAGAAGTCATCGGCGCCTTTCTTCGCAGTCGCGCATTCCAAGATCTGCAGCCCTCGCCCCGAAGGCGCAACTTAAAGTCCGCGCGCGCCAGCCCAAGGATGCTGCGCGCGAGCCGTCCAGCATGTGAGGACGAAAAGGTGCTACCCGGCGTGACACAAACGCTTCGAGTTTCCGACGCGTCAATCACACCCAGTTCCATCGACGACGCGTCTTCCAGAGCGCGCCAGGTCAGCTTTCTCGTATTGACGAGATCTGGTCGATCTGTTTGACGCGGATCTGATTCCACCTAATGGAGCGAAGTCGTGCAACCGAAGAGAATTCGATTGAACCCGTCGTTACGAGTCGCCTTGTGCTCTACTGCGTACGATTCTCCCAAGAGGTACGCTAAGCGCATAGGTGATTTGCCGATGATCCGGCGATGCCAGCGTGTTGTTTTGATCATGGCCTCAAACCTACAATCTGACGCCACGAGAGATTCAAGCTGTTTTTGACGATCTCGGGAGACCTCATTCCAATCTGCCGGAGGGGAAGCTTGGAACGCCTCGTCTGATGGAAACGTGATGGATCGGCTCGTGCCGATTTGGGCGCTGTGCCCGGACGACGCGCGCGCAGCAAGCGATTTACATTCGCTTGGCGTCGGGTGAGGTTTTTCCACAGTGGGCTACGGTCAACAACGAAGCGGCCCCAGCACCGTTGGGGGCCATGGAGGCGGGTGCTGGGGCCGTCGTCGCCTGATCCGGGACTAGCGCCGATCGGCAACCTGATCGTGCATAGCCAATTCGATTCCCGCAATGACCTGAGCCATCAAAATCGCGTAGGGTCATATCATTTGTTCTGGCGAGTGTCCCAATTGAGACAGCGGCCGATCACGACGACAATGGCCGCACCTCGCGGATCACGATGACGAAGGAACTGATGTCAGTCGAAGCTGACGTATCGTTGTGCCGAGATTTTCAAAGACAACGACATCGGCAAATCCTGACGAAGCTGTGCAAAATCAAGCCCGTCGCCGCGCCGCTGGCGAGCGTCTTGGCGGAGCGCCAACAGATCACCATTCGATCGCGTCATCCGACCTGAACAAGGCGATTGAACTGCAGGCCTCGATGCACGCGTTCTGTGGAAGACCCCGGGAACGCGCACCTTATCTCCACCGCACGGCGATCTCGGCATCGACATCGGGAAGCCCGCCAGAATATTTAAGAGGCGTGCGCTCTGGAAAGCACGCTCGACGAGGACCAGCCGTCCACGTTCGGAAAAAAGGCGCTCCGACGAACTGCACCACAAGCGATTTACGTTCGTTTGAGACCCAAACCGAAATCTGTTTGCGATTGCGAGTGCGCTTCGATTTTTCTGGTATACCAACGAGAGCTTTTGGTGCGGGGAAAGACTGCTCGACCTGCCGGCCGAATAGACCGGCGCCGGGATAACGCGAGGCGGGAAAAACCTTTAGCTGAAAACGTCGGATAACCCGGCGGGTTGGTCGGGGCGGGATGAGCTTAGCCAATCCGAAGATTTTCGGCAGACGTCTTGCCCGAGCGATTGGCCTTTAGCTCGTAACTAACGCGAGCGCCTTCCTCAAGGCCGGAGTAGCCCGCTTTTTCAACGGCACGGATGTGCACGAAAACGTCTGGTCCTCCATCATCCGGTCTGATGAAGCCATACCCTTTGGTCGAACTGAACCACTTCACAATACCCATTGCCACCGCACTATCTCCATAACTGAACGATTATGATCTAGCGAAGAGTTTTGCAGCCATCAAGCTGGGCGGCAGGGAGATACACGGCTTGGCAGCGTACGTTACGTACCAAGCTTTTTGCCGCATGGCTTGGGTCCCGCCGCTTTGTGCTGGGACACCAGCAAGGCCCTCGCTTGGAGGATACTTCGCTTTGAGGCTTCAGGACACGGACGGCGTTTTCACTTGCGCGTCATTCGTCGCGGGCTTACCGGTTACAGGACAGTTGCAGAGCCGGACCCATGCCGCGCTCATCAGGAGCCGAGCTGGAGCGAAATGTCCGATCAGCCTTGCAGAACCAGGCGGGCCGTGAACTCCATCCCGAAGCTCGTCGCGTAACTCCCTGAAAATCTGAAGCCGTCTCGTCGACGCAAGGCATGAGCCGGGCGCCCGCCGTCATGTACTGAAGCCGAGTTTGAAGCTGCTCAAGATCGAACATGAAGATGGCTGCGCGCCATCAGGCGCGCGCACAGCAGATCTTCGCCAGCACTTGGCGTGACCGGGACGCTGGACAGTCTCATCGGGACATGGTGAGAACCGGCTGGCCAGACTCAAAATCCGAAACGTCGCCCCTTCCCAAAAAAACCGCCGGCGCCCGCCGCTCGTCCATGATTGCATGGCCGCTTCGAGGCAGCTCGTCGCCATTCTCGATTGCCCGGCCCTCACCGATGGTCCCGATCCCGACGGCAGACCGGGCGAAGGAGCCTGCGCATCTTGTCAAGGAGACGTATTTCGCAAAAAACGTCAAAGGACGAGACGTCCGTCGCCCACTGCCGCCGGGCAGCGGGCTGGCTCGAGCTAGCGCCACGCCTTGCCGCGACCTCGCTATTGCGCACCGGCATGAGGCAACCGCCGCTTTCGACGCGCGGCGGCCAGCGAGCAGCAGCGGCTAAGCGGTACCGCCGCCACTCGCGTGACTGTCGTTTCCTGGCAGGAACAGGACATTGGCTTGTCGCTGCCATGTCTGGTCATGGACGGTCGTCTCATGGAAGTTCCATGCAAGCCATTCACGCGCGCCCAGCCTCGAGCCAGGATTGCGCCGGCTGCAAGAGCGACGTCCGCCCGCCGGATCGGATCGTCTCTCCGCAACGCCTGCTAGGGCAGAGCGTAATCCGCCGCAATATGCTCCTCGTCCGGTCGGTCGGTGGCGACCGGTTCTTGTCCGCTGGGACCGATGGGCGGAGCTGTCGTCGTCGGCAGCGCCCAAAGGCTATCCTGTATATGTTTCACCGGATCCGCTAACGCCTCAAAGGCCCCCCTCGCAAAGGCGCCCTCGCTCGGCTCCGTGTCGGCGGGGTTGATCTTGTCGTAGGCGGTTGCCGCAGCGGCGGCAACTCGGCTTTTGTCCAGCTCTCGAAGGTAGTCCGCCGACCAGTGGTGGATCGTATGTGCTTCAAGTTTGTCCATCATCGACCGCCAGCGCCTGATACGCTCCTCACGCGGCATGTTGGCGGCCCGCAAAATTGCGTCCCTGATCTCTTCAGGACGGTTCGGATCCACCAGCAGCGCCTCGTCGTCGTTGAAGTCTTCAGCCGCACCCGCGAACTTCGAGAGCACCAGAACGCCGGGGTCGTTCGGATCCTGTGCAGCAACATATTCTTTCGCGACGAGATTCATGCCGTCACGCAACGGCGTCACGACGCCAACACGCGCCGCGCGGTAAAGACGCGCGAGTGCCGACTGGCTGAACGATTCGTTCAGGTACTGGATCGGGCTCCACTCGTCCGTGCCGTGCTCGGCATTGACCTGGTTGATCCGGCTCTCCACCTCGTTTTTATACTTCTGATACTCCTCGACGTCGGCGCGTGAGGGGGGCGCGATCTGCAACAGCGAAATGCTGCGCGGCTTGGCCTTCACCAAAGCCTGATTGAAACCTTCGACCCTTTTGTCGATGCCCTTGGTATAGTCGAGCCGGTCGACGCCGATCGCAAGCGTGGTGCCCTCGACGCTTTTCAGCAAGGACGAGACTTTTTCCTCCTCTGCGGGAGACAAGTCTGCAGCCAGGTAGTCTGCGAACTGCTTCGGATCGATACCTATCGGGAACTTTTGACATTGCGTCCGGCCACGTTCCGAGATCACAACGCCATCCTTGCTCTCCAGCCCGAGATGGGAACGCAGACAGTCGAGGAAGTTGTTTACGTCCCGGTTCGTCTGAAAGCCCAGCAGATCATACTTCAGCATCGACTTCATCAGTTCGCGATGATTGGAAACGAGCTCTATCATGTCAGGGGTCGGCCATGGCGTATGCAGGAAAAAGCCGGTCGGCTGCTCGATGCCGAGCTTACGCAGATCGGCTGCGAGCGGAAATAAGTGATAGTCATGTACCCAGAACGCGTTGCGATCCTGCAAGCCGGACGCCGCGCGCGCGATGAAGGCGCTCATCTCTCGATAGCTGCGGTACCCCTCTTCCGCGCGCGACATCCGGTCGGGCAAGGAGTGCAATACCGGCCACAACGTCGCGTTCGAATAATCTCGATAGTAGCCGGGATAGTGCGCGGCCGGCAGATCGAGCTTGGCCACATGGCCTTTGCCAGCCTTCTCGAGCGGCACAGGCTTCTCAGTCCCGTCGCCGCGGCTGTCCGAGGAGAACATCCAGATCGCGCCGGACCGTTCAACGACCGGCTCGAGGCCTGCGGCAAGTCCGCCGACCTGGGGCTTATTGGGATCGAAAGGCGCGCCGCGGTTCGAAATGACGACCAGCTTCATGTCCGGTCGCCGGGCTAGCGTATCGACGCGATCAATCAGGTCGCTGGAGACAACGGAATGGGAGGAGCTCGCGCCGGCTTGTTGCTCCAGTACCAGTGGGATCTCGCTCAGGTGTCGATCAAACGCAGCCTGCTGTGTCGTTTCAGGTTGCTGAGTGGCGTATAATATAGCATCGGGGCTCAATGTTGCCGCGTCGAGAGTGTCATGGACCCGATCCATTTCGTAACTCCGTTTGACGATGTTTCCGTTTGATGCGGTTTGCGGATCAGCTCCCAGTCATTTCCACCTCACAAGGCTGGCAGGTCTAGCTTTCGGGAAGCTGACCAGCCGTCGAACTAAATGTCCGCATTGGTTCTCTCATCGACGACGACCGGCTAGATCGTCGCGGATGGGGTGGCGACGCGTCGGATTGAAGCGAAGACGAGCTCGGCCCTCATCTCTTTGACGAGCGCACGTGGAAGGCTGCCGTCACAGGCGGTCCGGCGAGGACATGATGGGCCCGACGCCAAGGACTCGAGCGCTGTAGCAGTATCGCCCGCTCACGTGATCATCACTTGGGCGGCCGTCCGCGCGCATCTGCGAACATATGCGGGAGTAGGCATGGACCGTGACCTTACCTGGTTGCGCCGCCCGGCGGCTCGATTGACAAGCGATCATAAACATTGCGGAACATCACGAGCTATCAGCCGCGCGTGCTGGTGAGCACGCGCAAGGGTCGCGGGCCGCACCAAATGGTTTGCTCGCGCAAATTCTGGACAGCTTTGCGAAAACTGAGGCGCGCTTAAGATTTTGTCCTTGACAAGATCCGCTGCGACCGCGGGTGTTGCGATTATCTGTGCCTGCGCCCACGTTCGGATTTGCTTGAGCGCGACGCGGCGGCGAGAGGCTCGTCACTTATTTGATGCCAATCGGAAATGGGGTCATCGCGCGAAAGCACAATTCGGCGACCTCGAGCGCGGGCTCCGACCTTCGAGGTTGGGCTCGGCGATCATTTCTTGATGTGCTCCGGCTTGGGGATGGCCGTCGTGACGAAGCCGGTTTCGACGCCAAACCCTGCTTGCGCAAGCTGGGCCACACGTCGTGCGCGTTCTCCGCTCGCGCCGTCCACCACATGCGACAGCTTCCCGAATGCAGCCTAGCGCTGTCCGCAGCCGATGAGCCTAGATGCCTCGACAACCGCTTCGTCGACATGATCGCGATCGGTCGATACGTCCGCTCCACCCAGTTCGGCGCGGTTAAGCGTTTCGTCGTTCGCGAACGGTCGGCCGTTGTCGAATTGGCAGACAAGTCGGCGTTGCTAGCTCTCAGGGCTTCATTGCGCCTTGCACATTTGTGTCAAGTGCGTAGATCGACGTCGTGCCGCAGATATACAGTCTGTTTCGCTGCTGACCGCCGAAGCACAAATTGGCGACGGTTTCCGGGATGTGGACCTTCCCGATCAAATCTCCATCCGGCATGTAGCAGCGTACGGCGTCCTCGCTGGGATCGCCCCAACCGACGGAGCACCAAACCCGTCCGGCGGTGTCACAACGCACCCCGTCGCTGACATTCGGCTTGGGCATTTCCGCAAAGACTTTGCCGTTGAGCAGCTTTCCGGTTCCGACATCGACGTCGAATACGCGGATCTGGCAGGGATTGTCCGGATTGTCCGAGAAGCCGCTGTCGATGATGTATAGCTTCTTTTCGTCGGGCGAGAAGGCAATGCCGTTGGGCTCCACGAAATCATCAGCAACAATCCTGACCTCGCCGGATTTCGGATCGACCCGGTAGACGTTCCTCTTTTCCTGCTCAGGCTCGGCTTTGTTGCCACCCGAATAGTCGCTGATGCCGTAGGCGGGATCGGTAAACCAGATCGAACCATCGGACGAGACAACCACCTCGTTTGGCGAATTCAGCTTCTTGCCATTGTATTTGTCGGCGATGATCGTGATCGAGCCGTCGAGCTCGGTCCGGGTGATCCGTCGGCCGCTGTGTTCGCAAGTGATCAGGCGACCTTCTCGATCAATGGTGTTGCCGTTGGCATTCATGGACGGTTGGCGAAATACGCTTAAGTGATTGTCATCCTCTGATAGCCGCATGATGCGGTTGTTGGGAATATCGCTGAACAGGAGGTAGCGCCCTGCCGGGAAGTAAACCGGTCCCTCAGCCCAGCGGAAGCCAGTCGCGATGCGCTCAACCGCGCTTGTACCGGAAAAAATCGGAAGATCCGTGGAGCCAAACAAGATCTTGGGCTTCTTGAGAAACTCAATATGAGTGTCTGGATGGCGAGTTCCCGGGAGTGGTCCCAAGGGCAACGGATCCGCATTCGTGATTGGAGCGCCTGTGTGGCCGAACGGCGTGACGGTTGCCCCGGCGGCCGTCTTCATGGTTGTGGCCGTCGCAGCTGCAGCGGCAGCCGTGGTCAGGAATGCGCGTCTGTTCATCATTTCCTCGTTTTGCATCCGTCTTGGACGGTGTCAGGCAGCCTTCCAACACAGCGAGGGCGTTCTTGACCAGTTTGTCCGGGCGGGCAGTCGTCTAAGACACCAGAGATCGCACGCCTTGCCGAAGCACCGGCTGCGATCTATTCGTCTTGACGATCAGGGCAAATCGCGCCGGTCATCGGCCCCCCCCCCACAGAGGACCGCTGGCCGTCCTGCTTGCGGTCGGTCTTCCATCTCATCCAGCAATTGGCGTGCCGGTCGCGGTCCTGTGCGTATGTCGCCTCAGGGCCGAAAACATGCGTTTGCCACCAGCATGCCTCTGGAACGAGGGTGCCCCTTGTCAGATTTCCGACATTGCCGTCTTCAACCGGACGTCGCTCTGATCTCACAGCACCGACGCATTTCGCGACTGCTTTCGGTGGAGGCGGACAGATGACGCGCTTCCAATGCAACACGGTGACCACGCTCTTATTCGAACCTTCGCGAAGGAAGGGTGCCGGTCCGGAGTGCTGCGAGCAGCGAACCGTCGTCGGCGAACAGGTCCCAGATCATGATCCCGGCGAGTGCACGGTTGCGCGCGTATGATGCCTTGCTTGCGATGGAGGACGGATCGTCGTAGCTGATCCATATGCGCTGCTCGGCGTTATAGAGCCACGGCACCTGGCCCTCGTCGCTCCAATACCTGTGAAAGCCATGCTGCTGCGGCCGCCGGGCAACGAGATCCCGATAGTCGATGCCGTCACCCCCTCCCCACTCGCCGCTCGCTGCCGCGCCCTTTTGGAAGAGCCCGCCGTTTTCCGGAGGAACGCCGGCAACGGCTCGGCCATAGAAGGCGAGCCCGAGCGTCACCTTGGCGGGCGGCACGCCGGCCCGGATCAAGGCGTTTACACTCGAATCGACATTGAGATCAGGATTTGGATCGCCGGCGCTAGCGAACAGCGGGGCATTGAAGGCGCCAAGGGCCGCGCCCGCGTGATAGTCGTAGGCCATCAGATTGATGCGGTCGACCAGAGGGGCCAGAGCGGCCGCCTCCAGATTGACAATCTTGTCGGGGGCGGCCGACACGGCAATGGTGAGTTCGAGCTCCCTGTGCTCGACGGCGGACAGCTCGGCGAGTTTTCGGCGGAGCTCCGCGATCAGGAGCGTGAAGTTGGTACGGTCTTCGGGGCGCGCGAGATTTCCTGGAGCTCCTCCTGAGACGGGAAACTCCCAATCGACATCGACGCCATCGAACAGGCCCGCATACGGCCGAAAGAACACCTCGATGACGGATTGGGCGAACCGTGCGCGCGACAGCGCAGTTGCAGCAGCCGCCGAGAAATATTTCGATCCGTTCCAACCGCCCAATGAAATCAGGATCCGAAGCTGTGGGTTGATCCGCTTCAATTCGGCGAGTTGGGCGAAATTGCCGCCCAACGGTCCGGACGGCGCGGTCCCGTCGCACACTCCGGCGTCGAGGCAACCATCTGCAAGTTCAGCCAGTCCTTCTGGCGAGACGGTGCCGAACGCGTACATCAAGTGGGTCAGTTCGCGAGCCGGAATCGTCTCGATGCTTGGACCGCCGGTTCGGGCCTTCCACGGGGCGACATAGCCCGCCACGACGGAGTTCCGAGCCGACGCGGACCGGTCCTGCCGCATCAGCGCGTATCCGCCTAAGAGGCTAGAAAACCCGGCTGCGGCGAACGTTCGGCGATTAACGGCCACGATCCACGACCTTATGCTCTCCGCCCGATTGCCCATCCGCGCAACCGATGACCCGATCATCCTCTACGAGATCGCCCAGCCACCGCCGCCGCGAATTTATCGACAGCGGACTGATCGAGTCGGTGGCCACCCCAATCGCCTCCCTCATGCGATAAGCAGGCCGGCCGCGACAGCCTGGCCAAAGTACGATTCCGGACGCGGCGATCCTTCGCATCTTTTGTGGACCGGTCAACTACCAGCTTTCTCAATTGATCTAGTTGACAGAAGCATGTCACGTATCGAGCGATGACTGTCAGCCGGTCAACGCACAGAGAATCGGCATGCAAGACCAATCACAATCTTTCCTCGCCAACGACCCTGATCAATCCCCTGATATCTCATTTTCTGAAATGCTGCGCGCCGAGGTCTGCTCCAGCAGCGAACTCTCGTTCCTCATGGAAGCGCACGATGGTCTCTCCGCCGCGATCGCTGAGCGCGCCGGTTTCAAAGGCCTATGGGCGTCGGGCCTGTCAATGGCCTGCTCTCTGGGTTACCGCGACGCCAACGAAGCATCGTGGAGTCAACTTGTCGATGTCGTCGAGAGGATCGTGGACTCAACCAAACTGCCAGTTTTGGTCGACGGGGACGGCGGGTTCGGTAATTTCAACAATGCACGCTTGTTGGCGAGCAAACTCCGTCAGCGCGGCGCTGCCGGCGTTGCGTTGGAAGACAGCTGTTTTCCGAAGATGAATTCGTTCGTTGGTGATCGGCATCCGCTCGCCGACATCGATGAATTCTCTGGCCGTCTGCGCGCGGTGAAGGACACGGTCGCGGACGATCTCATCCTCGTGGCCCGCATCGAGGCGTTAATCGCTGGGCATGGAATGGACGAGGCGATTTTGCGCGCTCACGCCTACGCTGACGCGGGAGCTGACGCGATCCTGATTCACTCGCGAAGGAGCGCCGCAGACGAGATCCTTGCTTTCGCGCGCGCCTGGCAACACAGGCTACCGATCGTCATCGTTCCAACGAAATACTATCGAACGCCGGTCTCTGCCTATCGCAAATCCCGCATATCCACCGTGATCTGGACCAACCACTCCATGCGAGCTGCAATCGCAGCAATGCGGCAAGTCTGCGGTCGCATCTTCGCTGAGGAGAGCACTACGAGCATTGAGCCCAATATTGCGACGCTCGACGAGGTCTTCGAACTACTAAAGTACAACGAACTCGCCCGTGCGGAAAAGCGATATCTACCCGACAGCGATGCTCATCCGCAGATTAGAAGGCCGCTGTCATGAAACCGATTTGCCTTACCGCCCATTGCAAGCGAAGCAAACGATTTGCCCCTTACATTAGACCTAGCGTGAAATGGCGCGACGCCGCTCACGCGACCCCGGCACATCACGTCTTCCGTCGGCGCAACCGCCTCACGATCTCAGCAGCCATCCAAATCACCAAAAAGACGGCCTACTTGGACGATGATCCCACACCTTGAGCGAGTGGGTTTCTTTCTAGGCAGCGGGTAAGCACGGCGCAGCAGCCGTAACCATAACATGTTGGGTTGACGGAGAGCGCAGGTGTTGGCGCAAAGAACGGCCTTATTCAAATCGTCAAACACAGCCGCGGCATGGACCGCGGCCAATGCAGTTGCCGCAAGCGCCGATCAAATCATCGACTTGACGGCCGAAGAGATCCGGAGCGACCTCGCGCCAATGGTGCGCGAGGGTACAATCATCGCGATCAATCACAATATCAACCGCCCCACCGAGATAGCCGAGCCGACGGTGCTGCGCCATGCATTGGCATTGCAACATCTGAGAGCCACTCTGAACACGTGGAACTGAATTCTTGGATGGGCTCAAACCGGCCTGCCTTTGTCTTAAGGGTTGGAGCGGGGATACGTCAATCAACGAGGAGAGACCCGCGATGGCAACCGATACGCCTCAGAACGCCGTCATTCTTGCTGCCGGATTCGGCTCTCGCCTGAGACCGCTGACGGAGTTACGGCCGAAGCCTCTGGTCGAGGTCAATGGGACACCGATCCTCTACAATGCCCTGCATAATCTGGAAGCAGTGGGGGTCCAGCAAGTAACGATCGTGGTTGGCTATCGCAAGGACGCCATTCAGAATGCCTGCGGCAGCCGCTTTGGTGATCTTGAAATCAACTATGTCGAGTCGTCCGTCTTTGACCGAACCGGCAGCGCACATTCCTTGTGGCTGGCGCGCGAGGCGCTTCTTTCCGGAGACTGCTTTCTTCTCGAGGGTGACGTATTCTTCGAGGAAAAAGTGCTGCACTACCTGATGATGGACCAAGCAACCGATGTAGCGGCCGTCGCTCCCTTTGAGGAATATATGGAGGGCTCGGCAGTTCTGCTGTCGGATAGCGGGTTCATTACGGCCTTTCGCATGAAGCAGACCGCAGAAAACCTTGCGCCGGATGGCCCAAGGCTTTTCAAGACGATGAACATGCTACGATTTTCAACAACGACGCTCAGAGCAACGCTCGTTCCTGCGCTGAACGAGATCGTCGGATCCGGAGTTACGCAGGCTTACACGGAAGAGCTTCTTGCCCATCTTGTGGAACGGCGCGGCCTGCAGCTCGCGGCGGCTCGTTGCGATCGGCTCAGGTGGTACGAAATCGACAGCACCGAAGATCTTCTTATCGCAGAGCGCATTTTTACTAGTCCGATCGCCATCGATCCTTTCCCGGCTGCAGAATAAGAGGATCGAATGCTAAAGTACCTTTGGGATCCTGCGAACGCCGTAACAATCGGAGGCTTGCTCTTCTCGTCCGCGAGTCTGTTTCTCGCGCTTTCCGGACACACCGATCTGTCCGTTGCTGTGGCGCTGTGGGCTGTGCTATCAGACCATCTCGATGGCGTCGTGGCGGCAAGCACAAAGAATCGCCACCCAGATGTTGCGAAAGTTGGGAAGAGCCTTGATGGCTTTGGCGACATTATCTACGGGGCAGTGTTACCCGCAGCAAATGTGATCCAGCTTAGCCATGCCTCCCTTCTCGCCCTGACAACGGCAACTGCGCTACTCGTGGCGGGGGCAGTTAGGCTCAGCTACTTTGCAAATTTCGGCCGATTTGCAGATGGAAGCTTTTTGGGCGTGCCATTGTCATACGACGTGCCGCTACTCGCCCTCCTGCTTCTGCTTCAACCCGTCATCCCTACCGAAAGCTTTACGGGTATCGTAAATATGTGCTTCCTGCTGATCGCTATCGCTCACGTCGCCTCCATTCGCGTACCACCACCGAGCACCGTCATGTATGCGGTAATCAGCCTCTTCGCCGTTGTGTCCTCGGCGACCTTAGCAAGTCGCGGCTTATAAGCAGTCCCTGGTTTCTGGCCGCTGCTCAACAGCGTATCGCTGGCAAAGCGCCCCACCGCAACAAGAGGCAGTTGACCTTGGTTACCGCCTCTCTGGTGACACCGCATTGCGTCGCTGCACAGAGGTCTCTCCGGAGAGTTCTCCGGCACTAAGCACTCAGCCAACCAGGTGTAAGCGGAGCGACTTCGCGCACCGCAATCTTTCAGCAGAAGTAACGAGGCGCGACAAGTTCAACCCACGTGTAACATTGCACCAAGGCTGACCCACGGCCTCGATCTTTGGCCGGCATCTGGATTTTACCATTCTACCAATATTGCGGACCCTATCCTCATCCCGTTGGCGTTGCTATGCAACATAGTCGGAAGACGGCGCCGCAATCTGACTACCGCACGACCGAGTCACGCGTAGAGCGTCGTTTGCTGATCTCGCGCTACGCAATGAATCGTCGGCCGATTGCCTATGATCGCGTCAAATAGCAACAGGACGACCGATTTTAACACTCGCGTCGGCTCTTGGTGTTGCGACCGACGAATTCCATAAGGGTATCCGCACCAGCCTCTCGCGATCGAACTGGCTCTGCCGACGACCTTTGCTTCGCCTCCGACATTCTCTGTCTGTCTTGTTGAGCACTCGACACGCACTGCTCATTCCATCATTCGGCTCGCCAAACTACATAGCCGAGCCGTGCACACAGTCGTCCTTGCTCCTGCCGATCGATGAATTGGCGCGGCTCTTGCAGCGCTCAATTGACACAGTGATCGAGGACAAAATGCAAACTGCAAAGATGCCATTCCTTGGACGCTTCTCCGAGGTCGCGCAGGTTTATCCGAAGCGGCCACCCTATTCCCGACGAATTCTCCAGATGCTGGTTAAGCAGGTAGAGACGGTCGCCAAGAGACCGACCTTCGCTGATATCGGGGCTGGCACCGGTGCGATCGCTTATGCGCTCGCTGAGATGGGCCTTGCCGGTTATGCCGTCGAGCCCGATCAGGGGATGTTCGCCGCAGGCCGGCGGCTTGGGTCATCCTATCCAGCCGTATCGTGGATTAATGCGCCGGGGGAGCGCACGGGGCTCGCCGACGGTTCGGTGGATTGGGTCTGCTACGGCACCTCATTCCATTGGACGAACACAAGTGATGCCCTTCGTGAGAGCATTCGAATCCTACGCCCCCACGGAAGTCTCACAATTGCAAATCTCCTTACGGACCTTGAGGCTGACCCCGTTCATATCGAAATCGAAAATCGGATACGCGATATTGCACCAGCCCTGCGACGCGCCCGTCCTTCGATCACCGCCCAGATGGAGACCTACGAAGCGCTTCTCAACCAGTATCCCGCTTTCGGAAACTGCATTTTTGTTGCGAGCACCGAAGCGATATCCATGAGCAAGGAGCAATATGTCGATTACTGGGCCAGTTCACTCGATATTCCGAGTCAGGTTCGTCCCGAGACTTGGCAACACATACTGCAAATGATTGCAGAAATGTTCCAAACCAGACAGCCGGCCAACCTGCGATTCCGCTCCACGGCCTGGCACGCTCAGCGTGAGTGAGCCGTATCGGCTTATGGACAGCAGCCACGATGATGATGATGACAAGCTCCTTGTCCTTGCGCTCGGCTTTGCCGAAATCATTCATTACGGCACGCTCTATTACTGCGTTGCCGTCGTTGCCAACGAGATTTCTCAGGATCTTGCAATCACAAATCAATGGATATTTGCCTGCTTCTCCTTTGCACTTTGTGCAAGCGCACTCGCGTCATTCCCAGCCGGCCGCCTGATGCACCGATACGGCGCGGGGGCTACGATGAAGCTTGCCTCAGTGGCCGGTGCAGCCAGCCTAGGAATGGCGGCGGCGTCCTCGAATGCGACTGCATTTGCTGTCGCGCTTTTTGGAATGCAAATTGCGTCGACTTTTCTGTTCAATGAGGCCGGATTCGTGCTTTTGGTTCAGCGCGATGCGGTCCAAGCACCGCGGCAAATCACCCGGTTGGCGATTATTGTCGGCTTTTCGTCAACGTTGTTCTGGCCGCTCACATCTGGATTGCTTATTTGGATGTCCTGGAGAGCAATCTTTGGAATATATGCCGTCGCCAATATTCTCGTCGCTCTCCCGCTAATCGTATGGGCTCTTCAAAGACGCGCTGCCGCCCCGCGGGATTGCGACAACACCTACGACTCGCAAACCCTCCTGATGCCTGGTCCGAGGTTGGTTGATCTTGCTTTGATAACTGCTGGCTTTTCGCTCACGACGTTTGTGTTTTCGGCCTTCGTAGGCCAGATGCTCCCAATCCTTTTATCTATTGGCTTAGATCGGGAAGCAGCTTTTGTCTCGGCGCTCTTCGGACCGGCACAGTTTCTGGTACGTCTCTTTGTGCCTTTGCTCAGCAAGAGAATGGCCGCTGTTCATCTTACCATTGCCTCATGTATTCTGCTTTTCTTGGCTACGGTGGCTATTGTATTGTCTACTCAGTCCGTCCTCGGCGCGACGAGCTTCATTGTCCTACTTGGCTTTAGCTCTGGTCTCAACAGCATTTGCCGCGGCACTCTGCCACTTTCTGCGTTTGGCAAGTATGGCTATGCGAATTGGATTGGGTTCATTGGCGGTTTCCGATTGTTGGTCGCATCATTTGCCCCACTCATCTTTAGCTCTGTCCAAGATCGGCTCGGAACAACGAGCGCCTTGTCGTCGCTTGTGACCTGTGCAGCCGGAAGCGTGTTGGCATTTGTGCTCGCGGCATCATATCGTCGCCGCACTTGACGACGTCAGCCTGAGAGATTGGTCGATTCGAGGCTAAGAGATCGTCAAGGTATCACGCCGACGATCAAGAAGCCCAGCGCACCCGCGGTTCAACGCGCCCGTCGAGGTGAGCTGGGGCGAGATATAGAGCATAGAGCAAGACTGGGCACGTCGAAACAGATCGACGGAGGCATCGAAGTCGGTCAATTTGCGGGCTCGATCAGCAAAGCAACGCGAGCGCGATCATAGTCGGCGACGAGACTATCCTCTTCCGAGGTGTGGTGTGATCGCCAATACCGCTCGACGAGAACCGGCCGCAAAATGCCTGAAGGGATGTCCCCACCTCCCTTACAAGGGTCCCCCAGTTCGACTGGCAATCAGCGAATCAGCTGAACTGTGTACCGCCAAACCTTCAGGTTACAGCACTTCAGTTGAGCGCGATCAGCGGCTCCCTCCGCGCGCAGAGCGCCCTTGCGGTCGCCCCGTGCGGGGCACGGTCCGTAGGCAGGCATTTCCAGGCGCTCCCGCAGCTTCGCGGTGCAGTAAAACTGCGAAAAGGAAGAGCGAATTTGGCATTGTCCGCCGTGGATGCCTGAAGTTGATCAATTACTGCACCGTCTCCCCGGTAGGTTCGTGGCAAATCACCCAGCGGCCTTGGTGAGGAGGTCACTCTTTGAAAATTAAGTCCATTGCAATCAAGAATTTTCGCTCATTCAAAAATATGGTGGTCGACCTAGATGACTACACAGCCTTTGTCGGACCCAATGGTGCTGGAAAGTCAACCGTTCTTTGCGCGCTGAATATTTTCTTTCGTCAGACTGAGGAAGCTCCCACAAACCTGATCGAATTAGACGAGGAAGATTTCCACAACGGCAACGTCAAAGATCCGATAGAGATAACGCTGACGTTCCACGATCTTGAACCGGAGGCACAAGCGGATTTCTCCGAATACTATCGTTCAGGCATATTGGTCGTTTCGGCACTGGCGGAATTCAACGAAGCTACACGCAAGGGAACGGTTCGCCAGTTCGCCAAACGAAGCGCAATGAAGGAGTTCAGCGAATTCTTCCGGAGATACAACGATGGAGCATCCGCGGGCGAGCTGGCCGGGATCTACGAGACGCTCAGAGAAACACATCCCGAGTTCGGCCTTCCCAAGAAGGGAACCAAAGAAGGAAATCGCCAAGCACTTCGATCATACGAAGAGGATCATCCAGAGCGGTGCGTTCTGATTGACAGTGAAGATCAGTTTTATGGCTTCAGCAAGGGCGGCGATCGTCTATCCCGGTATATCCAATGGGTTTACGTCCCTGCAGTCAAAGACGCAACGAAGGAAAACGTTGAAGGCCGCAACACGGCTCTTGGAAAGCTCCTTACTCGGACGGTGCGCTCAAAGGTGAATTTTGATGGAGAGATCGCTTCTCTCAGAGACGCTACGCTCAGTTCTTACAAGACAATTATACAGAAGCAACAGACCGCGCTGGATGATCTCTCCCAGGCCCTAACAGCCAAACTTGGTGAGTGGGCTCATCCAGCGGCAGTCGCGCGGCTGGAGTGGACCGAAGACCCGGTCAAGTCCGTGCAGATTGCCGACCCTACGGCGCGGCTGTTCGCCAGCGAGGGAGCCTTTTCAGGCGATCTCGCCAGATTCGGTCACGGCCTTCAGCGGTCCTATTTGCTGGCTCTTCTTCAAGAACTCGCCGTGACAAGCGAAACCGCACAACCCCGGTTGATCCTGGGATGCGAAGAGCCGGAACTCTATCAACACCCGCCGCAAGCACGCCATTTGGCCTCCGTTTTCAAGAAGCTGAGCCAAGGAAACGCACAAATCTTGGTGTCGACTCACAGCCCCTACTTCGTATCGGGACGGCATTTTGAAGACGTGCGCCTTGTTCGAAGGGATGAGGCGAAGAAAGAATCTGGCATACGCTGGACGACCTGCGAAAGGGTTGCGCAGAGACTATCGGAAATCTCTGGAGAGAAGGTGGCACCGATCGAGGGCGAGCGCGCCAAGCTCCATCAATCCCTGCAACCACACATCAATGAGATGTTCTTCACGCAGAAGCTGGTCCTGGTGGAGGGCATGGAGGACGCAGCTTACATAACCGCATGGATGACATATTCAGATCTCTGGGCTCAGTATCGCAAGTCAGGCTGCAGCATCGTTGCCGTGAACGGAAAGAGCTTACTGATCGAGCCCCTGCTCATAGCAAAGGAACTCGGCATTCCAGCCTTCGTCGTCTTCGATGCCGATGGGAATGAGCAAAACCCCGGACGCCGCAATCTCCACAAGCTAGACAATCTCAAGATTCTCTCGTTGTTGGAGGGCGATTTGAACACGCCCTTTCCAGATAATCCGGTGTGGACCAGCAGCTACGCAGTTTGGCCTGAGAATCTTGGCTCGATCCTCAAGCAAGAAGTCGGAGCGGCGCTTTGGGAGACTTCCTATTCGGCGGCCACCAAGGGCCTGGGCAATCCCTCCGGCAGCTTTGTCAAGAACACCATTCACATTGGCGATCATCTAGCGATCCTGAGAGGGAAAGGTGCGACAATTCCTACACTGGATCGGTTGTGTAGCGCGATTCTGGCGCTGGCATAGGAAACCTGGAGGAAACCGATGGATTACGTGAAAGTGAGATCCAGCAGCGTCGGCGCGGTCGGCTACGACGAGTCCGCAGCAGTCCTAGGCGTACAGTTCCTAAACGGCAGCGAATATCACTATCTCGCTGTACCCAAACGCCTGTTCGACGGCCTCAAAGCGGCTTCGTCCGTTGGGAGTTATCTAAACAAGTTTATCAAGGATGCCGGTTACAAATTCAAGCGTGTTAGATAGAGGAGCAGGAAACGACGGACGGTATTATGACTGAGCCAACTATCACCTGCCCAAAGTGCAGCAGCGAGATAAAGCTCACCGAGTCGCTAGCGGCACCATTAGTTGAGCAAGCCAAAAAACAATTTCAGAGCCAGCTAGCGGCCAGGGAAGCCGAGTTCGTCAAGCGAACTCAAGAACTTCGAGCGCAACAGGACGAGATTGCAACCGCACGGGAGCGGATCGAGGAGTTGGTGGCCTCGAAGTTGAAAGGCGAGCGCCCCCAAATTGCCGCCGCGGAAGCCAAGAAGGCTCGGGAGGCTGCGGCCCTTGAACTCGACAACAAGGAACGGGAAACGGCCGAGCTGAAGGAATTGCTGGCAAGAAACTCTGAGAAGCTTGCTGCAGCCCAAAAGGATCAGGCAGAACTCTTGCGCAAGCAGCGCGAACTTGAGGACGCTCACAGGGAATTGGATCTCATGGTCCAGAAGAAGGTCCAGGAGGAGCTTGCCGGCGTGAGGATAAAGGCCAAGCAGGAAGCCGAGAACGAACTGAAGTTGAAGGTTTCAGAGAGAGATCACCAGATCGCGGGTATGACCCGCACCATCGAGGAGTTGAAGCGAAAGGCTGAGCAGACCTCACAGCAAGCTCAAGGAGAGGTCCTTGAGCTTGAGCTGGAAGAAGTGCTCAGGGCAAGATTTCCCAGTGACGTGATTGAGCCGGTAGCCAAGGGCGAACTCGGTGCCGACGTCATTCAGCGCGTTAATGAGGCGCTCGGAGTACGGGCGGGCGTAATATTGTGGGAATCGAAACGCACCAAAAACTGGTCGCACGGATGGCTGGCCAAGTTGCGGGATGATCAAAGGCGCTGCGGGGCCGATATTGCGTTGGTCATCTCGAATGCCCTTCCCAAGGACATTGAAAACTTCGATCTTGTGGATGGCGTTTGGGTAGCCCATCCGCGCTGCGCGGTTCCGCTAGCAGTCGCCATCCGGCAATCTCTTGTGGCGGTCAATAGTGCCCGTACCCTGCAGCAGGGCCAACTCAGCAAGGCCGAGGAAGTTTATCGGTATCTAACCGGAAAACGATTCCGGCAGCGTCTTGAGGCGATCATTGAACGCTTCAATGACATGCGGCAGGATCTGGATAGAGAGCGAAAATTTATGACCCGCGCATGGGCGAAGCGTGAAAGTCAATTGACGAGCGTCATAGAGTCCACCATCGGAATGTATGGAGATTTGCAAGGCATTGCCGGCAAAGCCATGCCTGAGATAGATAACCTCGACACTCCACTGCTGGACGGACCTGATGCGGACGCACAAGCGCACCGATCGTGAGATCACGTCAATGACAGCCGGTCTAGGAGCATCCTAGCCAAGATGCGAAATGATCTCATCGGATGCGACGCGCGGAGCTTCTTACGAGATCCCTGCACTTCGCAGATATACCGCACGCAAACGGCAAGCGCGCGAGAATCTCGGCGAGATAGGGTCAGAATAGGCAGCCGACAGCCGCGACGCGAGAATCGCAATTGAACTGATGCTGCAACGGATCACGAAAGCCAGCTTAGCACATCCAAGGAAAAGCTGTGGGACGGCAAGTCGAGGTGCTTTTCGCGCTCTGGGTAGCTAGTTTCGCTCCCGAACGATCAAGGTGGCAAGCGTTGGTGCTGAAGGCTTGCATCGCGAAGCTGGACGTGTTGAACCGAGCGCTCCTCAGATGAAGGATTTGCATTCATTTCCCGAAACGCTCGGCGAGCATGCGTCCAGCCTTTTCGCTGGTAGCCGCGATCCCGCGAGCAATGATTGGCCGCCTGCGCTTCACGTCGTTCGAGAAATCTCGCAAACCTTCCACTGAGCGAACTGCTCTTCATAGTCGGTTTTCGCGGCTTGATCCTGATGATATGACAATCAAACGGGATCGTAGATCGAAAGCTTGGCCACGGTCGGCCTTGCGTATCGTCGCCGAACGAATTTGCTTCTGCCCGGCCGGATCCGCGTGGCGAAATTGCCATTGCCCATCGGTGGCACGAAACCGCGGCATTAGATTCGTCCGGGATCGATAAGGCTTCGCGCCGCGATCAACCACCAAACACAATAGTTGATCCAAGTGCTGGAGGCATGGCAATCGTTGGGTTCTCATTGTGGGTCAAATTTGAAGTTGCCAGCAAGTTACCGCATGCACCCAGAATACAAATCGTGGCTGACTGGTCGCAGCTCGCTGACATTCGACCTCATGAGCCATGCTTCTGGATTTGGCGAATTCGCTCCAGTTCACTCATTTCAGCGCCGCTGATCACGAACCAACTCCAACTTCATGAGCGACATCTATCTCGGCACGGCGATGGTCGGACGTACGTTGAATGAAAGCTGGGCGGTCTTCGTCCCATTTGCGATTGCATTGATCGTATCGGCTATTCAAGAGTCAACGGGCTCGGCGATACCGGCACGAACCGCCACCGGCCTTCTCAATCTTCGGCCCCGTTGTGCTTAGGAAGTGATCATGGACACGCGAGCGTTCTTGAACCTCGGCTCGAAAAGCAGCAGAGATAGAGCGGTTTCGTCTGACGGCGTGATCCGGCTCGCGCTAAACCACCCTCCTCCGGTCCCCAATGTCTTCAATCCGAGGGTCTTTGCGGCCCTGAACCGCGTTTTGGTCAAAAGTCCCCCGGTCGAACTCATGGCAACTCATCGATGGATGGGCACTGAACATGACAGACAGCAAGGGGCAGTTTTTGCAGGGCGTCGCCTCGGGGCGATACCGGATCCTGATCGAATAGTCGTCACCCACAGCACTCAAGCCGCACTTCACGTTCTGCTTGCAGGTACCCTTGGAAATGGTCGACCGCTTGCCGTCGAACAGTTGAGCTATTCACCCGTTCGTTCGTTCGCTGCCCGCTATGACATCCGTGTCGTAGACGTTGCAATCGACGGGGACGGCCTCAATCCAGACGCATTCAACGAGGTTTGCCGACAGGAGAGACCAACTGCCCTGTATCTGCTGTCGACATACCAAAATCCGACCACGGTCACAATGTCTCTCGGTCGCAGGCAACAAGTTTCCGAGATTGCTCGCCGATATCAGGTCCAACTCATTGAAGATGATGTCTACAGCTTGCTCGCGGGATCGCCGCTTCCACCGATTTCATCCCTCGTGCCCGAGCTTTGCTGGTATTTGCTTGGAACGGCAAAGAGCTTTGCCACCGGCCTGAAGCTCGCATTCGTAGTCGCGCCGAGTGGAGCTAAGGCCGCGCAAGCCTTTTGGCCCGGCGTTCGGGCAACAGATTGGATGGCAAGCCCGTTGAGCGCGGCTCTTATGGCTGAACTGATTTCGAGTGGCGACGACTTAGAGATTCTTGCGGCCGTAAAGCGCGAACTTGCGGAGCGTCATCACCTGGTTGTCAACGGCCTCAAGGGCAAGCCACTGGTCAGCGACCCAGGGTGCCTGCACGTCTGGATGCCGCTGAATGGGTTGTCCAGCGGCGAGATCGCAGCCGGACTTCTTGCGCATGGCGTTCAGGTTGCGGTCAGTGCCGCCTATGCCAGTGATGGCTGGACACCACCAGAAGCGATAAGATTTGGTATTGGCAATCCTGAGACACACTCAGTCCTAGAGCAAGCCATTTCGCGAATTCGCCTCGCGCTTCCCTGACCCGGCAGCAGACTATAGGGACGTCAACCTCGGTAGTGTTTTCGGCTGATGCATATCGAAGCTCGCTCCGCCGACGTCGCCCCTGCTGCGGTGAATCGGACGGTGACGCACATGGCCGATCACGATCGGCAATGGTGCCCGATCACACATTTATCCGAGCGTCTTCGATGTAGGTTGCTGCTTCAACCTGCACACAGCGCAAGGTTTGACGATAAATGGATGTGCTTGCCGCAAAGGTGGTTTCTGCGATGGAAGGGCGAGCAACTCCCCCCGCCGCAAAGGTTTCGGCGAGAACGCGTCCTTGCATCCAATTGGGCGTGGCAATTCCCAACAGGTGCAGAACTGTGGGCGCGATGTCGCAGATGCCGGACGGGATTTCTGATACGCTGTCGGATCGGATAGCTCGCCCAGCGACAATGCCGAGCGAGGCCATTTCTTTTGGGTGTAGGCCACCGTGCACACCACATCCGATCGGTGTGTCATTGCTCCAGGTACAACCGACGAGACCGAATCGATCGGTTCGGTCGTCGGAGCGATAGGAGAACAGGATGTCAGCAGACCGGACATGATCCATCATGACGAGGTGGCGCGCGAAGCTGCCGGGCGCGATGCCATCGACCTCATTCCTGGCGGCGGTGAAGATCGGTCCGCACCAGGGTGCCTCGATCATCGCGGCCACTGCCCGTCGAACGTTCCTCTCCGAGGGGTTTGCCAAATAGATCGCGCCCACCTGGCCGGGCACGACAACCATGTCTACATCCGGCCCAGGAGCCGGGCCGCACTGAAACCCGGCAGCCTTGAGGGTCTCGTCCACTTCAGCGTGTGCGTGAACGGTCACGTGGCCGTGGTCAGACACCGCGATCAGATGGACCTTTTGCTGCCTTCCCTCAGCTTCCCACCACTCCAGGACGCGGCCGAATTGATGGTCCACCCAGGCAAGGGCTTCGAGGGTTTGTGTTCCGGCCACCCCGCAATCATGCGACGAAATGTCGGGCTCCGCATAGGACAGGATCGCGACGTCGGGCCGAAGCTGTGGCCAGACTGTGTTGAGCAAAGCAGAGGTCAGAAAACTCTGGCTGGTAAGGTCAGACTGGCCGGAAGGCAGAGGCGCCGGAAGGGGGCCAAGCTGAGCCTCCAGAGCCTCTAGAAGCGGCCGAGACGTACAGATTCGCGCATAATGGCCAGAGATCGTGTGGTGGCCGAGCGAGCGAGCTTTGTGATTGAGCAAGCACGTCGTGCCGGCGGAGTTGGAGGCCAGCACCGCGAGCGTCCTGCCGTGAGCAGCGAGGATTTCGCCGAGTGATGACACGGCCATGAGGCGTCCACCGCTGGCCGCATCGACCGCCTCGATCAGCCGGTCATCCGCAGTATCGATATAGCGCGCTGGCACTGCGGTACGATCCAGATATTTATTGCCGACCATGCCGTGGCGCCCCGGAGAGGTCCCGGTGACAAGGCTCGGCAGGGCCACCCGCGTCTCGCTCGGATAGACGGTGCGCTGCCGGGCCAGCGTGACGCCGTTCCGCTTCAGCCTGTTGAGATGCGGAGTTGTGGCGGGGCCCACGAGATCGGGGCGCAGCCCATCGAAATTCACGATAATGACGCTCGGTTGTCCGACCCGGTTGTTCAAAGAGGCCTCACGATCCCGTACTCAAGAGCACTCATTATAATCTTTCGGCGACCTGTTCGCTCTGCTGCTCGCCGAACGACAAAATAAGGCCCCGATAAGATAACGGGCGACAGAAGAGCGAGACTCCAGCGTTCCAGGTAAGATAGTCGCGCGCATCTCGATCATGGAACCAGCCGTGGCCGCGCGATAGCTCAAAGGCTCTGAGCCCCATGTCACGCAGGACATGTCCAAAAGATCGAGCGTCAACGATCCAGCCTGAGCCGATAACCCATGCGCATTTGCCATCCGCTTGTGGTGGTCTGCCCGACCGCGGAAAACTCGTAAGCAAGCAATCGGAGGATCCCTCCACGTGATTCAATTGGTCTCGTCCTTTTCTCGGCGGCGCTTGGGCGACACAGGGCTGGTGTTTCATCTCAATTGTGCGAATGCCTCGTCCGCTCGTGTGGCGACAGAAGAGCACGGCATAGCGCCAAAAAGACGGAACCGCTGCGCTGAGTATGGAGACAAATCGAAAGCCGGCACACGGCCCTCGACCAGATCGACGACAGCACGGGCGGTGCTGGGTGAGGCGGCGACGCCGATATGGCCGTGGCCGAAAGCATGGATGACATTGCCGAGCTTTCTGGCTCGGCCGATGATCGGCAAACCGTCCGGGGTCGACGGCCGCTCGCCCATCCAGGAACGCGTCTCGGTCGGCTTACGGTTGAAGCGATAGGCACCCAGCGTGAACTTTCGCAGCACCTCGGCGTGGCGCCAATCGGCGGGGGTGTCGACATCGGCAATCTCGACATGGCCGGTGACGCGCAATCCGTATCGCGATGGTGTATTGGTCATGCGGTGGTCCATGAGCAGCACGCGATTGCGTGGCATGGGTTCAATACCGACGAGTTCGACGTGATAGCCGCGCTCAGCCACGAGACTGACGCAATCACCGGCAGCGACCGCCAGGGCCTTCGAGCGGACGCCGGCGGCAATGATCACCTCATCGCAAGGAATATCGCCGGTGTCGGCCATCACAGCAGTGGCACGATCGCCGCCGGCGCGAAAGCCAAGCGCGCGCGCCTGCCGGAGTACGGCGCCCCGGCGCTCGGCAAGGCGGACCAGTGCAGCGACGTAGGCGCCGGGCTTCACGCATACATAGCCGCCGAGTACGACACCAAAAGTATAGCGTGGGTCGAGCGACGGCTCCCGCCGGCGCAGTTCTGCCTCGTCGATCTCTGTCCAGGTGCAGCCCGTCAAGCGGCGCAAATGCCAGGAAAACGCTTCGGCCTCAAAGTCGAGTCGACGACGATAGACCTGCAACTGGCCGCCACGCAGGAAGAGATCGGCGACGCCGGCCTCACCGGCTAGTGCGTCGTGGCGAAGATGACAGTCAGCGACCAGAGGTTTTATCGCCAGCGCCGTCCTCTCAACGCGCGCGGCCGTGTGTCCTGCCCAGAGAAAGCGGACGAGCCAGGGGACGAGGCGCGGTAAATGGCGCCAGCGTATGGTAAGCGGCCCGGCAGGATTGAGCAGATATCGTGGGACCTTGGGCCAAAGGCCAGGCTGCGACAGCGGCACGACCAAGCTTGGGCTCATCCAGCCACTATTGCCGTAACTCGCGCCGTGCTCACCGCCGGGTTCTTCCGGATCGACGATGGTGACACGATGGCCGAGGCGCAGCAGTTCAACGGCGGTCACTGCGCCGATGGCGCCGGCGCCGATCACGACAACATGCTTCGGCGGCTGTTTTGGTTGGGCGGCAGACATGGACATGGCGAGGCACTGAGATGTTAGATGACGAAGTTGTCGAAGGGGGTCTTCTCACAAGCGCCAGAGACAAGCGGCGGTCTCGGCGAGCCTGGTGCTGGCAGGTGAGGTGCGAATTGACATGCGGCCTGCGCCCAGACGCTCTAGATCACGCCTTTCGAGTTGCCTGTCGACGGCTGGCGGCCGCGCGAGCGTGACACGGTTCCACTTCAGCCTCTGGAGATGCGAGATCGTAGTGGCGCCGACGAGATCGGAGCACTGCGCGCCGAAGTTCACAATAACGACGCGAGGTTGTCTGGCTGGATTGATCACAGAGGTCTCACGATAATGTCTTGTCAATCCGATCGCGCATCCAATCGCCGACAAGCGAGACGGACAGCGTCGTAAGCGAAATGACGAGCGAGGGAAGTACGAGGATCCAGGGCGAACGGGTGAGATAGTCGCGACCGTAGCCCACCATGTTTCCGAGGGAAGTGAGCGGCGGCTGCACGCCAACTCCCAGGAAACTCAGACCGCTCTCGAGCAAGATGACGTCGGGAAAGGCGAACGTCATGGTGACGATCAAGGTGGAGGCGATGTTCGGCAGGACATGGCGCAGATAGAGACGCCATGGGCCTGCGCCGAGCTGGCGTACAGCCTTCACATATCCCTGCGCATCTGCGCTTATTGCAAGTGCACGCGTGAGACGGGCATAGCGCTCCCAACCATGGAGGCCGAGCAGAGCGACAAACAGCGGCAGAGAGTTACCAAAAAAGGCCAGCACGGCGAGTGCCAGGATCAGAAATGGCATACTTGCCTGAAAGTCGACGCCTGCGAGGATTACCTGTTCGCCCCAGCCCCGGAAATGGGTGGCCAAAAAGCCAAGCATGGTGCCGAGGGTGGCTGCTATCAAAGTGGCTCCGAAGGCGATGAGGAGGCTCATGCGGATTGATATCAGCAGCCGCGAAAGCACGTCCCGGCCGAGTTCATCCGAACCGAGGAGATGTGCAGAACCGCCACCAAAGCCGACGGGCGCGGCAAGCCGGTGACGGAGATCGAGCGCCGCGTAGTCATAGGGAGCGAGGCGATCGGCGAAGATGGCTATTGCAAGCATGAGAACGAGCCAGACCATGGCTACCAGCACCGCGCGATCGCGCAACCACCCCGACCGCTTGGTCATAGGCGGCGAAAAGATGCGTCCGGCGGAAACATCCGACATTCATGCTCCTCCAGCTGCGCTCATATCGCGCAGACGTGGATCGAGCAGGCCATAGAGCAGATCGACGGTGAGGTTGGTCGTGATCATAGCGGCCGCCACGACGAGCAGGATGCACTGGACCACGGCGAGATCGCGACTCACGACCGAGACGACGAGTAGGCTACCGAGGCCGGGCCAGGAAAATACGCTTTCGATGAGCACTGTTCCTGCGATGAGGTTGCCGACCATGAATCCGACAATCGTCAGCACCGGAATCATTGCGTTCGGCAGCGCGTGACCAGTCACGACACGAGGCCAGGGCACGCCCTTGGCGTTGCCTGTGCGGATATAGGGCTGCCCGAGCACCTCGAGCATGGCGCTGCGGGTGAAGCGCGCAAGAACGGCCGCGCCGCCGAAACCAAGCGTGAAGACAGGCAGCGTCATATGACGCAAGCCCCCCGTCCCTCCCGAAGGCAGCCAGGGAAGCTCGACCGCGAACGCCAGCACGAGCACCAATCCAAGTACGAAAGAAGGTATGCTGAAGCCTGTTACAGCGATGGCCATGATCAGACGATCTGTCAGGCTGCCGCGTTTAAGGGCTGCAAAGACGCCGGTGGGGATGCCGAGCAGAAGATTGACCACGAGCGCTGGCACCGTCAGCATGAGCGTGACAGGAATTCGCTCGGCAACAACCAAGATAGCGGGTCTGCCGTCGCGCATGGATTGGCCGAGATCCCCATGAATCGTGGCATGGACGTATCTGGCATATTGCGTCCAAAGGGGCGCATCCAGCCCCCAGGCCTTTCGAAAGGCCTCGATCGCCGCCGGCGGGGCTTCCGGCGAGAGCATCGCACGCGCAGGGTCGCCGGCGGCACGCAGCACGACGAAGGCGAAGGTGACGACCATGGCGATGGTCAGTAGCGCACGTGCCAGCCGAATCGCAACAAAGCGCGCCATCATACTGCCACCCTGTATTGGCGCTCGGCGCTACCGAACAAGTGGCAGGCGACCTGTCGTCCCGCCCCAACGAACGTGAGTTCGGGCGCGATCTGCCTGCAGACCGAGTGGGCCGCAGGACAGCGCGGGTGGAAGGCGCAACCGCTCGGCCGTGCAGCCGGGTTGGGCGGGTCACCTTTTAGAACTGTGCGATCGCGACGACGCCCTGGCCAGGGCACGGCTGAGACGAGCGCCTGAGAATAGGGATGCAGAGGGTCTCGTAAGATCTGGTCGGGCACACCTTCTTCCACAATCGCGCCGAGATACATCACGGCGATACGATCACTGAGTTGCCGCACGACGCGGAGATCATGGCTGATGAAGATCATGGCCATGCGCCGCCGCTCCTTCAGGTCGGTCAGGAGGTTGATCACTTGCGCCTGGATCGAAATATCAAGTGCTGAGACCGGCTCGTCACAGACGATGAGGTCCGGATCGCTCGCGAGTGCCCGCGCCAAAACAGCACGCTGTCGCTGACCGCCGGACAGTTCATGTGGATAGCGCGTCCCGTGATCGGGTCTCAGACCGACATCGGCAAGCAGTGCATGGACCCGATCGCCCCTTTCGCGGTTGCTGCCGATCCGATGAATATCGAGCGGCTCTGCGATCTGAGTGGCAATCGTCAGACGACGGTCGAGTGCTCCAAGCGGATCCTGGAACATCATCTGGATGCGCGTTCTGAGGCGACGCCAGCGGACGTGATTTTCGTGCGGCATCGGATCGCCGCAAAAGGCAATCGTGCCGGCATCCGGCCGCTCCAGTCCAGCAAGCATGCGGCCGGTCGTGGACTTGCCACAACCGGATTCGCCAACAAGGCCGAGCGTTTTACCGCTTGCCAACGACAGCGAGAGGCCGTTGACAGCCTGCACGTTCAACGGCTGCCGGAGCAAGCCCCTTCGCAAGCGATAGCGACGGACGAGCTCGTTGGCCTGCAGGAGCGGCCGTGCCATCATGCGGCGGCGTCCTCTTTGATGGTCGGCTGACCAAGAACGCGCAGACAGGCGCTCTTATGACGGCCGTGGTCACGCACGGGAGCAAGCTCAATGGCTGCTTCGCGGCACTTCTCGAACCGCAGCTCACATCGGGGCGCGAAAGGACAGCCCGACGGTAGGTCAGCTCCATTCGGAACAACTCCCGGGATTGCTGCAAGCCTATGCCGCGGTCGGTCCAGGCTCGGTAGCGCTCCCAGAAGGCCCCGCGTGTACGGATGCGATGGTTCAGCAAAAAGGCTGTTGACCGGCGCATCCTCAACCACCCTCCCCGCATAAAGAACGAGCACCCGCTGGCAGACCTCGCCGATGATGCCAAGATCATGCGAGATCAGAACGAGAGCCATACCGGTCTCGCGCTGTACCTGTTGCAAAAGATCGAGGATCTGCGCTTGGATCGTGACGTCCAAAGCGGTTGTCGGCTCATCCGCGATCAAAGCGTCGGGCAGCCCGGCTAGCGCCATGGCAATCATGATGCGCTGGTTCTGACCGCCGGAGAATTCGTGGGGATAGGCGTCAAGCCGGCGCGTTGCGTCCGGAATGCCGACCTGATCGAACAGACGCCGCGCTTCGTTCCTTGCAGCGTTCCGCTCCAAACCGCGATGGAGCCGCAAAGCTTCGATGACTTGGTCGCCCACTTTGTGCACGGGATTGAGCGCGCTTGCCGGATCTTGAAAGATCATGGCCACACGACCGCCTCGAATTTCATCGAGGCGATGAGATGGCGCATGAAGGAGCTCCTCGCCAGCCACCCGCACGCTGCCTGATATCCTAGCGTGTTGCGGCAAGAGGCCGAGCGCCGCCAGCCAAGTCACGGATTTTCCGCAGCCGCTCTCACCGACCATGCCAACTGATTCACCACGTCGCAGGTCGAGATCGAGGCCGTGCAATACCGGTACGGCGCCAAATGCGACGCGCAGACCGGCAATCTGGATAATCGGCTCATTAGGAGCATCCGTCATCGCGATCAGGTCCTGTTCAGGGCTTGGTTGAACGGGCCGAAATTCAGATCGAGCGTCAGTCCCGGCACCCACGGCAGATCGCGGCGCTTGCCATAGAATTGGCCCGACACGTGCAGGACCGCGCAGGGCGGATCAACCTCGGTGATGATCTCGAGCATGCGGCGAATGATCGGCCGACGCTTGTCGGGCTCGACAGTACCCTGGAGCTTCGTGCCGAGAGCGAAATACTCCTCGCTCTCCCACACGCCAACCAGCTTAGGCAGATAGCCGTTTGGCCCATATTCGCGCCAGGGATGGCCAAGATGATCGGGGAACAGGGCGGTGTTCGAGTGGTCGTAAATTGCGCGGACTGGCTTCTCTTCGATCTGAGCGAAGCTTTCCATCATTTGGATCTTCACGTTCAGCCCAACCGCCCGCCACATTTCGATCATGGCCTGCGCGCCCGAAATCTGATTGGGATAGTAATTGTTGAGCAATCGGTAGGTGATCTGTTCTCCTTTGTAGCCAGCCTCGGCAAGCAGCGCTCTGGCCTTTTCTGGGCTGTAAGCAAGCTCTGGAAAATCCTCAATGTAACCCTGGCCGTAGCTTGCCAGCTGATAGCCGTTCGGGATCGGCAACAGGTTGTCCCAGAGGCTCTCGATCAACAGTTTGCGGTCGATCGCCAGGCTCATTGCGCGGCGTATAAGAGGATTCTTCAGCACCGGTTCGGTCTTGTCAAAAACAAGGCTGCGGATGTTCTGCACCGGACCGCCCGAGACTTCGAGATCGGATCGTTTGTTGATTGCGGCAAACTGGTCCGGTGGGACATCGGTGATGAGGTCAAGTTCTCCGGCGAGCAGTCCGTTCATGCGCGCGGCAAGCTCGGGGATGATGCGGTACTCGATGCTCTCGAATGGCGGCCGTCCGCCCCAATAGGCGTCGTTCGCGGAAAGGGTGACATGGACGTCGAGCTTGTGATTGACGAGCTTGTAGGGTCCGCTTCCAACAGGGAATGCTGCCCATCGATCCCAGGAGCCGGCCGCCGTGAATGCACGCTTACTGACAATCTCCGCCCCCCAGGCAGCAAGGCGCTGTTCGAGAAGGGCGTCGCCACCCTTGGCGTGGATGACAACTGTGTAGGGATCGATGACCTCGATCCGGTCGAGCCGATCGAGCGACTGCAGCGCCTCAGTCATTCCGCCCCGTCCGGGCCCCCACAGATGATCGGGACCCAGGCTGAAGGCAACATCTTCGGCCGTCAGCGGTGATCCGTCGTGAAATGTCACGCCCTTGCGCAAGACAACCCGCAGCGACTGCGCATCGATTCGTTCCCAGCGCTCGGCCAAAGCAGGCCGCAGCGCCATGCTATGAGCGCGGTCGAAGCCGATCAGCGTCTCGAAAAGTTGAGGCATGATCCGTCGTATCGCAGTGTCGGTCGCGATAGCTGGGTCGAACGTACGGGGAAATCCGGACATGCCGATCTTGACTCGCCGGCGCGTTGCATTCTTAGCATCGCTCTCGATGGCCTGCGCAGCCGTGCTGGCAAACACGCCAGCGGCCAGAACGCTAGCCAGGGCTTGCCGTCGCGACAGATTGATACCGTTCATCACGAACTCCCGCATTCACCCGCTGAGCATCATTGCCCCGTAACTACTGGCCCTTAGTCGCGGTCAAATTCCGATGCCATGGCGGGCGGCAGGTCATGCAATCTCTGCGAACAACTGACATGAATTGCCTTGGCCATCTCTATTGATCATGGTCATCGATGCACGCGCCGTTAGAAACTGGACTTGCTACAATCCGATGACGTTCATTGAATAAATCAATGTTAAGTTGAAAAGATTCGATGACGGGTGGAACTGGGAAACGACGTCAGACAGATCTGCGACACGCATTTCGCAGACGTCTCGAATAATGGGCAAAGCGCGCGACACCCAGCCGTATTACCTGCAGAACAGCGCTCCTCACATCACGTTGCTCGGAACCATCTCAGTTAGACGGTGGGCAAGTGGCGTCCCGTGACCACGACAACCAGACGGATCTTTGGCCAGCGCTCCGCGCTTCCAAACATGATGATCCCAGCCGCAATCCGCCATGACGGAGGTGAATCATTTTCTGACGCGCACCTACTCGGCCCTCAAGCCATAGGTCGATCGCTTTCGAATCTCTGATGCTAGGTAGGACGTCACAAGATCGACGCCACGCGCTCGCTCTCAAGCGTCTATCCGCCAACCACCTGCGGGCCTCTGCTATCAGATGTCCTGCGTGGGCATGTCTCATGAAGAAGGCCAGCGGACCTCCTCAGAGGTGAACATGTCGCAGATTCCGCGTCATGCCGCGGCGGCGGCTGACCTCCTGGCTGTGCGCGCTCTTCACGTGCCCAAGAGGTATGAAGAATGGGGGCAGTCTGCACAGTTCACGCTATTGGCGCACGACCGTCTGGTGCCTCCAAAGTGCCGACCGGTTGTCCCTCTGATCGCCTGCAAAATCCTCCCTACGGCCGATCCGCGAGGTTCGGTGGGCGGCAGCGCCCGACACCTTTGGTTTGAAGCAAAATGCAATACGCTGCCGGCGCTACAATCTGCCCGTCCCTTTACCGCGGGCTGCAGCGTTCTGAGAACGTCGTTCAGAACGATGCGAACAGAAGCGAATAAAAGACATCGGACTTTTCGATCGCTTCATTTGGTATTGAGATCACAAAATTGGTTCAGCCGGCTTGAGAAAGGATAGCTTGGAGGCGCCGTCGTGGCCACGGCCGATGTGCGCATTTTTGAACGCGCCGTCGCCCCGGGGCTTACGCCCTATGATCGATACATCATCGCGCGCGCAGCGCTGTCTTGAAAGGCTTCCCAAATGTCCGCTGCCAAGCATCTCCGCGCCCGGATGACAGAGACCGGGACTGGCCCTATTCACATTATGGCCGCCCATAGCCCATTTTCCGCGATTCTCGCGGAGGAAGCCGGATTTGATGGCGTTTGGGCGTCTGGCTTCGAACTGGCAGCACTTTACGGGCTTGCAGATATGAGCCTGATCACGATGACGCAGCATCTGGATATGCTGCGGGCGATCGCCGGACGCACGACACTGCCGATCGTTGCTGACATCGATACGGGATATGGCAATGCGATCAACGTCATTCACGCCGTCGGGGAATACGAGCGCGCCGGTGCCAGTGCCGTCGTCATCGAGGACAAGACCTTTCCGAAGGTGACCAGCCTTCTCGCGAATGGCCGCCAGGAACTACTGCGCATTGAGGAGTTCCAGGGGAAGATTGAGGCCGCTGTTGCAACAAAACGGGACGCCGATTTTCTCATCATCGCCCGTATCGAAGCCCTGATCGCAGGGCTTGGCGAGGCGGAAGCCCTGGATCGGGCGAATGCCTACGTGGCGGCTGGCGCCGACATGATCCTGATCCATTCGAAGAAGAGTGATTCTTCCGAAATCGAAAGCTTTTCGCGAGCCTGGAGGGGATCAGTGCCGTTGGTGATCGTGCCGAACGCCTACCCGGATCTCGATGCGGAGCGGGTCACGGCGCTCGGGAATATCCGCATGATGATCTACGGCAACTACGGCATCCGCGCAGCAGCAACTTGCATGCAGGAGACCTTCCGCCGAATCATAGCCGACGGAGGGGTCCAGAACGTTCACAAGGACATCCTGCCCGTGGAGGAGATTTTCAGGCTTCAAAGGATGCGCGAGATTAGGGCGGCCGAGGACCGCTACCTTCGCTGAAGGTTGTCTTTAGAACTTCCTGCGGCCAACAAGGCCTTAGAACGGTACTCGACGCTCGGGCTCGGCTCAGGAGCGATCCTGACGCCGTTGCGACAATTTGAGTCAACGGCTTTGTTCGCGTCGCCATTGCCGACTGGGACAATCGTCGTCGCGCCGACCGCATTCACGGGTGCGTGAATCAGTTCCTCTGACAAAGACCGCGCCTGCGATCGACCTCTCGCGCCAAACCGTACGAATCGTACGAAGAGCACCCATCTTGCGCGCAGATAGTGTTGACTATATGCATCAATTTGGGTGATGCGCTTTCGCTTTTGGCAACGAACTGCCGTGGCAACGATCGGAGATTTAAGGACCGGAGCGGACGATGGCTGCCGAATTCGATGAAGTGCCACTCAATGCGATCCGAGCGTTTGTAACCATTGCACGAGAGGGCAGCGTAACGCGCGCGGCTAACGCTTTGGGAACAACACAGAGCTCGGTCAGCCGCTATCTCGCCGTGTTGCAGGACTATTTTGGTGCAGATCTTGTGGAACGGCGAGGCCGTCGAAGCCAATTGACGGAATTCGGGAGGCTTTTCGCGAACGCGGTTTCCGAACCCCTTGATACGGTATGCTTCACCGCTAAGCGAATGCGCCACCGACATCGAGCGGACGCCAATCGGCTTGTGATCCGGACCTCCCTTTCCACTTTCGCGTACTCCTTTCTGATTCCAAATCTCCAAGCGTTCTCTGCCGAGATGGATGGCGTCATCGTGGACGTCATCAGTTCATTGTCTCCACCGACATCTTCCGACAACTTCGACATCTTGATCACGCGTGACCTCTCGGTCATTGAACCAGCCGACGACTGGGAACTCTACAATGAGGCCCTCGTTTGTGTGGGCTCTCCCAATCATGTCGCGGGAAAAACGCTCTCTGTTGTTCGTTCAATGCCCATTCTTAACATCACATCGCGACCCGACATACTGCCCACCTGGCTGCGGGCAATGAATCTGACAACAAACGACATCAAGTCGGGGGCGCGATATGATCACAATTACCTTGCTCTGCCGGCCGTCATGACGGGAAAGTGCTTACTGGTGGCGCCCGAAATCATCGTCAGCGATCTCGTCCGCGGCGGCGCGCTGCATGTGGTACCGGGATCGCGCACTTCGAGTGGCATGCAGTACCGGGCGTATGCGGTCGACCGCAGCGACAATCCCGAAATCGCTCGCGCCTTTTGTCGCTGGGTCGCTCGGCTCTGTAAGAAGGCCGCAATTGCGGAAGCCGCTTAACAGCGCACCCGACGGTATCAAAATCGATCGGTTGATTGGATCTGGACGCACTAGATCAATTGTACCGTTCCCATTCGGCGACAACCCCTTCTCTCGGAGCGAAGATCGAGCCGGAGTGATGTTAGACGGATAACGCGGGCATCATGTCATCGCTCGCCTACTCGCGAGCTACCATTTACAAGGCCACTGCACGCAGCTAGTCGATCCGTGGAGAGCTCAGGACGCGTCGCGGCTATCTTTGTCCTTGTGATAGAGCAATGCGCGATAGCCGCCCCGCATGAGGCGCAGCCCCGTCTGAACGAGGCGAATGGTCCGGCTGCGCAGATCGTGTGTTTTCCAGCCTCGATCGGGAATGAGACGCGCGCCAAACAGGCCTGCCGCGATTTTGCGATAGCTGTTCCCTTCGAGCCACCCGTCCACTGCGCGCAGAGCGAGGATAAGCCGATGCCGTGTTGGGATCGATAGAGCAAGAGGGGCAGGTCCGAGAGCACGCTGTTCGAGCGCTTGCCAAAATCGACGCGCTGCCTGCAAGCGAATATCAAAATTGCGGTCGAGCGGCAGGTCGACAGCAACAGATGGGCCACGCAATGAAAGTTCTCTTAGCCAAAGGCGATGTCTCGCTCCTCCGAGCGTCACGATGGCATGCCATCCATCTGGCGCATGACGAAGCTCGCCGTCCCCAAGTTTGGCGAGATCCAGGTCGTACCCCCTGGATGCCTCCGATCCGATAGCCGCACGGATGCTTAGCACAGTCGGCAGCGCCTCAGGCGCCCAGAAAATGGCTTGTTCGTCGAACGTCTTTCGCGGATCAGCTGCGAAATGAAAGCCCCCACTGCCGTCGGAAGCTGTCCGCGATCACGCTCGATCGTTCGCTGCTGATGAGGGTCTTGTAGTCTCTTTGGTACTCGCGATCGCGGCGTAACCACTCCCAGGCGATGTCCGCAGTTTCTGCTGTTTTGGCGTCAGGATAGGCTTCCTTTGATCTCCAGTCAGCACCGGCCATCGTACTGTTTTCCCCGCTCGTTCACGTAAGGCAATTGCAGCCGGACAATTGTGACCATTTCTAGTTGTGCCGGCACATCTATTCGCGCTTGATCCACTTAACAGATAGAATCATCCACTTTTGCGATTACATGTCCGCAGAATCGATGCCGGCTTCGAAACACTTCATTCCTCGCTTTTCGGCCATCCGCGCTGCAGGAGATGACGATAACCGTGCCGCGCCATCCACTTGGCACGAGCCAGATGACTGTCGAAGGCGCGGCGCGCACGATCCGGCTCAAGGACGGGGTCGATACAAAGCACAATGCGCGCGACATCGCGCCAATCAGCGTCGTCTGCTTCGGCATCGAGGAGACGCATATAGGTGACGGCGTGTTGCTCGTCGTACAGCGTGAGCTGGGGCGCGCTGGGCGCCAAATCTGTGATCGTGTGGTCGGGCGGCACTACCTGAAAATCCTACCGACTGAGAAGTCCTAATCTAAGCGATGATAGCGGCATCGAGAGCACCGTCGTAGCGATCGATTGTCACGGCCTACAGGAATACTCCTGCGAAACGATCGACCAATGGTTGTCGGCGAGACCTCCCCTGCGGCGCTGTTTCCGCCTCTTGCTTGCCAGGCGCGGTTGGCGGGTACGGTTTGCGAGCAAACACGTGCCTGCTCGCTGGTCGATCTTTTGGCTGCGCGCTCCACCCAGTTGGGGAGAATTCTGCTCTCACTTGTGCATTCCGGGTAGTAGATTTTGCTCCTTGGTGGCGGCGCGAAGCAAGTCGCGGCAACCGTGACCGTGCATCTATTTTGCACACCAAATAGCGATCGCCCCCTTCGCGAGGGCGCACTAGCCCGCGAGCTGGATCGATAGGCAGCACGATCCGAGCAACTTCCTTGCAGTCGACGCCGTTGGATTCTGCATCACGAAGTCGCCAACGGTCATCAGATGCTGCTCGCCATATGTCGTCGCCACCAGCTTCGTTTGGCACGACATCGGCGACCCCTGAATCTAATGCCGGCATTCTCATCGTAGGTTACGTACGGAGCCAGTTCATCTGCATTCCAGACGAAGTTACCGCAATAGGAGGAGTATAGCCAGTGGTTTGATGGCCGGCCGAATGGCTGCTTTGGCGCATGAAAGCTCGTGCGCTTGTGGCCTGGAATGTGCGCCGGATCCGCGTAGATCGCGGCATTCCGCAAGAGCAGTTGGCCTACGATACCGGAATTGATCGCTCCTATATGAGCGGTCTTGAGCAGCAGAAAGCCAACCCGACAATCGATCTTCTCGACCGTATCGCCCAAACCCTGGGTGTGCATTTGTCTGAATTGTTTGTTCAACCGCCAAGAGGTGCAACGACTCCAAAGACCCTGCCTAAAGGTCGCAAAGTGAAGCGCCCACGCGGCAAGAAATAGCAGACCTCACATCAAAGCCACTTTATGCCACACAGATTCACAAGGCACTGGGACGACGGCTCTGCTTGAGTTAAACGTGGCGCGAATTGCAGAGCACAGAGCAAATTCCTTTTGGAGCCTTCGGCTTTACCAACGAACACGATCAGCGATTGTCTTCGTGATCGTCCTGCCCCAAAGGGGACACTGCTCGACGTCGCAAGGTCGCGAGGCGCCAAGTCCTTCGGCGTCATCTTGCCGGACGAAGGATTCTTACGCGAAGCGTCTCAGAACACTGAGGCGCATATCACAGCGTCCGACGGGCGAATTAATTGGGTGCCTGGATGGAGCTTTGATTTTCGAAACAAGCAAGCTCCGCTCTCTTCGAGCGTCTTGGGGAGTGCCCCTTATTTACCCGGGGACCGCGGTGAAAGGGAATGTGTAGCCTTACGCCTCCGTTGCGCCGTGGAGGCTGGCGTAACTCGGCGCGTTGCAGCAGGCTCGCCGCTTGAGCAACGTAATCGCGCTCCTCTCCGCAGCGCTTCGTCCAGGTTGTCCCGATCCTCCGCCCTACCCCATAGATGGAATGGCCGGGAGCATTCTCCCTTAGCCGCCGATTCACGAGAGCGAATGGTCGTGGCATTAAGGACCCGCGATCTGAACCGATATGCAACTGTGACGGAACCACTTCTTTCCGGTCAGACCGTCTACTTCCGCATCGAGCCGGCGCTGTAAGTCATCTGCTGTTCGTGAGCGCCGGCTCGGTTGGTAACGTTGGCAATATCGTCAGCATTTGGATTCAATACCGGCTTTGTCATTGAAGCTTGTGCGGCGACAGCTCATCTGCATCTGGACGAACTTTCGTAATAGGAGGGTTATAGACAGTGGTTTGATGGTCGGCCGAATGGCTGCTTTAGCGCATGAAAGCTCGCGCGCTTGTGGCCTGGAATGTGTTACGGATCCGCGGAGATCGCCGCATCACGCAAGAGCAATTGGCTTATGATGCCGGCATTGACCGCTCCTATATGGGCCGTATCGAGCGACAATTGAAGAATCCGACAATTGATCTTCTTGATCGTATCGCCAAGACGCTGGATGTTCATGTGTCTGAATTATTTATTCAGCCACCCAAAGGCGCGATGCCTCCGAAGAACTTACCTAAAGGTCGCAAGCCAAAGCGTGCGCTTCGTAAATAGCACTCCTCGCGTGAGAACCACTTTATGGCCTCGCGGATCCGTAACGCCACTCGGCGACAGCTCGGCTTGAATGAACGACGCGGCTTATCGCCGGCCTGCTTCTTCTGAAGGAGACGACAATCGATCGAGACTCCCCTTACCAATACTTCCGTCGGGAGTTGAGCTTCGGCCAGCCGTTCGATCGATCGTCGATGACGCGCATAGCGGTAGGCCATCGCTTGGTGTTCCGAGACTTCGGACTTGCGGACAGCGTCCGCGATCCGGCTTGGGATCCGCGCTTGGATCGACTTCTGGCACTCGTTGCAGGCGCCGAGGTATCGGTTAAGCTCTCGGGGATCGAACGAGTCCCAGATGGTTGCGCCAAGGCAGCAGCGGGCCGGCTGTTGGAGAAGCTCGGGCCGGAACAGCTACTTTGGGGGTCGGGGTGGCCGCACGTGACGGCCACCCATGCCTATGCGCCATCCTATGCAGAGACGATGGCCTGGCTTGAGGGGCTGGTCTCAGACGCGAACGCGAGAGGACGGATTCTTAGCGAGACTCCGGCTGGCTTATACGGCTTCCGCAGCTAAATCTCTTTACCTGAGGAGAAGCGACGGGGCGCGCCCGTGTCCGGGCATGCTATGCACGAACAGAGCGTCCCGTAATGGGAGCCGGCAATTCAGGGGATTCTTGGAGCGATTCCATAGACCCCAGACCACAATGGGTTACGACGGCAGATCGTGGTTCGCTTTCGTTCAAGTGAAGCGGATGACCTGCGACGCGGCACGATCACGCTCCAATTCGGGCCTTCGCCAGGAAGATGCGGAATACTGCGAACAGCGAACTCGCGGTCGGCAAACAGGCCTCGATCGCGATTGCGGTGACTTGCACGGGCGCGCGTACACCGTCGTCGCGCGAATGAGAGCGGATCGTCGTAGCCGATCCATATGCGCCGTTCGACGTCGCAAACCGACGGTGGGCCGCGTCGCTTCGATCCTTACGGCCGCCTTGCGGTGGTCCGAGCGGCGGATGGTCCTGATCGTCGCGACCGTGCAGCAGGATGGACATGCGCCATGTCGAGTACATGTCCACCGCCGGCGCCATGCGCAACTCGGCTCAGAGTCATTCTGCCGCAGTTATCCAGCGATCTGTGGACGCCGCGCTTCTTCCGGGCGGACCAACCGCCAATCCAGGCCCTCCAACAATGCCGCGAACATCGCCGGCGATATCTGCGTCACGCCGTCCGCAATCTTTGGCCACACGAACTTGCCGCCCTCGAGGCGCTTGTGCACCAGCACCAGGCCCGTTCGATCCCAGACCAGAATCATGATCCGGTCCGCCCGTTTCGACCGAAACACGAAGGCCGCACCGCTGAACGGGTCGAGACCAAGCATCGCCTGCACCTTCGCAGCAAGCCCATCGTGGCCACAGCGGAAGTCGACAGGCCGCGTCGCGATGTAAATCTTCAGTTCGGCGCCGGGGACCATCATCGTGACGCCCGCACCGCGCGGATCACTCGAGACAGCTGCTTCCCATCTATCGTCGCCTCCGTCCGCACGACGACGTCGCCAATCGCAATCTCGAGCTTGACTGCCGGAACGTGACGCTCCTCTAACGGCCCCTCCACGACCAGCGGCGCGAACGGCGGCTGCGGAGCCTCGCACGACGGTAATTCGCCGCGCTGTCGGAAGCGTCGTCGCCAATCGTAAATTTGCCAGCGCGTCGCCCCGTGCTTGCGCGCCACCTGAGCGCCGGGCAGCAGACTTTCGCCGACGATCCGAGCCCGCTCGGTCTCTGAACGCACGCGACGCCCGGACGGCCCGTCCAGCACTTCAAGACGGCTGACCGACCCAACCGACGAGCCGTCTAAATGGACGTCCTTTTTGCCGTCTAGTCCCATCCCAAACCTCCGCTCAAAGCGGAGGCTTCTTCGCACATCTGATCCAACCCCGAAGCCAGGGTATCGGCTTAGCGCTTACTCATGAACCGCGGCCAATCTTCGTCGGGATCCACAACGAGCGCCTGACGCGTTTCGGCGCGATGACCTGAGGCCGGCAAACTGGACCATTTTTGGCTAGAGTTTTCGCTGCCGAATCCCCTCGGCTGGGAGGAACGACACGGATCGTGCGGCGTGCTGCCTCCCAGACCGGATCCACCATGCCAAGCTTGGAGAGTAAGCCAATGGTCTATGTCGTGGGAGAGACGGAGAGACGGCATCCAGGCGTTCAACTTCGGTGTCGATAGCCTGAGCGAGTTCGTCCGGATGTACAAAGCGACTTGGCTGAAGCGCTGGTAGCTTCAATGATCAAATCGGGCTGCGGCCGACGTCGGATGCGCCGTTCTATGCGGAACTCGTCGACTGCGAACTCTGCGGGCACCAGCAAATCGAGTTGTTCGGACGAATTCAAGTACGGTTCTGAATGACCCTGATGGCTCTTCAGCATCGCGAAAGTCGTTCTTATGTCGAAGATTATCGCTGGGCACCATATACTACTCAATCAATGATATTTGCACTTTACTCTATGAAGTTAATATTGCGAGGATACGCTGAAATATTCGTATAGTGGTGTGTGATTTCCTCGTCTACCTTTATGTCCTTAATTGCCACAATGCTTGCCCACGCGCCGGACTCTTCATCGATCCACACTATTCGTGCATTTGGGTTCGACGAGTGGTTTACTATCGAGAGCAAGCCAAAAATAACGTAGCCTATCAGAGGGTCCCCTCTGAGATGCCGATCGTAGCGCACGAAGTAGTACTCGAAGAGTCCCGTTCGGTCTAGCAGCTTGGCTGCAGACTCATCAAATCCCCACGTTGGAGCGCGCTCAATTACATCTCCTGGCTTGAATGGAATATTTGCAAATACGCCGCGGCCTTTTTGTGGCACGGATTTGACATACATAGCGTTGCTGCGATCAAAGATCTTGTCGACCATCGCACGTGCCTTCTTGGTGCTGAGCATTTAACCGTCTCCTTGGGTGGGCACTGACAATAAAAAAGTCGGCGGCCGGGCTGTAACCCACTTGCATACTGGGCTGTGTGTTCTCACCGCACCCCTCGCCCCGATGCTTCGCTTAAGTCCAGGTACCAACGTCGCCGCTACGCATCCCCACCACGTCCACCGGGAACCAGGGCACCTCCTCCGCTGAGGCCCGCACACTGGGATTGGCGATCGCGGGCGTCTTCCTCTGCTCTTCATTTATCGCCTAGCCAACGCCTTACTTTCCTGGAGGAGCATAGCGTATCCCCGAGCTACTGGTACCTACCTAGCAGGATAGCTACCACTGCGCGTGGGTGTCTCTAGCTGCTCAGGGCGTACTTAGGAGGCAGGATAAAGTAGCCGACGCGTTGCTTGCGGCGTGTCCGTGGTTCGAGCTTCCGTTCGCTCGAAACCCCCATCCGACGATGCGAGGAGGAAGGCGGTCTTGCGAATGTCTGCTTCCTCATCTTCCTCGGTGAAGTTCCTTGCCGGGCGTTTGCAGCCTCGAACTCTGATCTGTCGGTTGTGACGTGCTCGTATTGAGCAGTTCAAGTTTCGGCACAGCGCGACGAACTCGTATCAGACCTCACGAATGGCCTTGCCGTTGTCTTTTCAGGACTCCGTAATCGCCTTTGAAGTCTGGCGTCATCTCGATGTGCTCCGGCACTCCCACTCTGATTGCCGCACTTGCCAGACTGAAATAGTCGTGACGAGATCACCGAGGATTCGCCAAGTGTCTTCGAGAATGTGCTCCTGCGCGGTGTGCATCCAGTCTTGATGTTGATCAAGCTCTGCTCAATCGGATAGTGGGCGGTGAATAGGATGGCAGGTGCCAAAGCCCAGCAATTGCGCCGAGAATGATTCGACGCCCGTCGACCACGCTGGTCCCGCCGACTGATGATCAAGCCGAAGATACGGTCCCATCGCGCATCGCTCAGGTTCAGCCGATCCATGACGCCCAAGGCTTCCTCTTAAAAGAAAGCCTTAAATCGCGTTCGATCCGATTGAGAATCCCAAAGGGTCCCACACGACCTAGAGCAGCCGATTTGTGGCTACAGAGATTGATAGGGTACGCTGACGGCATCGCTGTGCCAAAGTGGTGTCGTTGATCATCACTTGGACGGAAATCATCCAGATTGGGAGTTAACACAATCGGATTGGATCTGACGAAGAACATATTGCAGATGCATGACGGGAAGCGTCGAGGATAATGCTATTCAGGAAGAAGCTTCGCCGCGATCGGGTGCTCGGGTTCCTTGCCAGGGAACCGGGCCTGAGCAATAAGCCCGGCCACGGTGTTTCGCGTTTGTGACCTTGTGGCGCGCCAGCGGACCCAGACTATTGATACGATAGTGGCCTGCCGAATTCGGGCTGGTAGCCGCGCAGGGTCTCTTCCATGTGACTAAGCTTGTTGCGGCGATTAAGGATCCCACCATCCCGAAGCCACGATACTGCTTCTGCTCGTTGAGCGGCTACGGTCGCTGGATACAAGAGTGGCCATGCTTGACCGCGAGATTGCCCAGCACGCGAGAGGAAGCGGAAGCCCGGCGCTTAATGACCATTCCCGGTTATAGGAACCGATTAAGGCGAGAGCACTTGCCAGGTTGGCCCATCTGGTCAGACCTTCGAGAAACGTCGCGATTTACTGCGGCGACCATCAAGGCGCTTGTGCCGGATCCCGGCGGGTTCAAATCCACTCGCCACCTTGCCGGCGCCTAGCTAGGATGCACACCGCAAATCTCACTCAAGCGGAAGCAGAGAGCGCCTGGGACGAATATCGAATGGTGGAGGAATCAAGACCTCCGCGCCCTCCTTGTCGCCTGGGCGACGGCCGTCCTGCGGGTTGCCCGCAACGATGCTCGGAAGCGGCCGTGGCTGAAGGCTCCTCTCGGAGATGACGCTTTGAGGTTGCAGGTTGCCCGGGGCCAACGAGACGGGGCGGCTCATCTAGGCGCTTCTGAACAAGCCGGAACTTAGCGGCGTCCCGCTAACTGGCGGAACCCCGGTTGCCGTCTGACTAACCCATTGACCACTAATGGCGGTGACCTTGCCCCCAAGTTTTATCCAGTCCTGAGTTCGCCCTGGCTGTTGGATTTGCCCGGTCGGGCGGTGGGAGCGACGGGAGCTGGCGCGGAGCCTTCGGCATAGCGCAGCGCCAGATCC